>JADEYI010000001.1_pt1 | contig 651716 bp, 1201 predicted proteins | sample 8542331 | NCBI WGS metagenome assembly JADEYI01 (sample SAMN16510988, study PRJNA670497) | mine drainage metagenome | isolation source: biofilm near Copperflume 1 | place: Germany: Marsberg coppermine Kilianstollen | collected 2018-02
ACCCAATGTAAAGGCGCACCACCACAAAGCCACTGAAAAGGTCCTGGCAAACTTGCATCTATCTCGACTTAAATTTGAATTCTAGAGACTGAGTCAGCATACCCTAGCTTACTAAGCTATGAACCCTACGCTGAGATGAGAGGGTGAGAACGGCAGGAAGCCACAGTCGGAAGCTGGTGCCAGTAGGATTATTCTGCAATCAGACTTCGTCCGGAGCTATACAGAGTCTCAGAAAGCTATTATTTTCGGCATCGCATCTGTTCCGAGCCATGTATGCGGGCGCAGCGCCGTCACCAGGATGTCTCTCGTGTACCTGCACACTGAACAGACTGAACATAAGGCCTGGCTTAGGTGGGTAAAGGATCCTCCATATGTACCATGCTTTCTGATTCTGGTGTGGACATTGATACTCACTGCTGGCTATCTGGGAGGATCTGGATTACTTATCTGGAGAGTTCTTGAACCTGCCAGCTGAACACAGCGTTGAGAGTGTGGAAGATGATGGGATCAGTGTGATGCAGGTCGACTGTCAGCCAAGCAGGTAAAGCAGCAGAGCAGCAGCTCGACCAGATGGTGTCGGGCCTCAGCCAGTGCCACGATACTCTCGATGGCCTCCTCTATACAGTTTATCAGGGGCATAAATGAGCCAACTGTTCCGGATGTGCGATTAACTAGAGCACGGGATGGATCGTCTGGAACAGCATCTTTCGTGTTCAAGTCGCCGTCTGTGTTTGAGGCCTCCTCCGAGCTGGGAGATATTACTGGGCTGTATCTTGTGGATGACGAGGGCACCCTCACCACCGTGGATGTGCAAGCAAAGTTCCTCAATGGCAAACCAGACCGCATTGAGGCGAAGTATGTCATGCGCAGCGGCTTTGAATGGGACAGGTACGCTCTCAGTTTTGCCAACAGTCTTGGTACAACCTACTCGCGCAGCTTCAGTGCTTGATTAGATGCATTTATTCACCAGCAAGCTGTGATGACAAAGAGACGTGCTAAATGTGGCCCCTTCTGTGCATGCAGGTTCATGCGCTTTATGGAGCGGTATGCGGAAGAGAACGAATTGGGCTTCACCAAAAAGCAGGTGAGAGCGGCTCTTCTTGCATGCCCATTGGCCCTCTTCTATGCAAGACATGCATTCAGCTGTTGCACATCTGCGCCCAATATATCGGCACAGTAATATTTGATCGCTGAGAGCAGCTGTGCCTGTTGCAGTGAGAAGCATAGGTGATGGACTGCGCTGCTCTCTGTTGTGTCTATAAATGGAGCGCACTTGTAAGGAATGCTATCGTTGTATTGGGTAGCTGTGGAGTTGAAGATGATGAAGCAGTTGATATGTCATCACTAGAGTCTGGCTGAGCGGTGTTGTGAGGTCAAGCAGTTTGATGCCTGACAGAACCAATTTTGTGTACGCGTGAGTTGCTCCACAAAATGACCCAAGAGTGAGTACTGATGGCATCGCATTATCGTGGTGTTATGCCTGCACATTGCAGGCACACGTGGAAATTACAGAAGAAAAATATTGAAACATCGAACTCTTGTATGAAGGGGTTGCTATAGCCCACCTAGTGGGCTATCTGGCGATGAGTGTAAGTGTGGCATATGAGATTGACAGATTTGCTGCCTGCCATTGGCCGGTCATGGAGGTTGAATAACGTGTGGCAGATCACAGTGTTACAGGCACTGCATCAAAATCACATTGCATAGCAACCCGGCCTACCTCCTTGAAGCTTTTCCTGGTAAAATCCTACATGCGAGGGACTTTTTGTCACTACTATTCTTGAGTCTCTAACTGCACTGAAAAATGCACCTGGAGCTATCTAGGTCTTGAATAACACCCGAGAAGGACAGCACAAAGAGGGATGCCATCAGCGAACAGACCACTGCAAGCCTTGCAAACACAAGTTGCGCTTCAATGCATGGTGCTCTGATAGTGCGCCATGTAGAGCCCCAGCGACAGAGCGGCTAGAGTGCTGGCTATCGACAGGGATGCCAGGGTGGCGGCACGCTTGCGCAGCTTTCTCCCCTTGGGTATAACGTATGCTGCCAGGTTGTAAAGGGCATCGCGTCCGATCACACCTGGGGGAAAAGGCCATTCTGTGTCACAGATCAGAACCTACCTACAATAAGGCTTTACCCACAAGGCATGGTGTGCACTACTAGATGCACGCAAGGTGCCAGACATGAGCAAGCCACTCACCAACAGGCACCGCAGGCTTGTCTGGCACATGCCAGATTTCGTCCTTGAGGTAGGACTCTGCAGCAGTAGACCTGCATTTGCGGGCAGCGTTCAAAACTATGTCCAATGTAAGGAAAGCTGAATCTCTGAATTCAAAGCACTGATATGGCAAACTTGAGCATGCTCATCATCTGAGCAGCATGGCATCGATGGCGAGAAGAGGAGCACACAAGCACTGCTTAGGATGCAAGCACGGTGGCAGCGGCGGGAGCGCACGTGAGCATGCGCATGCGCGTGCGTTTGAGCAGCTGCTTGGGCGGGCAGCGGCGGTAAATGGACACCGCCTGCTGCGCCAGCTCATCAGCCGTCAGGCTCTCCAGCGGCGGCAGGTTGGTCAGCAGCCGGTGCATCTCCGCCGGGTCCTCCTCACACTTCAGGATCCGCCTCCTCGATGCCTGCAAGAAGAACTGTTCAGCAGCCCTTCGCGGAGACAGCAACATAGCGAAGTGCGTTCAAGGCACACCGGAGAAACTGGGGACATAGTAAAGAGCCAACGCTGCCATAATTGCAGCCATAGATCATCCTCGACCACATAAATCATCGTGCTCTTTGAGCGGAGGTGTCTTGTATGTTGCAGGCATTGCGATCACACCGCGATGCAGCCCTTTTGAATACCCCCTGCCGCTCGCTCTGCCTTGATGTCCGCCTGCCTCTTTCCCAAAAGCCATCCATTCAATGGTAGGGTCGGTGCTCTGGCATTCTGCAGCCCCGGCACAATCTGCCCTGTAGTAGACGACTTCAGCTGCGGGACAGGCATTATGGAAGCAACAGGATATTGGATAAGCATAGGGTTACAGAGGACGCACGATGAGGACAGCTGCGCTGGCGTAGAGGGGCATGAGCGGGTGGGAGGCGAGGAAGAGGTCGAACAGGCGGGCTGTCTGCGCGAGGTGCGGCAGGTTGTGCGCAAACCAGGTGATATACCAGGACAGGCCGAAGAAGGGCTGCACGCCCGATGCCTCGATGTGCGCATGCAGCGGGCGATCCACCTCTGCCAGAATTGGCAGCAGCAGGCCCAGCAGCTCCAGCACCGCGTCCAGACTTGGCCTGCACAGTGGAGCACATCTTTGTGAATGATACTGCCTTCAGCCCTCCTTCATATGATTTCAAGATGATCCTTTAACGCAACAGAATAATCGTCCTGACAAGCTGGTGTCTTGCTAGCACAACCTTTCCCTTTCAGAAGTAGTTTGCATTGGAACTCATTCCAGGAAATGCTCAGTACTGGTCACCAGTCTTGAAGCATCACCAACTTGCATCGGCAGAGACACAAAAGAAAAGACATCTTTTGGGCACACAATGCGGTGCTTCTTGCAGACAGCATGCATCATGTACAGCAAAAGAGAAGCTGCTGCGCACCGCGTGCAGTCTCGCAAGTGGCAGGTGACGAGGCGCCGCAGCATGAGCAGGGCCAGCCGCTCCCCGCCAGTGAACAGCAGCACAGAGGTGATGTCATGCAGGCCCTGGTAGTAGAAGACGTCCCCTCCGTGCGAGCTCACCGTCGCGTTCAGCACATTCCGCAGCTTCTCCCTCTCCACCTCCCGCTCCTCACTCGTCCAACCTGGGGCACGCACTCCCTCAGCTAATCTAGAGAAATCTCCAGTGCTGCTCATGTGCGATTAGGCCGCCAGCTGTCATCTGAGAAAGAGGTTATCAACAATGATTTGCATGCTGATTCCCAGGACAGCTCACACTTGGTGTCGATTGACTGAGGAAGGAAAACGACAACAGGTCAACAAAACCAGAGAATAACCCTCTTCGACACACCTTCAGTGTAGGACCAGAGCGAGCGCTCCACATCGCAGTTGACAACATTGCTGTCCCTGTGAGGCTCGCCCTGCCAGATTCTGTAGGCTCGCTCGTCAAATTCCTGGGCTTCCACCCCAAGCAGCACCGGCCACACCCGAGCACGCACCTGCACGAGGCACACCCTCAAATTGTGGTATTCTTTAGCGCAATTTTATGACACATGATGCTGGTCTCCTTCACGACAGGAGGCAGCTTCCTGCTAGGCCCCACCTGTTGGTTGACTAGGCCCCGCACTGCTGATACCTTCCGCAGCTGAACGTAGTCCACCTGTGGCCAACAAGTATTTAATAAGTATCGTACTTGCTGTGCTTTGCAGAGGGGCCTGTGCCCGTGCTAGCGAGCTAGGCAGAAAGTGAGAAGCAAGCCAAGGCTGACGGATGGATTGTGGCACAGATTAAACAATGCTTTAATAATTGAACAGTCGAGTCTGAACTGGAATGACCATGAGATGCACTTACCGGAACACTATCTAACAGGCTGTTGATCAGATGTATTGTAGCGAGTTCTTTTTCTCTCGCATCGTTGAGTGATAAGCCTTGAGAGCTGTGCCCTTTCTTACGTTGACCCATCCGTTTCAGACTATCTACACGGGCTCCAAACACTTGCGTCGCTCAGCAGTGAATGTGGATCGATCTACGAAACGATCCTCGCGAGTCCCACACGCCATCGAGACCTAGGCCAAACCTTGCTTCTTTGACACGGAGCCAAATAGACTCTGGGTGCTGTTACCGGTATCAAAGGGACTATTTGGAGAAATATTCTGTCCTAGTATTCCAACAGGATGCACTCGCGAACAGAATTAAAAAGCTGGTCTGGTTTGAAATTTACTTGCGTAAAGTCTGTGATGGCTTATGGACAAATTTCAGAGGAATCTGCACGTCACCATTATGGCCTCGGGAAAGTCAGGAGAAAGAAGCGACCTCGCACTGTAGCCTGATGAGGCAACTGCAGAGACCGTGCATGCATGCTCATCTAGGATGCTGAATGCTCCAAGATGTGTCCAAAATTACTGGATATATCAATGGTAGAATTAGCAGAGTTCCAGACCAAACGCAGCGCAGCAAAGACTGCCACAATCAGCAGTCTTTGCTGCCACACGATCGATGCCTGTACAGTCTAGCCTAGTCCGATTACTAGTAGAGTCTGACATGTCTTACATGGGACTCCTGCCCTTGGATCTTCAGCAGCATTCTGTCCGCTGCTACAAGTTGCTAACAAGCCCTTCATATTTGAGAGCTGCAAATGTCAACTCATTAATTGGTTGGCAATGCATGGTCTATTGGTTGGCAATGCATGGTCTTAAGACAATCCCTGTATGCAGAGCCTACGTATTGTCTGCCTGGAGTCGTTCTTCAGAATGTGAGAGCATGCTCTCGATGAATCTCTTACAGCAAAATTTTGGAGAGCTGCAGTACAGACTTCATTCTGCAGAACAGTTGAGTCCCTGCTAAGCCCATTCCTCTCCGCAGCAGAACTGCGCATGTCCTCATTGGATCAAACGTGCGTGCTCAATGCCGAAGACGTTGTTTGACCATGGGTCTGCAGCACACAAGAGAAATCTCGTTAGTCTGGTGGCGTTTTGCAATCAACATGCCAAACCAAACTCAAAGTGGCACACCATGATGGGGATATTCACACTGCACTCGAATAAGGGCAATTACAGAGTGAGGTTAGCTGCGCACCCGCCAAGTGGGATGAGAGGGAGTCCAGAGGGGTCTTTCCGGTGGTCTTGGCCTGCACGAAGAAGCCGAGCACCGCCAGCATGGCAAGGCGAGCGTTCTTGATCTCCTTGAGCTTCAGCTCCTGCGCATGCACACCACCGATCTCAATCACACCCTTTGCAAAAATCTTCACGCCAGCAAGAAGATAGTTCATCGAAGGAGGACAGATCAATTTCAACAAAGTGCTGGCAATATATCGTCGTCTCAGCAATTGCAGGACTTTCATTGCGTTCTGAGTATTTCAGCAACCCTCAGGCAGGGCAGCGTACCGCCATGTTGCCCTTGGAGTAGCCGAGAGGGTCGAAGATGCCGCCTGGGTAGCCGGGCTCATTGCCGGATGGGAGGCTGTACTGTGAGAAGATGGGGTCCTGGTTGGTGCTGCACACACCACACCCACCACATCAGTGCCCGTTGTGGTCAGTGTGTGGCTGTTGTGTGTGGTCTGTGTGTGTGGTCATTGCACAGTGCATCAGAGTGTGCCTCACTACTTCACAGTAACAAGCTGCACTGATGCTTGCCAATCTGAAGAAATGGCAGCTTCAGCTACTGCAACATGGCACACATAGTGCACCAAACCGAACACACTAATCAGTCAGGATTTACTAATTCCTGCAACATGTTGAAGAGAGTGAGGGCAGGGGTGCACCTGCCGGGCTTGACCATGTCCTGGTACCGGCGGACCTCCACCCAGGCGAAGAGGAAGAGCTCCACGATGAAGAGGGTGCTGGTGGGGGCAAAGTAGGTGAAGTCGCTGGCCTTGAACCAGGGGGTGGCTGCTGCCGGGCCGCCGGCGCCCAAGTGACCGAGAAGGTCCACGAAAAGGATGCCCGCTGCTGCCAGCATGGCCCACCTGCACAATCAGGAAGATCCTTATCTTTGTTGTTATGAACAGATGGTATCATGTCTTTAGATCACATTGATCGGCGGGTTTGATCCAGGATTACAGCTCAAGCTCTTGTGGATTTGTGGAGCAACGTGCGTGTCATGTAATTCATCACGTGGCATGGTGACCGCTGCATGCACTGAGGTGTGATGGCTCCGCACCTTCCGTTCTGCAGCTCTGCCTGCTGGTACCTGGGGTCACCAAAGTAATCATTGTCAGTGCTGTGTGCATGCACTGTCTTGTGAAGTGTATCTGTCTTCCCTTCATCTGCTCGATACCAGGGTCCCGCAAACGTCGATGGATCGGATAAGTGTTCTTACCACTTGAGGGCTGCTGGGTCCTCTCCTAGCCTCAAGGGGTCAAAGCCAAAGTCACCTGGAAGCTCGCCTGCAGTACACACCTTATTGTTGTAAATTTGCCAGCATACAAGCAACAGGCAGACAGTGAAGGTGTGTGGCAGATAAACTCTGGTGGTGTGTTAAAGTCGCTCACCCTTCAGGTATGAAGGGATCTCTGAGCCAGGGAGCCATGAAGCACGCTCAGCCCTCACCACAACACGAGCTGACCTCGCTGCAGACACCTAGCAGATGAAAGAAAGCCATGTTCAGTCTTTCTGCCGCATCTCGATTTGGTTGTCTACATTCAGATCCCAGGGCACTTGCGCAGTAACGAAGCAAGCGATTATAACGTTTCAAGCAGAAGGGGGTTGCTCAAGATTCAATGGGCATTTAGTTCCTATCGAGCTTCACCGTGGGACGACTGCTCCTCAACAGAGGCGTGCCCACAGCGAAGCGAGTTGTCTGGGAGTGCGCAAGGATCATCATAGTGACAATTCCCTGGTATCGACAACCTTGTCTCTGCACAGGTGCGACCGATCTGCTCTCGATGGGCACCCTGAAGCGCAGGCCAAGGCTATAAGATTTGATTTGATAGCCTAGCCAATCAGAATCCTCGTTCGGAGGCTTGGGCAGGCTCCAATAACGACGATCCATTGCTTGGGGCAATCCGTATCATCCTATCAATCCGCTCAGCGACATCGACTGATTACGGTGAGCAGCAGCTCAAGGTGACGCAAAATGGCAGCTCTGCTCGCGTGCAATGGTCTCTCCAGGCCCATCCTGGGCTCCCCTCTCGCAGCCCGCCAGGTCTGAGGAGCCCAGCTCCCCTGCGATCTCTGTCAGATACTGGGGTCTTTGACCCCTTTCGTGAGCTAGCAAGCCATTCATGCTACGAACTAGCTGGATTCCAGTCCTCACTGCCAGTGTGCCCAGCTCTCAATGTCCGAGCACATTGGGAAAGCAGGCTTGGCAGTCATATTGAATTAGCTGGCATGTATTGCAGGTGTCGAGAGCAAGGCCCGTGCGCCAGACTGTTGTGCGCGCAGAGCGTGCCTTGTGGCTGCCAGGTGCTTCCTCCAGTCCTGACCGTTGACGAACCAGATCCCAAGTGTTTGCTATGATCAAATATCTCGTGGATGCATCAAGGGAGTAACCAAATACTCAAGAAGTACCAAAGAAGGTATTTGGCCTGTTGCAACTCTATACCCACAAGTGCTTTCCTTGCGCAGGAGGTGATGCCCCAGCACACCTGGATGGCTCCCTGCCCGGTGACTTCGGGTGAGCTCCTTGTATTTCTCTGTTGATGGGTGCACAACCAATCAAAATTGTAGACCACTGAGTTCCTGTTGCACAGATAGACGTCTTGTGAGGATCTAAAGCATCAACATGGCCATTCAGCGGTATTTTCTCTGCAGGTTTGACCCTCTCGGTCTTGGAGCCGACCCCGAGCGTCTGGCTTGGTTTGCAGAGTCAGAAAGAGTGCATGCGCGTTGGGCCATGCTTGCGGTTGCGGGAATTGCCGTGCAGGTACGCCACACACCATCTCCTGTTGTGAGCAACTCGATCGCCAGGGGCCTTTGACAGCTCTGCCTCCATTGTAAGCAAGCAGGCATGCAAGCAACAAAAAGTTCGACAGGGAAAGGAAGTCAGGAGCAGAAAGCCAAGCTTTGTAGGGCAGGCAACGTGTTTCTTGACCCGGTGCTCGGCAGTGAGGTCTGGCGGGGATCTGGAGCGGGTGGTTTGTGGGTGCAGGAGGTTGTGCGGCCGGACGTGTTCTGGTATGAGGCAGCCCTGAAGAGCCCCATGCCGTTCGGCAACAGCCCAGCTGCCATCCTGGGGCTGGTAGCCTTTGAGCTGTTTGCAATGCACTTCGTGGAGGTGAGGCGAGCGTACGACTTCAAGAACCCCGGCAGCCAGGACCAGGACCCCATTTTCTCCAACAACAAGCTGCCCAAGCACGAGGTCGGCTACCCAGGCGGCATCTTCGCCCCCGTCATCCCAGGTGTGATTCCCTCCAGTCTACCTGCCTCCCTTTATCAGTCAAAGAATGCCTGCATGGTGTCCTATTTGTCCCCTATCCCCTCACCTTCCTATGAACCTGCTCTCACTGCACTGCCCAGAGTGTCCCTATGCTCGAGTCAGGTCTGTCTCCCCGTGCCTTTTTTATCCGGTGCTTTCAAGTGTAGCAGGTCAAGCTGGCAGGTCACTGTCCAGTGGATCGCAGAAGCTCTCAGGCAAAATAGACCATCATGATGGGCCGTTCATGACCCACTTGCCAGGAAGCTAATCAATTTGGTCTGTTTGCAGGTGACTTGGCAGAGCTGAAGCTGAAGGAGATCAAGAATGGCCGCCTCGCCATGCTCGCCTTCGCTGGCTTCGTCATGCAGGCACAGGTGATTGCAGTGACCCTGCTGTTAAGATCTTCTTGCGTGCACGGACTTCAACGCCCTCATGAATTGCCTCATGTAGAATGATGATAGATGCAGGCACCTGACCAGCGTTGTCCATGTTGCAGGTGACCGGCAAGGGACCCCTTGCTGCTTTGGGCGACCACTTGTCAAACCCCATTGGTGAGTTCACCTCCAGACTTGTCACTGTACCCCTGATCTCATCAGCCCCTGACTCTTAATTTATCGTCTGTGACTTTTGTGAAGACGAGTGTGGTCTAGTGCAAAGTGGCTGTGCACTTGCATGTGCACCTCGAGGCAAGCTGCTGTGCAGCATTATTGGCACGTGTCCAACAAGCTGTGGATCCTACTGTGCAGGCACCACCATCTTCTCGAAGGCTGTGGTCATCCCCGGCCAGGCCATCGTGCCCCCCTGCATGATCCCCTCCTCTGTGGAGTACCACGGCATCACCATCCCCACCCCCTGCTTCCTCTCCGGCCTCTGGCCCTGAAAGCCCACTGCAGCGGACATGCATGCAGCAGCCATTTTGGCACCCCATAGCGGGCAGGCAAAGCAGAGTGACTGCGAGGGTGGACAGGCAGCCGCTTGGCACCCTTGATGGCGGTCACTCTCGCGCACAGAGCAAATTGCTTGTGTGGCTCCCAGAGGGGCAGCAATGTTCAGCTAGAGCCGGCTGGGTGCACCTCAGCTGCTGGCGGCCCGGCCGCTACTGTTCTGATTGTACATTCATGCGCAGTGTCTGGTCGATTGGGACCAGGCCAGCTGACCCTGGCTGCGATTGGCCTGTTGTCTGACGTCAAATGTTGATGTCAAGATCAATCCATCAAAACATTGGGGGGACTAGACATCTGCAAAAAGCATTATGAGAAGAAGTCCTAAAAGATGCAACACACTCATAATCCCCTGGGACACCGTTGGGGATGAGCTTCAGTACATACATGCCGATACTGCAAAAAATATCAAGAAATAGTCTTGAGCTTACAACTTGTAACGGTCAATGGCCAACAGCATGATGCATTTGGATACCAGTCTGGTGCTAAGCATGGCGCTGCATCACCTTGTGAGCGCTGCAGTCATAAGCAATCAGACTATATAGATCATATAGATCATATATGATCAGCAAAATACTAGTTACAGCATCGATGCCATGGCTGACAATCTCCTGCAGGCAATCGAGGATGACACTGTGCTAATGGGCTGTCACTGCCAGCCTGACACTTCTTACCGAACCTACAGCTGAAGCTGGTGCTGCTGTCAAGATCACCACATGGTGTTCCAGTGTGGCATTTGCCACTGTGAGCAAGTATGGGGCAGCGCCCGGGCTGCCATTGGCGGCTATGCCCACTGACACTCCCCATGATTTTGTAGAGTTCTCCTTATTCGCCAATCGGCTCCTTTTCAGCAATGCAAAGAGACCTGAATGATCATAGCACATGTGTACAGGATTGCTGTCCCGAAGCGATTCATACTTGAGAGCGTATCTGCATATGCGTAAAGGGCAAAATGAGGATTCGACTTCTGCATAAATTGTTGTGATGGATCGGGACAAGCAGCATTGAGGATGGCCTCAAGATCCTTACGTGCGCTGTGCAGAGCTACTGCTCTGCACTTGGGGCGCGCCCCTCAGCAGCTCGCTGTAAGTGGTGCTTTTTGGTCGCAATAAAGGTTTTAGTTGAATAAATGTTGAGTCACAGGCAGTAAAGACTGAATGATTTTGCAGGGAGAAGCAAGATATGCCGCGATCATTCAGGCGACTGCATTTTTTGCAGGTTTGCCTTACACCTTATAAACCAGCGATTGTGCAAGTCTAGCATATTGCGATACTGAGGGTCTTCGTGTATCGCGCAGGGGACACATCTACTTGTACAGGATTCTTGAGGTGTGTTAACATCTTCAAGCGGCAACTCGATAGCTTGTTTTCTTATTGCACTAAAACTGCAGTTTGGCGTCCTACTTTTAGGGTTTGACTTCCAGATGAATGCTTCAATGCAGGACTTGTGATGCACAATGTGCATGGCCCCAACCTCTGGCATCTTTCCGAAGCTTTCACGCCACTGCAGCTCCAGCTGCAGATGTCTCTGTTGCTGTGCCCTCTATGGGTGACTCTATTTCAGAGGGTTCAGTAGCCTCTGTGGAGAAAAAACCAGGTTTGCTCACTGAAACCATGGCTTCATCCTTGCACTGTGTGCAGCCTCGTTATGCCATTGCAATGCTTGGTGCGAGGGTTCCTCACCTACGCATAGGTACAATGACCTCTAGTCAGCCCAGTGTGAAGCGCACTGCCTATGGTGTGCAGGCGATGTCGTCAGGGAAGACGACGTCCTGCTGCAGATCGAGACAGACAAGGTCACAATAGATGTGCGCTACACTGGAAGCGAGCCTGGCACAGTGAAGGAGATCCTTGTGAAGGAGGATGATACGGTGTCAGTGGGGCAGGAGGTGGTGATTGTGGATGCCGGCAATGTGCCTGACGATGACTCAGCAGGTGATAAGGCCCCCGAGAAGGAACCTGAACCTGCGAAGGCACCTCAAAAGAAGGCTGAGGCGGCCCCCAAGCCACCCCCCAAGCCTGAGAAGAAGGCCGAGCCGGCAAAGCCAAAGCCGGCCCCCTCTGCGCCCCCGGCACAGGTGCTCACTCTTGCTGCTGGGATGAGATGACTGGACCACACTGCGGATTCATTGCTCTCACACTGTGTAAATTCTGTTTGGGCTCATCTGGGGAAGGGTGGCCCTGCTGCGCTATTGCTGAACGGGCCTTTGCTTCGCGCAGGCTGAAGGCCAAAGCTTGAAGCCGGAGAGGTAACCATCTGAACTGCTCCAGACACTACACAAGGACAGTGGTGATCAGACCATTTGTAGGATCTACACCGTGCATGCTCGTGAGGTTGGCTGCCATCAAGCAAGTGTCTGCGCGGTGCAGGCGGGTGAAGATGACCCGGTTGAGAGCGCGGGTGGCAGAGCGCTTGAAGGGCGCTCAGAACACATACGCCATGCTGACCACCTTCAATGAGATTGACATGACCAACCTCATGCAGTTGCGCGCAGACTTCAAGGTCAGCTCAAACTCTGCACATTGTTGGGATGCACTTCACAATTCTTGGACATGCCCCATTGTTGCACCCCTGTGGCTAAGATCTAATGCTGAATCAGCCTCTGCTGTTGTGGCCAGGACCTGTTCCTTGAAACACACGGCGTGAAGCTGGGCTTCATGTCAGCATTTGTCAAGGCGTCTGCAGACGCGCTGCTGAAGGTGCCAGCAGTGAACGCCGTCATAGACGGGGATGAGATCATCTACCGCGACTACACCGACATCTCCATCGCTGTCGCCACCCCCAAGGGCCTCGTCGTCCCGGTGCTTCGTAACGTCGACTCCCTCAGTTTTGCAGAGGTGGAGAAGGTGGGTCTGCTTAGCCTCCTCTGCACAATGCCATCCATCTGTTGACAGGAGCCAAACGGTCAACGCCCTCAATTTCCGTGCTCTGATAAGTAAGGAGTGAAGATATATACTTTAGCTAGGCTGCAGAGTATTGCAGGCCCCGCAGGTGCGGCTGCAGACCCCCCTGCATGCATGCCCTGTTGCCTCTAGCTTTGGGTAAGCTGATCGTGTAGTACAGTTGAAGCTCAGTGGACTCCCAGCATATGTGGCAATGAGTACCAGGCTCAGCATCACGGTAGCGGGCAATCCCTGAGCAGGCACATGATGTGTTGTGCTCTTTGAGAGGTGCCTTGGGGGGGGTCATGGAATGCCGCTTTCCTGCTGACCTTGACTGACATGCATGTCGTGCGCGCAGACGATCAACGGCCTGGGCAAGAAGGCGCGCGAGGGCACGATCAGCATTGATGACATGGCGGGCGGCACATTCACCATCTCCAATGGTGGCGTGTATGGCAGCCTGCTGTCCACGCCCATCATCAACCCTCCCCAGTCCGCCATTCTCGGCATGCACTCCATCAACCAGCGCGCCATGGTGCGCCTCTCCACATGACCTCCTATTCCTGGAAAACCGTTTCACTGCCAACCAAAATCACACTGACATCGTTGCATTCTATGTCTAGACATCGCCTCTCGCCAGCCTCATAATCTTGCAATGATGGACTGTCTGGACCCGCCATCTGTTGCCTTGCAAAATGGAGAGCTATACACTGAAAGTGTTGTCGATGCTGTGCAGGTGATGGGCAAGGAGATCGTGGCGAGGCCCATCATGAACGTGGCCCTGACCTATGATCACCGCCTGATCGATGGGCGTGAGGCAGTCACCTTCCTGAAGCGCGTAAAGGACATTGTGGAGGACCCCAGAAGGCTCCTCATCGATGTGTGAGCTTTGCGAAGTGCTTTTAGATGTTGCAAGGGACCAATGAGCACAGGGGCTGACGCCGTGATTTTTCTGAAGAATGCTAGATGCACTGCATCCTGTGACTTACCGCAGAACACCGCTGTACTGCTTGGCTTTGGGTGTCTAGCTAGGTTTATTCAAACGGTATTACATTGATACAAACCGCGACACCTGCTTATGTGCCAGATATACTGCCTCTAAACATTATACACACGAGCACCCATTGATCTGCGCAAAGATTGCAACTTCAGGGAAGCCCTTGACCTGTTGGCCACAAATTGCAGCTTCTGACACAACTGTACTACAATATTAATGTGATATTTGCTGTGCAAGTAGCATATACACATTCCGTAACTGAGCAGAGCAACCCTCAATTCTCAAAATTGGATCAGAGCTCACACATACATTGTCAAAAAGTCAAGCACTTTGGGCACTAAACGCCTTGAGCGCAAGGTTTCTAGAAACTGAGATCTCATCATGTGCTTTGGTACAAGCGCCGCACGCTGTCAACGGTGGCTGGGACGCGCGTGACTGGGCAGCACCCCTCCTGGGAGATGAAGTTGAACAAGCAGGGGTAGCAGAATGCGTAGCCTGACACGGTGGTCATTGCCGGATTTGTGCGCGCCTGTCAAACACAGTTCACTCTCAAGACAGAGCCCCGTGACATACCGCCTTCCAGCGATCTGAAGCATGTTTTCTGCAATCATCGGATGCTATCAACAGGTGTCAGCATGCTTAGCAAAAAGAGGCAACACCTGTCGACAGATAGGGCACAGCGAGGGGTCTGATGGCAAGGCCACGCCGCCCGGGGCCGGCATGGGAGGAGGCGGCGGCGGCGGAGGCGCTAGCTTCTTCTCGGCTGCTAGCTTCTCCTCTGCTGACGTGTACCACCACTCCAGAAGCTGCAATGGTGCACGACACCGATCAGAGGACACTGCCTGCTGGACACGATTGCCTGACCCAGGCAGCACATTCTGCAGTGCAGAATCCGTCACACTACAGTAGGGCAGAGCAAAGGCAGCAGAAAACGGCAGATCACCTTGAAGCCAAAGATTGCGAGGATGAGCGCGTTGCGAGTGTGATCGCTGAACGCATAGCTCGTCCGCAGCAGCCCTTCCTGAACTAGCCGCGCAATGAAGTTGCCAGAGCTGCGCACGCCCGTTATCTCTTGCCTGCGCTGCTGCCGTTTTGCTCTGTCCGCAAGGACCTGTCCAAACCAGAAGCCACACCATGTCAATCATCTGCAGTGTGAGTCAGACCTATGCTGAGCTTACTGACACAAAATGAAGTATCTGCTCTTAGGTGCAGCACAGGGAGCCCAGGGCGCAAGACTCACCAGTTGCTGCCCTGAAGCGCGCTCGACATGTTGCCTGAGGAGGTGCAGCGTTGGCGAGAAGTAGGGCGAGGCCTGCAGCAGGTAGGCCAGCTGGTAGGAGAAGGACAGCCCCTCCTGCAGCATGTGCAGCCAGGGATACAGCCGCATGAATGCCGCCAGCCCTATCGCCCGAGCCTGGGCCACCCGATGCCGCCATGTGCTGCCGCTGCTGGCCCCTCTCTGAAGCACGCTCTGCATGCAGTCCAAAGACATATAGCACTCAGCAGCAGTGGAGAATAATTGACTGCACTGATCTCCGCTGAGTATATGGCTGCACTGGACAGACAGCACGTGCAAGGCATGTGCATATGAGCACCTGCTGATTTGCCGCATTGGACTCGGGTGCGACCGGTCTTCTTAATGTCAGCCCCAATAAGCCCTCCGTGGGACGCCGATGCCGGTTATAAAGCGCCTCCAGCTTTGCCTTCACGTATGGGACACCGACCTGCAGCAAGTTGTAAATAAGCTTCAGAAGGGAGGGATTTTCAGACAGCGGAGACCGTGGCAGCCACTGTAATGGGCTGCCAAATTCAACACATCCTCCTGTATCCAAGGTGAGCTTACCAGGAGCAAGAGGGTGACATTCTGTTGGAGGGGTGTCAAGCTGCGGGATGGCTCATTTGGGGCATAAGGCGCCCGTCGCAGACCATATAAGGTGTCAGCAAACGTGGCTGATGAGTTGGCCAAGCTCTGGCGGTCCAGGAAAGCTGTCACCAAGGCGAAGAACTCGTCCTCCCAGTCCAGCACTCTGTGTAGTACAGGCCGCCGCTGTGCAAAGACCTGCACGTTGCATCTTGTCACACGCATGCGAGGATGCTCAATAGTCCACAAGTGCTCAGAGTCACATGCAAGGAGCGCTTACAGGGGGACCTGAAGGTCGCATGAGAGCTTACCGACAAGGAGTATATGACTGCCGCCCTCAAACTTGGCATCAGACGATCGGCGGCAATGAGCTCAAAAAATGTCGGACGTGTGGATCCATCACCACCGACGGTAAGGAAAGACATGTTTGCTGCAACAAGTCAAGGCTACTTTCCCATGCGCTTGATGTCTCCTGTCCTGCCGCACTAAATTGCCCAGCGCCACAGCTAAGATTTATAACACAGAATAACCGTTCAAATTATTTTCGAATTGCCAATGATGGAGCAAGAGCGTTCTATGCATGCGTCGCTGGCTGAAACTTTCCCACGTGCATGTATCCCACGTGGAACACACGGTGATTGCCATGATCTCTCGAATCATTCTGCAAATTCAAAGACACGTTCGTTATTACATTCGATTGTCTTTAAATACAGCAGCTTCTGTCGAACATTTGCTGCATTCGACTGGTGCTTGGGAGCCTTGCTGGAAATCTCTAGTACAGCAGACCGGGGTGGCATGATTTTTGCCTATCAATTGTCTGTCAGGCATTGAGGGAAAGCATGATGCACGTTCTTGATTTTTTCTGCAACCGATCACGAAGGCAGTGTATATCCCACAGAGAACGTCGGCCACAATGGTCATGAAAGAAGATTCTATTCACTATGGGGGTCTCGATGAAGATCAGGAAGAAAAGGAGGAGGAACAAGGGGAATTGTCAACACCGAGACCTACTGAGCAGTCTCTAGTGGACGATCTCAGCTGTCCCATATGCATGTCGTTGTTGAGAGACCCCTTTGTGACCGCTTGTGGGCACACATTCTGCTGTTCATGCCTCACTACCCATCTGAACGCCCGCTCCACGTGCCCAAGCTGTGCGCAGTACCTGATCAAGGACAGCACCTTCCCAAATTTCATGCTCAGCAAGGTGAGACACCAGCAGCCTGAAGCTCTGGTTTTCTTTGCTGCGCTCCTCATGCTGCCCATCTCTTTGTGACCCCCTATGGAAAGACAGGCTTTGATTTTGACAGGTGGTGGCAAGGGCAGCAGCAGCAGAGGAGAGGGAGATGAAACCGGTGGCGCAGAAGATGGTGGAGGATATCAGGGAGGATCGCTGCAAGCTGAGCCTGCAGGATGTGAACACGCTGCTGCAGTGCTTGTGGGAGAAGAGGGAAGCCATGGAGCAGCAGGAGGCAGAAGCCAGCCTGCAGCTCCTGCTGCAGTTCTTGCATCATGCGCGGTGAGCCATGCAGGATGGTGTACCAGCATCTCTTCTCGCGCATGGGCAATGCTTTGTCTTATTACTGGACGGCAATCACCTTCAGACACTCTTGACCATTGTGGCGCAGGTCAGAGAAGACCCAGAAGTTGAAGGAGTTGCAGCAGGAGCTGACCACGCTGGATGCAGACATCCACCAAGTGGAGGGGCATGCACCTCGTGACCCGCCCCTGGCTCGCAACAGCACGGCGGAGCTGCTGCGAAGGCGGCTGCGCGAGAGCGAAGAGCCCTCCACAGCCGCTGCCAGGGGCTCGGGTGCAGCTGCACACAACCACAGCGTCCTCTTGGATGGTCTTGCCTCCACAGGTGCTGATCTGTGAAAATGATGGACTTGTCTGCGCAGCTTTACAGGGGTGTCATATTTATCATCACCGTGATCAGGGATCTTGCACTGTGAACTGGAAGATAAGTGCTGATCAGGATTGGGTGGTGATCCGCAGGCGCAGCTGCGGGTGTGAGGCAGAATCATGCGCATGACATGGGCGAGGGCCGCATGCTGCCGCCTCCGCCCCACCCCAGCGCGGCTGCCCCATCTGCCAGCGGCCATGAGACCGGCCATCAGCCGGGCTCCTCAGACATTGTCCTCCACAATGGCCGGCTGCCCTTCTTGCCAGGTCCCGGCGCGCCCAGTCATTTTCTTCCCACTCCGGAATGTCCACCATTCTTGCAATGTCCGCTAAGATAGACTGTGGATCTGTATTGTGCAAGGGAGATTAAAGCGCGGCCTGCGCCGTGCAGGCGAGAGCACAGCGGTCAATGAGCTGCCAAACAGCGCGCGGTTCCCCAATCGTCAAAGCTCCAGCTGGCAGCCGCAGCAGTCGCATCGTGGAGGGGGCCCTGCCTTCCTTCTGCCGCCCACGGCGCATGCATCCACGCTGTCCAGGGCGGCATCTGCCGATGCCCAACAACCATTCCCCAATGGCCAACCCGCAGCTCCTGCTGCCGCACAGAGTGGTCCCCTCGGCCCTGCTCAGGTCCGCCTTGAAGCCCTCGAACACATGCTCCTCTGAGGCGTCTTTTCAATGGAGGTCTTGATGCTCGAGAGTGTTAAGTGCATCTATTTGGCAGAGGGGCAATTTGGTTGCGCGAGTTGATTGTGTGTGGTCGGGCGCAGCAGGCTGCGTCGGCGAGCAGGGCAGCCACGGCGACGCCGACCACGACGACGACAAACAGTGGCGGCAGCAGCAGCGGCGGAGCCGGGGCCGCCTCGCACCCGCCCTCCTCCTCAGCCATCCCCAGCAGCAGCCTCGTGTCTGCCGACTGCGACACCGAAGACGACACCCTCAGGCGCGCCCCCTGCCTGCTCCTTAATGGAACAGGCACAGCCCATGTGACAACAGGGCTCCGTAAAGGTGCTGGGTAGTAAAACTACGCAATTGATAGGAAGTGCCCCGAGGCCTGGCATGGCTCCACCTGTGGCTCGGAGCATCACAAAACATTACCCATGTAAGTGGATCTGAGGGCGTATTAAAGGCAGCTCATGTATGGACAGGGCGCGCAAGCGGCGGGTGGTGTCCCAGTTCGACGACCTGCAGAACTGCTACATGAAGCTGCGGCGGGGCGAGTCCGGTGGTCTATCAGCAAACAGAGCCGCTCTTGCTGGGGCAGCGGATGAGAACGGCGCCGGGCCATCGCAACACACTCCCACGAGGCTGCAGATCACCGCCAATGGCACGTGCTCTCCGCTCTCGAGTTCACCAGCCTCACAATAATACTCGTCGCTAATGTCAAGCTTCCAAAGCCACGTATTGAGTCAAAGCTGCAATTCTTTAGGAGAACTAGGTCGCTTGCATCCTGGGACAGTTTGTGTGCCTGATAGTAAAGTGATGGGCAGGCTTGGCCGGTGGCGCAGGATCAGAGGGGCAGAGGGATGGAGCTAGCGAGGAGGGGGATGCAGTGGAGGGGATGCGGGAGATGGTGACGGGGGGCAATGTGAATGCGCGCAAGCTGGAGCTGGTGCAGGCGGGGGAGGGCGCGGTGGGCCCTGTGCTGGCCCCGGACGGCCTCGCCGAGTTCTCGCGCATGCTCTCCGTCTTCACCCACTGCTCCAAGCTCAAGGTCCTCCCCCGGTCCAGTCCTTATGACCCCAATGGGAAAGCTCTCCTTTCTTTTATCTGGAGCTGCATGTGAGCAGTTGTGTACCAGCAATCAAGGTCTTACTCCTCTGCACAAGCATGACATAGGCATGGCCCTGGATCTGCTAGAGAACAAAGGGGAGCAATGGATTGCATGCCAGATCCCCATTGCCCGTCATGATAGCATGCCCGGCAGCGCTTTTGCCACAAGTACTGGCCGATCCACATAGCGTCACTGCATTGCTGCCCATTAGTCGGAAGGGTGTCAAATGATAGCCTTGCAAGGGGCAAGCATAATGAGACAAGTCTGGGGCTGGCAGGTGGTGGCGGAGCTGCCTCGGGCAAGCGCTCGGCAGCAGGCGGCGATCCTGTCCAGCATCGAGTTCGACCGCGACTGCGCCGTCTTTGCGACGGCGGGCGTGTCCAAGCGCATCTCGCTTTTCGACTACGCCAACGTTCTGGCGCACCCCCACGTGCAGCAGCACTGCCCCGCCGCCGAACTCGTCACCCGCTCTAAGCTCTCCTGCCTCTCCTGGAACAAGTGCGCACTCCATCCCTCTCTGCTGTTTGAAATGTACGAACAAACCTGATGAAGCCTGGGGCATGGTTGAGGAGACAGAGGTCAAGGGCATGGTTGACCTCACCACCCTTGAGGACATGGGTGAACCCATGCCTCCTAATCTGCTGCATGTTTAGACTGCCAGCCCTCCTCAGAACCACCGTCCAAGTCTGCCTGATTAGCCTTGCAAGTTGCAATGCGTATTTGGGAAATGTGAGGGTGAGAAGAGAGGGAATTGAAGAGCAGGAGATCCTTAAGTGTCTGAGATCCTGTGTGCCTGTGCCAGGTACGTGCGCAGCCACATAATAAGCAGCGACTACGAGGGCTGCGTGACGCTGTGGGACGTGGACACCCAGGCGACCGTGAATGAGTACGAGGCGCACGACAAGCGCATATGGAGCGTGGACTACTCCACCGCAGACCCCCTCCTCTTCGTCTCCGGCTCCGACGATGGTTTCATCAAGGTGGCTCTCCCTCGCCTCCTGCACTCCTGCCTGCCGCCTGCCTCCGTGGCGACCTGCAAGCTTTCCAAGAATGGGGCGGCCCTTTGCTAGGAGCAGCCGGGGCGGTCTGGATTCTCTCTGGGGAGCTTCGGCCGCCCTCTTGGTGGCTTTTGTGAGACAGGATGGGCATTTAGGATCTGGCACCTGAGGGTCCAGTGTATTACATTTATAACTGCGAGCAGTTGACAGTTGCCGCCCCTTGCGCTGGTGAACTTTAAGTCTACCCTTGTGTAAGTCCTTTCTGAACAACCGTCTTTCGGCAGCGTCCTGAGAGGGGTGCGGCTGCGCAGGTCTGGTCGACAAACCAGGCGGCGGCAGCAGTAGCGATAGACATGCGCGCGAATGTGTGCTGCGTCAAGTACAATCCGGCCAGCGCCCATGAGATCGCGGTTGGCTCTGCCGACCACAGCGTGCACCTGTACGACCTGCGCAATGTGTCCGCCCCCGTCCACGTCTTTGCTGGTGCGCCAATCATGCAGCCCTTTTGTGAATTTATTTTGCCATTCAAAATGCACCCCTTGCAGGTGCCCAGCATTTCAGGGAGGTCTGGCTAATTGATATGCAGCTATGTGGAGCAAGTTTTGCTTATTGCCGTGCAAGTATCGTTCTGCACCATATCGGCGGTTGCTCTGACAGTCTCTGGAAGGTTTCTGTGTGTTGCATGCGCGGTTGCTGGAGGACTTAAATGCACAAGTCCTTCTGCTGCAGGGCACAGGAAGGCGGTGTCGTATGTGCGGTATTTGAGCAGCACGGAGGTGGTCTCTGCCTCGACCGACAGCACGCTACGGCTGTGGAACACGCAGACGCTGTCGCAGTCGCGGCGCTTCAGCGGCCACGTCAACGAGAAGAACTTTGTCGGCCTCTCTGTGGACTCTGAGTTCATTGCCTGCGGCTCCGAGACCGATGAGGTGCTCTTGCCTGGCACTGTTCACCTGACACCTGCATTCATGGGCTTTCCTGCCTTCCCCCCTATATACTCTCACTTTTTAAGAAGCACTGTCTCTAAAGATCATGGTGCATGGTGATCTGTGTGGAGTGTTTTGCATGCTTGAGACGTCACCTCAAGACGCGGGATAAGTTTGGTGCATATGCTTTCCCGCAACTGTGCTGAGGTGGTGGGCTGTGGTGCGGCGCAGGTGTACGTGTACTACAGAGCGCTGGCAAAGCCCATAGCGAAGCGCGTGTTCTCCGGCCCTACTGCAAGCGGGCAGGCGTCGGAGGGGTCGCAATTCATCAGCGCTGTGTGCTGGAAGCCGCAGGCTCAGGTGCTGCTGGCAGCCAATAGCCAGGGCTGCATCAAGCTCATGCAGCTCACCTCCTGACTGCTGCCCTGCCTACGGATGTAGCCTCTGTATCGTGATCACATCGTGATTCCAGCCCAGGCAGGGCTGAGCAAGCCTTTCACAGGCGCAGGACAGGCTCTGCTTAAATTCTGCAAGTGCGTCGTCCATGTGTTGGCGTAACGAATGAAGTGCGTGAGGGAGTAATGAGCGAATGTTGTGATGGAGTCTGTGAGCTTAGAATCTATATAGATAAGCCTTAGATATCTCTTGAGAGCCGGCACGTGTGCATTGATTTGACATGATTCTCACAATTCAATTTTGCACCTGATTGCCCTGTTAGAACGTCATGAGACGCATCTTCACGGCAGGTTCCCTAAGTAGACATCTCGAGATCTTGAGTGCTGAAGGTTGCGTTTGGGAGCAATGTGTTGAGGTTGAACAAAATGAGACCAACGGTATTGATTTGGTGACAATGGTGTCACCAACGAAAGGCCTGCAGATGGTCATGTTAAAATTGAGAATAAGATTGCAATCATTTCAGGCTGATTTGTATAGTCTATAGAGCTCTACAGAGGCATGCATGCATGTGCGCACTTCAATTTTGGTCCATCACCAGCATGCATTTCAAATGAAATAACGGACATCAGTCCCCAGGCCGCTCCCACGAATTTGCAACGTTGCCTGATCCATTCTTATTTGTAAATCCTTTTGTGATGCTGCCCGATAGCCATGGCCTCCCTAGATTAAGGAGCATCTTGCCGCAAGCGAGACAGAGCGCGCTCGCACTGGCCGGACAGCATGCCCCACACTTGCTCAATGGCCTGCGGCACGCTCACATCTCCGCTGTCATCAGTGGGAACATGTGAAGATGCAGCCGCTTCCCTTGCGTGTGCAGCTCCGCGCAGGTAGGGACCGAGCATGGAGAGGCCGCCGCCCAGGGTGGACAGCGCAGGGTGGATCCCCAGGTGGGTCGCTGCGATGGCCGCGGCCGCTGCGTGCTGCCCGCTCTCAGCCAACGACGCCGCAGCTGACGACGCCTTGATATTGGCCGCTGCTGCCTTCCCTGCGCCCGTGAACCAAGCACTTGTGGCTTTTGGCATCCCTGACCTCTGGTCAACTGCTTTGATTGATGTGGCATTGCAAACATTCATCTCCGCTTGCTGTCAAAGAGGCATCCTCACTCACAGCCAAGTGGCCACATGAACTTGTGCAAAAGGAACACCCATCGCCGCTGAGCACCGGTGGGAGTAAGTTGGCGGAGATGTACCTGTCATGTGCATTTGGCGCGTCAGGAGACCTTGAGTAAGGCGCGGATAGGCAGGGGTCTGTGCCAGGCTTGGCCAGAGCCTCCGTGACAGCAACACGGCTATGAGGCTGTCATCTGGAGCCTCAGAAAGGTGCCCCGAAGTGTGCAACCGTGCCTCGGCCGCAGCCTGCACCACTGGGTAAGGCAGCAGAAGGCCCAGGGTGACAGCCACGTCAGTCCCTGCACAAGTCAATCAGTGATCCTCAAAAAGTTTGACACAGGCTAAGAAGATCCGCATGACAAAGTCACTGAAACTGGGGAAAATGTTTTGTGAATCAGAACTTATCCAAGCATGTTTACCTGCAGAATCTGCAGCTTCTGTGAGGGCGTGCGCCTCTGCGAGGGTGATCAGGAATGGCTTCCGTGAGGCGGAATCCTCCACAGTGCGCAGCACACTTGCCACAAGGGCTCGGCTGCCATCCTGCAGCATGCACGCCAGCAGAGCGGCCCAGCACCCGTGCAGCAGCACTGCCTCCGCCTGCTCCAAGGACTCAATGGGAAGCTCCTTGGTTCCAACCTTGCTGCTCTGCTTGGTTTCTGAGAGTCCTTTGGCGCTATCAGGCTCAAGATCTAGAGGGTCCTCCATCTCCCACCCATTGTCTACTGCCAGTGCAGGAGCCTCCCCTGTCAAGGCTGCATTGTGTGCCCCTACTGCAGAGTCGCTGACGGTTTCCAGAGTTACGTCCAAGTCATCAGCCCCCTCCCAGCCTTCTCCATCAGCTGCCATCTCCGGAGCTGAACTCTTGTTGAGTGAGACCACATCAGCATAGTGATTGTCTTGCCGGTGGTGCACGTTGCCATTCTCTGACGCGTCTTGCATAATGACGTCCCTTTGCTGAAGGGCAGGACCAGCCTGCGCAGCCAAGTATCTGTCTCCAGCAGGTGTTGTGTTTTGCTAGGGTGTGAATAGACAGACCAAAGAGACTCTTTTGCAATGCAGGGTGATTAGCTCAGAATCTGCACTGTCAGCTATTCACCTGATCCTCGGCAGAGAAGGCACTCCCACTGTTCCACACGTGGCCCAGCAGCTTCATGAGGCTGAGCAGCTGTAGCTGGGATTGTGCACTGCTGAGCAAGCGCGTGAACAGCTCCTCAGCAGCCTGCAAACTCGTGACATCGACCGATCTGATGCTCACGCCTGGGAAGTCAGCTGCCAGGCAGGCCTGTGTGCGGCTGAGCAGCAATAGGTGGCCCAGCTGAGCGCTGCTGTCGCCTTCTGGCCGCCATCCTTGCCACCTGCTCAAAGCACGTCAAATTCAGCCTCACCTGCTTTGCCGGTTGCTCCACAGGTAATCAAGGAACAAGCCAATCAAGCTGTGTGGTAAGCCTTTATCCAGGAGATCTTTACCGGGAGGAGCCTGTGGCGTCGGGAGCAATGGCGCCGACAAGGCCCAGCACGGGTCCCAGGGCGGCGCTGTCGGCCTGAGCTGTTTCCAGCACGAAGCCCAGCAGCTGCTGCCAGACCTCCTGCCTCACGCCCTGCAGCCACTCTGCTGCATCTCCCTCCCCCCGCATCACATCCGAGCCGATCGCCGCATCCAGGCACCCAACAGCGCCCTCAGCCGCTCTGAGCACCTGTGCTGACGGCTGCGCACCGGCGCCATCATGCTTTAGATCAGCCAAGCCGCTCTGCACCACACCCACCACCGCTGCCCTGACAAGGTCCCAGCTCTGCTGCCACCGAGCTGCCTCCTCCTGCCCTGTATCAGGCGCCGAGCTGCCCGGCTTGTGCAGAACTGCGTGGGCCACGCGCAGCAGCTTTGCAGCTTTGCAGCCCGCCAGTGCCAGGTCTTTGAGGGCGCCGGGCAGCGCTGCCTGCTCGTCTGGGCCTTCAGAGGTGCTGACATTGGTGGCTGTGCCCTGCCCCAGCCGGAGCTGTAACACTTGGAGCTGCGACTCGGTCAAGCCGGCCTGCTCGCGTAGGTGGGCCATCAGGCTCAGCGCCCCGGCCTCCCGCCGCAGCTCTTCCAGCAGTGCCCTGATACCCCCCATCTCCACCTGCAGAACCATTTCTTCAATTTTCTCCCTTCTTTTGCAGCTTTAATGTAGCTTCTTATTTCCATAGCCCTTCTGCCTCTAAATTTCCTCGTGTAATTAAGGCAAGCAGAAAACATGTCATTCATGGTCTTTTGGGATTTGCCGGAATTCATCTGGAGTCAAGCATGCATACCTTTGCAGGATGACCGGCATCAAGGGGCTCGTCCTTCTCCGCAGAGGCCACAATCGCCTTCAGCAGGGTGATGCCATCCTGCACGACCTGCAGCCGCAGCGGCCCGGGCAGCTGTGCCGGCTCCGCGGGCAGAGCGCCTGACGGCAAGGGCGGCCGGCTGCGCAGAAGCAGAAAGCGCAGGAATGCCGCCAGGTGGCCGGCCTCCAGTTGCTTCAGATATTTCCTGCCCGCCTTGTACGCCTGGGCCAGATCTGACGACTCTGGCCCTTGGTCCTCTGTGCTCCCCTGCGGCTGGGCTGACATCTCCTTGCACAGCAGGGCCAGCAGCACGGTGCTATGGCCCAAGCCCGGCCAGTGTGCGGTGTCCTGCTGTGGCGGCTGCGCGGGCAGCGCCTGCCTCAGCAGAGCTGATAAGTCAGGCAGGATGCGGATGAGGGCGGCCATTTTGGCTGCGTTTGAGGGCGTGACGCGTGCGCATATCTCATCCAGGGCACATCTCTGCCATCTCTGCAGAAGCTGGCTGCTGTCTGCCTGCGTCTCGTCGGCAGCAAACAGCATGCGCTTGAGCGGGGGCTTCTCTGCTCCTCTCTGCGGCTCCTGACCTGTATCTCTGGGGACTGACTCGCCATTGCGCTCTCCCATACAGGACACATCTAGCACTGTGGCAATGATCTGCTGGCTCAAAGAGCTGTCGGCGACCATGACTGCGGCGGCGAGTAGCGGGGCAAGGAAGAGCTTGGCATTCATGGCCGGCACTACCCGGCTGCACCGCTGCAGAAACTCCTTCGCTGCTGGCAAGTGCTGGTTGGCCGCCTGGCTGCCGTCCTGCAAACGATCAGCAACATACTGTTTTGGAAAATCAACAGCTGTCTCATCAGGTAAATGTTAAATACAAGCATGACATAACCATCATGAATTGCAAAGAATGGACTCACCAGTGCATCAAGGCACTCCTGCAAGAGAGACAGGAGCAGTGACAGCTGCCCGTGAGTGGTTGGGCTCAGTTGTGGCCACACGCGTTTTGCAAGGGAAATGATAGCTTCGCGCGGCTCTCTCAGTAAATCCTCCTTCACTTCCTGCAGCATCCAAACCACAGCATAAGGCGTCACGGCACGACAAGGCCACCCGCAAAGTAATGAACAAATTTACTTTTGGGCATGTGTGAAATGGCACATAATTCCTGCTTGCGCCCAATTAGGTTTGGCTGCATCGCAAAGGTGAAGGGAGATTCATTGAAAGATATGTCTCATCAGCATGACATTAGCAGCTCAACTGCATCATTATCTCCGCTGCTGAAAGGGTATCACTTGCCTCAATAGCCTCGCTGATGTCTTTGTCTAGATGTGTCCTCAGCAGCAGGGTCTCAGTGTAGCGCATCTGCAGTGCCCATGAGCTCAGCCTGTACCGCTCTGCAAGCATGAGCGCCTGCTGCAGCCGCTGTTTGGCCGCCGCGCCAGGGCCCTCTGCAGCCGCAGCACTCACCACCTGCTCCATCGAGCACATAGAATGTTGGAAGCAGTATAATCACACTCTGCAGCGTGGACTCCGCTCGACACATGCAGCACATGGAGGCATGCTTCAGCGATCCACTTCCTGCAGTTGAGGGATTTTCGCAGAGAATGGGCAGGTTCTGAAGTGACAGGCAGGCAGCAGGGCGTGCCTGCAACAGGGCAGCCTGCCGCAGATCGGCGGCCTCCGAGGAAGAGGCGCCTGATGTGAACCATGGCACAGCAGAGGGGGGCAGCAGGGAACGGAGCGCGCGCTCGTCAGCGGCCGCCGTCAGCCGGGACCGCGCCTCCAGAGCACGCTGCCGCGCCGCGCGGGAGCGAGCGCTGATCTGGCCCGGGTCCAGCGCGGCGCTGAGGTGGCACGCCTCCCAGGGGTCGCGCTGCAGCCGCTCCTGGGCAGCCGTGACGGCTCCGCTGAAGTCATCCAGCGGGAGAGCCTCCGGGGAGAGAGCCTGCGCAAGCCAGAAATGCCGCAATCACACCGCTGCACTGAGTGGGGGAACGTTCTTGCAGGAGCATCAAACAGCCGACCGCACTTTGGTGTTCTCATTTGACATTGAACATCAGCATCCTGTATTCATGTTGACTGTGGTGGGGGCTGCGCGCATCAGGAACCCCATCCCGGTCTACTTTAATATTGGGATGATTAAACAAGGGGATTTTCTTTACACCTGCAGGGAGCTGGCAAACATGCGCAGCAGCAACACGCTGCGAGAGGCAGCAAAGGAGAGGCCCTCCAGGAGCGCACTGTCATCCACGTCCTTGCTGCTCTCCAGAGCAAGCATGCAGGACAGCGCTAGCGCTGCATCGCCCACATCTGGTTGGCAACCACACCCACCTCAGCTGCTGCTACGACGCAAATACAAAGAGATATAAGAGTCTGCATAAATCATTGAAACTGCAGGGGCGCAAGTCAGTGTTCCTCACCGGGAAGGAGACTGTTTGCCCTGCCAACGCTTGCCGCAGTCCTCTGCAGAAGTGCCTTGACATTCTCCAACGATGACGGCGTTGCATGATGCCTCAAGCGCTTCCACCTGGCCATGTGTACTTGGACCTGCTTGCAGCCACAAAGGCAGTGAAGACATGCCCAGGATTTACTGTGGAGGTTGCCAGTGGGGGAATGGGTATAACATGTCGCAATGAGAACACTTGTCACATTTGTAGGCATGATTACCTGATCAGCGGGACAGTGCGCCAGACAAAAGGCTAGCAGAGTCTGCATCTCGTCGCCATCATTGTCCCTGCCTTGAGACTCCTGCAGCGCGATGACCTGCGGACATGGTAGAGTGCGTGCTCAGATCCTGTCTCTGATGCATCAGATACCAGCAAGAGAAAGGTACAGAAGTTTCAGTCACTTGCTTGTCCCTCTTGCGAGCGAGAGCAAATGAGACATGCTGCCCCAGTATCTACACCTTCTTTAGACAGCCCTTCAAAACATCTGACAGCCCTAGAAGCCTGCAATTTATCCAAGACTGTCAAGGGAGTTGCAAGGAGCGAGACGTGCCTGCGCAGCCACCTCCCAGGCGAGCACGTAGCCCTGGGCGGCCAGGTCGGACACGTGCTCGCGCGCAGCGGCCACGTCGCCGGCGGCGAGGGCGGCGCGCGCCCGGCGCAGCTGCAGGTCGCTGTGGCGCTCGGCCACGCCCAGCAGCTCCGCCAGCAGCGCCAGCCGGCCACCGTCCGCGTGCGCGTCTGGCCGCGCATCCAGCGCCATCTGCAGCAGCTCCATGCGATCCTTCACCTGCCCACAGGCCCAGGCATGCACGGTGTCAGAGGACAGGTCTTCCGAACGGCACGCGATAAGACAATCCCAGTCCCTTGCTTTGCAAGTAGATACAGTTCCACCCTTACGGTCTTCTGGCAGCGTGAGGTATGCGCGCAGCAGCGAGGCAAGAAGCACTTTGAAGTTTTCCTAAGTCTTTGTTTGGTTCAAATGTTGTCAGAATCTGTCATAAACCGAACCAAATTCAAGACCTTGACATGTGTTGAGCAAAGGAATAGGGTGGGTCTGCGCGCACCTGGCAGGCCTGCAGGGGAGGGATCTGGACGCCGAAGTCCTGCAGGCGCAGCACGCCCTTGATGAAACTGCGCTCCGCTGCGGCCGCCACACTGCTGGGCAGCACGTCCAGGCACGCCAGCGCCTGCTTGCAAGCAGCCCAGCAATCTACGTTTTCCTCTAACTGCTCTACGCGAAGTGCAGAAGAGGACAATATCCATCACAGTATACCGCGCAAGTTTGACGTATCAGCCTGGTGCAGAAGCAGAAGATGCCAAAAAACTGTCATTGCAGCTGGGATGACGTGAGAACCAACCTGGGAGACTTCGGGGGATTGTAGGGAGTTGGCGGAGAAGAAGTATTCCTTGGCGCAGGCCAGCACCAGAGTCTCGGCCCTGCCTGCGTCCAGCGGCACAGACGCCGTGCCGGCCAGGTACTTCTGCGCCAGCCGCCACTTGGCGCAGCGCAGCAGCGCGCCGCAGAAGTCCGCCAGCAGATCCTCTGCCGGCAGCTGTGAGAACGCCCCCTGCCGAAGGTCCCGCAGCTGGCGCCACTTCTCTGTCCACCTGTGCAATGGATCCCTCCTGTCAGTACAAGAAGAGCAAAGTGCATCATGCAGGAGGTGATGAATCCTGTACCCTGTCATGCAAGTTGCAGCAAGCGTAAGGAAGAGATTTTAGGTGTATTTATTGCATGCAAGGACAGCAGTTGTGATACTCACCGCTGGTCTGTCGGGGGCGGCTGTGAGCGTGACAGTCGAGCCAGCAGCGTTTGCGTGACACGGCTCTGTGCTGCACCGTCGCAGTCTCGCAGCTGCGAGAGAGTCATGGGGCAGCCCAGATCCTTAAGCAGCTTAGCGGCGCCAACCAACGACAGAGCCTGCCCCCAATCCCACACAACCTGAATGATTGCATCATCGAAGCCCCACCCTTGACATGACCCAACTGATGTGGTTGCATCCCATTCACTTCGATTCAGGTACAAGCAGTGCTGTATCAAGACTGGCACACCTTTACAAGCTCCTCTTTGTGCTGTGAATTGTCTGGTGCAGAGGTATCCTCCAGATCCTGCCAGTCATCCCACCCCTGGGACTCCTCAGCAACATTCTTTCTGCCTGTGGCCGAGCCTGCAGCTGCCAGCATGGCTTGCACCAGGTCCCAATCCGCATCCTCCTGGCACGCGTACGCGGCAGAACAGGCAGCCTGGGCGACGCCGCCACTGCTCTCAAACACCTGTACAGCACAGACCACTCCCAAGATAGGACGGAATTTGCAGACATGCAGGGGAGTATGCAGAATAGACAGGCAGAAGAGACATGCGGGAGAGGCATGTAGCACTTCACGTGTTGCTGGCTGACATGCTGGGGATGATATAGGAAGCGGCCTGTCACCTGTGCATGTTGGGCTTCCTGCCGCAGGAAGTCCGCGCACCACTGCAGCCTGAGCGGAGCCACTTGCTCGAGCAGGTCAACGAGCAGCTGCTGGCGCTGTGCGGCCGGCACGCGCTCCAGCAGCTTGGCCAGCTGCGCGCGCTGCTGCTCCATGGGCAGGTCCCCTGTCGCCAGCAGCCGCAGCCGCTGCGACATGTCCAGTGACGCCCACGCGTCCAGCCCTATGGCCCAACCGTTCCCACCTTCCTCCCCTGCCGCATCCCCCTGGCACCCCTCAGGATCTGCAGACGCATCTTGTAATGTTCGCATGGCAGGCGTCCTCGTGTTGGCTGCAGTGCATGCAGGAAGGTTAATGGAGCGATGGATTTCTAAATGTGATGTTGAAATCTGACATGTGCATCAGGAGAATAGCCTTGCATGGTTAACGCAGGCAGCAATGAGGATGCTGACCTGGCTGGGCAATCTCCCGCAGGCTGTTGACGGCCTCCTGCATGTCCTTGACGCCCTGCGAGCCGTCAGCCCTGCAGCACAGCCGCAGCACAGCCCCAGCCAAGATGAGCTGCCCGCTGCGAGCGTCCACCTCCAGAGCCCTCTGAGCAAACCATTGCCCCGCCTGGCACGCAAGCAACGTCCCCAAGTCAAGAGCACATCCAGCACTTTCTTTATTCTGTGTCTTCATCAGGAAAGTGCTCATCAGTGGCCATTGCTGAAGTGTGTGCCAGTGAAGCATGCCTGATGCGGTGCAGGAGGTCGCCAGCCGATGAAGATGCGGGCCATATGCTCTGTGGATATGAGCATGCCGTACTCCCCGGACTCTTGCAACTCCCGGCACATCTCCCCGCTCTCCACCCAGTCTGCCTCCCTTGGCAATTGGGGAGGCTCCAGTGTGCCCTCTCTGGCCGCCTGCACCCAAAAAACTTGTTTGTGTTTCAAGCGACTCAAGAATTTGTCAATATATCTGCCGTCAGCGACATTAGTCATTCTGGAGAAACATTCATTTTGCGAGAAGAAGCAGGCTGATCTGAGACACATGGTGTTGCTCAGGAGCATGCCATGGGAAGGATGTCAATGTAGAATTTTGGCGGCAGCGTCTCAGGGAAGCAACTCAAGATGTCCAGGACGTGTGGCATGAGGGTGAAGGGATGGCGCTGGAGCAGCTTCTGGACTGCGGCTGCAGACCCACTGGAAGCAAACGCCATCGCAGCCTCCTTGAGACTGCTGTCTCGAAAGTCCGCATACCCGGCAGGATCAAACACCCTGCAGCACACATTGTGTTCCTCATGCCTTTTCGAGAAAAAGGAGCCTGCAATCAATCCTTTAATTCCAGCGCTGGACATAAGGAGAATCCAGAAGAAATTCATGAGTCGCCTCACCCTCCTTGCAGGTCAAGAAATGTGCTCAAGCGCTCTATGTGCTGCAGAACGAGCAGCCTTTGGCGCCGCCACCAGCGGTGGCCCTGAGGGTAAGGTGGGCCGCTGCTGTCAGCATAGCTGGTGCTGGGCTCCCCTCCGCTGTCTCTCTGCTCAGGCAGCCTGCCCCACCTGTCTGTCTCTGCCAGGCTGTACTCCAACGCCTCTGCCTGCGCCGCGCTGGCTACTGCAAGCCGGGATGTGCCCTGCTCTGCAGCCCATGAACGGTCCAGCAAAAGGTCCAGATTCTCCACAATACTTTCCCTATTCAGGTCTCTACTAAGGAAGTGAGCCCTGCAAGAACACCAACTTTGAGCCTCTGCCCACGAAAAGCAATCAAATTTCAAGCTGGCTACAATCTGGAAGATTGACCAGGAAAATTGACTTCGTGCGGGGCGCACTTGTGCACAGGGTCAGCGGAAAGGCCGTGCTGTTGCGCCAGATCAAAGGCTGCAGGCCAGTCCTGTGCTGAGACAAGTTCCTCCAAATGCTCTGCAGCAGTCCTCTCAACAATCGCCTCCACTTGCCAGCCCCCGCTGCTGTCCGTGGCAGAGTCACCGCCGCTCTCGGACAGCATGAAGACGTTTGCACCGGCTGACCCAGTCCCTGCACCTGAACCTGCACCATCAAAGTGTATGATATGATCAGCATGATATAATTCCTGCATTGTCGAGCGTGTGTTCGGACGTGAACTTCATGCGTCTTTAATTGAATATCAAATAGCAAGGCAATGGCCTCGTGACCAGCACCTGCAGGCGCCATGACTGCTTCTACGCAGCCTGGGATTTGGAGGCAGGCATCCAAGGTTGCAGTGCCAACCACGTTCAGAGTTCCATCGCTGCCCAGGACTGCCATGTGAGAGCTGCTCCACATGACAGCCTGCCGGGGACTCTGCGCCCATGTTGGCGTGTTGCCTCCGGGGAATGACCGCTTCTGCAGCCCGAGGGAGCCATTGCTGGACTCCTGTACTCCAAGCAAGTGCCGTCAGTCCTCAGGATGAAAGAAAAACACCAGCGCCAAATACCCAAGCAAAATCAGAGCAAGGTTGCCCACCCGCCATGTAAAGATATGCAACGGCTGGCCAGCTGCAGCCACAAGAGCAAATCTGCTGGTGCCTTCTATGCATGTGCTCCACAGCTCTCCTCCCTTTTGAGCTGCCCTCATCCAAGGCTGCTTTGCAGGATGCCCATGCTGAGCCATGAGAGCTGGCCTTGTCCCGCTCTCCAGGTGCCACAAAGTGACAAAGGGCTCTGCTTTGGAGCCAGCCCCTCGTCCAGCAATGAGGAGCGTGCCAGTTGCTGGGTCATAAGCACAGCAGCTGGGAATGCCCGCGACTCCCTGAGGCGCAGATGAGGGGCAAATGAATATGGCTAAAATTGTATTTTGGAAGAGATGACACGAGAAGGGTTTTGAATGCAAAGATCAATGTTCCATGATCATACCCTGTCTGGCCAGATGGGCTGTGTGCTGCTGTCCTGTGCATTGACAGCCCACAGGCTCCCATCCTCGCAAAGGACCAACATGGCATCATTGCTTGTGAAGAAGATGTTAATGATGCGGGACTTCTGCCAACGGGAGTGCTTCAGCACAGATTGCTCATCCCCATCCCTGTGCAAATAGCATGCCGTTCACATTGCATAATCTGCAATGAAGCGATACAGGAATGAAAAAGCTTAATCTATGTACCTGTTTGCAAGAACAATTTGTCCAACATTTGCCACCGCTAGTGTCCTCCCATTTTCACTCCATGAACAGAGGCCAAACAGCTGCTGTGTGGTTTGCTCTGACGGCTTGCGGATCGAGTGTTCTTCTACATGTCCAGCAGCAGACAGGCAGAGAATGTGACATCCATTCTCATGCTTCGGTATGACCGCCAAGGATCCATTGTTGCCAGATACTGCCAGGTGACCTGCAACAGACTGGGTGTCTTAGCACATTATCTCAGGAAGGCAGTGCAATGATCGCCAGATGACAGCAGAGTACGCACCTCTTAATGCTGATGTGCGAGTCTTCTCAAGATCATCCTCTCTGCCCACGTAAACGACGCGTTTTTGATAATACATGGGCATTGCGTCTGGGGCCATGTTGCCATCTGAGACTGAGCTGCAGCCTCAGAAGGCTTTATAAGCTTACACAGCTCCCATGTGATCCCTTCAAGTGTCACATTGACACGTACAGAAGGTCCAATGCCGACCGCTCTTACAGAAGGAGCCTCTGACAGGAGAGGACCGCCCTTATTGAATTGCTCGTTCTGAAAACATCCAATAGGCCAGATCAACAACTTGCAAACTTAAATTGACCTTTCTAAGCACCATTCGATGCTCAATGATCGAAGTTTCACAATAACGATTTATAATTGATGGTGATGGAGCTTTACACTGGATTGGCCGTTGAGAGCTTTCAAAGTGCCAGCTCAAAGATACAGTGGCAGAAGAATGATGTAGTGTTCTGTTTGGTATGAATGGCTCTAGTGAAAAGCACTTTCACTAGCATGCATACCCGTAGCCTTGGCAGCTTCCAGGTCGACGGCAGCTGGCGACCCCGCTTTGGATGGAAGACTGCGATTGAAAGATCAAGGGGGAAATGTGCGTGATTCCTTACCAAAGCTCATCAAAATACTCAGTCATACCTGGTTGGGAAGGGTGCATCAAATTGCGGTCTACTAATTGCGGTCTGTCTGCTTTACTAGCATTGTTTGGAGGAGGGCGTTTGGTTTGCTCTTCTTTAAATCAAGACAATCGTCATCCTTCAACCTCTCGAGACTTGATCACCTAAAAGCTACAGTTTGGACGCCAGAGAAGGTTCTAGGACTGCAAATCTTGAACGAGCACTAGCTAGCAGACGCCATGGTGGAGCGCCATACTGGATTGGATATGGCCAGCCAGGTCAATCTCCCTGCCGGACAACAGCTTAAGAAAAGATTTCTGTCGTTGCGTGCCATGACATGTACATCTAGTGTGCCAGGCCTACATCATGCACTGGCTGGCTGACAAGCATATGATTATGCAGGCTGTCCTGGCTCCCTCTGAGAGCATGCCAGAGGATGCAGAGACTGTTGCTGGTTATGATTTTGACAGCGGCCGTGACTTGGATGGCCTGCTTGGGTCACTGCTTCGCACCGGGTTCCAGGCTACCTCATTTGGCCGAGCTGTAGCAGAGATCAACCGCATGGTGCGTGGTTATTTGCTCCAGCACCAGAACTGACCTTTCACCAGCTCAGATCGTTCTGTCATATCATACCATGTCTGTCCTTCTGCAGATATACTGGCGCCTGAGCGACGAGCCCGTGGGGCCAACTGAAAATCCAAGATATGCAGACCCGGCTGTGAGGCGTGGGGTCCGCTCCAAGATATTCCTGGGATTCACGTCAAATCTCATCTCTTCTGGAGTGCGGGAACACATCAGGTATCTGGTGCAGCATAAGATGGTGGACCTCCTGGTGACTACAGCTGGAGGGGTTGAGGAGGACCTCATAAAGGTGTGCCACTCAACCTCTTCATGATACAATTCTGACTGTGTTTGTATTTGTTGCGATTCTAAAGCTGAAGCAGGCAGAGCATGACACATCAGCTTTACTAGCGCCCAACAAAAGGAGGGCATGAAAAGGTACTGATGAAGTGCTGTGCAGTGCCTGGGGCCGACATACACAGGGGACTTCCACCTGAACGGAGCTGATCTGCGCAAGAGGGGCCTGAATCGTGTGGGCAACCTGCTGGTGCCCAACAGCAACTACTGCGCGTTTGAGGACTGGATCATGCCCATCCTGGACGCTCTGAAGGAGGAGCAGGAGTCGCAGGGCACCAAATGGACGCCCTCCAAGGTTTGGCTTCCCTATGCAGTGCATGCCCTGTAATTGTCACAACGGTACTGTATCTTGGTAATTGCCTGATGGCCTGCCCTTTCTTGTGAAATCTGCATGTTGGTGCAGGTGGTGGCCAGGCTGGGGAAGGAGATCAACGATGAGAGCTCGGTGTGCTACTGGGCACAAAAGAACAACATCCCCATCTTCTGCCCGGCGCTGACAGATGGCTCGCTGGGGGACATGCTGTTCTTCCACACCTACAAGAACCCAGGGCTGGTCATTGATCTTGTGGAGGACATCCGTCTCATCAATGACGAGGCCCTGAAGGCAGCCCCCAGAAAGACTGGCATGATCATCCTTGGCGGAGGTGCTGCCCTGCACTGCACTTTGCCCTTTCATGTGTTTGATCTTGCACGGGGTGCACAGCTCTGCCTCTTTGTTTTAATATGCTGCACACCATTTTATCGGGAACTGCATGTGGCATGGCATGCCAGGCTGATGATGCGATGTGTTGGTGCATGCAGGAGTTGCCAAGCACCATATCTGCAACGCCAATCTGATGAAGAATGGCGCAGACTTTGCCGTGTTTGTGAATACTGCCCAGGAGTTTGACGGCAGTGACTCGGGAGCGCGCCCAGACGAGGCTGTTTCCTGGGGCAAGATCAGGGCGGACGCACAGCCAGTCAAAGTCTACGGGGACGCAACAATCCTCTTCCCGCTTCTGGTGTCCCAGACCTTCGCAAAGGCCAGCTCCAGGGAAAATGAGGACGTGAAGCCCAAGTAGTCCCAGAAATATCTGCCACTCGTGATTGAAGGTGGGACTTGTTAGAGGAAACATTGTAGGGAAAGTGCATAGTGCTTTGGACATGGAATTCAGGAGGATGTGGGAGATGAAAGAAAATGTTTATACCTCGGGCCGTAAACTACGAACTGACCGTTGACAGCTGTCTCAAGAATGTCTCCGAGTTTAGCTGTTTGCAGGAGTCTTGCTCCGAAACAAGAGACCGGGCGACAAAATACAAAGTGGCAGACTGCAAAAGATATTCCGTTCGCTTCAAGGGTTGTGCAGCGCTCGGGAGCAGGGAATAGCACACTTATGTGGATGTTACTGGGATACAGGCAAACAATGACAGTACGATAAAAAGAAGTCTGTCTGCCTAGTTCAACACAATACAGAAGATCCAGTAAACCTCTTAAGCTCTCTGGGTATCATGGATAGGCGAGCAACAAAGATACCAAGACCACCTCCACTTGCAGCTGGCCCTCTCCATCCTATCAGTGAGAGTGTAAGTAGACACCTTCACTCCTGCTCAAGGCATTGCCTTATCTGAAGGCTCATCCTGTTTAATGCTTAGCTCTGAGTAAGAAGGCACGAGTAGAGCTCTTGGATAATAACATCCAATTGAGATCCTGGTCACGTTCAGGATGTCAACGTGCGCAAGCGGAAGGGCATGACTAGTCCACAGCCCAAGGATGCTCAGCCAACAAAACGACCTGCGGCAGGCTCAGGACACTCTCTGGTGAGACTCGTTCAGCTGTGTCAGCTCTGCAACTGTCTAGTCTGTGTCGAAGCCCGATAACAAGCTGGCATGTTGGTGCCCTGTGCAGGCCGATTCTGTGTGGGACGATTACGCAGATGAAGGCGACACAGCTGAAGACTGCCTCAATTTCAAGCTCACCATTAAGAAAAAGGACAGTGCTGCCACTGTCAAGGAACTTACACTCTCCTACATCAAGAGGCTGCGAGCTTTGGGCTGGCACCTGCACTTGGAATGTGAGAGACTGACGATGGACCGCTCAGGATTGCAGTCAGCATATGATGCAGAAGTGCAGGGCCGCGCAGATGACATGACGGCGAGCCTCAGCAAAGCAGCTGCACTCTGTACCCGGATTGAAGGCCTTCAGGTGCGCTCTTAATATACTCTCACCATCACTTTTTAATTGATTCAAGACAGTAAGCACGCTTTTCAGAGGTGATGAGCCTGTGGATGGTGATGCGGTGGTATTTCAAATCTCTATAATGTGGCAAGCAGGCCGCTCTGGAAAAACAGCAGGAGGCATGCAGGCAGCAGGAGGAGAGGATCCAGTCATTGAATAGTGAGCTGGAGTCTGCACAGAAATCAGAATCGGATGCGAGGCTCACTATTCAGCAGCTGGAGGAAGGAGCTGCTCGCGCCCTTGAACAGATAACTGACTTGCAGAAACAGGTAGACGCCTGGCAGCAGCCCTCGGCCGCAATTTCATGATGCATGATGCTGGCTCAATTTTAATATAATTACTGATGCTATGCACAGGTGGCGAATGCCAACGAGCTGCACCAGAGCTCCACTCGGTACTGCGCGCAATTGCAGGAGTATAACGCCAAGCTGCAGACAGATGCTCAGGCGACGTCAGAGCAGATCAAGGTTTTGCAGGTCAGTCTTTTTGGCCTTGATAATTCATCTTGATGCCTTAGAGAGAAGGGATGCATGCTGCACAATTGCTCGATATCACAGTGGATCCAGCAGACCTCCTCTTATTAAATGCTCTGAAAGCCCCTGCATGTTTACCTTCGCAGGAGGAGAAGAGCAAGAGTTCAGAGGAGATTGCCATGCTGCGAGGCACAGTGGCGGCTCTGGAGACCCAGCTGTCATCTGTGCGTACAGCATGCACTGCCGCCGAGGCCGCCTCTCAGCGAGCAACTGCTGAGACAGTCACCTTGCGGTCAGAGCTTGAGAAGGTGAGGAGCCATGCCTCATACTTTGATCTCAGCATGCTGCTCTTTGCTTGTGCCGCTTTTGGTCCGTTACATTCTTCTGTATATGTAAATAAGGCGACAGGAATGGCTGTACTCTCAGCGCCAGAGATGCATTGAATGACGTTTGCGAAAGCAGGTGAGGACTGAGAGGAGTGGGCTGGCGGATGCGCTGGAAGGCGTCCAGAAGGAGCTGAAGGGGTACAAGGATAATGTGGGCCAGGGCCTCGAGTCGGAGCGCGCCAAGCATGCCGCCCTGCAGAGCCGCACCCGCGCTCAGGTGGGACCCTCCCTTGCTTCTCTCAAGCGCCAGCCGCTCGACAGTCACCCAATGCCAAATCACCACTGCAGAGGCAGATCCAGGGGCCGCAGATCCTGTTCTTGCACATGCAAATCCCTTTCATATTGCTTGCTGCAAGCTTCACCCCAGTAGGAAGGCCATTGATGGGGAATGGAAGCAGGCAACAACTGACTGTCCCGCTTTTAGAAGCAGTCACCAGAGGGGCTGTGGTTCAGCAGGTCCGCCCATGGCACGCAGGCCTCCAGGTCCTGCTCCAAGCAGTTCGCGAGGAGCTTGATGGTATCTGCCTGTAGTCCAGGTTCAATTCTGCTGCACAAGTGGAACTGTTGAGGAAGAAGATGCTGATGTGTGGCACTGGGTGGGCAGGCGGAGGTGAATAGCGGGCTAGCAGAACAGCTCGCGTTCGCTCAGGAGTCACTGGCAGTAGCAGAGCAGCTGGTGGCGGCGCGCGGCGCAGAGTGCAAGGAGCTCAAGCAACGCGCGGCCGAGGCCGAAACCGCGCGAGCGGCCGCCGAGCAGCGCGTCTCCGAGTGCGAGGCCACCCGCCGCAAGTTGCACAACACCATCCTGGTGCGCATGCCCTGACAGCCTCACGATGATGCGACAACGGGTTACACTGACATTACAGCAAGAGGAAGGCGACAATGAAAGACCCGCCGTGCCTGACTCTGGGCACTGCATGCTCGTGGGTTCTGCGTGGATGGGCTTGGTTGCCGCTGTTCAGATGACGTGCCTCTGAGCAGGACAGAGTCGGGATACAAAAGCGAGGATTTGTAAAATGGATGCAGGTTGATTATGAGGTTTCATGTGGTGGTGCAGACGCTGAAAGGGAACATCAGAGTATTCTGCCGTGTCCGGCCCCTGGCGCCGGGCAGCTCAGACGTTGAGAAGCTGGAGAGTGGGCAGCCGGTCCTGGCATTCCCTCCAGCCGGTGAAAATCAGCTCAGATTTCTCCTTACATCCATTTGAGCACCTCCCATTAAAAGATGCAGGCTTGTTGCGCTTGTCCCAATGGTAGGGTGAGATAAGGACACGTACTGGCTGTGCTGGCTGGCAGGGGATGCCATGACAGCCGGCGTGGAGCTGACAGCCTCCAACGGCAACAAGAACACCTTCACCTTTGACCAAGTGTTTGGGCCAACAGCCTCGCAGGTCCGCACCCCTTCCTCCTCCCTGGGTTTTCACGACATAGGCAATTCTTTCGCCAGTGAGCATGCACACGCATGCAGCTGAGGATGTTTGTGCATATTGCAGGAAGAGGTGTTTGAGGAGATTTCTCTCCTAGTGCAAAGCGCTCTGGACGGCTATAAGGTATGTGTGCATGCCAGCCTCCCCCTTCGGTGCACTGTCCTGTCATCAGACAACATCTCTTACTCATGCTGCTTCTAACCTTCCACACTTGGTTTGTCCCAGGTGTGCATCTTCGCCTATGGCCAGACTGGCAGCGGCAAGGTGTGCCCCTAGCCGCAGATTCCAAGAAATATGGAACATGCATGAATTGAATCGTCAGCTCTTGGCATGCATGCATGGCCTTGCTGCTGTGTTGACGGTCCTGAATTTCTGCCGCAGACACACACCATGCTGGGTACTCCGGACCAGGCCGGCCTCATTCCCCGGGCAGTCGAGCAGCTGTTCACCGCCGCGCGAGCGCTCCAGGCATCCCAGGGCTGGACATTTGAGATGAAGGTGCGAAGCGGTCTACTGCTGATGCAATGACCCTTCTAGCATCCTGTACTGTCTCTATATTGGTGTACATGTTTATGCTGGACCCTGAGAGGGGCGTTCCCTGCAGGCCTCCATGCTGGAGATCTACAATGAGGAGTACAAGGACCTCCTCGGAAAGGGCCCTCCTGCAGGTGCTCACCCTTTGCAGTCTGGCACATGCGCCCTCACCTTCTTAGTCAGTATTCACTATTTTCCTGCAGTGCCAAAGACCTGCCTGTAAGAGCGACCATGGTTTCCTAGGATCTTGGCCCTCCAAGCTGGGGGCAAACGGATTTTCTCAATTTTTGGAGGAGCATGCACGCAAAGACTGCTCTGAAACTTGAAATATGATGCGGATGTTAGGCAAGAAGCACACGGTGACGCACGACGAGCGCGCGGGGATGACGGCGGTGTCGCACCTGGAGGCGGTGGAGTGCGCTGACCCGGAGGCAGTGCGTGCGCTGCTGGAGCGGGCGGCGCGGCTGCGCGCGGTCGGAGCGACGGCCGCCAACGAGCGCTCCTCGCGCTCCCACATGGTCTTCCTGCTCTCCATCCGCGGCGCCAACGCCACCACCGGCCAGCGCCTCAACGGTGCGGACCCCTCGGGCTGAGATGAAAGCGTTTTCCACAGCTGCACAGCATAATGTGGCCTCCTGCAAATTCTCATCTTAATTCGTATCTGGGCAACTTATTGACCTCCTTGTCGAGCCCCGTAAGATAGCTGGACCAGTGTGTCGGCAGTCAAGTTGTTGCCACCGGGCAGAAGTCCTGGGCATGAAGCCTTGCTAGCGCATGGCGCATCAGGACAGGTCCTATTGAATTGATGCTGGAAGGGTGACTGCCTCTGAGCATGAGCAGAGATTTGTCTGGCAGGAAAGGAGAGAATACTGTGTGCTGAAGGCAAGGGTGGTGTGCGGCAGGGATGCTGAACTTGATCGACCTGGCGGGAAGCGAGCGGCTGAAAACGTCGGGCGCTAGCGGAGAGCGGCTGAAGGAGACACAGGCCATCAACAAAAGCCTCTCCGCCCTGGGTGCGCCTCAGCACACAAGACACCCTCTGCCACCTGCCGACCACCTGCCATGTCCCACCTATTCCTAAAGCTTGACAAGAAGAGAGCAGAAGTAATAACTGCTGAACCAGAAATGGCGAACAACATGTAAAGTGCACCTGTCTGCAATATGGCCTCTGACACATTCCAGTGCTTCTGTGATGTGTCAATGAGCCTGCTGCTGGTCACATGTACTCAGATTATGCGTTCTTGCTGTGATGTATTCGATGCTGAGCTGCGATGGTCTGGCGCGTGCAGGTGACGTTATCGCGGCGCTGGGCAGCAGGGAGGCGCACATCCCCTACAGGAACAGCAAGCTGACGTGGCTGCTGCAGGGCTGCCTGGGCGGGGACGCCAAAATGCTCATGATCGCCAACGTGGCGCCCACTCTCAGCGCGGCCAACGAATCCCTATGCAGCCTGCGCTTCGCTGCAAAGGTCAACGCCACTGAGATTGGCACCGCCCGCCGCTCCACCAGCTTTGCCAAGTGACTGGCAGACCACACTGGGCAACCAGGAACTGCTGGCAAGAGGGATTTTCAGCATGATGATGACTTGTAATCCGCTAGACCCTAAGGTGCCAGCTTGACCGGCTAACATGAGTAGGAGAGGCAGGATACTTTCTTATGGACTTGCATGACTTACATTCTTCTGGACCCTACGGCCTCTGATGAGCTCCAAACGGTCACCCAAATATAAAACATGCAGATGAGGATTGCTTGAATGAGCAGCGTGAGAATGCATTGGCTGACATGCTGTGCACTAAAGATGAAGCTGTTCTCGCATTGCACTGTGTCCGGACCCCTTACAAGTACTGTTGTGACTTCGTGATGCCTTCAGATGTAAGGGCACTATGTCACTCATTCGGGCAGCTTGGGCAATGTGTCCTGGACCAGCCATATTTCCATCGTTTGTCCTCAGGCATGGCCCATGGACTGCCATGCAGCTCAATACCACAAGTTCTTTGCATTATACATGCACCGCTTCTGCTCGTCCCCTAGCGTCTCATATGCATGTGTGACCTCTCGAAACTTGTCCTGTGCTCTGAACACATCATCTTTCTCCGCATTCAGCCACTTGTCAGGATGCCACACAGCAGCTTGCTTGCGGTATGCGCGCCGGATGTCCTGGGCAGATGCCTGCACTGGAACCTCTAGCACCTCATAATACCCCCCAGGAACATTGCCGGCCTTCTGCACCACAAACAATCCATGCCTTAATACCAGCTCTGATCCATAAAGACAAGCACAGGACAGATCACAGTTCTTCTGAGCCCATAGAATTGACCACGACAACGGCTGCAAGATGCATTTCTGCACAGTGCATTGCACTCTGCACTGATGGGCGGCAGATCATGTCTGACAGCCAGGTGCTTCAGCTGTGGCAGTGTCGCCATCCTGGGGAGAGCGTACCGCTGAAGCGCGCAGGTCTGACTGGTGCGCAAGGGACAGCGTGGCCGCCTCCTCCATCAGCTGCAACAGCCCCGGCCAGGACGGCGCAGCACTGCGCAGTCGCTGCAGGTCAAGGTATGCCTCCACATAGCTGCCCATCTCGCGGTGCACCTATAAATCAGCCCCACCAAAATCAACATTGCATCCATGCTGCTGCCAAATTGGACCTGCAGTGGGCAGGACAGGGTGCTGAGATACACACAGGCTCCCAGTGAAGGGTGCACAACGCAGGAGATTGCTGCTGCTCTTAGTGTCATGCCTGGGCTCCAGAAGAAAGTGCGAGGAACAGACCGTGTGGCGGAGGTGCAGACATTCTGCATGTGCTGGGTTCAACTGGAGCGCAGCGCTGCAGTCGCCCAGAGCTTCCTGTGAGTGACCAGCCGCCGCATGCGCGCAGCCTCTGTGGTATAGCAGGTGGCAGTGCAGCCCCGCGCACGAGAAGTGCTCTGTTGTCTGCAGGGCTGCTGTGCACTCCCCGATGCACTCCTCCAATCTGCCTGCAAATTGCAGCTTCGGCTGCGTCAGCATCACACAATGTGCGTCCTCGGACTCTCCTGTGCTCTTTTGAATTTCATCAATCTGAAGCATTCTAAAAAGGGTGACACAGCCACTGGTTGCACCTTCCTCGCGAGCAGCTGCTGCTGCCCTTTCATGCTGCAGCAAGCGCGCCACCAGGCTCCTGAGATCCAAGCACTTTAAGCTGTCCTGCGCAAGTGTCAGCGCAGCCTCGAGACTGGTGTGGGCTTCCTCCGCGTGCCCTCCCCTCCAAGATGCCTCCGCCTGCAGGTAGAGCCTGTCCACGCCAGGGAGCAGGGGCAGGCAAGCATTCTGTGCATCTGCATAGCGCTGGCACAGGATGAGCCCCTGCATGAACATCGCGCGCTCTTAGTTGGAAATTCAAGTCCTCGCCATGTTGTACTTCCTTCAGAGAGTAATCGCAGATGCACAGCTGCCACATCTGTATGTTTGCTTTCGGCTTTGGAAGACCCGAGAGCCACAGAAGCATACAACGGTCATGGAGGCAGATGCACTTGTCCATGTCAGACCTCGATGTAGGCGCATATGGCAGCATGCATGTCAGGGCAGGCCTGCAGCATGGCTCTTGCGCTGAGCAGCTGCTCGGCGGCTGCCTCGTCGCTGGGTGCTGCCAGGGGCATCGGCGGACGCTCTCCATGCAGCGCAGAAGCAGCTTCCTGCTCACACGTCCTCGCCTGCTCCTCGCACATCCTCGCTGCTGCTTCACAGCCTGCCTACTGGCCACAAGACCTCAGTTGGTCTCCTCAGCAGTCCCTCTCCTTTTGTTTCTGGCAAAGTGCCAGCTCAGAATTAGAATGGAATTTAAAAGTGGGGTGAGCGTGACAGGACGCGTGCCTTTGCCTTTAAGCTCTTGGGCTTGAGCAGCAGGGCGTGCTGGTACATCGACAGAGCTTCTGACGGCCGCTGCAGAGCTACCGCACAAGCTCCTGCCCGGAGGTATGCTTTGCAGTACTTGGGGTTTCTCTTCATGGCATTCCTGGCAACACGCGTCCTCTCAGCATCAGTCTCCCAGCCGGTGTGGGCCTGCTTTGCAATATTTCGTAGCAATGAGTTCTACCACTTGTGAATCTGCTTGCATTGACAGCTTTGTGTGCGCGGCAGTTACTTGGCATCCTGGAGAGCCATGTCTGCCCGGCCCAGTTTCAGGGCTGAGGATGCCCGGTTGGCATGGTAGATGCAGTTGCTGGGCCAGAGCCGGATGGCCTCTGAAAAATGGTGGAATGCTTTGCCATGCGCGCCCGCGCCATATGACGCCATGCCCGCATCGTTCTCCCTGTGCAGGCGCACATGGCGTTTCTGAAATGGGGGGATGATTCTTGTCTGCACCTCCAGCGTCTCAATCTAGCATTGGGATGATTGGCACTTGCCTGTCAGCCCGGTCATGGTCATATTCTCCATCTGCCCACCAAGGAGTCTCTTCCCGACAATCCTGTCACAGCATCGTGATCTATTGTGCCCCTCTCAACAAATTTGCGAGATATACGGTATTTGTAGACATGTGGAGCTGTATGTGAGCTGGAAACAGGTGTCCGCAGCAAGAAACAGAGTAAAGACAAAGTGCACACTTTTTGTGCCTGCCATAGCTGTTCCAACGATGTTGTCTCTGCAACGATCAGTGTGATGAGACGTTTGTACTCCTCGTTCTCTTCCAATCCAGCTTTTGCGGCCAGTTTCTGAAAACTGTCGATTTTCTCTGTCCGCCAGATCGAGCCCGCCTCTCCTGCGCGCAGTTTATTATGAACAATCTGAAAAACATGTAATCTCGTACTACTAGGTTGGGGGATGGTACGATTATTCCATGTACGTTTGCATATTGTATGTTCACAGATCAGACAGGAGATCGCTTTGCGTCCTGGTGGATTGCACAGTCTGAACGCACCTGGATCCGCGAGAGCATTCATTGCTGCTGGAGACATAGAACTTCGAGTGTAATTAGTGTGCCAATACTCTCTGCACTTTGATCTTGGATGCGTGCGTTACACACCTTTCATTCCGAAAGGATCTTGACGGTCACTCTCGATTAGGACAGGCACCCGAGAGGATCCAGACCAAAGCATTAATGACATCTCTCAATCAGTTCATTAGAGGCACTATTGGAGATGCCAGAGGAATGGCTTCCATTCACAAGCATACTTGCTTTCGCGGATTTGCTGCAGCAGGACCTCACAAGTTATCTTTAAAGGCCCTGCATCCGGCAACTTGAACTGCAAGATGCAACGGTTGGGCATTTATGCAATGCAGTTTAGATTATGAGCCAGGCATGCGATCATAATGATGCTGCGGAACCGATGCTGTTGACATCATTACAGGAGCCTCCAATACATACAGTCATGCAACACCGGTGCGGTGAGTGGAGACCACGAGATCTAGGACACCTGATGTCCTGACTCTTGATTCACCCACAATGCGCATTGGCCGCACATAAATGTCCGATCGTCTACAGAGTCACTGTCCAGCATAGAATACTACATAGCACGCTAGCCAGAAGAATCTAGCAAATCAGTACAGAAGGGCCATGGGGGCCTTAATGGCTGGATTGCTCCAACGCTAGCATTCAGAAAACACTGACAGTCCCAAACTACAAGCAAATTCATGCCCGCAAGAAAGCCTCAAAACCATACAGGCCAAAGATGCGAGTCTGGTCCGGAGTTCACATCAAAGCATCATCTGACAACCCTCCATTGTCCAGCAAACCCCATACTAGGCACAAACATCTGAACTGACGTGGTCTCTAGTGGTCATTGTACATTTGTTTCTTGAAAAGTTCTTGAGATAAGCATGTTCCAGCCAAATTCTGCTCTTTTTAATCAGCGTGATTGTGTTCTTCACATATGTGCTTCAGCTTTCCATCCCCGCCAAACTCCAATGACCCCCTCTGTACCAGCCCAGCTCAGTATACACGCGCTGTCGCGCATTGTCCTCTTTTGCTCTCACTCTCTCGGCTAATAGGGCATGTCGCTCGACTTCTCTCTAGACTTCCCTAGACCAGCTTCTAAATGAAACATTAGACAGCATTGTTATGTACTGGGTGACAAACACCGGTGCTGCAGCGAGTTGTCAGATCCATGCACGGCCCTGAACCTGCCAGATGCACGGCTGCTGCTCGCCGCAAAGCCAGCTTGAAAGCTGGAATGAAAACCCCTGGCATGTCTCAACGCAGCCACACCTCTGTCTAAACACTGCACCTAGGGAACGTTAGTCGGGCATCATAACGCAAACATGCTTCCGTTGGTGTCGCGCGTGAATGAATTGGGCGAAGTGGGTGCGGTTGGGGAAAGCTGCTGCATCTCCAACGTCTGCCACACTGGGTCCGAGCTGCCAATCTTCCAGCTGTCCAAGAAATCTGCAGCCAGCACAGAGACATCTTCAGTGATGTGCCAAGCACAGACAAGCAGATATGCAATCAGCCCTGCTTGGCACTAAACTGCCCCCAAGTACCACTGTAGTGATTAGGCGCGCACCATCAGACTCCGGCACTGTGGGATCAGTGCCGCTCTCCAGCTGGGCGAGGCAGGTGTCCAGGGGGGTGTTGCCGCCCAGCGAGGAGTCCTTGGGCAGCTGCAGCCCCACCTCCTCCAGCCCGCTGCCCTGCTGGATGTCAAACATGGCCTGCCCCATGCCCGCGCCTTCCCCGCTGTTATCCACCAGCAGCTGCTCCGCTATGCTCTGCTCCGGCTCGCTCTGCTGCAGCAGCACCGCGTCGGCCGCCTCCACGCCCGGCAGTGCAGCCACGCTGCTGCATCCGATGCCGCTGCCGAGGCTGCTGCCGGCGCCGGAGCCGCAGTGTACCAGCTCGCAGGCGTCGGACGCGAGCGGGGGCGGGAGCACGGGCGAGAAGGATAACTGCTGCGCGCAGGGCAGCGGCTGCAGCAGCGCCGTGCCCTGGGAACCCGGCAGGGGCTGCATGAGCGCCAGGGGCTCCTCCGACACGGTCTGGGGCATGGGCAGGCAGGCGGTGCAGGGCATGAGGGGCATCGACGCCGCGTGGTCCAGTCGCGATGCGCGCGCCGGAGCCGGTATTGGCGTCGGCGGCGGCTGCTGCGGCGGCGTGGGCGACTGGCTCTTGGCCTTGAGCTCGGCCTTGAGCTGCTCCAGCTTCTGCGCGGGCGGGCATGTGCTGCGCAGGTTGCCTGTCAGCTGGTCCATCATGGCCAGCAGCTCCTTCCTGCGCGTCAACGGCCTAAGCAATTGGACACTGCTGAGCTGTCCCAAGCTACAGGTCGCTGCTGTGAACAAGACAAAAACAGCAGCAGATACTGCAGGCAGTGAGCGCACCGCTGCCCCGGTTCGAGCTGCTCCATCATCTGCTTGTGGTTCTTCTCATCGTTTGCAGCTCCACCAGAGTCGAAGAGGACGTTCACAATGGAATAGAGCTTCCCATAGTCTGGCGTCTCGCTCTTTTCGCGTGGGCGTGGCGCAGCCTGCACAGTGAAAACAAGTCAGCGTCTCTTTTCTGTTCAAGAATTACTGTCAATGCTTGACACGGAAACAGCGTGTGAATAACAATGCAACCAGCACAATAACCCCAAATAGAAGAGGCATTCACCTCTGGTGCCTCAAGGCTCATCGGGTCTGCGCTGAACTGCAGGTCCAGATCTGCGCCTCCTGTGGACAACCCAGAGTTCTCCTGGGTTGCAGACGGGCCCTCACTGGGGTCGTTGTTGCTCTCATTTGCCGACGCGATATTGCTGCCATTGCCTGCGCGCGTGCAAATGACCATTACATGAAGTGCCTTTCTGCAAGATATACAGGGCCCCATGTCTTTGCATCCAAGGCATCCAAGCAGTCTTGCAAAGTAATTCAGCCGAGCAACGCACCCTCCAGGTCCTGGCTAGACCCCTTGGTGGAGGCCGCCGCATTAGCGAGGCTGCGAGTGGCCCGGCTGGAGCGCAAGGGCCGTCGCGAGCTGACGGGCAGCGTGGCGGCAGTTGCGGCGCTGCGGGGCGAGGAGCGGCCGTTGGAGGGCGAGGTGCTGGGGGAGACTGCTGCCCCTCTGGTCTGGGACGGCTGCGAGTGGGCGCTGCTGTTGGAGGCGCTGCTGCGGCTGCGCTTGGACTTGCGCCGCTCCTCGCCGCGGTCCTGCACCGGGTACGGCTTGGCCGCGCGCTTCTTCGGCCTCGGCGGTGGCACCACGCCCGCCTGGCCCGACTTCTCCAGCTTCAGGAAGAACTTCTGTGCGTGGCTCCGCACCTGCCACCACCGTGCCAGGCATCAGCATCACATGACATGCAGGCCGACAGACGCCTTAACAGCTGAACCCACCGTCCTTTCGCGGATGATCGAGGCAAGTAAGAGGAGATCAATGAATGCGGTCGCCAAAACACACGAGATCATAGTGCTGAGGCAGAAAGGCCGACAGCTTCCTGGGAGGTGCCAATCACCATCAAAGCCCCGCACCACCGTCCGAAACGGTAGAGAAAAACCGACTATGCCTGCGTGATGATAGCAAATCATTTTGCAGCTGCCGAATGCACCAACAAGAACTGGATGAGGGGGAAAAGCAAAGACATCGGCCCATCCGGATCACACTCCCATCCTTGGTCAAACCCGAGACTTCCCGCATTGAACCGGAAGATTGCCCCCGAAGACAATTGTCTACAATCATATCGACCGGCACAGAGCCTCCGCAGGACGGCAGAACGTCATCGCGAAGCTGGCCTAAACTGCTCTGCGACAGGGGGTGCACCGATGGGACCTAACACGTTGGTGCTCGGACGCAACGAGGGTCTGCGAGCTTTGCAGCGCAGTTCTGAATGCCTGCAGCACTCATTTTGCACACTGGAAGGCCACAAAGCCTGGTCCTTCCTAGCAACTGCGCCCATGGCACTACACACCAGACTGCACGCGCGCTCCACCCGAGCGGGCCCTGCCTTGAAACTCCTGCCCCTGGCTGCCTCCAACCCAACGCCTGATTGCTGTGACTCTTTGCCAGGCTCGCTGCCTGGGCCAGGCAGCACCCAGGCCGAGTTTACTACGACCGGCAGGTGGTGATGACGGTCGCACCTGGGCTACTGAGCGCGTCCCGACGTGCTCCACAATCATCTTCCAGTCGCGGCCGTACCTGGAAGGCAACATACTGTAGGTCAGCGAGCGTCCTGCGCGTGCAAGGCCAGCGCAGGACAGGGGACGGCAGCAAGGAACCGTAAGGAAGTCAGCCCTCCTCGGTGGGGAGGCCTCACTTTTCGACCGCCTCCGTGAAGCGTTGGTGCTCGCTGTCGGACCATTTCTCGCGCTGCTTGGTTATCCTGTACGGCTTGCGTGTGGGCGGCGCGTCCGCCATGCCTCTCTCACACAGGAGCTGTCAAGGTGTGCCAGCTGATGCTGCGGGGTGCTAGCGTCCTGTCGCGGTCAACCCCGTGGCTGTGTCCCCTCTGACTCTCTTTCGTGGGCGGGGCGGTCTCCTTTGTGCTACCCTGAATGCGCTTCTCTGCTCACTTGCTCAGCCTTTTTTGCTCTAATGTGGAGTTTTGTCCCCGATCCTGTGAAGTGCCAAATGGAACGCCTGAAACAGGAAAGATACGAGAGAAAGGGAACGCGATCTAATTTGCCACGCATGCAAGATATCGCAACTCGTGGCTGAAATTTGAAACGGGATTCTGCATGAAATAGGCAGCAACGGTCTCTCAAAGTTCAAACATGCATGATTGGGCAGGCTGCGACGGTGGTCATGCTCACTCCCTGGCAGGTGGAGCAGGTCAATGCAAGCCACGACCGGCAGAATTTGCATGCATCATGTTGAATGGCAGTCGCAGCCGCTGCAGCAGTGCCTAAAAAATGATCTCACACCAGATCTCACCCAGAAAGATGATCTCACGCCAGAAACATCATCTTTAATTATCTCGCGCCAAGATATTCTACCTCCAGCGCGCGCGCAACGCAGCGGCTCGACCGCGGTGCTGCCTGCAGGGCAGCTGCCAGGGCATCATGATGATCATGGCATGGTCACCGTGCACGGTACAGCGCTGCCGGCCTTCAGTGAATGATGACCATTACCAAAGGCAGTTGCCAGTGGCTGGTCTAATGAAGGTAAATCACCATGATGAACATGATCGTTATGACCCACCAAACATGGGAGTACTGCCGTAGTACTACCTAGTAGGGAAAGAGGAATGCAGACGTCAAGGCAAGACGAGCGCCAGAGATGAGAGGAAAAGCTGCCTTGCAAAGGCAAATCAGCCAACAAGCCTGTGAGGATCACCCGGCCCAGGAGCACTACACCAAGTGCACATGATGCCATCAAGACCGCCGAAACATTGGTGGCAAGTGAATTGACAACCGCGGTGGCAGCGTGCGCATTAGGCAGCCAAAAAGGCCTGTCTCAGCAAGCATGAAGCACCCTTTGCAGAATTGGCACGCTGCCACACGCACTGTGACAGTTGCAGGCAAGTATTTTTGATTTGCATGCAAGCCACTGGCAGCACATGGCATGCCATCAGTGATCAATGGTCAGCAGCCCGGGACGGACATAGCTTTGAACATTGAATTTTCAGGAAGAGATGCTAGTTTTACACAGGCCAGCTATTTTACAAAACCCCCAAGAAGTCCTTCGCTGCTGAGATTTCCCTCACATGACAGAAAAGAGCCGGCTTGCCTGGGTGGGGCATCATCACAAATATCATCAGGCGGCTTCTGTATTGTCGTCCACGCCCACACAGCACAAAAAGGGCGCTCTGTCGCCCAGAACTCCACACGACAGTCCCAGAGGTCTTTGCCAAGTCTCCAGGGCGCACAACACCCTCACATCAAGACACCACAGTCGACAGCATCGAGCTACTTCCAGCGGAGCGGAGCATTGCAATATACAAATCCGAGTAGTGGGGGGCGACCGCGCAGGTCAGACTGCCATCTCCTGCTCCAGGGCCTCCAGCTCGAGCTCCTCCTGGGTCTTGGCCGGCTTTGCCGCCTGCGCGGGGCGGCCCTGGGGCACGTTCGGCATCGCGCTCGCCGCCTGCGGGCGCGCCGCCTGCGCAGGCCGCGCCGTCGGCACCGGCGCCGGCTCCAGCAGCTGGTTGTCCAACTGCTCCGACTCCAGGTTCTGCAGTGGTGGCAAAAGACATCTCATGCTCAAAGATTCCTTGCCGGAGAGCACAATTGGGGTCCATGCCAGCCCCTTCAGCATGCTGGGGCTGGAAAGCGAGCAGTGTCATTGCAGCAAAATGATCGTGTAAGTAGTGACTTGGGTGTGGCAAAGAGAACAAGGCAAGAGATGGCACCTCCAGCTCGCCGAGCAGCTCGTCCTCGTCCATGTCTGCGGCCGGGCCAATGGGCTGCGCCATGGCGTCCTGAATCTGCTGCATCTGGTCCGTCTGCTCATTGATCTCATCCAGCACCTGTCGCAGGTCACACGCCAGTCAGCACTGCTGAAGCAAATGCATGTCGCAACAAAAGATGGACACACTTCACCACCAGGGAAGGATTGAGCAAGGTTGCGCACCGCATCCACGTCGGTGATCTTCATCTCGGACATGGTGGATTTGCTGGCCTGTGCTGCGTCGCGCAGCGCAGTGACTGTCTCCACAGTGGTGCGCTGGTTCTCGAGCATCATCTGCTGCTCGTTGACGCGCAGAATGTTGTTCTCGCACTGCTCTAGCTGCGTCTCGTACATCTTCTTCTTTTTCAAGGCCATCAAGGCAGCTGCGGTGAGAGATGCATTATCAGACTCGGCGTCGAGGACCACTCAGCATTTGGGAGGATCTGCAGCACCCTGCATCCTTGAGAAAGCATGACACTGGAAGCATACCGCGCTTGTTCTGGGCCTTGGTGTATTCCTTTGCCTTCTCCAGTTCCTGAGCAATCTTCTTTTCAAGCAGAGACCGCCGCTTAACCAGGAGCTCTTCCGTCTGTGCACACAGAGTTGCAGTAGTGAGCAACTAACAGAGCTGTACCAGAGGATCACCAATAGTGATCTTTGTGCAAGAATGTGTTCTTCATAGTTCCAATAAATGATCCTGCATGATTCCAGGCAGGGACACAGGAACTCACTTCTCCCAGCTTCTGGATTGCGTCCACTGTGCGAACTGTGGAAGTGACGGAGGGCTTGGGACCGACTCCGCCCCCACCCCCCGAGCCTTGTCCAAATATGCGCTTGAACATCGCGTCCACTCCTTACTGTCCCGGACAACCCAACCTCAGTTACTTGCCTGCAGGCAAAAGAAGAAGCAACATCAGCGTTTCTGTTGACGCTTGATGGGCGGTCTGCGAAATTCTGCATCTCAACCTCCCCAGAATAGTGACATCATCGACAGTTATTCTCTGGAAACAAGAAAAGCAGTTGCAGAAACCCTGTCAGCAGGTAGCAAAAATACTATGAAGCTACTGCTTGCTGGACCAGAGCAGATGCTCCCACGACCTGAAGGAACACCGACGCCAGTATTCTGCATCCCACCCTTGCAAAGGTGATCTAAATACAAACCTTGATGCCTGTGGGAAAGATAGCCCCAGATGATTTGCGGGACGACCTAAGCCCTGGGAGGCTTCACAGCTTCGTCAAGCCCTAGCAGTGTTGCCAATCACCATGATGATCGAGATCCAATGCGAGGGCAGGCGAAGGCAGAGGCTTGCAGCTGTGCACCAAGTACCAGATGCGCTTGGAAGCTGGACTCAGCGCTGGTGGAATGGGGTTTGATCTAGATATGCATTTCCCTTGCTAGCAGGGAGGCAGGGGACTCTAAACTAACTTAGAGTTAGTTTAGAGTCCCCTGAGGGAGGGGATTGCGAATGCCCTGGACGTCGCGAGAAAGCTCTACTTCATTTCAACAGATCAGTATTTGTTGGGAAGTCAACTAACTTTGGAGATTGCGAGACGTGTGTCGCGTACTCAGCTGGTACAAGATCACTTTGCGATCTTAATCGTTTCTCGCACATTTTAATGTTACTATAGTTCCCGTTTTGGTGCTTTGAAGTTCTCAGGATCCCACTTAACGTCCTAGAATAAGAAGCAGAGGTAGCCGTGGCAACTCTCGAGCATGACAAGAGGGGATCGTCCCGAAAATGCAGCACCCCCTGAGGTTTTCTACAATGAACAGGAGGCTAGGAAGTACACCACAAATTCTAGGATGATGGCAATCCAGGTGGGCATTTTGATCGTCTTCGATCCAGTCCTCTGCATTGTCGGCCATGATACCTGTGCATGGCGCAATAATGCAAACGCTGAAGATGTACCCCCCTGGTGCCACAGGCTCAGCTGACAGAACGTGCGCTGGAGCTCCTGGCTTTGCCTGATGATGGCCGCATGAAAATGCTGCTTGATCTGGGTTGTGGCTCAGGCCTCAGCGGAGAGGCCCTGACAGAGCAGGGGCATTGCTGGGTGGTGAGTGCATCTTCTGTCGGCATTGCATTTGTGATTCCTGACGGCTCAAGACATGCAGGGATATCTCACATGGAGCCTTGCTGATTTCAGGGCATGGACATCAGCGAAGCAATGCTGGATGTTGCCCGTGAGAGGGAGGTTGAGGGGGACCTGTGCCTGCATGATCTGGGCGATGGGCTCCCTCTGCGGACCGGCGCCTTTGATGGGGCCATCTCCATCTCTGCTGTACAATGGCTGTGCAATGCTGTAAGTGACGCACTTCTTTTGGCATTTTAAGCATGAAACAGACCTACAAAGATGCAGAGCTTTTGAGGGACCTTGAAGTATACACCTTACCAAATGAATGAATGAATGCCAGCTCACCAGGGAATACTGTGACACTGCATGCCAACTCAGCTGTTCAATACAAGCCATGGAGCGCTCATCTGTGGGTTTTCCATGCAGGACCGGCGAGGGGCGGATCCGCGGCGGCGCATGCGCAGGTTCTTCGAGACGCTGTACAGCTGCCTCACCCGGGGCGGCCGCGCGGTGCTGCAGATCTACCCGGCAGACAGCAGCCAGGCGGAGATGCTGACCTCAGCAGCCATGCGTGCCGGCTTCAGCGGCGGCCTAGTGGTGGACTTCCCCCACAGCACGCGCGCGAAGAAGTACTTCCTGGTGCTCATGGTGGGCGGCTCAGCTGCCATGCCAGCTCCTAGGGGCATGTCTGGGGAGGCGTCTGACGAGGAGGAAGGGACGGTCGCGGTGGCCGGGCGGCAGCACAGCAGCAAGAGGCGGCGAGTGGGTGCAGATAGCGCGGGGGTGAGCCTCAGTCCCGCGCAGATGGGTCCACAAGCATCGGATCCTGGCTGAACAGTTGTTAGATAATCTGAGAGACCTTGTCAATTTTGAAGAAGTGTCTTCTTGAAGATCGGCTGGTTTTGGATGTGTAAGCATGGGTGTGCCTTGAGATTTTACAGAAAGTCTGTGTGTTCACAGTTCTCCAGCAGACATCCGGAGGCCAAGGGGAAGGCATGGATCCTGAAGAAGAAGGAGCAGGCGCGGCACAAGGGCTATGTCGGCATTCCTGGCGATACCAAGTACACAGGCAGGAAGAGGAAGACAAAATTCTGATGTTGGCAACATGTGATGGGCACATGCATGTGCTGTAGTTGTTTGCTGCACAGAAGCAGATATAGACAACATGAACTGCTATTAGAAAATGGTACCTCAGCAATCATTTCTTAGCATAGCATGAGATGCGCATCACAATGGAATCTCGAGGAGCAGTTGTTCAACGGACCATCATCGTCCCACCCACATGCACCTGTAATATTTGGTTCAAGTTCCTAGAATATTTAGCTCTCGAGGGTTCTACCCTGTTCAAGCATAGATACAGCACAAGAACAACCTGCTCAGTCACACTTAGTAGACTTGTAGTGGTACTCATCAGAGACCGTGTAGATGTTCGCATTGTCCATCAGGAATGTCACAGCGTCGCGCACTTGCTTGGGCGTCAAGTTTGGCAGCTGGGCTGAAACCTGCATCAACATGTAGACGACTCAGAGACATGCCGCCAGCTTTATGACCTCTTGTCTGCAAGACTCTAGCGCTTTACCGACATCCCTGCAAGGCATCAAAATAAGGGTCTCACCTGCTCAACCGTGATGCCTTCGCTGCTTGCTAAATGCGCCGGCTGTTCAAAGACAGACAGAACCTTGCGCTGGATATTGGTCAGGCCATCATTGCCGACCTCGTCAGGGCCACCACCAAACTCAGTCCCTCCAGCACCGCCGGTCTGAGCCACTGGCGCTCCGCCGATCTGAGATCACACCCTGTGTCAGAGCCACACCGAGCAAAGCAACCAAGATAGAGCCGACACGCATGCTTGCAGAGTTGTCAGGTATCTCACCCCTGATTGAGCCTGCGCAACTCCACTGCCAGGAGCGCCCTTGGCAATGTGTGCATGCTGGAAGATGGCCTGCAGGCCGTGGTATGTCACCTGTAGGTAGCAGAGAACCACATTTTAGACAGTAATTTGCGCCAGGCTCCAGATTTGCTACATTCACCATAAAGAGTGCAGAGCATTCCTTGTGAACCTTCCCCTACCTCGTTGAAGTCTGTGATTGTTCTGATGTTGTAGGCCAGGATTCTCCAGTTGTCATCAAAGTCGCTGACATTGCCATGCACTCTCACATACACGCCAGTCCGCCACTCTGCAATGCGCTGTGCCATCTGTTCACCAGGTGAACGCACAGACCTCAGCGGTGTGCCCGAGCAAGCAATGTTTCAACGAATTGCACAACGCAGACCTGGGGCAAGCAGCGTTTTAACAGTGGACAGGGAAGCTTGGAAGCACTCACCGAATCATCTATGTCATTGCTGTAGTAGTGCACTGTGTAGGTGCCAGTGCCGTCAAATATTGTCATTTCCACAATGTTGTTGTTCTCCCGGACATTGAGGATCTTCCCCACACAAGTGACCTGCTCGCACAAATCAAAAGTCAAGACCGACTAAGTTTCCAAGCAATTGATTAGAGCATGGCGGCTGGGAATTACAAGGTGAGAAGTCTAAAGGGAGGACACACGTTGTGAAAGGAGTTCACATCGTCGTGAATTTCTGCTTTGTTTGCCTACAGAGCACACAGGGTTCCATCAATATCTTGCCAAGCTCTCAGAGGCACTTTGTGAGGCAATTTCTGTCGAGCACACTTTATCACTCGGAGCATGAAAGCATCTGGAAGTCAACTTACATCGATGAGCTGCTTAAGAGTGACAGCCCGGAGCCCTTCCTTCCTCGATGCAATACTCTGCACGTGTATGATGCGGGTAAGCCTTGATCACTCTTAGTGATGGAAGGAACAAAATGACTGCGAGAATTTAGAGCAAATAAATCACCTTTGGAGCAGGTGATCGTGCATCTCCATCGTTTTGGCTGCACGTGAGACAAACGAGGAACCTCAGTGACAATGATGGTGCACCAGCATGGAAGCATTTATGCATTACAGTGCATCAAAAGTGGACCAACCTCGGGGTAATGGAGAATCAATGCAAATGCATATCAGTCTCAATTGGGAGCAAACACACCTTCCGAGGAATCCTCCACCTCCAAACTGACTTGCTCCGTCATATCCCCCGCCTCCCCCGTACATATTTGTTTCGCAAAGTCCTCAGATGTATATATAAGTAACAAAAGTAAGAACTAAACGCCTTTGAGCTAGGAGAGGGTGCATATGATGAAATTGTTCACGTTTGCCGCTCATGCTGTGCTACGCTATCGTAAAACTTCCCCTTGCTTCCCCTTACTTCCCCTTGCCGAGGCACACCTTCCAAGGTTGGGATACGCTTGCATGCACATCCACTCCTTTCAATGGTTCTTTGAACATTTCACAAACTCAAATTGTCATGTAAACACATTTGGAACTATGTTGACACGACTGTCCTTCGCACTTCATCCTTCGCCCGCCTTCACGTGTCAGCTACCTCGGATAGATGTATCCTTTGTACCTCGAGCAGAGAGCTCTGGGAGAACTGCACATGATGAGTACTCTTATAACTCAGGAAGTAACGACGAAAGGAGGAAGGCGACCATCGAGCACATCTACCGCGACACTGATGGCGTTGCAAAAAACAGCTCCTCTTCTTCTGTACCTTGGTCGATGGGTTGGCAAATGAACGAGAGAAATACCGTCTGGAGCGACGATCTGAAGCTCAGATTACTCAAAGTACGTTATTTTTAGTAAGGCTTCAAATTGCAGTACGGTACAGCAGAATGCTGATCATAGTCTTGTGGTTCTGCAGAGGAGTATAGCGGAGAAAGCAAAGTTACAAACAGAGGAGATGGATGCTCGCCTTAATGAGGTCATATCTCTATTGCCTGGCCTTGTATCACGTCTGCCATATATCAAGGCTGATACAGCCGCACAGCTGTGTGCAGACCCGCGAGTGAGCTCTCTGCTTTCATCACGGCACACTTGAAATTCGAGCGCTCACCGTTGAAGTTGATCCTTCTGTAAAATACAGTGGTGTCACCAGCCGACGTGGTTGAGTGTGCATGTGCAGGCCCTTGCAGAGCGTCTCCTGCAGGTCAAAAGCATTTTCCCTGGAGCTGATGCTGCCCAGATATTTTTGGAGCACCCAATGTATATGCTCAGACAGGACATTAGCATCATAAAGGCTGCAGCTGATCGGCTTCGGGACCTCATTCCAGATGTTGATGTTGACAAGTGCGCCATTCCCACTCCCATCGTGATCGCGATTCTTATGTCTTTAAAGAGAATGCATCGATACTGATTTTAGCCTGCATTCAAGAACAGGCTAAGTCATGTGAATGCAAAACAAATTTTTACTGGCACTTGTGTGCATGTGCAGACTGGTTGAGGAGCATCCGCAACTCTTGGATGTCAAAGGCTTTGAGCAGGCTTTGAGTCACGCAAGAGAGACGATCCCGTCATTAGATGTAGGGCACATGATGCGGTATAACCCCTCCATGATCTTTGGTTTCCAGCGAGGTGCACAGCTTATCCCTTATGATGAGGTCCCTACGTCTCCTTGATGGTGCTACGAATGGTGTACACATGTGAGCAGACAAGATCTTCCAGCAGGCCGTGGTTGATCCTTGACAGTCTCCTATGATAGGTATAGCTGAGACGACTCGTCGGATTAGACCAGAGGGACTGCTAGAACAGATATAAATATCAGTACAAGTTGCAATGACATCAGTGTGCAGGAAATTGCAGTTGTAGGCATTCCAACTTGTAGACTACAACTTGTATTTATTTACAATTCTGCTTCTTGAACTCCTTGATGCACAGGTTTAGCCTCCTAAGAAACTCATTCACATCCTCCTCCGTAGTTCCCAGAGCAGCTGCAAATGTCAGATAGTCACATGGGTAAGCATCACAGTGGGCACCGTACCCTGTGAAGCAGTGCCCTGCCACGCTCTGCTCCTTACCCCTAGCCACCACTCTGCATCCAGACACCGCCCTCTTGAACAGCATGGACCCAAGAAACGTAGTCGGCTTTGTCCTGCTCGCTGTCTGCAGCGCTGTGCTCTTTGGGCTGCTACTTCCATCAAAGGCCTTGCTGACATGCTGGTCACTGTCACTGCACAACGATTCTGCAGTGCCTACGCTACCAGTCTGAATAGCTTCACAGCCAGAGAGACCCGAGCTGGCCTCTGTGGTGGAGGCAGCTTCCTTGACAAGTCCATGATTGCCGGATGAGGCAGGCTCACTACTGCTTGAGCGCATCTGCTCATCAGCATCTCTAGGCGTTGCTGCAGAAGGCGGGTGTGTCATAGAGGATTGCTGCAAACTCGTGAGGGTGAGGCCTATTGAGATTGGGTTGTTTGGAGTGTCCAGGACACGCTCCCCAATGGCCTCAGCAAAAACCCTCAGTTTATCCAATGCACGCCTGCAAGCATGAACAACCCTCAATGTCCCTGAATTATGATTTTCAGCACAATGCTGCAAATGCCATGTCAACATGGTGCAATTATGCAGGGCAGGGCTGACAGCAGCCGTACCGATACACTGCTTCCCTCTGTTGCAGAACATTTCGCCAGCCGCTCTCGCCCCACTGCAGCAGTGTGATGAGCAGGTCCAACAGCGGTGAAATAGAAGCCCTCCCAGGATAAGCCTGCATGAAGCACTCGTCAGGAGGCCTGCAGCACAGCCTGACTTCCAGGATCATGTCCTGAGAGGCCTTTTCCAAATGTTCTAGCTCGAACGCTAAGGAACGAATCAGGAGTGTGGTGGATTGCGAATGTCATCACCTTGTTCACAGCGGCAACAAGAGAGGGGTCCTGCTTGCTGGCGGCCACCACGGCGCCGCCCACAGGCACCATGAAGTTCTTGTCAGTTGACTGCACCACCGCATCCACACGCCCCTTCCGCCACGCCGATGTCACCTGTTGAGATGATGTGTCATTCAGCCATGCGCGCGTCACAAGAATAAGCCATGCACAGATTGACAAATACTCAAAGGTCTCCATGCCAGTTGTGAGAGTCACTAAGCTCATCTGAAGCAGGCGCATACCAGGGCACAGAGGGCTGCAGACTGCACGCCATAGGCGTTATTGACAATGTGACCAATGTCTGCGTCCATGCAGAGCTTGGCGACCTCCACGAGTGAGTCTGCACCCCGCGGTGCAAAGCATGAGGTGGTGGTGACGATGCAGACGATGCTGGCAGGGGTGAGGCGCTCGATCTCAGCGCGCAGCAGGGGCACGTTCGTCCGCAGCTCATCCCCTTCCAGATTACAGGGCACCGGCACAGCCTCAAGATTCGCTGACACTATTGCCTTCAGGCATGTCTTCTGATCGATGCGCGGCCACAGTACGTACCTGCATGTATGAAAAGGAAATGAAGCAACTGTTATTAGACAAAACCGGGTGGAAGACTCAAGGGCTTGCATGTGGCTCGGTGCATCACCTTGCCTGAGGTCTCTTTGCCTTCAAGGCGAGCAGTGTCATAGTCAATGCCATGCCTGTTGCAAGTGGCAGTACAGTGACTGCTCCAACATCCAGCATTCCTGCCACCTTGAGGGCATCTTGCACTAGAATGTTGGTCAGCTTGGCTAGTAATGAGGACCCTGCAGCCTGCACCAAAGCATCTGCAGTGAGGGCCAGTGTACATTGCAGAAGAAGATATTGCTCTCACAAAAGCAGTTCACAGCACCTTTGGCTGCTCAGCTGCAACGTCCCCCGATCGGCCAATGCCATGGGCTAGTCCAAAATGTCTCTTCGCGACCAAGCGGTTGGCGACCCGAGCCTCTCGCTCTCCAACTCCCACACTGCTCAAGAAATTGTTGCTGTCCATAAATGCTGCGTCCTGTGGGTACAAAATGTAACAGGTGTCATGTTCTGGCATGCCATGAGATCTGCGATGAGCTGTTTCACCGATGAGACGTTCTCATGGGTTCTTGGAACTGTGCATGTAAGCAACATTCAAAGGAGAGAAAAAAAAAGGTATGAAGTGTCCCTGACATACCTTGATGAACAATTCTACAGTGTCTTCATCCCAACCAACTTTCGGCAGACATCGCTGGGAAAGCAAGGTCTTGATCAGTCGGCGGCGTGTGCTCAGAGCGTCTGCACCTTGCTGTATGTAGGTGGAAGACACGAGGCCTGATGCCAAATCTGTGTTCTGTAGGTCCATCTATGCATGCACCCCTGCTGTTGTCTCACCCCTAGGTGGGAATTCCGCCCCAGATTCCCTTGCAAAATTTTGGATAATATGTACATGAATCTGCTACTCTATATCCGGTTGTGCTTCTCTGCATGGCGATCATGTGAAGTGTGAGTCACTGGTGACTGAGCATTGTTTCGGGTACACAAATTTTGAACCCCATATATAACCCTATATAGCTCCTCACACAGTAAATCTGCAGTTCACATGCACTAACTCCGGATACACAAACAAAGTACCACCCAGCAGAACAAGGCTCTTACACAGGTGGCGTGAAGATATGGAGAAGTTATGTCAGGCTGTTCAGGGCTCATATGAGGTCAAGCTTCAAGCTTAAAGTTTAAAGGTACTACCTTTAGTAAGCGCATGCCATGGACCCAGTGCACCCTCAATAGCTCGACCAACAGTATTTTCCTTGAAGGCGTCCTGGACTAGTATAGGCCTAGCTGTTAAATGAAGGACCTACATAGAAGCCTACACTGTGCCACTAACATGTACAGAGACTTCAGCATACGTATAGTATAATTCATGCTGGGGGAGTGACCGATTCACAAGACATCTGACCTCACACCCTTGTGGTGTGACATGAATGGCAGCAGACATGAAAGACATCCTGACATGAACAGAAAACCTAGCGCCCCAAGTAGGGCACCCAACCACTGGTTGGCAACCAGCATCATTCTTCTTCCCAGGACCCAACCAAAAAGCAAGGGGGCACCCAGAGTTTGACAGTGGGTTGCCTTTGTGTTCAATTTGATTTGATTTTTCCGTTCAATTCTGTTTGCACCTGTGACACTTTTGCTGCACTTGCATAGCTAAGCCAAATGACAGTCACGATGCCCAGGAAAGGGGAGCATTCTAAATGTCCTGGCTTTGCCCCTCCTCCACAAAGTTGGGCTGGCCGATGGAGGCCCGTAACCTGTTCCAGGTCTTTCCGCGTGGGTCCACCTGCAGGTGACACAGCACAGATTGGAACTGTGAAGCCAGCATCCGGATGCTCAACTATTGGTCTCGTCATCAGCTCCAAGCAGCAGATAACCTCACTTGGTGTGAGAGAGTCACCTTTCGAGGAGCCTGGATGACGACAGGGATGGGAAGGTACACGTAGTGGGTGTTGACGAGGCCCACTGTGACCCCTGTGTAGCCAGCAAACGCAGCATGCACTGCATTGTGGGCCAGCACCTGCGCCAAGGCATTCAAGGAATTGGCCATGCTCATTAGAGGAAAAGGTCAGATGCATAGCCTGCAAGAAACCAAGCAGCACGGGGACCATGGAGACAGGCTCACCTTGCAGTAGATGCGATCACTGGAGATAGTGGGAGTGGAGCGGATCATGTAGCTGGGCTCGATGTACTTGATGTCGGCCTCCTTGTGATGGTTCTTGAGCTCCTGCTTCATCCACACGCCCACATCTTGCAGGATGGGATTCCCACTGGCATCCGTCCCCAGCTCCCCCTTTGCCAGAATGTCCTGCAGCACTGCCTTTTTGTCAAAATCGTCCCACAGAGGAACTTTTATTGTATAGACAGACACTGTACATGTTTCTGTAGACATCCAGCTGTGCTGCAGAGGTGAATCTTGCATGTGTCAGCTCATAACAAGCAGTCTGCCGCACCTGGCCAGCACCCTCAGCAAGGCAAACCACCGCATGGCCCCGGCTCTCGAGCACCTTGTCCAAGTACGCGCAGAGGCCGTTCTGACCATGCAATACAAAGGGCACCTCTGGGATCAGGCATACATCCACAACACCTGCGTGCAGTATCCATCAAGTCAGGTGTTGACAGGTAGCATGCGCATGTCAGATTACAAATGGACTGTAGCAAGTCAGGTATACCTGATGCCATGGATGCCTGCATGGCAATGAAGCCGGACTGCCTGCCCATGAGCTTGACAAGACCGATGCCCTTGTAGGCAGAAGTAGCCTCCACCTTGCCTGCCATCAGCGCCCGCTGAGACTCCTCCACCGCAGTGTCAAAGCCAAAGCACTTGTCGATCTGCGCACCACGTGCACCCTTCAGGCTCTTCAGCAGCAGTAACCCTTCCCATGAGCAGCAGGCTTTTAGCATGTAGAACAGAAGGACAGCATGCAACATCATGGACGAGAGCGGCGCCAAGGCTGCACACCAGAAGGATGTCATTGTCGATGGATTTAGGGATGCCGATCACAGAGCAGGTCACGCCGGCCTTCTCGCACTGAGATTGGATGGCCGCGGCGCCTGCATTGCCGCCATTCCCGCCCACCACAAACACCATGTCGATGGCCCACATGTCTATCCGCTTCACAATCTCGCGGATGTCTGCTCCACCCCTTGATGTCCCCTGTTATTCACAGCACAACCATTACGCACAGCTCTTGCTCTCTTAAAATTCTCTTGCTGTAGCTTGCGAATTGAACGTTGAGGAATACACAGACCTCTGCACTAATATTACAAGGCTTGAAAGAAATTTCCCATGCTCACCAGTATGGTGCCGCCCTGGAGCTGGATCCCCTCCACCAGCCTTCTTGTCAGCACAATAGGCTTGTGCCGCCGGTCATAGAAACCTTTGTAGCCATACCTGTCGCAGAATGCACACCACACGAGTTTGCGATTGTCTGCTAGAGCTTGTCGCGCCGAGGCACATCACAAGTGCCCTTCACCATCAGGACTGTGCCCAATTTCTACATCCGATCCAACAAATAGGATTTAAGCATCACCTGATGCCCAGAATATTGCCCTCTGGGACACCGTAATCTTCGAGCTTGCGCACAAGGCCTTGCACCACATCATTCAGGCCTGGACAGAGTCCGCCGCATGTGACAATGGCGACATTTGTCTCCACTGGGTTGAAATAGATCGTCTCCCTTGCGCCTGCTCTGATCGCCCATGCTGGCAACGGCACACAGACCTGCATTTGCACCGACGTCATGTTCTATCCAGACAGATTGGCGGCTTTGAAGCACCAGAGTTCAAATGGGAATCTTCCTTCATCCAAGAACGAGATGAGGGAATATGCCTGGTCCATATTTTCTTCGCCCTGGTTGAGCGACGAACCAGCACAGGTGGCACCTGCCCCAGGCAGGACACACAATTGTTGGGATAGGCTTAAGGGCGAATATCTTGCCATTGCAAAAGTCCAAGATTCTGTCAGCTAGTGTTATGGTCCAATTGAGGAAACGAAGACACACCTGCAGAGGATCCTGATGCAAACTTCATTGAAGTGAGGGCGACCTTGTCCTGATCAGAGACTGCACCGAAACCGGCAGATCAGACATGTCATCGTATTGAGCATGTGATGATACTGGAATGGATCATGCAAGCGTAGAAAAACAGCAGCCAGTCAATGCATGATACGCACCAAATCCACCCCCCAGATTGTTGCTGATCACGTACGGACTCGGCCTGCGCTCACATGAGCCAACATCTTTGCAAATGTGACAGCTTTAAAGGGTAGACAGGGTAGCCAAGCTCCCAGACAAGAGTCATGATTTGAAGTATTGGTGAGCACAGGGAAAACAGATTAAGACAACATATCCTACAGAAATACCTGGGCTCAAGCTTATCGCGCAGTGTAGGGCACTCCAGGACTTCATCACTCGCGTCTGTAAATCAAGACGACTGTTAGCATCGATATGGGGAATACTACCATATACAACATCATGACAATCGGATGCGTGAAGACTCTTGATGAGCCATGTACATTAGCAAGTCAGTATATCGTGCACGATGAAAGGTATTTTTGGAGCAGGCAGACCAAGGGCATGGTCACCTGGCGACTCAACGGCGAAGGCCGTGAGAGTCTTGTTTTGTTCGCCAGATGCAGCGCGGATGATGCAAATTTTCTTGTTGAAGCGTCGAGGATGAGAATCACATGGCTGGAACACAGATTTGAGACTCCGGTTCTGCCCTAGGACTGAGGGATTCCGCTCTTGTAGCCTAGAGCAGCGGCCTATCGGCGAAGCACACTGCATGCTTTCCAGGCACTCAACAGAGATCTCAAGCACTCATTTTATCAACGCTGTGAAGTCTGAAAGCTGAGTCCATGTGCATGTCATGCAGGAGAAGTCTACGGATCCCGATGCAGCAGCATGTGCGGGTCGCGGTCAAGAGCAATTTTCTCTTGGAGGCAGAAAAGTAAGATATTACGAAAACACAGAGGACATACTATCGTGTAGAACAACGGTGATGATGAGGATCAGCTGTTGAGCAGGAAGATTGAACACAGAAGGATACATTTTACAAGGTATAAAGAGACTTTCCAACTGAGACACCTACCTTTGGTGCCGTGCTGCTCATGTTCTCTCCCTGATACCTTAATTATACTATCATGCAGGTCTCTACGCGAGGTTCTTAAGGTGTAAGAGGTTTTGACTGGAGATAGTGGACTGAAGGAGCATCTGCAGAGATGGCGACTCTACAAGATCGTTTCAATATCAACAGTCAGCTGGAACACTTGCAGGTAACACACACATATCAAACGATATTGAAATAGCCGTGCAATGCCCACTTGCCTGTATGGTTCCTGCAGGCAGTCATGAATGCACTGTTTTGTCAAAACCTCTGGGAAGCCCTCCTCAATACAGTTTGGTGCTGCTGCCCGCAGGCAAAACACATTGGGACTGGTCATGCAGATTTGAGTCGCTTTGAGTGGGCGGTGAACATCCACCGGGATAGCTATGCCTCGTACATTGGACACCACCCTATTCTTGCCTACTTTGCCATCGCAGAAAATGAATCCATCGGCCGCGTGAAGTACAGCATGACGCAGAAAATGCTTCTGCCGTGTGGCGTACCGCCTGAGAAGGAGGAGGAAGTCTGAGGGTGGGAGGTGCTTCACAGAAAAGCCATTATTATGCATGTATCATGGAGTCGACGATGTAGAGACCCACAAGGATCCTTGTCTGGACAAGGTACTGTCAGCTTGAGCTTGCTCTGCCGAGCTCATAATTCTACTGAGATAAGGTCCCCACAGCTGGCATGCTTCAAGGATTAGCTGGCATCAGTGCTGCTGATAACCCTTAGTCTTGCAAATTCAGATCAGAGCTACTGCACTATTGGCACTGAGGGAACCGACTGCTGGATGAAAACTCACAAGTGCTCTTGTCCTGCTTCTTGGCAAAGCTCCTGTGTAATTGAGTTTCACGAACCTGTATGCACTGTCAAAATCGCTGTAGCCGCAGGCTTCAGATGCCTTCACACGCTTACTGAGCTCTATTGCAGATCAAGGAGGTGTTTCAGGCGCTGCAGCACTGGCTCTGGCAGTTGATCTGCTTGATCCACCCGCTTCCCAAGGACATTTGACTGCCAGGGCTTGCTGGGCAGCCAGGTGGATCCAGTCTCCAGGAAACACAGCGCTTGGAGGAGGTCCTCCAAGTCAAAGTCGTCTTCATCATCCGCAAAGAACCGGAAGCCCTTCCTGAGCAGGCTCCCTGGCCGCTCCTTGGTCTGGTTGTTCTGGCGCTTGCCTGCACCATGCATGTGACAACAATGGCACACCAATCGTACTCGGATGCACACTGTCATCTGTCAGGGCGCGGTGAGGTATGGTGAAGACAGGATAATTGCTCTTGCTTGACATGAAGATGAAGCGAGGGCAGGGCAGTGAATGCGAAGATTACCTTTCTTCCAGGTCACCTCGCTTTCTGTTGGGGACGGTCTGACAAGGGTGATCATAAGAGTCTTGACATCCTCTCCTGCTGGGCTGACATCATCCTCAAGGCACCACATGCATTCATCCACATCCACCGCACACCAAGACTGATCCTTCCTGTCATCGCCCCTGCCATTCCACAATATCCCTCACAATAAATGGGCTGCAGCGCATCAATAAGCTGCCAGTTTGTAATCTGCATTATGCTGCGGGCTTACTCCTGCCCAGATATTTAGCTTGTCACCTGGGTTGCCAGTATGTCCGGCTGAGCCTCAGCTCATTCCGCACAGACACTTGCAGGCTGTCGGGAAGGAAACGGACATCCACATCCTCTGGATATACCCAGAACGGCAGGTCGATTTCCATCAGGACATCGCCCTCAGACTCTGCAAGCACAAAATACTCAAGCATGGGACGATTTAGAGACACCTGGGTGCAATCAGTCTACTGAGCAGGTGGACAATAATATCAGAAACACTGCTTACCCGAGATCTGATAGGGAGGTAGCATGCAGCGTGCACCATCAGGATCGCCGCGAAACATGCGCCTCCAGTGCTCTCCAAAGACTTGCTTCCGCAGCACCAAGCCAAGGCATCGGTTGTCTTCTGTTCTGCAGAGTCAAAAGGCAATTGAGGATTTTGTCAGCTCTGCACGACAAGCTGATGGGCAGCAGGTGTTCGCCATGCATCACAGTGACTCCTCACCTGAAGGTCTCTATCGGCTGTGATCTGTCAATGCAGTAATCAAATGCCCGATGTATGACTGGGGGAGAGTTTTGGGGCTGCAACCGGAACCCTGTCTCTGTGCACTCAATGTCCAGTTCCATGTCCTCATATCCTGCACAAGAAGTAGGTGTAGTGATCCTGATTCTTATATTAGGTATGACTTTGACACGGCTGATGTTGTCAGAAACAGGCTTGGCTCTGAAATGTTTGCTGAACAGGTCAATATTTGCACAATGAAGGTTTGGGTCATGCGAAGCGAAAAGGGAGAAGCATGTGTTGGAAGCAAAGACAAAGCCATACCTGTGGGCACTAGTACAGCAATGATGACCTTCTCGTCGCTCTGTGCCCACATATAGAAGCATGCAAGTGCTAGGTCATAGCAGACCTGCAAACACAGCAACAGTCCTGGACAATAGGCCGTCAATATTTGAGTCCAAGAGCTGCAGTGCCTCTGAATGCACCTGCTATCCTCACCAGGCTGTTGTCTCGCTTCAACATCGCATAGGCAGCCGATTTGAATGCACGTATTGTGATGAGCTCCTGTTCGGTCCTTGAGTTTGGATCCTGCAGCATGAGCCTGCACCACATTGCAAGTCACAGACCCGCTTCAGTCTTCGACACCACCGATCTGCATGCTGAGCAACAGAAGCTTTTGGCCACGAGCACCTCTTGGCATCGTCTATTCTCTTCTGTTCGAGCTCCCGCTTCGCTAGGCGTGTGCGCATATGATCTGAGTTTATGAGAGGCCAGTGTAGCGGAAATGTGTCCTGCAGCATTGTCCAGGTGTTATGCAACAGGTGGGCAGTGTAAATAATTCTGAAGTACGCATAGAAAAATATTTGCGTTTTTGACACAGGGGCATCGACTAGTAATTGCTGTGTTTGGAGGTTTAAGCGCACTCACACCTTCCAATGGCGTTTGAGTGTGCAAAAATCGCAGATCTTCATCCCACAAGTCCAGCATTCTTTTGTCGAGGGCCGACCGCAGACTTCACAGATCACAACCAATTGTGTCTGTGCCTCACAGTGCAATCCCAAGCCATCAAATTCGTCGAGCAGCACATCCTCGCCTCCCTTTGCCTTCAAAACCAATAGGATTCAGGCAGACACCCAAGTGTAGAAGGCAGGATCCTCATACGAAAGATGATGTGGGCAAACTTCACCCCTGGAATGATCAACGGACACATCGTAGATTGATGAGATGTAATACGTGCAAATGCGAAACTATGTGCCACAAACAACGGGTTGCCTTGGTGTAACGCCCAATGCGAGGGATCTATCACCTTACGAGTGACCCCAGGAACGTAACGATACTGCAGCTCTTTCGCCCATTCATCGTACACAGCACGCTTTCTGGGGTCAGACAACGTTTCAAAGGCAGCCTGGACCTTCGCAAACCTCTCCGCACTCCCGCCTTTGTCAGGATGATGTATTCTCGCACACTCTCTGTAGGCCTGCAGAACATGGTGTAGTGTTGTAGAGGGAATGGATCAATATTTTACGATGTTTGATATATACTTGAGATCACTACAATTGGCATTGGTAGCTCCTGTACCGCAGTGACTCATACCCAACCCAGATCCTCACCTTTTTAATGTCATCTGAGGTGGCGCTCTTATCGAGCTGCAGAATGCTGTACAACGCAAGTCCATCTAGATCTTCCACCTGCGTTCATCAAATAGCATCATTTAAAATGGATCTGGGTGCTTGCGCACTCGGTGCCGACGCGACACCCAAGAGAGCATTTCTCACCGAAGACCAGGGATCCCCGGTTGGAATCCTCATGACTGCTTTCCTGAACGCTAATGTCAGGCTGAAGAGCAAATTCGAGGACCATCCTCTCTCTCAAGCTGAGTTACAGTGCTCGTGCAGGCATTCACTTTTACGGACCTCTGCGCTCGATACGGGTGCATTTTCCAAACCTCGTCTTTGAAAATTTTTTGCGGTGAAAAGCTAATTGAATCACTACTGATGGAACCTTAGCAGATGTATCGATACAATACTAATGTCTTGGAGCTGAAGGCGATGCGGAAGGGTTCATCAATGTGTAGGAGTATGCAGTGTCAAATCCAAATTAACTAGACTTCGTTGCCATGGATGCCAAGGCGTCAGCTGCTGAGGCAGGCAGACGCAAGGTACAAATTGGAAAATCCTTTAACAAGAATTCTGGTTACAAACAAGAATATTATTGTACAGCTAAGCCGCGATGTCACAAGTAAAAGCGTCTGATCAGGACTGTTTTCTTGATATCCTTCGCGTTCCTTGAATGTGTATGCTATTATTTACAGACGACAAGTTTGAATCCCGCAAGACAGCTTCATCAAGGGTCTTCACTATGCCATGCAGCTTGAGGAGTTCAAGAAGAAGAAAGCAGCAGCTCAAGCTTCAAAGAGAGCAACACCACTGACAACGCCGCAAATCACGCCAGTGCCCACCCCCTTAAAAGCACCCGAGCCTGCTTCGAGGAGTAGGACTCCTGCGGCGCCTGCCAGCAGACCTCCACAGGACAGCTCCCAAGCTGCACCAAGCAGCAGCACCCGGGAGCCTGTGTCAGGGAACGGGCACATACAGGGAACTCAACCTTCAACAGCCCAACAGCCTCCAGCTCCGAAGCCGGCAACCCCATCACATGACAAAGTGCCGGCCCCTTCTCCAAAGGAGAGTGTGCATGCATCAATGGCTCTGCCTGAGCAGTCCAATAATGCAGCCTCGATGGTCATAGGAAGCAAGCAGGCTGCAGCGCCGCTGGTCGCGGGCTATGAGAACGGCACTGTGCAGGGGAATGATGCTTCTGGACACGGGGATGCAGCTGCCGCGCAGCAAACTGCAGACCTCAAGGCAGAGTTGGCCTCTGAGCGGCAGAGGCATGCAACGGAGCTTCAACACCTCAGGGAGGCCTTGCAAGAGAGGGATGCTGCTCTCAGCAGCCACACGGACAAGGCCGGCAGAACCGCCGAGCAACTGCAGGCTGTGCTGCAAGCGCGCGAGGATGAGATAGGGCAGCTGCATGCTCAGTTGAAAGACCTGCAGTCCTTAGCCGACCAGCAAGCGGCCGCAGCCTCGGAGTGGCAGAGCAGCAAGTCCCGCCTTGAGGAACAGGTGTGCTCCCCACAACATACCTAACAACTGTATCTTATCATGTTCTAGCTGTCAATACCCTGACGCAACTCACAGATCTTGTCCCCCATTGTGGCCTGCCATCAAGCTGACATGAAAATAGTCATGAACTTGCCCAACTGAGCGCGTGACGATGTGCTGGTTGCTGGTGCAGGTGCAGCACTTGGCGCAGCAGGTGGCGGATCTGCAGGACGATGCGGACAGCCGCGCGGATGCGCACAACGAGCGGATAGCGGCGCTGCAGGCGACCATAGAGCGGCTGAGCGGTGAAGCGGAGCGCGAGGGTGACGAACGTGCGCGCGAGCTGGAGGCCACCATCCAGGTCCTGGAGGAGCAGGTGAGCTGGTGGCAGTGCCAACCTTGATGCATCACTTCCCAAGCTCCTGCTTGGTTGGAGCAGAAAGGTCATGTTGTTGAGCTGTTTCTGCGCTGTAAATACGCATGATGCTGCCGGGCCAGATTGATGTCTGCTAGACTTCCTTTGGGCATTAATGTGGTCTGGGATGGTCCAGGTGGCTGAGTTGGATGCAGCCAACCTGCAGCTGGAGGACGCCAACACCCGCCTGGAGGCCCTGGCATCAGCGGCTGATGAGGAGAAGGCAGCGCTCCTGCAGCAGCTTGAGATTTTGCAACGTGATCATGAAGCCTTGAAATGCCAGGTAGGGCCCAATTGACTCATCTGACAACGTCCTTTTCTGGTGCTCCATGATAAATTTGGTTCTGTACCCAACACAGGCATGTATGCGTATTTACCTGCTCCTCTGAGATCTCGCCTTGTCATGGTCAGGTGGCAGCTGCACAGTACTCACAACAGACGGCGGACAAGCTGGCAGCAGACATTCTGGCAAAGCAGGGCGAGGTGGATCAGCTCAACAAGCTCAACAATAGTCTCAAGGTAGGGGCATGCCATGTGCTCCTGACACTCTCTTAGCACCTCCTGCTGCATCATCCAGTAGTCTTCTACCGCACAATATTAACAAGTTACACTCGTGATAGGCGTCGGTGGTGGAAGCCGGTGAGCAGCGCGACGAGGCGCTGCAGCAGGCGGAGCAGCAGCGCGCGCAGCTGGGCGCGGTGTCGGAGTCGCAGGCGCGCCTGGCGCAGCAGGTGGACGCCCTCACCCAGGAGCTGCAGCAGGCGCGCGACGACGCACAATCGCGCGGCAGTAGCGCCGAGCAGCTGGTGGCAGCGCAGGCGCAGGCAAACTCGCTGCAGGGCGAGCTGGAGCAGGCGCGCACCGACAGAGAGGGGCTGGCCCGGCAGCTGGAGGAAGCCCAGGAGACGCTGTACGAGCAGGTCGCGCAATTGAAGGAGCACAACTACGTCCTCGGCGAGCGGTTGGAGGCAGCGCAAGTGGCCGCGGCCGCCTCGGGCGGCCTGCAGGGCCAGCTGAGCGAGCTGGAGGCCCGCCTGGCGGAGAGGGATACCCAGATCGCGGCGGCCAATGCGCGCATTGCTGAGCTGGCGGCGGCTGCCGAGCGGGCCGAGGCGGCTGGCGCGGCGCTGGCCGCCAAGGAGGAGGAGCTGAGGAGCATGCAGCAGCGCGTTGCAGAGCTTGAGGCGCAGGTGGCGGCTCCCGCCGACCGCGAAGCGCACGAGCAGGAGCTCAGGGCCGTGCAGACCCGCATCGAGGAGGTGTGCATTTCATCACAATACTCCACACGGAGCTCTGTTTAGTGGCTGATGGAATTGACCACCAATCAGTAGCGAGGCGCTGGGCGTGCTGATCCCTAAATCCTCGCTTGGATCTCTGAGTTGACTAGTCCAACGTGCGTCAGGCATTGCTTTGCTCCTGAGGGCTGCAAAGGAGCATTCAGGTGTTCGCGTGCAGATTGAGAGGAGCGCGGCGGCGCGCGAGGCGCAGGCGGCAGCTGAGATTGAGGAGCTGCGGCGGCAGCTGGAGGGCGCTGGCCATGAGCTGGACGAGTGGCGGGGGCAGGTGGCCGCCGCCGCCGAGCAGGCACAGCAGCTGCAGAGCCAGCTGCAGGAGCGCACAGAGCGCCTCACAGGCGCAGAGGTGCGTTGACATGCTTCCTGTTGATGGATGATCAAGAACTCCATGACTTACCGGGTGACAACTTTTGCTAAAATATAAGTGTTCTGGATGATGCTCGTAACAGAGGTTCTGAAAATGTGGATGTGCGCAGGCGGCGCTGGCACAACGGGGCGAAGAGCTTGGGGCCCTGCCGGAGCAGCTGGCGAGTGGAGCCAGCACGTCGGACGCGCTCAAGGCGGCAACAGACAGGGCAGAGCAGATGGCACAGCAGCTGCAGGCGCTGGAGACCAAGCTCCGAGAGCAGTCATCCAGGGCTGCAGAAGCCGTCAAGGTGAGATCCTGCCGTGCTTCAATGACACAGGAAGGAGCTGTGGGATGGTCTTTGCAATTGCAGCTGAGATCTGGCCAAATGCTGTTAATTATGACACTATGATAACGGATCTTGCCAGGAGCTGAGTGCAGGAGATGCGTCAGCTGAGAACTTTACTCTGATGCAGGAGAAGGACAGCTACCTGAAGGAACTCGAGGAGCTGGTGCCGCAGTTTGAGTCGGTGATGGCCGAAAAGGAACGCTTCTCAGGGAGAGCCTCTGCGCTGGAGGTGGACCTCAAGGACGTCCGCTCGCAGCAGCAGCAGCTGCAGGCATCCCTGCGGCGCGCTCAGGAGGTGCGGCGCTGCTGTTTTTAGGACATGGAGAAGCATGCGATTCATAACTTTTGCAGCCTTCGCCTTCTCGCTATCCCCATTCCTTGAGAAAACTGGGGAAGATTAGGAAGGAAATTTTGAAGGCCATTGTGGTGGGCAGGAGGCGGCCCGGTTGGCAGCCTCGGAGGAAGGCGCCAGGGAAGCTGCGGGGGAGCTGCGCAGGGAGCTGCAGACGCTGCAGGACCGCCTCCTTTGTGCCCAGCAGCAGCGGTGAGGCGACCCCTTGTAGATTTGGGCCTGAATGGACAATCCACTATTCTAGGTGTTTCTTGTACTGCCTCGACCCATGCTCCTAACACAGAGCCAGGAGGACTGTGCACCGGATGTGTGCCTGCGTACACTTTCAAGCCTTGTATGCTCTCTTGATGATGTGAAGTGTGTGGGATGTGGCTATGCAGGGACGAGGCCGTGAAGCAGGTGGACGCCATCACCGCTCGGGCCAGTCAGGCGGAGGCCGCAGTCAGCAGGCTGCAGGCGCAGGAAGGCAAGCAGGCCGACGTGTCTGCACAGCTCTCCGTTCTGCTGCAGCAGAACAAGGAGCTCACTGCACAGCTGCATGCTGTCACGGAGCAGACCTCACAGGTACGTTCTCATCGTGGCACACTGCCCTCCAAGGCACTTGAATGGAGCTGAGCAACGTGCTACATTGAGTAATGCCCTGTTTCTGACGAGTAAGGGAAATCTGCGGTTATCTGCCACAGGCGACACAGCAGCTTGATGAGCAGAAGAGGATCGCAGAGGGCATGGCCTCAGAGCTGCAGAGCGGGCGGCAGCAGCTGGCAGCACTCCGCGCAGAGAATGGAGCCCTGAAGCAGCAGAAGACCCAGTCCGGCCAGAAGGACAAGAAGGTCACCGAGGAGAAGCTGGCTGCTGCTGAGGTGCCCCTCATGTCCTCACTGACCTCTCACAATCTGACAGCCAGCCACACTGTTTGGCGCGTCCATGCTTCCTTAATCTGCCTATCAATGCCTTATATGGTGTGTGGCAAAGGCTGGCACGGTGCTGAGGGTCTTTGCTTGTGGCGTGCACCAGGCAACAGCAAAGGCGGCCGAGGATGATGTGGCTGCTGTGAGGAAGGCAATGCAGGAGGAGCAGGAGCAGCTGCGCGCGCAAGTGGAGGAGTCCAGCACTGTGGTGGGCCAGTGGAGCGAAGCCTACCAGAGCTTGCAGGCTCAGTACGAAGCTGCTCAGGTGGGTGAAGCAGGCCCTTTTCCTAGAGCGTACTCTTATTGGGCCAGTTCCTGGCAAGATTGGGTTCCATTCAATCGGTGCCAAATCCCCGGAGTTCAGCACATGAGTCTCCACCAGACTTCTTCTATTCATCGATGGAGTACACTTGCCATAAGCGTGCCTGTCCCTGAGCTTGCCTGTGGCACCGAATGCATGCAGGCGGCGTACACAGAGCTGCAACAGCGCTGTGGCTCTCTGACGAGCGAGGTGGAGAGGATGCGCGAGTCTGCATCGCGCTCACCCGGCATGTCCAATGGGCCGCGCTCGGTGGAGGGCGCGGCGGGAGGGGACGCCTCAGCGCGCCTGCGCCATATGCACGACCAGCTCGCCCAGCAGGAGGTACAGCTGACCAGCGCCCGCGCTGAGAATCAGGTGAGGAGCAGCCCCTGATCTCTGCTTATATCTTGCCACGCTCATGGGTCCAGCGCTGGCTCATGCCCACAGAGTTCCCAACTGAAGCCGACAAATCAAGCCTGCCACGAGCTGGAAGGGATGTCTGACTCCGTTTGCCATCAAATTGCATGTCATTTGAGGTATGGCTTCGACATAGGAGACATATCTTAGATGAGGTGCTTCCAGGAAGTACAAATTAATTTTGAATTACGGACGCAGGCGCTGCGGAACGAGGTGGAGGCTCAGCGCAAGCGCGCGGCGGACGTTGAGGAGATGGCGGCGGCGGTGCGGCGGGATTCGCTGTCGCACGGCGCGGCCGCCAACAAGAAGGACGAGGACGCCTACGATGTGGAGGCCGGGGGGCCCTCCGCAGGGAATGCCGCCACAGCCAAGCCCATAGCCGGCCTCGTGCGCAAGGCGCCGCCGCCCTTCAACCACCTGGTGATAGTCAACGCCGCTCGCCGCGTGGACCGCGCCGTGGCCGCCCTGGACAAGCGGCCCGGCGCGCGCGCGGGTCTGATGCTGTACATCCTCCTTCTGCACTTCTACGTGCTGCTCTCGTGACGCGCGTGATGCGGCTGGCCGGCTTGTTGCAACACAATTGTGTCGGCGTGAAGGGGGATCTGAGTATGTGGAGATGTGAAACAGGTGTCCGGAATTTCAGCTTTGGTTTTGAGACATACATCAACATAGAAAGGGTTTTGATGTGGTTGTTGCTGTTGCATTGTTTGGAGTTGCAGACATAGTTCCTCAGATCTGTTTTCGTCAGGCATTCCGTGTGAGGCATGTGTTGAGACAGGCTCAGCAGTATAAATACAGTAATGCCATAATCTGTGATAACACCCTTGGTCATTCTGAGGTGCAAATCATCCTGGAGGACCGAACCCGTGTCTGTGGCTTCATTCAGAAAGCCTGTTCAAGTGCAAATACCGCCAAGAAACAATCTTTGCATATGCTTGCACTCAATTCACTGCTCATGATTCGACGTAACATATTGCACTAGTACTAAAAGTTTGCACTCCATCCGAGCGATGTTTTCTAAAAATCTGCGTCAGACCCTCTCTGGTCACAACTCATTGTGCAGGCTGCCTGCCACTGCTGGCTCCTGCCCAGCCTCTAGCACCTCAGTGTCAGGCTCCGCCTCAACACCTGACCCCTCCGCCTTGCCGCCTGGCACATCCAGAGGCGCCGGCTGCCCCACAGCCACTGTGTCCTTGTCAGCATCCACCGATGCGTCTTCATCAGATCCTGCAGCGGCGTCTGCGCTGCCGTCCCCCTGCTGTGCTGCCTGGTGGCCCTCCCTGCTGAGCCTGTGGAAGAGCGCGCCCGCGTCCAGCCCATCCCTGCTCTCAATCACCGGCTCTTCCATCCCAGCCGCACCCCTTTGGTGCCTGTCAGCGCCCACGCGCCTCACCACCTCTTCTTCTTTTTCAGCGCCTGCTCCCTCCTCCGACAGTTCCCCTCCGCTTCCTGCAGTCGACTCGGCAGCTCCGTCGGCTTCCCCTGCGGCTGCCTCGCCATCCTCCTCGCTGCTGTTTGCAGCCGTGACAGCAGGCTCGCCTGGCAGGTCCTCACTCAGCAAAGGCGGCTCCTCCATTTCAGCGCTGATGGGCGCCGTCACAGTGTCGAGGCCGGGTGTGGCAGACACAAGGTCATCCAATAGTGATCCCTCCTCCTCTGAGGCTTCCTCCGGATCTGACTCCTCTGGCGCGCTGGGCTGCTCATCAGCAGACTCTGGTCCTTCCACATCCCCGGACGGTGTGCTCGCCTCCTCGGCAAAGTGGGGTGCCGCATGCCTGTGAGCAATCTCCGCCTCCTCTGCCTCCCCACCAAGAATGTCCTGCGGCAGGCCCTCCAAGCTGGCCTTGACTGCAGGCTTCTCATCCTCACCTGCTGCAGCCGTGCCTTCCTCCTGCGCTGTGGCCGTTGCGGGTTCTAGATCTATGTCCGGCTCAGCATCAGCCTCAACTAGAGTGTCAGCTGCCACCTCATCTCCCAGAGCGGCCGCTTCAGGCTGTGGCACTTCAGCTGCCTGGTCTGAGAGCTGCTCCACAGCAGCCTCATCCAGGTCTCTGGCTGTCAGATTGCCTTCAGCCACCACTGACTCGTTGGCAGACAGAGGTGCCTGCAGTCCTTCGCCAGGGACCAGCTCTTCTTTGGTGGCAGTAAACTTCCCGGCGCCCTCTTCCACATTTCCGCCATCTAGATCCGGAGGCTCAGCAGACGCCTCTACAGGTGCGCTGTCGGCCGGCTCTGATGCATTGGCAGGCACTGCCTCGCTCTCCAGCGACTCGTTGACGGGCGCGGCGGCCACCGGCTCAGCCTGAGCTGCAGCTGCGGCAGCGCTCCTGTTTTGAGGAGCCACGATGCCCATCATGCCGTCGAACGCGCCGCCGTGCTGCGGGTGCGCGGCCGCCGCAGCTTGGGCCGGCTGCGCCGCGGCCGCGCTGAGCTGCTCAGAGTATCGGGCTGCTGCGGGGTCCACATAGCTTGGATCGCTGGGGTCCGGCCATTGCTCCGCAGTGCCACCTTCTCGGTACCCCGCATCACCCACTCCGCCAAGCTCCCTTTCAGTGCCGCCTGTGCCCCCCGTGCGGCCGGCATCCTCCGCCGCATGCCGCTGGCCGGAGGCGTCGGCCCACCGCTGCCACTGCTGCATCCTGGGGTCGTCATCCTGCAGCCCGCCGGCGTCTGGCACCACGGCCGGGCTGGGGGCGGGCGACCAGAGGCTGCCAAGGCCGGAAGTCAGATTGGCCAGGCCGAAGGCAGGCATGGCAGGGACGAGCGCGCCCAAATTGGGCACGAGCGCTGCTGGCACGAAGTAGGCGAGGCGCTTGTAGACGATGAAGGCAACGACGGCGGCGAAGAGCGCGGCGCCGCCCCAGAGGGTGAGGCGGTCCCAGAGCGAGGCGCGGCGCATGGTGCCCAGCAGCTTGTGCGACTGCTTGATGCGGCCGCGCTGCTGCCCGTACTCTTCCGCCGCCCCCTTCAGCGTCGCGCTCGACACCTCCAATGCCGCCAGCGTCGTGCTTGTGTGGTCCAGCTCCTGTCATCCCACATTAGATGGCTATGTCCAAAATTGCTCTCAAGCTGAACTGATTCGAGAGGTATATAGCAGAGATCACAGCAAGGATCCCTTGGGACAATGATGAGAGGACTAATGGTGGGGGTGGGGAGTGTGGGGCACCTCTGCCATGAGCTGCCTGGTGCGCTGCAGGCTGGCAGTGGTGTCGGTGGCGCTGTTGGCCAGGTCGGCCTGCGTCTTCAGCTGCTGCGCGCGCTGCAGCGGGTTCGCGCTGCCCAGCAGCGCTTTGCGATCCTCCACGGCCGCACGAGCCACCCTCCTTTGTACCTATGACGAGGCCAGGCATCACTTGTCAGGTCACAATGCCCGTCACCACAGCGTGCATCATGAGTGTTGCCAGCAGTTGGGGCCATAGATGGAAATTTCCCAGGATTTCTCACCTCCAGGCTCGCTTCTCTGAAGTCCTTCTGGAGGTCCTGGTATTGCCGCTTGTGTCTGTTGACCACAGCCACAACTGCCTCCCCTTCCTCCACCCTTCAAGCATATATAATTGATGTCAAGACATTGGATGCACCTACCACTGCTTCCCAGGGAAGATGACAGACATGAAAGTCTAGAACAAAAATGCTGATGGTCTGTTATATGCACTGTCTCAGGCATGCTACTAGAGTATGACATGAGCACAGTTAAACTTGAAAGCTGCAATATTGAATGTGACGATGCGAGCAATTTTATGTCATTGCATCAAAAAATGAAAACATACGTTTCTTGCTCATCAGCAAGCAGCTCCAAGTCGCGCATCCTCGCTCTCAGCTGGGTCATGTTCGCCTGTATTTTGGCCTGGAGACTCCTCGGATTCTCAGCATCAGGAGCATTGGATCCAACATCTAAGATTTCCTGCTTGATGGTATCGTGGAGCTTGCAGATGCAGAGGTCTAACTCTGCTTCCTCCCTGTTCAGCATTGTTTGAGCCATGATGACCCTCAGTTGCTATCTAATGCATTGTTAGTGCGAACATTCGCTTCAATAGGGTCCGAAGCTGTCCTAATGTGAATTGTTGGCATCGCTTGGAGTCCATGGCGGTCCAGGAGCTGCCCTAATTGGGCAGATTCAGAAAGAAACCATCATGATTCCTTTCCCGGTAGCTTTTGAAGGTGCAAACCGGTCATCATGATAAATACACAATTTTGATGGAGTTCAGAGCATGCAAAAACAGCAGACAGCATATGAATTCCAAAGTCTGTTCCTAGTGTTCTCAATGACCCAGCTGGCCAGCAGGGCTGCGGCACTCACAAAAAAATTCTGATCAAGATCGTGATCATCCAGAGATAACTTTGAATTAATATTCTGATGAAGATTGCAAAAAGGATCAGACATTTATACTTTCAACCAAGGCACACGTGTACACTCAATCAACCACAGAATTGACAAGCCAGGCCAGCTAGGTGGTATACCGTACGTACGGCTCGCCCCAGCGCTTGTCCGTATTAAAGCATTCCCACCTGGCAAGATTGTCTAGCAGCGCCACGCATGAAGTATACACACCACATTCCAGGTTCAACAAGGTTCCTGAACCGTCATTCCAGTCAACTTCCAAAACAAAGGACAAAGTACTAGACACTCACACCACACTCTCTCACAAGATTTTGGTGACCTCGTCAAAGAATCCGGGACGCTCCTTGAGGGCCGCCTCTGCACGCTCCGCTGATGTCACTGCCACCACTTTGGCATGCTGAGGGTCGCTCACAATGTTCAGGTAGTCTGCAAACTCCCTGCGAGCCCACCAGACGCCTACCTCAGTCATGCTCGGCCACTGGCAACGATCCAATTCCCTCACTCATGACGTCAGTGTCAAAGATGTACAAAGACACACCGACATCCGCTGCAGTCAATCCAAGACAATGGGATTTGGAATACGCATGAGGGCCTCATTCTGGTGGGTCTGCAATTTAAGCTTAAGTGTGCCTCAGAGGGGATATGCTTCCTACTATAACTTGAAGGTACACTATGCGGTACAGAGGACGGTTCACCTGAAGTCGCGGATGGAGGTGCCGAGGATCTGCTCGCGGCGCTGCTGGCGCTCGGCGTCGGACACGCCGAGCACGTGGCGCAGGAAGGCGGTGTAGCCCTTGGCGTCGGGCAGCTGGTAGGCGTCGATGTCGCCAATGGTCCCGATGATGGCCTTGGTCAGGCTGTCCTGGTCCAGCTCCAGCGTGCGCAGGAACTCCGGCGTGCCGTCATACACATCCACCTGCGCAGCCCCATGCATACAAAATCACTCCTAATTCAATCCTGGAAAAAGCAGATGTGACATGACAGCAATAGCTGTAGCATTGCTGTGACCAAGGCAAGGTGCAGGCTGCGGAAAATTGCAGAATTTTCCTAATTTCCATGCAGGGACATGCGCTGTATGGGAGGCCGTACCCAAACCCAAGGTTGGTGCAGCAAATGGGTGTTAAATGAGCCCAAGGGGTTGCCAGGAGCAGGGATCAAGAGAAGGGGGGAGCACCGTCTTGGTGAGGTTAGGGTCGCGGTAAGACAGGAAGCTGAACATGCCGGAGTGAGTGTCAAAGTCCGAGAAGCCGCCGTACGCGCCGCCGCTCACGCGCACGCGGTCCCACAGCCACGTCGTGCCCAGGTGCTTGTTCACCACGTACGCTGACCCTGACAGCTGATAGCCCGCATCCGCGTACAGGTTCACGGCCTTGCCCACATAGTTCACCTGCACATGCAACCGGCAACTGCCTCAAGACCTGCTGTGTCTGTTTGTCGTGCATGCCTCAAGGTACGGTCAAATGTTGATGACGCACTACACAGCTTTGCCCTTAAACCAGGACGGTATGATTGTAGTAATCTGCATTCTTACTCTAAACTTCAGAAAATGCATATGATGTAGAAAAACCTGCACAGGTGCTCTCACCTGGGTGGGCACGGTGATGGCCTCATTAAGGCGGGGCAGGGAGGCGGCCCAGGCAGCCTCGTGGGTCACTGACTGCGCCGGCAGCGCATCCAGGAAGGAGCCTATTAGCGGCTGCACCGCCTGCAGCGTGCGCTCGTCCCCCGTCATGTTCACCAGCGCCCCCCGGCTCTGCAGCAGCGCTGACCGGATCGCCTCCAGGTCCGCCTGCCATGCAGCAATCTTGCATGAGCCCCTGGCCTGCACACTACTCAAATCCAAGCACGCAGTTCCTAATCCAGACAAAGGATGTTGACTATGATTGAGCAGCAAAGGAAGTATGCCGAGGTGCTCATAGAATAAAAACAAAGGGTGGCGGTGCAGGCAAATGGGTTTTGTTTTGCTTAATTAGCAGCAGGAACAAGAGGCAGATACCTTGACAGCGTCCCACTCAGAGTCCACGCGCGCTGCGAGTTTGCGGATGTAGGAGAGGTAGGAGATGCCGCCCATCTGCTCCTTGACCCAGCCGGCCGTGCTGCGCTGCGCATCCAGCCTGCTCGCGGCGAAGCGGTGCCCTGCCCCAATCACCCCGGCCTCCAGCGACGCCCTTGTCTCCAGCACCATCTGCAGTCACAGCGCACACCACCATCAATCAATACATGCCGGATGGCCGGTTATGGCCCTGTGTAAAGCAAGACCCTGCCAAACAGCTCTTCCTCTCTTTGCTCAGTAGCCTGCTCGTACCTTGACTTGGCTGAGGCGTGGTGCAGCTTTACGACACCCATGCACAGCATCAATATAAGCAACATGTCAGAAAGAGACGGACCTGTTTGAAGCGCTCTCTGTCGTCCAGACGCGCAGTGAGGAGCACGTCGCTGAAGAGGTCCAGCAGGTCGGCCGCTTTGTCGCTCATGGCCTTGCCGCTGATCATGACTAGCGCCACCGGCTCATCCGTGCCGCGCTTGTCCGACACGAACGGCGACACAGACACGCCGCCCGTCTTGCGCCCGATGCGCTCTGTCAGCTCGATGAAGCTCTCCTTCTCCGTGCCCATCTGCGTCAGGCACCTGCGCAGCATGACACCCATCAATCAGACTTCATCCCCGTTGTCGCATGTTGATGATCTGCACCCGGCAACAGAGCGCAATAAGAGCAGTGGGCCGAGGGGTGCGCAGTGTGCAGTTCAGAGGAGCTCACCGGCAGAAGAGGGGAACGAGGGGTAGCAGGTCGGCCGGGACTGTGCGCAGGTTCAGGGCGGCTTCCACGTAGACGACGTTGTTGGTGAAGAGATCGTGGGTGAGCAGGGTGGCGTCGTTGATGCTGGTGATGTCCGTGGGAATGGTGGAGGCCTCCCGAGGAATGTCTGACAGCTGCAGGGAGGGCATGCAGCTCAAGGCCTCCGGGGGATCCGGGGTCTCCTGCAAACACCACATCCCTTGTTCGCAGCTGCTCTATTCTCTAGTACAATGCAACATAGTCCCCATGCAAGCTGGTTTTCTCCGATGGCCTCTTTCAGTCACACAAGCATGTCTTCCGGCGTCCATTCAGGGACATTCAGGGACAAGGATATCAGAAGAAACCATTTCCAGGGAATTACAAGGAGCAAGGACAACGTGCTTGGATGCCTGAGGCGTAGCAGGCCCACCTGGCGCTCCTTGAGCTCCTTGGTCTCCCTGATGACAGCCTCTACGTCCTCGCGGCCCATGGCGGCGCGCACTGCCGCCAGCCGCTCGCGCTCGACGGCCTCCTTTTGCGCGGCCAGCCCGGTGTCTGGCAGCATCTCCACCGACACCCGGTGCTTGTTTTCCAGCAAGAAGTTGCGCAGCAGCGGCCCAAACACATCCTCCCCGGACGCCAGCCGCCCCTGCAACAGCCACCCCCCAGCATCAGCGCCTCAATCTCCATTGATATATTCAGTGCTCAGCGGTCATCAAGATAAGCGCCTCAAGCTCTGCCGATCAAGATTGATGCTGCAAGTGCCCAATCTTGCTTCCAATGGCGCTTCGATCTCTGCTGGCAGCCGGGTCTGCAGTGGTGTACGCGCCTTGAAGTGCTCGAGCTCCTTGGTCCACTGCAGGGGCTGGAAGGGGTCCTGGTCGTAGATCCAGGAGGACATGGCGCGCAGCATGAGCGAGAGGCCGCGCGGGAAGGAGCCCGTGTTATTCTCGCGCAGGCTGAACTCAATCGTGTTGATGGCCGCCTCCACCGCCGTGTCCGTGAAGCCCTCCTCTGCCAGCCTCTCCAGGTTGCTCATGATCACCTCCTCCACCTGCCCAACCACCCACTTGAAGCATGAGACATTCAGCTCGAAGGATATCTCAATATCGGGATCGATTCTACTTGTTAGGAGGTATGACATGCACTGCCAAGACGTGCAGCACAACATGCACACCTTGGCAGCGTCCTCCGGCTTCACTCCCTTGAGGCCCAGGCTGAAGACAGGCTGCCGCAGCTCATCTCCAAGCCCGCCACCTGGCCATACAAGACAAAATCACCGGGTCAATGTTATGATCATCCTCAAGTACTTTCTCCAGGCGTGCTTGCAGGGAAGAAAGGAGACTGACCAGCCTCAGTCCAGGCCGGATACAAAGCAACTGGACGCATACTTCCACGTTGCACAAAGCAAGCTTGCAATATCGGATGAAGCAGCTCGGCCCACACCAGGATATTTCAACCACCAAAGGTTTCTGTATACATTACACGGCAATTCTCGCAAGGCAGCACAGCAGGGCCTCACCGATGAGCGCTTCGCCGAGGCCGCTGTCGTTGAGGGCCTTGCGCAAGGGGGCGGCGCTGGTGCCCAGGAGCAGGTAGTCCAAGAAGCCCCAGGCCAGCTCCGTCTCAAGGTCCAGCGGCTCCTCTGACAGCAGCCAGTTCAGGCTCACAAACGCCTTGCCTGCCTCCGCCTCCTCTCCCACGCCATCGCCTGCCGCGTACCGCTCCACCATCTTGCGCGGCTCCTGCTCACAGCACACGCACACTTCAGCCCACACTGTATGGGTGTCTGAGTAAATCGAAAAAACTCAATGGCGTTCTCCATGTCACAAACAATTTGTATAACAGTAAGATAAGGCTGTACTTTCAGATGGCTGTACTAAAATGGTACAGCCCTCCATCATTTCACATGTTGTACAGATTGACAGGTAAGCCGGTGCTGTGACATAATGGCCTGATAACCACCGTCTTAAGAGCAGGGTGTGGGGCGGGCAGTAAGTGCGAAGCAGCGGAGCACTCTGTGTGCGGCAGGTTGGTCAGTACTCACATTGAAAAGGGGCTGCGCTTTGACGGTGGAGTCGACTGGGCGCGCGTCAAAGTCATCCAGGAAGCTTCCCAGCAGCCGTAGGCGCTCCTCCGGGGCATCGTCGCCGTAGAACCAGAAGCGCCCATTCGACGGGTGGTAGTACCGCTCATGGAAGGCTTTGAACCTGCGTGGAGATGCACCATTGCCTCAGCGCACCACACTGCTGACGTGATCAGGTTCTGTCTGGAGCTGCATGCATGAGTGAAGCGCGTAATCTTTTCATGGTGGCCTGGTGAATATGGAGACTTACTCGTCGAACGTGAGGTCGGGGATGGCAGCAGGGTCGCCGCCAGAGTCGTCAGCATAGGTGTTGTTTGGAAACAGAGCGTGCTGGGTCGCTCGGCTGTTCATCGAGTCTGGGGATGAGTAGACACCCTTCATCTCATTGAACACCACACCCTTGTACGTCAACTCGTCCTGCACAGAACGTGATAAGGTCAGCATCATCAAAGAACAACTCACTGTGCATCACCCAAAGCTGAGATCTAAGGTGCGAGCACACTAGAAGCACAGGAAAGCCGGAGGGGTAGGTAAAAACCAACTTACCTCTGGGTTCTCCAATTCATAGTGCCATCCCTCCTGGGCAAATGTCTTCTCGTCCCGGACACAATTTGGGTACAAGACTGCATCCAGATAGACATCTACCAGATTGTAGAAATCCTGTCCCAGTAGCATCAATTTTCAGGTATTGTCGAGAATCGTATTTCACACAAGCACTTTCACCCAGAGCTCAACAACAGGAGGGCAAGAGCAAGCCAGCACCTGCAAGTTTGTGGATGCTACAGGGTAGCAAGTCCTGTCTGGGTATGTGAAGGCGTTGAGGAATGTGTTCAACGACCCCTTCATGAGCTCCACAAATGGCTCCTTGATGGGATACTTCTTGGATCCGCACAGGACACTGTGCTCCAAGATGTGGGGAATGCCCTTGGAGTTGTCCACAGGCGTGCGGAAGACAGCGCCAAATGTCTTGTTCTCGTCCTTGTTGATGAGCGACATCACTTCGGCGCCTGCAACAAAGAGTGTGCTCTTCATTTGCTGGTCCAATTGCTTATAGGCCACGCCCGCAAGGTGCATTCCTGGTTTGGTCAAGAGATACAACACACCAGAAATAGTGGAGCCTCAACGAGAGGACGCACCTGTCTTCTTGTGGCGGTACATGAGGACCTGAGAGTCATACTCGCTGACAAAGTGCTCCCGCACCAACTCAAAACCGTGCAACTCTTTAGGAGCAGGTCGTGCCTCGACCTCAGCCTGCAGCACCGTGTCTTCCTCAAGCTGGCATTTTACACAAGGCACAATGCGTTGAAGATCGCACAAGTGAGTATATCAGAACCCACCTCCACAGGAGCAGCTACAGCGCGCAGACCATGTGAAAGGCTCGTTAGGGGCCCTGCATATCCAGGAATTTGGTTGTCAAACCCCAGAGCAGAAAGTGCACACCATTTCACATAACAGTACTATTCCACACGTTCTTAGCATTGCTGAAAAAATAGAAGGTGTTGAAGCAAGCGCACTCACTTGATCTGCCATAAGATGCTGCGATCCTCAGCTGTGAAGGCACTGCAAAGTATCTGCTTGTCCTGTAACCACTGGATATCTGTGCAAGCAAAGGCGTGGTAAGCCAAGCAAGTCAGAACAAATGCTGCTTATTGCAAGCATTACAGAAATCAATGACGATGCCGCATTGATCGCGTAGATATAAATGACGTTGGAGCACAGATGGATGCACTAGACAGGCGTGCATTGCCTTCCACACGCATGGCTATGAAACACATACCTGGCTGAAAGGCAATTTGCAATTACATCTTAGGATACCTGGGCGCTGAGCAACCTGGCTCAAAGCCCCGCGCGCAGCCTGTGTCGGAGCTGCAGAAAGCATTTGCAAGAGGGAGCGTGCCAACCGCAGTGCAATCCTTTCCGCCAGTGTGCAGTTCTTCAGTCCAGATACATAGACGTCTCAGGAACTTGGCTTCTGTTATTGATTGTGAGAATGAATAAGACAGTCTTGACAGATCACCTAGGAAAGCTGGGGACTCACCACAGTCGCCCACGTCATCGCACCAAATCGGGCAACTTATGCAAAGGAAGCTTCATGCAACCCATGAGAGACAGAAATCTGAGGCCAGCCTATTTTATGTTGCAATTGGAAGGCCCTCATATTCCCCTCCCTTCCAATCCATGCTGCCAGCATCTGCATAATTTAGTATTACTCGTCACTAATGCGCGGCGCCAGTCCGCCGCGGCCGCCGGGCGCCGGCGGCATGTACGGTATTCCGAATATGGTATTCCGAATGGAGTCCAGGTGGGCTGCCAGCAGTGGTGCAGTAACGCTGGAGCCAAGCACTAGCACGCATGCCGGTCCAATGACTCATGATGACTCATCATGTCGGACATTTAAAGCTGATTGTGCGATTTTGCTCGTGCATCATGCACGTGCAGTTGCACCACAAGCACTGGTGCCGGTCCTGATCACCACATGCATGCACAACCTTGAGGTCCAAAGGCGGATAGCCAAATACGATTTACATCTGACTCTCCAGTCTGTGTGGTTTCATCCGTATGCCCCTTCACAACGTCCACTTGGACCAGCCATTATCATCCAATTCTGATCCAAATGAGAGAAGGCAGCTTGCTTCCCCTGAAGTCTTCCAATTAATGTTGTTAAATCTGCCACTGGCTGGTCTCAGGAGCTGGTCACCACATAATGATGTTCAGTACCACTGTGGAACGCCACAGCCTGCTGAGAGGAACCCACCCCTCTGAGTGGCCCTGACGAGACACCCAGTTATTCATGCCAATTCATTCTACCTCTGCCAGACAGTCTTCCGACCAAAGAATTCAGGTATGGCTCCTTCAGAAATTTGCAACTCGCTGCAGCTTGTGGGCCCTGAAGAAAGCATGGCGTCCCACGCCCGTGGACACCTGTGCCCTTGCTGGCTTGTTGCCAAAAGCCAGCACCTGCTGTCCCTGGGATCCATCCTGCTCCTCATCACACTCCCTGCAGAATGCAGCAGATGTCACCTATGCACCAGATACATTGCTTGGGCACCAGGAGACTTGTAGAAGATGTCCTCTTCAATCAATCCTTGTTGTTGCGGAACCTATTGCTTCTAAGAAACACACTACATTTCCATGTGTGCAAGGGCAGTATGACACACCATTGCACAGGGACGGCTGCCGTCTCCAGTATCTTGGAGGCCGTCGACCAAGAGAAGCGCACAATGCTGGGGAACCCAAAGACAGGATCAATGTGCTCCTGCAGCCACGCCTTGGTGTCCGGGTCTGCACAGGTCCAACAGCACATCAGTAGCACAGATGATACTTTTGGGCAAGAATGTTTTGCGATGCTCCTACTCTGCTGACCACAAGCTAAGATGGTCTGGGGCAGGGAACAGCGAGCAGGATATGGCATGTTGAACTGGTCTGAAGGGTTGACGCACCCCCTGGGTAGCCAGATCCTGTCTGCCGGCCGACTTCCACTTTCTCTGCGATGCTGAAGTCCTTCACCAGCCTGTCCCGAGTCACCTAGCAGCAAAGCAGCATTGTGAGGTTTCATCTTGCGAAAGTTGCTTCTGAACACAGTCCCCTAGAATTTGAGCTGGCGGTGAGCCGCACCTTTGCCACGATGCTGGCTGCACTCACGATGGGGTACAGAGAATCCGCTTTGGGACACACGATGAACCTGCAAAACAATGATGGTTTTGATATACTTCCCAAATCGTGATACACGTGCCTTTCTGAAGGTACTTGCAAGCTTGTGAGTGGCAGTACCAAGGTACCTGATGCCCGGAAACCGTTCTGTCAAGCGAGCCTGGTGCCGAGATGCCTCACCCACTGTGTCCACATAGACCTGTGAGACAAATTGCCCGCACTTTCCTATTGCAGCTCAGTCCAACATGACATGCACGTTTGCTCAAGGCTTTGCTTTCGCACTGTGGGGCATACACTATGTATTGCTTCAAAAGCATGAGAGGAACGTGCCTCCCTCAATCTCACTCCCAACTCCAAGACTCCTTCGATGAGCCTGAAGGTGGCATTGTTTGCCAGCACATTGAGGCTCTCCCTCTGGCTGCAGAGCAGTGCAGTGAAGCATTTGGTAAGAACAAAAAATGATGGTGTTATGGATTTCTATAGAGCCTCAGCAAACGTCTTGTTGGTTATTGGAGACAAAGTTGTGGAGGCTACCTGTGGAGCATTTGGGCAGATATGGTCCTGGCATCTAGAATATCGACTGCTGTCCCTATGGATGCGTCTTCTTCGATTTCCTGAAAGAGGCTCTCGCGCCTTTCCTCTTTCAGAGTCTTTGAGTCGGCAAAAGATCTGTTCACAAGAAATGAAACTCACCCCTCATGTATGACTAGGTGTGCGTGAACTGCCAGACAGGAAAGAAATGTCCGCACCTTTGAGACAAGGCCTCCATCTGACTCATTGCAGAATATGCGCATCCATAAACCATTGGACCAAGTACTGGTCCACGTCCAGCTTCATCTGTGAGAGGTGAGATTTTCATGGGCTCAGTATCTGCAAGTTTGATCCGTTCCGGCAAGTGTAATGTATATCTGCTAAGCGTCAGGTCCAGGTTTGCAGGCACATTAGGACATACCAATGCCCATGAAGCAATCCTGAGCGAACCAGTCTGGAGCAGGGTGTGATGCGGGCAATGCCGACATCGTGTCCGATGTGAAACTATGACACACAGATGTTTTTCTGCCGCAAGACCCTATAATTTGCAAAGCTATGCGTGAATTTCTGACGGACCTGACATAATCAAATTCTACGAAATTGCGATGAAAGGCATGTAACTCTAAAGGCATGTAAATTTACACCGTTATTACCGAAAGCAGCATATACCCTGAGTACTCCCATACCATAGTGTCCATCTCTGACGGTGGTGATGCGAGAATGTGCTCCCTCGCATTTCGAAAGTTTTCTCGTTATCGACCCCAGTTTTCTAAACCTATTGGGGTGTAGCCCTTCGTTGAGAAAAGGCCCAGCCGATCTGCTCGGAAGGCATTTCTCATTGATAGAGCGTGCATGCAGCTGCAGAGTCTGATCAAAGTCGGCAATGGTGACGGTCCAAGAAGCGCCGATTGTAAATCCTCCTGAAACAACCGGCACGAGCGCCAATGAAGAACCAAAGTCATCGGTGGCAGACATATCACAGAGAGCTAATGGCGCTGCTGCACTCAATGACTGCGTCAATGACTCGCAAAAGGTATTTTTTTGCCTCCTCTCTTTTGTGCTTGGCGGTCGCACAATGCTTGCGAACTCCCAAATATTTCAATCGTCTTTACTGACAACTCCAACATATCCGGGACTGCTTCTTGATATCCAGGCAGACCTGTCAGACGTGATGCAAATTTTTACAGTGTAGTTTCACCTTTAAGATCAGCCTTCTGGGTCCTCCTCTAATAAATTCGCACATACCAAGATGGCGCCACCCGAATAGATGCATACTTTCTGATCCCCCTGGAGTTGCACGCCAAGTTTATGCTGATCTTACATAAAAAATATGCTGCGATCAGGAAAGCACCGGCATTGAGGATCGCAAGTCGCTCATCCTCAACAGACTCAAAGAACTAGAGCAGGAGACTGGAGAACCTGAGAAACGGGATGTTCTGAGGCGGAGGAAAAAACAGCTCAAGGACATTGACATCTTCATCAAAGAAAATGCCAAGAGTTCGGAGGAAGTCATAGAATTCTTGCAGCAGAAGCTGTTGGCTCAGGTGATAATCACAGAAGACCGTCAGCACTGAATGAAGACCTGCACCACGTAACATTGTCGTCTGAGACAATGCTGGTGTTGCAGTTCAAGGAGCAGACGAAACTGGAGGCAGAGCTGATCCCCTTGCGACTGAAGGTTGACAGAGCCACCAAGGCAAAGGATGAAGGTAGGAACACGCAAATGAATACAAATCACAGTGATTGTGCATTTCTGCATGGCTGTCTTGCTGATGATATACTTGCTGTGTTTGCTGCAGCGCAAGCTGAGGTTTTGGCCAAGAGTAGCCTCAACCTCAAGCTGCAGGAGCTGGCACGCAAGCTGCAGCAACAAAACAGGGAGATGAAGGAGGAGGATGTGATGCAGCGGAAGCTGATGATTGAGAACTTCCAGAGAACCTTGAACGACCTCAAGAGCAGGTGAACCTTGAAGGATAGCAACTGACCGGAAGAGTATCCTTGTGATGCACATGCTCCGCTCACATCCTCATTCCTTGCACAGGGTGGACGAAACGAATGTCAAGCGAGAGGAGAGCCTGAATGAGAAGAAGGCGCATCTGGACATGCAGAACATCATGGAGCAGCATTACAAAGCAAAGGTGACACTGCAGGCACACCTACACTATATCTGCACACATGGGATCACTACAGGATGCTGCATGGCTCGGGAAGGTTAGGCCAGTGTCATGCCAGGGGCTCGCAGCTTTGGCTGAAATTGGCTTCCGCAATTGCATGCGCACTGATCAAAGAGTGGGCTGGGGGCAGGTGAGGGAGATGGAGGTGCGTTTGGAGCTGGCTGATGCAAAGCTGCGTCAGGCTGAGCTGACAGCAATGGAGCACCTCCACACTGCCCAGATTGAGGCGGCAAACTTCAAGGAGGCCTCAAGGCTGCTGAACGACATGGGTGATAAGTACAGGCAGTTTGAGACCACCATGAAGGAGACCAGTGAGGTGACTGCCAGAGTGTTGCCCCATTTCATTGGCATCTGCTGGAACTTAAGAGGACTCTTAGACAGTAAGGAACCTTCACACCACTTCAGGCCTTCAAGAAGACGACGGAGGACAGTGGAAAGCAGGAGAGGCTGATCGCCAAAATGGATTCCCTGCTGGCGGTGAGGGAGAGTGATAAACAGAATCTCAAGAGGGACCTCACCAGAGCCAATGCCAAGATCATCCAGCTGGCCAGCGAGGCACAGACTTTGAGGAATCAGGTGACTTCCCGCTTGCATGTTCTGTGCACCACTTGCCAAACGCCATTCTTTGCGACTCACAGGAGCATGTATCTGAACCATGGGTAATATACTGATCCATGTTGCTGTCACAGCAAGCGGAGGAGGGCAGTGAGTTGGAGCGGGTGCGCGGTCAGAACAGCCTGTTGCAGAAGCTGGCGCGCAGACTGCAGCAGGAGGTGAAGGCTCTGCAGAGTGCAAGCGCCGATGGTGCCCCCGCACCTGGCGAGTCTGCTAAAACTGACTCCAGCAACACATGTCCCACCAGCGAACCTGCGCACGAGCTGCCTGGTCCCGAAGCAGATGTCAGCGAGAGTGCAGCCGAGTGAGCAGCAGGCACCCTGTGCGAATTGGCCCACCAATAGCGCCCGGTGAAATTTACGAACGTGGTTCTCGAACGTATACATTGCGCAGCTCCTTGCTGCTGTAGTCAGGCATGAAGGTGCGATTTGATCCATGCTGCTGCACATGTCAAGATTTGCTTGACAGACTGGCTTGTGATTTCATGCACGTTCTCGTCAGTTTTGCAGATCTGCTTTGCCTAGCTAACGAGTGAGAAGCACAGGAGCATCTGTCTTCCAATTGTTTAATTAGGAGGAGGCAGTTCTATATGGATTCCGGAGCATGGTGCTAGAGACAGATGTTGCAGGCATCAGTGCACCCATGTATTCTCCTGCATTCCAATTGATCCTTGAGACACCAAATTTCATGTATGGCGTAGCTCCAGAGGATCCTGTAACGATCGCAAGCTTGCGCTCTGAGTTGCCAGACAAATCACAGGCTGTTTCAAATACCATATCAGATCCCATATCACATGCATGCTAATTTTAGTTACGAGAATTGAACATCCCTCTCAGTCTAGATCAGACTTCAAGGAATACAGGCAGATTTACAGCAGAGATGCCAGAACGTGACTGAGCAATCAGTATGGCAAGTGTTCATGAGCCAAATATATTTGTGATGTTCATGAGCTAAATCTCAGTATTGCTCAGACTGCTTCATGTACCCACCAGCATATATGCTATATAGCTATTGGCCCAGGCGTCTTTCGAGCCTAAGTGTTGAACTGCGCATTGGAGCGGTGCACGGGGCCCGGACGGTGCGGGCGGCAAAGCTGCTCATTGCGCAATAAAGGTCCCAGCCTCGACTCCGAAGGATGACACCTTAATTTATTTTGTTCGTATCTTGTATTAGCAGAATATACTCAACAGAAAAAGTCAGGTCTGTTGTTTGTCTCTCAGGCTCATCACCGTTACAAATGTGCTTCATTTGTGACATCTTCCCCTCCAAACAACCGACAACAGTCTCACTGAGATGGATAGACTTCAAGGAGGAATATAAGAAATTTGCAGTCCCTAACAAAAGACTAGTGTACAAGCTGCATCGGTAGCCCTCATGTCTGGGGAGCCCCGACAACAAGGTTGGCCAGCACAAAGGTGCGCTGCGAGAGGCCCTTTGCCTTCTCCATGACCTGCTCATATGCTGAAGGGAACTGCATGCCCATCACCACAGTGCCTGCCTGGGAGTCTATCTTGGCATTCAGACGTGCATGCCTGATGAGGTTCACAATCCACTTCTCCGCCGCCTCTGCATCCATGTTCAGCTTGCCTGCGGAACCCCATTTACCCATGTCAGCACATTTCTTCCCCTCCCCAAAGAGACAACAAGGTGATGTCGTCAAAATATCAGCTGAGCAAGCCAGCCCAAGGCAAAAAGGCGGGTAAAAAGAGGCCTGCCTGCGAGCATGCGCAGGTCTATGCACTGGTGGATGCGGCAGTAGGTCTCAAAAATGAAAAGCCGCGCGTTCTCCACAAACTCATCCTTCAGCGCTGCCAGGAAGTAGTCATTCTCCAACACCTCCTCACACTCGCGCAGCTTCACCTGCACCCATCAAGACTGCACCTCACCCAACAGCTCATTGCACGCAAGAATCATGCAGCGCTCTGCTCGTAGCGTGCCAGCAGGACAGTCTCCTGCACAGGGCCTGCCCAATAGCCTGGCACGTGCCCCACTTTCATGGGGCCCCAAATTTCATGCCAGAGTATAATAGACTGCTCACCTGGGCGCCCTCAAAGTCATAGCGCACGAAGAGGCACTCCAGGAACTGGGTGATGGGGTCACTGTACTCGTAGGACTCCTGCTCGATGACGCGTATGAGGTCCTTCATCGTGTTTCGTCGCCGCTTGTTCACCACCACCGCTGCCGCCAAGTACCTCAGCAGGTGCTGCGAGGTCGTCTGCAATGCATTCAAATACCTGCACCACACCACATGCAGCCTATCACACCCACAATGCCTTCCTGAGCAAGCACAAACATCCTCCATAGCAATTCTCTTTAGAGAACATGCAGATTCCTCTAATCAAGGCAACTTCACTGACAATCATGGCAGTTTCAAGGACTTGCAAGGGCAACAGAGGCACCACAAGGGGGCAAAAAGCCACACCTGTCCTGGAAGAAGAGGTCGATGATGGCATTGCGGCCATTCTCGTGCTCAAAGAACACAAAGAGCGCCCAGTGCATGAGCCACACGCGCTGCTGGAGCTGCTGCAGGATGGGTGCAAAGGTGTTGGCGTCGATGATCTCCTTCAGCTTGGTCAGGTCATCCAGCGCCGTCTCCCACTGCTGCATCAAGATCTCTGCTGCCAGCTTGCCCCACAGCGCGCTCAGCACCCGCTCGCTGTTGGTGGCCAGCGTCCTGAAGTGATAATCGCAAACAGCACTTCAGTTGCATGTTCCTGGATCAGTGGGCCACAGAGTGCAGAACAGTGCATCGAGTAGCAAGGTGCGTGCCTGTAGTGATACAGGAACTCTGCTGCCCCCGAGTAGTTGCCGCACTCAAACTGGAACTTTGCAAAGTTGTAGAGCGCGTCTATTTGCTGCGGTCCAATCTGGAACTCCTCCTGCAGGAAGGCCAGGTTGTATGCCTTGTCCTGCTTTAGCTGCTTCACCTTGTCCTCGCTGCTCAGGAAGGACACGATTGACTCTGCTTGCGCCTGTACAAACAGAAAATGTTAAAGTTCGCACCAATAGTCTGATTGCAACAAGGTGACCTGAGACTTGATCAATCAGAAGATCAGAACACACAAGTGTCACTCTCCATCAACACAGAGACCTGGCACATTCGAAATGATGCAACAAGGGGCTCTGTGACACATTGACCCAGATCGGATCTGAATGAAGAGAGCAAACCTGCAGTGTCTTCAGCTTTGCAACGACCTCTTTCCGTCTACTGTTCATCTCCTCGGGGACATCATCTGTCTTGTACAATGCCGTGTAGATTTCTGCTGCATAATCAACCATGTTGGTCTTCTGCAGGAGGTCAATTTTTGCTTTCTGGATGTCTGTCTCGCTGTACAACTCTTTGTTTGACAAAAACTCCAGCAGAGGAAAGGCAAGATGCCTGTCCAAGTTCTTGCATAGCTCCTGGGTGAGATCGTGGTCCGCCATTTCGTCACTTCCTTCACAAAGACCAAGCGATAAATGTTTTACAAATGTGCTCAAGTGGAGGGGGCGGCTTCGGACCGAGGGCGCCGTCGTATCCTGGTCGACAAATTCTCCCTTTGATTTCGTTCATGAGAACAAACTTGATGTCGACAAAGCGGTGGTAATTGGAAGATATTGTGCGTTGCTCTTGTCATCATCATGAGATTTCAGTTAGATCGTCAAGAATGTTCGTAAGTTGATCTCATGCCCATCACACCAGTACCAACTCCCAACGTGCACGTGGGGTGCATGCACATCCATACTAGAATTGTACAGAAACCAATCCAGTACATAAGCCGTACACTGCGGATCCTCATGCATCGTGCATATTGCGAGGCAACTACAACAGGAAACACTACAGCGCAAGAAAAGAGTCAAGACGAGCTCTTTGCTTTACAAGAAGAGTACAAAACTGCTCTTCAGACTGGTGAGTTGTTCACGACACATCAGCCACGGCCTTGTTGGTGTCCAGCTGTGCTGTGCTGGCTCACGCTGACCAGGTTTCCCCCGCCCTTTTGCAGCCCGCTCATGTTCAACACGGAGTGAGAGGCTTCATTCCAAGGCTCTCGTCTTGAAGTCTGCTGCACTCAAAGCCATGCAGCAAGGAGATGAAGATGGTGCCCGGAACTTGTTGGAGGTGCGCAGTCAGAAGTCGCCTGTGCTTGCCCTGCTCCTCGGAGCAACCATGGAGCTAATGATTAGGGCGACTTGATATTGCAGCTGAAGGCAAGGGTGCAGGAGGGGGCTGCCTCGAGCAACAGGCGCGCAGCAGCAAATATGGCGCTGGCAGCCAAGCTGGAGGAAGCCATGACGCGCATCCAGCGATGACAGCTTTGCGGCATTGATGGCCTCAGCTGGAGCATGAGTCCTTGAGAAATATCTCGAATGGCTCCTTGCGACCAGCGCCTATAATGGGAAAGGTTTAACAGTTCAGCCGGAGGTTCAGGTGGAGACTGGGTGAAAAAATTTAGAACAGTGAGAATTGGGTGCCCCCCTAACGGTAAGCCCGTTGAGCAACCCGTCCCAGCCTATTTTCAGACATGTGCAGACCACTGAGCAGACCACCTGCTATAAATTGCATCGTTCATTTTGTTAGTTTGTGAGGTGCATCCTGCCTCTGCGTCCCATCTCTGCAATGACTTATAGTAACTTTGATTACATTGCTTTCTCCAGATCTTCACAGTGATTGACACCTTTGGTGCAGGGGTTCTGCGACAGAGAAAGCTGCCTTCGCCATTGAAGTGCTGTCAAGCGCATACTGCGCTGAAATGAGCTGGTTGTCCAACAAGTGGGTGTAAAAAACCCCTGCAAAGAGGAAGGATCAATTGCTCTTGTGTGATGAACCTGTTGATCACCAGCCGATTGTCCGCCAGGAGACCTTTTCATCAATCCAAGGCAACAGCCAGTTGATAAGCTTGTGAAGAGTCCCAGAGTGTGACTGCCAGCTGGTGACTGCACTGGTGATTGCCAGTGCCACTCAGTGAGTGGTGCCGGAGTAATGGAGAATGTATGCTTTTGTGCTTACCTTTGGCTACATGCTCGATACAATGCATATCGTGCATCGTGTGAACACACAGTGTTCTGTTGCGGCAACAGTCATTGCAACGTGCCATATCCTGCCGGCAGCCTGACTGGTGGGCCACACCGTGAGGGTGGAAAGATCTAGATTCAATTAAGTTGTCCTGCCCAATAGAAATCGCTGATCATGATCAGATCACTCATGAGGCTCTAGCTGATTACTGGTCCCTGGTCCAGCTGATAATATGCAAATGCAGCTGCAGAATTGCAGCTGGGTTCTAGACTCCGAGTAGAGTCTACTACGTCCGGTAGTGCCATAGACTCTAAGTTCAACTAAGTTAGGGTTCTAAGAGTCTCTACTAATTAGTAACGGTCGGACCGGTGACCGGATCCTTGATTGAATTCTAATTACTGCGAACATGTGCACCTGTACAGGCAGTCTGCAGGGATCCGGAAGCATGCATGCAGGCATATGCCCATCTCTGGTGAAAGCATCTGTCAGTCAGTGCTGGCCATACACTACACCAGATTGCACGGGAAGGTGCTCTAGCAGCCAGATGATGACAAGTCCTCCTTTCTAGGCTCATTCTTGCCAAACCGTCCATGTGGAGGGAACGCCAGTGTGCGAATCACGTGTTGCCGTAGTCATTAGCTGACACGGAGTGTGATTTCGGACGATTGTGGAATCTGCGGCTTAACATTCCTCCTGTGCTCGATCTCCTCCGCCAACTTCTTCCGCTTATCTCTGCTCCTTCTCGCGCCACAGCTTCGCCTCTTGCACCGCCGAGTCGTTACCTCGGACCTCTCAAAGTTTGACCCCTTCCACGCAGCTGACACAGCGCGCACAGCTTCAGGTCGTCCGCAACCGTCTTGCCAGCTCGTAACACGAAAGGTGTGCACTGCGAGCAGCGCTCTGAGGTCCTCAGTGTCACATAGCTCTCGTTTGCGCAAGACCTCCCTTGTCGTCTGACGTGGGCTTGGGCCTTGCGAAGCTGCCTATCGGGCTTGATCGGCCAGCCTTTAGGAAAACTTAACTATGAGCTGCTATGTTGCCCTCGTACGATGCTAGACAGGCATTTGCAAGACGGCGCGGCGGTGCGTAGAGTGCCGCGCTTTGCCCAGCTCCAGTGCCTGAAGCTTGTAGTTTGGGTCCCCACCTTTTTTGGCCTGCTTTAGGTTGAAGTGCAGCGTCCAATGCGTCCTGTGGTTGTCGAGGTCGGTGTTGGGGCCTTGTTATGTGTTGACCTGGCTCGCAATCCTCCACCACTCACACCTACACGTGTTGGGTTGTATGATATTTTTGACCTAGCAAAGGAGGATAAGGCACCTTCTCTGAAAATAATCAGGCTGGTATACAACGGAGTAGGTGAGAACTGTATCTGCAAGCCACATAGCAGTCACAGCTCTTTGGTGGCTGACTGTTCTCTCTCTCTGTTGCCAGCAGGCACAATGATGCAAGCAACCATCTGCCAGGCAATGCCCGTGTCCCGCCCAGCCAGCAAGGTGGCACCTGCACCGTCAGGGCCCCTGATGCGTCCCCATGGCTTCAGCCAGGCGCGCCGCACAGTGCCCTTCGCATTCAACCCGGCCCTGGACAGCTTTGGCGACGGCATGGGTGTGCCTATGGCCTCCTTCGTGCGGCCAGACTGCCCTCCTGACGCAGAGGACGTCAGCGCGGCCCCCCAGAAGAAGGAGAAGCGCGCCAAGGCAGCTCCCCAGGGTGGCCGCCCGCAGTTCCGCAGCGCACTGGAGCAGGTAGCCGTCACATCTGCTTGCCAGTCTTGAAAAGCCGTGCACACTTTGTCTTCTTACAGCTGACTGTATTGTTCAAATCTGTGCGACTACTGGTGCTCTGCTTGCGCTCTGTCTTTTCATGGCAGGTGGTGGGCTCGATCGAATGCATGTCTTGACAGGGAAGTGATTGCATGTCTGACAGGGCTTGATTTTTTGTCATTGTGCGCACAGGTGAGCTACATGACCAACAGCAAGCTGTGGTCAGAGGAGGATATCGAGCAGGCAGGCCAGAAGTTCCACCCGCTGCGCTTCCTGGGCCTCTGAATGGGCAAGAGCAGGATCGCGGGAGGGGGCTGCAGGGCCAGGCAATTTTGTATCCCGCCACAGGCCGGCCTCGCCAATTTTGTATACTACCAGAATTCCTTATCAGTCGAGCGGCCCTGCGCTGAGCAGAGCTGGCTTCTACGTGCAAAAGCTGAATTGTGATGCTGTGATGTGGTGGCCTGTGGTTCTGTTGTCTCATCAGCAGAGCTTGCATATCAGACATTTTGGCACACCTCGTTCCAGGAAATGTGTTTTTGCCGAGGTCAATTTTGCAACCGTGATTGCGTGGATGTGTGTTGCCTCAGACTCAAGAACCCTGTGGTGAGCACTGGTGGAAGTTTGACAGCCAATCACTGCCATTGACTGGGCACAGCTAGGGTGCCTCTTTTTGGGAAGAGAAATGTTTTGACGGAGGGACAGGTGTTTTTTAGGCTTGGCCACCTGGAATTTTGCCGTGCAGGAGAGCGAGGTCCACCTGCTTGGGGTCTTCGCTCTGCCGTTGTGTTTTGTGCAAGATTTAGGTCAGGTGTTGCGGAACTCACCGCCAGGCATTGCGGAACTCACTGTCAGGCATTATTGGGTGTGCTGGAAGAATTGCTAAGCGCAGCCAGCATGCAGCTGTAGTGGTCATTATTGTGAACTCAAAATTGGAATGTGTGGCTGTAAATTAGGACCTTAGGCGCTTGGTGTAGGTGTTAATCAAATGTGTATCTTTGACAATTTAGCTTATCCGGTGGGCATTATGCTCTTGCAAAGTGCTCAGATCTTGAGGAATTAGGTAAAATATATCGTTGTGTGTACAATTCTACTAGGCCTCCATGGTGTGACGTAGGTTCATTTCATCACAGTGAATCGTGTGGCAGTGCTACTTTAGGAGAAGATAATTTAGGAATTAAATAGGATGTGAACGCTAGCGTTCACAGCGCTGTTGTGTCAATTGCAAAACACACGAGATCAGATGTTGCAATAATTGGACTTTCCTGAAATTCGTGAAGTTAGAATGAGTTGTAACATGGTGTCTTTCATATGCCACATCCGATCATGATAAGTCATGCTTCATGGTTGGTTGCCATATGTAGTGCATCTGAATGTTTCCGGGCGTTGTTGCACCACTCTCTTTACAAAGCACAGTGTCGACTTTTTATCAGAGATGCTACTACACAGACACCTGATCTGCAACCTAGGGTACCCAGATCTAGAGTTCGTCACCAACAAACGCAATGAATGACCAAATTGGAAATAATTTGAATGCGGTGGTTGAACTCCTTCATTAAGGGCAGAAGTACTGGATTATACACTATCATGACCAGCAGGTAAACCTATGTAGATCCTCTATATAGCGATATTCGCATGTATGCTCAAAGGTGGAGATCCGAAAGTGATGACCTTGATCAACAAAGCTCAGACCTGAAGCCGCAGATTGTTGAAAATATTCAGTTGCATACTCCTCACGATCTGACTGCTTCCAATAATAATTGGTCCAAGTGCTTCTTCATGGGGTTCCTGAGCCATCTCGTAAGTCACGCTGTGCTGAATTGGTGGGACGCAGACCAAAGGTTCGTTATTTCTGCTGAAGGCCTTGCACCGCTAACACGCAAAGGCAGCCATGCACGGATCAGCAGATTCCACACCCTGGTGTGGCACGCCTGCAGGTCTATCGTAAGGTCATATCGTCATTCGTTAATCTCAAAGCAAGAACGGCGGCGCCGCATCATCAGCAGGGCACGACAGGGCCTCAAGGCATCTCTGGGATATGCCCAGAGGACATTCTGTGGGGTCACTGAGCCACTCCTGGAGGCTCATCAGCTGCCCAATATATCTTTATGGAAGTCAACATGAGGTGCAGCCCAGAACCCCATCGTCCCCCTCAGATGTTAAAGCCCCGGTGCCAGGCCGTGAGTCATCAGTGGGGCCGCCTGAAGGAGAGGCGTGATAGCATGGAGGAGAGGCCGGCCTTGTTGGAGGCGTCGATGTCGCCGCCAAAGGCCGTGTGCGCGCCAGAGGCGTCCATGCTGGCCTCCGACGTTGTGCGGCTGTCGCCAGAGCCGGACACGCGCAGGGACCCCCGCCGCGCCGCCTTCTTCTCCTCCTTCTCTATGCGCTTCAGATTCTCCGCTGTGATGTCCAGCCGCGCCTGCATGCGCGCACCACCTGTCACAGCTCTGCCATTTCCCAGAGCACCTGCTGCGCAGCCTACTCCAGACTCCAACTGCAAGTGCTGACCGGTGCCAGACACAGCGTAGCCTGTATCTGAAGTCCTCCAAACACTGACATGTGCGCAAACTCCAAAGGCCGGCAGCATTTCCGTTCTGTAGCGTGATCATGCAGCGCGCACCTTGAAGTCGCGGCGGAAGTTGTCGAAGCGCAGGCGCAGCGTGCGCAGCTCGGCCTCCGCGTCCATGCCAGGCGCCAGAGCGCGGCCCTCGCGCACCTGCATTCAATTCAGCAAGTCAATTTTAGGACCCTTTATCGTGCCATGAAGCGCACACACTGGTCGGCCATTGAGGAGCTACCAGACGCGCAATATGCATCGCGTGGCCTTTTGCGCACCTCGGTGATGAAGCTGGCGTCGTCCATGAACAGTGCGCGCTTGCGTTCCAGCTCCTCCGCCAGCGGCCGCACGTATGTGGCTACAGCGGGGTTCCCTCCTCCGTTGGCCGCCGGCCCCGGTGCGCCGCTGCCGCCCTCCGCTGTGCCCGGCCGCGACGCCGGCAGCGCCCAGCCGTCGTCCCGCCTCCCTGCAAAGCATGCACTGCTTACTGAGCAAATTTTTACCGGCAACCTCCCCAAAAACACCCCGGGCCCCAAAGCAACGGAGCTCATCCCCTCGGGAATCCAACATCCTTGTCCCTGCTGCTCAATATTCTCGGGGGTCCACCCCTGCCTCCACACAAGCAGCTCCACCCTCTCCAGCCCCAAGGAACACCAACACCACAGGCCATTGCAAAATGGCAGCTAAGCAGGAACCCCAACCAGACAGGACTTTGGCACTCAGGCCCTGGATCGGAAAGGTGGTTCAGAAGGAGATGGTTTGTCGGTAGTGAGGTGAGCCTTGCAACCGAAAGAAGGTGATACCTCCAGATCCAACAGGACAAGCAATCCAGCAGGTTGAAAACAACATAATTTATCATTTAGAGACAAGCCAGGGGGTATAGAGCGCGCACCGGAGGCTCCGGCGGAGGGTGGGCGGTCGTGGGTGAGGCTGGAGCGCACGTCGGCCAGTGCAGCCTGCAGCAGAGCGTTGTCCGCCAGCAGCACGCGCATCTGCTCCTCCACCTCATCCGCGTACTCCTCCCACAGCGCCAGCTGCCACACGAATCACACCGTCATCATGCTTGCAATCTTGATTGGGCCACAAATTCTGCATAATTCAATAAAAATTAAATAAAGGCTTCATTGGTCAAAGACCCAATCCATCGCTATCCTTCGTCCATTCCCCAGTGGCTTGCATGCGGCCAGCAGGGAACCAAGCACCGCGGCATTTCAACATGTCATGAGTGGCAAGAGCTGCACCTCCGCTAAGCTCTGCCCTGTCTTCTGCTCACAACCAAAACAATCCACTGACAAGCAGACAGGCCCGGGAATTGGCATTGCATCTCCTACATAGTTGTCACTCGATAAACAGCATATTGGGTTGTAGGATGGCAAATATCTCGAATAATTACGTAGAGCTGACAATGATTACGTAAGGGAGGATTTGGAGTCCATTGGGTTGTCATTGCATTGGTGAAGAAAGTGTGATGACCGCACACAATGGAGAAATCTGAGACACGTGTTGCTGGACGTACCTAGATCCTAGCTGCCTAGGAACTGGAAAACGTGTAACAATAACATCTCGCACCTGCTGGCAGGCGGAGGCGGAGAGGACCTGCGGCCGCGCGCCGGAGACGGCTGCGTCCTCTTCCTCGGGCTCCTCTGCGATGGTCGTGCTGCGCATCGCCACCTTCTGCGGCGTCGGCACGCCCAGCTCTGGGGACTCGCCTGTGATCCATTCTGAATCTCAGTTTGTCCGCTGATAGTCTGCCATGCAGTATGGCCAAATGCCACAAGTCGCCTGCCCTTCTTGCCGCAACTACAACAGATTGATAGGGAAAATCTTTGCAAGTAGGAGTGCATAGGAGGTGGGACAGATCGGTACTAAAGAGCTGGCAACAGAAGCCAGCATTGCAGAGGGTGCTGAAGACTACACCCTGCAGTCTTCAGTCCCCTTATGCATTGTACAAACTGGTAAACATGCGACCTTCAACTCTCGCAAAAGGGAGGGTGGATATGAGAAAGGGTCACGCACCGTTGGTGTCCGGGGCACCCCGGACCTCCGGGAGGCCCTTGGCGCCGTTCTGCAGGCCCTGAGCCTCGCCGGATTCCAGGTAGGCGTTGATCTGGTGGCCGTGGCGCTGCCACAGGCGCAGGATGTCGCGCATGCTCTGCGGGTCCGTCTGGAACTCCGCCCTCACCGCCTCCAGCTTGGCGCCGTGCGCCTGCCAGCTCGTCAGCACCTGCGCGCACATGGTGAGGGCCAGGTCAGCCTCCCTGTCCACTTTTGTGTGTTTCTGCTTTCCTTCCATGTTTCACATGTTCATACGTGACCCCCAGTCAGGCCCCAAACCTTGGACTTTGAAAAATGCCTGAAATTTCCGCGGTCTTCACTCCCGTTGCATGTCCCAGTGTCTGCAAGACGAAATCAAACAAGCAGTGATGCCCAGCAGAGCAGCCGGGGCATGCTGAAGAAGACTGTCACTAAGCATATTTTCTACACTCTTTTCCCTTCATCTGGACCTCTGCCAAAGCCAAAGCCTGGATGTACAACTCTGCGAAGAGAGTGTGTCAGATGTCAGAGAGCGGGCACTCTCACCTTGCGCATGCCTTCCGCGTCCATGCCCAGGTCTCTGTGCAGGGCCTCGTAGTCGTCCAGGTCTTTCTTCTGGCGCCGATGCGCCTCGAGCGCCTCGCGGATGCCCTTGGCGTCCATTCCAAACTCCTCCTGCACCGCCACATACTCCTCCACGTCCGCCGCATGGTCGTGCCAGGCCGCCACAATCTCATATACGTCGTCCTGCTCCACTCCAAACTCGTCCTGTTGCACACACGCCCATTGTCAGCCCCCCCCAGCTCTGCAGACGACCAGCAACCCCTTGCTGGCTTAGATGGCATTTATGCACGAACCCAGGGTCAAGACTGGAATCACATGTTGGGCACAGCAGCATCAAGCCCACCATCACGCCAGCCTGAACTCCTACCCACCAAGACTTCCTTGCTGGTAATTAATACAGTAGCCTCCCATCAGCACTCAAGACTCTTGAGGCATTTGTGGGGCAACAATAACATCATGGTACGAGAGATCACAGCAGGTTGTGCTACGAGCAGCAGGACGGATGCGCGCCTTGATGGCGGTGAAGCTGGCGCGCTCCTTGCGTTGGGCCTCCTCGGCGACGGCCTCCTCGGCGGCGCGTGCGGCCGCTTCGGCAGCCGCCACCTTGGCGAGCTCGGCCTCGCGGGCGGCGCGCTCGGACGCCCGAGCCGCGACGCGGCGGGCGACCTGCCAGCGGCGGAAGGCGATCTGCAGCACCAGAACGGCGCGCAGCGTGCGCAGGTAGTCGACGCGCGCGCGGTGGCCGCGGTAGCGCGCCTGCAGCTGCGTGGCGGCTGCGTGGCGGCGCTTGAGCTCCGCAAAGTCGCGGCGCGCCACTCGGCCGCGCTCGGCCGCCTGTATTTGCACCGCCGCGCCGCGCTTGGCCACGAAATCGCGCCGCACCGGCAGCATGCGTCTGTAGCTCTGGATCATCAGCACCGCCCTGCGCCGCATCAGATTGGACTGTCAGCGATTGGGACGGCTACGGTGCTCTATCAGGGTGCAATGGGCCAGGGAGAAGAACTGGGTGATGAGGCAAGGAAGAGAACAGGGCTCAAGAGGCGGGACCTGTTAATGCGGGTGGCTGCGTCCTCCAGCTGGCCCAGCACGCCGGCACGGAAAAAGAGCTTGGTGTGCCCGATCTGGTACTGCTCCGGCTTGACGCCAAATTGGGCCAGCAGCGCCTTGCACGTGTCCAGCACCGCCTCCCCCTTGCCTGTGACAACATTCCCATTCTCTGTCAGATCTCTAAACATCTCAATATGCAGGCAATCCGGGCCCAAAAAAAAGCTGAGTGAAATTATGCTGCGTGGCGGGAGCCTTCAGCTCCTCCAACAGGGCTGAAGATGTAAAGCCCTTCAAATTTAGATGATGAAAACCTTGTCAGAACACAGAGAGGAAGGGGAAGGTGCGGGGACAGGGGCGCACGAGGGGCCTTGTTGCCGAGCAGGACGGAGTAGCGGTGGGCGAACTGGGCGTGCGCATAGCGGGTGGGGTAGCCGGCGCGGGCGATGCGCGCGACCTCAGTGATGCCGCAGCAGCGCAGCTGGTGCAGCACCAGCGCTGCGTCGTAGTCCTCCTGCGCCTGCTCGTTGTTGGGCTTGATGCAGCGTACGAAATGCAGCTCCGTCCTGCACGCGACAACGTAAGGACACTCACCACTTTACCCGCCATCTCTGTCCTTCAGGGGACCCCAAAACGGCGCATCACAGTGGCATGACTGCAGCGCTAGCCATGAGGTGTCATGCATGCAATGATGCTTTCGTCCCTTCAATCATCCCCGACTTTGGAGCTAACACCAGTCCTTCCAGCACTCCAGGGCGTCTGCACGGCTTGGCTTAGCTGAGAGAAAAGGGAGCAGCGCACAGGTCGAGGCGGGCGATGAGGTCGCGCAGCTGCTCGCGGAAGCGCGCGCCGACGGTGGTGGAGGAGGTGCGGTTGATCTGGTCGTGCGCCATGTCCTCTGCCAGCTGCGACACCAGCTGATTGCCGCCGCCCTCCAACAAGATCACCAGGTCTGCTCCCCCGCCACACCCAAAAGTCAGCCCATCATGTGTGTATCCTTGGCAGTCAATGTCATCATGCACAGCCCTTTATGCAGAACTGATATTCAGGACTCATCATGCACAGTCCTCAATGCAGAAGTGCTCGGCAGCACACAACCTAACACCAAACAGCCCTCAATACAGAAATGCTCTACTGGAAAATTCATGCTCAGGACGCGAGCTCAATGCTTAGCATGCGAATGGCAGACTGCAGGGCAGGAGTTGCATGTTGCTGTTGACAGGTTCTCAGCATAAGTGTAGTGGCGCAGAGAAAAATGGAGGGCAGGAGGGCAGCACCTGGGCTGAGGCTGTCGCGGTTCTTGTCGAGGAACTTGTCGCAGGAGTAGAGCACGTCACCGGCATAGTGGTGCACGATGAAGTCGAGGGAGGGGATGCGCGGGTCAAAGCCAAAGCAAGCGTGGTCCCTCAGCTGCTGCCGCAGCTTGTCGCCAAATGTGGAGTCCGTGGACTGCGCACACAAAGCAGTCCCCCTTGATCTCGCATTGCTCTGCATACTTCAATAGGGTGCCATTACTAGAGGCCACCTGGTAACTGAGTCCAGAGGAAAAGCCATTTATTGAGTATCCGCCCTTTGCATCCCCTTGCCCTCTCATTACCAACTCGGACACCGGCTTCCACCTTGGTTCCTGCCGTAACTTGTCCCCCTGCCAGTGCGACATATCTGCAGAGGTGCAGCCGAGGTGAGCCTCGAGAGGACTCCACCTTGAGAGCACTTGCCAACAAGCCAAAAAACCAGGGGAAGGGCAGGCGGCAGGAAATTGGCAGACCTTGGGGAAGAGGCACTCCTCGTCGAGGAGGGAGAGGATGCCGGTTCCGCGCGGTGGCCGCGCCTCCAGCAGGTCAACGCAGTCCTGGTTGTCCTCGAAGTCCACATGCGCCCAGTCGATTCCCTCGCTCTCATACGCCTCCTGCTCCACCTTGAAGAGGTGCCTGGCCCCAACACCACACCACAGGTGAATAAAACAGCCACCAATCCCTTTAAAACCTGGTATGCAGTTTGTCAAGCTTTGATGATGCCAGTAGCCGCCCCAGAATCACCTCTCATTTCTTAGCTTTTGAGTATAAAAAAGCATAGTTAAAAAAGTGGATTCCAATGCAGATCAGACAAGGAGGATCTTCCATGGCTGGGAATATTGCAGCACCTGTTGAACTGCTGCTGCAGGCGCTCGTTGGCGTAATTGATGCAGAGCTGCTCGAAGCTGTTCTCCATGAAGCACTCAAAGCCGTAGATGTCCAGGATGGACAGGCTGGTGCCGGACACCTTCTTGCCCACGGCCAGGAATGCGTTGATGCGCGTGACCAGCCACCGGAACAGCGCCGCGTACACCGCCTTGGCCAGCGCGTCGCGCGCATCCTCCGCCGCGTCCAGCCGCAACCGCCGCTGGATCGTCTCCCCACCTGCCGCCACATGTTGCCGACGTCAGCCCACAATTTCTGTGCCCCCCGTTTTTCACCACCCCTTGCAATTCTTCAAATTCCCGGGAAGAGAGACTGGCGGCACTGGCGCCGCTTCCAGAGCATTGCTTTGCTGTTGCACGTGCAAGGGGAGCGGGTGCTCTTGCCGGTAAGGAGCCCGGGAGCAATGCCTCTGCCCGTGCTAAACACATCCTGCTGATCAGTTGCGACTGCAGCTCTGTGATCTTTGAGGTCGTGGGCATGTAAATAGATCGATGCATGCCGCCACGACCACAGCTTCTTGTGCATGTGTATAGGCCACTCGGGGGTCTACAGCCGTCTCACCGGCGCTGAGCGTGCGCTCGCACAGAGCGGTGGCGAGCTCGTCCTCGTCCACGCTCAGCAGCTCGGCCGCGTTAATCAGCGCCTCGTCGCGCCGCACCGTCACGCTGTCATCGCCGGCGCTGTCAAACTCGATGTTGCCCAGCCAAAGAATCGCGGAGAGCAGTATCCACACCAGGCCCTGTGCAGCCACCCTGCCTGCTCACTAAAGAGCACTTCTCTCCCCAAAGCACCTCATCCAAGTATGAAAGGAATAGCTGCCAGACATGCTTAATCGGTAGGAAAGACTGCTTCAGCGCACAGCACACCCCTCCCCTCAAGATCCTCATCCAACTGAAAGGAGGGGCAACGGGCGCCAAACAGGGTGAGGCGGTAGGGAAGACCCAATGTTTAATCAACAGTGCAAGAAGAATGAGCTTGCCTGTGATTTCTTGTCGATGTTGACGGCGTCCATGGCATGCAGCACGAGCTGGAAGTCTGCAGCGTCATCCGTGCCAGCAATGGTGGTGCAGCCGGATCTGTTCAGGTACCGGAAGTGCTTCAGGGCGTCCGGTGGAATGCGCAGCTGCGCCGCCTGCTCACCCTTCATCGCCTTGCACAGCTGCAGACAGCACCAATACCACTTTCAGACATGCAGCCGAGACTGGACCCCTAGTGAGCTGGGGCCCACAAATGCGACAAGTTCTGTGTTGCTCGCTTGGTATAAGAAAAATAGGTACCTTGCTTGTCTCAAGTGAGATAAGTGGTAATGGTATCTGACTGACCAGGTGAGATAAATGAGGGAACATTAAAGATCACCTGGTAGAAGATGTGGTAGTTGCGCTCTCCCGGCAGCTGATGCACTACCCTGCTCTTCTCCAGGAGGTAGGTCTGGATGAGCGCGCCGCAGATGTGATGGCCCCTGTCAAAGTAGATCTCTATGAGTTTGCCGAAGCGACTACTGTTGTTGTTCCGCAGCGTCTTGGCATTGCCGAACGCCTCCAGCAGCGGGTTCGTGGCCAGCACTGCGTCCTCCACTCCTGTGCCTCCAGCGAGTCCAGCCAAGTACTGTGCACCAACACAAACACCCTTGGTCAGCCCGTATCCATGACAGCACATTGCCCAGAGGTACAACCAACACGGTACCATGAGCATGCCCCTGTCCTACGAAATCTTAATATACAAGCTGCATGGAATCCAGAGAGTGCATGTGATCAATGTTCAGGAAGCAGACCTGCATGGCTATCTTGGTGGTCTCTGTCTTGCCGGAGCCGCTCTCTCCGGTGATGACCAGGCTCTGGCTCAGCCCGCTGCGGCACATTGCCTTGTAGGCAGTGTCTGCTGTGAGAAATACGTGCGGCTCCGGCTGCTCGCTCCCATCCCGCGGCGTCCCTCTTGTCACATACCGCTCCACTATCTCTGCCGTATACAACGGCACCTGGCACCCAGGGAGCATTACATCATCAGCTCAAGCTCATTGTCACGAACCTGACATTTCCACGTATGCTGCAGTAAGTTAAGAAGCCAACAATCCTCATGTGGATGGCCTCTATATGGACGCATGCAAATTGGGCTTCATATAATAGCAAAGGGCATTGTACCTGCTTGAAGGGATTGATAGCTATGAGGACTGGACCAGCATGGGTGTAGATCTCGTCCTCTGCATATCTCAGATTGAGGCCGTGCAGGATGGAGGGCTCGTTCAGGTATGTCAGGCCGGTCAAGTCCGGCACGCCGTCCAAGATCACTGGATTGGCTGGTACCAGCACATCAGGCTTGCACGATATCACCTGGGCACCAAGATGCGTCAAGGCTCAGTCAAAGCCCCACTGTCTGTATTTGACATGCCCATGCAAGACTCTGGCAAACGCCTGTGCAAGCCATACCAACTCCACTGCGAATGCACAGGCAAGATCAGGGACATATGCACGTCATGATGCGCTGCTAGTCTACCATGCTTTGCTGTCCATCTCGATGCAGATGCTTTGAGCATGGCCCCATTGCGCGGAAATCCACTGCAGGATGGGCAGCTATTTCTGAGCTGCAAGCAGAACACGAGCCTACCTGCCCTGTGCCTTCTCCAGCCTCTGAGTCCAACGCCACCTTCCAGCTTTCCTCCTGGCGAGTGAGCAGGGTACCCAAAACCCAGCTGTCCGCACCAGCCTTGTACCACACTCGTGAACCCTTCTCCAGCCCTTCCAAGGTGTCTTGTTTCCAGGCCGCTGCACTCTTGGCGGTGCCCTGGCCAGACTTCTGGGTGCCATTTTTGCTGACCCATCCACCGCCTGGCTTCTTGCCAGGATCCTTCAGCTGCCGAGTCCGGCCAAACATGCTCATCTACCTGTTGAGCAAGCGAACATAACGAGGTGAGCGCACACGCTATATGTGAAAAGAGAAAAGGGAGCAATTACCCCTGGTAAAGAGGAAAATTCACACATGGAAACATCTGCTCTTGCTCAAGACTCCCAAGAGAGGTGTGCGAGCACAACACAAAATATTTTTTGCATGCCATTGAGACTTTCGAGGCACCCAATGGCAAATTTCGTGACCAACTGGCCAGATCTGCTCACAAAAAACTCATAAAACACGGTGAAGCGCGGGTATGGTTCTTAATGTCTACTAGGTCATTGGCCTACAGAATTATTTCTTGATATTGATAAGAGCTTGACCGTCACGTGGCTTGGTCTCCGCCTCTATCACCTCTTTTGTCACGATACCAAAGTACAATTTACTAGAACCCTTCTCAACGGGTCTCCTCCAAATTTGCAATTCTTAGACAAATGGCTACATCTCGGTCACCTATTGTTAATGTCCTCTCATGCCAGGTCCACCCAACAGGGCTGCAAGCTGGGCACCCTCTGCCAAGCCTGTCCGTTTAGTGCACAATGCAAACCAGCAAGAGCGCCGTTGCCGCTGCTTTCAACTTCCTGGCCTGACGAAAGAAGCCGTCTTCTGGCCGAAACGTCTTGGACACGAAAACCCTTTCTCTCTCGTACGAGGAAACCAACCGTTCCTTCGTGCCGTCCTGCCTTCATTTGCGCGGGGGTGGCCTGTTCAGGACTCATGACTCATCTTGCCCTGAACCTGAATGCCGAGCGGCGGAGCCGTCGTTTTTGTTTTCTTCAGCAAGCATTTTGCAATTTTGGAGTGCATTGCACTGCGCATGGGAGTGTCTAGTGATGCGAGGACGTTGTTAGTGAAATAAATTCTTACATTGCACATCGACAACGCACTAAACATAGTGGAGAGGCCTGTTATCATCTGATCGAGACACGATGACGTCCATGCTCGCTCAGCAGCTGCAGGCTCTTGGAAAACCAGGAAATTCGCTCCTGCGAGGCAAGGGGAGGCCTTCTCTACTCTTTGAGGCTCACCAGGCGGCAGACATCGATCTGCAGACGATCTATGATATCGCTCTCCAAGGTGCGATCGTTTTTTGCATGCAACAATGTGCAAGGATATCGTACACGTACGTGAGTATGCCAACCCTGTCCATTGTACGACTTATGAGGTGTGACAAGCTGGACTAGCCACTGCCCATGCTTTCGGAAATGTAGGCCTGGTGGAGCTCTGCCAGGCTGATGATAACCTGAAGCCCTTCCTGAACACTTTATTTAGAAGGGATCGTGTGGGGCTTGAGCGGGAGCACCAGAGCAAGGCGGTCAATGAAAAAGTGGACCAGTCCCTCTCTGCTCTGCTCACCCTGCTCTCAAGACACTTTCTGAAGGATGCCACTACCAAGGTCCTTGAGTTCCTCATCCGCCAGTACAGGTGTGCGACATCCCTGAGCGTGCCTTGATGGAATTACTCTAAGCCTTCCTTTGGGCCTGTATCACTTACTGGGACGCCGATGGGAAAATATGCCTGACGTGCAGGGTGAACGAATTCAACGTGAGCGCGCTGATGGGCTGCGCCCTGCCGTTCCACTCCACTCTGCAGTTTGTCCGACTTGTCCAGACCATGCGCCTTGAGAGTCTGTGGACCTTCTTGGCGCCCATGCAGCAGTCGGGGGCCCCGTTGCCTCGCAGCACACTGGTGCAGCGCTGCTGCAACGATGCGGCCCTGCTGGAGTTTGTGTGCCAGGCAGCCCAACAGGCAGCGTCACCCTCCTGGCTCTCATTCTACGGAGTCGTAGTCTGCGAGGTTCTCGCTGCTGTGCCCAAGGTATGGCATGCCTCTGGTTACAGCGCTGCGAGCAGATCAAACGAGGAGAGCACATCAGCCCCAGGGATCTGACCTGTGATGTCTGCGCTTGCAAGCAGGTCACTGAGGACGCCATAGCTCGCCTGCTGCCCTTCATCCTGAATGGGCTGAAGGCCACGTGTCCCAAGGAGCAGAGAATGGCGACCTACATGATAATCATGCAGCTCATCAGCCGATCCACTCCTGCACCTCAGCTGTTCAATGGTGCGCTGCAAGACACTGCTATAGTCGCTCTGGGGGCTTGTTCAGAAGTACAACACATGGGAGGCGCCGATGATGATAGTAACATAATCTGGAGGGGCTTGCCCCTTTGACAGTTCTTTACAGTTTGTATTCCCTGAGGCCCTCCCATTTCAACACAAGCCTTCTGAAACCTTTATTTCATTCGAAGGGTCGGACGGTATTGGATGCATTTTTCTCAGTGAGTACTGTAAGCCTAGCAAGCAGCGATGCTGTGTTTGCAGTGCTGGGTGTCGAGATTGCAAAGGGAGCCAAAGAGGGTCCCGTTGGGCCAGCGCTTCTGCTCCTGACGGGATTGCTGAAGAGTCAGGCGGGGCATGCGACTTTGCCTCCAAAGACACTAAAGGTTTGTTATTCTCTCCTTTCATGCCTGTAAAGGTTCTGTCCGTGCGTGCACGTTGTTCAAACTGTTTAATGTAATATTCTCTCTGTTGGCTTCAACGGATATGTCAGAGGAAGCTGCTGATGATGCAGCACATCAAGCGCCTGCCAAAACTGCTAGAAGAGCTCGCAGCAAAGCCCAAACAGATGGCTCCGCTGCTGAAGAGTCTGCTATCGAGTTTGATCGCCGCCGAGGACAGTGCTGAGGCCCATCAGAAACTGCTGCAAGACATCATTGCCGAGGTGCCTATGGCTGAGCACGCCGAAGCTGCAGCCACAAAGCTGCTCCACGCCTTCCAAACAGCAAACAAGGAAGCGTTACCTGGAATGCAGCAGACCATGAGGTGATTTGCTATCCTACAAAATTGCTTGTTTGTTTCTCGCTAATTGCTGATATTCTTCCTTGGGATGTCATTTTTTGTGTGGTCATTGTAAGGAATGCTCTTATGCAAAAAGGTACCATTTGTGCCACAGGGCGTTGGACATCCGCTACCCAAATCAGGTTGATGCAGCTGTCAACAAGGCCCTGGCGCCTCTGGGCAAGGGCAGGAAGAAGAACAAGAAGAAGGGGGATGATGCAGCAGAGGGAGATGATGGGGACGACGAGGTGGTGAAGGCAGCCAGGAGAGTGCTGGATTTTGTGACTGGAGCCCTGGATAAGCGCAGCGCTCGCAAGCCGCTCCCTGATGCGAGCGCGACCCTGGCACATGCGGTGGACGCCCCTTCTGCAGAGCTGCGGCGCACGGTCAGTCTTTCTGCATCCATATTGCACTCTTCTGACATAGGGCTACAAGCAAAAGAGACTTCTGAGTATGCTGTGGACTTGAGGAGTGCTCCATGAGGGTGCAGTGGCTCAATAGACACAATGTGCATGCTTTGCAGGCCGTCATGCAGCTTGAAAAGACAGCAGACGGTGAGGGCAATGCTGGTGATGACTGGGCTGTGGATGTGTTGCTGCGGCGGCTGGCAGATGATGATGCCGGTGTCGTGTTGGCTGTGCTTGATTCACCCCTGCTCATGAGCATCCCTGCAGCGGCGCTCTTTGACGGCCTCAGCGCCTCTCTGCAGCGGGCCACAGCTGCACTGCGCAGCGCAGCAGCTGACAGTTCAGGGCCGATGGGCATAGCCAAGAAGGTGAGCAATGATCCTTGCGCAGTGGAAGATATAACTTTTCCTCTAAATCAATGTGCTGTAAAATTTTATTGATGAGAGTGTTGGTATGATGGCAGGTGTTGAAGCTCCTGGCGGGGCCATTCCTCCGACAGCATGCAGCCTATCAGCAGCGAGTGCTTGTGCTGCTGTTGGACAACGTCCTCCTCCTGCCCATGCAGCGGAAGCTCGCCCTGGTGGCTCTCAAAGCTCTGAAGAAGCAAGACTTTCCACCGCTGGCAGGTGCTCATCTGGCTCTGCATTTATGTCCTTGATGTGCTTCTTTTGCTTGATCGGACCTGTTCTTAATCTTTTGTGATGTGCCATGCAGGTCTGGAGAGTGTTGAGGTTGATTCTGTAGGAGAGAAGAGTCCCAGCTCCAAGGAGTCTGTCACCAAAGCACTTGAGAAGCCAAGCGATGACCTACCAACCAACAGGAGCATCATTGCTGCCATTGCCAAAGGAGTGCAAGACAGTTCCCATGTTGAAGACATCGTTACAATGGCAACAGCTGGCCATGCCAACGCGCAGCATGTGCTGCTCTTGGCCCTGTGCCATGCATGCTCACAGGCAGCTGAGCCAGGTACGCAGCTCAAATACCACCCTCGCAACGCATCTTTGGCCTCTTCACTCCAGGGTTACTGTTTCTCTGCGGAGCGGGTGACCAGCACAAGATTGAGACATCAATTCATGCATTTACCTGATTGCATGCACAGGGACACCTGCGGCGGCCCCCTTGCTGAACGTGCTGCTGGCAGACTCTGCTGCCCTGAGCGGCGACAACACAGCCAAAGTGATTGACATGTCAGCGCACTTCACAGACGACGGGCTGCCGTCCAATGAGCACTTCTCAGTGCTCGCCAGTGCGCCACAGGACACTCAGAGAGCCCTGCGCCGCCACGCCCTCTTGGTGGCTCTGCAGCATGCGGGCCCAGAAGTGCTCGAGCAATGGGCGGGCGGGCCGCACGCACTCTTCCAGCGCATAGCCGGCCTCTCTCCGCCGCAGGCGTACGATGTGCACCTGAGTGCGCTCGTGCAGGCAGTGTCCGGCCAGGGCTCGCCTGCGGTGTTCCTCTCGGACATCTTTGGCGTCCATGGAGATGATGGGACGGCCTCAGCTGACATGCAGGTAAGTTGCCGAGGGCCTGCTGGCCCACTGTGTGATAGATCCATTGTACTGCCAGATCCCTTGAAAAAGAACTTCGGAAGTGAGGAGGATCACTTTGGGCAATGTGTTTCGTTCGTCCCCTCAAAAGTGCAGCTGGACTGCAGGTGCGTGCGTTGGACCTGCTCGGCTCCCGCTTCGCTGCGCCGCGGAAGCCTCACAAGGCCGCGGACGCCACGGCCGCCTTCCACAGTGTGCTCCCGCGCCTCCTCGGGGCCATTGGCAGTGCGCACAGGTCGGTGCGCGCAGCCGCGCTGGCAGCCCTGCCCCCGGCTGCCTCCAGCCTCAGTGGGAGCCATGCCCATGGGATTTTGGCGCAGCCGCACCTCGCTGAGCTGGTGGCGGCCGTCACACAGCAGCGAGAGGTGCTCGAGACCGACCCTCTGGCGCTCGCTTCTCTGCTGCGGGATGCGCTGCGGCATGCACAGCAGAATGGAGGCGGCAGCGCAGTGAAAAGCCCCAAGCGCGGCAAGGCCTCTGCTGCAGCAAAGAACGGGTGATTCTTGGTTTCATGCGTCCTGTTTTAGAGCTGGTGCTATTCCATTGATTTAAAAAGCAGGTTGAGATTTTCAGCGTGCTCACTCGAGGTCTTTAATGCAGGTCGTCCCTTGGCCTGTCCAGCGCAGCCGCTACAGCTGTGGGAGAGTACTTTCTGGCTATCCTGCCTGAGCAACATGGTGAGGCCGGCGCTTCTGCGGCGCTGTTGCTGCTGCAGTGCATCGCTCCCTCTGCTGAGGCCTCTGCAGGCCTGCATGCCGGCAGCTTGCTGCTGAGCCGCTACCTGGCAACAGATGCATGGAAGGTGTGTTGCTTCCTCTAGAGATGGGCATCACTGTATAAATCGAAATCCTGAAGAGTGCAGGCTGTGCTGATCTGATAGGTGGTATGCTGAGTTAGACCCCTCTGTCTGGCAATGCAGGTGAATGGTGCAGCACTGCGTTTGGTCCGTGAGCTGTTAGACCTTTACACAGCGGAGGCCCTGGCAGGGGTGACAGAGCACCCGAAGCGCACACCAAAGTCGGCTGACAGCCCTTTCGAGGTCCTCTTGAAGGTCATCACGCTTCGGCCAGCTGACACAGGGGCAGAGCCCAGCGCCACAGCCGTCAAGCAAAGGGCGCTCGTCCAGCTGTCAGCCGCTTTGTATGCTGCTGTTCCTGCAGATTCGCAAGTGCAGCTGCTTCTGGTGAGCCTGCTCCAAACGAGCTTCTCTCCCTGGCATAAAGCGCCTTTGCACGCTGAGATTACTGCACAGCGCGTGCTATTTTGCAATCACTCGGCATGCCCGCATAAATAGTAAAAAGTAAACGTACTGATTTACTCACGTGACAGCTTGGAGATTGGCTTGGATGCTCACTGGCAGAGCCAATGCTGTGCGCAGGCTATGCTGCATGCATCATCCAGCGACTCTGACGAGGCATGCCGCGCCGCTGCTCACCGGGCACTGGCAGACGCGCCTGTCTCAGCGGCGTCCCTGGTAGACATCCTGTCCATGGAGCCTTCTGCGCCGCCGCGCACCCCAGCCAAGAAGGCCCGCGCGGAGACGGCAGCCGGCAGAACGAGCTCCCTGGATGACTGTGTCGCTGTGCTGGAGCTGCTGCAGTGGAAGGCAAATGTGCAGAATGGCGTGCAGCTGGTGGGCTCTCTCAGCTCGCTACTGCCTTACCTGCTTGCGATCGCCCGCGAGGCAGCCCCAGCAACCACCGTGGGCGAAGAAGAAACGTCCTCGAGGTATGCAGGAATCACCAACCGAGGCTTTGCCAATGTGTTGTCGACTAATTTCGATACTTCTGCTTGGTTATGCACCAGAGGGAGCAAGTTTGTTGGAAGGATAAATAAGTGCGACTGTATGATATGCAGGCCTGTGGCGGCAGCGTATGCGCTACAGCTGGCGCTGAGCGCTCTGCAGCTGGTGGCCGCCAGGCATGCACATGAAGGCGCTGCTGACAGCGTGGATCTGGAGCTGGTGTTGCAGTGCGCTCGCGAAGCACCCGGCAGCATGGCTCGCACCGCCGCCCTCACCCTGCTGGCCCAGCTGGCTTCCGTCCTGCCTCGCTTCACCCTTGAGCACGTTCTCGAGGTACGCAGTCCACATTTGCTCCCCTCTGCTTTCTAGCAGTGTACGTGAGCTAATTATCATTCCTGATCTAGCCAAACCGTTGCTCTGAAGTTTTGGGTGGGCATGGGCATCGTCCTCTTGTGCAGTACTTGTCGTGATGATATCCACTGTCTTGGGCCTGCAGGTGGTCATTGCGCAAGCCAGCACATCAGAACAGGAGGCCGACGCGGTTTCTGCGGAGGCCAGTGCTCGCGTCCTGCAAGCCTTTGCAGCTGCCTGGGTGGCTGCCGGCCATGAAGAAGCAGAGCTGACTCAGCTTGTCGTCAAAGCATCAGCGCGCGTGCCTGCACAGTTGCGCCTGCCGCTCCTAAGTGCCCTCTCGACTCCGATGTCCTCGGTGAGACACCTTCTCATCTTTCTGCAGCTGCTTTGGGTGTCATGTCATGGGTCAGGGCACACATCTTGAGCTTATGGGACGGCTAGCTCAAACGGCATTGAGCTTGAAGAGTTGGTTGATCTGGACTGCAGGCGTCTTCTCTGCAAAGCATGTGCACCGCCCTGCTGGAGCTGGCAGTGCAGGCTCCCAAAGGCAGTGGGGAGGAAGCCTCCAGCGAGGAGGACTTGTGGCTATCAACAGCTGCCACGCTCAGCAGCAAGGTGTGGTAACAAATCTGGGAGGCTATAAAACACAGTTTCCTCATGCAATCCTGCTAGAGCGAGTCATTGTCAAGTCACTGCCTGCAAGAGTGGTGATAGAAGTGTGTGTTCCACACTGAAGCCGATGATGACCTACGATTGCACGTCAGGCTGAATCCTTTGATGCTAATAATCGTGCTGAGGCTTCAGTTCTGTGATGACCACATGTGCACCACATATGATCTGTAATCCAACACATGCTTGCTTCATGGAAATAACGAGCTCTAATTTGATTTTGTAGTCCTGCATTGGGGACTACAATTGTGTCTCTGTGGTCTTGCAGGCGCCGTGGGTGACCAGGCTCCAGGCCCTTCAGGGCACGCTGGAGGAGTGCGTGCAAGAGGACAGGGCTGCAGGGCTGCAGGCGGCGGCGCTCAGGTTCATCGCTGACCAACTGGCTGCGCTGGTGGAGAGCAGTGGAGGTGCCATGGAGCCCGATGTCCGGCAAGCTTTGGTGCAGCTCATGCAGACTGCCACGGACAGAATGCAGGTGAGCACTGCGTTTGCGACACCTGTATCATTGGTAGCTGTAAGAGTTTGATTGATGGTGTAGGTTAGGTGAGGGAGCACCCAGTGACTGTGCTTCAGGCAAGCTGCATGTCAGTGCGAAGAGAGTGTTTGATATCGGCTTTCAGAGGGGCTTCCTTAACACTAGTCGGCACTGTGTTGTCTGTGCAGCAGATAAGCAAAGGAGAGGCCGAGGACACCATGACAGCGCTGCTGGATGCTCTGGAGCATGCCATGCCAGCGGCGGACTATCTCAAAGGCCTGGTCAGCCTGACGCAGCACGACAGCCAGCCTCTGCGCCGCCGCGCGCTGCGCCTGTTCACCTCCAGGATGAATTCCCTGCAAGCTGTTGAGGACGATGACCAACCAGGGTATGCTCCTTCCCATGCGATGTGCTTCTAATTCACTGGATACTAGGGTGCCAGCTTGACCTGCTATATATTACTGACCTTCCAATCATAAAAACTTGCATACAATCATCAAGAATGAGACAAGTCCGGTGAGCCCTGTTCATGCGACAACATATGATCATTATTGGGCGCATACTGACGACATCATTTTTATTGCAATGCAGGTTGGAGGCTGCATCTGCGGCCGCTTCCACGGCGGCCGAAGCAGCTTCGGCGGTGGCGGAGCAGCTGCCGCGGCTGCTGGCGGCTGACCAGAGCGCCGGAGTGCGGCAGACCGCACTGCTCGCGCTCAGCAGTGTGGCGAGTGCATGTGGCAAGGAGCGCCCCGACCTGGTGCTGGCCGCCCTGCCAAGCGCGCTGGCCGCCACCCGGGACGCGCAGCGGCCGGTGCGTAGCAGCGCGCTTGCCACCGTGGCCGCGTGCACCGCGGCTCTGGGCACTCACGCGCTGCCGCAGCTGGTGCCCCTCGTGACATCCGTGCTGTTGGCTGTGGAGGCTGCAGGCACCGCTCTGGCAGCCGCAGATGACGCGCAGCCCGCCCCCAAAGCCAAAGCACGTAACGCGGTGCGTTCGACAACCTTGAAATCTCCCTGGACCTTGACATGCAATCGTAATCCTTGCATTGAAATTTGCCTCTTCAATTCAGGCTGTTTCACCTAGCTACCTGTGGTGTTAGCAGGTCGCCAGCATGCGCACTCAAAGTATGTATCATTCTATTTTTTGCCTACGATAGCTAGGAGCTGAGTTTTGGCATTGTGGCCGAGCAGAATGAGGAGAGGCGGAGGTCGGGCGCGTCGGCCGAGGCGCTGCATGTCGAGACGGCGAGCGCGCTGGCGGCATTGGACGCGCTGGCCGCGGGCATGGGGGCGTTCCTGGCGCCCTACCTGCCGCGCGTGCTGGAGCTGGTGCTGCAGCGCAGCCTGCTGGCGTGCCGGGCGCCCGCCGTCGCCGCCACGGCCGCGCACGCCTGGCGCGTGCTGGCCGACGCCGTCCCGCCGCGCCTGCTGCTGCCGCCGCTGTTCGGCCACCTCAACAACGCCCTCCAGGTGCGTTGGCATTTCTTTTTAGGATTCAGGCAAATTCCATGTGGGACAGTGAGAGCAGTCTCACAGGTGACAGTGACTGGGTCTATGAACTGAGCAATCTTGGACTACTTGGTGTGGCCTTGAAAATGCAAAGAGATTCATTCCAAGAGGCATGCCTTTTAGTGTAGATTCTTACCAAATTCTTGTCAGTGTTGCCTTTGTTTGTCTTTCATTAGCAGGGTGCTGCTAGTCCTGACTGCATGGACTGTAATTGAAGGTGTCAGCTGCTGTGTCTGACACTTACATTGCTGTCTGCGCAGGGCGGCGCGGCTCCGGCGAGGGCGCTGCTGCAGATGGTGGAGCGCGCGGTGGCGGCCATGCAGCCCGCGACGGCGGCCGCGCACGCGGACGCGCTGTTCGGCTTCCTGCAGCAGGCGCTGGACGTCAGGCAGCGCGAAGGCATGCCCTCCGCCGATGCGACCGCGGTGGAGCGAGCGGCCACCGCCACCCTCGTGGCAGCTACAATGAAGCTGAGCGAGAAGCAGTTTAAGCCGCTCTTCCTGCGGCTGCTCACCTGGGCATCCACTCCCCCGGCCGGCCAGCCAGGTGACCCTCCCTCACAATTTGACATATTCTCGCACGTGAAGCTTGCTCACACAATGTGCAGAGGTCCACTATACCAAGCTAAGCGAGTGTTTTGACGTTGTGCGTGGTGGGTATGTGCAGATGTGCAGCCGCTGGGGCGGCAGGTCGTGCTGTACGGCGTGATTCACGCGCTGACGGAGCGACTGCGGTCGGTGTTTGTGCCCTACTTCCGCTACGTGCTGGACGGCGCCGTCACTGTGCTGACCGGGCAGGCGCAGGAGGCCTCGCAGCCCAAGAAGAAGCGCCGGAAGAGCAAGGCCATCGAGCCCGTCGGCGATGTGGTCAGCGCGGATGCCGGCGTCGCGCAGAACACCTGGCTGCTGCGGTTCAGGGTACGCAGCTCTATCAGTCTCTGCCCCTGCCTTGTCATTTGGGGCTGCACGCAGAGATTCTCGCTTAGTTGGTACGTACCTGCAAAGCTGACAGTAGAGGAAAACATGCAGGTGATGGTGACCTTCTGTTCTGCCCCATGCACCATTCACACTCTCAACCTGTAACGGGCTCAGAGAGGGCCACCAGCACCTGCAGAAAGTCATATCGCGCACGGGTGAACAACAGCATGGCTTGCCGCTACCAGCTTGGCTTTCTCTGTGTCGAAGCTTTCTCATGTTGAGATGGCGTGCTTTGTTTGAACAGGTGCTGCAGTCGCTGCGGGCGTGCTTCCAGTACGACAGCGTGCAGTTCGTGGACGAGGACCGCTTCCGGCACATTCTGCCGGCCTTGGTGGCCCAGCTGGGGGCGTTCCCATCCGAGGACGCGCTGCTGCTGCTGGCTGGCGAGGAAGGGAACGCCTCATCAGTCGCGCCTGGCAGCGGCGCTGATGCGACGGCCGGCTGGAGGGCCCAGGACTCGGTGTTCGGCAGGGCGGCTGTGGATGCTCTGGTGGAGCTGGGTGCCTCCTGCGGCTCCGACGCCCTCTGGACGCCCTTCAATCACCAGGTGCCTTTGACTTCACAACATCCTGCTTCTTAGGGATAATTATGAGCCCAACAATCTCCACTCATGTTGTATTAAATGTCAGGCCTCTGCGGCCTTCAGCTCGCGCATGCAGTTTCCATTCACCTCCCTTTCCCCGCATGCGCAGGACCACATGATCTTGCATTTCCCTTGCCCTTTGCAGTGCCTGTAACAGCTGCGCCCTGATCAGCCGATGTCTGTGTGGCGAGTTGCTGAGGCAGAAGTTTCTGTTCGGGCAGGTGTGGAACGCGACGCGCAGTGAGGATGCAATAGAGCGCAGCCGTGCTGTGGCGGTGATGCTGGCCATGCTGGAGCGCATGCGCGAGGAGTACGCCCAGCGCATCGCAGAGGCTCAGCAGCACATTCACGAGCTGAAGGAGCATTCGGAGCCTCTGCTTGCCGCGCAGCTGCGGCAGCTAACGACCCTGTTTAACGAGATCACTGGCGAAGACCTGGATGAGTTCACATAGCCGTGGAATGCAGGGACATGTTGATGGGTGGAGAGACTTGTGCAGGAATGAATGCTTGCACATGTGTTGCCGGGTCACAGCATCCGGGTCAGCCGGGTCAGCCGGGTCAATGATTTTTGTGTGTGTACTAGTTGCGCTTGGTGAGCTTTGGAAGACATGCCATTGTTCCAGTTCCCTGTGTGGCTACTTGAGTATATACATACCTGTACTTCAGTATATACATTCCTGTCTTGCAATAATTATTGCATTATAATGAGAGAAAATCGAGTACACTGGTGCCGTTGCGATGAAAGGCATCCTTAGCATTGGTCCCCCATCTTTAAAGGATGCTGTCAGACATGACATGACATGCCATGAAGGAAAGCAGGAGTCCTTTTCTTGACAACGTGCACCCTATTGTCTGCACCCTGGAGCTCAATGATGGCACGTGAGAACAGGTGCAGCACTGACACGTGGACAAATACAGAATACAGACTGATCGCTCCAACATTTGAGAATAGACTGTTGGACTGACGCTGCCGCATTGTGACAGTGGGTGGTACGAAAAGCGCGCTTATCACAATGGCAAGGCCAGAGGAGAAAGCGGAACGCTACCAGAAGGTTTGCATACCTAGTTTGCCGCTGTCGGCCAGATGCATGATCAGTCACAAGAATCGAATTTCAATGCACATAATGAATACTTATCGTTAGATTGGCTGTATGGAAATCATAATTTGCCGTTTGGGAGATCCCATCTCTGGCAGATCGTGAGTCGTCCTTGTCACTACTTATCGCGATCTGTGTGGCGTTGTCTGGTTGTGAGCAAGCATCGGCGATAAAGATATAATTACTACTGTATATTGTGCCTGCAGGCGATGCAGAAGATGGTTGCAGAGCTCCAGCATAAGCATCTTAACCCGCTGATGAAGGAGAGCTTCTTATGCTCAGCAGCATGCTGCGACATCAGAAACGAAAGGGAGCTACAGATGTGGTGAGACATGTGGTATTGCAATAGTGTGCAATCATTCGGGCAGTGCCGTTTGATGGCCCATCATGTGAAGATGGCTGAGAGAACACCTTTTGGGACCTTGGGCTAAGAATCTAACAGCTTCCTTTATGACGGACAGTCTGGACAATTGTCAGCAGCGCGCACAAGCTGCAAAGACCTTCATTGAGAGCAAAATGCAAGAGTTCCAGGTGTTGCTCATTGTCCACTACTGCCTGAGAATTGCCGCATTGCCCCGGAGACCGTATGAAGGTTGTAAGATTTGCCCCAACGCCATGCTGTCTTTTAAACCTGCAGGCCAGGATGCAAAGATGCATGGAGCGATGCCAGGACCTTGCGCAGGAGTCTGTGGCACCAAATCCTACTGAGAAGGATATCTTCAAGGCACAGGTCCTGCACACGTTTCTGACCCCCGCCCTTCGCTTGTAACATGTCTGGCTATGGTTTACACCTGCGCTTTCTAATTCAAGCTCCAATTTAACAACTTGAGCATCGGAAACATTGCTCGTTGTGCAGGACAAGCTGGCAAACTGTTTAGCAGGGTGCGCAGAGGAGTACGAGGGGAAACTTGAGCCATTCAGAATCGATGTTGCCGCACAGCTCAGCAAAGCCCTGTCAAGCTGGCACGGCAGAGGCTGATCCTAGCAATGATAGCTCAGCAGTGCACAGCACAGCAGGCATTGCAGAATGTGGCATATTCAAAAGTCTTCAGAGCCAGTCAGACATCCTCGCAGCAAAATCCAGCTCGTGGCAATGTCTGCCCGGGATCACGCTTGGAGCACCACTTTCTTGCCTTAGCTTGGAGAATTCTTTCAGCGTTTCGGTTTTAGAGCGCCATGCAAACATGCATATTGGCATGATTGGATCTTCCAAGGCCAGCCTAATGTCAGTTGAGGCAATGACCGCGCAAATCCAGCGTGATGATATTCGTGGCTTTGTGCATCGGCAGCATGACTGTCAGCTTGCTGGCATCCAGCGGTAGAGGCTCGGCCAACGACTCGTATCTATCACTCTCCTCGTTGAATTGGGACAGTTGAAGTGCACGAGCTGCAGGAAGCGTGTAGATCACCTGGAACAGATGAGAGTCATATTGTTGCATCCTTGAAAGAGTGTGAGCAAACTTGCAAACTGATCAGATTGCATTTGGAGCACGCCAAACCAAGCAAATGCTTGATAAGTGTGGGCCCAGTACCTGTGATGATGTGCCAAACATGCCAGGCATTAATTTGAGTACCCCTGCTACGCATGATCCTGGCCCTGCATTCTGCAGAGCTGCAGTGGGATACAGGGAAAGGTCCAGATAGGCCACCTGAGTTTCCTGAAAGCCATCCAAAAGCTCCTGCACAGTGTGAAATGAATGAACGCGTGTGCATGCCTCAACAGAGGTCATGTAAGCAGTTCCAGAAAGGAACCTTGCGACAAGGTCATGCCTGAGACAGAATATAGAGAGCTGACTTCAAGCAAGCCCGACAAGGCCTTACCTGAGGTGATATAGGCTCTGGTTGAGAACCACCATTGATCAACCCTTCAGATGCAGGTGGTGTCGTTGCATGCGAATTTGGTCTCGTCACACGGGTGTCATTCAAACAGACACCCTTGGGCTTCGTGCTGAGCACCTGTGGAAACAAGATAAGCAGTCATTTTATAAAGAATTGCAGGAATGTACTTTTGGCGCAAATGGCTATTTCACAGGGGCTTTACCTGAAGTGCAATGACTGCGGGCAGGAGCATTCCGACATGCTGATTGTCCAGCTGACGAGGTTCAGGCAGCAATTCATATCCTCTTGATCGGGAGTTGTAGGAGACCAGCTGCTTGTCCAACACCCGCCTCATCATGAAAAGCACCTGCACCCATCAGCATGCTGAGTGTTTGTATGATACAGGACGTCACTCATGCCACAATGCTGAGGTTGAGAGGGAGAGATTGCCAAACAGCCGCACTTGTGACATGGTTCCAAATTGGCCGCGCAGCAGCTGCAGCCGCCCTGACAGGCAGGCAGCAGGGCCAACATTCTCCAGGCCACTCTGTGGCAGCAGCTGCATGCGCTCCAGATCCAAGAATGCAACCTGCACCCGCTGAGAGCCTCAAGACAACATGGCAAGGGTACCGTCCATTCAATCATACAACATACCCAGGGGACAATCTCTTCACCTCAAAGAGGTGTGAGGAGGAATTCCTGACATGCGTCCCTGCTTTCCCTACCAGGTGTCTTCATATTTAGTAGGTCAAGCTGGCACCTTACAGTCAATCAAAGTACACGTGTAGAGAAGGGTGCAAGAGGGAGGCAACCTGCTGCTTCTCATAGGCGTCCCAGAGCTCCTGCAGGGTCTGTGGAGGGGGTCTGCCGAGCTCTGGGTCCTTTACATTGGCATCGTTAAGACAGCGACCCTGCGGCTGCAAGCTCAGCAGCTCGAGCGCAACTGTCCCTGGAAGGAACAGCGTCAGCAGCTTGGCCTCCAGAGCACGGGGAGTTTCCATCGGGAGGTAGCTTGCGCTGGCACACTCATACTGCAGCAGCTGGCTCCTTAGCTGATGCTTGATCCTGAATATTGCCTGCAGGATAGACATGGGCTTCTTCTCGGACTTTGGTTGCCCAGGGAAGACGCATGCATGTACAAATCTGTGAGAGCAAAAAGTTTAGGGCATGATGTGAGGCATGGTTTGCCATGTTGTGTGGAAATAAAACATATTGCATGCAAATGCAATGTGGCACCTGAGACGAGGCGCCCATCTGGCCAGGCACCATGTGCATGTCCCCGGCCAGGCACCCACGTGGCCCCACGTTCATCAGCCCGGTCTCTGGCTGCAGCTCCATCTTGTTCAGGTCAAGATACACCACTTTTGTGGCATTAAAGCCATTCCACAGGTCTTGCAAGCTCTCCACATCTGGCAGTGGCGGTGCGGAGGCCTGTTGCAGACAAATATTTGCTTATGCATGCATGCATGCCAAACAAGAATCTATATCACAAGCCAAGCAAGACGGGCAAATTGAGACGTGTGCATGCAGGAGCATTACCAGTACGGACGCCCTGACAGGTTTGCGCCCTCTCCTGGCATTGGCATCATTCAAACAACGGCCCTGAGGCTCAAAGTGAAGCGCCTGCAAGCCACAAGCCAGATTCTGCAAGTACCAAAACAACATGCAAATATGTTTTTGGACATTGCATGGGTATTCAATAGGACTTCTGGCGCAGGGAAGTGCTCGCCTGCTCAGCAACATCTGCTGGTAGGAGCATGGTAAGGTAGGACAGTTCGAGAGGGCGCGGGTCATCAAGCTGTAAATAAGCGCCCGCGCTGACATCATAGTGCATCAGCTGCCACCTCAGCTCCTCCTTCACCTTGAACATGACCTGCGGCAGTCATAGTGTGCATTTAAGCAATCCATCCCTCACTGCCAGCCCTTCCGAGAGCGGGGACAGGTGATCTCGCCATTGCACAAGAAACTTGTAGAGCAGCTCGATTGGTGATTGTCCTAGGAAGCTGGCATGGTGCCAGGATAATTTTCACACCTGCTGTGATGTGCCAGGCTGTTCAGGCATGAGGGAGATGTCCCCAGCCAGGCAAGAGTTTGGGCCAATGTTGATGAGGTTGGAGGTTCCCTTCACGCGCATCTTGCGCAGGTCCAGATAAGCCACCTGCCTGGACTCGTAGCCTGCCATGAGCTCCTCCACACTGATGGCTCCCATGGGTGCATACCCAGCCAGGACAGTCCTTGACATCTCCATGTCTGTGTACATTGACTGCACACATGCAATGGCAGCAGTCAGTGAAGGCTGAGGAAAAGGTCAGGTAATATAGCAGATTGGCCCCATACATCCTTCCACAATACTAAGAATACAAGTGTGTTAGTGGTGCCATTTTAGCAGCCAAGTAATCTATGTGCTGCCTACCTCTCTTGACCTCAAAAGACCCGCAGTGCTTGAACTTCCTGCGAGCCCACAGTGGAACATTAACATTACTTGGCATGCATCTGCCTTTCTTCTGCTGTGTACTTCACTGCAGGTGGCATTCTTTAGATGACTTGCTTCAACAAAGAGACATATGCACTGCTCAAACTGGGCGGGCATCAGAGCTTGCCTTTCGCTGCCGAGAACATCATCTTGCAGCAGCAGCTCAGCAGCTTCAGCCACCATCCTTGCGAAAAGCCCATCCAAAGGAGGAAGCCTGAACCACACCCAGACTACATCATCTCTCTTGGTATCATAAGACACCACACTCAAATTTGACTGGAGTGTGAGTATGAGCCTGCTGAAAGCAGGGGTGCTTACCTCCTGCCAGGAGGCCGATGAGGCCAGCAGAGAGAGACACCAGGCTCTTCCAGCACCGGTTGCGCACTTTGCACATCACATCTTTCACATTCGGACACAGCGCCGCACAATTGGACGGCCCAGTCTGTGGGCCTCCTGCCCCATTCACCTGCCACACATGTCCTGATCATCAGGGCTTTGCCTGTGACAAATTGTTAGGCAATCTGCATGGCGTGAACAGCCGGCAAACAAGCGGTGACAGCAAACCTTATCGGTGATGTTTGACTGGTTGGGTGTTGGTGTGAAGTCAGTCGCATTGGCACCGAAACCAACACTGAACCTGTCTGACAATTTACCCTGCATTCCACATTCCATGTTTGTGGCTTCTTGTAGCTTCTTCCCTACTGTAAATCTGAGCGTGCATGAGCAATGCTTTGCTTTGAGCATCACCACGTGGCAAAATTGTTCAGATTATGATGTGAGCTGGTATGTCACCTGAGAGTCTGTCAGGCCGACATCACAGGTGATTGCAGCGTCCGCTTTATTGCTGGTGAGGAAGATGTCAAAGGTCAGCGCCTTTGTGGCCTTGCTTGCAAGAGTTGCCGACTGCGCCACAATGGGCGTCACGGATGCTGTGCAGTTCACAACCTGCATGCCATGATCAATATTAGGTCGCAGATAAACTTCTCCCAGTCATGGATGTGGTTGGGGTATGCATGCATGCAGTGGGCACTTGCCATGCAGACTTAGAACAGGCAACTGCTGGAATTCTGACATGGCTGGGGACCTCAAGAGGAGGTGCCATTCTGAGTCCACCAACATGCTAGGGGTTAGTGGTACAAATCACATTCTACGGAAGCGGTGATAGCATTTCCGTTGTTCTTAAACTACCAGATATGCGCAGTGTCAGGTGGACACAGAGAGATGCGGTGCAGACCGAGACGATGAAGGTCGCGGCGATGCTGCCGGCGTTCTGCACGGTGGCGGTGAGGTAACCCCGCTGAGTCAGCGCCTGGAAGCTGCCGCAGGTGGCGTTGTTGAACTGGCACACCTGCGCGCTCAGGATCTTGCCGGGGCTCACGTTGTCGATCAGCGTGACCGCGTCCGCATTGACTGTGAGCGTCACAACGCTGTTGAGAATGCTCGTGATCGGCAGGGCGAATCTCAGGCTGCCGCTGCTGCTATAGGACGCCTGCACACATGCACACAAGGCCGGCACTTAAAACATTGTGTGTTGAAAGAAATTGCTGTGGCGTGCAAAGAGTGGGTTGCTGTGTGTGGGTCTTGAATAAGGGCTGAACATGAGCCTTTAGCGATGTGCAGGCACTGCAAGGTGTACTGGTGGGTGGTACAGGGCTGGGGATGACTCTGGAATCACCTGATTGGCGCCCGGCTGGCCCCCGCCCCAGCGGCTGACAAAGTTGACGGGAGTGGTGCCCTGAGAGATGCGCTTGACATCGGCCTGGTACAGGTCATACAGCTGGTTGCCCAGGCAGGTGCCCTGTGGCTGCTGGCAGCTTCCCTGTTGCCCTTACAAATCTCAGGTGGTTGTCGGACCTCACAAAGAGAGGATGGAGTTAAACGAGCACCGGGTTAAGAGTGCACACACATGCAAGAGTGCATAGAAAGATGACACACAGCCAGAAAGCATTGGGATGACAAGAGGACTGGTGCAAGGGAGAGGAATAGAAAGGAAGTCACCGATTGGTACTGGAACGCAAAGTAGCTGGTCCCAACTTTGTTGCAGGTGGTGCCGTCTGTCGACACCATGCTCTTGTCCACCATCATCCACTTGTCTGTGTTGCTGCTCAGCACCTGCTGCGGCGAGGAGTCTGCACCCATGCAGCCACACTGACTGTTCAAGTGCTAAGGTACTTCTTTTCCTCGGTCGGTGTTAAATTTGTTGTTCACTTTCGTTCCTTTTCATCTCTTTGACCGTCAAGATAGAAGCTTGACAATGAAGCTGAGACACTACTTTTTATCCCGAACAAGCCCGGGCGGATTCAGAGGTACAAGGGAAGGGCGACATAGGGCGCACCTGCAGGGGAGGGGATCATGAGGTAGTAGCTGCTGAAGTCTGGCATGGACTGGTAAGTGGCCAGGTCTCCCAGCAGCTTGGCGGCCACTGTGTTGGCGTCATTCACCACAAACGGCTGGGTCGGATTGAGGCTGAGCGTCTGTGTCACGCTGGTGTTGGCGGACTGGATGGAGATCTGAATGTTAAAGTCCAGCCTTGCAGGGTCCACCTGGTACCCCTGCTTGCAACATGCTCTTGTAGTCATTATAAAGGATGTTTCTGCTGAGAGGCTCCAAACAAGCTGCCAATTCCTACCCCTTGTTAATCTTGCCAGGTGCAAGCCACACCAATTAAACTGTTGGCATGTTGCTCAGTGTTTATGCGGCCCCCCACCAGCCGGGATCGAACATACACAACCAGGCAGTTCAAAGATCTACCCATTCCGACTGTCATGTAGTAGAGCAGCTCCTAATGCTTGCCTTCGTTGCAACCTGTGCTGTGAAAGCTGCATGCGGGCGTGACTGCATGGATACGCTGAAAGAGTGCAGACCTGGTAGTAGAGATCGTCCATGCGCAGGCAATGCGCGGAGCCAGGGGTGCGCAGCCATGTGTGGAACAGATCGCAGTCCAGGCTGGCACGCGTATCTGCCACAGACCCAAGACATCTATTGCATGCCAGCACTGCACATTGTTTGCATTTAATCATCATCACAGTCCCTTGAAATGTTGCATGAGCGCAAGAGCTCTGGGCTCCTGCCACAAGCAAATTGAGCAGTAAAAACTTGGAACTTCTTTCATATTTGAAACACCTTCAACTCTCCAATGACCATTGACGGTGGGGTTGCGTTTGCTAAAAATTCCCATGCCAGATGTTCTGCTGTTCATTCAATTTGGGTAGGCTACAAATCATATATGCACATTGGCGAGCACCTCCGCAGTGTTGGCGCCTCTTTCACAACTCATTAGTAAGCCCAAGTGAAAGACAGCAGAGTTTGTATACTAGCTCCAGATGTGATTCAGGGCGCAGAAAGGTTGGGGCTGCTTCACTAAAGAGCAAATTAAACGGCCGTAACTTATATAACAGGCATTATGAAACCCTTTGAACCTGTGTCATGCTTACTGGAACAAGGGGGTGGTGAACAAATAGTCGTCTGCAGTGCAAGGTGCGCACATTGGTCAGTGCCGCTGCCGAGGGTGGCGGCCGCGAGGGCCGAGGAGGTGCAGGAGCAGCAGAAGCCCTGGCTGGCCGGGATGCGCGCTCCGTTGGCGTCTGTTGCCCAGCCGCAGGTGGGGTTGTCGCTGAGAGGGCCGTCATTGCAGGAGGATATGGGGAAGTTCGCCCCCGTCCTGATGATCGCCTGTGCCAGACGAGCTTTTTCGTTCCCAAAGATGCGCTGGACAATCCCAGGCACTACCGCTGATATTGCACATGCGTGAGGCTTCTCGAGGGCCGGAATCCTATTTGATTTACACAAGGTGAAGAAGTTCACAGCATGTGCATTGAGGCGCACCTCTGTCGGCCGGTAGTTGAAAGCCTGCTGGTATATCAGGGGGTAGGACGCATAGACTGCGCCCTTTGTGATGGTCACATTCAGGGTGTCTTTCAGGTCCCGGCATGTGCAGCCAGGGTCCGTTGCGTAGTTACACGTGCAAGGACACCCGCTGCTCCCGCTGCATTGAATAGGCAACACGCATTGATTGTAGGAACTCAGAGAGGACTTATCATACTTGATTTCCATGCCTGAAGGAAAGGAGGAAAAGATCAGCTTGCATGATGAGCACATGATCACCTGTTGATGCATGGGACACTGAATTGTAGAGACTGTGTTGCAAGAGACGCCCCGTTCTCCACTGCAAGTGTGAGAATCAGCTTCTTGGAGCACTGCAGCAGTAAGGCTTCAGCCTGCAAAGAAGAACACTCTTACTTGAGCAGCACAAGCAATTTTACGTATTATGAACTACTGTCCCTGCAGATCTCTCATATAGATAGCTAGATCTACAACTAGTGGGCTCTGTCAGCATAGTCCAAGGTGTCCTCACCGAGCCGTCCTGAATACAAGTCTGTAGCTGACTTGACGACAGCACCGTGGCGCACTCTGTCCTACTTTGAAGTAAGATAAGTGTCGCAAGGATGAAGAAGCACCAATTCAGCTTCGTTCTCATCGCAAACATCCCATTTTTCCGACTACATCAACACCAAAGCATCCGTCTCCAAGCGGGGCCCTGTCAGGCCGAATTTTCCAGCAAATCTCCTGAAAGGCTAAAAATGTTCCAAACGAGTGCTTTGCTAACGTATTTGCCCTCACGACGCGTCACCACCCACTGCGAACGCTTGACGCGATGAGGCGGTTTCACCAAAAGAGGGTAGGATTATGGACTGCCCTGAGGGAAATGACCCAGTCCAAGGAGCATTGATATTGCTCATGTCCAACCTTTGTCGCTTGACAGAATTGACTTTGAGGAGAAAGCTTTCTCACATTGCAATGCAGCGTCATGTTCTCACAGGGCGACAAGGACAGCACCAACAAGAGACAAGCATGCACCTGAGTATCGGTCCAAATTTGGCTCCATCTCAGCGTGTGTAGCACTCAGTGGCATGGGTGCGTATGGATCACAGCGCTGGCAAAGTGAAACAATTAGTCGCTCTACAGATAATCCAAGAATTGGTTGATCTAAATCTCTGACGTGACCAGTGGTCGATTGCAGCGACCATCGGTGTGCTGAAAGATCACAGAAGACAGTGAGTCAAGGGTGAAAGAGGCAGTATAGAAGAAATCTAATGACGATCGGGATATATTTGATGGTCAGTTAGCGTACATATATCTCGTGAAGATCCCTTTCTGCCTATATTCATTACACCAAGCAGCTTAGATAGCAGGGAAGTGCATCTTGTCGGATTGAGGGTCGATCAATCATCGGATTTCATGATAGTTTGACAGATATATGATGACGGAAGATGGCAGGGCAGAGCCACCACGGCGAGTCGTGGGAATTGCACTTCTGCCTGCTAAGGTATCTCCTCCCCCCTGGAAAGTGTGGAGAGCGAGAAATTCCGATGGGCGCAATGCGTTTACCGAGCTTTCCACAGATTCTTGATGTCCCTTGTCAACTGTCTGCATACATCATTGAAGGGGCAGATACGAGCAGGATGGCATGCTGTAGAAAAGCATATCCTTCTATAACATAAAAGGTTCCCAGGCTGTATGTTGGTGTCAGACTGCATACGATGAGCCAAGTATTGCGTTTTTTTGCATAGACAAGCATGTCAGCGTACCGCAACAACCGACTAAGGCTTGTGCTGACTGCCACAGGCCAAGAAGCACCTGGGGCCTAAGCTGATTGAGACAGCAGCACAGATGGGGATCGATATCCGGCCTGTTCATGTGGGGAAGCCCTTGAAGGAGCAGGGGCCCTTTGACATACTTCTACACAAGATCAGGCGGAAAGGTACGCCTTGCCTGCACGATATCTGTCCTCCCACTATAAAGTTGCCATTTTGACCCTGTGGCAACGAGCCCTGAGTAAGAGCTTTGTTACACCGATGCTCCCTAGTTGATTCATTTGGCTTAAAAGGTAAGGATTGTGTGACAGAGTGGGAAGAAGAGCTGGCAGAGTACAGCAAGGAGCATCCCCACATGCGCATTGTGGATTCCTTCGACAGAATACGCCCTATCATGTCGCGATTCAGCATGCTGGCTCCGTTTGATAAGGACATCTCTCTCACGGTGAGGGCGCACAGCATCTTAAGTTCCACAGCTCTGTATATCTGTCAGCACCTCTTTTTTCTGGAGCTGGTAATATGTGCACGTTCTCAACCTAACTTTCCTGGTCGGTGGCAGGGACCTCAGGGGCATGGCAGAGTGCGCGTATGTGCGCCGCAGCAGATCTCCATTCCTGAGGGTATGGATCCTATTCTTTAGAGCAGCTGCAAGCTTGTCTTGCATCAACACCTGTCAAGATTGGGCCACCTGCGTTAAACGCTCATAATGCCACAAGCTTCTCCTTTGGTGCCTTTTGGAGGAAGAGTTACTCCAGGCGCAAAATTTGATGCCGGGGCGGACTGTGCAGGGTGCACGAGGGAGCAGGCGCGGAAGCTGCTGGGAGAGGCAGGCATGGAAGCGCCGTTGCTAGCAAAGCCACTGTGGGCTGATGGCCGGGATGGCGCGCACGGACTAGCCGTCATTCACGAGGTCAGTATCTGCCCTCGAATGCACAATTGCTCCCTTCTGAGACACTAGTCCCAGCGCGAGGCATGCATGGCCTCCTGGGTCTGAAATCCGATGTGCGAGTTGCGTGCAGGTGGAAGGTGTTGAGCAGCTCGTGTCTGGTGAGGGGCCCAGCGGCTTTGGGTTGCCTGCCATGCTGCAGCAGTATGTGGAACATGGCGGCTGCCTGTTCAAGGTATGCCTTTGCCCTGTACTTGAATTTCAAGCCTCAAAATTGTACCTTGACCCTGTTTGTTGCGTGCTCCAACGTATGGCAAAACGAGAAATTCTCAAGTTGAAAGTCCTGGATTCTATCGCACCCAGCTCATAAACGCAACAGCTTGATCCTATTGACTTGATGCTGATGGTGTGCCAGGTGTTTGTTATGGGCCCCATCGTGGTCATGGTGAGGCGACCGTCCCTGCACATCCCAGTTCCGCCGGAGGATGTGCAGGATGAGGCCGGCTTCATCCAGACCATCGCGCGCATCTCCTCCTTCCAGTCAGAAATGGCAGGCACCGCTGTTCTGCAAGGGGACCCGCCCCAATGGGTAGTTCAGGTGATCTCTCCCTACAATGCATCAATTGTCAGTGTGCCATGGGGACACATAGATGCATTGCTCTCGACACGATGGCTTTGCTTCCTGCTCTGCGGTTGTTTGCATCTAAGACTCAATATTGACTGCCATGATTTGTGGTTCATGGCAGGGTCTGGCGCAAGAGCTGAGGCGGAGACTGGGGCTGAACCTGTTCAATTTTGATCTCCTCCAGCCCTCTCCAAATCAGCCAGGTATTGCAGCTTTTGTTGAGGTCTAAAGTGATTATCTGCTTTATTTAGAAATATGCAAAGCTGCCATTGACGCTCAGACACAGCCCTGATGAGACTTTGTTCTCCGTTTACCTGCAGGACGCGTGCCTGATGGGGCTGATTACATGGTGATTGACATAAACTACTTCCCAGGCTTTGAGAAGCTGCCAAACTATGAGAATCTGATGGTGGAGTTCCTCACAAGCCTGCTGCAGGGCAAGGCCGAGGATCCTCGTGCCCTCAAGAAGTTTGTTTCCTTTTCACAAAAGCCCCTATCCAGAGCTGCACCTTCACACATAGATTAACATAGCAGCAAACAACCACAAGGGTACTCCATGAGAGGACCCTGGATAGGCAGATGAGGTGCCAATGCAAAGGATGGCTGGCACCTGCTAAGGCAGTGTTGATAGCAGGACACCTGCTGTGATCACTGATCACATGAGGTACTGATCACGGGACTCTAGCTGTTCCTGTTGAACTTCATGACTGCTGGCATGTCTGCCATGATTTTGGCAAGCGTGCTCTTTCAGTTCTGGTGGAGTAGGCTTTCCACCATATGCAGTCCAAGGGCATATGTTTTTCACTGTCCGGGCTGAAAGGATAGCTATATCTGTAGCAGCGTGAGAGACAGCCAGAGATTGGCCAGATGGTGGACCTTGAGAGGGATAGTAGGTGCTGACTTTCCAGTGATTCATCATACCACATGCGAAGGTAAATTGACCAATTAAGTTTTATGTGACACATGGCACTCTCACCATGCTGTACCCACGATGTTGCAGCACCCTTACCGCAAGGTGATTCGTTGGCTGCATGAGAGCTAGCCCGAGGCCTGGATTTGCATGGGTATGTATGCACTGCATCATGCCCTGATAATTTGTACCGTGCATTGTGTGACACATCTACCTGTAGAGGCCGAGGCTTGGCGCTGTGGCTAATGCAAATATTGGGCCCTGTGCTGCTCGAGCTGCATGGGTTCTAGAGAGCACCCGTCGGCAGCAGCTGCCAAGAGGTAGGAAGCTTCCGGCAAGCAGGGAACGACGGTTTGGGGAACTCATTCTCAGCTCAAGTGAGGTAAGACGATGATCGATTGAGCCACGATACAAAGAATGATTGCAGAAGTTTGGAAGACATACAAGTTATTATTAACCAGGGGCTTTCAAAGTGTTTGGTGTCGAAAATACTCCAGATCGATCAGGAACTAGTTTCACGGTCCGCGTAAGCCATGATGATGCTGGAGCCTCTTTCGAAAACACTAACATCCCGCAGTATATTGCAGAGTCCCCTTTCATGTAGCCAAACAATTCGACTGCTGATGGTTTGTTGCAGAAGGTGCATGACAACACAGCACAGGGACACAAAGAAAATGGTTCCGCTTCTGACTTCCTTGAAGATGGATTTCTTGGAGGCTGTCAGAAGAAATGATGTCTACAGGGCGCAGTACCTCAGGCAAAAGTTGAGGGAGGCTGGCAGTGAAAGGTACTTTCCAGGACCGTGTTGTAGGAAAATTTGCAGAGCAGCTATGAGTTTCAGAACTTTAAGGCAGAAGCACGGTCTAATAACCCGCTGGGTGGCGACTTGCAGAGACCTGATTTGGGTACACAATGCCATCATCAACATGCATGCAAGGAGGCGAGAACCCGAGCTGGCATTTGCAGTGGCAGAGGAGATTCGACCCTGGCTTGACTCTTTCTCGTATGCTGGACTACTGAATGCCTGCGCAAAGGTACGGCATAGATGCATGGAACACATTACATCAAGCTCGACATTTGGCTCAATGCATGGTGAGATTTGCTCGCTGTCATGTCATGACAGTGCTCTCATGGACCACTTTTTGTGTTTCGCCTCACATAATAAAGATTTGAGCAGGCACAGCATCCTCCTTATGACCTGCCAGAGCAGTATGCTCGGCGCGCACAACAGATATTCGAGGACATGGTCACAAATGGGATTGTGCCCTCCACTGTGCACTACCACACCCTGATGGACTGCCAGGTGTGATGCAATAGGTGCTTGTGACGGCAGCATGCGATTCAGGGCCTACCTAGATTTTTTTTGTATGTGAAGAAGTCTCATGTCCGTGCAGGCCAAGGCCGGGAAAGCTGAGGAAGCTATTGGAACTTTCAAGGCCATGCAGCAAGGGGGCTTGCCACCCACGACATGGTCCCTGAACATCCTCTTGAGCGCCTGTGCACGAACAAGGCAGCCTGTTCGAGCCAAGGAGATCATGGAAGATCTCACCTCGCAGGGGGTCAAGAGTGATGTGATGACCTGGAACACCTTGCTGTCGGCATTTGCCAGGGCCAAACACATAGATGGCGCTTACCAGGTCTGGCAACAGATGCAGCAGTCTGGGGTAACTCCGGATCGCTTCACCCAGGTGGGTGTTTTCAGCTCAATCTGCCGCCTATTTTGTTGGGGGGACAAAAACCTCCGGTCACTTCTCCAGGCTTGCGACGTGGTTAAATGCCACATGCACAGTAGCAACCCAAGTATGCATGCTGATATTGAAACTTGGAATGCGTTGCCATGCAGCGAGCGCTGTCAGAGGCATTCGCTGGGAATGTAGCCATGGCTGCACAGATTGTCCAGGAGGCGGATTGGCTGCAGCAGAGGATGGTACACACCTTTTCAGAAAGCATACAGCTATTGTACTTCAGAGCGTCTCTTCCTGTGTCAAGCACCGCCATTGTTTTGCCACTGTTCCCTCAACAATGCTGCCCTGCTGTTGGCCAGGGTGAGAGCAGGAATGAAGCAGCATCCACCTCAGGCGAGGATGGGCAGGGTGTGGGTGGGAAGCTGCGTGTGCATCGGGGTGCAGACCTGTCAGCCAGCGATGCCGCCGACCCCATGACAGCCACAGTGCACCGCCCCTTCCTGCTCAACCTCCATGGCCTCTCCCAGTCGGCCGCAAGGATCGCTCTTGTGCAGGTACAACTAGCACCTTGCTTCTTTCTGTCATGTCATGTAATCTGGATTCACGCATGTTCTTCTGACATCACGAGTCTCAATCCTGGAAGAAGCCCAAGTGAGCGTGTTGCCTGCAGCGACTGGAGTACCTGACATTCGCACACATTCAGCACACACTACCAAAGGTAAACCACAGAAGGAAGAGAGAGGAGCGACATGGCGATTTTGGCGGCTACAGCAAAGAGGCGCGCGATGGAGAAAGGAGGCAAGGCAGAGCCTCAAGCAGCCAAGGGAGTCCCGATGAAGAGGCCAGCGGCATTGCTGTGCAAGATTTGGAAATAGTTGTGGGGCAGGGCAAACGCAGTCATGGAATGTCTGTGCTGAGGGATGCTGCGGTGGAGATCCTGAGCAGCAAGGGCATTGTATTCCAGCAACACCCCAACAAGGGGAGGCTGGTAGTGCCCAGTGATGCATTGAGAAGATATGTAGTGGCGCAGAAAGAGAGCGAGTACAAGAGCCGCTTCTTCCACATGGCCAGCATGCAGTATGTTGTGGTTGGCCTGGGCCTGTCGGCGGTCCTGTCAGCCATTTATGTTGTCCCCTTAATCCTTGATCATGCATTGTAAAAAATCCGGCAGGGAATGTGAAGAGCTACCTCCTGCGACAACTTGACCTCGGATTGCACGAGCCTCAAAACGTATTTGTCCATCAAATTTTCCTCTCCATTTATGCATGATGCACAATATACGTAACCGCTGCTTTCCAGAATCAGCAGTCTCAGAGGTAATACCTAGAAATGGGACTAGATCCCATTCTTCAAAGCTGGCCATCTCCACAAACTGCTTGTAGTTCCAAAGTGTTCCAACATTTGCATACAATTTTTCAATGCAGTTTCTGCCGTCAGGCTGTTTGTGGTACACTCTCCAGCTTTAGAACAGAGGACACAAATGCATGGATTTTAGCAGCATCTTTTCTGAGCTTGTCTGGGCCAGTGACTCCGCTGGACACATCCACCCCAGTGGGATGCAGCTGCTGCACAGCGTCTGCCACATTGTACGGTCCCAGCCCACCAGCCAAGAACCAGCCTCGTTGGGCAACCTGCTTGGGCGGCTGAAGGTTTGCCCAGTCAAACTTCTCCCCGCTGCCGCCTACAATCCCATCCACAAGCACCCATTCCACAGACCTGCATTGCAGGGTTGTATACACATTGAATTTGAGGCAATTACAACATAAGATACACCATATTTCTGGTCGCATGTCCCAATTAAGAGACAAAATGTTGGGCTGCACTGGCGCTCACCTGGAGAGGTCCTGACCAAGAGATGCTGCAAGCTCTCCTGGCTGAAGCGTCTGAATGACGCCATCGGAGTCAGCATGCATGACATAGATGATTTGAAGAAACTCTGGCAGGGATGCCACTGCCTCCCTTGCCACGTCTCCATGCAGTTGAGCCACCCCAATCCCAGCCTCCCTACACCTGTGCTCTATTGTGCGCGCATCTTCATCCACGAAAACACCCACTGCCTGGGCGCCGTGCTCCCTTGCCACAGCAGCAATGGCCTGCGCGACTGCTGGCGCCACAGACCGCTTGGCCTTTGGCCACATGATCATGCCAATGAAGTTGGCACCTGCCGCTGCGGCCAGCTCGGCATCCTCCGCACTGGTGACTCCGCATATCTTTATCAGTGTTGTGGCCCCATTCTGGTCAGAGTGAGCACGGGTCGCTTTTTGCCTCTGCTGGTGGCTGTGCTGGGGAGCTACGACACGATGCCGCCTGTGATGACATTTCAATGCACGTCATTGATTGTATAAAAGAATGCAAGGGAACTTCTCTGCAGCTTGATCTATATAAGCGATACCTACCTGCAAGTAGCTTGAAGCACAGCAGATCTCGGAAAGAAGAGGGGAGCCCTGGCCTGGCCAACAGAGCTAGAACAGGAAAATTTAATCATTCTGAACAGCTGCCAGGTTTGGCAGAAGTGCTAAGAGAGGTAGAGCATCTAGATCAAGTGTCGGAGCTTGTGCTCTATGGTAGTACTTGATGCCCAGGTCAAGTTTGCATTCATATAAAGTGCACACGAAACATTAGAGAGTTTCTTCGTCTCCCCACAACAATGGATGGCTCGAATGTTCGTGGGCTTCATGCCACTAACAATCTGAGCTGGCCGGTGACTCATCATCTGCTGGGTGCCTTGCTGTTCCGTTCGCCTCGAACACTGCAAGCTGTTGATCGCTCCTTGCGCCAGTGAGATGTCTTTGTAAACTTTAAATTAAATATTACAAATCATCCATCAATCGCAAGCTGGTTGTTACGCTACTGGGCTATTGATGCACTGCTGATTATGTCCAAGAAGCTCTAGCAAGGTACCGCTCGGTGCCTCTCTGTCCCGGAACTATGAAACACAATTATAATTGTTCCGTTCTTTGAAAAAATCATACAAATGTTCTGGAATCTCTGTCAAGACAGTCGTTCCAACTATATGGTGCTGCTTAGAAATCGGTGTCTTCCCCTCCGTTGCATCCCTTAGAAAATAACGATCTGATAATATTTTGCGTTTCTTGCAGCTGGAGAGTGACCTTGTGCCTAGTACCAGGCAACTATGCAGGCCATTATTGGACCAAGGCCCTTTGGTTTCTCTGTCAGGCAGCCTCAGCACCACATCAGACGAGCAGCAGTGTGCAGCCACCTGCCGCCAACAACCTCCTGGCCCATAACAGAGCGGCATGCGCTAGCACAGTGCAGACGGCATGGCAGCATAGTCAGGCAGCCTTTTGGTGTCCACTTGCCTCAGAGGAACAGCAGGTGTCAGGCGCGACAGAGAAGCAATGGCGGGTCCGACTGGGGCTCTTCAGGTCTGTCACTAATGTTCCAGATAACCACATCTGCTTGGCGCTGAAACCTCTGTGTTGTGGCTCACCAAGCTACTGAGAGGGACACATCATCTAGCAGGTAGCGAAGATGATGTGGCGGTACCATCGGCGCCACTGCGCGGGAAATTGGAGAGCGTGAGCATACCTCAGGCGCTGCGGAAGCGTGTGGAGGACGCCGTGGAGTCCCTGGGTGGGCGTGTGACAGTGGGAGACGTAGCAGCTCGCGCTGGGGTGTCTTTGGAAGATACAGAAAGGACCCTCAATGCCCTGGCAGCAGACAGCCAGGGAGTGCTGCAGGTCAGATTTATTCTATATCCTTCTGCCTCTTGCTTCTGTGCGAGCTGAAATGCAAGCAAAGACCACCTAGCAGGAGTGAGAGGCTGAGATGCATGTTTGTGACGCAGGTCTCAGAGGCTGGAGATGTTCTGTATGTGTTGCCTCAGAACTTCAAAAGCATCATCCAGGGCAGATCAGTGCTACTGAAACTCGAGCCTGCACTAGCCAGAGCCAAGTCAGCGGCAGGGTATGCTGTGCGCGTCAGTTTTGGCACTGCGCTCGTGGCATCTATTGTGCTGGTGTCTCTCACCGTCATTGCTATTCTGACAGCAGCCAGCAGCAGTGACAGAGACGATCGCCGGTGAGTCATGCATTGGCTGCTACGACCGATCTATTTTTGCCATGTGCTGAACATGCAAGCTTGCCCTCCTGGCTTATCTGGTATTGTCAGCGTCAGGCTAGCTGATTTTGGGTTGATTAATAGCAGGAGCAGCAGCTACGGCTACGGCAGGTCACCATTCTCCACATTCATCAATGTCAGTGATCTCTTCTTCTACTGGGATCCTTACTACAGCCGTAGACGCGCAGTCTACCGCCAGAATCCCGGGGGAATGAATTTTTTCGAGTCAGTATTTTCATTTGGTGAGCTACTCCCCGAGAGCCTGCCTTGGTTGACCAAAAAAATCCAGTGCTTCACCCTGGGCATCATGGAGAGCTGACAAGGTGAATTGCTATCGCAGTCTTTGGTGATGGCGATCCCAACCTGGTCCACGACGAGCAGCGCTGGAAAATGGTGCGCCTCATTTGAGCCTTTCATAGCCCTTCGTGCCATACTTTGTGCTAAAGAGCTCAGCATCAACCTTCATCTGGGCACATGGCAGGTGGGGCAGCTCATTCAGAGCAAGGGAGGCGTTGTGACAGCAGAGCAGCTTGCTCCCTTCATGGACTTGACACCTGATGATCTGGAGAAGACGGACGGCTATACAAATGAGAGCTACGTGGTGAGACATCTTCATAACTTTTCCTCGTTCCCCCTGTTTCATTCATGGTGTCGTCAATGCAGAGGAGTGCAGCATATGACTTAGTGCGCATTGTGAGCAGGTGCCAGCCCTGGTGGCATTCAACGGCCATCCGGAGGTGAGCCAGAGTGGGGAGCTGCTGTACGTCTTCCCATCTCTGCAGCGCACAGCAAGGACACAGGTGAGCTGCATGCACTTGGTGCTGGTATCAGGTGCTTCTCCTATTCCTGGCTGTGCACGCATCTGTGAGCCTGAAGTGGTACTTGTGTGCAGAGGATGGGGGGCCCACCGGCAAAGGATGCTGCTCTGGAGCGCCGATGGAATTTCACCAACGCGTCGGAGGGACAGCGGCTGGGCGCGATTGCGCTGGGGGTGGCCAACTGCGTGGGCGTGCTCTACCTGGGCAGCCTGCTGGCACAGCCTGGTGTCAGCCAGATGCTGGCGCAGAGCTCCCTGGGCTTCATGAACAACCTCTTCCCCTTCCTGCAGGTGAGTTCTGTCCTGGTTGAATGCAATTATGCCCCTTCATCTGGCCTTTTTTAGTAGCACATGTGCGTGTTGGCCTGCAGCATCAGGATTCACTGCACATCTGAAGGGTGGGGTGTGGCGAGCAGGCGTACGCGGCTTCGTTCTTTGCGATTCCAGCCATCCGCTGGTTCTTCAACAGGCGGAGGAACAATGCGATCGAGGCACGCAACCAGGCGCGCCTTGACGCGCTCGGGAAGCTGAGCTCTCCATCCCTGAGAGCCAAGCTGGCTGCGGCTGGCAAGCTGGCAGAGCGGGTGGTCATCCAGGACCGAGACCTCATCTACAGTTCTGACAGGTGGCCCATCCCTGGCTCAGATACAGTATACCCATTGGCTCACGCGCCCAAGACTGGCAACCCTTCAATGCAGAGTACTGCGCTGTAGTGAAACAGGTTCACTCAATCACACTTTGCTCTCTGTAGCATGATCAGGTCTCTGCGAGAGGTAATGCTGGCAAGCTGTGGTCCAGCCATTCACGAGAGTGCACTGCTGTGGAACAGGGATCTGGCGGCGCAGCAGACGGACACAGAAGGCAGATATTTTGACGAGCGCCTGCGCGAGCGGGAGAGCGCCAGGAAAGTGGCGGCAGAACGCTCATCCATGGAGTTCGAGCGCACCCGGCAGTATGAAACGGACTACTGACAGTAAGCTGCCTTGACCAAAACCGCAGCTGAATCCCAGGCAGGCGTGTTATGGGTACTGAATGCCCTGCAGCGGGCACAAGCAGACAAGCACCAGCTTCACCTGCAATTTTTTGCTTCTATTGGATTGACTTCTTTGCAAGTGCTGGGCCTGTACTTCCCATTGGATGACTGGAATTTTAGTTTAGACAAGCCAAATTTCACATTGACAACAGCTATGAACATGAAGTCTCTGAGGCTCTGCCATCGATGCTATATCAAAGAAATTCAGCCCACTCTACACTCTTTCTCGCTATATCGGGCCCCAGATATGAACTGATTCTTTGCGGGCTTAATCATGCCGGCGTGCATCGTGCATGGCCAATTCTTATCACACGTTCACAGTATCACCGTGCCGGTGACCGGTGCAGTTACTGGCTTGGTGCTTACTAACTTTTGGTGATTTCTAGACTGCTGGAATCTGAAGTATCCGGGCCCAGGCCTGGCTGCCCTGCCAGGAAACAGAGCAAATCACAATCTCAAAATCCACTTACTTGCAACTGACATGCGACAGCTATGGCGGTGCACCTGTAGCATTTTCGTTCTGCATGCCATCATCGCGTCGCCGCCACACAAGTGTGCACATGCATGTGCATATTTACGGCCCAGGCCGCGCACGGCGCCGCGCCGGCCCGTACTGGCCGGGCCCGGGCCCACTGAGCAGACCCTTCGGCAATTGTACACACAGTAACTTATTACTCAAGTGCCATTGTCTATCACAGACCCAGAGTTCATTTTCTCGGGTTGATCGAAGAGCCTCCCCATGGAATTGCTTTCTATTATCCTCTTTGGGCAAAAGCAAAAATGTGTTTGATGACATGCTGCTGACGTGTCGCCATCGAAGGGATCAGCCTTTCACTTTCACCTTCGATGAAGCTCAAGTTGAGATGTACGATCGCGAAATGTTAGGAGGACGGTACTGAAGGCGCATCACACCTGTGACAGAGTTTACTGGAAGCAAGTCCAAGTAAAGCGCGCGGTTACAAATGGTGCATCCCATCACTATTCGGGGTGTATCTTCTCCTGCGTCAAGATCTTTCGCAAAAGAGCGACATCATATTCCGCAGTCCACAGATATCCAAGTATGGACCTTTCGCAGCAGTCTGCGCCCGTGCATCAGGAGATATTCTCAAGCACGACTGGCAACTGCAGAGAGGCAACATGCAAGGGCATCTGCTTCAAGTGAAGTAGAGGCTGAAACATCCAATGCATCCAGCAGTTCTGCATCTGAAGAGCCAGCAGATACTGACGTCACGATTCGGCAGACGATTGGCAACTTGGATGCCTTGCTTGGCATAGAGGAAGACGAGAAAGGGAAGCCCATAAACGACGAAAGCAAGGTGACGAACGTCTGGCTCAATATTCGGTGGATGTGCCGGTGATGTCGTCGTCTTGAGCTAGTGCAGCTCACCGCACGGAGAGGAGCACGATTAAACTCTGCACACCCCTTCAAATGTTGATGTCTTTATCACTAAGTGGGAACAACGCCCGTAAATCTTTGGTCGCTTCCATTGCAGGGGGACAGGAGCGCTGGACTGGAGGTGGGAATTGCGCCAGAGGTGCTTCGACAACTTGCAGAGGCAGAGGCTGCAAGGGGGCCTGAGCCGGGCGATCTAGCTGATATCAAGCAGCTTGAAAAGCAGATGGTAAATCCTGCTGTCCTGCATCTTGCACTGGGCATTTGAATTTTAGACTGCAGTGGCGAGACAGTAGACTAATGGAGTGGGTTTCCATGCAGATGCAAATTGCAGAGACTGCAAAGCGCGCTGCAAGCGGCACGGACGAGAAGGAGAGTGAGTGATCCCACTGATCATTCACCATAAGATCAATTATGGTAGCATGTCGGTCTCTGGGTAATGCCCTGAATATTGTTTGCACCTTGCATTGCAGCTCTGACAGCTGTCATTGTGCAGGTGAGGCAATGCTGCGCACAGAGTTTGAGAAGCTGCTGCAGATTTTGCGGCCGGAGAGTGTGATGGACAAAGAGGACTTGCAGCAGATGAAGGACAAAGTCTTTGGCCCAATGACGTTCTTCGTCACAGAAACGCGCCTCACAGATGACTTTGCTGTGGACGCCGGCTGGCTCGTGCGTCCCAAACCTACTTCCTGACTCAGAAATCCTCCATGCTTCACTAGCATGCACCTTACGTCCACTTTTGCAAATGGTGCTGCACAATCTGGTACTGTGAAAGTAGTCAAACAAGGGTCCTGCTGTACTGCCTCAGATACGAGGGAACCTTCGAGCGAAGAAGGAGGAGGTTCTGGGCATCGTGGACAAGGGAATTCACGAATTGTTCGGTGAGCGACTGCACCTCTCTTGCACAGCATGTCGTCCTACTCACCCAACCATCCCATCACATGAACACAGAGCGGGAAAGACAAGTGCCCAGGCTCATGCACAGACCAGGAGCAGGCTGGTGGAGCGCTTTATGTAGTGTCAATGTGCCAATCATGTGTTGGTAGTCGCGACCTGTTGTGGATATGTTGTGGAGTATGGATCCAACCTTCGCGGGAGCTTTTCTTCATCCAGCTGCTCTATGGAATTGGCCTTCTATGCATCTCAGAGCTCTGCAGTGGCAGCCACCTAGAGCCTTGGGGAACCTGCAGGACTTCAGTGTCATGCACATGGGGCGCGCCGTCCTTACCTAACGCGGCAAGTTGACTCATCATCGACTAATTGCAGGCGACAAGTACAGCGTGCTACTGGTGGAGGATCCGGATGCGGAGGAGGAGGATGCGCGTGGCGGCGCGCGTGTGGCGTTTCAGGTGATGCCCACGGCGGCCGTGGAGCCGGCGCCGGCGCCCGCGTGGCAGAGCTACGCCGCGGCCGTCCTCTTCCTCTTCTCCGCCGCCACCTGTCTGCAACTGGGCCTGGCCGCCAACGTCTCCCTCCTCCCCAAGGCACGCTCAGCACCCACTGCCGCATGTGCTCTATATGGACGTTTACAGTATAATTGTTGGAGATCAGCAGCTAGCACGGTATACAGAATTGCCGGATAGGGGCCCTGCTGTGGGCTTCAGCACTCACTGCCACACGACATTGAGCAAGGACTATTAGCTGGAGACGATCTGCGGCTGGCAGGACGTGCTGCGCTGCTTCGTGCTGATTGACTGTATGATGGGAGGATGACCCAGGTCACAGTCGGGGACAAGCAGGAGGTTGAGACATGGATTGGGCTGGGCTGTGCAGGAAATCATCGAGTGGCTGGCCAAGCCAGAGAACCTGCAGGCGGATAGCCTGCCGCCTTTCGTGGAGAATTTTGATGTGGCACCCTACCTTGTCTCAGCACTGCCCATTGCCGGCGGCGTGCTGGGCATCAACCTGCTGCACGAGCTCGTCCAGCGCTCTGTCGCCGCCAGCAAGCAGGCACGCCCACCCACCACCTCCAACACTGTCCTACCACTGTCTTCCCGCCAGCACATCTGTGGCACATGCATGTTGGATTGCCTCCAATGCTGTTACCAGCGGTAATCTATCATGTTACAGAAGTGCTGTAGCTTCCTTGGTACCACTGAGGGAGAAGGACTGGTTGACTTGCAGATCAAGCTGGGGCCGCCGCTCTTTGTGCCGAACGGGCAGATCGGCTCGTTTGGGGCGCTGTCTCAGACGAAGAGCCTGGTGCGCAACCGGACCGACCTCTTCGATCTGGCCTTCTCCGGGCCTGCGGCCGGCTGCGCCGTCTCGGTCGTGGTCTTCATCGTGGGCCTCGTGCTGTCCGGCAGTGGCCTCCCCAAGGTGTGTTGCACCAGCTGATTACAGTGATTTGGCCGGCGCCTTTTGAGCACCGCTTTTGTGCACTATCCGGATGTTTGCATTTGTGTCTTCTTCCTGCACCCACCCCGCAACTCGCCCGAGCAACAGCCAGAGCCGAGGTGCACAGAGAGCACAGTGAGGACCTCCACAGAATGCATAGGAAGCCCTGCCATGCACCTGGAGTTCTGGTGCACACATGCACCATGCAAAATGTGCTGATGTGCTGGTGTTGTGGCAGGAGGAGCTGCTGCCGGTGCCGGCGTCGCTGTTCCAGGGCAGCCTGCTGCTGGGGGGGCTGGCGCGCGCCGTGCTGGGCCCCGCTGCGGCCGGCGCGCCAACGCTCATCCACCCGCTCTTCATCACCGGCTGGTGCGGCCTCGTCGTCAGCGCCCTCAACCTCCTCCCCGTCGGCTCCCTCGACGGCGGCCGCATGGTCCAGGTAAACACCCCCTCCCCCGCAAGAAAAGACCTGTGTCTCTTCGTCCTAAATTTAATCCACTGAGTGTGTGTGTGGGGGGCAGATGAGCGCTGTTTAGTCCTGCCTGGGAGTCCCCTTTGGGTAAAGTCTCCTTTTGAGCATGTGCTGCTGGGAGTTTTTTCTATCGGTGCGCTGATGTTTGAGGTGGGGTTGCATGCATGTGTGACAGGCGGCGTACGGGCGGAGTGCGCTGGCTGCCACGTCCTTCTTCACATACGTGGGCCTGGGCCTCGGCTTCCTGGCATCCTCCCTGTCACTGCCCTTTGGGCTCTTCGTGCTCATCTGCCAGAGGAACAGCGAGAAGTACATCCAGGTGGGCTGCCTGGCCTCCCTCTACCTATGCTTCAAGCGTCTCTATTTGAGCAGCATTACTCCCAGTGTCTGATTCAGGCAGGTGATCGAGCCTGACAAGCTGTTTGGATGTGTGTGTTGCAGGACAGTGTCACGCCACCGGAGCCAGGTCGACAGCGCATCACCTGGATCGCGGTTCTGCTCTCTCTGCTAGTCCTGCTGCCCATGCTCCCTGAGGCGGCCGAGAATGTCAGCTCAGTTGCACCGGGCCTTTACTTGTGAAGTAAGATTTTTGCTCCAGTGAAAACCACTTTGAACTCTTCGACAGTGGTGAGCCATGAGGGATGTGTGTGATAGAAGATGCATGTGGCTACATTGAAGCCAAGTAGATTGGATATTCTGAAATGGAAAGCAAGCGGGGCATATTCTGAAGCATAGGCAATGATGGTGAGACGAGTCTGCAACTGCGAGTCTTTGAGGAACACTGCAACAGCCTGGCAATCTTCCAGACCTGATCAGGCATAATCAATGCGTGAAGAGATGGACTGAGTGTACGCGTCAGTTTTTTTCAACAGCAGCCCTGAGGGCATGTGCATACATTCATTGATACCAAACCTGATTGATTGCTCGGATGCTCTACATTGTGGCACCAGTGCTGAAGGTGGGTAGCCCATCACTCAAGACTGCCCTGATGCCTGCATAAGCCTTGTCAGGGCTGCATCACTGTCCAGACCGTGGACCTTGAATACTTTCTCCCGAGATTTGGATCCTATCACCAACTCTACTTGTCGTTTCTTGACCCCCAACACTTCAGCAAGAAACAGAGCTGCCGCTGCATTTGCTTCTCCTTCTCTTGCCGGTGCAGAGATGGCCAGGCTCACCGATCCTTCTGTGATGCTGAAGCTGTTCACCTGCATGATTCAGTAGTGCAAACTAAGTTCCGACGAGTCGGGCGTTCCCACTTCTTGTGTCACTGGGATACAGGCATGGGGCGGATTTAATCTTACTTTTGAGCCCGGTTTGCAATGGACACTGATCGACACCGAGTCTTCTGATAGTTGTTTTAAATATGTCGGTAGATTTTTTGTAGTCTCTGGGACACCTTCCTTCGGTTTACTTTTGCTGCTGCTTTTCATACAATGGACCGCTGCCTGTCCATGCCTGGGTGGACGTACACACAAAGGATGCCAGTGTGCGAGGTGACAACCGATCCTGTATGTGATGAATCTCATCAATGCTCATCTGATGACCATCAGAGAACTTGGCCAATTACCCTCCTCATTTCACCGATCTCATTCGTTTCTTAAGTGTCAGGGCAGGTCAATCACTAGGCACCCTTCCTTGCACCCTTCTTAGCACATCCAAGATACCTCCATTCCTCACCCTGCATTCCTCTTTCTCTAAAACTTTTCTGCAACGGCGATGCTTTGCATGTCTCCCCGTAGCGAGGTGAGGCGCATGAATACAACGTCTATGGGGTTGTGCCATCACTTGACTGGTACACCAACCCGCACGAGCCCTCCACGCTTCCCGTACGCCGCTGCTGCTCCATCATAGCCTCCGGCATCCACAGCAAGGCCACGGTTGCCCTTGCTGCGTGCTGGCTTCTTGTGGAACTTGTGCGCTGCCCGCCGCTGCTTCTGCTTGTCTGCATGCACACTGGAAGTCAAGAATCTATGCACCAACTTCTCCAGTACAACATAGAGAGGGTTTGAGTAGAACGTCCCCAGCCACTAATGCCAACAACATCATATTCAATCAAGTGTGCCTCTTGTTTTGAAATGAAATGGGTACAATTGCGTCAGCGTAGGTGAGCAGTCTCACCATCGATATTGAGGCTTTCGAGCAGATCAAGGTCTGCATCCCCCAGCTCAGAAACGCCCTCTGGCACTGCCTCCTGATCAGGCCTTGGCCCGGGGGCATCCTCGGCTTGTGCTGAAGCCTCGGAGTCTCCACCCTCCTCCTCATCTGTTGAGCCTCCAGCGCTATCATCACTCTCCTCGCCTGCTTGCACCAATACTTGGTAAAGACTTTGACATTTCTCAGCATACCATTTATAATGAGTTGCAGGAAAACATGCAATGAAAGACAGTTTCAGGTGGCCGACATACCTGATGAGGAGGCCGTGTCCCTTGGGTGCTCTTGCGGTGAGGCAGAGGCCGAGCCCTGCTGCGGGTCAGACGAGTTTGGGGGCCACTCGCAGTGCACCAGCTTGCCGGCGGTGTAGTCCTTGAGCAGCATGCGGCCGGAACGCGCCTCGTCCGGCAGACCGTTGCCCACGACCCAGCCGCGAGACCGCGCCATGCACTGCAGCAGCACTGCCGCACTGGGAGCCCTGCACCACACAACGCACAACACTTGCAACAGGGCCAAATCGCATGCCAGCGTTCACTCTCTTTGTAGGCTGCTCATCGACCGCTGCACAGCTGATGGAGAGGAGAAGGAGGTGCTACGGAAGATGAGCGCACCCGTCAGCAGTCTGGCGTGGCAGCTGCATCGCGTAGGTGGCCTCAAGCACTGTGCGAGGTATGCGCTGCGCTATCACCTCCGCTGGCGCGCGCACGTCCGTCAGCCGCTCAATGGGAATCACGCCTGCACACAGGTAGAAAAGGCACTCTCAACGATCTCATTTCTACATCATGAATATCTCGACCGGTGCTGATTTTCTGATCAAACAAGGTAGTGGATCAGCTGAGCATGGCAGGCGCAAAAGAGAGGGGGCGGCACCTGCGGCGACCATTTCGGCCTTAGAGGCGGCGTATTTGGGCAGGACGAGGCCAGGGCAGTCGCAGAGGGTGAGGCGCTCGGTGATGTTGAGGGTCTGGAAGTGCTTGGTCTTGCCGGGCGTGGCGGCCACAGCGGTCTTCTTGGAGCCGAACAGCGCGTTGATGGTGGATGACTTGCCCACATTGGGGTAGCCCGTCAGGCCCACCATCAGCCGCTCACCCTCCGATCCCTGCAACCCCCCACCATTCGCTTGCATACGGAATTTCTTCAAGCTCACTTCACAGAGTCCCCTTCACGGGCTGCTTGCTTCACAATCAACAGCATCAAGCTTGAGTTTTCAGATGCCGTCACAGGCTGCTTGAAGCACAACTGACAGCATCATCCTTTCCACTCCAACGCAAGGTTGCCTAAGTGCTGGTCGGGAGGAGCTGTGCTTGACACTGTTGGGATGCGCACCACCAAGGTCTCCACTCTGCTCCCGGCGTCCACGGCCGCCTGCGCACGCTGCTGCAGCAGGCTTATGAGCTTGTCGCTGCCCACCACCTCCGTGCGGGTTCCCGCATCCTCCGCCAGGGGCTCCACCACATCTGTCACACCCACATCGCTCATCAGAAATCTGATCATCATTCATCCGTCATGAGTAATTGTGATGCCGGCAACATGTCGTATTTTGACAATGGCAAGCCTAAGCCTGTAACAAGCACAACGGCGCCAACGGCAGGATCAACGGCATGCAGCGGCCAGGGTATACCAGAGAAGCCAGCTGATCGAGAGGGCGCACCAGGGTTGAGCGGGCGCTCGGAGGCGGCCTTGGCGGACCAGAAGATGAAGTCGACGCCGCGCGCCTCAAAGTAGTCGGCCCACGCAGCGCGCAGCCGCAGCGGCAGCAGGTCCGCCTTGTTCAGCAGCATGAGAGAGGCCTTGGCCGGGTGCAGCTCGCGCGCAAAGTCGTCCATGTCCTCCGACCGGTACCGCAGCGGATCCCTCGCATCCAACACCTGCACAGGAGTGGGCCTCAGTGGTTGCAGTAACCAGCACCCCCAGACCAAAGCGAGGCCTATGCACAAACCAAGATCATATTCATATGATCTGTCATATCATCTTAGAAAGGGCACCTCGGATAACATCTTCTGCCACTGCAACAAAGTGGGAGGGAGCAGCCAAGGAAGGGGAGGTGGCAGCGTGCCTGGACGACGATGTGGGAGCGCTCAAGGACGCGCCAGAGCTGGCGCCAGACCTCCAGGTTCTTCTCAAAGGGCGTCAGCACCAGCAGCTCCTGCGCCTCAACCGCCGCCAGCTCGCGCCGCCACGTCAGGAACGCCGCGCGCTCCTGCGCATCCACCTCCTCCGGGCTCTGCTCCCGCCGCCACGCCGGCCGCCGCGGAATGCGCAGCCTGCAACGCAGCGCCCTTGGATTCAATTTTGCTTTATTTTCTTTTAATTAGTTTTTGTACTTCCTATTTTCAAGTACCTCAACCGTACTCTACAAGGCAATCTCGCCTGCACCTCCTGATCGATGAATGGGCCGCATGCATGAGAACAACTGCAGCATTGACAGATAGCAACTTCTGGCAAATGTCTGTTTGGTGGCGTCTTGCAAATGGAGTGATGTGGACTGGCACAGTCAGGCCAGATCTCAGCACCTGTGCCTGTTCCTCTGCTCGGCCGCTCTGCGCTCCCGCGCTGTCGAGGCTTCGGCCCTGGCATCCACTGCAGCTCCAGTGCTGATGACAATGACTTCCCCCCTCTCGGCAGTGAAGTCCCGCTCGGCCAACTCCGCCTGGAGTTCATCCATCAGGGTTTGTTCGTCAAACTCTCTCAGGAGAGCTGAAGGGAGAAACAACACTCCAATGTTGCTGGGCAGCTCATGTCTGGTAGGGAGGGCTCACCATTGTCATCAATTCTGTCAGATCGTTTGCTTCCAGCACACTTTGCATAGCAGGCTGATCCGTTGTGTGCAGTCCTTGTGTCTGCTTGCCGCCTGACCTCAGACCGCCACCCTAGTCATACCACACATAACAGTTGCACTCCCTGTTGCTTAAAGAATTTGACATCTCATCATCGTTCAGGTAGTTTGCAGAGGTACATTATTGTGTGATGTCAAGAATCGGTGCAGAACACACAAGGTACTTTTTCCCTGCTTCTCTCTGCTTGTCCCAACATTGATAAAACTCTGGCAGCGCGGTGGCGCACTCAAGAAATAAGTCATTTGAGTAATTTCGAGGGTTGATCCTCGGCGGATTACAGCCTGTCGCACCTTGTGCCTGTTCGACAGCGCAGCCCCAACCTTCATGCCCGCTTTGCGAGCTTTGCCGTTATGCTTCCCCATCTTGTGGAGTTCTTTTCAGAAGGTTCGAACAAATGTGGAGAACTCCTTCCAACCAGCCTCCGAGATCTTGACACAAAGTTGAAGCTTACTATTACTAGGATGTCCTTATGTAAACAAGAGACCAGATCGCTCGCACTACCGGTATCTAGCACTGCTACAATGCTCAGCTTGATTAACCTTTACACTTTACGTTAAGATCGTGCGCGTGTGTGGATATTCTTGAGTTGCAGAGGGCCTGAACTCCCTCGGTTGCCAGGAAGCCTAAATTGGTCTCGGAAGGTGCCATGCATAAGGAGGCATGGTTGGCCAGGTCATCTCAGAACCTCGGGAAGGCCTGACGTGTATAAGGACAGAGCTCCTTGGGACCGTCTCAGTGAATATGTGGTATCCTGCCTGTAGCTCTTGCAGTAGTGCGGTGACCACATAGTGCGCCTGCGTGCCAATATTAATATTACTAATATAGTATGCAAGTGCATACAGTCGGGTGACCCGGAGCGAAGTGTGACATCATGTCATTCTGACGGAGCTCCCATCATCATTGATGACCACGTAGTCATCACTGGCAGGACCCGGGACTTCTGACCAGCCCGAATATCAATTCTTTCTTTACAAAACTTAGTTGAAGACTGGCTCAGACATCTGTGTGCCAACTTGGAGAGAGCTATCTGCATGGCTTGCGAGTGCCAGAGCTGCCAGTTCAAGTACCACAAGTTGGCACGAGAATGGGGATATTCAGCCAGCACGGCAAGGGAAAGACTGTCGACTCACTCCAGACTCTAGAAATGATAAAGGCACCAGCAAGTTCGTGCAAATACCATACAGAAACAGCATCTAAATGTCCTGTTCAACATCGTGCAATCTACACTGGTCGATACCCCTCTGATACAATGTGATACCTCAAAGCCCTGCAAAAGTATTCCAAACAGCTTGTCTTCACGAGCACGGCCACAGCTGGCACAAACGAATCGCCCTGGCCTGGCCCCTATTCTATGTCGCCTGTCATCTGCTCCAGTCATCTGCCATGGAAAACCACGTCATGTCTTCCCCACTGCCACCGCAGTATCGGCACCCTGCCAAACCCACTGGAATGGCAATGATGCGATGTTCCCTCTCTCTTTGGATTCACATCGGAAACTCCTCCTGTCCCTGGTGCAAGCCAGGTGACACCATAGGGCACATCCATGCACATGCCTGTGCACGTGGCCTGCCCGGACTATGAATGAAAGCAGGCCGATGCAATTGGCTGCTCCACAAACAATGGAAAGGGGCCCCGGCAGACTGCTCTCAAAGTGAGATCCGGCTCATGCAACGGAACAACACTCGAGCTGCCACAATGGTGCGGCATCACAGTCAGCCAGCAACCCCACACCCATCATCCATTCGCTGATTGGGGAAACGCTGAAGGTTCTCTCGTCAGGTTCTCTCACACTAGTTGAGTTTCTCGGTGTGTTTGAACATCGTCAATGTGAAGAGGGTCTCCTCTCAATTGTCCTCTCAAAACCTTGGTGAAATCTTGCACCAATGAAATCCCTTGGGCAGACACCGGAAAAGAAAGGTAGCCCAGCGCACAGTTGTCTTTTTGCTCAAACGTGCTCAACACACATTGCCTGTGCTGCGGCGTCTCTGTAAGATGGAGGCCCACTCATTGCAGGGGCTCGTCTCAGAGCTGGCTGCGCATGAGGTAGGCTGGTGTCTATCAGAACCAGTTGAGCAGATGTAATGTCTGCTTAGCGCGTGCCCGGCCCATTAAGGACAATTGGCAGATCAACTGCTCCGGCTGTGAGGGGTCAAAGAATTCGGTCCTGCTCCGTGGCAGGACAAGCAGTGTTCCGCAGATAGCGTCTCTGCACAGAATGTATGCTCGCCGTTGCATGGGCTTGTACTGGGCTGTGGAAGGATTTGTCTGCCTCACAGCCGCAATACACAGCCTGGTCTTGGCGCCTCTTGTGGAGCCACCTCCACCAGGCACAAGGTCCACCCAAAAAGAGAATAGGAGGACGCCACAGGAGCACAGTCGTGTGGGCTGAGAGCTGCCGCAGTGGAGACCACGAAAAACAAGGGAGTTAAATTGCTGTCGCAGCCCCCATGAATCCGAGACCCCAAGGGTGCCCTCTGACTCGACCGCCGCGCCAGCAGTCATTCGGCGTGGGGTGGTGAAGCAGCTCTGGTGGCGGTCTAGACTGCCACTGGGCTGCCCATAGGCATGACTGTGTTGATGGGCTCGTACATGGAGCTGTAGCTGCCAGACTTCTCAGGCTCCCTCATGTACTCGCGCTGCCATATGGAGCCCATCTCCCACGCCTCCACCCGCTGCAACACCCCCCCAGGCATAACTCAGTGAGGGTTTCAGTCACACTCCTCAGCTAACACAATATTATGCCATCAACAGCCTGAGAGACACCTTCGGAGTACAATGAGTGATGGCCTGCCTGAAACACTGCAGTACGGGTGCATCAGCAGTGCATCTAATGTCAGCAGTACTGAGGTATAAGGGTACTAGGCAGATTATGGTAATCTGACAAAGCAGACGGCATACAAATGACCTGGCTTGGACACCACAGGAATCAGGCCGCAGGGAGGTGTTGATCCAGTGGGATGCAAGGGGGCAGCAAAGAGGTGAGATCAGGGCTGACCTCGGCGCGGGCGATGCCACCGTACGCGACAAAGTCGATGCCGGCGTCGGAGCCGTGGGGAGGGTGGCCCCTGTAGACGCGCGTGGACAGCACCTCTCCGCTGCTCAGGTATACCTCCACGCAGCTGTGATCCACCAGCACCCGCATCTGCAGCCCATGACAACAGCCTTCAGTTATCAAGCCGCTCAACCCACTCATTGCCCACTATTTCTAGAGCAGAATCACGATCTCGCATCATGCCCCAGATGATCCACACCCTCAAAGAGCCCGTCCTCAAATTTTGCTGGACCATGGAACATGATGCCTGTCTCTTGCCCTTACACATCAGGGTGGCTCCTGCTTTCAGGCTCTACAAATTCTGCCTTTCTCAGCATGTGAACTTAGCAGGATGATGCAGGGGCGGGCCAGCTCTGAAGCCTATGATGAGCATATGCAAGGTCAGTGCGCCCCCAGAGCGGCGTGCAGCGCACCGTGAGCGGCTCGCCGGGGCGCAGGTTGACTGGGCCGCCGACGCGGCGCTGGCCGTCAGAGTCCGGGTCCAGGTCGGTGGTGGTGGCCAGGTCGCGGCCTGCGCCACCCTCAAAGATGGCCTCCAGCACGTTGCGCTCCCAATCCAGCAGGATGGCCGCGCTGCCCTCGCCCCCAGCGTTCCACGACCGCAGCAGCACCCCAGCCGCAGTCGCCGTCCCCCTGCACAGGCGCTGGCATCTGTCACTGACATGCTGCAGTGGCTTACAACCTTGTGCGACCCGCTGGACCTGCACTGCGTCATGAATCTCCTCCATCAGCTTGGCTAGCCTGTCCTGGCGTACTATGATCTTTATCCCGCCAATCTCCCCACAATTGAAGAATAATATAGTTAACTGATACACAACACTAGGAAAACAGAATTCCTGCTGCCTGACACCATGCTAGCAAGACACGGGAGGGAGTGCTCACCGCTCCAGAGAGATGACGATGTCCAAAGCTGGGCCAGCAACGCCCTCCAGCGGGGTGGCTTCCTCAGGGAAGATCTGCAGGTGGGAGGTCCGCCAACACTCTCCCTGCCGCAGCCTGTTCACCTCCAGTGCAGGCTCCTGCAGCGAGGGTGGCACATTGTTTGACTACCTTGTCCAACCCCACCTGTGACAAGGTCATACTGATGCATTTGCATCAATGCATTGGCCGGGCAAAGCATGCCAGTAGGTTCTAACACATGCAGAGTACGGATGGCATGAGCACTTACCTGGATGAGCCGGTTGCCGCTGATGTACATGATGCGAGGCAGCGAGAGGCAGCCAGCGTAGTCATAGCTGCCCACCTTTCGCCGTTCCTGCAGCCAGCCCCACAGCACGTGCCGCTCCTGCAACACACCAGCCAACCCACTTACACCCCCAAACTTCACACATTCCTACCATGAAAGTATTCACGAGGCCAAGACTGTATGGACAAAGATGCATGTATGGATAGAGCCATAATTGGGTCAGTTGTGCACTGACCTGGTGGTCTTCTAGGAGGTTGGGTGCGTAGAGGGTGTCCCCCAGGTCCAGGCGGAGGGGCCCCATGGCGCTCTCCAGCAGGAACCGCGTGTTCTCGGCGTCAAAATTGCCCAGCCAGTACAGCACCGGGTTGGTGGGCGCATCGGGAGAGACGCACATGAAGTGCGTGTACTGCGGCTCCTGCCCGCTGCTGCCCACCTCCTCCTGTGCTCCCGTGCACCCATTGCTCGACGGCTCCCCGCCCGCCTCTCTGCAGCACACAACCGCACTACGTCAGCACTGGCTGAGGAGACGCTCACAGCACCACCTGTCAGCTGAACGGTACCACTTTTGCAAGGTTATGCCAAGGGCAGGATTAGACACGAAACGAGTAAACCTCTGGAGAAGGTTCCCACTCTGCCAAAAATGCACTGGAGTCTAAGGGTGCACTTTACAATCAGGTACATGAGGCAGCAATACAGGAAGAGTGTGCAGGCGAGAGGAGCACGCACAGTGACAGGTTGCCGTCCTCCTTGCCGGCCTCGTCCGCGTAGGGGTTGAGCAGCTGCTCGCTGAGTAGGCTCTTGCCGGCCCCCTCACCATCCGCGCCGCCCCCGGGCGGCGGCTCCTTGCCATCCTCTTCCCGGCCGGCGCGCAGGCCGGCCGCCGCCAAGTCCTTGCGCGGGGAGAACCCGGCCTGCACCTGCGGCCCCGCCGCGGCCGCCGACTTGCAGTCGGCGGTGGGCGAGGCCGGGTGGCTGCCATTGGACGAGGGGTGGAACGCGCTGATGTTGTTGTAGGAGTTTGACAGCGAGTGCAGGCTGCCGAGCGCGCTGCGTCGCCGGTGCTCCTCGGGCACGACTGTGAGCGCCAGCAGCAGCGGGCACTCCCACATCGCGCCGGTGTCCACCGAGTCGGCCTCACACAGCATGCCGTCATAGCGCCAGCCTGATCGCAGGTTGTCCGAGCGGTAGATCATCACGCTGCCACCCTTGCCCTTGATGCCGCTGCCCATCAGCATGCCCCACTCCTTGAAGCGCCCGTCCTTGCCCTTGAACTCGAAGATGAAGGGGTCCCGCCAGCCCACCAGGTTGCTGTCGGGCGGAGGGTACGCCAGAAACGGCTCCTCCGACTTCACCCAGTTCGCCAGTAGCGGGTCCGGCTCCCCGTCATACCCTGCGCATGCAGCAGCCTTTCATGGTCATGCGCTGCGGAGAAAAATGATACCTTCTGCTGCTCAAACAGTCCGCTCACATCACACGCTGCGGCCTGTCTGCCGTCTTGGCAAAGCAAGATGTATAAGAAGAGCAAGCGGCGTGGCAAAAGGGAGGTTGCCGGACCTGTCTCAGGCACAGCGAAGCATTGGGACTCCACGAAGGGAAGGTTGAGGTCGTGCTCCGGCGGCGGCAGCGGGCCGCAGTCGGGGTTGCTGCGCAGGCGCACCCCTGTGTACAGGATGGTGGGCGTGCCATCCGTGTCGATGATGCAGCAGCCTGAGAAGCAGCCGTCCGCGTCCAGGCCCCCCGGCGTGGGCATTAGCGCGGGCGGCAGGTGCTCCCAGTGCACTAGGTCTGTTGTCACCGCGTGACCCCACACGATGCCAAAGTCCCACTCGCACCCATTGATGATGTGCTGGTAGAACCTGCGCATCACACGGATGGTTGCTTGTGAGCGCCCCTGCAGACATGCTGCCCAGAGCACCCTCACATAGGGTGTCCCCCAGCTGTCAAGTCCAGAATCTTCACCACGCCTCACAAGTTTCTCTGCCCAGCGCTGCGCATGGGCGCTCAAAATGCGCATTTGGGGCAGATCTGCAATCTGTTGCTGTGCCATAAACACCTCAAAGTGAGGTGTAAACCATCCCAAGAGCTGAAATCTGCAGCTTCCAGCGGAAGCGCCCTCCACACACATTGTAGATATTTCCAAGATGTTGTCCAGGGTTGCATCATGGTCTGGAACATTGAGCAACCATGACACATTCGGTGTGCAATTATTGATCTCCATACGTCTAGTGGCGTATGACAACAAAATTGCCTGGTCACATCAGGCATGTCCCAACAGAAGACATGTCCTGGTACTTCACACCTGGACCTGATTTGTCGAATCCAATCGAGATTTAAGATCAGCAAACAACTCTCATAATTGCTAGAAAGGTGCCCATCTTGCTCGAGCACATTCATCAGAGACGAACTCGAAGGACCTCGAGCACTCGAAAATCTCAACCCTGGGGAATAGGTGACACAGGTGGTCAACACGGACAACAGGCCATGCCCACTACGAATAAGCAGAAAGCTGTGGTGCTGCAGTAGTGCCAATTAGTGAGCTTTAGAAGCACTGATTTACGCGTGTTTGCAATCCAGGGAATCAAGCAGACGTAAGCACAATCGAAAGAGCCGCCTTCTCCTCAAGTGTTACCCCGATCGTTGCAGCAGCATGGGTACTTGAAATAAAGGGCTTCAATAGCCGGAGAATTGGTCAAATTTCTCCGGGAGAGAAGCGAGGGAAGGCCAGGGCAAGACTTACAAGTGATATCTGCCGTTGTGGTAGAACGGGCCATTGGGGTCGTTTATCCAGCCTGACGAAGGCATTACATGGTAGCTAGGCTTCTCTGGGTCCTGTCTGAGCGCAGCTGACAGGTCCATCAGGGACTCCGCCTCGCGTACTGTGCTGGGAGGGGCTGGGAAGCCCGCAGCTCTGGTCACTAGTTGCGCAGCTTTCTGCCTCTTTCTCTGCCACACAGGGCGACCCACCACTCCGGGTCCAACCTGTGGGCTAATATCAATTTGTAATTTCATTCAAGGAGGAAGGGAGGTCATCATGGCGAGAGCAATCGAGAGAACAGACCGGTGCCTCCCTGCCTAACTTGTGATTATTATCATATCTCCGCTGCACATGCTGATGATGTTCCACGTATTGAGGGGGAATGTTTTCTTCAACCCCTCTTCACTCCATGCGCCACATTGTTGGAGCTATGATGTTCTTGTCATTCGCATCCTGGGCGCTCCTTTGACCTGAGTCATGCTGGGAGTGGCATCGAACTGCCAGCCAAGGGCACCATGCATATGCCATATGGCCGATGCACACGCATGCATGCGCTGCACCGCCAAATGATTTGGCTCTGCACTGCCGGCAGGATGGTGCCGACTTGCCAATACATGCGGCAACATGGCAGTGGCTGCATAGTCAATCGCACCATGTGCATGATGCACTGTGCACGCGGCTGCGGTGGTGCACGCAGGCATACATGCGGTATCACAACTCCGCCGTTTCTTTGGGTGCGCTTGCCGGAATACATGCGCAGACACTCCTGCTAGAGTATGATAATAGCCAGGCCATACATAGACTGAAGTGCTTTGTATGCATGAGCAATTCTTCGCAAATATGTTTGCAGAACTTTTGCGAGAGCTGCTTTGAAGTTTGTCGACGTACGTCACGATCGTGATCACAAACTTACGGTAATGCAATGTACCATGGTTGACAATAGACTGGAGGTACTCTTTACTGATGGAACGCCTGCAAACCTTTGAAGTCGCATTCCAGCGATATTTCTAGACAGTGCACTTGCAGATCCTTGGTGTCCCGATGTATGTCTGGGTGCTGCTTTCACGCTACTATACTCACACTCTTACAAGTTTAGACATGGCGAATGAGCCGCCCCCTTCCGCCTAAGCATTTCCTGGAAAACCGTCATTCTAGTAAACTGTTTAATTGAGGACACAGTAGCTTGTCTGGGGCCACCGAAGTGCTGGCGAGATTAGTGCGGAAAGCTGCCCACGCTGCTCACACAGGTTCCATCAGCTGAAATGGTACCGTATTCCTAATCCTCTACACCTGATTATAGACAGAGAAAAGGGCCGGCGTCACAGCACCGCCCCGCCCATCCTGTGTCTCTCCTGGACACTCCCATTCCCTGAATAGCCCACCTTATAGCCATCATCTCATTGTGAAACACACGCACACAGGCTGCTCCTTGCGCGCGCGCATCAGTCGGCGGGGATGGGCGGGTAGCACTGCTGGAGCCAGGGGTGCTGCAGGGCCTCGTCGGCACTGGGGCGCTTGTTGGGGTCGGCGGTCAGCAGGAAGGCCAGGAAGTCCAGGCAGCCCTGGTCGGCCTCCGGCACACGCTTGCGCAGGCTGGTGCGCTTGGGCCGCAGGTACTCATACCGGTGCTGCAAGGCACACCGGCAATCTCAACCCCACAGCTCAGACGACCACGCATGCGGCAGAGAAGCACTGCGATGGAAACCTTGCCAACTCCAAAGAGCAGGGCTACGAGCATCTCTTGCAGTGCCTACAGCTTGGGTTATTTGCATACTTCTGGAACTTCGGGATTGTTATCGTTGATCTGGTGGGCAGATGCCGAGCAGGGCTGATCAGTCCAAAATAAGTTCCCCAAGCCATCAAGTGCAATTAAGAAAGCCAGGGATAAGGAGAGCAGGGTTAAGGTGACATTTGGTATTACAGAAAATGGGCGAACCGAGCGGGGGTTGCGGTCAAAGAGAGCGCCGGAGCGCGTGTAGAAGCGCTGCGCATAGCGCCCCTCGCGCAGCATGTGCCGCGGCAGGGCCCCCAGAATGCCCTCCAGCCGCGCCAGCAGTGTCGCCAGCGAGTCATTCTGCATGCCCAGCAGCACTCTCAGCACCCCAACAACATGCCCAAGTCATGCACACTGGCACACATAAAAAAGAGGGGCACCTCAAATAAGCCGGGCACAATGCACCCAGGGCGGCATTTGTTGGTCCTGCACTTTGCTGCAGAGACAAGAATACAGTACCCCGCTGAGATGCCTGCTCCGCAGCAGGAGTTGGGCTAGCAGCTCGGTGCAGACATGCAGGACAGCTGGGGTGGGTGCAGCTGTCGCGCACCTGGAACAGCACAAAGCCGGAGAGGAGCTCTGCCAGGATGCAGCCGAGGGACCAGACGTCCACCTTCTGGCCATAGGGCAGCCCCAGGATGACTTCTGGCGCGCGGTAGGAGCGCGACTGCACGTAGCTGCTCAGCTGGTCCGTGCTGAAGCAGGACGAGCCAAAGTCTATCACCTTCACCTCGCACCTGCGCGACAGCGCGTTTGTCTCCACAAACATAGCTGAGGGTTAGCCTGCTAGCAGAAGGGCTTGCCACAGAGCAAGGATTGGCGTATATGAATTGCAGGCTGGTCTTAGTGGGCACCTGGAGTAGGATTTGATGAGGATGTTCTCTGGCTTCAGGTCCGAGTGGATCAAGCCCAAGGAATGCAAAAACGCCAGACTTCTCAGAACCTGCAGTCCCAGCAACAATTGTAATTGAGCTGCATAGCAGACAGCAACGGTTTGGTTCATGAGTGATGCCCTCCTTCATGGCAAGTCTGTCAAAATTTGGGAGTATGGACTGCAGCAGGGCACAAGGGGCTGACCTGCCGGGCAATGGACTGAACACGGGGCAGAACAAAATACGTTGCATCCCCCGACTCTCTGTTGTACTTCTGGAATTCGTACAGATTGGCTCTCAGCAGCTCACACACCAGGAAGAGGTGCTCCTGCAGCGCACATACAAGTCCACTTTTCAGGCTGGGTCTGCCAGACACACATTTGCCCAGCTACAATGGCCCACATTTGCTATGCATGTATACAGAAGCACCGCAGGGAGCGGATCATTACGCTCTGCCATGCAATGACAGGGCACATAACAACGGGGCCAATTTGCAGGCAAGTGAGTAACCCCCACATACCTTATAGTAAAAGTAGTCGTACAGGCGCAGCAGGCCGTGCTCATCGGCGGGGTCGGCGGCGTTGATGTAGGAGAGCAGCTTGATCTCGTCCAGGCTCTGGTCGAAGTAGTCCTTGTTGTTCTTGATGATCTTCAGGCACACCAGCCGCCCTGTCTTCACATCCAGTGCCTGCACCGCCTTGCTGAAGGCTGCTGACCCCAGGAAATCCATCACCTGCGATTGCATGGTGGTCCTTTATACTTTGACCCATTCCCCTTGTGAGCTTATGTTTGCGCGAGTGTGCCAGTAGCACAGTGTGTCCCTGGCCATGGCTTTGCTGCCAATGTGTTGTCCCCGCAGGCGTGGTGGATGGCTTATGGCACCTGGTAGCGGCCTGCTATGAGGTCGTTGACGCGGATGGGGAAGTCCTTTGTCTCCTCAAAGCCGGTGCGCCGCCTCCGGTGGATCACGCTCAGAGTCATGATCTCATACCTGAACACAGTCCCCCCATATGACTTGGCTTTCAACTGTCACACGACACCATCCCAGCTTGCAGTAAAACAGCGAGGTTGCAAAGTTCAACGACAGTCTCGGTGGGAGAAATGGGGCCGTACTTGCGCTCAATGTACTCTGGGTCATACTCGAAGACCAGCGCTTCGGGCGAGGTGCCTGCGTCTGCGGCCGTAGGTGAACTAGCAACTGCTCGTCGCGCGTCGGATGAGGCCGGGCTGGACCCAGCAAGAGCCTCAATAGATGTTTTAGGCCTCTCCCCGCCGCGCTTGGCCCTGCTGCCAAACTCTTCTGCCGCCACATCTGCACGCACAACCCCTGTTTCATGCCTTTGATTGTGGTATTGCACTAAAAGGACCCCTGCAGCAGCCCTGCAGAGCATGACTCGTCGCACTCCTCACGCTCCAAAGACAAGGTCCAGGAGCTACTGAGAAGGCTGGGAAAGATTCTAGCGCCACCTGATGGGCCCTGGTGTGGGAAGCTCTCGGGAGCGTGCTCGTTGCTGTGCATGGCAGAGGTGTGCAGGGCGACAAGGTCATGCTGTGGCAGTGATGCGCTGATGGCCAGCGGCGGGAACGCCAACTGCACAAAACACATGCCCAGTTAGTTTCATCCATTTGACATGAATTTGTCCATCACTTCGGATTACAACACAATCAAGCCAAAAATTCCCTTTGTAACGCCCTCAGTGTAACGTGCGTGACAGTTACAGACAGCAAGTCCAACAACGCCGCTGATCAATGCACGACAGCTAGGTGTGCAGCACCTGATGCTGCTTGGCGACCAGTAAAGGCAGCCCGGAGGCAGCATGTGGAGAATCGGCGGCGACGCTGCACGCTGCGGCTGGCTCCGGCCCGTCCTGCAACTCCAGCAGGGGCGCCAGCGCCTCGCCGCGCGAGTCTGCCGCAGGAACGCCCCCGGCTGGCTGCTCCATGCCGCTGCTCACCTCAGCTGCGCGCGACACCATGGATAGGCGCGACGGCACCGCCGCCGGGCCGTCCGCCGGCGGCCGGGACGCGCGGCCGGTGGCGCGCGTGGCCGGCGGCTCCTCGGAGAGCACTTCCCTGTTCGCGGCCGCGCGCATGTCGACCAGCAGGCGCCCTGTTCTGGGCATCAGGTCCACGGACGCCACCTTGGGCAGGGCTGTTGAGGGCTGCTGCACTGGCGTGCTGACCTCCGGGACGCTGAAGCGCTCTGCAGTGAAGTCCATCCCAGAGACATCCTGCGCCGCCTCTGTCAGCGCCAGCTTGTCCAGCGACAGCTGCGGCGCCAGCAGGCCCTGTGACGAGGGCGGTGTCTCAGCGGCTGACATCTGGGGAACGTCTGTGCCTTCAGGGACAGGATCCAGGGTTGGCTGCCGGAGAGCTTCCCCCTCAGCAGGGGCCAGCGCAGCGCCCATCAGCTGCTGCACCAGGGAGATCTCCTTGTGCAGGCGGGGCGGTTGGGGCTCAGGCGTGGATGACGATGCAACTGGCTTGGCATGTTCTTGTGGGCTGTCAGATGCGGCTAGCTGCTGTTGGGTGTCCTGGGGTGGCGGTGGGACTGGAGCTCGCTCCGGCAGGGGATGCTGGTGGGCGTTGGATGAAGATGATGGCTTGTGGAAGGGATTGGCACCAGGGGCATCGCTGGCGGACGGGCTGACAGCATGGTCGGCTGCTGCGCTGCGCAGGGCTGACTGGATGTCCGGACTGCTGCAGGAGCCACCCACTGCATTGCACCCACAATGTATCAGCAAGAAGTCTTCTCTGGCCCTTATATACTGTTCGAGTTGGGCAAGGTTGTATTAGAAGCATGACCCAGGACATCACCTCGTAGCTCGGGTGAGAGTTCCATGGAGAAGGAGTCACTCGCGCGGCTCATGCTGAGGTCGTCATCTGAGTCATAGCCCGAAGATGCCGTTCCCTGCCACAAGGCAGAGCCAATTGAAATCTGCTATCACTCAAGAATAACACATATGACTCGTCACACACGCATTCGAAGACAATCAGACAAGCCGGGTTCATGCATTACGTGGTTGATGAGGGCCACCTTGGAGGGGCGGCGCTTGCGGAAGGACTGCCAAGAGGAGAAGACGGCCCCAGGAGCTGCGGGCTCGGATGGGGGTGTCACCGGAAAGCTGAATGCCTCGTCCTCCTCTGACCTTCCAGAGGGCGACGCAGGCTCCGGAGTCTTCACTGCCGAAAACCTGCTCCCAACCATTTGAAGCTCAATTTAAGCAGCTTGAAACACCAGCAATTCTCCCCACCTTGACCAGATTTTTGCTGCATGCTTTGGCGGCCCGCACATGATGTATATGTTGCCTTTGCAGGAAAAATAGCCACCGTGCAACCACATTAAGCAGATGACAGGGGCAAGGAAGACTCGGAGCAGGCCGCACCCAAATGAGGGAGTCTTTGTATCTGCTTTACTGGGAACATTTTCTGCGTCAATGGACACCTCTCTTCCTGACTTGATTGTCAGTGCCGCAAACTTTCTACTCTCCTCCTGGGCAGCAGACTCTTGCAGTTCCTGTTGCTCGCTGATGACTGGATCAGCCGTCACCTGCAGGACCAAGCCCTTGTGACCACAGCAGTGCCAAAGCCCAAGAGGATGTCTGCATGTGACAGAATGCAAACGAAGGATTATACTACATGCTCTTGTATCGATTAGGAAGAGCAAGCCAAGCATACCTCGGCGGACACTTCCTTCGAAGATTCGTTGGAAATACTTAGGGGTTCAATTGTTGCTGCCTCCTGCGTGCTGACTTTTGATGACTCTGAATCTGATCGAGGTTGGACCCGCCGGCTGAACACATCAGAGACCTGCGCATGCCATTAGTGTCTTACCCCAGAAGCATGAGCATTTTCGCTCCCAAGACCCCCCCACATTTATATGCTTGCATGTGTGCTATCATTTTCAGCCCGTTTGGGAGTGAATTACCTTCTCAAATACTCCCAGAGGATCTAGAAAGCTGCGGCTGACGGTGCTGGGTCCCGGAGCAAGCCCCTTGCCATCTGGGCCGGGTGGCGGCTGAGGGGCACCTCGATGGTCAGAGCCCCTGGCTGCAGCATCCAAGTAGGTTGCCCCCGAGCTAGCCGCCACAGCAGCGATGGCTGCCGCCTGGCTTGTGGCTGCGCTCTCTAAGACCCTGCTCGCCTGCCTCTTTGACGCCTTGCGCTTGCTTTGCAGCTCCCCTGCAGGTGCCCAAGAACGGCTATCATGATATATCTCAAGATGGCGTGCAGGAAAGACGATACACATGGCATGCCTTTGCTGCAATACACTTCAAGGCCCAAGGTTGCGCTTGAGCCGCAGGTGAGAGAGACCCACCTGAGGAAGCTGCTCTGGGTGGCTGGAGCTTCAGAGCCGCGGCCGTGCCCAGCGCAGGGGACGCCACAGCAGACGCGGACATGGCCGAGCGCGCTGGGCTGTCCACAGGATACACCGGCTCCGCTATCACCACCCTCTGTGCCCCCTGCGTCTCATTGCCCCCACAGCCGCCATCAGTCCCACAGAGAATTTGGCAGGAGGCCGATCGGCAGGGTCATATGCATGGTTTTGCAGGTCTCACCTGCTGAGCAGCTGCGCCCAGGTCCGCGCTGGAGTCCTGGGCCAGTGGGGAGGCCGAGCCAGACTTGTCGCGCTCCACACGCTCGCCGCTGAAGTAGGACGAGCCGCGACCGTCGCTGGACCCGCTGTCTCCCCCATCGTCTCCCCATTGCTGCAAAGCCACACAGTATCGCATCAGCCACACTGGTTGATAGAGATTCCCCAGCAAGGTCCAAACTTTTGCCAAGTCACCATCATTGAGACTCCCCGATGCGCAGCTGTAGAGGGGCAAGTGCATGCATGGCACAGCAACCCCCCGATTTCAGCAGCCCACGCATTCCCCAGCACAGGCTGCTATGCGACAGCACTACCGGGCAAAGATGGGCACGAGGGGAAACAAACTAGCACAAGAAGCTATCAGGGGGCGTGCCTGGCCCTGGAAGGCGAGCGCCCTGTGGTACACGTCCTCGCCGCGGCCGCTGCCGTCCTCATCGCTGGCGTCCAGCTCGCGCGACACAAACGCGTCCTGGCAGCGGATCTCCTCGCGCACGTACCCCGGGTCCTCGTCATCCTCGTACTCATCTGACTCCTCCCCGGCCTCCGGATCGCGCCCTGCCAGGTTCCCAATGGCCAAATCAGGCACCGGTCAATCCATGCACGAAATGTTTGTGATCTGATGCTAAAAAGGCTACAGAAGCTGGCTGGAGTGAGCCTGCCGGATGCAAAGAGCGGTTCGAAGGCAGCCAGAATAGGCACCGGCCAACCCGTGCGCAGTATGGGCTACACAGATGGTTGTGACCGCCGTGCGAAGCAAGCACAGGCTGGCACGGACGGATGTGCAGGACACAAAGAAAGGTGCGGGGTGATGATGAGCCCACCTGCTCCATCCGGCACAGTGGCGTCTGGCTCGCTCTGTCTCTCAGTCTGCAGCGCTCCCGTCCCTGGTCCTGGCAAGGGCTCAGCTCGTGGCTCATCCCTGAGGTAGCGGATAATTTAGCATCAATTCGTGCCTGCTAGGACCAGAAAGGGGCTATGGGAAGGGCCCCGTGTGCCGACTGTCCTCAGAGTTGCGTTCCCTTTGTATTACCACAAGCCTGAGGTGCCTTGAAGGGGGATGCTGATGGAGCTTGTTATCTAGTACTGATGAGCAAGATCAAAACAGTGACTGTGATGGTTTGGGCTCAAAGGGTGGAGGGGGGCCATACTTGATAGGGCTCTCCCCATAGTTAAGTGATTACCTGGTAGTTTCTCCTGCTTCTCCTTGGTGTGACGTCTCCCCATATCTCTTGGTAGCACTGCTTGTGAAGGCAAAAGTGTCCTCATGGCTTTCACCAGCCTCTGCTTGGGAAACAGGTGATGAGCCTTCAACCTCAGGATAACGGTTCTCCAGCTCTCTCACCAAGGCCTCCTCAGCAGCGTACAGCCCATTGGTGTGCAGGAAATGCACAATGAAGTTTAATGTCTCACTGTGTCTGGATGGTGAGTCCATTTGAGGATTGCCTTACTCACGGGAGGATCGCATGACACAACTTAGCCTTCTTCCATATGATGTGAAAGCATGGTATAGCATCAATATTCTATTAATATTAATAGATCATTGTGTTCACAGCGCGCGCCTGTGTGTTGGATCAAGGCAATGAGACCGTCTTGCACCCCCACTCAAGTTTTGGAAGGGTTAATCGTGAGGGATGCTGGTTAATGCCGAGCCAGACCTTCGTGCAAGCAGCAATGGAATATGCGAGACACCGGATCCCACAATGTAAATCATGTTGAATCACTAATAGTTTAAAAGCAACGTCACGTACGTGGTGATCATCGCAATTCTGAAGCCGGTCGACCTTGGACCATCTCGTCTACACTTGCTCTTGCTGTCCCTGAGACATGGAGAACCTCTTAGATCTACCAGAAGCAATCATAGAGGAAGTACTTTACTACACTTCCAGGGATCTTAGGACCATCGCCCAGGTTGCACAAGTGTGCAAAGCTTTCAAGAGGACTGCCTACAGCGACAAGCTTTGGTTGAAGATCTGCACGGCCTGCTTCACAGAGACAGACCCAACTCTTTGGATCGCACAAGGATCACCTCGCAATGCCGGGATCAGATCTCTGCAGGCCCCTACGAACTACAGGTGCTGCAGCTTTGAGGGCAAGACACTATTCTTCCCCGAAGTTTGCTTGGATCTCTTTTACAGCAATAATAATGCGTTGCGTATTGCGCTAATCAAACATGCCGTTGTACTGCAGATGTGTGTACCGCCTGCTGTCTTCCTCTGCATTCATTGTGGGCTTGTGGAGGGGCAGTGGCAGTGCTGCCAGGAGCACGTTGTATGAGTTTCACTGGGAGGTTGACTGCATTGCTGGGACGGGCCTCCTATATGAATCATTGCAGTACGCACTGCCACTCCTGCTCCGCCAAGACTAGCGCCCTGCAAGAAGTCCTCAGCGATTAAATGGGATGTTAACATGAAGGTGGTGTGCTGTCAGGCTGGGTCCTGTCCGAAGCAGCTTCTATCGGATCGGGTCTGACAGATTGATCGTCCCGGAACTGATCAGCGATAATCACTGCGTTTTGCGACGGACCCAAGTAATCCAGAAGACACCATCCAGGGCTGCTGAGTCGGCAGCTGCAGTTGCCATGAACAGCTTTGGGGTAAGTGAATCTGTTGTTTTGTCAATAAAGCAATGAAAGGGAGGGCGACTTTTTCAATTCCATTTGACTTTCCCGGTCACTTACCTTGCACCGTTGTGGACTGTGCAGAGCAGTCCAACTGGGGACATTGTGCTGGGGTCTAGCCCACAAGGAAGCTTTGAGCATGAGATGCTACGCTTCATGCAGGTAAAACCGGTCTGCTTGGCTGTGCTTTGTTTCCATAAATCTTGCATGCAAGCCCCTATGCTTTGGTGCCTCATTTCTGGAATGCATCACCACACCATTCATGCAGCCCATTTGTTGAGCAGGCAAACGTCGCCAGCAAGCAACGGCGGAGGAGATCATCCAGGAACCAGTCACCCGGCGGTGCGTCCTTGTGCCTCTTTGCTGGCCCTTGCGATGGCCATTTCGAAATCTTGCAAGTCTGCCTGTTTTTTGGAGGACTTCAGGCAACAAAGAGGGGTTGCGGCTCAAATGGCTGACTATTAACGGACATGGTGCTCCAGGTGCAGGCAGTCCTGGGGAGAGCACCACAATACACCACCTTTGCCATGTCCACAGACCCGTACCCACAGCAAGACATCCATTGCAAGGATTGTGGAAGGGAGACTATGGCCCGAACGGCATCCAGGTTGTGCAGATCATGTACGACTTTTCTGGCACAGCAGCAAGACTCGTGGCAACCAAGGTATGGGCCCAGCGCCCCAGCACTCCCTCCTGATTGGCTACTTTCGATTTTTCTTCCTATGCAGATGGGTTTCCTTGGTGACAGTGCCTCGAATGATTGCCTAAGTTGGCACTGACAGCTCCTGACAGCTGCTGCACTGTTGCAGGTGACAGGGGATGATCATGTCCCAGCAGGGCGGCGGACCTGGCATGCACAGGCTGCACCTCTTGTCGAGCCATGGAGCAGGGAAGAGAGAGATCTCGTCGACCTTCGGGACCTGCTTGTGCCTGTCTTTCCACCCGGCGACAGTGAAGAATCCGAGGAACCACGCAGCAATGTAAGCATGCCTGCCCTGCCCTCAGCTGCTGCAGTAGTGTTGCCTTGAATCTGAGGGGCATAATTTGGGCATGCTTCTGTCTGCAGTCATTGCTCAAGTTGCTAAAATAATATAAATTGGTGTTTTATTGATCAGGCTGTCTGCTTGCAGGTTGTGGCTGCGTACGTTGGTAAAGGGAAGGTTGCAGGCCTCAACTATTTCCAGCCGAGGTGGGTTGAGGGGCGGCTGTGGCAGTATGACAATGGCGGCATCGGCTTCATGTGGATCGACGCTGTCTTTCAGCATCTGCTGGTGGACCTGAAACGGGTTGATGATGACTTTCGGTGAAGCAACTTTAAGTGGCGTTCTATACGCAGATCTCTACAGCCGTCAAACACACGCTTTGCAAGATGTTTTATAACCGTGATCCAGCACATTTGCTTAGCATCGATTAGTTGATCACACCTGGAGGTACCAATGATGAAAGGAATGAGTTCTGATTATGTGTACAGTCAATCTTAATCTCAATTTCTTCCTTCACTTCAATTCCTGAGCTCTGGTCAGGCACTACTCTCAAGTGGGCTCAAGCAGACTCTGCTGAAAGAGGCATCTGCCTTCATGACATGCGCAGTCTCACCTGCTACAATTATCCCACAAGGCACATTGCATCTTGTCACTAGAAGCACTTGCACAATCGCCCAAGATGAAGCTTGCGTTTGCTGACAGGCACTGGGTAAAAAGCAGCACGCCTCCTCTCAGAGCGCAAACAGCATCAAATCCAATATCAACGTGTGTGGCTTTTGAGCAGCTTCTCAATACACTTGACCTGAGTACATAACACTAAGCCTCGCGCAGCTCTGCATCCAGGTCGACCACTGGTGCACCGCCAAGCTGCTGCACAGATGAAGAGTCTCCCGCCCTCCATGCAATGTCCAGCTCGGGGCGCGCTGCACGCAAAGCCTCCACCCTCCCCTGGAACCCATCCTCCTCCAGCGCTGGGTTGCCCCCTCCGATCACCAACATCTGGACAGGCAACCACACATCAATGAGTAATCCAAGAAGGTCCTTCTATGTGCATGAACAACCCACCTAGGCATCCCTTGACATCTGCAAATATCGTACAGCTGAGATGGTGGTCAATTAGAGAGATGTAAACGCGCTGCAGTAATTGAAAGGGGGAGAGTGGCATGTACCTCCAGAGCAGGGGCTGCCTGGGACTCCAGAACGTCGAAGAGGCGGACCATGCCGACGGTGCCAATGCGGCATGCAGACAGCTCCAGCTCCATCAGCTGCACAAAGCTGGCGGCCGAGAGCCTGTCCGCCACGATGCGCGCCCCCTCGTCCCCCAGGCGGCTGTCAAACAGGCTCAGCTTGCGCAGCTTCTGCGCGCTCCCCAGCAACTCTGCCGCTCCTGTCCCCATCTGCGCCGTGCAAGCTGGCTTCAAAACCTCCCTCCATACTTAACGATCTGATGAACAACAGAAGTTGGAAGAAAGATTGCAGGGAGCCCGTCGACCCTGATGCTCAGCCATGGTTCTTAGAGAACGTACAAGAGTAGTTCAAGGAAAATACTGTTGGCAGGACAGTGGACCTATATGCATGCGGGGGAATGGACATGGTAAGCACCTGGTTGCCGCCCACATCCAGCTCCTGCAGCAGGGGCCCCTTCGCGAGGGCGCGCCCCAGCGCAGCAGCGCCCTCGTCCCCAATGCGATTGCCGCGCATGCGCAGGACCTTCAGCTGCAGCCCCCTCTCCAGAGCCTCCGCCAGCGCAGCTGCTCCCGTGGGCCCAATGTCATTGTCATTGATGTCCAGCAGCTCCAGTGGAGACGAGGACGGCATCGCCGCTGCCAGACTTGCCGCACCTGGCCGCATTTGCTCACTCAAGAAGCATGCACTGATTGAATGATCAAGCAGGATAGCCCGGGCCATGCAGCTTGATAGGCTCGGCGCAAGATGGAGAAATGCAAGGGACTTTTAAGTGTGCCAGAAGCAGAGATCCCTCAGAAGAGCCACCTTCATCTCCCAGGGCTGCCCGGCCCAGGTGCAGCTCCTTGAGCTGGGACAGCAGTGGCTTCAGGGCGCTGGTGCCGCTGAAGCCGAGTGGGTTGCCGTCCAGTCGTAGAACCTGCAGCCGGATCTTCCGTGCTGGCCCAGCCGCCCTCCCATTGATCTCTGCATCTGATGCCACCCCACCGCTAGCCTCCGCCTCCAATGCATCCCTCGCATCCTCAAAAGCTGCTGCAAAGGACCTCGCCCCGCTTGCCCCTATCTCACAGTCCTGCAGGTCCACCTGCATCACAAATTCCAGTTCTGCATAATTCTTTTGTGCCCATGAAATTGATACAAATATTTATGCATGCATGAGACCCTTCGGAAATGGCCAATCATGCTGACAGCAAGGCATGGCCATCGAATTCAATTAGGGATGAGGGGACCGTCACCTCGCGTATGAAAGGGATGGCCGCAGCCACAGCTGCTGCGCCTTCATCACCAAGACTGTTGCCGGACAAGGTCAGATGGTCCAGGCCGGTGCCAGCAGCGATGGCCTGCTGTAGGGCCCGCAATCCTGGGGCGCCAACACCTTTGCTGTGCAAGTCCAGCTTTTGCAGGCCCGTGTTCCCTGGTTGCAGCCATTCATCATGAGCCATGACTGGCATTGCATGCAGAGAGCACATGCATGCAGGCAGATCGTTGACATGCTGGACCATGGGGGATGATCCAGGCACACCTGATAATCCTCCAGACAGGGCTGAGAGAGCTTCATTGCCGAAGGATGAAGTGCCCAGAGACAGGCTCTGCAACGTGCTGTTGCTGCGCAAGACTCCAGCAAACTGTTCTGCGTCCTCCACAGACAACGAATGGCTGGTGGCCGTGAAGTCATTCAGCCTGGTGTTGTTCTCAAGTGCACTGCACAGATCCTTGACCTCCTGCATGGCAGAACCTTGTCCAGGATAGCATTTACAGGAATTAAGAAATGATTTTGCATCTGAAATTGTGCTAGAGGCACATAATTGCCGCTGTCCGAAAGCGAGTCCATTTGGCACCAGATCACCTTTGCCAAAAATGAGTTTGCTGATTACTTATGCTACAAAAAAGTAATGAGACATACTACCGCATACCTCACGTCCAAATTTACGTGTCCTGAACACCGTGATGGAAGTCAGACTGGGATCGTCATCGACAAGTCGCCGAACCCAATCCTCTACTCCTGCACCCGTTCCTGGCGCTCCCCATGCCATTGATCTATCTACTCCAGCGACTGTTGATCTCCACCTTTGTGGAGAATGAATGCCAACGGCAAAGATCTGTCCGAGGAAAGGAGAAGCTGCACTTAGTAAGATTTGTCATATGATTGGGCTCCAGCGGCACTCGTCAGAGATTTGAGACTAGTCTGCATTGTAGCCTCCAAGATTAAATGTCCAAATTTCCACACGATGTGGCGATCGTACAGATCGCTGAGGTTGTTGCGGAATTGCGCAAGATCTGCTTGGTCACAAAATAGTGAACATGGGTGCTTGGTGGCCTTCATTCCAGAGCATTCAACACAATTAAAGCACACATATTCGTCCAGTAGTATTGGGGCGGAGTTACAGACACACACTGTTCCAGTGTGTCTCCGGCTGCTCTAAATTTTTCCTGTCCATTGCCCTTCTAGTCACAGCTACATGCCTATTTCAAGAAGCCAGTGCATAAGGCTTCAAGGAACGTCTCGCCAAATCAACAATTTGGTGGAAAAGCCAGGTGTAATATGTGCTGCGTTGACGGTTGTGCTTGTCAATTTTACAGGATTCTCCAGCTGATCTGAGGACAGAGAGCTATCGGCATGCGACAACATCAGACGCACACAGGGGTGAGCCAAATGTGCAGTTCCAGGAGACAAGGCACAGCCCAAATGGCTTCCACGGCAGTCAGCCATGGGCCCCGACTGGACAAAGACTGGGCAACCTGCCACTCCCACGGACTGGGAAAGGCCTGGCTGTGGTCATGTCAGGCATCATTGATGTCCTGAAGGATACAAGTGGGTTGTCAAGCCCAGCTTCCCAAGAGCAGTGCATCCATTTGTCGCATCACGGAAATTTTCAAGTGTGTTGGACTTTGGTGCTTTGGTGCTTGCGATTAATTCATAGATCCCAAGCTAAAGTAGCTTGGCTGCTGACCTGCCCGCGCTTGGCTGTAGGGTCTCCAGAAGGTGCTGCACAGCAGTTCTGGCGTGTCTTTGAGCTTTACTTGGACAGCATCCGCCCACACAAGAATGAAAAGGGCAGAATCCGTCAAGACTTGCTGCCACCCATGGGTGCTTGGAATGGCTACTTTATGGCCTTGGCAGCGTGAGAAACCTCCCATTCATCTCCTTACTTGACCAAAGGGGGAGTCAGGCGACCTTTCGCATCAATTATGACGCTCGAGGGTATTACTATTACAGTTACAAATTGTATCAAGAAATTCCTAAAGTGGGTGCGTTGCTCCGCAGGGACAGGCAGGGATACCACAAGGTGTACCGAGCGGTCCAGATAGCAGAGCAAGAGTTCGACTTCAACCTGTCGCACCTGGCGTACTCCAATGTGCTCAGGGCATGCAGCCTGCATGATTCTAAGGAGTCTGCAGAATTTGCCTTGAAGATTGTCAAAGGCTTTGGGGTGAGTCAACGAACCTGAGCAACAAAGAAAACAAGATGTTGCTGATAGTGCAATACCCATGTAAGCCCATGTGAGCCGGGACTGACTTGAGCGTCTGTCCTTGGTACAGGAGAGTCCGCAGGGTGCGGGGAAGAAGGCCCTCAATTTTGCAGCGCTGGCGTGCAGGAACGCAGGGATGATAGATGATGCGCTAAGGTCCGTATGAAAATCAAACACCACTGCTGCAGTCCCACGTTGGAATGCATCTGCAGGACATACAGGGACCTATCTGCCAAATTGCAGGCATCTTCACAGCAATTGTCAGGGTGAGACAATTTTAAGTACAGCATAACGAAACAACCAGAAGCCACTATGTCAGGCTCTAGCATTGCTGCAGGCTGCTGAAGGAGATCAGGGAGAGGTATCCTCAGGCGCTGCAGGCCGACTTCCATGTGAGGAGGACCCACGAGAGTATCTTCGCCGTGAGCGGTCAGCCGGATCGGCTAGATACTGCCATGGAAGTGGCAGAGCTGATGCAGCAGTACAGCTGGGTCATCCCAAGAACCCCAGCTGCGGTGAGCGCTGAAGCTCCCACACCCCTTCCAAAGGATGGGCCATCTTGTGGAGGGCATGCTCTACAACAAGGATGTCTTGACTGGGTTGCAACAAAGCTCTCATGCACAGCTCGGTGCATGGTCAGCCCCAAACCTGCAAGGTTCTAATTTGCATGATCACTATTTTCTTGTATCATGCACTGAAACAGGCATACGGCATTTCTTACGGGCATAAGCCTCTGTCCCTCACCATGCATTCAACCAGGCATACCTCACAGTCTCTTGAATATTATACGCTGTTCCTGCCAGTACAGACAAGGTGCCTCTGCAGATGTTCTGCAGGTTGCGGCTGACACACGTCATGGGTCCCACCCCACTGCCTCCTCACCTTGCAAAAAGTTTGGCTGATGAACTGAAACAGTCGAGCGAGGGTGTCGAGCTCAGTGCAGTGATGTGCGCGGGTGCAGGCGGTGCTGCGGGTGGCGCTGGCGGAGCGCAGGGATCCGGAGTGGCTGCTGCGCATGCTGGGCTGGCTGCCGCTGCCGGCCGGGGCGGAGCGTCGAGTTGAGGGGCCCTTCCTGGAGGAGGGACTGGCGATGGGCCTCTTGGCGGAGGCTGCGCGGCGCGGCCACGTGGGCCTGGCCCTGCGCGCATGGGACTTCCTCGAGTACTCCCTACTGCCCCTCGACCTGCCGGCCGCCCCCGACCGCTGTGAGTGCCGCCACCCACAATGCCTCACAACTTTGCTGAGTTTGTGAATCTAATTGTCCATGACTTCTGCTCTTGCATTGAATACACGCATACACACGAGAAGTAGGTCTGCCATTAGCTCAGGCACTGTGCAGCCCCATGCCACCTGCACACGCATAGAGCTAAACATGGTTCCAACCAGCTGCTCCCAGCCTGCACAGGAACGCCTGTGCTTGACCTGGGACTGCACGCGCGTTGTGCTTAAGCATCCTGTACACATTTGCATGGGATTCAGGGAATTTTGACGAGGTGTGGTGGGTGGCTGGTGCAGGGCAGGGACGCAGGGAGGGGTCTGAGGAGGTGGAGGCGTCGGAGAGCGCTGCAGCAGGAGGGAATGCTGAGGAAACGGGCGAAGTGCCAGACGCGCAGGCGCTGCTGCCGATCAACAAGCCCAGCATTGCGGCCTTCCAAAGCCTCATAGACACTCTTGCCAACGCGCGCGATATCAGGTGCGCGCAACTTATTGGCAGCATGCAAGACATACATGGTAGTGCAAGCGCCGAGAAAGGAGGAAGAATGAATGGTTTTGAAGATCTGTCTTTAAGCGCATTCCCTGTCGGGGGAATGATCCTTTGCACCTGAAGAATTAGCCGGGCAGGTCCAGCTGCTGATTTGTTGGTGGAGCTGCCAGCTGAAGTGTGGCACCTGCCGGCATGTGCAGGCAGGCGTTCCGCATGGTGTGGCAGCTGCAGCAGGTGCACCCGGAGCGGCCGGACGCTGTGGCATTCGAGACGGCGCTGGCCACACTGGTCAATGCCGCGGCAGAGTCCCCTGAGGCTGCCGACGCAGCCTACTACGAGCTGGAGGACATGCATGCCAAGGTGAGACTGTGACCAAGACTGGCTCGGCTGAGCTGTTCTATGTTGCCAGTCATTAATAGGTGCTGCCAAGCACCGTGTTTAAGATTGTCATGGACCATATTGTTATAATCAATGAGTCATCAGAAGACATACCGGATATCCAGCTCATCACTTTGCGGGAGCAGCTTGCAAGCACTCCTCCAGAATCAGGTGATTTCAGTGGTCTCATGGTGTCTTCAAGCTCACATGGTATGGGTGAGCTCTCTGTTGAGGGAGGTGTGGTGGCTGGACAGGGGGAGCCGGTGAGCGGGCCCATGTTGGACTGCGTGGTGGCGGCATGCAGCCAGATGGGCGACCTGGGCCGCGCGTTTGAGACCTTTGAGTCGTACGCTGCTCTGGGACTGAAGCCAGACGCGCAGGCCTACAACGCCGTCCTCATGGGCTGCATCCACCACGGCATGACAGCCTCGGTGCCCAAGGCACGGCTTCCCCCCTGGCTGCTGCAGGACCTTCATGTCCATGTTTTCAGTGTTGCACTTGGATTGGTGCAGGTATATCAAGGCTGGGGATGTGTGTCTGCTTGGCATGTTCCCCTGCCACTGACTGGCACAACTGGTCGCAGCATGTGCTCCTCTTGCCATTACCACTATTTCCACTGGAAGTACACGCGACAATTAGATATCTGAAGGTGTTGTTGTGCAGATCTTGGAGGAGATGGAGGCATCAGGGGTTGCCTTCAACGCGCTGACATGGTCCCTGCATGTGGAGTACCATGTGGTGCAGGGCGGTGCGCGGGCGGCCGCGGCCGTGCAGCAGGCAGCCCTGGACGCAGGCTTCCAGATCCGGCCGTCCTCCCTTGAGATGCTCATCGCACGCTGCGAGCGCAATGGAGAGATTGCACTCCTTGTGAGGCCCCCATGACTGCCAGGACCACCTATCTGTGTTGCTAATCTGCAATTCCTTGTCGGTCTGCCAAGCGATGTTCCGGCATGTCAGCCCGACTACACCCGTGTCATTCTGTTAACTATATTTCATAGCATATCAGCCGAAGAAGCATGTGTGCTTGCTCTTTGGCCTTTGTTTGGCGTGAGGGCTGAGCTGGCTGTTGGCATGCGTGCAGGAGCACTTTGCAAGTATGCAGAGGACGAAGGGGACCAAGGACACATACATGGATCTTTCCAAGCTCCTGCGGTGGCGATGGAAGGGCCGCGGTGACATGCAGATGCTGACCGGCAGCAGGAAATTTGCACCACGAGCAACTTATCGGCCATGGATCCCCCCAGAATTTGAGGCGGTTCAGTGATTGTGTCTCTCTGAAGATGTCTATGCACCTGACCCAGACGTGCCTGCCCAAATGCTTGAAGCAGATTGACGGAGTCAATTTGACTTGCGCATGCAGTTCATTCGTTTTATTGTAATACTGCAATGTTGGTTGTGGCTTCAATAAGAAAGTTGACGCTCCGAAGTGATTTGTCATGTGTATATTTGGCACAAACGTGCAAAAGGAGTCCGGCATCTCTGTAGCGTGAAAGGAATTGTGTTATATTACAATTGCATACAAATCAGCAAGCAATCCTATGAAGTCAACGACAGTCTGTCTATAATTATACTACTCTGGTTTTATGGGCTCTAAATCTACCAAACCACAATGTTTCTATTTGAGTTCTGGAAGCCTAATCCTTTCTCCCATTCGGAAGCACTGTTCGACGGAGCCAACCGCTGTGTTCCAGACTCATCTAGACCAACAACAATTGCTTTGTTCAAGAGGCTAGCTGCCGCCACTCTCTGGAGCCAGAGACGCGGGGACGTGGTTAACGTCCAACAGCATGCTGGCCTGCCGCCGCACAGCAGCCATCAGCGCAGCTGGCGGTTCCACAGCGCCCTCCTGCCATTCGGAGATGAGCTTGGCAGCGCAGCGGCGCGCGTCGTCCAGCAGGTCCTTGTCGGCAGGCAGCCTGGCCGAGCGCAGCAGGGAAAAGGCATCCCTCCCACTCTGCCTCTTGCCCAGAAAGTCCCCGGGGCCCCTGTGCAGCGCAAACAAGCCTCTCCTAAATATGTCTTTGGAGAGACGCCAAACCTTCACAACCAATCCAGGCTGTCATCCCTTGACAAACACCAATTCTATGGGCAGGACTGTCAGGCGCATTCAGGCAGCATCACAACGAAGCTCTTTAAAAAAGGCATCAGGTGACAGGCATGTTTTGGCGAGGATGCCCGTGTAAGGGTGGGGGAGGCCGTCGCTGGTTAGGCCAAAATACCAAAAAATGTGTTTCTTGGAGATGGTGTTTAATCAAAACGGACAAGGCATTCGCAGGCAGGGTGCTATGCAGAGGCATGAGGGCGCACCTGTGCACAAGGTCAGCCTCGGCGATGCTGAAGCCGCTGTGGGAGGTTTCGAGTATGGCCAGGCGTTGGCTGGGCTCCTGGGTGATGAGGAAGCAGCGCGATGCGCGCGCCCCCCGGCCGACGCGGCCGCGCAGCTGGTGCAGCGCCGCCAGCCCAAACCGCTCCGCGCCCTCCACCACTATCACACTCGCCTCCGGCACATCCACCCCAACCTGCGCGCCCAACCAGGGGATTAACCCTCACTCTGAGATCGCTTCCTTGCAGACGCACCACATAGAATATACCACCTAACCACATCAAAGCATTGAAGTCCCTCAGAGAGGGCAGCAGTGGTGGCCAAGTCTTTGGCCTCTCTCTGCATGAGTCCCCATGGTCAGCAACATGCCCTGATCTCCTCAGCCTCTTCAGAGCCCTCGACACAGCCCAATGTAACACTGGAGAACGGAACGCCCCAGCAGAACGAGCCTGACAGCAAGGATGCAAGAGGGGTCACTGACACTGCTGTCAAGGTAGAGGGAGAGTTCACCTCGACGACCGTGGTGGCGATGAGCACGGTGGTGCGGCCGGCAGCGAAGGCTGCAAGAGCATCGGCCTTCTCCTCGGCGCTCAGGCGGCCGTGCAGGAGGCCGTAGGAGACGCCCTCGCCCAGGACTCCCCCCTCCACCAGCCGCCTGTGCTCCTCCTCCGCTGCCTGCCACCAACACACACCTATCCCTGTCATACTGACTCGCCTGTGAGCTTGCAACGCACAAATTCCATGTCATTCTGGCCTGCCTGTCAAAGCTAATTAATCAGATCAATGCTATACTAGGGGGTACTAGGGGGTCATTCTCAGGGTCTCCCTGGTGGTGCATGTTCTGGGTGGAGCAGGCATTTGCACCGCCCTGCTTCGCTGACTGACACACCGGCTACCCGGCCGCACGATCAAAGCGAGCATGAGAGCAAGCCTGCCAGCATAATCAAAGGGAGGTCAAGAGGAGCCGGTCAGGCGAGGGTGGGGGCAGCACTGGGGAGCCCACCTTGACGTCGGCGAGCGCTTTGGTGGTGCTCTCGCCGACCAGGGGGCAGATGATGTACGCACGGCCGCCCGATGCCAGCTCCTTCTTGATCGCCTCGTACACCTGCAAATCCCAACCCTACATCATTTATCCTTCACTGTCTCCGTTCAGCCAAATGTGACAGCCCGCCCAGTCTGAGGCCCGCCGTAGCGCTGTGCCACATGGTCTGGAACTTCACGAAAAAGTCAAAATGTTGCTCATGTAACTTGCAGCGGATGAATGCCTTGATCCAGGATCATGTGCTCATCCGATTGATGGCGACTTTCTTGGCGCAGCACACAGCAGGCTTTGTTTTATCTAAAAACCATGCACTAGGGTGGCAAATGGCCTGGATGGTCAGCAAGCAGCAGAGGATGTCGCTGTGAAGCGGCTCTCGTGAAGCCGCTGGGACACCATGGGGTCACAACATATCATCAGGCATACCTATTTCGCTCTTGCCAATGATCCACTTTGTTTGCAGTGTCCTGACTGTAACAAGTTGCCTGACCGTGGTTGGAATAGGCACTCCCCACTGTTATGTACATCAGAGCCAGCGGGGCGGACCAGGGCTGGGACATCGTGGGGTGACAAGACATCAAAGGCAAGGGGGCCAGACCAGGGCGCGGGAGGCGGGGGAGTCGGCGAGGGCGCGCGTGGCGACGGGGGAGCGGCCGGGCGGGAGCTCGTTGATGGTGACAAGGGCGAGGTCGCCGTGCTCCACCAGCGCCAGCGTGCGGGGGATGGGCGTGGCCGTCATGTACATCACGTGCGGCGCCGGGCTCGCCTTCGCCGCCAGCCGCGCCCGCTGCTCCACCCCAAACCTGCACCCATGCCATGAACCAGGTAATTGTCTCATTGTGGGGGCACTGACCTTTGCTGAAACATCCTGCTCCTCGTTGGCCGCGCTTTGCGCGCCTCTTCATGCTTGTGATGGCACCATGGATGATCAAGCAACAAATGTGCCCTCCCCTGTGTTGACTTGTAACTGAAGGACACGGAAAGGTGAAAAGACGGCATGATAGACTTGTGGCGCTCAGGGTGAACCTGTGCTGCTCGTCGACGACGGCAAAGCCCAGGTTCTGGAACTCAACGCTGTCGCTGATGAGGGCGTGCGTGCCCACAATCAGGTCCACAGAGCCATCAGCCAATCCCGCAATGATCTGCACGCACCGTACACTTCATCACACTTGAAACGCAAGCAGTTACATCCCATTCTCTCACGCACAAGGCAAGCAAGTAAAATTACATGGGCTCTTTTTGATGCCCTGTACAGAACACGCACCTCGCGCCGCTCTTTGGCTTTGGTGCTGCCGGTGAGGAATTCAAGCTTGGGCTGCAGGCCTTCAGGCATGCTCTGCAGCAGCTGCTGCAGCTTTACATGCGTCTGGCTGGCCAAGATCTCGGTCGGCAGCATGATGGCTGCCTGGTAGCCGCTGCCAGCTGCCGCCAGGAGGGCCAAGAACGCCACAGCCGTCTTGCCGCACCCCACGTCGCCCTGTCCATGCCAAAATCCCTTCAGCCCACAGCTTACTAACGCAGGTGAATTCATGACATTTCACTCTCAAGGACTCGTTCCTGGAGGACACCCATCTTGTGGAGCATTTGCAGTCTAGCTGCCACACTGGAGGAAAGACAACAGCTGGAAAGGAGCAAGGTAAGATTTTGTCTTTTGCACCTGCAGGAGGCACATCATGGGGAGTGGCCCCTGCATGTCGCGCAGGACGTTGTCCAATGCGCGCTCCTGGCCGCCGGTGAGCTGGAAGGGCAGCGCCTCGCGCGCAGCCTCCACCAGGCCCACCTCCGTCACACACACCCCCTCCGTCCCCAGTGCAGACGCCCTGCAGTGCTCCCACCAGTGCCTCAGGAAACACCCATAGTTGTTGTCACATGCACTTACACAGCTGCTGTGAATGAGGACAGGCCTCGTGAAGAGGGTGGCATGTGCATGTTTTGGGCTCATGCAAGTGGGGACCTCTGAATATATAGGCTATGATGTCGAGGTGACAATGCTGGATAGCGACAGTCTGCCTGGAAATCGAGCTGGGCGGTCAAATAATTAAGGGTGGAAAGGAAACGCACTGGATGTCGTTGCGCTGGAGCAGCAGCCTCAACTGCAGCACGAGTAGCTCTTCAAATGCCAGGCGCTGACGAGCAGCCTCCGCCTCCTGCTCGCTCTGCGGCTGGTGCCTGCTCCTCATCGCCTACAGGTAACATCCCTGCTGATCCCACTTTGCTTCAGTTTTTGTTGGTGGGCTGTCAAAATTGGAATGACAGCCCCTCAAATTACAAACCCCTCTTTTGGTCCCTGGGCAGGCAACTCCATGATTGAGGGGAAGGGCTTCTGTCACACTCTGAACAGTACCATGCAAGCTGCGCGCACAGTATACCTGGAGCCAGGGCATGAGGCTGTGCTCCTCGCGAACAGGCTCAGGCAGAATGTCCATGTCATTCACGGCGCCTGCTGTTTCGAGGATGGTCAGAGCCTTGGACACCAGCTTGGGCATGTCTCCCTTCTTCAAGGGTGCCCTGCACAGAATGCCGGACCTCTGGGCACATGTGTGACAGAACAAGGCGGTTCCGGGCCTTTAACACACATTGCACAGGAATGGGTGGAGCTTGCTTTCGTTGAAAGCTTACCTCTGAGAGTATACAGGGACCAGGCCCTCAGCAGCTGCTGCCTTCTTTGCAGTAGGTTCTAGGAACTCAACTGTGGCAGAATCCAGCTCCCAGCGACCTGCAGCAGAAGAGATGTTCTTGACAATTTCTGTTCTGGCTGATATAGATTAGGACAAGCAGCTTCGGAATATCCTGATAGTATCAGACAACTTGACTTGTGAAGGACAGAGCTGTGCTGACCATTGGCTCGGGAGACTTTGCCAAGGAGAGTGACTGGCTGTCCCGGACTGAAGGCACTCTGAAATTTCTGCGCCAACCTCCACCCAAAAGGAGAGTTGACCGTCTTCTTTCCCCACACCACATGCTGCCCATAAACGCCGTTCTCTGCAGTGGGCCTGCATGCAGTCAAGCCCTCTTCATTATCAAATAATCTCTCAGGTACTCAATCACCTGCTCAACATTGCTACAATGCCAGTCAAGCCCGGACCCTCTCTCAGGCAGGACTTGAGTTGCCTCCTCAAAATACTTTTTACTAACGAATGATTAATGGCATGCAGAAAGCATCGGACCTTCCCGAGGTGCTAGCAGAATCATTGCCCCTATCCACCCAGTGCTCGTCCCCCTCAGCTTGGCTGAAGGCAGGAGGAACGCTGCGATTCTGTGGCTCCTCTGCATCCAACAGAGCATTGCAGACACTTAATCACACTCCTTCTTGTCTCTCTACCTTTACAATTCAAGATTTGCAGATCGCCCCATGAGTAATCAGATCTATGCCATGTTGCATGCAGAGCGGTACAGCATGCAGCTCACCTGTGATCGGGAGAACTGCTGCAGCCTCCACCGATGCAGTCAGGTCACTGAAGAAAAAATTCTTGAAGAACTTTGCAGAGCTCTGCATGACAGTGCCATCCAGGTGCACATAGGCATCGTCTCGCAAAACAGTGCCTGGTTGTCACAAACAATTTGGTGAGTCCTCCCAGTCCCTTAAAGAGTGGTTGCCAACAATGTGGGAAAAGCTGAAGTGTGACGCTCACCAAAATTGATGTAGGATCGGGGGAAGAAGTAAAGCAGGTCCCCCAGGCTTTCAAATCCACTCTTCTTCAGGTCCCTGTAGATTAAAGCAATTGCCTTAAAATCCCAGTGCTGCAGGAGCAGGAGCACCTTGCTACTTGGTAGGGCAGGCTTGTAAGCGGTCCTTCAGGCTACACATGTAATCCAGCATGGCAGGGCAGGTCACTCACGCGCACTGCTTCTCTGTGAAGCCCTTGCGATGGGAGGACAGAGGAAACTGCAGCAGAGTGTGCACATCTCCACCTTCGGCTGTGCTATCTGCCTGCTCTTCTGGCACTGACAGCCTGCTTGCTATCCGCCGCCGGACCTCAAACTGCACCACAAAACTTGCGCTAAGAAGGAGATGGCAACAGAATGATGGCCAATCCATCAGGTTCTGGGTATGCAGATGATTAGAGGTAGAATTAATATGACTGGCATAGCAGATATATCCATAAGGTGCACTGAACCTGAGGCAATGAGTCATCCAGCTCCACATGAGCATCAGCAGCCCTCTGTACATCTGCTAGCCTCTGATTCTGCTTGGCCAGTGCAGGTTTCCTTGAACCTGCCATGCCAGTGCACCCAAAACAGATGCTCAGCATCATTTCCCAGGAATCTTTCTAGTAAGTTGTTCCTAGGCAAAGAAGTCCCCATTGCCGAGAGTTCCAGAAGCACACAAGGACAAGTTCACAAGGATAAGTAAACAAGCTGCTCAGGGACACATGTCGGAGGCCCAACAAACCTGAAGTCTTGGAGCTCCCCAGCAGTTCTGAGACGAGGCCGCTGTGGGTCACAGGTGTTCCATTGGCACTGCGCTTCAGTGCTTCCTCCATGAAATGATGCAGGCTGGGCGCATTGCAAGCGCTGAGCAGGTGGTGGACCACTGAAGACAGCACCTCTACATCCTGCCAAGCCCGATGCTCCACAGAGGGCGCAGAAATGCCAAAGTGCTCGCGCATGTCCGTCTGCGTGGACATAACAGGATCACACCTTAGTTGATCTCAGTGGTTGTCATGAGCCCAGTGGGCCAGTTTGATTTTGCTTTCCCAGTGCTGTGGTCAGGTGTACATGCAGAGAACAGCTCACCAATTTGAGGGATTGGATGTTGTCTCTGTCGATGACCTTCTGCGCAACCATCAGGGTATCCATGAAATGCCAGTTGGCCGGGATCTTGAAGCCTTCCCGAGCAAACTCCATGGCCAGGAAAGGGATGTCAAATCTTCTACCGTTGTGCGCAATCAGGACTGGAACAGTGTCCTCTGAGGTGCAGTGACTGTCTATGAAGTCCATGAATTGCTGCACCGCCTCCCTGCAAAGAAATATACAGAGCACATCGATATTTGACATTTCCCTAGGCTCTCACCAGTCAATTTGGTAGCGGCTGCAAAAAAATGTTTGGTGCAGCCATGCAGAACTGCTTATTTGATTGGTGGCCACCTTGATGTAGGTAAGGAAGGATCATGCACCATCTCTGTCGTGATTCCATGGATTTCGGAATTGGGCACCTGTACGTTCCCATAGGCTTGTCAGGTTACAATTTTCCCAAACTTCTTTTCAAGAAAGCAAGAGTTGATCAGAGTTAAGCATGGGGCTGGAAGTTCGGCTGGGGATCTGACCGTGTGAGGAAAAATATTCACAAGTGTCTGCATGCCCTTCTGACTGTCCATCTCCAGCGCTGCAATCTCCAAAATCCGGCTCTTCTTCGACGGAAACCCTTCACCCATACATAGCGATATTAGCCAGCCGCACTGCACGCTTGCATGAATGGCACAATCCCACAACATGCATGCGCACATCCACAACGCACCAGTCGTCTCAAGATCGAACACAATGCCCTTGTAGGTCAGCTGTCTACCAGGCACGTATGGTCCTGATGTTGACGCTGTCTGCTCTATGCTCACTACTGCGGCAGCCTCCGATGCACCTGCCATGCTGGCTCCATCCACCCCTTCATGCGGCACCACCTTGCCATTCTGGGGAAGCGGGACTGTTGCTGCATCTGCGTCTGCCTGTCCGGCCCCATCCGACAGCCAAGGAGCCAATGTCTGCTGACCGTTGAGGAGGGCCCGGTGGCTGCCAGGGACATATCCTGCCTGCTGCTTACTGATGTCTGCATCCTCAGCATCCTCTGCACCAGGCGGTGTCCACTGTGCTCTCAGGTGCGGAGGCAGGGGCGCTGCAATGGCCTGGCTCCCTGCTGAGGGCTGCTGCATGCGCAGCACGGGGCCTGTGCGGATTCTGAGCGGCACACTCCGCACCTGCTCAGCCTCCCTGCACACGTTACCACAGACAGCTTGTAAATTTTATTACCTGCTAAACAGTGTGCAACTATTCGAAAGATGCAGTTCTGTGTCATTACATGCTTCAAAGATGAAGATGAAGGAGAGCAGAGCAATGCACACCACTGCAAGCTTCCGAGCGCATACTCCACTCTTCTCAAGTGCCCTTCTCGCTGGCTGGAATCCATTGCCTCATACAGTTCGCCCTCCTGGATGAGTTCGGAGAGGGTGCGTCTGTGGTGACCTCTGGCAAAGCCTGTCAAGCCATGCAGCTCCTCTATCTGCAGAACCAGGTGAGGCCTTAGGACCATCAACACATGCATGGCGCGTCAAGAGCTTTGGTTAGCGTAGATGCTAAAGGTAACCTTGACGCACCAGGAACTTTCCAAAGGTTGTCTTCTTGCCAGACATGTTCTGATACCCCTTCTGGCGTTCCTTGGCGATGCCCTTCAGCAGCCGGTCCCCTTGGCCGCTCTGTTGGCCGATGTCCTGGAACAATATTGCATCGTGAAGTTCAGCAGTCAATTTAAGTGCAAGTATTGCTAGCATGATAGAAGACTGTGGCACTGCAGGTTGCAGTGGAAGGTCTTCGTCCCTCACCTGACTGTTGTGCAAGGGCCTCATCTGCAGGCTGCGATGCCTCCGTAAACTTGCTATTGCACAGTTGAGCGCCCTCATTTCTGTGTTCTTCCATGTCATTCCTGGTGTCCAGCGCCTCATGGGTAGGCCATGTCTGTCACCTAGGAGGCTTTGCTGGTCGTTGCTTCAAGGTGCTGCAGACAGATCGAGCAAAGGATTTGATTAATTCGTCCAATGATGTGTTCTTTCACACAACAACACATATTGTGCTGTTTAACGGTGAAGCATCGAGTCAATCCAGAAAGTATCTGTGCCGAATTGCGTGCAAGTCATGAGCTTACAATCTAGAAGTAACCCAGACGATTCATTTCCTGTTTTGTTTCTTGAGCAGAAGAAGACAGAACAGAAGAAGCCAAGGCAAGCCAGCACAGCAGTGCTATGGGATAACCAATGACGTCACCTCAAGCAAACTCTATAATCTTGTCTTGCTTCTTGCTTGCGCAAGAAACTCGGACATTTCACAATACGGATTGCCTTGAAGTTCCCCCTAACGAAACACTATATCCCCCACCTCGAAGAGAGGCCGGTCGCCTTCTGTAGTCCACTTTTAAATCCAGCGTGCTCTGCCTGACTGAGAAGTTTCGTTGACAAACAGACACTTGTGAAGGAGACACAACTGGCGATGTGACGTACCTGAGACAACGACTGCAATGAAGAGCAGAAAGCTCACAGACTTCACTCACAAAAGCGTCACATACAAAAGTGCGTACGCTTTGCGATGCGATGCCCTGTCAGTATTTTGACCTCTGAACTCATTCGCATGTGTTCTGGTGCGCAGTTGGGGACTGCGTTTTGGTGCGCGGCGCGGGAGAGAAGCTCCCATTTGTGAGAGCACACTTCTGATCCTGCACGACATTAAAAGACTGTTGCGTGCATATGGGTTAGATGGACAACATCTGTGTCGTGACACTGTCTCTATTATGTAGGTGGGACGAATAAGGGATATCAAAGTTCAAGGGAAGACCGATCAGATCAATGTCCAGGTCGCCTGGTTTTATAGACCTGAGGAAGCCACTGGGGGCCGAAAGGTGAGAGGCCGTGAGTCAGATACAGAAATTTTGCCATTCAAAACTCTCTAGGTAGGCTTGCACATCAGGCACATCAGGCTTGTCCAAGCTTTTTTGGTGTTGTAGCTGTTCCATGGAGGGAAGGAGCTCTTCAAGTCAGAGCACTTGGACTGGTGCTATGCCAGCACAATAGAGGGAAAATGCAGGGTCCACTCTTTGCAGAGCTACCAGGTACAACAGATATGAGCAAGCTTTCCAGCGCAGACAAGTACTGTTGTCTTTCCCTAATACTGATATTGTGTGATACTGCAGGCGCTGCCCCGGGTGACAGAAGCTGACTTCTATGCACGATTCACATACAAGGTAGCTATCGTTCAATTGTGTGTATTGCAATCTTCAGCAAGTTTAACTATGCTGATGATTACATGACTTCTGTTTTCTTCTCTTGATGCAGCCTGTGTCCAAGGAGTTCCGCCCAGACCGAGTGCCTGTGTAAGGATTCATCTCTGTGCTCCTTTCCTGCCTTTCCAAATCTCACTGTCCTGCACATGCATCTAATGCATGCATGCTTTATTGCGTTGAGCGTGGTGTGAAGCTTACATTCGCACGCTGCAGGTACTGTGTCTGTGAACTGCCTTACAATCCTGACAACTTCATGATCCTTTGCAGCAAATGTGAAGAATGGTAAGGACATTTCAGGCGTCTTGCATGCAAATACTGCTTTACTGTACGGTATGAATGCGCAAACCGGTTTCTAAACATTGTCTCTAGCTTCATGGTAAGCATTGATGCATGTCAAAATTGAGCAGCTGAGGCTGATCCATTCGTTTGCACCATGGCAGGTATCATCCCAAATGCATCAATCTTACCAAGGCTGAGTGCGACAAAATGGTGTATTTTGAATGCCCAGAGTGCAAACAGGTGACTGGACGCTGGAGCTAGCACGTTGGCTGCATGGCTGTCTTTGCTCTAGGGAATGGGGCACTTGTCAATGCTGACAAGGATGCTGTGTGCAGGCCAGCAGAGAGACCAAGCGTCTAAAAGTAGGTTCATCCTTCAATGGCAGCCAAACTGGAGCCTGATGCAAGTTCTTTAAATCTGCTCTCAGTCCTTGGCTCCTCCCCGTCTTGAATACCTGATCTTGCGGCGGCAGTGCTACACATCATGTCAGACTGTCCACAGGGTGGTATTTGCGGTGAGGCCAGCATGGACACTTCATCAAAGAGCTTCCTGGAAGTAGATAATTTTGGCGTTCCAGAGGTGCAGGTCTCATGTTTTACTCTCACATGACATCAGGACAATGCTTGGTGATGTCCCTGGACGTTTTCTTTTTGCTGCAATTAATGTATGAGTGTATGGATGACATGGAGACCTCATCAAGGCGCAAGGAGAATAAAAGCACTTTTGTTGCTCATGTGGCTGTTTACCATAGTGACTGCAGGACAGGCAGCAATCCTATTTGACTCCTGCTTGAATGTTGCCTTGGCGTCTTTTGAGGAATATTGCAATTTGAGTTTTTGACAAGCAAGTTATTGATTGAGTTGCCATGAATGGTGTCCGTGACCATGGCCGGCCTTGCTAAATTTGACTTATGCTTTTGGGGAAATCGGCATTGCATACAATCAGAGTCTGCGCTGTGAGTTGGCCCTCATGCAGATAGACCTTCTCCCAAGCTATTTGGAATTTTATCTAGTTGTTACACATTCATGTTGGTGTGAGCATCATGTTGCTAGATCTAGAAGCTATGACGCTCGTGCTGAGTGATCAATAGTGCTATAAGCTCTCTGCTGTATAAGCTCAGGATGCTGATAGCATTTTTGCGCCATTCTTAAATGTCTCGCGAAGTTAGAAGATACTCTTACATTATGTAAGCAATCCCTTCGAAGCTAAATTACTCATAGGCCTCTTTGGCCTATGATTATGAGGCTAGGTATAAGGTTTGATGTCTAATGATTCCACACATTTGCCGAGGCCCATGCGTACGTGCAGCCAACACTCTATTCAGCGCACAATTCTGCATGCATGTTTCTTACGTATTTATAAACACAACCCTTTTTAAGAGGGGCCAGATGAACTCATGCTTTACTTGCTAGTCGCGCACTTCTGTCATCCGCGCATCCCAGTGGCCTTTGTGTGCTGCTGCATTACAAGCCCGGTGCTTTGAGGTCGGCGCTTGGAATTTCTGCTTGGTCCTTCAACACCCTCTCCAAAGGAATATCCTGCAACAACAAGCGAGTCCCTTTCAATGTTGATGGAGCTTGAGCAGTTGCGCCTGACAGCACCATTTCCCGATGTCTCACAAGTCATGATTGCTGCTCCTGCACATTGAATACATGCATACAAAGATGAAGAATGTCGGTCAAGCTAAGACCTGCAGCCTCAATGCAATTCTGGACCTGTTCGCCTTGTACTTCAGACTTCGCATGCATGCAGATGGAGAGAAGCACAGTGCATCTCATCAGTGTCACAGCCAAGCAAATCAGGGAGAAGCCCACCATGATGCTCTTCTGCTGCCTAGCATACAAGCTGTACACCATGGATTGCCGCTTCACCACTTCCAGCTCTGTCTTGGCGTCCTGCACTAGCTCCGACACTGTCCGCTCATCTGTCTCTCCCTTGTGCGCCCTGAAGCCTTCCATTGCCTTCCTACGCACATACCTGGACAGAAAGACCACGATGCATATCTTACGCACACCATGCTGTCAATAAGATTGGCACAATAACAACTTGAAATGCAAAATCAGCCTGGCCCTCACTCTCTGATATTGTAGTTGGGAAACTTTGCGCCTGCGAGACGCAAGCACAATTTAATATCAATTAAATATCAGTGTCTTCTAAGTCTTTCATATGTGATGAAGCAAATCGCGCCAGTGGACGCACCATGCTTCAAGAACGATCGATACATCGAGATGATCTCGGCAGGCCTAGCCATGTTATTTGCTTGGCCAGAGATTGACACTTTTCCCCGATCAATGGATCAATGACAGTAGTAATGGAATCGATATTTTGCAGCAGGAATGACTGTCTCCCACTTGGGCAAGAGTATACTCCTTTTGCTTTTGAACCAAACAGGTGGTCTTTTTTCGAGACCAGACGACTCCTTGGTGTGGGCAACTCAACTCGTTGATGTCGATATCGAGAAGTCCGCGATTTGGCTCGGGACAGGGCTCGAAAAACAAGTAGCAGTTCAATCTCCACGTGACCATCCACCGTGGCACATATTTGGAGCACTTTATGGAAGCTCAAGGCTGCATGCGTTGCCACAGTGCGTCATGTCACTTTGTGGCTTGACAGGGAGAGTTGAGTCACGTGTACTGCACTGTGCTGTGCAAGTCTCTTATCATTCGCCCCTCTTGCCGAGGTGCTAGCGCTGCTAGAGCCTCTTCTAGAAACTCTCTACTTAAATCCACTGGCAGAGCCTGATCTCAGGACTCCTCGGAGCAGGCTGCCGCGTCGGTGAAAGTCCAGGATAAAGTATCAAAAGTATTTTACATCTGCTCATGGCAGGTGAGGTTTCCCTTATTCAAAAGCGAATAAATTGTAGTGCCACTGATCTGAACAACTTCTGTTTGAGAAAAACCCTGCAAGTCTCAGCAATTTCTTGTTATTCCGAGCAATGTATCGTTATTCCGCCCATGAACATAAATGTGTGCTGACTCTCATCACTACCAAACAAACAGGCAATACGTCAGAGCAGTTGGGTTCCCTTTGGGTTCATGAGGTCCACTTGCAATCACACTGCGCGATCTGACCTCACAGCTGTGGATGACATCGGGAGTCCTCAATATCAGTCAAAATTCACAGCGTGCCAGTTGGTATCATGCTGGGTGCACATTCAAGCGCGCAATAGCTTCCTGGCGCCGGGAGCCTGGCCAGTCGAGGACGGAGCAGGCCCGCAGTTGAGGATGCACGCGCCACCATCGGCAGCACCGGTGCTGATCGCAGTAGCGGCGGGTGCAACTGCCGCGTTTGCCGCAGTTGTGGCGGCAGCTGCTGCCGCCTCTACAGGAGCTGCCACCAGCACAGCCGGCGCTGGGGCGGAGGCTGTCAGGACCGGGGCAGGGTCGTTGAGGGTGGACTGCGCCGTTGGGGCTGGCGCGTTCTCTGTCACAGCCGCCGCAGGAGCCGCCGCGGGCACCGAAGCCGCAGCCGCGACGGGCGCTGGCCCGCTCAGCACCGGCCCGGTGATCACCGGCTCTGCCGCTGGCACCGGTGCCGCTACAATAATGGCGGCAGCAGGCGCCGGCGCAGGCGTCGCTGTCACCGCTGGAAGCTTTGCGACAGAGGTGTCCCAGCTGCTGGCAGGCACGCCCACAGCTGGGCCCTCTGCCACGACTGGGACGACAGTGCTACCCTCGGCTGTGGCAGGCTCCGCTGCGATGGGGGCAACCGCCACTGGAGAGGTGATCAGCGCGACGGCGGGAGCGGGGGCCCTAGCTACGCGGGGCGCTGGTGCAACAAGGGAATTGGCCGCGCGGGGAGCCAGGGCCGGAGCTCCCCTGGGTGAGAGGATGGGCACTGTCGATGAACTGCTGCTGCTGCTGCTGTTGCTGCTGCTGGACGAGCCGCCCAAGAGGCCTCCTCCGCCACCTGAGGCAGGAACACACAGATAAGTCTCATTGCATGAGATATCACATCGTGCGCCGGTCTTTACCAATCACATCCCCTGCTCAAAAAACCCTTTGCCAGCTGAGAAAGACTGGCTGAATCAGGTGACATGCAAAAGCACAACATTATTCAGTGTTAGTCAGAGGCAACAGCACTGCTCACCTCCCCCGAGAAGAGCACCAAAGGCATCGCTGCCGCCAGGGATAGCTGACACAATACCCGTTGCAATAGTCACAGCCTGCCATGCCACCAAGCTTGTTTAGCAACCCCTTGCCACCACCGACAAACAAGTTCTCGACTAGTACATGTTCAACAGCAATGTGCAACTCTCTGTGACAGGTGGCGGCTGCAAAAGCAATTTGTCACCTGGCTTAAAACGTCGCCGAGTGGCGGCTGTGCTTGTGCTGGAATTGCCACTGTTGCTAAGAGCAAAGAAGCAAGGAACAGGCTGACTGCACCACGCTGCATTATGCTGCGTTCTGCACCGGGAAAGGCAAACAAAATGAGCCCCATATATATCCCAGAGATAAAAATGTTGCAAGGCTTGGTGGAGGTGGTCTTGGCAACGCTGGCACGAGTGTGAAAGCACAAAAAAAATCTTAAATTTATGCTCGTGCGATAACGTCAACTAGGCCAGTGGGGACTTGAACCATGAACAGCTAGCTTCCAACAATCACGATGTCGTGAGCACATCTTGCGCCTCTTATCACCGCACAATAGCACCAAACCCGTTCTGAAAGCAAGCAAACACTGCAAGAAACTTGCCCAATGTACGGATGGACTTGACCTCTGTGACTCCGCTCCAACAGAAAACGAACTCCCTCTCCACCAAGCTGCGAAACAGTCCAAGACCGGGTCAAGACTCGTACGTTCACGATCGGTGCGATCTCAGCCTTGGGCAACAATCTGCATGACAGCCAGGCCCCAGAACAAGTCACGCTGCAGAACACGACGGAGAGCGGGAGCGTGAAAAACCTGTACCTAGTTGCCTACAGATGGTGGGAGGTTCTTGCAGCCTCGATTGACACAAGAAACAAACGTACGGCACGCCGATGTCAGCAATCGAGCTCTTTTGCAAATGTGCTATCGTTGCAGTTCGCTTCACGGGTAAGAAATGGACCGGTTGCCTCCAGCTGTCTCCTTCCCAAGGCCCGACGGGGCAGTGCCATCTGGACGATTTGTAATGCAATTTGACTCGTGCGCCCTGCAAGGAAGCTGGGTGGGAAGGGCCCATGGACCATTTGCATGCATGCGCGGACTGCTCCCCTTGAATTCATTTAGTCGCCTTGAGGCTTACAGGCCCTGCTAGCTAGGTCCTTTAAATCTTTAAAGTTCTTCAAACCTAAAAAGCCGCCGGCTGCGCGGCGCGGCGAAAAGACTATTAGTGGTAATAGTAGTACTATTAGTGGATCCTATAGTGAGTGGCCCTGCCGGCGGCTGGCGGGGGGCGATATATAACTCAGCACCGTGCCCACGGTTGATTGGGTCTTGCTTTTTTTTTTGGCGAGTCCAACAAGGGGTAGGATTATGGCAGCCTTTAACTGCAGCTTGTCTGCAGAACGCACCTCAGGTTTGGCTTGCCTCTTGGCAGGAATTCGATTTTACACGCTGCCAAGAGGCAGCGTGTAATAATAATAGTAAGAATACTGAGTGTGTCATAGTATGTCACAAAGCTGTTGCTAGTACAGGCGACTGGCTCACAGTATTGGGTGAGGAGATAACCCTGCTAGAAGCAGCAGCTTCGAGCGCCACGAGAGCGGTGCATACTCTGCGCCGCGAGCTCTGCCGCAGAGCTTGCTGCCGCCCAAGTTCCCAGCATTAATGCTTTCTTTACAAGCCCATCCAATGAGTCTGCTATACTAGCGTGATTAGTGATCAATGGATGCAAGCACCGTGTGGGCTTCTACCTTTGAGTACCTTTTCAAGCACCGTCAGGAAGATTGCCAGCCCTCAGATCTCATGTCTTGCTTCAACAGACCCTCAAGGAGACAATCATATTCCTCTCCTTCAAGGTCAAGGTTGTGTAACGTAAACATAGCAGTTCAGAGATGAAACACCTCATTCCGATGGCCGGATGGGTGCAATTGCACCTGACAGCAATCAGCAGCACTGAAGTCTGTTGAAATACCTAGGTCGAAACAACCCATTGCTGAATTTGTCTGACGTCCTGAATAGCACATACCTGGCAACCAGAATTACTTAACTCCAACTAAAGAATAACTGAACCCGTACAATGGCTGGGCAATGCCAAATTCTGCTCAGAAACGGCCAGGGCATTTCAGCCTTGGGATGCGTGGACTGTCTAGACCAAAGAATGCCTCTCCTGTAAAGCTGGACGACCCAGCAGGGTCGTATGATTCTCTTTCAGTGGAATACCATCCGAGAACTCAGGTTGCGATGCAAGCAACCGCACTTGCTCTTTGTCAGCTCTCTTCCGGCCAGAATCCCCTGGTGATGCACCTGGGCTTTCGCTTGGCGCATCGCTGTGTTTCCTCCTGAACTTGAGTACAGCATCCTGCACCAAGGCCTGTACAGGCACAACATGTGTCTTCTGCATCGCTGTTACCTCTACACTAGCTTGCAAAGCCATGACAAATGTTGCTTGTGGGAGAATGCATGCAAGGATGATGGGGAACAACGAAGCAATGCGCACCTGGATGATATTCATGACAAGAGGGCACATGATCATTACAAAATACAGAAGGAGCACAGGATGTCCCCAGAACATATTGTCCAGTACTCTTGCCAGGGGCAGAAGCACTGCCTTTGCAGCAATCACCTGCAGAACAATCCAAATCATGTGCCGTGCATGCTCCCTCCAATCGTATGGGAGGGGTGGTCATCTGTCTGAAGCCTTAGCGGTGCCAGCTGTAGCTCTAGAAACTTTCCAGAGGTAAAAGAGCGGTACGAGCAGAGAGGGGAAATACCACTGATCCACAAATGATGCGCGCCAGGATCACAGCTCCTGTCCATTCCGCCAGCTGCAGTAAGAAAGGTTTCCAAGAGGGTGGAGTGCCTGCCCATACAACAACACCTTCCTCAGAATGATTGCTGACCTGTACATAAGCGAAGATACACACCTCCAAGAAAGTAGTCAACGCAAGGGCCTAAGAAGACTTTGCAGATTGTTTAGCTTCACAGTAAAGACATGGTCAAAACCTGCACTTTGAAGAGCAGGAGAAAGTCTGCAGTGATGAAGGAAGAACTAAGGGAGGCGCTCACCATATTCCCCGCAGTCTGCTATGCATCGGCACCAGTGGTGCTCAATGTGGGGAAATAGTGCCGCCCTTGAGCTGCATAGCCTGACTGCCAGTGTGTGGATGCCCACTGCAGCTGCCACTCCCAGAGTTGTGTCAAAAGAGTAGGCAACAAAGTACCTGGCACCCAATACAGCTATCAAATGCATTGCTGGAAGCCAGCTGCATGGCTTGCGCACCAAAGGCAATCTCTCGGAACCTTGGGGTCTTTCGCACCATGCACACTGCGATACGTGGCCCGTCCCATTTCCGCTTGCCAGAATGGCAATGAAGATGCCTGCAAAAAACCACCAGTTGTTAGGCAGCTTGTGACAAGTTCCCCTTTGTGGATGATACACACTGTCAGTGAAGCCTTTGGGAAGGTGGTTCTCAGTGTTGCTGCAGGCTTGAAGAGACCTAGACTAGGGACCATATGGCACAGATGGTCTGATCGTACCACAGATGTGAGCCGCTGCAGCAGATATGATCTGTTTGCTGATGTCCATGCCCCATACTTGGAGATTCCTTTGCGGGTGTTCCTTATGCCTGTGAAGGTATGCAGATGGTTTCAGTGCAGAGCTTAACTCTCCTCTGGGGCGTGCTTCTGTGGATGCGAGGAAAGAGGTAGCACTGGGCACCTTTTGTATACCAAAGCACCAATGGCAGCGATGGCCAGCAATAGCTGTGCACTGGCAGCAGCTGGTCCTTCAAGGAGCTTGCACTCCTGAGCCATTGTACCAGGAGGCTTGTCGGGCACCGAACTACCGCTCAATCAAAGTTACGCCAGATCTCTTGGCGGAGAATCTAGTTATATCCCTTCAACATGCCTACTTGTGATGGTGCTATCCTAAATCAAATGCCGCTGGTCGGATCAAACAGCAGGACCACATCGAACCAGGAATTTGTTGTGCTGATTTCAATCTTCCCATGCAGATGTTTAAGTCCGCAAGGAAGCACAAACTGAACGGAACTGGTCGGGAAGGAGCTCTGCAGAGATGGTGTGGGGTTCGGCGAGGTAAGCAAAGCAGGACATGGAACGTGATAAAGGAAACAACATAAAGAGAGACAATGAAACTTGTGGTGTTGTGTGGTCGCGGGACGAAAGAAAATGAAACGCTCAAACGCACGTGATGGGAGTCATTAAGCACGTGCACGCAAACCGTGGTTTCCTTGCACCTTCCCGCGAAATCGCAAAGTTGGAGCCAGCTCCTCTCAATTGCCTAAAAATCGCCAAAAAAAACAGTGAGGATAACAGAGTCAACAACAGCATGGCGGAGACTGACCAGAAGCCAGACATCAATGCCTCTGAGCACGTCAACATCAGGGTTGTTGCCCAGGTACAGCACCAACACAGATGAATTACTGATAATATACACGCCTGATCGGAGCCGGCTGGGAGACAATTTTTGGCTTTACACGCTTAGTGTTGTGATGCAAATCTGGTTGCAATCAGGTGATGAGATACTAAAGGAAATTTCTAAGGTTGTCGCCGGCACTTCCTGTTGCGCAGGATGGCAACGTTGTACAGTTCAAGATCAAAAAAAAGGCGCAGCTTCGCAAGCTCATGACGGCGTATACCGAGAGACTTGGTCTGCAAGAGGGCTCAGTCATCTTCCTCTACGATGGTACAGTGTTATCGAATTTCCATCACAAGCGAAGTCCTGAGGCGATGTAGACATAAATGTTCGCTACGTGCAAACCGTGGATCCTTAGCTCCTCTCACATGCGAGCTTGATGTTTGTATTTTTTCCTGCAGGCCTTCGCATCCAGAGAGAGCAGACCCCAAATGATGTACGTTTATTTCAATCACTATGGGCTCGAAAGAGCAACGAGCTGTCTGGGACCTGTCTTCCTTGCTATGCCTGCAAGTCACATGGCCTAACATGATTCGAGAAGCTAAAGGTCTATGCATTTGTGCAGCTGGGCATGGAAGAGGAGGCTCAATTAGAAGTGATGATGGCCCAGGTGATCGAATCTCCCTGCTTGTCATTATAGCTGGTCCCATGTAATTTATGTTGTTAGTTCGTTGACTCTGACAATCTACGCTTGTCACAGGAGGGAGGAGGTTGAGGAATGGAACATGGATTCCTTCTTCTGCAGTGATTACTTGCCGGGCAGACGTTGCACCGGGTCTTGAGGTGCCTTTGCGGGCGGGCACACATTATAATAGTGTAGCTTTAACATGCTCACAGTGGAATATGGCCAGTACTACCTGCAGTACTTGATCTGGTGTGCCTTGTCCGAGCATTTTGTGGCTTTAAGATGTCGCGGATTGAATTGGGAGCACCTTCCGCTTGTGCCGTTGAAAGAGTGCCCCTTCAATGGTGCGTGTCCCTTTGGGCGAGTACGTCCTTACCTGGAATAGAAAATCTAGGGGCACCTATGATGACGCCCAGGACTGGGGTGCAGATGGCCAAGTGTGTTGAGCTGCTTAGTGACAAATCCAATTTGGGCAGTCACAGTGTCACTAGCCGCATCATGCAAGGCGTTGACCTGCCAATGCTGAGGTCGCTAAGAAGGACATGCTCAAGTGTTGGATGCAAAGAAGATACAAAAACATTTGTCGATGTTGATGCTTTATCAATCTCAATACTTTGAAAGCAGCCTTGTAAATTTCTTAGGATATGGAACGGACATGGACTCTTTTACGGCGTATCAATCATTGCAATACAGGCAACCCAACCTCAACCTTTTGCCTAAGCATGATTGCTGACCTCTCAGAAAGATCTGCTCTGATCTCCACATGTGCAATGTGCACTCCAGGGCATCCTTGATCAACTTCATGACCTACTGTGTCAAGTGTACAACGATCTTACAAATCCTCAGAGAAGTTGTGTTCTTCACAGACATGCATCTAGAATTAGATGGAAAATGAGCTGCTGCTCCCCAGGACCTCTTGCTCTAGCTTCTCGGCATCCGCTTCATTTATATCGAGCATCTCACGCAGTTGTAAGAGAATTGAATACTTTGCTGGCATCTCAGTATTCTCCAGGTGGAGCTGGTACAAGCGTTTCATCTGCATGCAAACATAAAAGTCTCAGTTCTAGTGAGCGTGTAGAAACAGTAACCTTATTGATCAGTGCACATCATGCCTGAACTCCACAGCATCACACAGGATGCATACAGTGTAGACTTTCAATGGTGATGCAAATCCGGGACTGCCTCATGAGTACAGAACAACTCACGTCCTCTCCGTCATACTGTGCACCAAGCACAGGGCAGCGGGCGGTGGAGTTCTCCTGGAGAGCCCGTTGCACCTCCACAATGGCCCTGCAGAAGCAGTCTTTTCTTTACACTTATGAATTGGGGCAGTTTCCAAGCATCTGGCAAGAACAGAGAGCATAATTCTGCAAGTTGAACCCCCCACAGATTCCTACCTGGCTGGTGAGCCAAAGTTCATGTACTGGACAGCCCTGTGGACACCCATGGCTTGCCGCGTCCTCGCTAGCGCCAGGTTGTACTCCTTCGCTTCCAAGGGGCTCTGAGCATAGCTCACCTGGATGCCAGCACAGTGCAATGCTTGAGCTGTGCAGAATGCAATCCAGCTCTAGGAGCTCTATTACAGCTGGAGCAGCAGTTAAACAGAACATCAGTAATCGGAAGCAGCACGCTGGCCACTGGCAGCCGCATAAGCGACGTTAGAACTTCGCACCTCGAGAGCACTCTCCTGGCCCCACCTTCTCCTCTCATACTCTTCATCTGCCCTCTGTTTGCGGTCTTCTCTCCACCTCTTGACTGCAAACCCGACTCCCACTGCTAGCAACGCCAGGGTGAACGCCACTGACACAGGCCTTGGCCTGCAGTGCCATTTTGCCACTCTATCACATCATGCTTTGGATCCAGGGCACCTACCAGGTCCTCACATGTTTGATGCCATATTATCCTCCTTACAATGCCATCAGCATCAATGGTGGGCTTGTGAGAGGGGACAGGTACCTAGAGTTTCTAGTCTGTAGATGGGATGGTGATGGCTCTACAGCAGGGATGGGCAGCTGCCTCTGGCTGCCCCCGACCCTACCCCATCCCACGCACACAAGTACTGACCTTCTCCATCTACTTTTGTGGTAGCAGAGATTCCCTGGCTTGCCGATTACCAGCGCACGTGCTGGAAGCCCGCTCGGGCCCCACTTGCCGATGCTGGCTCCTTGCATCCCTTTACCTACTTATTATTCTATATAACATACTCCAGTGCCGTATGCATGTTCTGACCCTCTTTTCTGATGTCTGTCCGTCTCTCAAAGGGTCGTCTTGCTGGCCCACACTACGAGATTCAAGCTTTCTGTCACATCCAGGCCTCTGTCGTTCAACAGAAAAGCCATAACGAGACACCAACCGCCACCATGTTCATCTTCGCCCATCACTTACATGCAAGAAATCTGCACATGAAGGCCACAGCTGAGGGGCACGCGTCAGTGGCGTTCCTGTCGAGGCTCATCGATCCACGCGGGATGAAAGGACAGCATGATCCAATTCTTCATAGACGCATCAATGATGATTTCCTCCTAACTAACATCGAAAGTCTTTCATAGTTACTCGCACACATACCGTTGAGCTCGATTTCGATTCAGTAGTCACAAGCTAGCTATACAGTGACACCGTCACACGTCGACTGCTGTGCAAAGAGGACATTTCGATTTATGCATTCAATGCTGCAGATGGAAGCAAATATTAGCACTCAGCGTCAAGCTAGTGTCTTTGCATCTGGCTCTCCCAGCTGCAGTTGCCCACACCTTAAACAGAGCACAGTGTTGCCTTCACATAGAAGGCATTTTCTGTCTCGACAGAGGGGAATACAATTTTCGAAACATCACATTTCGAGGATTGGTAGGCAGAGGAAGAGCGCGCCCCCACAAGCAATGTTTGGAGGACTTGGCAAGCTCTTGACAGGTGCGCGCCCAGCCAGCACTGTTGTCAAGTCTCATCATGCGCCATTGATAGTAGACAGCTGTACAGCAGAAGTATCGTGGTTGAAAAATTACATTGTATCTGGAAGGATCGCTTCATACCGCCTGACTCAGGCCAGTCTCATGCAGGGGATGCGGCAGCAAAGACCCGGAAACAGTACCAATCCAAGGTGGATGCCATAAATGCCCTGGAGCCCAGCATGCAGGCTCTGTCAGATGAGCAGCTCCGAGACAAGACAAAGGAGCTGCAGAACAAGTGTCAGGATGGCAAAACTCTGGACGACTTGCTCGTTGAAGCCTTCGCGGTATGCACACCTGAAAGGGGCCTTGGCTGATGCTGGCACTTTTCTGTCTGTCTTGCAGTCCCTATTTAAATGCAGATCTGATCTTCTGTCTCTTGAAAAAAAAATCACGTGCTCAATGGTCTTCACAGGTGGTGCGTGAGGCTTCTAAGCGGGTGCTGGGACTGCGGCCCTTTGATGTGCAGCTCATCGGCGGCATGATTCTGCACGTAGGGCAGATTGCAGAGATGCGCACAGGAGAGGGGAAGACGCTGGTGGCTGTGCTGCCCGCCTTCCTCAACGCGCTGTCAGGAAAGGGAGTGCAGGTGACTCCCAACTGTCAAGACCGCACTCCTGCTCTGATGACCGCTGGAACCTCAAAGCCGACGCCATTTTCTGACAGATGCACCTGCAGGCAGTAGGTGGAAGATTAAAGGAAGGAAGAAGGGAATGGCTATCAAGAGTAGGGTCAACAGTGTGGAGTTCTGAGTTGCAGGTGGTGACGGTGAACGACTATCTGGCAAGGAGGGACAGCGAGTGGGTGGGGCAGGTGCACCGCTTCCTGGGCCTCAAGGTGGGCCTCGTGCAGCAGGGGCTCAACGAGGAGGAGCGCAAGGCCGCCTACAGGGCAGACGTCACCTACGTCACGAACTCCGAGCTCGGCTTTGACTACCTCCGTGACAACCTGGCGCAGGTGTGGCCCTTTCTCCTTATTCTGCCGGAACGAGCATTCACCCCACACTTCCATCCCATTGGCCCCTCGCGCGACAGCACTGCCCCAGACGCAAGCATGCGTATTTTAGCCGGCGCATGTATGTAGCTGCTTGTTTAGCGGAGCCTGCAGCACTCGGCATGAACATTGCATTGGAGCTGCATGCTTGACGGAGTCTGGGAGAGGTGGGTGCATGGCTGGAGGCCCTGATGCATGGCTGGCTGGGGGACAGAGCGCGGATGACTTGGTGCTGCGGGACTTCAATTTCTGCATCATTGACGAGGTGGACTCCATTCTGATCGACGAGGCGCGCACGCCGCTGATTATCTCAGGTCCTGCGGAGAAGTCGTCCTACAAGTACCAGCAGGCGGCGCAGCTGGCGGAGGCCATGGAGCGCAACCTGCACTACACTGTGGATGAGAAGCAGAAGTCCATCCTGATCACCGAGGAGGGCTATGAGGCCGCTGAGGACGTGCTGCAGGTGAGACATCCTCTCTGCTGCCTCCTCTAATTCAATGAAGTTCCAGGCAGAAGGGCTGCCTTTCGTGTCGTGTGTGCTGCCTACTCTCAGAGACCCTACAAGATCTCTTTGGTTGTATGCAACCACAATGAGAAGGGCTGCCTGCATGACCTCCATCAAAATGAAGGACGGGCTTGCTGTTGGGGAGCTCCTGGCACATGGTGTGCTGAAACTCTCCTGTGGATAACGACTACAATGTGCATTGTGGCCCGCAGCTGACGGACCTGTACGATCCCCGGGAGCAGTGGGCGTCGTACCTGATCAACGCCCTGAAGGCCAAGGAGCTGCAGGCCAAGGATGTCAACTACATCGTGCGCGGCCAGGAGGTCATCATTGTGGATGAGTTCACCGGCCGCACCATGCCAGGCAGGCGCTGGGGCGACGGCTTGCACCAGGTCAGACATGTACAAATGAGTGATAGCCTGCCTAGATCACGTGCACCAGAAAGGGGCTCGGCAGGAAAAGTTACCGTCGGTGCCTGTACAAGCTGGCAAGCAAGCAAATGCACAGGACTGCAAGTGACAATATAGTTGACCTGGCTCGGTCTTGGCCTCGGTCCATCCAAATGTCACATGTCCCCTCGGGGCTGATAGATGCGCTGCATAGCCTCAGAGAGGCAAGCACCTGATCATGCATGAACCATGAGGTGTTTTTATTGTGACAGCAGAGGTGGGATGAAGGTGTGGTCTGGCTGATGCAGGCAGTTGAGGCCAAGGAGGGCGTGGAAATCCAGAACGAGACAATCACCCTGGCTTCCATCTCCTACCAGAACTTCTTCAGAAGCTACCCGGTAACTGCCTGATCTCCTCATCATTGTGACTGTTGATAATCCCTTCCGTGACTCCTTTACTGTGTAGCATGATGTCTTCCATCAAATTAAAGTAATGCTGCTGACAACTGCAGAAACTGGCGGGCATGACGGGTACAGCCGTGACTGAAGCGGCAGAGTTCTCCAACATCTACAGCTTGGAAGTGACAGAGGTCCCACCAAACCGGCCCATCAGCCGCACAGACAACCCAGACGTTGTCTTCAGGACCGAAGCAGGTGTGTCTTCTCGGTCACACTCCTGCATATCACAATTTGGCGCTCTGGATGAAGCTTGTTCCTTTCGGTATTTACCCCAAAATACTGGAGGCCATACTGCTGCTTGGTGGTTGCAGGCAAGTGGGCGGCTGCAGTGACAGAGATCAAGCTGTACCACAAGCAGGGGCGGCCTGTGCTGGTCGGCACAACCAGCGTTGAGCGCTCTGAGGCCCTCGCAGCCATGCTCAAGCAAGAAGGTAGCTACCTTGATCATTGACACCGGTGCTTCTGCACTATGGCATATATACTGGTGGTGTTGCTGACAGAACTCAAGGAAGAGTGAAACACACCCCGAAATGCAATTAACTGGACCCGATGTGCCAGCTCAATTTGCTAAGGTTCATAACACATTTGATAGGTTAGGCAGGGATGCAGAGAGAGGCCTGGCTCAATGTTGGTTTTGTGAGCAACATGCGCGTGGCTGCGGCAGGTATCCCCTACGAGCTGCTGAACGCCAAGCCGGAGAACGTGGAGAGGGAGTCGGAGATTGTGGCGCAGAGTGGGCGCAGGGGTGCAGTCACCATCTCCACCAACATGGCTGGTCGCGGCACTGACATCCTGCTGGGTGGCAACCCCGAGTACATGGCCAGGGTAAACACCCTTTATCTTTCATTCCCCTCACACATGCTTGCTGCGCAGGCTGTCACTCATTTATGCACGCATTTTCCACAAAGTTAGAACAAGTCTGGGGGCATGCATAGGCTCTGGCCCCTGCACGTGAGTGATGGTGTGTGCATGCAAGCAGTGATTGACAATTGTGTCATTTTCGCGCAGTTGAAGCTGCGGGAGGCGCTTATGCCAGAAGTGGTGAGCCAAGTGGAGGCGCTGGAGAGGGCTGCCAGCAGCAGCAACAACGGCAACGGCAGCAGCAATGGCAGCAGACCTGCCCGCATCAAATCCTGGGCGGCCTCACCGAAGCTGTTCCCCTGTGACGTCAGCCCAGAGGCCAAGGATCTCATGAAAGAGGCGGTGTCAGCTGCAAAGGGTGCGTGGGGAGAGAGGCAGTTGCCAGAATTGGAAGCTGAGGACAGGCTGGCCATTGCATGCGAGCGTGCGCCAACCTCAGATCCAGTCATTGCCAAGCTCAGAGCTGCCTTCCAGGTGCCTCTCCTTGCCGCCTGCATTCCCCATACCTTGCTGCCGCACTCTCTTTCTGTGAATGCCAAAGGCAGGCATGTGCGGAACGACTAATCTGCTGCTGCTAGCTATAGAAGAGCGCTTTCTGACAGCTTGCCTTTCCTGTGCACAGAGGTTGGAGGCGGACTACAAGGCGGTGACTGACAATGAGAAGGCGGAGGTGGTGCAGCTGGGCGGCCTGCACGTCGTCGGCACTGAGCGGCATGTGAGGCCCGACAAGCCAACAACCTGTATTTTCTCTCTCTTTCCCAGCAATACCCTGTACGCAGCCACAGGCTGAAAACATGCATTGATGCATGCCAGCAAAATTTTGTGGAAGTGCCTGCAAGTCTCACGGCACAATGAAGCCTTACTTGTATTCCCTGTGTGCCTGTCTACAGGAGTCGCGGCGGATAGACAACCAGTTGCGGGGCAGGTCTGGCCGGCAAGGAGACCCTGGCAGCACCCGCTTCTTCCTCAGCCTGGAAGACAAGTGAGCCCCCTGCTGTTGCACACCAGTTTTGCCGCAGCTGCTCCTCACAAACCTGTGTATGAACTTTGTTTTGGTGCACTTTGTCTCGAGAAGAGCTGCTGTGCGGTGCAGCCTGTTCCGGGTGTTTGGAGGAGACCGCATCAAGGGCCTCATGAGCGTGTTCCAGATCGAGGACCTGCCCATCGAGTCCAAGATGCTCACAGACGCCCTGACCGAAGCCCAGCGCAAAGTGGAGTCCTACTTCTTTGGTGAGCCCCACTCTGTCCTTCTCAGCGCCTGTACCATCAGCCCACAGGATATGTTGTTTGGAGACTTTTAATGTCTGTGCAGAGCCCGTGCAGTCCATGCATCACTTGCTTCACCAATGTTTTTTCCCTGAAGATACAGTCCGCCCTGCACCTGGCAGTCAAGGAATTCTGAAAATTTGTATAATTTTGGTATTTTTGAATTTGAAAGGTATAAAACACCAAACATCTGAGGGGTTCTGTGTCTGGCAGACATCCGGCGGCAGCTGTGGGAGTACGACCAGGTGCTCAACACGCAGCGCGACAAGGTCTACTTGGAACGGCGGCGCGGCCTTCTCTCCAAGGACCTCTCCCCGCTCCTCCTGGAGTACGCCGAGCGCACCGTCGACGACATCCTCGAGGTCTGCTTTTGAATCCCAAGTTTGAAATTCAAAACAGCAGCAACCGTTCACAGGGTTCGCGTGCCGGGATGAAGCAGCGGCGGACTTCGCTGCCCATTCTACATGCTCACATGTCTGCTGCCTATCAGGTCCTTGCGACATATTTAGAAATTAGCATCACAGGGGTGTGATCAAGTGCTGGGGGTGCAGGCGAATGTGAACCCGACGCTGCCACCAAAGGAGTGGCCGCTGGACGCGCTGGCGGCGAAGATGAAGCAGTACTGCTACCTGCTGGAGGACATCACGCCGGAGCTGCTGACGGCAGAGAGCGGCGGCGACTATGAGGAGCTGCGCGCCTACCTCCGGCAGCGAGGCACGCAGGCCTACCAGCAGAAGGTGTGTTGGCAAACCCATCGCTTTTTGTGCTGATTCAAAAAGGTGGGGCCGATTACAACATCAAGACACAAGCACCATGGCGTGTTGGGGAACCTGAGCAACCAATGTGGTTCCCCATGGTCATAGTACTTGTCAGGGATGGCATTTTTTGGTCAGAATGGGTGGTGGTGGGGTTTTGAGGAGGTGGATGTTTGACAAGGGGAGTTGCTGCGCAGGTGGCGGATATTGAGGCGGTGGAGAGTGGCCTCTTGCAGGAGGCGCAGCGTTTCTTCCTGCTGACGCAGACAGACAACATGTGGAAGGAACACCTGCAGGTCTGCACTCCTTACGGAACCTGAAGACCTGCAGTTTGGCAATTTCCTTCTGGCACGTTGATGAGTGCTGACTGGCGGGTGGGGTGTGACATCAGATCATGTGCATATTGCTGAGCGGTTGGTGGTGTGGGCAGGCCATGAAGTTCCTGCAGCAGGCAGTTGGGCTTCGCGGGTATGCACAGCGTGAGCCGCTCGCAGAGTACAAGCTGGAGGGCTATGGCCTGTTCCTGGAGATGATGGCCAAGATTCGGCGCAATGTCATCTACAATGTGTACATGTTCCGTCCCGACCAAGTGCAGAAGAAGCAGCCTGCCAGAGTCCAGGGATAGTGCGGCAGAGTGTGGCAGCAGATGCGTTGTGCGTTTTGACGTCAGAATTTGGGCTGCTGGCTTGTTGCATTGTATGAGTGCATTCTATGCCTGAAATGAAATTGCAGCGCATATGCGTGCACATGTTATACCATCTCGTTGTGTCATTCATATCAAGGAATTGGTGGAACTCAATTTTGTTATTCAGTGGAAATTGGCGCTTTAAATACAGATTGTTCTCAGCACCGCAAATTCAGTTGTTTGTTCCAGAATCAATTGGCCTGTTGCATGCCATCGGGCATTATACTTCCGCTATGTTTTTCTGTAGGGAATGTGATCTAATTCCCAAAAAAGAGCTGAGCGATCTACTATACAGTGAATGTGGTTCATCATAGAGCTCTAAATTGGGCTACTGGTACAAATACGTCACGTATTGCTATAATTCAGCATACTATTTGACATATGTGAGATATGTGAGATGCATCTCATCTACCCATCGACTCCTGAATCTGAGGACATGTGAGTCCGTCAGGCAAATAGAATAAAAATATTTGAAATCATGTTCTACGCCTGATGGTCTTTTCAAAATTCACAGGCTGCAGGACAGAGTCGGGGTCGAGCGCATCATCCAGGTGCCTATGTGCTTCCCTGCTGGCCTCTCCCAGGATCAGCGAGGCCCGCTCCCTCAGTGTCAGATCTTCTGTATCCGACAGACTGAAAATAGCACCCATCTTCAGGCTGTTGCCCTGCCTGGCCCCCTGCTGGCATTGCACACACTGTCAAATTTCTGTGCTAGAACTCGCAGAGGGAACACTTCAGTCAGGACTTTGGAGCACTCAAATGCAGACATGTTTTGAAGCTGTTGCCTGCAAGGATGTGAGGCTGACCTGGACATCATCCTCGTCATCAGAGCTGGGTAATACCCCAAGCTCCATGTCCGCAGAGCCATCAGGGGAGGCCAGCTCGGACAGTGACCTGAGGCCGCCACCTCTCACGTACGGCTCTGGCGCGGACCTGTACATGATGTCCGACATCCTGCTGCGCCGCCGCATGGCCGCCCCCGGCGTTGCCCGCACCTTCTCCTGAACATGCAGAACACCAATCATCCTCCATGAACTGCTTACCCGTCAACGCACAGACTACCCACAAGCCGTACGCTGCTAGTTCAGCCTGCTCTCTCCTCCCCAACACTCCGCATGCCTGGAGACAGTGACGCGTTCACCTCAACATGAAAAAATTTGTAAATGCCAGGGAGGAGGGCTCGAGCAGCACACCTCGGTCCGCAGGAGCAGGCTGCGCAGGAGGGCGGTCTTGCGCAGGTCCATGCCGAGCTGGGGGTCGGACGGCGACGGAGGCAGCCGCTCGCCTGCATCCAGGGCAGCGCCCCGCCGGCTGAGGTGGCCCCTGCGCCCAGGCGTCCCCTGCATGGGCGACGCCAGCGACCCCTGGCAGCTGCCAGAAGCCGCCAAGTGAGGCTTCACGGGGGACGTTAATGGATGCACGCCGCTCTTGCTGGGCGAGTGCGACACCCTCCCGTGCGAGCCTGCACGGCCATTACATAACAATGTCTGCAATATTGCACTCCACAGAAGAATTGCAGCTGCCTGGCAGGCCTGAGCATGAATGTTCAGGGCAAGGGAAGGCTTCAAAGGTGCATGTACAGCGCCCGCACCATTCAGATGCGGTTGCTCTCGCGAGTGGACGCGCGGGGAGTCGAAGGGGTTGAAGCACTCCGACAGAGTGGGCGACGAGCAGCCTCCGGAGTAGCTGTCCCTGTCCGTCTGCATGCTGCTCATGGATGGGGAGCTGGCCTTGGTGCCCGGCTCCTCTCCAAACGCCATGTTCAGCCGGCTGAGGTCTGTTGCCATCGCCTGATTCACAGAAACTCCCACGGTCATTTTGCAAATTGCTGCCTTGCGCCTCACAAGACCTGGTTAGAGGAGATAGGTTAGGGGCGCAACAGTGGACTCCACAAAGCAACCAGCTTTGCAAGGTAGGTGCCCTGCTCACCTCTGAGAGGTAACGTTTGTGCGATCGAACATTGTCCAAGGCTGCGTCATCATACCCATCACAAGAGGGCGTGCACATGGGATCATAGGACAGTCTTCCAGTCGGACTGCGCATTCGCTTGAAGGGCGTACTTCTGCTCAGGGACATCTTGCCTACTTGCAGCAAGAGGTGGGATCAGTTTAGAAGAAAAAGAAGCAGGATATTGAGCAAAAGCAGAAAACATCTTGCTGCTTTTTCATCCTGAGGGGTGTCACCTCCGGGAGTGACTTCCATTATTTAACTCAGACTTCTCAAGCGTCGTTTTCCTTGCAGTTATGCTCGCAATTCCGATTCCTGAGCCACGCAGTCCTTCGATAGAATTTCTAGGAGGATGTTACCGTATATTTCGCAACAAACGTTGCCAATGTCCTCAGGTCTGACTGATCCAGGTGCGAGTAAAAGAGATGTGAAAGAATAGAAATCAACCTGTGATATGAATCGACGATACACACTGGTACGCTCCACTTGCAATTTTTATTGCTTAGTCAGACGACACCTGTTCTTGGATATCTGCAACTGCTGTTTAGGTCAATGTCTGTCCATAGTATGCTACATTTTCGATCAGAGTCAACCAGATCGAGTCCCTTTCACATCCAAGGTCTCAATTCCTGCCTGCATGCCTATTCACAGCACTTACGGACCGAAATCTGAACACTAGTGAGTACTCCCGTAATCCTCTTGGATCTTGTGATTCCTTCGACAATTTCGCTTCTCCTGCATACGAAGGGATCGTTTACCTCAGAACAAGGAAACATTTGGTTTCGTAGCGTAGGTGCTCTTGTCGGCGCAAAAGATTCCGAGTGAAGAGTTCTTGTCTGAGCTGTTCTGTGCTGACAACGCACGAGGGGTCCAACACGAGTCTCGTGGGTGTCTAGGCGCCGGAATTGAAATGCAGGCCCTTGGGAACGAAGATTTCGAGCCGACGGTATCTCTCTCCCGCCACAAGAAAGAGTTCGGAGAGTTTGGGGGTGTGAATGCTTCAATCGAGAGCAGCACCACCTTCACAGGTTTGTCTGGACGAAACATGTTGCACAGTAGACGTATGCATATCTTTTATTTTCCATCCTGCCAATGATCATCGCTGAAACAGCATGTCTTTTCACACTCAACGCCCCATCTTGGTTCAAAAACTGATGTGTCTGCCGCTGCCCTCCTGTTGCAGTGCTCCATGCAGGCGACATGCCGCAAATTTTCGAGGGCACGCTGAATCCAGAGAAAGGTGGGCAGCTAAATTCATCATCGGATGTCAATTGCAGATTCATAGGATGTGATGTCAGGGTGTTCACTGGATGTCAGCGCCTGCTTAACAAATTCTGAGCCCGAAGCATGACAATTTGCAAGGACACACCCAGAAATTTGCTGGTAGAAGAGCCATTACCTCGATGAAAGAGTGCAATCACTTTGCATGGTGCGCAGGGGCCTGCTACCTGTACGGGAGAAGCTTCAACCCAACAGTGCGCTACCTTGGTCGTCAGCTGGCTGCCTTGGAGGGCACCGAGGCGGGCTATGCCGTCAGTTCAGGCTTGGCTGCCATCAGTGCCACTTTCCTGCAGCTCTGCAACAGCGGGGACCACATCGTGGCTTCATCCGCTGTGTACGGTGAGTCTCAATCTGCAGTAAAAATCAAGATAGGGCTTGGTGCAGTCAATTTCCTTTAAGTCTCTTGCTGTCAGATATGGCCACTTACACTTTTTCCACTGTGCAGGCGGTACTTTTGCTCTGCTCAAGTCCTTCCTGCCAGCAAAGTGCGGCATTAGCACCACCTTTGTGGACATTGCTGACCTAGATGCTGTCAAGGCATCCATCACAGACAAGACAAAGGTGAGGGTCCCAAGAATTTACCGACATTTTCTTAGCCTTTCCATGTTGTTGATTACTGACAGCAGCTGACGGTATATTTGGCAGGTGATATTTGCCGAAGCAATCTCCAATCCCACTCTGGTCATTGCGGACCTGCCAGCCCTGGCCGACATTGCGCATGCAAGGGTGAGCCCACATCTCATCACCATGCATTCCCTGCCAACCTGAGGTTCCATTTTAAATCCTGTGACAGTGTGCATGTGGCTGCAGGGCCTCACGTTCGTGGTAGACAATACGTTCAGCCCTATGATCATCTCCCCGGCAAAGTGGGGCGCTGACGTGGTCGTGCACTCCATGACCAAATTCATCTCCGGAGCTTCGGACATCATTGCAGGTCCAGCAACGACTGAATATTATTGCCTGACATGTCCCTCTCAGCTGAAGCTTGCTAGAAGTAGAGACAGCTGACTGCCATTTTGTGGTGTGGGGCAGGAGCCATCTGCGGTCGAGCTGACTTCATTCGTTCACTGATGGACCTTCACCTTGGGCCCATCATGTTGCTTGGACCCACAATTGACCCAAAAATTGCTTCAGAACTCAGCCTTCGCATTCCTCATCTAGGCATCCGCATGGTATGACCTGCTTGTTGATTCATGACACATGGCCTATTGCTACATACCGTATTCCACTTGATTGTGATGATGTTGATGATGATGAGGATGAGTTCAGAGTCTCATTGGCACTGCATGCTTCCTTACCGTGCAGGCGGAGCATTCTCGCAGGGCCATGGCTTATGCTGAGCGCCTGCAGCTGGTGCGGCTACCTGGCCCCTTGATTACTAGCTGGGAATCATGGTGCTGCTGCTCATAAATGCAGAAATGACTGTCTGTCTGACTTGCCCACTTGCTGCTGCTGCCAGGAGGGTGCCATGGTCCAGTACCCGGGCCTGCCCAGGCACGAGCAACACCACATCATGGAGAAGCTGCGCAACAAAGAGTACGGCTACGGCGGTATTCTGACGCTGGACCTGGGCAGTCAGAAGGTGCCACTTCCTCTCTATGCCTCATTTGAATCTGCTGCAGCCATGCCTGGCTTATGGTAGTTCCCGTGAGAGCTGTGCAGGAATGAAGGCTGACAGTATGGTGTCTGGGGGCTGTGCAGGCGGCGGAGCAATTCATGGAGAGGGCTCAGAACAAGCACGCGTTTGGGCTGCTGGCAGTCAGCCTGGGCTACTTTGAGACGCTGCTCTCCATGTCCGGCTCCACCACCTCCTCCGAGCTCACTGAGGCCGAGCAGAAGGCCGCCGGTGAGCACACCACACCGCCATGATTTGTGCCATACAGCACATATTTTATGTGGCTCGGTGATGTTGACGTTCTACATATACTGGGCACAGCGTGCTTCACTGGGGGCTGATTGGCGCATGTGAAGGAGATGTAGTGAAGCTGTGGTGGTGGTTGCAGGCATTCCCATGGGCATGGTGCGCATGTCGGTGGGGCTGACTGGGTCGCTGGAGCAGCGGCTGGGGCAGCTGATGGAGAGCTACACCGCCGTCTGCGGCCAGAAGCACCTCCCCTACCGCGCTGCCGAGGTGCGCCCCGACCCTTTCCCCAGCAGCTGAGCCATATCTGTCATCACCTGGTCTGCCCTTTCACGAAGGTATGCATGTCCTATAGAGATTGCCCCACGTAGATATTCAAGCTGGCGCCTTTAGGGCTCACCAAATTTTGATAGGAGAGAATGCTGTATAAAACGAATAATCACACACTCCCGTGTGTAAGACTCACAGAAAGGTCATGGGTCAGGCGTGAGCGAGGTGGTGTGTGGCTGTGCAGGTGGTGCGGGACGACAAGGGGCAGCTGCAGCGGGTGGCGAGCTGGGACAGCCATGGCTCCGAGCTGGTGCCCTTCACGGCCGACAGCGGCGGCGCATCCGCGGCCGCCACCACCTCGTGCCTGGGCTCCGCCGACTCAGGGGACGAGGCCAGCGTCCCCGCGCGTTCCCTCTCACAGGACGGCCCCGCCGCCAAGATCCGCAGGGTCGGCGCCAAGGATGTTGTCTACACCCGCCTGGCGCCCTGAGGCAACCCCTCAGCTGTGCAAATTGTATTCCTAAGGTGCCAGCTGACCTGCTGAACATGAAAGCACCTGGTAGGAAAGGCAGGATGCAAAGACAGGCCTGGCTCGGTCGCATTGCATTCGCCTGGACCCGAAGGCCTCAGATAACCTCCACGTGGGGCAACCTCTTACTGGAATTGCAAGGCAGGGATGCTTGAGGACAGTCCTGGCTTGGTCTATGGGCACAACGATCTTCTTAGGTGGAGCCTGGAGGGACGACACTGCAGTGGGGGTGAAGGTACCATGGGAAGCAATTGACATCAATAAATGCTGCTGCACCTGAGAGAGGTGCTGAGAACGGATGAATGTATTACTGCAACACAAGGCATGTTGTACTACGTACGCAGCTGTGCAATGGGTGGCGATTGAGCCATTTGGCTTGCAGCAGCATGTAGATTAGCGCACGGGCGCCAAAAGGCGCACCAAGCAATGCGAACTGTTGCTTTGTAGCAGTAATTAACCAATATATCTAAGCCGATGCTCTGAATAGTGGTCTCCAACGGTACTGAACCAGATGTATTGCTCATTGATGTATCGATCTTGTATGTGTTCTACTAGCAGTATCAGCCGTGACAATGGCCATGCATTGCCATATGGCAAGTACTCTTTCGCATTGTTGTGTCCTTCAAGGCTCCCTGAAGTTCCTGCTTTAGCCGAGGGACGCTTATGCCCGCATTTGCTTAGCTTGGCTTATGTTGGTCTCCAGAACTGCTGCAAGGTAGTGCAGATGGAGCTTTTGCAGTGTCTTGTACACATGTGCTGGGTTATAGGTAATAACTTGCTGCCTAGACTCAAACTTCGGCGAAGCTTTAGCGCTAGCGCTAGGGGCCTGTGCGGCATATGCATGTCCTGCATTTTTCCATGTACATCGTGTTGCGATTTATTGCCAGCGACCATGGATATTTTAGTGTGGGTGACAGCCTGCACAAGGCTCCAGAAATGTTACAGAAGCAGATTGCAGCTTCTTGCTGGCTTCATGCGGCTTCCATTTCAACCTTGGACTTTCGAACTTTGAAGCAATTTTCGAGGCAACGTTCATCTGCATCGATCGCAACATATCGAGAAGTTTGGAATTATCATAAGAGTATCGTTCTGGCAATTTTTTACTTTCATAGATCTTCTGCGAGAGCGTCTGCTGCCGAACCACAGGATCCTGTTTCGCTCGACGACAGTCCAAGCAAAATCAGCAACGCAGCCCTTTGCTTAGCACATCGCGCTCCTCACTTCAGTGGATTCATAAGTCAGCCGATGACCGGGCATGGCACACGGAGAAGGAAGGCAGGTAGGAACGAAGAAGATCCAAAGAGTGCAGCAGTGTCACGAGCTATCCGTACTGATCTCGAGTACATCATTGCCTGTCCTTTGGCTGAGCTATATTTTTGGTTGGCAGTGGATGATGAAGATGTAGACGAGGCCAGTCTAATGGCGGAGGAAACGCTGCAGAGCAAGAAGCGTGCCTTGAAACGGTAAGGTCACACCTGCGATTCTTGCAGCCTAGAGCCCGCCCTGGTGAGCACTTTGACTAGGTCGGCTCTGTGCAGGCCGCGGAAGGTGCCTGAGCGACGCACGATGAAAGCAACCTCCCGTTTCCGTGGAGTCACCCACCACTGCAGGTGCTGACCATGCACAAACTCATCCGGTAGATGTTCGAATCCTATATCGATGGCCTCGCTGAAGCACTGTCTGCATGGTGAGCACAGGACGCAGAGGTGGGAGGCTCATATCTGGCAGGAGGGCAAGCAGATCTACCTTGGTGGCTTTGATGCCGAGGAGCAGGCTGCTCTGGCCTATGACCTGGCTGCCCTCAAATTTCGTGGGCCAGACGCTCAGATCAACTTCGACATCAGCAACTACGAGCAGGAGCTCCTGCACTTCAATGATGTGAGTTTTGCTCTGTGTCACTGTTCCTCCCAAGACAACGAATAAATGTGCGTCTTGGTCAAATTTTCTGCAAAGATTCCTGCTCGCCTTAATGTTTTATTTTGAAGCCTGAGCTGGTGCTGCATGTTTCCCCACAGGTCACAAAAGAAGAGGTTGTACAGAACCTGCGGCGGCAGAGCAAGGGGTACCAGAAGACGAGCAGCCAGTTCCGGGGGGTCACGCGCCACCAGAAGGGCAAGTGGGAGGCCCGAATTGGCCAAATGGTCGGCAAGAAGTACAAGTGCGACCACATGTCCTCTTTACATCACCTTTTTGGGCTGCTTGTAACACAGTGCACTGCATATTCACTGCACTGAGTGCAGGTATATTTTTGTACAAGCAATGCCACATTGCTTGAGCAGCCAGCGCCTCAGTAGGGAGCTTCCAGACAGAGAAGGAGCACAATCAAGCAGCCGGTGCGTGCAGGTATCTGGGCCTGTTTGCAACGGAGCTGGAGGCGGCGCAAGCATATGACCGCGAGTCAGTCCTGCGCAAGGGCATTGACGCGGTCACCAACTTTGACCTGTCAGAGTACAGCGCGCTGCTGAGCCCGGCAGAACAGGAGCTGGCTATCCAGCGCGGCCTCATTCCAGCTGCAAGCTTCGCTACCCAAGCCCAGCTGAACCCGCAGGCAGAGCATCCACCTCACCCCGACTCAGCCCTGCTCTTCAGCAGCAGCCGCCCTCCCCTCAGCCCCCAACTCAGAGCAGGTGCAGCATACGCTCCCAACTCTCAAGCAGACGCCATCATTGCAGACACCGTCTTTGAAAGCTGGCCTCAGAAGTATAACAAAGGATGATTGAGGGGCTGTCATGTGCGCAGGAGCCGACCTCCAACAGGTGCCCCTGTATGAGCAGCACGCGCAGCTGCAGGGCTACAGCAACATGCCCGCGCTACATGCAGGTGTCGAACAGCCACATTCAATGCCGCCATGTGCGCTTGCGGTGCATGGCTCCAAGGGGATGCCGCGCCAGATCACGCCCAAGTCCATCTTTGAGTGGCAGCCCCAATCCGGCACAGCGTCCCCCACCACACCCAACATCGGGCTCCTGCAGCAGCAGCTCGATGACCCAGGTAATGTCACGTCAGCCGCATGCTTGCCCATGGCGCCCGCTGTTACATCTTATTTACTGCCATCAAATGCTTTGATCCAAAGCAGCCAAAAAATATCTTGTTAAAAGGCTGTCCTCCAGTAGTGGAGCTGGCACCACTCCATCCTCAAGAAATCACTCGAGGCTTGCATGATCTGAAGGATTGATTCTGAGTGTACTGTGGTGTTGAAGGGTTCAAGGACAGCGGCCCGGACAGCCTGGAGGAGAGGATGCAGCACTTGGCGGAGGGCGCCTTTGATCTCAGCGGCGGTGCTGGCGCGGTGCAGCCGCCCCACACAGGCCACCACCTGGCGATGCTGTTTGAAGACTGGACGTACGATCACCTGGAGCCCCTCTGATGACCACAGCTATTGTTCTGGTCAGATCCCATACATGTACACACTGGATCTTGGGGCGGTGCACGCCTCAAGTGCTCAGCATGAATCAACTAGTCGGCATGAAAACTCCTGCAGAAGTGACTGTGGCAACAGGCTTGCACTCTGTGGGACATGCGTGGAATCTTTCAATATTTTAGCCAGAGGGAAAGCGAGTGAATTTGTTTCGTGAATCCAATGGAGGTCGCCTTGGTGGTAATTCTTGTATTCCAGACCGGCACGAGTAATTCTTACAGGACGCAAAGCACAGCGTAGGGATGCAAGAAGCATGCATCAGCGCACAACACACGGTACATGGCTAATTCCTACATTCCTACCTACAGACGGCTAGACACACATACATTCATTCTTGAGCAGTGCCAATCTCACACAAAGTAATAATTTAATCAGAAGTCTCTCAGCCGGCAACACTTTCAATGGATCTTTGTGTGTTTCAGCCACAGCAGCTCTTGACGATATGTACAGCAAGTTCCACGGCGCAGGCGCAAACAGTGTCACAATGACGGGCCTATCTATCAGAACAAAATGTAGTCATGAAAAACATCAAAATCAGCGGGTTGTCCTACATTGATGCATGCATGGGAGCATGCCACAAAGATAGCGCATCCAGCACTCACAGTGCTGCACATCAGGCGCATACCAGCGCAAAAAAAGGGGTGCCAAGCCACATCCCATTTCCTTGGACTAACACGACCTCATGCTCCTGCAACCCACCCCTGCACATGACAGCAAACCCCGCAGGCCCACAAAAAGACATCCAGCATGCAGATTCCCTTGCATAACAATACCTCTATCTGCAATTCTCTGCTGCAATCAGTCGAAGGCAGCTCCTTCCAAACTTGTGCATTCCCTAACCTCACCCGGTGCCACCTGGGCTTCTTTTTCCTGTATGGCCCCACCATCCCAACTTGCATGCCACCCCTCAGTTGCCTTGGCAGCACCGCCAGTTGCAACAACTGGGCAGCGTTTCCTGGGTACTGATTTGTCATTGGCAAGTGGCGTTTGCGTCAGGGCTCCTTGCACACAAACAAAGACACCCAGGTGCTGCTCAAAAGCCTTGCCCAAAAACCCGACAAATGCAAACGCATGTCAAACGTCTGGGTCGTGACGGCCAAACGGAAAAGAAGAGAATGCTTCTATGTACGTCACATGATCGGCCCCGTCAATCTGTGCTTGCGCCATTTTGAGCCTCTTCAGACCTTGAGACTATGTCTACCCCTCTCTCACACGCTCATACATGCCTTGTCACGTCATCCAGAGCTCAACCTATCGCCTGCACAACCGGATGGACCTCCTTCGCTTGTCTGGTTTCGCGTTCCGTTATTTCATAAAAAAGAAGAAAATTGTGGGGTCTCCTTTGCAGAGATACCTATCCTGATTAGGGTCCCGTTTGCCAGTGATTCACCAGCGCCAAAACAAACCACTAACAATCACCTTCGGTGTCCTGACTGCCACGACTGTGCCCGCTGCTCCGTGCGCATGCCTCGACAGACACCAAGGCTTGCGACTGGCAGGAGACCACTTCAACCAGTGGGTCATTCAGACGTATCACCGCTGTCATTGGAAGTTATCCTGCGGGGACTTCAGGCCCTCCCATTGCTGCTTTCACCACCCGGGGCCTGGCAGGTGCCTGGGCACAGCCATGTTGCTGCCTGGCAGAGCGCCCAGACTTGGAGAGGCTGCCAGGGTGTTGAGCCCCGCGCCTGCACTGCCCGGCCGCGCCGGCCTTGACCGCACCTGTCACACCACACCGTACCAGTCAGTGCTCCTATCCTCACAACCGACATTCTCTCACAACAAAAGCGCATGCTTCTGGGGATCAAACCATTAGCACAACCGCCAGTACTGCCCCACTCACAATGCAAGTCCTGCTGAGTACACCCATCATGGAACATGGTGCTGGGCCACAGTCACATGGGATGAACAACAATTTGGTGCCGCACTACAAATACAGGCAATGGGCAAAGACATAGCAGTCCATTTGCATGTCGAAGAAAATCATAGGTGGCGCTCACATTGGGCCCTGCGGGGAAGGGCTCCTGCTCGCCGGCGACATTGCCGTCAGTGCGGAAGATAATGGGGCGGCAGCGCTTGTCCTCATGCAGCAGGCTGCTGTTCTGGAAGTGCGTCACCAGGCTGCTCTTGCCCTGGATGCGCGCGTAGCTGATGTGGCACACCTTCTCGCTGTTGAACTTCTCCCACTTCTTCGCATGGAACCGGTGGAACAGCGCCGGAATGTACTCTGGCAGGATCTGCACATCAGAACCTTGCACATTCAGACCTCGGAGTTGCCTACCACTTACACAGTACACTGCGTTGGGTGCAAGTACGGCCGCATATGCAGCACCCAATTGATCAGCATTCAAATGAGCAGGCTAAGAAATACTGCTGGGTTGTGCACAGCAACTGGCGAGGCGGGCTGAGCGCACCATGTTGATGAAGGCGTAGCCGACATTGCACTTGTTCTTGAAGTCGATGGGCAGGTAGAAGAAGTCGTACTGGCCCCTGAAGTCCTCGTCGATGGTGGCCAGCAGCATCTTCTGCGTGTACTTGTTGGGAATATTCTTTATCATCAACGTCGTCCGCTTGTCCTCACCTGCCACCACAGCAAGTCCCAGTCAGTCCCCAATATCATGGAACTTTGCTGAGACTATATGTCATAACAGACAATTTAGTAATGCTTTACATCAGCATTGGGAGGAGACATGAAGAAAGAGCCCACTGGGAACGTGCCGGGGTTCAATCCATCTCAATTGATCAGGTGGAGAGCTGCACCTTTGGCGACCTTGTCCATGTCGAGGGAGTACATCTTCTCCTGAGCGGCCTTGCGCTCGGCTTCGGCGGCCGGGTCCTGCACGCGCCGGCTGAGGCGGCCGCCCGCCAGATCATCCCGGCTGCCCTTTCGCGCATGGCCCGACGCCGCCAGTCCCCTCAGTGCTCCAGCCTGCTGCTGTACCTGCTTACCACCCAATTCCTTGTCAGCCTTGACACCACATGCTGCATGACCTGCCCAATTGTCAATACTGAGAGCCTCTATCACCTGGAAGACCATATTGCAAGCAAACGCAGGATAGCATTGACACATTGAAGCAGGGCTCACCTTGGCCAGGAGGGCGGCGGTGTTCTGCTGCAGGCTGAGGTTGGTCTGGAGGCTGAGGTTCTGCAGCTGCTGCTGGAGCAGGTGCTGCTGCGCAAAGGCGGTGAGCGAGGTGGGCGCGCCGGGATTGAAGGGCCCCGCGCCCTGGTCCAAGCCGCCCGCCAGCTGCAGCTGCAGCGCAGCCAGAGCCTGCGCCTGCATCGCTGCCTGGCTAGGGTTGCTCGACAGCCCACCCCAGCCGCCCCCATCACCCTGCATTGCAATCACACATCCGCCTTCGCTTCCCACGTCCAGGACAAGCTTACCATGCTTTAGCACGCACCACTGGCGAATCTGAAGGGAATGCAAGGTCATGTACATTTTGAAAGCGGATAGTGCTGACCTGGCCGTCCCAGATGTTGGAGGTGGAGGCAACGCCGCGCAGCCCTCCCTGCATGCCATTGTTGATCAGGCCAGGCTGGTTGTACAGATCAGCCAGGTTGCCAGTAGACATGGACGCATTGCGGCGGCTGAAGTTGTCGCCCTGGTCCGGGTTCTGCACCTGCTGATTGCCCGACCCCTGAGCAGCAACATGCTTCATATTCAGAACAAACATGACCTACATTTCTTTTCCGGTCTTGCCAAAACAAGAAGATGACAACAGGGGTTACAAAGGACTATGTGCAGGCTCACCAGGGAGAAAAGCTGGGAGGCCGACAGGTGCTGGCTGCCCCCAGAGAGGAGGGCGGAGGGGCCGTCCATGTTGACGCTGGGCCCACTGCGCAGGGGACTGCTGTTGGGGCCCGGTCCCATGCCCCTGCCGGACACGCCTGCCAAGTTCTGGTGGCTGCCCCCCTGGAGGCCGCTCAGGCTGTTGGTGGAGCCATTCAGCAGCGCCTGGACCTGCACAATACCATGAGAGCTCCTCAGAACCCAAGCAAGCGGCATCATCATCTCACATGGCCCAACTGAAAGGCAATCTGAGATTCACGGATTCAGAAACACTTCCGAGACGATCTAGAAGACAAGACCTGCATCGCAGCGTTGTTTCCTTGCGCAGAGTCCAGGTAGTTTGCGCGCATGAGATTGTCCACATCAGCCTGCAGGCCGGCAAGGTTGCCGCTGCTTCCATTCTGGGTCATGCCACCCTGCTGGTTGAAAAGGCCCTGCGATGGAGCCACTTAGTCAAGAATTGCCGCAACGACATCTCCAGCAGGAATGGTGGACTAGCATATGAAAACATCTCAAGAGCCATGAGAGCACAGGATGCCCACCTGCGAGCTCAGGGATGCAAGCAGCTGGGGGCTGAGCTGGTGCAGTATCTGGGACTGCATGGCCATGTTGTTGAGCTGGGCGCCAGAGTTGTCCCAGGAGTGCGGCCGCATGTCCTGCTGCACTGATGGCGCCGCGGCCGGGCCGGCCTGCGGAAAGAAGGTGTGCGTGGACTGCACGTTGCGCATGCCGCTCGGTGCATCCCCCCCCACTGTCCCTTGCTGCACACACGCCAACACCTCTGCACGTCAGGACCTGATGCATGCTTCATTTGCAGAGTTCCGGATCACTCCTTGGCACGGCTTGTTCATCATTTTGGTGGGCAGGGCTACACGCAAGACGCAGGCAATATATATGTTCTGACCTCGCTGATGGTGGGGATCTTCGCAGCGATGCCCTCCAGCGCCTGCTTTGCAGCTTGGGCGTGGCGCACATCGCAGAACTCGATGTGGCGCTTGTGCAGGTTGTCGGGAGGGGTCATGATGCTGTACACCTCCCCGTACTCTGCTTGGAGCATCCGGCAGATGTCCTGATCGGTCAGATCTGGGTTGTGGTTCGTCAGGGTCACCATGCCTGCAGCAATAACATTGCTCAGCAGCAGCACGAAGGCGCAATATGTTTAGAAAAAGGCTTGTTGCATTTTTGCTCGAGTGAGCACATTGAAAAGCCACACAGCCTTTAATTGATTGGTTCGACTTTAAAGGGCATGCACACACCTTCTTGGAGCTCCTTCGCCTCCTTGTTGGGAGCAAACTGGACTCCACACTGCCTGCCATGAATGACCTGTCTGTCTAGGTTGACCTTTGCAAGCTTGGCTGCAATAATATTCCAGTAGCTGATCATGAGCCACCCTTGCTCCTTGCAGGCTGTGTACAGGGTGCGCAAGTCTCCATATTGCTGCAAGCACACCCAGCGAGAGACGATTCAGCCGCGCACATCAAGATAAATCATGGCCACTTGCAAACATAACATGAAAGCAGAGCTGTCGTTGAAGATGCCTAATCTAGTATTATTACCTCAAAGAGCTGCTTGAACTCTGCGTCGCTCACGTCAGGATTCACATCCTTGACGACCAGAGTGCGAGTCTCTCGCTCGATTGCTGGCTCCATCGACATGTGGCTCCTGCTGCTGACGTGCGACATGTTGTCCATACCTGCGATTTCATAAACAAATTTACATGTAATCCAGCAATTTGTCTCTCTCTGTACTATTGCCTCTCTCTATACTAGCATAACACAGCCTGCAATGCAAAGCACAGACCAAGGAATTTCGCCAAGGCATGTGTCGTGGAAACTCACTTTGGCTGATGCTGCTGCTGCGGTGGTCTGCGTCGATCTCCAGGCCGCCCACAGCGCTGAAGATGTCCTCCTCTGTTCCGCTGCCGGTGCCGCGCCTGTGCAGGCTGGGCGAGGAGTCCGGCCGGCGCCCCTCAATGTCCGAGCTGGACGCCTGCCTCACGGACAACCCCTGCAGCTGATCCAGCCGCTCATGCGAGCTGTATGTGGGCAGCCGTGGGTCGCCAATGCTCCTGTGCTCTGCGCAGTGAAATAACAATGCCTCAGCGTGCGCCTATGTCCCATAGCAGTATTCCTTCATGTGCTGTGCAAGAGAAGAGGAAGGCATAAACAGGAATGGAAGCATTTGCGGCATGCATAAAGCAGACCTGGTGCAAGCCGCTCGTTGCTAAAGGCGCGCGGTATACTGGCAGAGCTGTCGGAGCTGCGCCGGGGCTGCTGCCCCTGGCCAAGGCTCAGGCGCTGCTGCATGTCCCCCGACAGGTCCCCCCACCCCCTGCCACTGCTCTCAGCCGGGCCCCCGCGGATGGGCCCCTCGGCTGCGCCCGGCAGCGCCAGGCTGGATGCTGACGAGGACGAGAGCAGTGCTTCCGAGCTCGACACTCTCTGGCTGTACTCGCTGCTGTTTGCCATGTTCTCGCTGCCACTGGTCCCTTCGGGGCCTACAGGCGCGTTTGACATGATTCTCTGTTGACTCCTTGCATCTCCAGCTGCCTGTCAGAAGATCACAACGGCAGTATTGGACATCGGCACTAGCAACTTGCATGCGGCCCACTTACGAGGCAAAGTGCCAAGGTGCCACATGTGTGGTCACTTGCCTCAGACTGAGGGTACACAATGGGTCCCCAGTGTTGTGAGTGCAGATCCAAGAGTCCACTATTTGAGCTCCTGACAGAGAAGTCAAGCCCAGTGCTCCCAGGGGTGTTGATGGAGGACAGCTGGCCCCATGCTGCGGCTGTGGGGCCCAAGCCTGTCTCCATCCACCTGCAAAAAACAAGCCCTTCAGTACCGTGTTGCAGTCACACAACATGCATTTTGCTAGGTGCAAAGGGAACCAAGGAGCCCTCAAGCTCACAAAAAATAGCCTTCAGGGAGCCATCACCCCTCCATAGGCGGTGTCAGGCAGAATTTGCTCCTTCCGCAAGAGAACTGAAACCGACAATGTCTGATGTCACATTATGAGGCGCAGTGACAAATGTGGGTACAGAAGGGTACCAAACCACCTAAATCACAAGTTTTGATCTCATCCTTTGGTTGTATGCCTCGGTTAAAACGCCATCAACAAAGAAATACAACTCCTCTTCCTCAACAGCACACCCGTATTGACCCAAACACATCAAGGATCTTTTTTAACCCGCTCTGTTGGCAAAGTAGACAGCCAGTGCTCATAATCGGCCCTAATAGCCGGAGAGCCTTCCCTGTCATTCCTGTCGTATCGACGATGCGACTCACTCAACAAACAAGAACGCGCTAGTGATGCGATGCAGAACTGACGTGTAGGCATCAGCCATCCTTCATTTCTTTTCCCAATCCCGCTGGCCAGTAGCTACTGGAACCACGAAACATAACCCCGCAAAGACAGCGTCCGGAGGGCCGTGCCAAAGCGGCCTAACGATCCAATTTGACATCTTGTTCCGGTTGGCAAGCGTTCGCTTTGTCCAGCCAAGCCAGGAACATGGTCTAAGCACGGCTGCTGAGCTGATCGAAACATGTATGTGTCCTTCACACTTAAACAGTGCGTATCGATGCAGCGTTGGCGCGGTAAGCGCACCCTTTAGGTGACAGCCTTGTGCCTCTGTTCGTTGCCTTTGGGCGCCCCTTCCCTGGCTGATATCTTTGCTCGCGTCACCTCTCTTTTCGGCCTGGCAATGACTTTATTTGGACGTCCAACACCACGAGGTATCCTCCACCTACAAGAAGGGCTGTAGAAAGATGAGATGAGGCACAAGTGTCTGCTGCGTTGTAAGGCAATAGCCGGGAACTTCCGAGACACCCTGTGGCTCCACGGCTTCCAAGGGCTTGACTGGCCTCGCTTGATGCAAGAGCCTTGCGCATGAACTCCTGTTTAGGCTGCTCGATTACAAAATTGTCCCGCAGGTGCCCACAAGCCATACAAATTTGACTCACATAATGGGACAGCTGTCTCAGTTGACATGTACATGACCATGCTGAGGAACAAACCCTGCTCTTCCAAACTCTTCAAGTGAGTTACCCATCGATGATCTCAAGGGTTATGCATGACTATGTATGTGCACCTACGGACACGTGTCCCCAGCCGGCCACCTTGCAACGGCCCGCGGGCCACTACAGAAAATATTCAATAGTTGGAGGAGATGGTGTTCTATTGCAGGATTGATTGTAACCCTGCTGTTTCACATGCCACCACCGTTGGATGATGACCCAATCGGCAACACAGAGTAAGGATATCCTCGATGAGCGCTTCATGGTGCGATAATTATATCATTATTATTTGTCATGCATCACCAACATGCAATCCTTGGACCCCGGGCCAGTCGTTGGAAAGGGCGTCCTCAGCAAACAGAAAACCAATATCCTCAAATCAGACTCTATAGCACAGAATATCAACTCCCGTAGATCAGCAATCTGCAGCTGCTTGGCAACAGGACAGAGGCGCAAATGGTCGTGACAAATGCTGGCAACCGCACATTGTGCCCACCCACTGTGCAACACTCCACTTGAAGCATCGATCCCTCATGGTTGCGACTATGATGCGGCTTGCCCGGACAACGCAGCTTCTAGTCTCGTCCTCTCCTTGGGTTTGAGCTGGCTGTAGAACTCTTGCATGACCTGCAGACCAGGCAATATTGGCCCACTGAGATGGTCACATCTTGACACCACATCATCAGCGCGTCATAGGACACGACATGAGCATCCAGACATGCTACCATAAGAAAAAGTGAGCAGCTCACCGTAGGAGGCAGGCTGCTGTTCATTTGCTGCAGCAGCGTCACAATCTTCTGCCACGTGTCAGCATCCACCAAGCTGTCCTTTCCGCCGCTGCCCTTGCCCAAGCACTTTGCAAGCACCGCCACAATCTTGCCCAGGTTCTTGTTGTTCTCCCCAAGCACCCTGTCTCCCAGCAGAGAACCCCTCAATACATTTTCCCCCACAGCAAATCACCCAAATAAAAGAATATCTTGTCCCCCCGCAGCTTTTCGTTAGCCTTGAATGGCGGGTTCCTATATCTCTAGACAAGGACTCTGATTCCACCTAAAGCTGCCCAGAGGGACTGATCATCATCATCCTGTCTATGTCAACCATGCATGGCAACAGGCATGTCATGTGCCAGCTGGCGGCGCGCACCGGACGTCTGAGGCTTGGATGTGGCGCACGAGCTGCGCGTGCACGTGCCGGGCCTCCACCTTGTCCTCCCGCAGCGGCAACGAGTTAATCCACACGTCCCACGACTGCGCGGCCGCCGACGCCTCTATGGCGGCCCCGTGGAACTCCAGCACCTTGCCCAGCGCCGCCACCGCGTTCTCCGTCGCCATCTCATTGTCCTCTTCCCTGCAGATGCACCAACCAAACCCCTTCAGGCAAGCTTGATCAATCGAAATGGAGGTTTGACAATCTGCGATTCCCTCTTGGATCATCACTGTAAGTGTTACATGCTGTTCCTGCCAGAGGAGAGATGCGTCTGCAGACAGGCTATCCTTGAAAAATGTTCCAACGCTCCAACCATAACAGTCAACAAGAGAAACAATAGTTTGTGGAGAGCGGCAGAGGCTGGGGGTGCACATATAATACAGGCACCATGCACGTTGCACTCCTACTGCGATAGAGTGGATGGCCCAGGGCCAGGTGGCCGCAGGTGGGGTCACCTGCCATCTGGCGCGGTGACGATGCCGAGGATGTGGACGAGGGCGGTGGGGACGGTGGGGCGGAAGGCTTCCTGGTGCTGCGCCGCGAGGATGCCCAGGCCGTACACGGAGCACTGCCGCACGTTGGCGTCCTTGTCCTTACACCCCTCCAGCAGGTGCGGCAGCGAGTAGCTCAGGTACTTGGCCGCACCTGCACGTAATTGGAATGGCTCAAAACCCTCCTGCTTGTCTCCACACCAGCTCCCCATTGCTCAGCTGCTGAGGAGCTGCATGCAGTGACATTGGAGGAAGACAGGCCACAAAGAGCTCTAGGTGTACACAAGGGTGTGGCAGGTGCGGGTGCACAAGGCGGCAGATTCAAATGAGGGGCACTGCAGCGCGCTTGGTGGTCAGTTCTTGCTACAGCTACCCTCAGCGCAGCCCGCAGTGCGCGCGCACCGGCAGGGGAGAACTCGAGGATGTCGTCGAGGATGCAGATGGCGACGCGTCGTTCCTCGGGCGTGCGCTGCGGATCCAGCAGCGGTGCTAGGGACGGCAGCAGAGTATCCACGAGCGGCATCGCGCTGTCCCCGTGACGCTTAAGCACCGCCGACAGCACCGACGAGAACTGGTCCAGCAGGTCCTCCTCCCCCTCGTTCTCCTCCTGCAGCGGGAATAGGGTGCACATGAGCTCGCCTCCACGCCATGATGGCTCCTTGCAATCATTCTTCGGCACAGCTCACACAGTCCTTCAACTGTCTCACTGCTTTACGCTGCCCCGAACTCCTTCTTCCTTGGTCCCCAGCTGTCTGCACTAGAATGTCCGAATGCGACTCGTGCAACTGGCAACCGAATAAGCGACGGCAGCCAGGCTCGTGGCGCAGCGGCGGCGGCAATATTGGGATAGAAGCCTGTGGTGATGTGGCTGAGCGAAACGACATTTTCACCTCCAGGGCCTCCGCCTCCTCCTCGTCAAAATCCTCGGCGTTGCGGCGCAGCTGGCGCTCGGCGCGGCGTTTCATGGAGTCGGCGAGCAGGTCGCGCAGGCGCTCAAAGGTGACGCCCAGCTTGTCTATGGGCAGGATGCTGACGTCCAGCAGCTCTATGATCTCCTCCACCGTCTCCAGCAGGCTCGACATCACCTCTGTGTCCGGCTCCTGCCCCACACAATCACATAAGGTTACTTCACCTTTTCTGGCACATGCTAGCAGAAGTCTGGCTCCAAAGGCTTGACCAGGAACTCTTCATTATCAGAGGCACCTCTCCTGAGTGTGCGTAGGGCCTGTGCCCCAGTATGGCAGCCACAGGAGCAGGACAGCTGGCCCAACTGTTGATCATCCACGACAGTGACGAAAGACAGCCCGGGCTTTGATAAGCCATGACAGATACGGGACAAAGGCCGGGTCCATGGAAGCAATGAGCGTTGTGGGTCCGGCAAGTGCATGTGTGTAAGCAGCTGGGGCCTCTGCCGCACCTTGGCCATGGCCTCCATGAGGGGCGCCCAGATGAAGTCGACCATGCGGCGCACGTAGTCGGCGTCGGCGCCCGGCAGGCCCTTCTGCGCGGCCAGGAAGGCGGAGCGCAGCAGGTCTGGCAGCGACTGCACCGCCGCCTGCCGCACCTCCTCGTGGAAGTAGAACTTCAGCAGCGGCAGCATGATCCCCGTCACCTGCACCACCCCACATTCAATCACTCGCTGACCAAGGTGCAGTCTGTCACATGCAAGCACAGTACTAGCTCGCTGCTTAATCTGCATGAGGAGTGTGCAAGCTGGCACCCAAAAGACATCCACTGCAGCTGCATTTGCAGCTCTCCTGCACCTGCACCCTGTCTGGCGTATGGGCAGAAACAAAATATGCAGCATATTTTCAAGATTCTTGTGATTTTCCCCCTCGTCAATACACGCAGTGTGCAGTGGTGGTTGGCTCACCTGTTCCACAAAGGGGTAGAAGCCCTCCTTGAGCTCGTCAGCATAGCAGCACAGCATGTTGCAGGCGGTTGCCTTCTCCTCCAGCACACTCGTGCGCACGCTCAACTTCCTGTCTCCCAGGTAGATCGTCTCAATCTGAAAACAGAATGCCAGCCAACGGTCAGGCACATGTGACTTTTCAGGCACAGCTACACCCCTCAGCCCTGGAAAATTGTACACATGAAGTTCTTGTGCGCCAAGATGCGGTTGCCACTGCCTCTCCTCTCAATTCCTGTCACCATTCAATGCTTCCTGCGGAGTCTCTCAATGCTTCCCGCATGCACACTGCAGACGTATCACTGCCGTGTCACTGCCATCACACAAGCTCATCTCTGGCACACACCGCCTTGTCACACAGTGCATGACATGCATAAACTTGGCAGGCGGCAAGCAACGCACATCCTCGTCGTTGTCATCCTCATCATCATCAGAGTCTGCCTCGGTGACGCGGACGTCCGGCTTGAGTTGGGCGCTGTGCAGCAGCGGGGGCATGACGATGCCCAGGTAGGGCAGGAACTCCTCGCCCAGGCTCTTGCAGATGCGCGCGCCCGCCTGCAGCATGTACCCGCCCGTCGGGTCATCCGCATCCGCCGGCTGCGCCTGCGCCACAAACCCCGAGAACTCACTCCAATACCTCTAACAACCTTCTCAATATAGCAGAATTTAGGGAATGGGCATCAAGCATCTCATGGTTATAAATAAGGGAAGGGGCCCTTACAGTATATACTTTGATGGGGAATGCAATGGTCGAATGACAATTTATGTTGGGTTTGAAATGTAATTAGATAGGATGTGGATACACCGTGATGGAAGCGCATGCCATCATGCCCCGCCACACCCACGTGCAACATGCACCTTGGGTAGGTCTCTCGCCATCACTTTAAGTAAACCATTACATGTGGATGTAAAATAGATCTGGATTAGGACAAAGTGTGGGCAAGGGGCGTGCCTGCAGGGTCTGCATGAACTGCATGACGTGGTGGGCGTCCTGGCGGAACTGCTCCCTGCCCACGGCCATGCCCACCAGGCTGATGCACTCCAGCGCCTTGGCCCGCAGCAGCGCGTGCGACTTGTCCGTGGCATTCGACAGGATATGCCGCAGCAGGGGCATCACCTGATCAAGGATCATGGCTTAGTCAGTCCTGAAGACAAGGCGAATTTTATGCAGCGAATCATCAGGAGAATTCGCCCGTCTGTGCAGAGCAGTATGATTCACTAGCGGGTGCTGGCTTCACCTGGTCATAGTACTTGACAAACTTGTCCTTTGCACAATCGGCCACGGAGGCCATGGCGGTCAGCGCGCCCTCCTGCACCAGCTTCTGCCCGTTCTGCAGCAGCCCCAGCAGCTTGGGGATGAGCACATCCAGGTACGGCGGAAGCAGGTCCTGCACACCCCGTCCATCACATCAGTTTCGGGTGCATCTAGCACAAATTTATGATGCACTCTGTTATATGCTCAAGCACTGGTTGCCAGTCTTGGTCCTGCTCTTGCGAGGTTTGAATCATCACTGCGGTCGGCAAGGAGCAAGAGCAGTCAGCGGTGGACTCTAACAGGAAGCTATCTCTGTGACGACGTCACAGTTTTAGGATTACTGCATTATTTAAGGGGCCTCCAGACTCAGCTAAATACAGATACGACAGGGAGTGGCAGCAGAATAGGTGGCAGCACCTGCTCGCAGTTCTCGGAGAAGTTAACGACGGCTGCGGCGGCGTGGGCCTGCACGCGGGGCTGCGCAAAATCGTCCATGACGGACATGAGGCCCGGCAGCAGGCGCGCGTGCTCTGCCTCCTGCATGTCCGGGCCCAAGTCCGTGCAAAGCTGCCCCACCGCCTGGCACGCCGCCCACCGCACCTTGCTGTGCGCATCCCGCAGCCCCTGCGCGCACGTGACAACACTTGCTCATCACAGCCGCCGCACGAAAGTTGCCGCCCAAATGCCGCACAACTGTCATCCCATCACCCCATGTGCGTAGCTCCTCCACTGACACCAATCCTTGCCTTTCAAGCCGAGCGCCACACATGTGTTGCATTGCTCAGACTGCCTCCGGATGCAGCGACTGCCGAATCTACATACCATTTGGCTTCTGCATGTGGGACCAGCTGAGGCTTTCTCTGACGGGAATAAGTGTTTGATATACACACCATATTCCTTCATGGGCCCAGGTCAGGAAAATGGAGGCAGGGCGATGCAGGCAGAGAAAGGAAGGTCAAGGCGCACCAGGAGGCAGAGGTCGGCCAGGCCGGAGATGTTCTTGGTGAGGACCTTGACACAGCCCTCTGCAATCTGGGACAGGCAGATGAGCGCGGCGTGGCGCTTCTTCCAGTCGGGGTCCTGCATCAGCGCCGGCAGCAGCGTGGACGCCAGCGGCACTATCGTGTTGCCGCCCAGCGCCAGTGATATGCGGTCCAGGCACTCCTGCCCAAACTCATACCGCTCCCCCTCCCCCTCGCTCTCATGCCTGTCGCTGTCCGCCGCGTGCCACCTCGGATCGTCCTGCACGCGCATGCAGAACCGCCTGAGGATGCCTGCTCTGACGTGCGCATTGAGGCCAGGGCCGAAAGAACTTCCAGAGGAGCTGCTGACATTGTCACAATCCCAGAATCATCAAGGATGCATGTACATAGAATTTTAGAAGAGCTTGCACAGCCGCATTTGAATTTCCAGCTTTCGTTGAGCAGGTTTAGCCATTGAAGGGTAATTTGGCAGTCTGGTTTGGTTAATTAATCTATGATATAGCAGCACCAGTATGTGTGGAGCACAAAGGAGCAGCAGGCAGCAGCTGCAGCGCACCTCGACGTCGAGTAGGAAGGTGACGAGGCACTGGAAGAGGCGGGTGACCTGCGCGGGCAGCTTGCGCATCATGCCGGGCGCCTTGTCGCGCGCCTCAGCGAGCGTCACCAGAAACTCCGCCGCCAGCTGCCGCGTGCTGTCCTCCAACTCTTCGGCCTCTGCCACCTATCAAAATTGCATGAACACTTGCTTGCGGCTGTTCTTACGACAGCTAATCTGAACCTGCCCCTCACCCTTCCAGTCCCTGCATAGGCTGCCACCACCATGCATCGACTCTGCGAGGCAATCCCACCGGCAACGCAGTTGCTAGAAGGGCGATGTAAATCTAGATAGCTGGTTGAGCACTGGTATTGAGAAAGGCCCTCTCTAGACAACAAACAAATGCTATCCTGAAGGCCAAGTCTCTCTGTCCTAGTACTAGGTTGACGGGGCATGGGCTGAGGGTTTGTGTGCCCACCTGCAGCATGGCGTCTGCGATCTCGGGCAGGTTGCGGCGCAGGAAGCGCGGGTGTGCCTCAGCAATCTCGATGAACAGCTCGAGCGCCTCCTGCGCAGCCCCCTCATCCCCCGCCTGCAGCGTGTTCCAGATCAGTCGCAGCTGCGCCGGGATCGTGCTCTGGAACTTGTCCCGCTCCACCGGATCCTCAAGCTCCTGCATGGCCACCAATCCAACTGGCTGCAAGGGCTCTCCTTGCTAATTCTGTATCCCCTGGACCATCTCACAACCCAGACACCGTACAAGTCCAGCGTGCATAACAGCACTGCAGCTGAATATGTAATCCTTCTTTAAATTTCATTGATCACCGGATCCAGGAGAACCCTCAATGACCAGGCAATCAGCAGTAGCATTCTGCCAGGCCAGCCTGCAACAGCGCAAAGAGCCTGCCCAGGCTTGATTGTCTAGCCCCCTGCACCACCACTAGCATCGACAGCACTGGAGGCCGACAGCGCTCTGCACGATAAAAAGGGTCCGGCACCTGCACGAAGTTGGAGGTGGCGCGCATGGCGGCCAGGGCCACGTCCTGGCTGGAGGAGGCCAGCGTGCGCGCTAGCACCTCGTGCAGCGTGCCCATGTACTGGCGCAGCGTGCCCATGATGTGGCGTGCCAGCTGCGCAAACACCAGCAGCGAGCTCTCCTGCAGCCGCGTGTCAGCGCTCTGCACGCACTGGAAGATGAACGGCAGCAGCTCCGGCCAGCCCAGCTCCTCATATGTGCCGCTGGCCAGCTCCGCCACTGTGTCGCACACCTGGGGTGTGCACCATCTGCTCAGTGCCCCCGCGCAGGACTAGGTTGAATCGCCCACCTGCCATATTTTCTGTCAGCAGGAAACTGCCAATCATTGCGCACCTTCTTGGAGATGGTCTGCGCCTTCTCATCCTTTATGCAGTTCAAGAGCTCTGTCCTGATGAGTACCTGCAAGTGAGCCAGCAGTATGTTGGTGATGGAGCTCCAGAGCACAGCTGTCAGACAGGCAGCAATTTGCATACCTGGACTGCAGGGCTGCATTGTGGCCACAGCGATGGCTCATCTTTCGTGAGGACCTGCGCCATTATGGAGCACTTCTGAGCACAGAGCATGATTGGCCAGCCAAGCGCACATGTTCTTCAATTCATTTAAAAGGTGGGCATACCCTACGCAGCATGACAGCGCAGAAGGCCCTCGACTCCATGTCTTGGGATTGTCTGAGGAGCCCAATCAGGTTTGTAGCTGTTACGTCCGCATTCTTCTTGACCTCCGTGAACAATGCTTCGGCTGCTTGTCGCTGATCGTTCTGTGGCGATAACATTTGCGAAATCATCATCGCAAATGCATTTCTATCCGACAGGATTCTCTGGACATCCGCAGACGCCATGTTCGATACACAATCCAGGAAATAATTTCTCAGGGAGACTATGTGATGACCGTCAGTGATGTTGATGCTTCAAATTGCGTCAGGCGGCATGTCGATACCATTTCAACGGGACAAGCCTTCAATCAAACATCAGAATATTCAATGAGCAACAAGAATCTGCTATCGCACTGAAGATGCTTGTGCATTTGCTCGTGTCCACCGCCCACCATACTAATGTTAGTAATCGGTGATGAATCTGGGGGAGGGAAAGAGGAGGAAGAGGAATGCAAAAATGTTACTTGCCAAATTGTGCACGTCCATGAAGTAAGTTCAATCTCGAATATCTTCATTCCAAGTAGAAGCTCGGTGCCCCACTCATGAGCAGTGCCACAGGCTGCTAGCTCCAGAAAGTTTTTTGCAAGTCAAGAGAGAGAGACACCTTGGAATTGTCTACAATATATACACATTTCATTGGAAGAAAGTAAATTCAAGGGGCCCCAACAATGCCCGCTCCGCTCCCGCTCTTCACCTTCTTGGCATTCCGCTTCTTCTTCAATTTCTCCTTGTCTGCTCCACCGCCATTTTGATGAGACGCCGACGATTGCGCATGCCCCTTACCATCTGCTGCAGCTTCTCTGCTGTTGCTGTCCCCCTCCCCCTCGTTCCTCTGACTCACTCCAGGGGCAAACCTGTCACTGCCGCCATTCGCTTCCTTGGCGCTGATCTGTCTGTCTGCTCCGCTAGACGGCCGCGGCAAGCCGGGTGGCAGGCTGAGGCCAGGCTTGTGCTCTTTGGCGGGAGCTTCCCTGTGCCGGTCCTTGCTGTCCCCAGTGAGCTCAGGATACTCGGCCTGCGAGTGTTTGGGTGGTGCTGCCTGACTCCTCTTGGCGGCATGGAGGTAGCCTTGCTGCTGCTTTGACGGACCAGCACTGCCGTTCACCTGCTCCGGCTTCCGGCCCTCTGACCTCTTCTCTGGCTGCGAGGGTGCCACTGCTGCATTCCCCTTCTCTGAGGCCTTCTGTGGGCGGCCTGACCCCAGCGCCACATTAACCGGCACAGCGAGTGTCCGTGCAGGAGGAGCCGGCTGCTCCTGCTGCAGCTGCCCCTGCGGCGGCGGCGCCTGCTGCTTTGCATCTGCATTCGCTGAGCCGCCGCTGCCGCCGGCGGCTCGCTTAGCACGCATGTGTGCTGGCGCGGCAGGCGTGACCACCGCGCTGATCACAGTAGGCCTCTTGGGCGCCACAGCTGCCTTCGCTGCGCCTGTAAGTCAACAAAAGATTGTCAACTCCAGCCCCGCCTCCGCGTGAGCACCAAGTATACACATTTACGAAGCCTGTAAACCAGCGCAATCGACAATCCAACTCACATCAAATTAATCCAAAAGCGGCATGAAAAATCGGAGGTATCGAAAGAAGCCAGGTGTGTGAAGGCACCTGGTGGGATTATCAACGCTGTGGAAGTACCAGCGGAGGACGCTGCGTTAGATGCGGGTGGTAAGCGAGCAGGGGCCTCAGGGCGATAGAAGGCTCCATTGGCGCTCTGATAGAACGCCTCAGGATGGGTGCGCATGAAATCTGCCACGCTGCCGTACTTGGCCTGGTAGGCCTGATCCCACCTCCTGCCCCCAAGAGAAGCCTGCACAGGCAACCGCGCCATGACAATAGAGAAAAGGTGATGCATGAGTGATGATGTTTGCCATGGCATTCTTTATATGACAAAGCTGGACCTTCAAGAAGAGGCAATGACTGACCTCCAGCTTCTGGTAGTCATTCTGGGAAAGTTTCTTGGCGTGTGCCTCTCCCCTTGGCACGATGTCAAGAAGCGCATCCACCAGTCGCTGCTCTGAAAGCAGCTCCTGTGCAAGAAAAGACCATGTCAGCATCGTCAGCATGACTTTGCAGATTTGTTAACAATAGCCACCGAGGGTGTGTCAACTTCAGCAGCTCAATGCAGTGAGCCAGAGATTCACAGGGGCGGTGTCAGGGGCGGCGCCGTAAGCAGGGCCGCCGTTCATGATGAGATGCAGCTCTGGTGCAACGCTGCGCTGCGTAGCATCCAACATGCTCCCACTCTTAATCCCCTTCTGCGGCACCGAGCGGCTGGTGGAAGGGGTGGGCGTTGCCCTGCCCTCTGGCTGCGCCTGAGACACACAAGCCACAACCATTGATAGTCCCTTCTAAGACCACAAAAGTTGCAGTTCATGTTTCCACACAACGAAGCATCATCTGAATAGTCAGGAATGGGAAGGATAGCAAAACAGCATGAGCGCACCCCGGGGAGCGCCGCGGGCTGAGGGATGAAGGACAGGGGAACAGCAGCTGGCTGTGGCAGGCGCAGCGCAGGCCCGGTCACAGCAGCCCCTTCACGCAGCTCGCGCAGCTCTGCTTCGACTGCGGCCTTGGATGCCACCAGGGCGTCCAGCTCTCGGCGGTAGTGCACGTCCATCTGCGCAATCTCGCTCTGGAAGTGCCACACCTGCACACCCATCCACCCAGGATATTCTCAGTACAGTTTAAGTCAAAGAAACCGTGTTGAAGCAATTGCAGCAAACAGCACATGTATGGAAGAACAAAGAACAGTTTCCAAAGGTGACAAATAAGGATATCGATGTGAAGGCCAGTGAAGCTCCTTGTGAAGTGCCAGATCTAATTGCTGCAGGAGGTGAGCTCACCTGCGACTGCAGGTTGTTGACTTGCTGCTGCAGACGGTTGACATCATCCTCCTTGCCCTTCACCAATCCTTGCCACTGATCCATCATAGCCACCATCTCCGCCTTTCGTCTCTGCTCCTCCGGCTGCCTGCAGAATTGAGCAGGCGACTTGCCACCCGTCTCTATGCGCAGTCTATGAGCATGACACAGACCTGGAACACATGTGGCACAAGCCAACGTCCTGTGAAGAACCTTGAAAGTAGGGCTGAGGATGGGTCGCACACCTCTCCGCTGCGCTCTGATGGAGGGCAGAAATCTCAGCCTGCGCTGCTCTGAGCTCCTCCTCTGCTCTCCCAGTTGCTGCCTCGGCTGTCGCCACCTTGCGCGCAGCCTCGGCGTCTGCCGCCCGCTGCTCCTCCTTCCAGTGTGCCAACACCGACTCCCTGAACCACTTGAATAAAAAGATCAGGCAATTCGACGAGAGATGCATCATGCTTTGCATGTCACAGAATGTACCTTCGATCTGCAATGGAATCCTCAGGATTCGCCCATGTCAAGCAGCCGCGCACCTGTTTTTAACGTGTTGTTGGGCTTCATACAAAGCATGGTGCAGTTGCCGCTCCTGCTCCTGTAGCTCATTCACCTGCTGCTGCAGTTGCCGCGCCTTCGCCACCTCTGCCTGCACATTTGAGTGTTCAAGTCATAGAAAAGAAAGCAAAGAGCGTATCATCGCAAGGAACGAAGGGAAGTTGAAAATGAGATCACATGCGTACTTTGCAATTGCTCTCGGCTTGGGCAAGCCTGCTCCTGTGCAGCTCGCCTGCTGCATCAGCCTTTTCCCTCTCTTCCTTCAGCTCGACACTCAGCCTTTGGGCTTCAGACCGATCATGCAGGATCGCAGTAACAACATCTTGAACCTGCAATTGCAAGAACACACATATGTTAGCGTCGTACAAAGAAAAAGTCTCGATAATGCATGATCACACAGTCAATACTCGGCGAAAAATGTGTGCAAAGGATGATCGCGCAAACTTGCCGTAATACGCACTAGCACATGGTAAATGTGCGGGTGACAAATCTGGAACCGAAAGTCAAACAGTGCACATCACGGTAATCCAACCCCACCTTTGTCAGGCGGCCCAGCTCGCCTTGCAAATCTGCCTGGTACTGTTGAAGACCGTGAGTATCTTTTGGTAGGGTTCTGCTATGAAGATTGCCATGCAAAGCTGAAATTCGCTCGCTCTCGCTGGACTCACTGCGGGCAGCGTTGTTATTGAGTTGCACATCCTGCACTGGCCCAGACTCCGGATGGTACGAACCATTTTGTGGCTCAAAGCCTTTTCCAAATTGATCGGTGTGCCCAACTGAATTGAAGGCCTGATGATTCGTTGCAGGCTCAAAGTTATGAAACGGCTTGGTGCTTCCAACTCTTCGATGGGCCTGACGCCGAGATCCCTTGTGCTGCGATCGGGAAGCTCCTGAATCCGACATGACTGCAACCTCAGAATGCTTTCTCCAAGCCCCTAAGCTTCGTATATGTTTGATACATGAGCATCACAATTCCCGCTGCAAGACGTGCAAAGAAGGCAAAACGCCGTCCTATTGATGTCTGTGCTGGTTCGCTTTAGATCTCGATGGCAAGCAGATGAGAAAGACAAAGTGCAGGAGCAAAGGTCATCGAATCTGCACTTTATCACTGGTGTGGGATCAAGTTGCAGATACAATGTTGTCATCAACTCTCAGGAAAGTGGCTGCCACCTGCCTTAGGAGTGCAGCCAGAGAAGCACAGCAGGAAAGCAGGTAGATGATCATGTTCATTGCTGCGCTCATGAGCACTGCAATTGCTCTTTATTGCATGTTCTGAACACATTTCTAATGATGTCTGCCAACTCCCTTTCAGGGTCTTGTCTGCAAACCAAACTGCACCTGCAACGCGGCTTCCATATCGCGGTATGTTGCTTCAGCTTTGTCTATGAGCATCTATCTTTCAGACAGACAACCAAGAGAAGGCACACCTTGACTCCTCCAGTCTTTGTGGAGCAGATCATAGGTCACTTGGAGCTGCCACCTCAAATGCTGATGGGCAAAGCACTGAAGCAGAAGGAGCTCATACATCTTCTGGGAAAGACATGCTTGCTGTCTTCACATGCACCAAATGCGGTGCGAAGTGCTGGTCACGTGTTTTCCATGTAGAGAAACCCTGCTGCTGCCCACTGAATTCCACATGGTACCAATACTAATGGGTCCCATCAATGGCAACAGATACTCGATCGGTGAAGCCCTTCAGCAAGCGAGCCTATGATCACGGCGTGGTGATCGTGAAGTGCCCTGGTTGCCAGTCTCACCATCTATTATCAGACCGGCTGGGATGGTATGGCGAGAAGCAGAACATTGAGGAAATCCTGCGCGAGCGTGGCGAAGGTGCGTGCATGTGCTCAGACCCTTCCCTTAGTGCTCGTGAGTATTTGAGATGACTGAGCGTAAATACAAATTTCGATTGCAGAAGTGATTCGACGTGGCCGAGATGATGGCACCCTTGAGCTCACCTTGGAGGAGCTGGAAGGCCAGACCAGCAGGTAGCCTAGCCCTGAGGGCAATCATATGGTGACAAATGGAGCGAGGGAGATTCTGGAGCGATGTGTGATGGAGCTGTCCCTAGATACAGAGGGTAGGTTAATATATGAATTAGCAGCCTCATCGTTGCTCGTAGCCATCCCCTGACATTTGCTCTATGAATGGTAACTGCCAGCTGAGAATTCTTGGTTCCTTGCGCAGATAATTGCAGTTCCTTGGGAGCTGAAGGCAGAGTCTTTGCAGTGCAAGTGTATGACATCCTGAGCTCCCTAGTGTTCAAGTATCTAAATCTTATACCAGATCTTACGAAGCGAGGAAGCTTTGAGCTGAAAGCTTAACCAGCAAGTAAGCAATGTTGATGCCTTCAAGTGTTGTAACAATGACTGTCACTGCACGGTGCATATTGTGAATTTGCTGACCCAGTGATTTAAAGCTTCAAGCTGATGAACTTTTAGAAGCTGAAACTTACACCCTCTTCTTCCGACACGTTGTGCGTCTCATAATCGTGACTCCAGCTGCAATGAACTGTAATATGCCAGACGCTCAACGGTTCCCAGCTAGAAGTCCGCCATAGTGGGTTTTGGTGCACAGGGTGACAAAGTCACAAGCTCTACTTTCCGCCCTTGTCCCCCTCCTTCTTCTCCTCCTCCTCCTTGTCTGTGGACTTGGTGAGGCTGGCAAGCGCTCCCTGGAGAGCAGGGTCGTTGGGGTCCACGCCTGGCAGGCTGCCCAGCAGCGAGTTCACATAGTCTGTGTCGTTCAGGACATCCGCCACATCCCCCTGGGGAGCCTTCCCTGCCTCAGCTGCCTCACCCTGCGCAGACACCACACCTTTAACGGGGCTGCAGCAAGCCGTACTGCCCCAATCACAGCATACTTTGTTTGCCCAAGCCTATTTTTACACGCGGGGAGCATGCGCAGAACACACCGCCATGGACATCTGCAGGGCCAAGCGCAGGTCCTCATCGTCGACATCATCCATTGCCGCGTTTACGCCACTGCTTGCATTTGGGGCGGCTGCAGAAGGAGCGGCACTGTTGGGCTGAGCCTCGCCAGCAGCTGCACTGTCAACCTGTCCCAGCAGCAATCATGTTGGATGTGAAAGGCGCTCTGCGCCCTCCTCCACAGAATGACAAACTGGTGTGCATATTCACAGGTACAGAAATAAGTCATTTTACTGCTCAAAGCTGAAATGCTAAAGTGATCAGGCACTGAGAGGACAGCAGCCCTACCTGCATGGACATTGCCAGGGCTTGCTGCAGCAGAGCGTCCTCGTCCATGGGCGTGGCCTCATCGACAGGCGCCGGGACAGCAGCGGTCTTGTCAGCATCGCCAGCCGGGGCTGCAGATGGCCCTACACCATGCAGCAAAATCCCGATAAGCACACAGGAGATCGTCTCGCAAGAATGAGCCATTCATAGCACTGTCACACATCGACAAAATGCCCTGCCCTTCACACTGCATATATTGGATTGCGTGCGCATGAAGGACGTGAATGTCGTAAGAGCAAAGTACGATGCACTGTGCACACCTGCCTCCCCGGCGGTGCCCTCCGCGGCGGCAGCGGCAGCAGTGGCAGCCTCCTGGCGCGCGCGCTCCTCCTGCATGGAGACGCGCAGAGCCATGGCCAGCTCTGGGTCCATGTTGGGGTCCACTCCAAACTCGAACGCATCCCCGCCAGCCGCACCCTCCCCGCCGGGAGCTGCGCCGTAGCCGGCCCCGCCGTCTATCTGGAAGATGGGCGAGCCGAACAGCATGTCCGACAGGATGGTCCCCGCTGGCACGGTGATGAGGTGCGAGTTGTCTCCCGAGTTGACTGCCGCGATGAAGCTCTCGAGCTTCTCGCCGTTGGTCTCCTCGCTTCCAAACGCAACCACATCCACCGCCACGTTGTTCTTCTTCAGCTTCTTGGCCACCTTGACCAGCTTGTCCTGCAATATTGTCAATCTCAGAATAAAGGAAGAGCAGTGCACATAGCTCATGCATGATGGAGATGACCTGGCATCGAGGAAAGCGTACGAAACGATCGGCTCATACATGTACAGCTGGCTTGATAGCAGGCTTGATAATCAAAGAAAGATTGCTTACCTTGTCCTCAGCGATTGGGCTCCCAATGAAGATGACTATTCTCTGCCGCTGGTTTTTGTTCTGTCGATGCTTCAAGGCCAGCTGCGCTATCTGCACCGCGCTGGACAGGTTTGCCTGCCCTTCAATATCCAGGTTCTGCAGCACAGAGGCACGGTTCATCACCTTTGAGGGCATGGTACAGGCCAAGTCTGCCTCCTCCGCACGTCAACAACGCAACCCTTACAAGAAATACCGAAAACAACGGATGTGAAGGACTTGACCAGAGGACTTCTCCCACCTGCATCGAGTTAAGGATCTTGCCCAGGTCAGGTGTAGGCGTGACAAGCACACGCGGTGACTTGCCGGCCATTGTCAGCACACCAACAGTATTTTCGGGATTCGCCTCGGTCTTGGCGCCCGCTAAAAGATTGACAGCATCAGCCTGGGCTTGGAATCTTGTTGGTGCATAGTCTCCATTCCTGGTCCATTCGCTGTTGTCAATGCAAACTACAGTAGCTTCCATAGTCAATCACCGAAATCAAAGCTCTCTAGAATGGAAGGTCCCTCGGGTGAATTGATGTTTTTGAGCTGAGCAAAGCTCAGACAAGAAGGGGTTTCTGGAAGCCCGCTTAGCAAACCCCTTTAATTAGAAAGGGTCAATGCAGCATCTAAAGAAACACCGCGAGAGCATCGATCGGCTTTGCATTTCGATCTAAAAGTGAAACGAATAGCAGTTCAACCTTCAGGAAAGAAGCAAAACTCCTGGTGGCTAATTGTGCACGTCCTCAAGGATGAAGATCGCTTCAGTTGTGCTGATTGCAGTGTTTTGCACACTTGTCTGTTCAGGAAGTGCGGGCCTGTTCCATCACAGCAACGTGATCAAGCTTGACAGCAGCACATTCAAAGAGAAGGTAAGATCCTTCAAACTTTTGCACCATCCTGAACATTCTGGAGTAATATCCTTCCTGATTGCTTCCACGACCATCACCACGTCTTGAGGGACTATTATGTGGTTTATGTGGCCCTGTGCATCCCAAATGTTGTCTAAATAATATGGGTGACCTGTTTGAATAGTCAACGTTGCTGCTCGGTGCTGAGGGCATGCCTGTTTCTGGTGCAACGCTTGGCTTACCTTCTGTGGCGAGAGTGTGTTTGAGTTTTCATTTGCTGTGACAGGTTGCAGATGGAAGGGTCTACTTCATTAAATTCTTTGCACCGTGGTGTGGTGAGTTTGCTGACTATCAAATACCGGTGTAGCTGTATAGCGGCGCATGACACATCTGCTGCAGAATACAGTTGTGCAGGTCCATCATGCGCCAATGCCTTCGTGTCTGTGGGCCTGATCCTGACTATTCTGTGACCCTCAGGCCACTGCAAAAAGCTTGCGCCAACATGGAGCCAGCTGGCAGACAACTACAAGAACAGCAAGGATGTAGTAATCGCCCAGGTCGATTGCACAACCGCCAAGGACGTGTGTGAGAAGGCTGAGGTGACAGGGTACCCGTCCCTGAAGTCTTACTACAATGGCGAGAGCCATGCAGTGTTCAGAGGTAAGTTTCCATGCATATGATTGCTTCTACAAGACCAGGGAATGTACAGCCATGCTGAACTGCTTGGGGCAACGAAGTGAAGATAAGCGCCTACAGGATGGCACTGCTGACTCACCTTGTATGATCATGCAGGCGGCCGAACACTGGAGGCTCTCAAGTCTCATGTGGACGGGGCAGTGAAAGAGTTGTCATTAGAGACTGTTGCTTAATCCATGCAGTAGTCATGCCTGGAAGAGACTCAAGTATTCTCATTTTTATACTGGGCATGTGACAGGACAAGAAGAGCACATCACTTGTACTACTGCTGTCACATCATGAGTGTCAGGAACTGTAGGAGAGCAGTCAAGACTGATGGACGTTACAAGTGACCCAGTTACCGGCTCAGCTGAGGAGAAGGCTATATCAGATTCCCCCTCGGATTTGTCCACACGTGGTGCACAAATAAACCAGCAAAATTTTAGCACAAACAGGAAAATAGCCTCGCGTTGGTCACTGTACAGTGTATACATTAATGCGCATCAATGATAATGAGCTTGCAATTGTAGAGCCGCACTCAATATTCAGGAGGAGGCATAATTCAACCATTTGCATGCACACGCATCTTTAATGATGGCCCATGATGCCCAGGGCACGTAAGGTGAAATTGGATGTTTGCCAGCTCCAGCACTTGTGTGTCTGGTCTGCCAGGCATGCTTCTGTACAGAAGTGCGCAATAACATCTCCACCAGCAAATGCTGACATGTCAAATTTCTGTTCCTAGCTTGCAATTGACCTATCACTGATGTCCTGCACCTCCCAAGGGCTAGCACAGAATGGGGCAGATCTTCTGCCCAGAATTTGTGCGCTCATGATCATGTCCACTGGCATGCATGTCAAAGCTGCAGGAGAGGGCTGCTCTTTCAAATAACAAAATTGCCATGCAAGACGGAAACAGTTATGTACAATGCTGAATATCTGACAGTGTCACAAACAGTCCTGGATGTACCCATGGAAGGGACAATAGGTTCACCTCTCGAAAATATACCTCCGAGGGAATTCAGACAATCGCAGTGCTCTCAAATGGGAGTCCTTGAGAGTCAGTTTGCTCCTCTCTGCTTCCCTTAGCTACATCTGCATAAAGAGTGAGGGTTGTCATTCACCGATGGCTTTCATGCGCCGAACCTGCATGATCTGCTGAGGTGATTTCTGTTTTCTGCCAGAGTTTTCCTGCCATTTGCATATGTACAGTGCAGCAAACATTGCCTGATTCTTGTTTTCAGAGGGGAGTCCTCACCAGATTGCATAAGAAGATGACAGTGGCACCACACAAGACTCCGGTTGGTACATCGCTCACCATGCATCCAAGTCCTCCAAGCATTAGGCTCAGACTCAAAGTCCTGGAAGTTCCTGCACCCTCACAACAAACGTGTTGATTCCCAAGAGAGGCATTGCCCCACATATGTGTGTCAACGCACGCCGACTCCTGAAATTCTCCAAAGGGCAGCAGAGTCTGAACACTCCAAAGGTCCCAGTGTGACGCACTTTTGCCCCAGTTCTCAAATGCCACCGTTAGAGGGGGCCCTGAGCGAGCTTTCCCCTGCCCGATGCAGCGAAGCCCTTCTCCAAAGTCCTCGATGGCCCGAGTTAAAGACCGCCCCCAAAAATTTGGCCCCTGACCTATGCAACGGATGGCACGCGCAACACGCTTTCCGTGGTCCTCAATGGCCTGAGTCAGAGGCGGCCCCGAGCAATCCTCCCCCTGTCCGATGCAGAGGAGGGCACGTGCAACGCCCTTCCCATCATCCCTCCTGGCCTGAGGCAGAGGCGGCCTCAAGGCTTCCCTCCCATGTCCAGAGCGGCGGGCCTCTCTGGACCCTTGCCCAAATTACTGCTTAGCTTCCTGGATGGCCTGGCTCATGGGCGGCCCCGAGCAGTCCCAGCCCTGCTCAAAGCCACAAGCTGCCCACCTAACGTCGTCCCTGGCTGCCTCACTGGCTTGACTTAATGGCTGCCCCTCTTCTTGCCCCACACCCTGACCGGCATGCGCGCTGGCCTGAATTGCATGCGGCCGCCATCCATCCGCGCCCTGCTCCACATCCCTACTGGCCTGCACAGCGGCCTCCGTCGGGGTTGACACTCCACCAGCCTTCCTCAACCTCGTACACCGACTGGCCTCCACCATACGTTGTGTCAGAGATGCCCCATCCTTTCCCTGCCCCACGGGCTGACCAGCACGAAGCATGGCCTTCGTCACAGATGGACCATTGATGATCTGATTTGCGGCATGAAGAATGAGAAGTACGTCCCTCGCCTCCCACAAGACCTTCACACAGTGCGATAGAAGCCCTTGAGCATGCAGAGCAGCCTGCACAAAGTCCCTGCCAAAGGTTGGTCAGCGAGAAGAGGCAAGCAGCCACATTTCAATAAGCTGCTGTGCCCAGAATGTTGATGTCTGTACATCTCCACGTTGAGATTCTGGCTGCCCATCCTCGTCAGTCCAGATCGCAAGAGGCGGCATAGGCGGAAGTCTGCCCCCGTAGTCAGGACCCTCATGCGTGGGATGGCTGCTGCTGGCTGCGGCCAAGCGCATGCGGCCACAGCTGTTGCGCCGCTGCCCTCTCCCACAGCATATGCCATCAATCATCTGCAGCACAGTCTGCACATTTATGCATCCCTGTAAAGTGACGAACGACTTCAAACTTTAAAGCCTCAGTCACAAGTCATCATCACCTCTACTGTTTTCCACAAGCCTCAAGGAGCGCAATGGCACAGCTGAAACCAGTGAGGGCTGTCGTTTGCCACCAGAGATCGCAATGATGGGGATGGAAACACGAATGGACCCATCTCGTTGTCTGATGTCAACACATCCCTGGACCACTCCAAGCCTGCAGGATATTGGCATGCTCCTGGATTTTGCTCCTAACAGGATATTGCTTGATAGGATTGCTGGCTAATTGCACGCATTGAATGCACGCTTCTCATCTGGTTGTCAGATGGGAGAGGACACAAAGGCTGATCAGCTGCATCAACCCCAATCATAAAGCTTCATTTTCATTCCCTTAACCATCATCCTGATGAATTATTGCAAGATTTGCATTTCAGCCCGGGAATCAAAGAATTCCACGCACGTGCCGCACTGCCGGCGTGACGTCAGGACTCCTGAGCGACAGTGTTGATGTCAACACCCGGAGAAGAGTGCAGGAAGAAGGTCGGGTCTTGCCTCAAGAATTTTTGTCTTCTGAATTTTCGAGATTCTGGACCAAACTAAGCTCAGGACCACCGTTTGTGCTTGTCAAGGAAATTTCACATTGAAGAAGTGATCTCAGAGGCTATAGATATGAATAGCCTTTGATTGGCGTGGATCAACACCAACGCCACGAACATCAAAACCTGCATGCCTGCATCAGTGAGAATATGAGTAGGAGCATCTTTCAGTAACATGAAGACATTGTAGGTCGCTCAGAAGTGTCAGTCAGTCTTGAAGGTGATCACCAATGGGCAGAGGCGGTAAAAGGGGCAGAGGGGGTGGAGGGGGCAGAGGAGGCAGAGGGGAGGGCGGAGGCTTTGAGGATCAGTATGGGGATGCGGGCATGTCTCAGGACAGGGATGAACACATGGGATTTAGCAGTAGAGGGGGAGCCAGTGGTGGACGCATGGGAGGCGGAGGCGATGCAGGTGATCTCGAAGCCACCAGCGTAGCTTCTATTGGGCGGGAACCTTCATTTCGCTACTTTACAGCAGTGAATGATCATGTCCTTCACTCCATTAACTCTTGCGAGCGGTGTCATGCAGGGGGTGGTAGGCACGGCAGCAATGTGAACTTCATCAGGCATGTTCCCAAGTTTCTCCAGGGCCACATGCACCTACTAGGCAAGCCCCAAGACAGCACGGAGGAGCAGCTGACAGCCAAGAAAGCTGCTCCAGACACCTGGGACAGTGAGGAAGATGATGAAGCTGAGAGGCAGGTCGGGACACCCCCACTGGATGCAGATCAATTCCTTCTACCTGCCCAATTTTTTGGGTTCCGGCACTGCCCAAAACCGTGCGAGATTGCCAAAGTCTGCATCAAGTTTGCGCTTGTATATGTGGCATGCGCCATGTCGGTCACTCTGTGTCTCTGGCATTGAGCAGGATGCGCTGCAGAGGGCGGTAGCACAGGATCCCAGCCTGGTGCAGCAGTATCCAGAACTGGCAAGCCATGTAGCAAAGAATGAGGCTGAGGCGGCAAAGGAGCTGGGGAACAAGGCATTCTCAGAAAAGAGGCATGTGCTGCCCGGCTTGCCAAACAATATTCTCCCTGGTGCTGCGCATGCCAACTTTTGAAGTGCACAAGCTTTGCTTGAAAATCCATGATTTGAGGCTGTGCACTGCAGGTTTGCTGACGCCGTGGGACACTTCAGCAAATGTATAGGGCTCGACAAGAATAATGAGATCTACTACAGCAATCGTGCCGCAGCGCTCAGCGCCTTGAAGCGCTATTCAGAGGCCCTGGATGATGCCAAGATGGTTGTCAGGCTCAAACCAAAATGGGCAAAGGGCTGGGCGCGAGCTGGATCTGCCCACTTTGGGCTCGAAGAATGGGCAGAGGTAGATACACATCTCTGCGTGTTCTTTTTCCCTAGTCCCTGATGTTATCTTGTCTGCTGTGTTCATGATCAAGCATGCAACTTCCATTATGTCCAACCCTGATTAGACTAAAGGGTGACTGATCTGGTGCTGCAGGCAAGGGAGGCCTATGAACAGGGACTAGAGTTGGAACCAGATGATCGCACAATGCAGGAAGCGAGGCACAGGGCCCACATCAACGAGCGGAAGGCGATTGAGGCTCATCAGCATAAGTTCAAGAGGCGAGAGGGTCCTGGGGGACTGCCGCATGCAGGCAGCAAGCGCACTGGTCCCCCAGAGAAGAAAGCACGCAGTCAGGCTGCAGCGGGCGTCAAGAACAAATCAATGCTGTCATTTGCAGGTGAGGACGAGGACTAGGAACCCCATTCTGATGCAGTGGTAATTTTCAGCTTATTTGGATTTCTGAACATCTATCAAGTCTGGCAGGTCTTTGTGCACAGAATTTAGCTAAGAAACAGTTATAGAGACGAATGATTTGTATTTCTTAGTTAGAAGCCACCAGATGGATGTAGTATAAGGTTGGTACCAGTGCAAGCATGAGGTGAAGGAGGCTGAAAGGCAGGTTTTCGAATTCGCAGTGCATCATATGGATTAAAAAGGCCATGTAAGGACCGTGATGAACCACTTACATTGTGTACTGATGTTCTACACGATCTGACATCCGACTCTCATGTTTGCTTTAAACATTCATGCATCCTCTGATGAATCATCACCATCCTTGCCTTTTGACCTTCTCTTTTTCTTCTTCTTCTTTTTCTTGCTGTGACTCTGCTGCTCATCCTCTCCCTCCCGTTTCTGGCTGCAAGCAGAGTAATGTGGCTCGGGTCAGCTAGGCTACCACAGACAATATGCTTGCAAAATTTATGAGCCTTCTTTGGAAGATTGACTTGCTCGTCATGGAAAGGCCAGACTTGAAGCACAAGAGCATAACACTGATCTAGAGGTATGCGCACACCGTTTTCTCTTTGAAGAATGCGCATCCTTCTTTCCAACTCTCTTGTCCCTGCACCACGCCAGGCACATGCACACAAAAGATAACAGAAAATGGCAGATGGCCTTCACACACGCCCTACTTGGGAGGAATTCACTGTGGCAAAATGACTCACAGAATACGCAGAACACAGTGGCACTCGTTCAGCAAGCCTTCCAGCAACAGATGGGGCATAGAAACTGAGCGTTCCTTCTGCTGTAGTGCTCTGTGACAATCTTGAGGGCCTCTTGCAGGTCCATGTCATCCTTGCCTTCACTGCCTGACGACTGATCCTGGCTGGGCGATGCCTGTGCTGGCCGGTTTTCACCTCCCACACCTGCAAAAGAGGAATATTATCCATTCACATACATACAACAGGCCTTTTGATTCCCATGATGATCACAGAGAAATAGCAGCAACATGCATACCTGACTGGTGCCTGTCGGGGTCTTCCAATGTCTTCCTGGCAGCGTCTATGTAATTGTCCTTAAAGCCGGAGGCGGGCTGGGCTTGCAATCGAGATGCATGCTGCCTCTCCGCTGAGCCAGCTGCTCTGTGCAAGTCTGCAGCTTTTGGCGGCGTGCGAGCTGAAGGGGCCAGCATGCGCAAGCCCAGCTGGGCCATCCGATCTTTTGTGGCCTGAAGATACTTCGCAGCATTGCCGTCATCTGGCTTGATCTCTGCAGGAACATCCACCAACCAAACCTCAAATGCGAAGATTCATGATTGCACCCTCAGTAAGCTGTGATGATCAAAGGACATGGTCCTTGCAGTTTTGCTGGGGCCTGTTGCGTACCCAGAGCAGTCTCAAAGTCCTGAGCAGCCTGCTGGAAATTTTGATCATTCGCATGGGCGGCACCCCGGGCCACCCACGCATCTACATTCCGCCTGTCCAGCTCCAAAGCACGCGCGTAGCTCTTGTGTGCGCTTTCATAATCGCCAGCCTGCATTCAATGAGGGGTGTCACAGCATGGACCTTGAGTACATCAACAGCACATCAACAGCATGACCATATCTGCTTCATGCGCTGAGCTATGATATAGCATCGGTATTGCCCCTCCGCTGTTCAGAAATCCAACATACGGTATAGAGAAAAAGCACCTTGGCAGCAGCCACTCCTCGCCTGACAGCCTCCTGTGACCAGACTGCTTTGATTCCAACCTTCAGCGAATCTCGCAAGTCTTCCAGCGCTTCGTCAGATGCACCGTCAGACACACTTGAGCTCCCCTGCAGCACATACTTTCGGCCTATAAACATGTGCTTCAAGTGCCAGCAAGACTACACTGAAAGTCCACAACTGTGGGCCACACGGGTGTCCACCATGACCACACACCTTGAGGCCTTCCAGGCGTCTGCCTATTCTGTACACCTCTGCCATGCTGCCAGCGCAGTCTGGAGAGTTGAAAATCCTGCTGGACTGGAGCCTGCTGAGGAATGGGGACTCCTTGCCCTCCTGTACTGCTGCAAACATCTCGTCCAACGAAGGGAGCCTTGCAAATCCCCACTCATTGTCTTCCACTTTGTGCGGGTGTGCACAACTGCCTTCAAGGTTGCTCAGGCCCTGCAAGCCATAGAGGACAAGTAATTGCAAGCTTGATGTTTGCCCTCTGAGAATCGGCGGCATAGGTACACAGAGTATGGCACTTCATAACATCTGCTTTTACCGGACGTTCAGCTCTGATGCTATACATATGTGCAAATCCATACTGACCGCTTGCTGCAGCAATTTTGCTTTGGCAACATGAGGTATTGCCTCAATTCTTGACCACAACCATCCGCTCTCCTCTGGTTCCTGTACACTAGCAGTACGATCGAACGACTGCATTTCTCCTCCACCACATCAAGCCAAGCTCTTCAGATCACCCGCCATCAGAAAGTGACAACCTTCTCAGCGGGCATCACTTGCTTTCCAGAATAATTTATATATGCTCGTTATCTACACAGGATCACAATTAAGGATACTCATCGTTGGCGACCAGCTTCGGAAGTCCAGCACTATTGTGTGTGACGTATGCATGTCTTGGCATATGACATCATTTGTGTATTTACTGTCAGAGAAGAAAGGACGGTTCCTCAAACTGTTCATCTTGCGTGCAACTTCATTACGATCCAGCAATGCTTGCTCCCTCGTTAAGACTGCCTTTTGGCGGCCCCTTTAAACACATACATGGCCATGCACCCACCCTTTGTCCCACCCATTCGGCAACATGCCGCACATCACGTCGAAAATCTGCAGTACTTTGCGTGAACAGTGGCATTGGACAACGGGGCCCACGCATCGAGGCGGAATTTTCAGAACTAGCTGAGGTGCCTACGATTATCTATGGTGCCGCTAGCGATCAGATCTGCAGCTCTCATTTGGCAACAAACAGTTGCATTTAAATGTAAAAATGTTGCCCACATAAAGCAATCCATCTCAGTATCACTTGTAAGCATTGAACGGAGCCAGTCTCGCCTGTCCAGGAACAGGACCAGCAGCGGCAGCAGAGCAATAGTGAAGCCTCTTCCAGCCATGCTCCCTCTCCACCTGTGCTTGAGCGTGGGGACAAAGTACTGCAAAATCTGGTGAGCACACCTCATCAGACCCGATGTGCCAACCCAAGGTAAAACGCACACGGGGTGATCACACCAGTACACCTCCGGACAGCTTTACATTGGCGGTCATGCTCTGTGCAGGACAAGGAAACTATAGCGAGGAAGACCAGAACTCTTCTTGCCATCGCTACAGCTGGTGAAAAGGTTGAGGAGGCCCTGCAAGAGCATGCGTCCGAGCTGGACTTTGCTGCTGTCCGCTTAATGGAGAAGAGGATTGAAGCTGCATACAAGTGAGCCGTCCTACCCAGCGCTGACAGCAAGCTGACATGCATGCCAGCATGCCCTTGCGATCCGTCTGGCAATCCTTGCTATGACTGCTGCAGGTCAGGTGAGGGCAAGGTGGGTATTCAGGGGCTCTTGCTGCTCCTGAAACGCATCAGGCTGATAGCAGAGAGGAATGCTGCCTCGCCTGCTGAGCGTCTGCTGGACGACTGCCTTCGAGTGCTGGCCAACCCCACACAAGACACAGATGAGAGTCAGGAGGTGGTCACACCTGCCCACCGTTGAAGTGGAGCTTCTGACTTGATGGTTATATTCACTGGCAGGCAGGTTGCTTCATAGATTGGTTTTGAAATGGAATTCAAAAGTGGACGGAGGATTGTGATATGGGCACATGACTGCTCTGCAGGAAATACTGGATTACATGGAGCTTGCCTTTGATTTACCAAGGGCAGGGAGTGGTCCTGCCGATTTGTTTGCAGCAGCTGCGATGCTTGCAGAGGGTGAGCGCCACTCCAGAAAAGTGGCCGAGCAGCGAGTGGACGCATGATGGCATTACTGCATCCAACTTCTGCGTGACAGCCATTCTTCTTCTGATGGCATCTGGTGCCTGCACAGAGGAGGAGGAGGACTCTGATGATGACGACGACGCCGGTGAACATGTGGGAAGGGAAGAGTTTGTACTGGTGACGCAGAGCATGCTGGAGAAAGCCCAAGAACAGAGGGACATGCTACAGCAGGCACTACAGAGAGGGTATGCCCAGTTTTCATGGTGCATTACTTTGCAATGCGGTAAACCGCTGGATGCGCATCAGACAAGCATTGTGCAGAGCATGCAGGGTCACAACCTGCAGGGTCACAACAGCTGTGGCGCGCAGGGACGTGGACAAGGCTGCTGCGAGCAGGGTGTTGCAGGACCGTGTGCAACTGATTGAGCACCTGCAAGAGATCTGCGATCTAGCGAATATTTTCATGTAAGTCAAGCTTGAGTCCGGGTCCATCTTGCAAACGACCGCCGTTATGATAGTGTCAAGATCTCAATGATGACCACCATGATGTGGCATACACAGTACCGTGTGGCCGCCAGTGTGACACTCGAACAAGTTGCATTCAGGAACGCCCCGGGGCCACCCAGGCTGGCACCGTGCCAGTGACTGTGACTAAACTTGATCAATGAGCTCCCGTGTCGGACACGTCCTTACTATCGTCAGATCTGTAAATGTATGATCATTTGTAATTACTTAATTTATAAACTTGATGGCCAGTTCAGCTGACATCTGCTGCACACTTCCTCCACTTAGCTGGAGCTGTTGGAGGCAGATTCAAGTGTGAGGGTTGCTTTCCAGATTCTAGCTTCGGAGGCGTTCCTTCTGTACAAGGAACGCCACCTTCGGAGTGCTCATCACGCAAATGTAGTCAGGGATGAGGTGAATTTCCTCACTCACACTTTTCCAGGTGCAGAGGAGCCTAGTGATGTCTGGGAGCGTCCTTGGGACCAGCAAGTATTGATTTGCTATGAATCAGATCCCGCCTGAGTTACAAGCCTCTGTGCAGCAGCTCGCCCGTGACAATCCAGGCCAGCCATCAGAAGGTCAGCCTCCGCCCGCGGCGACCTTGGCGTACTGGGCTTTGATGATGCAGCAGCAGCAACAGCAGCGCTCCAATCCTGGCGACTGGGCCCCGTTTTTGGCAGCGCTGGCGGGTGCGGACCCGCAACAGATTGCACCTATCCTGGCAGCGATTCTTCCCAAGCCAAACGGCGGGGCAGCAGCTGCGGGCCAGGATGCCGAAGGCCGAACTGGGATTGCCGGGCTGCGGGCAGCTGCGCAGGCACAAGGCGGGGAAGGCAGCGCAGAGGGCGCACCAGCATTCACGGAGCTTGCTGGACGAGTGTTCCCTGGGAAGCCGGAGGGCGACGCTGCGGCCAGCGCCAGTGCCCCCAAGGAGGCCATGCAGATAGACACCGCATCACTGCTACCTCTGCTGCAATTAACGTGCGTCCGGAGCCTAGACCTCCAGTCTGTGTCGCTCCGCTGGCTTCGGCCGCGTCCCCACTCTCGTTGTTCGGTTTCGTGAACGCGATGTTGCAACGAGATCGCCTACGTTTCTGCCTCTGTGACACTGTTGCGTTCCGCTGCTCCTTAAGTTGTCTGTTCTTCTGCACGTGCTGTATTTGCAAACAGTTTCCTGAGAGGATTTAGTCATGGGAGGTGGTGTTGGAGGTGTTCTTAGACGAGGGTGCAAGCGGCCACGGACGGCCAGAGGGCTTCACAATGATGCGAAATAACCCCTGGATACCGTAGGCCTTGGGTGTCCTGGCCGATGTTGCTGCTGCTGCAGAAAGAGTGCGGTTGGAGAACATGACGAAAAGGTTACGAAAGTTTACGGCTTTTATGTAAGTACCAAAAAGGGTGATCAGATCAGAAATGTTGCATGCTTCTTCTCTTCGTTAAGGGAGCCCTGCAAAGTCGCAGCACCCACCTGCAGCTCCAGATCTGGTGGGCTGCCTGCACCTAGCTGTCTCAAGTCTTTTGTTTGTCTGTTGCAGGCAGCCCCACCTGAGCCTTGGAGGGGACGCTGGGCATCAGTCTGCCGGTGACAGCGGCCAGGCAGGCCTCTCCCAGGCAGGAGGCGGTGTGGCAAAGTGTGCAAAGGAGAAGAACCGGTGAGGCAACTTCCTCCTTGCTGTGCCTGTTGTCCCTTTGTTCAGCAGCAAACTCACAAGAAAACACCCAAGTGTCCTCACCTTTCTGCTTCTCATACTGGAAGCTGAGGCTGTGTCATGTATCTGCATGGATATACACTTGCACTGCCGGGGAGTTGACAGGGGCGCTGTTTCTTGCGGCAGGGCTGCGCAGCGGCGGTTCCGGGAGCGCCAGAAGGGACTCATCTCTGCCCTCAAGGAGCGGGAGGAGACGTTGTCTAAACAGTGCGAGGAGCAGAAACGGCTGATTGAGACAATGCAGAAGGAGATTCAGGTGCTCAAGGAGATCATCCACAGCAAGGATCCCAAGTAAGCTGGCGGGCAGTTGGACCTGAAAGCTTTGTCATGGAGATGGATGCATGTGGGTGAGGGCCAGATTTTGCTGAGGACTGTGGACTTGGGATTTACACGGATTGGCAGATGCACGTCATTTCAAGGCCGATCTCCATAAAGTAGCTGGCGGGTTGTACAGTGCCATCGATAGTCCAAAATGAAGTTATCTGAGTTTTTTTAAGCTCAGCTGTTGCAGATGAAGCTGGCTTAGTATGTCTTTCCAAGATTTGCGATGTGTCAGGATCCACCATGCAGAGTCCCCCCTTAGACAAAACAGAGATAAGAATAGCCATACACTTTCATGACTTGTGCTCCGAAGGGGGGCACTCTTGCGTGCTGGGGAATAGATGAGTAGGTGCATTTTGCAGCTGTTGTACATAAATAATTTGCCCATTGGGGCTCATGCATAGGGCCTCATGCATAGGGCCCATGTCTTGGGACTCCCAGTTGGGAGGCTTCTGTCTGGAAGGACTGCTGTGGTTTGGTGTGCCGTCAAAGCTGACCATATTGGAAGATCCTCCACTAGGAGACATTGAGTACAGTTGTCCGCAGGACCACGTCTCATTTGAATGTGCAGCTGCTGTTTCTAGGGAGGCGGGTATGTTACAGATAACATGGTTGCTGATATTTATGTGCGTGGTGGTGGCATATTTTCAGATTTAGATTTGCACGGCGCGTTTTGCCTTGCAAGGGAAACTGCTTGCTGCGCAAGGGTAGGACCCTGGCGACATTAAAGTCCAATTTATTCTGATTTCGTCACATGCAAAGTTTCTCATTGTATATACTTCCGCCCAGCATCATGATATCATTATATCGACACAATGCAGAGATAGTGTCGATGAACACAAAGACCCCTTGAGACCAGTGATGTCTGTAAAATGTCGGTCTCAATATTTTTCTGTAACTATTGTCTAACCGATGGCTGTCACTTTTCACTCGTGATGCTGGAGAGATCTGGTGGACTGGTCATTGTAGATCTTGACTGGCAGCGTTCAGAATATGCTCCATCGCAAGTGCCTGCAGCAGAATTTTCAGACACAAGTGAGCTGACAGGTGTGCCGTAATACACCTTCAACAAAGGCTCAATCGAATCAGCTAAGCTGATTCAGCTTGCCGCTACTACTTTCCAGAAAGACCATCTCGCCGCAGTCTTCAAATGCCCTTAAGGCAACCCAAGCTTGTAGGCAGAAACTCCACATCGCATTAATACCAGCAAAAAGCACAAACTGCGCACATGCAGTACTACTGAGTACAAGGGGCAGGTTTTCACCTGCTCATCGGTCACAATGCTGAAGATGTCCAGGGCTTGGGGCTCGAAGGGAGTCAGCTCCATGGATCTCAGGTTCCACCCACTGGGCAACCGCTCTAATGGAGGTGTCTCTGGCCCGCTATATAGCAGCCCCGAGGTCGCCTCCCACACTCCTGCTGACAACATATCTCACTATTATCAATTCCAGCATGCATGGGCAGTGCTATAACAATTCCATTTAATCGAAGAGAGTCCATGCAGTGATGCAGAACCTGACAGACCCAGCTTTGCAGCATGATGGACGGCTTCTCACCTGCTTCAGGGACAGCTGACTCAGCAGATGCCTCCGACCCGGCAGACAAGGGCTGCACAGCTGCCATCTTCCCAGACTGAGGCAGGTCGTGGGGCCACAGGTCTGGTATGATCTGCTGCAGCATGGCATCAGTGGCATTGGCGTGCCCCTGTGACCACAGCTCTTGGGCAGGTCCTCCTGCCCAGCATGCATCCGGCTGGGCTGGGGTGCTCGGCGCCAGCTGAGTGGTCTTCACAACGCCTGCATGCCAGAACCACCAGATCAACATCCTTTCGTTCTTTCCAAAGTGTTCAAAGCTACTGTACTGAAGTGCTGGAGCCAAACGCTGGGGCATCGTGCATTCAGCAGATGAAAGGACTCACTGTGACTTTGCGACGGCTTCTGCTGCGAAGTAGAGTGTGAAGTTGGCGCAAGGTGGGGACCCTGTGGGGAATAGGAGCTGTGTCCAAAATTGGTGACAGCCTGGCAGCAGAAAGGAAATTAAGCTTTCACATCCATCACTGCAATTCTGCCATTTAAGTTTAACTAACCGCATGAAATTAAGGCATTGAGGGTACAAGCCGGAGATCACCTTCTTGCCTCTGTATTGAATAGCAGCCCTGTCATATGCTTGCGCCGCTTCCTCCTCACTGCTCACAACACAGAGGCTCAGTGCTGAGTATTGCTGCAGTCTGCAGGGAAGCAGGCAAGAGGCTGTTATGTCATGGATAGGCACGGTGCTACCAAAAGATGCTGCAAGTCTGTTGGTCACCTGTTGAAAGTTCCCAAGTAGAGGTATTTATTTCCGCGCACACGCCCAATTCTGGCTTCCCAGCGCCCTTGCTGATGGTGGCGAGTCACCCCGCGATACTGGCTCTGGCCCCTGTCACTCGACAAACGAGGTTAAGTGCATCTGACAAGCTGCTGAAACCGGTAGCAGCTGGTAGCAGCTGTCAGAAGAAGCTCAGAATGTGAAGAATACCTTGAGAAGCCAGTGCTGTTCCTCTTCAGCATAGCCACCACCTCTTCCCGAGTCATGACATCCAGTTCTGCCATCATACCCTCATATCGCTCCCATGTGAACTGCACAAGGATGACTGCTTCATTGATGGGTTTCTGCAGAGTACTTCCATGCATTGACATTTGCTTCAACTACATGTGATGAATAGACAGGGATGCTTCTCACATTGAGGGATGCTTCTCGCCCCCAGTACTTGATGGCGGCCTTGTCATATGCTTCAGCTGCCTCATGTTCAGTCAGCCACCCGCCCAGATACACCTGCTTGCCACGCGTGCGCCCACCCTTTACCTGCACCACCCTTTGCTGTTTTGATACTGCTATTGAGCAGATCATGTCTGTTGTCTTGGTGTCACTTGGAAGTGCAAAGATTGAACCTTACTGTCTTTGGACGGCTCCAAGATGAGTCCCACAGATGAGCCTCATATCGTCCAGTGGTGGAGTGACGGGTCACTCCTCTATTGCAAGCACAAATCTTCCAGTCAATTGCAAGGCAAAGCAGAGGCAGCAAAGAATCTCTGAGTAGGTTTTGGGCTTGCAGGAGTGTGGGGAAGTCTGCAAGCAGCAGGTCATGTCACAACAGTATGCACCTGAAGGCTGATGAAGAAGCACAGCGGCCTGAGCGCTTCTTGATTGCAGCAGGCCCGATGTTGCTTGGCGCGTGGGATGACACATCTGGAACCGCCTGTGGTGCACTGTCGGGTGCTAAAAACTCGCCAGTGCCTTTAAAAATCCAGGTGGGCTCGTCCTGTCAGAGAGATTTTCATGTTCTGCAGCTGAGAGGAAAAAGGGATGATCATCAGAAGAATTGCAAGCATGGTCCAATACCTTGGGTTCAGGAAACTCATGAGTGACGACCGCCTTCCGCTTGTTCGGCAGCCAGCCTTGAGAATTGGTGGGCGATGCCACCTGATCTTCGGTATCTGCGCATTGAAAAGTAAGTGAGCAATGTAATCTTGTTTAGCGTCATCCCTGGCCTGATGGGAAATTTGAACCAAGGACGGACATATTCCAAGGTTTGTCGAGCTGGGACGTGCCTTCCGACAGGAACCGCTTCTTCCTTGTGGCAAGATGACGGCTTGATCGTATCCCATCAATGCCATCATGAAGAAATTGACACATTGCGTCTTCATCGTTCAGGAACACGTGTGCCTGCGCGATCACGTCGGTTCCGGTGTACTCCATCTTGTTCTGTACCAAGACGAGTACACGTTCAGAGTCAGGGGATTGTGTCGAATTGCACAGATCTATCATATTCATGTAGCCTCAACAATATTGCGCATCTGATCTTGCCAGAGTACTTACAGTGCACGAGCGAAGCGCTTCCCAGAACGTTGGAGTTTGTGCACCGTGCTGCCCTTGAAGTGTTCGCTCCAACTTACCTTACAGATCGGTGAAGGAATGTCAAACGATGGTAGATTTTCTTGTCACCGACTAGAGCTTCACTCAGATGGGTTCTTGCCTCGAAAAGTGGGATCAAAGGCGACGTCCCTCGGAAATTCCCCAGCTTCCGCTGGAGTGGAAGCTTGCTAACCCTGAAGCCCTGAAACAAACCCTCGAGCCAAGCTTTCCGAGAGATTCAAGCGATCACCAGTGAGAAACCTGCCTGTAACATTAAGAGACAGTGGATAGCCAGCGACGTGCGCAACCTCGGGTCATCGTATCAGCTTTACAATGAGCATGCCATGAACTGATGTGCCAATTCTCAGGAGTCCCTGTACTCAGCAATACAGTGATATAAGCAAGGAGAATCTGCAATGCAGATACATATAGAGCTAAATTTGTCTGCACACACCACAAGGTCTCCTATTTTGTACTGAGGTGACCTCATCGAGATGTCTTGGGCGAGCCTGAAGCACTCCTGGACTCACCAGCCATACACAGCCAACGTGGAGTATGGAGCTGTCCAGCTGCTGGAGCTCGATGGAATCGCTTCCACAGCAAAGTGAGGCTTCTGCTCCCAGGACACCGTCTGTCGCAAGGAATGGGACTTGTGCATTCATGCATATCGATCTGCACCTTCATCAGATGATCCGGTGTACCTGGGGCGCAGGCCGCAGCTGCAAGAAGTGGACTTCAGGGCGATCCTGCGCAACGAGCCACGCTGCTGGGCCACAGCTGGGGCCTTCATGGAGGCCCCTGCAGCTATTGCTGCCACCCTTCAGCTCGCGCAGGAAGTCATGGCTGCAGAACGCAACCACACCCCTGGTAATTTCCTGATCCCCTCCTGCCTCCATCGTTCAGTACGCTCCCAATATATTTCCCAATGTGCATGTCTGGATCTTGCATAAGAACGATCATGTAGTGTCTCGCTATCGAACTTCCTTGTGTGCATGTCAAAAGCTCGCATAGGAAGGGCTATTATATTATATTGTCATGAAAGCATGCATGGAGCAGGGGAGGCGGCCTTCTGGGCGGGTGCGGTGCAGTACGTGCTGTCCCTGCGTGACGCGCAGATGACAAATGCTGCGTCAGCAAGGTGGGACCACCTGGCGGCCGCGCTGTGCACGCTGCAGGGCGAGGGCGCACTGTTGTGGACGTTCCCTCGTCCCAGCGCCAGCCTGGACAGGCGCTATGTGTGGGAGCGCGCGCAGTGGCTGGCTTTCCTGCTGCAGGCCGCCCGCGAGCGCATCGCCGACGGCCTCTTGCTGGGAGACACTGACGGCCCCCTGCTCCGGTGTGCCATCACACTGCTGTGCCATTGGACAACAAGTAGTTCCAAGGTTGTTCATGCTTGATTGCCCAGACTTGCTCATGATCGCTCCTGCTTGCATGCATGCGCACACTGTCAAGGATGCTCACACTTCTGCAGCAGGCAAGCTGAGTCTACACTTACGTCGCTGACTGAGGCTCCTCACAGAAGAAAGGTTACGCATCCCTGCTATGCATGCGGTGATGGGGTGCCCCATCTGGAGGCCATCTGGTCACCACTGACCAGAGGGTTACAAACAAAAAGTTGCACTTGATGGTGTGGTAGAAGGCTGTAAAATTGGAAGGTGTCGAGGCACCTTGTGGGCTGCAGGAAGGCGAGCAGGGTGGCTGCTGGGGCGCTGCTGCTGCACGGACAGGCAGCGCCCGCGGTGCGCAAGGAGGCCGTGGACCTGCAGAAGATGATTCAGGCGGCGGGAGGGGACGCCGTCGCAGCCGAGGCCGGCCACGTCAGCGGCAATGCCACCTCAGCGCATGACAGTGCAGCTGGCGTGCCATCATCCGTCCTCCTCTGGGCGCGCCGCCATGAAGCCGTGCAGTCAGGTGTGCTCCTCTCCCCACTGAATATGGACACTCAAAGCCCTCTGCAGCTCGTTAATATATACTGGATGGAGGCACTTGTGAGGCTTTGATAATGGGTGGTGAGTGTAGGGTGCTGTTGGGTGCAGGGGCGGCGCTGGACCTGTGCAGAGAGCAGGGTCATCAGGCGCTGCCTTTGCTGGTGGAAGGCCCGCAGAGTGCTAAAGCGTTGGAGGCAGCGTGGCGGGCAGCATGCGTGCTGGCAAAAGATAGCTCTGCTGCAGCCATCAACGTGTGGATGCCCTTTGTGCACGCCTGCAGGTGAGCTTTTTGTACCTACCTCATGTATGCTTTATGCAGTTTCAGCCTTTCTGATAATTTCCTGTGTGCCACAGTCCTGCGGCATGATGAGAGGATGTGCACCTTCTGCTGAGGGGTGTGAAAATGTCGTCTTCACATTTGGACGTGCCTTGGTGCAGGCAGCACGGCACAGACATGGACCTGTTGCTGGCCCTGACACAGGGTGAGCAGCCGCCACAGGCCACTCAGTTGGCCAAAGCCACGGTTCTGCTCGTGGGAGCATGGCGTGGGGCTAGCAGGATGCAGGACTGGTCTGTAGATGCAGCCACCACGCTCATGGGCCTCAGTAGCTTTCTTGTCTACTCGCTGCTCCAGGAAGTGGGCCAGGTGAGCAGTACCAAGCTTGAAGTGGTTCTTGCCATTTGCACTATATCTTCTATGTCTGTTTGCCTTGAGGGTTTCTTGTCACAAATTTCAGGCTGGTGGGCAGCCCCTGAACTTGGACAACATGGATACAGACGCTGTGCCAGACACTCCGCCAGAAGGTGCGGTGCCTGCCCATTAGCATGAACCATGTACTTGTGCGAGTCAGCCAACTCATTGTCACTGGGCATTGAAGCTCTATTAAATATGCTGCTTGAGGTCTCATCTGCCTCCACAATACACAGCATTGCTTGTCGGCTCGCACACAATTGTTCACTGTGGCTGTGTGTTCAGAGGAGAGCGCGGCTTGTGAGCCATGCATGAGAGCGCCCGTGCTGGAGGCGGCTGTGGCGGCAAATCCCCGCGCGGTGGCCGAATATGCCACAGCCGCCGTCCTCAGCATGGGCACCGCGGGTACCGGCAGCCCCACTCTGGACGCGCTCTTTGATTCAATGACACCCGCCGTTGCCACCACCTTATCCAGCAGCGTTGTCTCCGAGATGGCCGCCGACCTGCGACACTTGTGCAGCGGAGCTGAAGCAGACAGCTCTGTGCAAGCAGCAGACACCTGGCAGCAGGAGATCGGACAGAGGCTAGCGGGGCTCGTGAGGCAGCTGGCTGCTGCCGCCGTCCTGACTCGGCAGCGGGCCTTTGTTGGGAGCATGGAGAGCGCTCTGCAGAGCCTCAAAAGGATGGCACCAGCAGGTGGCAGGCCTGCAGCTGAGGGCCTGCTCAGCCTCGGGGAGCAGGGGGCCTTGGTACAACACATCCTGCTGTGTCCAGCTGCCGAGGAGCGAACCCTGCCAGGGGCCGAGGACTTGGAAAATGGCGCAGACAATTCGCTGCTGCAGGAATGCAGCCCGGGCCGGCTGCTGTCGGCGCTGCAGCCGCTGTGCGTGGAGTACTGTAGCGCATGCGCCGGTGCAGCTGAAGGGGAATCCGGCATGGTGCATGCGCGCTTGCTGCCCCTGTGGCTGCCCCAGCAGGTGCCAAGCTTCTTCCTCAACTTTGTGGAATATCACTCGTCAGGCTTATGAAGTGAACAGGAGCATTTTGTTTCAGCTGTGGTGATCGTGAAGAGGGCCTTTGTGGTGATCTTGCAGAGGGCCTTTGTGAACGGCTTGGGTGAGGATAGCTGGTGCTGCGCAGGTGCAGGCAAGCTGCCGGGGTGACGGCCTGCCAGTGCAAGCAGACAGCCTGGCGTGCTTGTGCTGCAGTTGGGGGGGCTGCCTGCGCGAATTAGTCTTGGACGCGCTGTTAGGGCTGGTGCATGATGAAGCTTGCGGCGCGGATACCCAGCGGCTGCTCGCCGCTGTGAAAGGAGGCCTGCTGCCCTGGCTCATGTCCGGAGCAGAGCCAGAGCAGGTGAGAGACCACGCGCCCCTTTCCTTTTCATCGTACCTAATTTAGCTTCACCCCATGAATTCTTGACAGAGCAGTTTGAGAAAATTATAAGTGTCACTTGGATCTTACTCTGCCTCTGCCCCCTTGGTGTGAGCCACAAATAGGAATAATGCTGCATGGGCACGCCGGCTGATTCCGAGCTCCTTTGATCTTACGGCTAAGTGTGTGCACTCGCACAGGTGCCTGAAGAGGCGTGGGCAACGCAGTCCCTGGAGTCTTCTGCCGAGCGCCTCCTGAGCGCCTTGGACAGCCGAGACGGCTGCATGCGGCACTGCGGCCTCCAGATTGTGCTGGACAATCTGGGCTGCAGACATGGCCTGGCCGCAGGCATGGCGCATGCGCTGGCGCGGTGAGCTCTGTCACATAATTATTTGAGCATCTGATACCTCACACAAAGTGTGGTGATGTTTGTGTGCAGGCAGGTTGCAAGTTGAATTTATCGACTGTTGAAGCTTGTTTGCAAGCGTAAGAGTGGGGAGTGGAGCGGTGAAGTGAGTCATTGATGGCATTGTGGTTGAGGTGGTGGGGTTTTGATTGGATATGTGGCTGACTGAGCGCATGCATGTGCCAGGCGAGGGCGGGCTGCGGCATCGGTAGAGCTGCTTACTGCAGCACGCATGTCGGTGAAGCGGCTGCGCGCGGAGGCAGACAGCCATCGGTCATCCCAGGCGGCGCTGCTAAACTTGGCGCGCTGCGCACTTGCCTCCATTACACAGCGCAGCACCGGTGCTGAGGTACCGAGCTCACCTAACAACCAGATTGTCGAGATGATGACTCTGGAGAAACGTGCAATGTTGCATGCCAAGACGCCATCATGTTTCTGGCGTTTGACGGAGTGGTGACGTGCGCAGGGAACGCTGGCTGTGCCGCTCTCCTGCCTGCAAGAGATGGCTGCGGCTGCGCCCTGGCTCCTGCAGAGCTGGGAGTGCTTCCCAGCCTTGCTGCAGCAGCTGGTCAATCTAGCGTGCACAACCCCTCCAGAAATACCTTTGGCAGACCAGAAGTCTGGCGCTGTTTCTGAGGAGGCCCCTGCTCTGCAGATTGTTGCAGTGCGCACCCTGGTGGCGTTGGGTGCGCATGATGAGCGAGCAAGGCAGGTGTATCTCAGCAAGCTGATCCCTGAAGCGATGGCTGCGGACACCAGTCGGGACGCTTGCTGGCAGGCTGTGCTGGCTGGCTGCTCTGCAGTATTTGCAGCTGGCCAGGGGTCTGTGGGGAGAAAGGAAGGAGAGCGTGCCGAGGGCTTCTCAGTCAAAATTTTACTTCAGAGCATGGCTAAAAGGGAGAGTTCTGCGTGTGTATCAACAGCCAAGGGGTCTCCACTGAATGTTGCACGACTCTGCAAGCTGGCTCATTTAAAAGTGTGCTCATAGTCGTTTTTACGGAGCTTTTCTGAGGAACTTTCATACATATCCAAGCAGACTCAGGCTGGTGGACACTAGAGTTTCGGGAATCAGCCTTATAAATGAAAATGACAGGTGAAGCTGGCTTCCACCAAAATGGCTATCCGGAATGGCAGTGCTGATTGGTGTTGCACTGCAGCTGCCAGGGTCACGAAGACAGCTGCTGTAGTGTAACGTGCTCTCACAGGAAGAGTGTAAAAGGATAGAATATGATTCCCTTCTTGTCTTGCATTCTCCCTTGTCTTAATCAACTTCAACAGCCTGCGGAGGAGCTCCTGTTGACATTGATGCTGAACCGGCCTCACAACTCGATTTGTGCGGCCAGTATCCGCAGTAGTCTCAACAATAGTAAAATGATAGACTCTTGTACATCTCTTTAACAGATCTCGCAGGATGTTGATGATTTACTAATAGTTGCATTTCAGGATTTTGATGTGCATGCATATGCATTTTTACTTTTGGAAGTGCGCAGCTAGCTAGATGGTACAGTCACAGGTGTCCACAAGCTTGGCCTTGAGAAGGTGAGGTGAAGCTAGCTCAAGCGCTAGCGCTGGTAAGTCAGGGTCAGCAGCTTTGGAGATGGTTCTCCCATGCCTCAGGTCAACAGTCTCCCAGAAAAATTCCTAGGCCAGAGAATCAAACCCAAATCCATTCTACATGGTGCTACATGGTGACAGCCAAGCTGAAATGCAGCCCACGAGCAAGAATGTCACATGTCAAATTGCATTCCTTTGCCATGTCACCGTATATTGCAATATCGGTTTAGGTGAGCTTGCTCTGATCTGATTTGTGAATGCACAGGTATCCTCAGACATGTGATTTAGGCCCGTGAGAGATCTCATCTTTGCATTCAATTTTGAAGGGGGTCATACTTGATTACTTGTGGGTTTGGCATAAAAAGCTTTATGGTCCCCACACAAGCGTATACGTATGCATTGAATTAATTACAGATGAATCACCAGCACTATGGATATCTTGCTTGCTTGCCAAGACAATGTAAACTGCATGTGGCATCAAGTCCAGCAAGTCCTTATGCACTACGCGAGGCATCATTTGCGACGACACGGCGATGTTGCACGCCACAAATGCAGATCGTGCATCTCAATGGCGAGCTCAATGGCATCTCCTGGTTTTGCTCTTGGTTTTGCTCAACATAGAGGTTCCGGAAACTGTGTGTTCAGCGCATGCAGTTGACTCATAAGAGCGTCAACATCAGCAGTAGAGTCCTCCACCGCATCCTTCTTCAGATCATGCGGATCCATTAAGGCCACCTGTGAAACACAGATCTGTTGATTGCCTGCACAGATGCTTGAGCAGGCAGAGCTACGCATGACAACCACAATTGACCTAACTTCAATATGCATGCCAGCACGCGCAATTTCAGGGGAAATATAAGCCCTCACAGCAAGCAAATATTGGCTTGTGCGCATTGCTGCGAAGAAGCAAATTTGCAGACGCACCGGAAAGGAATACTGGAGCCCTGCAGCAAGGCCGTCTTGCTGCCCTGCAGTGCATGGCCCTGCAGAGGCTGCTGCAGGGCCTGCATCGTTCACCACCTCGATGCCCCAGTCATTGTCCTCGTGCGTCGCGGCTTCCTCTTTTGTGCCTGCAGCTGCCGCAGCCGCAGCCGAGCGCGCGGCGACGGCCTCCTCAGAATTGTACAGCAGCTGGAAGGCCGCCTGCAACTTCTGGCACGCTGGGTTGGCACAGCCCGGGTTGGGCTTAATGTCCATTGTGGGGAAGAAGTCCGTCAGGGAGGAGTACCCAAGATACCTCGTCACCTGCCATACATCCACACCAAATAGCGCATTTGGACGCAATATACGGTATCCTGACTGGTGGCAGAGGACGGGTATGTATCACCGCCTGTTTGTTTGGGGGAAATAGGCCCTAATTCACAGAGCAGGGCACAACAATGATTAGTTTGTGAACCGTTCTTGATGAGCATCAGCCGGCAACAGAACAAATTGACATTCCTGATATGACGTCATTGAGAGGAGAGGGCAGGAGTATGGCTGTTGGCAGACCTGGCCGAAGTGTAAAAGGTATTTCAGTGTGTTCTGAACGAGTAGCCCGGCAATGATGCCCATGGTGGTGGGCAGGCTCGCAGCACATACGCCCTCGCGCTTCAGTGTCCGCTCATCTATGCCAGACGCCACCACCAGTGGGGGCACGCATGCAAAGCACGCTGTCTCTCCTGGGATCACAACCTGGCACACAGGATGAAGAATCCTCAAGCGCTTATCTAGATCTGCTTTGCATGCATGCACGTCAGGGCATCCTATGAACGGCATAATTAGCTGTCATACCTGTATGTGGCCTGAAACAGCATCTTCTGACACGCCAGACTCCATCCAAGTCTGCTCCAGCTCAAGGCAGACCTGCAGTGCATGCATGGCTGGTCAGGAGCCATTTTCCCTAGATAAGGTTCTCAGACAAAGTCCAGTGGGACTGCCAAGCCCCAAACAATCTATGCTGTACGCAGGGGCATAGAGGGACCAGATTTGTTGCAGCCACCCACCTGGTTGATGGTCATGCGCGCCTCATAGTTGTCCACGCAGGACAGCACAAGGTCCACTCGGGTGGCCCCATGGGCGTCAGTGACGGAGGCCTTGAAGGTGTCAAAGCCCTGCAGCGTGGTAATGTTCATGGTGTAGCTCTCAATCGCCACATCAGGGTTGATGCCAGCCAAAGTCTGCGCAGCCGCCTCTGTCTTGGTCATGCCCGCCTGCTCTGGCCTGAAGAACAGCCGGTTCATGTTTGCCAGTTCCACCTGCAGTTTACACAGAAAGAAACGGTCATGCCAAGAATGCAAGATTCAACTTTCTGGGAAGGCCTCCATGCAAGCGCATGCATCAATTTGGGCGCCTCAAGCATGCTCCTTCTTCATGCACTTGCCATTGAGTCCTTACAATTTCCATCAATGTGAGCATCAGGAGGACTTGACAGACAAACAAGACAAGAGAAGGTGTCTCTGCAGGGTCCACCAAGCGGCTGCACCTTGTCATAGTCGTACAGCAGCAGACGACCGATGCCACAGCGGGTCAGCATCTCGGCCGCAACACTGCCGACACCGCCGATGCCCACGATGGCGATGGTCTTGTCTCGGATGCGCTGGTAGTCCTTTACTATGCCCATGCGCTGGAGGGCCATTAGCCGGCTGTAGGGGTTCGAATCCACCACCTCAGCGCTCATCTCCTTGACCTTGGGACGCACGCTCTGTGCGGCATGACATGCACGTTCAGCTCTGTAATGCACTGTCCGTCACTGTGCTTGCATTGCTCCCTCAGAGGCACACTTCTAGGCAGTGGAGACAGGCTGACCTGTGAGTCTTCCCCGACTCTTCCATCGGGATTCATAGTAGCAGGCGTGGACGTGTTACTCAGCTGATCGTTCAGTCTCTCCAACGTCAATTGCAGCTGCAGCACAAAGCTCGATCAACAGTCTGCACGCTTGGGTACGATGCAGCAGCAGGGGAGGGTCAAGAAGGCTTGCCTTTTGAGCGCTCAGACGCAGATCTTCCGTGTTCAGTGCATTCAAATCCACCTACGCAGGATCATGAGCTTAAGGCGCTCAATCGTATTTATAATATTTGCAGCACAAGTGCACTTTGTTGAATACCTGCAGCTTGGCAATCTCTCGCCTGACATTCGCTGTGAGGGTACTGTCCACCATCATCGACGGAAAATAGTTTCTCTATCAGGGACGTACAAAAGATTGCTTACAGCAAGAAAAATCGAAAGCTCGATGATCCCCGCCTTTTCTTCAAGCCAGTACAAGATAAGCAATTGTTCCTGCAGGTCTGATCCAATGCATTTTTGTTGATGACCAATGTTATATATTGATTGAGGCGATCTGTGGCTTGAATTTTTGGATCAAATGATGGGCCACATGCTGACTGGACGGCCGTTCTGCCCACCAACCTTCCTTGCCGGTTCTCTTGCCCAAAGCAGTCACATTTTGTGTGTGCCTTCATTCACTCTCTCCCATTACGCTTTGGAATCATGTTATTATGACGTTGTTTTGAGATGGGAAGTATCAGTCATTTCGCTTGTGCAAAAGAATCGCGCAGAACAGTGTTATGGTGTTGAGGAGTTTTGCCCAGCTCGCCGGGGGAGTGGTCTGGGCTACGCTCATTGTATTGAGATTCATCCAGAAGCAATTCATTCACCCCCTGGCCGAGTGGTGGCTGGAAAGCGTGCTGGGCACATATGAAGAAAGTCTCAAGTCTGTTATCAGGGAAGCATTCAGCAATTTGACCCGTTTCCTGAATGGATTCTTTGCCTCGGTCGTCGCGCTGTTCGTGGACAAAGAATATGCCAATACGCTGCAAACGAACTACAGCCGGACTGCGGCTTGGCAGTCTTGGTGGGGTGAGAACAAGCAGAGTACCTTCAACGCCTTGATCAGGCGGGACCAGGGCAGGCGCTCTTCCGATGGCCGCCAAGGTGGGAGTAGTGAGTTCGTTCTTCTTGCGCTCTTTTCCTGCTGTAAATCAATCATGCATTTGAAGTAATTTTCTGCTCAAAGCTGTCGGAAGTCCAAGAAAGGCCCATCCCAACTTGGGTTTTTCATGTCCTTGGCTACTCTGCACTGTAGAAGTATGTGCGTGACTGTACATGTTGTGCTGCTCACAGGAGCAACAGCTGCTCCTCCAGCTCAGCATGCATCAACCGACAGGACAGTGGCTGCGCATGCTAGCTGGAAGTGGTGGCGACCTGCATCCAAGACCCCAAAGTGGGAGGATCAGCCTGACAGCCGCGCGGCAACCACTGGATTCTTTGGCCGATGGTTTGGCGGTGGGAAGTCCCGTCAAAAAGCGCCCATCCTGCGGCGGAGCGCCAGTGACCTCTTCGACAGGCCCAGCGGTATGCTCCCATTCCGGCATGCCTTACGACATGTACAACAATGAATGACTCATCCCTTGTGGAGATGCTGGGCAGTCAGTACTCCGTATCACGTATTATTCTAATTTTCCTGAGAGCCCCTTCTCGTGTCACTGCAGGCTGGGCGGTGGATGAGAAGACAAAGCGGCGCGGCTTCCTGGAGGACATACGCATGGGCTGCGAGCTCGGCGTGACATCGGTGTTTGAGGCGGTGCGCCTCGTGGTGCGCCGCGTGCTGGCGCTGCCCTCGCGCAGCAGCTGGACACCCACGCCGCGCACCCCCACCGCCCGCCGCCGCACCCGCAGTGAGGACCCCGGCATCTTCACCGAGGTGAGCCGCCCTTGCAATCTGTGCTTTACCTCCATGCATATTCAAGAAAATGCTGCACAGAGGATGTCATGGCGAGCCTGCTATGGAGGACCCAGTGACACACCTAGGTGCTCACCAGGGCTGGTTGAATCTGACACGATCCATGACGCAACAACCAACATCATCATCATTGGAACCAGCCTCCACATGACAGGGCCATCATTCCTCACAGCTTGTGATGGATTCAGTGCTCCTGTGCCAGGCGGCGTCCTGGGAGGACATGGCGTCCCGGCCGCGGCCGACGCGCTTCCGGCGCAGCAACAGCTTCAGCAGCTGGGAGAGCCTGCAGAGCGTCAGCACTGCGGGCGACGTCATCCGCCAGGCCGGCTACCCCCTGGAGGAGCACACCGTCACCACCTCCGACGGCTACGTGCTCCAAATGGAGCGCATGCCCCGCCGCGGTGAGCATCTGACCCATGTACACCATGACCCCGCCATCTTCAGCAATTCCAACAGCGAAAATGCATGCCATGTATATTAACACTCCTGACAAGACCTTCTCCATGAGAAATACTGGCGGCAGGCATGCTATGCTGTGCTATGATGCGATCGGCGATTTCTCTGTTCTGCCTCAGCTGCACATAAGAACCTTTCCACAGCAACAATGCATCTTGAGTCTTGCATGCTATTCTCTTGAGAGGCTGGCGTGGTGTTCAGATGCGCGGGACTGTGTCTTCTTCATGCATGGCATCCTGGACACCTCCATGGGCTGGGTCTCCAACGGCGTCACGGGCTCCCAGGCTTTTGCCGCCTACGACCAGGGCTTTGATGTGTGGCTGGGCAACTCGCGCTCCAACCCGCCTCGCGTCCACATAGGTACCTCGCCATCTCCCTTCACATCACATCACATCACATCACCTCCGGATTGCAGCAGAAATTTTGCTAAAACTAGCTCAAACTTTCAACTAGCAACCATTGGAACCATTGGTGCAAATGCCTGACAATGTAAAGTTGACATGCATTCTTATGGAGCGGCCAGATTCGGCGCGCATGGGGTCGACGTATTGGCACTACACGGTGAATGAGCTGGGTATGGAGGACGTGGCGGCGCAGATCGACCACCTCCACGTCGTCAAGTGCTCGGAGTTGCGCGGCGGCGCGGCCGGCCTCGTGGCGGGGCCCCTCGCGCACGGCTTCCAGCGCCAGGCAGCCGCCGACGCCGCCCTCTCCAAAGCCAACCTCCCCTTCGGCCGCAGCATCTCTGGGTATGCCAATCTGGTGTCCGCAGCCACTGCTTTCAACTGTACAATGTCTCTTGATTGGCTCAATCACATGAGCTGGTGTTAGAAGACTGTAGCGCTGCTGTTCACACCAGCATGGCATCTTGGGTCACTGCTACGGAGGGCTTCGTTTACACCAACGGTCTATATACATGCAGTCCTGCAAAGCTGACAAGAGGCAAGTTGGAAAAGATCCCCATCATTCAGAGACTCGGATGCCGAAATGGATGTGTCTGGTGGGTGCAGCATGCGGGCGTCAGCCAGCGACACCGCGCTGGACAAGCTGGACGCAACCTCCATCAGCGCACAGCGGTACCTGTCGCCCAACGACCCTCGCGGCGCCGTCGCCATGGGTCCCACCGGACGCTACAGCACGGCGTTCCCGGCCACGCCCCCACGCAGGAGATCTGCCACGCGCGCCACGTCTCAGCCGCCCGCCACCATCCCCGACCAGCGCATCCGCGCCGCCGCCGCTCGCCCCGCCATGTCTGCTCGCCTGCCGGAGGTGCGAGGCTTCCGGAAATCTTCGCATGTACAAACATTAACAGTCTTCTTTGCCGTTATGGTTTTCCGCATGGTCAATCAGTGGTACCCTTGACCATTTGGCAAAGCATCTCGATACTCCTTGCTCAATGCGATTTGCAGTAAGCATAAGTATCTCGCTGCCGGTGCAGGCGCCCTATTGTGGTTGCTGTGGGACTTTGTAATTTAGACCGCATGTGTGAACCACCCTGCTTGAGCAATGTTCGGCTGGTGCAGGAGAAGCTGCTGGTGCCCACAAAGGCAGTGCCCCCCCTGAAAGCACATTCTCCAATGCAGAACGGGCACCATCCACCGCCCTCTGTCCCATCCCACCCGCTGCCGCCTGCCCCAGAGTCTGACGTGGAGAGCGCCGGCTTTGCATCACCCAGGTGCCACCCCTGCAACCTGACATTCTGCCAGCCCATCTATGGTACTGTCCTGTGCCAAAGAGTCCCTATGGCTGCTGCGGGTGCCCACAATACCATATGTGCGAAAGGCCACCGAATAGCCAACAATTCATTTGAACAGGGACATTGGCTGCCAGTGGCCACCCATTGAAACACTGCACAGAGAAGCTCACTTCGAGCAAGAGTGGGGTGCAGGGGCGTCATGTCTCCATTCGTGTCCCCTCCATGCGGCTCAGACGATGGCGGCGGCAGCTCGGCAGGCTACATTACGCCTCCAGAGGCGCTGTCGCCGCCCAGGCGCAACTCCTGCAGCCCCAACGGCAAGAGACACTCGGCCGACAGCTTCCTGGTGCAGCGCAGCCCAGCCTCCCTGCCCACCTTCTCCTCCCCGGGCGCCCGCACCCCTGCAGAAATCCTGATGCTCGAGACAGAGGCGCTGAAACAGAGCCTGGAAGACCTGCAGCCTTCCACAAGCGGCAGAAGCCCTGCAACGCCCACCAAAGGTGACCATGAGGCCCGCATCACATTATCGTCACAAAGCCATCTTGATCAGATTGAGAATTGCAGGGCGGCCCTTTCACTGAAACACTGCTTTGTCGCTATGTAGCATGTACGTAATCAGCCTACCTACAAACCCAGATATATCGCAGAACAGGTGGCATGCATTTGTTCAGGTTGTTGAAGTTTAAGAAGGCCACATGCATGTAACACACTGCGCATGGCGTCAGGTGGGCCAAAGGCGTCGCCGGCGAAGAAGGAGGCGGGGCTGCAGCGGCTGAGCGAGGTGATGGAGATGGGCCACGACCTGAACATGGACGGGGCCAAGGCCAAGATGGCGCAGCAGCTGGAGCAGGGCGACAGCGTGCTCACCCCCGACGTGTCCTCCTCCAAGGGAGTCGAGCGCCAGGGCGAGCTGCCCGCCAACCTCACCTCCGCCCAGAAGAGGCACGCGCACACAAAACCCTTCCTGTCCTTTTCCACGAGCTGACTGGATACCCATTTCAGTAGCATGGTGCCTGTCGCACAGCATGGCACGATCAGCGGATGAAGACAGGCTGACAATAGCTTGTTCCCGTACTTTGCATGTCCCTCGGCAGCAAGCCATATTGTGACAGTGGCCGCATTGCTACAAGCCTGTTGGTGCTGTGGGGATCAAGGGGGAAAGTGAAGGGTATCAACGACTGGGATTGTGGGTGCAGGGAGGCTCGGCGGCGCGACAGGCGGGTGCACATGATGGAGCACAGCGGGGGGGTCCCGGAGCCGTACCGGCTGCGCGCGGTGGCGCACTCTCTGGGCGGCGCGTCGCTGCTGGTCTACGCCGTCATGTGCCGCCGCCTGGGCCGCCCCCACCACCTTTACCGCATCATCCTGCTCACCCCCGCCGGCTTCCTTGAAAAAATCCCCCTGGTGCGCCCTGGTTCCTGCTTTCCCAGGTGACTCTGAAGCATCTGAGAGTTGATGGATGGTGCCTTTGCATTCATCGGGCGTACATATTGTACCGGACTCTACCTTCTGCCCAGTTGTTCGCTTGAAATATTCCAGAGTTTGCATGGGCGTTCTGGTCCGTTGGACATGCGGGATGATTTTCTTGGGCATGGGCTTGGAGGGGGCCCATTCATACAAAATATACAAAATATCCTGCGTTGGGCGTGTGCAGGTGGCGTACCCGTTCCTGTGGTCCACGCCGTGGGTGCTGTGGCTGCTGGCGCGGCTGCGGCCGGGCACAGGCGCGGCGGTGCTGATCCCCTCCTCGCTGCTGCGCTACCTGACCTTCAAGCTGACGTGGGACCTGCAGCAGATCCCCGCGCTGCACGAGCTGGCGCGCGCTGCGCTGCGGCTGCTGCTCAACGGCGACACCTCCCAGTGGGACCGCGCCATCCAGATGCCCCACTACAACACCCGCTCCATGCCCGCCATCTCCCTCCACACCGGCATGCACCTCATCCAGGCGCGACCGCCTCCCTTGGCAACTCTTGGATGACCTTGTGTTATACAGTATCTTTGCAACGTTTGTATTTTTTGCTATCCATCCCTTTTCAGAGGCGGCTGAAAACACCCGATCACCACCCCCCAGAGGCTCCGTAGCTGGGACCTGGGTGGCATCCAGCTCTTGTGGCCGGTGACGCTCTCATGTCTTGGGAAGAGGTCATCAAGTGTTGTTATGCTCCTGCTGTGTTCATGGTCTTGGGTTCAGTAGGAGGGGCCAATTCTTCGTTAGGGGCAGCCGGCTGAGAAAGAGGTGTGGTGCTGCAGTGGGCGAGGTCGGGGCGCTTCCAGCTGTACGACTTTGGCAGCGCGGCCGCAAACCGCGCGCACTACGGATCGGCCGAGCCGCCCGACATCGCCGCCAACTACGGCCGCCTGGACATCCCCGTCGACATCATGGCCGGTCCGTATTCCCTGCCCGACCCCCTGTGATCCACCCCTGCAGTATTTAAATTCATGGCCCACCCCTGCATATACCCCTGCACTGCCTGAATGCGCGGTTGACCCCTGTGATCAATCCCACATGGCTTCAACACTTCAGGTATATTTGTGTGTGCATGCCACCACTGGCACTCTATGCAAGCAGCAGGGACCCTTGCTTTTGCTATCCTGGTGTGGTGAGGCGCTTGTGAAAGAAGAGGTGCTGTGCAGGGCGGTCTGATGGAGTCATCGCGCGAGAGAATGTGGTGAAGCACTACGACTGCATGCACAGCGCCGGCTGTGACGTCACCTACAAGGAGTTTGAGTCCTTTGGCCACCTCGATTTTGTCTTCGCTGTCAAGGACGACCTGCGCCACTATGTCCTCTCGCGCCTGCTCATGCGCCATTGAGGGCACCAAAATCCCCTGCCGCCCAGAGTACCTGGTTTGAGTCTTTTGCAGTGGATCATCCTTGCTCTTTCAAGAGGGCAGGATGCAATTCCTGCAGATTATGCTGATTGATAGAAAGGAAACGAAGTATTGTGCAATTCTCCACATGTGGTGTCTGAGCGATGTAGTAGGATAGAAGTCTGCTGCCTGCATGTGATGTGGGTGCCTGCTTGATTTGTCGTCGTTTGGTCTTGTAGAGGTAGGAACCTACGCAGCAGCCGGGCTGCGCCCTTGCACTTCTTTTATTTTTGAGAATGCTGCACAAGCGGAGCTTTAGTACATGTTTGATCTATGGCAAGGGGGAGCAATGGGCACTGTTGTGTCTTCCATGGCTTTGAGCGGGATCCCTTTTGTTTGTAGAAGGCCTCAGCTGAGCGTAATCAGGGCCCCGAGCTTCTTTCTTGAATTGTTTATATGTGGAGCCTGAGGCAATTGTGCACATCTTTTAGCGTTGCATGCATGTCTTCCGCATATTTGTATTCAATGTAGCAATAATAATATGTTCCTTCCCTGTTTTTCAGGAATGCAAAGTGCAATAAGGCTAATAATTATGATTCAAAAGCCCCGCTAGGGGTGATGTAATAGTGAGGCCACGCAAGATCAAGCACATGCTGATGAATTTTTCCTACTGGGAACAGTGTATGCATTGTTGCGTTTGCATGATCTTGAAGAGTCCTTTCGGCCCAGGTATCAAAAAGCAAAACTCCAATTCTGTTGGATTATTGGATTCAAGTTGCCAAGCGGCATTGATGTTATCTTACAAAACACAATAAAACGCTTCAAGCTTGTTGAATTTGAAAACCGCTAGTTGCCCTATCTACTGCAAGGCACAATGGGGGAAGGTAGAAACAATGCAGCTAATACACATGACTTATTCCACTGTTCAGTCACCAGCCAAATGCAGTTGCCCGCCAAAATTTGTTGCTGCCAAGTGGGCAATTGCCCAAAGACCTCCAGCAGCACAGAGACATCTATGTTCTTGGGCAGAACTCGTCTGTTCTCTTGATACAGTCGGGTCATCTTGAGTCACAATCATAAACTAATTGCAGAGCTACAGAAAGTGCACATGCGTTTCAGCACAGGCGTGCCTCCCCTGAGAGGAGGCGGTCATACATTCCTGCATCTCACAGGAATCCAAAATGGAAGATGCAGGCAAATGCGGAGAGAGAGAGAACATCGCTGAGACTGCAGTGCAGTCAAGTGGCAGTCAACCCAGCGACCTTGCACAGCTCGCACACCTAAACGCTGGCTGTCATCAGAGCAATCAAATAACGTACAGTAAAAAGCTTCAATACTTCGCACGGGCCGCCGCCGCTGCTGCCAGGAAGGAGCATCTCGAAGGAGCATCTCATCTGACGGCCGCAGGACCCTGGGGGCTGTCATTGACTCATGGCGGCTGCCTCAGCCAAGCCCACATACGCAGTCCTGGTCTTGATATCGTATGTGTAGACTGTGTACCACGATCGCATGAAGTTGTCCCCCAAGATCACTGAGTGATCGTCGCCCCCTGGAATGATCGCACTTATACACTGGTTTGTCGCGCCGCCATTCGCCCCTTGCATCTGCACAGCATAATTGTTAGCATCACACATACTGCGCCACGGCATCCCTAAGAGCATGTGTTCCCTCTGGCAGAGCTCAACATCTTTATTTATCTTCTTTCAGCACTTAAAGTGAACAAATGTCCTATAGGCCAAGCCAGGACTGTCTCAATGCATCCCTGCTTTGGGACAATCATGTGATGGGTTGCCCCAATAAAAACTTCAAGCTGGTGCCTCAGGGTCCATGTATAAATACGTGAGATGAGTCATTTATGACATGATGCACAAGAGATGGCGCGCACCGACTGCGTCCATTGCACCGGTGGCATGGAGTAAGTCTTCCCATCCACCACAAAGGCGATGTCAGGCAGGCTGTCCAGGGAATCGCAGCCGCCGGTGATGCTGTAGTACCCTCCCTGCCTGTCATAGGCCACTCCTGGGATTCCCTGCTCACCACGCTCACAAACTAGCTCAGCTCAGCTGCATGGCTGGCCCATGCCAGCAGCTTGGCACCTTCTCGGCCGCAAATTGCCTTTTGCTTCTAGGACAGGTATGCTGGCAGTATTGCAAGCAGCACCCTGTGTGCTTCACAGTCGTGCTTCAAGCAATCTTGACTCGGGTAAGGGGCGCTTATAATGGTATTTTCCTGAGTATTTTCCAGGCAGCAAGTGGCAGGGAACGCACCGCGTGGATGGCTGCAGCATCCGTTGCGCTGACTAGGATGGCGGTTGTGCCGCTGTCCATGATGGCTGTCGTGGCTTGCAGCACCACCGACCGCCCATTCACCTTGGCACCCGTCAGCGACACGGTCCAATACCTGCGCCCAACATCCCGGCATACTTGCCCTGTACTTGAGCCTCACTTTGAGGCATATCTGCTCCTGGTGGTGGTAGTCAACTCATTATGGATCTAGAACAAAGGTCGCCCACAATGCAGCAGCACAAATATCTGGCACGCACAGAGCGGTCAACACAGCACATACTGCTTGCAGCCTGCAGGATGACTGAATTGCACAGAAGAGTTTGTCCCAACAAGCTTACCACAGAATAGCCCAATGGCGTTCTGTAGAAGGGCAAGGGACATTCTCCCAAAAGGAAAGGCCAAGGGCATTCTGTTCAGGGGCAGGGGGCAGGGTCCACCAGAAAACAGTCCAGGGGCATGTTTCATCGAGGGGCCAGGGGTACTTGGTTGAAAGGAAGGAACAGCCCAGGGGCAATTAAATGAGGGAAAGTGGTCAGCGCACGATTTTTCCACGACAGGCGTCCAGGCCATGGTGCCGGTGAAGCGGGCATTGTTCATGCCGCCGAACTGGACCTCGCCGGCCGGCTCGGCGGACGGGTCGGGGTTGAGGTAGATGGAGAATGTGGGCGCGTCCAGCAGGCCCTGAGTCATCATGTTGAAGAATGCCGGCAGCGTGCGCATGTTGGACAGCTGCGGGAAACCCAGCCCCTGCATGCATACACGCAACCCACAGGCTCACCTCCTTTCCAAGTATTAGGCGCCTGACAAACGCTGAAGCCTCCTAAGGTCTGATAGAGGTGAGGCAATTGCTGCTGCTGCATTGCAAGGTGCTAATATTGCATGGGTGAAATTTGAAAATAGCATGTATATTTATGTAGGCTGCGAGAAAGCGTTCGTCAGTCTGCAGGATATCCTTGCAGGAACCTTGCTAATAGACTAGTTTTCAAAAGGTGTGGATTTGAGAATGAGTACTACTGTACTTCTCCGGAATATTGAAATGCAGACACTGATGTTGTCATGGTACTGATGGTGAATAAAACAATAAGCAAATCAGCAATAAAGGCGGGAGCGCACAAAGAGGCCGTCGCAGGAGGCGGAGAGGAAGTCCATGCTGGAGTCGTAGACCATGCCGAAGCCCTGGTGGGGCACCTGAATGGCCGAGTCCCCCGTCCCCAGTGTCAGCGTCTCGTATGCCACGCTGCCTGCCACCGCGCCCGTGCCATATGTGATCTCGAATGGGTGCGTCGTGGCCTGCACGCAGCATGGCATCACATGTCAATTTCAGGAGCAGAGCACCTTGCCTCTTACTATTCAGGAAATTGAAGGCATCCAGCAGAAACCTTGGCTTTCTGAGTACCTTTACAATCACAGAAGCAAGGCAGTCAGCAAGAAATGGACAAGTGGGGCCACAATTAGGCACGCCAGAGACAACAGCAGGAAACAAGGCGAGGTTGAGTCAGCTCTCAGGCCGGGCGGATATAAAGATAGGTAGTCTGGGAGCATGCGCACATTGAATGTGCTGGAAGCGGTCGTGCTGTAGCGGTTGTGGGTCATGCACGAGGGGTTGACACAGGATGTCGAGGGCACCCATGTGTCAGAGCTGCCAGTGTCGAAGCAGCCCGTGAACTGCTTTGGTGTTGTGCCTAGCTGAAAGACTCCAAAATACTGCGCAGACACGCACAAGGGAATGTTAGGTCTGATTGCTTGCGCAGAATTGGCAGGTTGCAACACCTGATGTCTATATGGACAAGTACTGCTGAGGCCCAATTTTGACACCATCAAAAATCTGCTCTCTTTGCATTGTCTTGCAATTAGTTTCTGGTCGACGCAAACTCAAATTGACTAAGTGCTGAGGGCTGCTAACCAAATCGTCTAGTTTCCCTCACCAGTTTTTGACAGCTCACTCTTCTAGCAACATGAACTTCTCCTTAGGCTCGAGACTGCTTCTTGCACATGTCCCGATCGCAAAGATAATATGCGATGGGCATATCCAGAGGGTCTCAGCTGTCAGGCCATGCAGCAACGAGCTGGGTGCCACAACTAGACCGTCGGACGTATGCATTGCAGATGGCTCTGGGGTTTTGCAGACCAGGCGACGCATCATGCGCTAGTTTAAAGCAATATACAAGATAATGCCCCGCTAATTTGAATAGAACAGGACATGGCTGAAGCCTCACCGCGACATTCTTGCTAGCTCTGCTGGCCACCGCGTCTAGTTGTGCATTCTTCCGATGCAATGCGACCACCGTCTGGCCACCCAGGCAATAAACGGGAAGCAATAATAAAAGAGATATCATCACCAATGAGCTGCGAGAATCCCTCATCGCGTCTACCCTGTGTTCGTACCGCCCTGTTTTTGATTGCTCAGATCTGGCGAGCAAACTGCTTCTACGAAGGGCGCAACGCCGTTTGAAGCATCACGATGTCACCTAGGTTCAATCGCATGCGCAGTTATTCTACAGGTATGACCGGATGCTGCAAATCGAGACAGATCGTGCCGTGCCAAGCTGCAGAGTTGGCCCGAGTACAAACCTAGGCAGGGCATAATCACAGCCATCGAGGCCTTGCCGCGCCCGAATAGGCACCGAGCCCCTTCGTCACTTGCACTAAACTGATGTGCCTGACTAAATGGGGACTTCATGTCAATATAGATGCAATAGAGCACTTCATCTGCAGCAGATGACGCATTTGTGAGCCTTTCTGCCGACTGAACGATCAAACGAAGTTCCATAAAAGAAGCACTTCATTCATTCTGGTGGCTTAAGCTCACCTTCAGGAGTTTGAAATGGAGGACGACGACATGCCACCTCCTTCCAAGGGAACATCTTTTGCGTTCAAGACAAATGCTGACTTTAGGCGCATGCTGGAGACGCCGCGACCTCAGAGGTTCCAAGAAGGTTGTTCTGATGGAATGTTTTGGAAGGATGTGCACTTTTGTGGTGTGCACAGTGATGGGTGGAGGCTTAATGTTAGTTCATCATACAAACTAATTTCCTAGAGATCCTTATTTGCAGCCTGCAGAATTTGCTGGTGGTGACTGTTTACATGAGAATATGCAGAACTTCTTCCAAAAGGTAAATCTCTTGTGTGTGTTTCACACCGCTTTGTTGTACCCGATGCAGATGCTGATGCACCGGAGGGAATTCGGGCTGTCAAGAAGCCTCACGCAGCACAGAAGAAGAAGGGCCGGCCCAAGCCTGTGCAGGAAGAGAAGGCAGGAGATGACGAGCCTCTCTACAGGTAAAAATCTCATCCAACCACTGAATGCTATGTATCAGTGAAGGATCTTTGTTGCTATCGACAGGCTGAAGCTTGCGATGAGCATGGAGCTCTTGCTGCTGGTGCAGAGATCGCGCGGAAGAGCGAAGGAAGGGATTCAATCCAGACTATGAGCGAGTCAATGCAGACCTGGCCAACATCGTCACCGGTAACTCGCTGCTGGAGCAGGACATTGGGCAGATCAGTGTGGAGGACTCCAAGTTCCTGGGTGGAGATGTGGATCACACCCATTTGGTCAAGGGTCTTGATTATGCGCTCCTGCAGAAGGTGCCAATCAAACCTCCCCTACCCTTTGAAAGACCCGTATTGGCCAGCATAGTTGTTTTGCGACATTGAAATAGTCATGGACACTGTTGAAGATGATGTCATTTGCCATGCAGGTGCGTGGGGAGATGACCAAACACGGCGCAGAAGACCCAGATGAGACAAAGAAGAAGGTCAAGCCAGTCAGGAAGGAGGTGAGGCCTTATTTTGAACGCTTCTTCCACTCAGATTTGCTCTGCTTGTTCCCAAGGCTGGCTGAAGGCTCTATCAATCAGCTGGTGGTGGAACTATCAACGCTGAGATGGGTTTGTATCTGCAGGAGATGAAGTTTGTTACAGCGACTGGCCGCAGCGTGTTCAACTCGGTCTTCAATCCCCCGAAGATCAATGTCAGTGAGCTGTTCTTGCCGCGCCGCACCGCCTTTGTCTATGAGCTGGAAGATGACGAGTACGGCTCTGACATTCCCACCACCCTGAGGCGCTCCAAGCTGGACTGCCCGCCGGTGCGATCACAACACAGTCGTACATGGGATGCCACTCTGTCTCCTTGTTTGATGTAGGTCTGATGCAGTTTTTTTTTCGCCAGGCTGCTGCAAGTGCTTGAAGGTGCGCCTGATGATGTGTGACGGCCAGCATTTCAAGGGACGCCAATCAGACTCACAAGCATGTCCTTGGGGCACTGATGGCACCTGTCTTGATTGTGCGCAAGCTGGCTTTGTCCCTAACGTTTCACCCGCAGAACAAACCACCAGTGCAACTACTCAATGGCGGATCAGAACATGGAGGGCAACGACCAGCTCATGAGCAGGCTTTGCAGAGTCTCAGGACTTGAGTGAGCTCTTGACAGCAGCGTGGCGGCTACCTGACCAGGTGGTGGACTCGCTGATGGGCGGAGTGGATGGCAATCTGCTGGAGCGCCTGGCCAAGATCATGTCCTACATGCGTCCAAACGCGGGCGGCAAGCCGGGCAAGCGTCTCAAGCGCAAGGACAAGCTGCAGCTGCTTGGCGCCAGCGCTTTGCCGCCCCTGGCCGGCATCGGCGCGCTCAAGGGGCCGCACACCAACGGCTCCGTGAGTGCCCTCATCCCTATAACACTCCCCCATGAATGCCTCAATTGTCCCATCTATGCCTTTCCCTACTAAATGGCAGCACCATCCTGCGCACACTGGTGGTCTGTGCATGTGTCTTCAAACCGCGCTCTGCTGCGTTCGTCTCACTGCAAGAAGTTGCAGGAGTGTGAGTCTTTGTCCAACACGCAGGCTGCGGCGGAGCCTGCCGTGGTGAGGCCGGCTGATGAGGATGAGGACATCTTTGGGGACGCCGGCAAGGACTACCGGGCCGAGCTGCCCAAGAGCCGGGACGGGGGAGCGGCGGCGTCAACCCGCGGCCAGTACTTTGCAGAGAAGGACGACATGGCTGACCTCCCTGCCCTTCCAACAGCAGGTCTGCACCATGACCTCCAAGTATCTTATGCAGCACTGATGGAATTCTTGGCAAAGTGTTACAAGGTATAAACAACTCTGTTCCGGTGCGAAGACAAAAAAAGAGATGACAAGAGTGCGATCCCGACCCTGCAATCCGATGGTGTCGATTGCAGGGGCGAAGAGCGACGAGGATATGGAGATCGAGGAGGGCGAGGCGCAAGAGGGACCCCCCGGTGCCCTCCCACCGCCGCCACCGCCGCCCCCACCCGACACGGAGGTGGGCCCGGCGCGGCCGCCCGCCAACGCAGATCTGTCCAGCGCCTACGCCGATCCTGCCGCCTACGAGGCCTACATCCAGGCCAGTGTCGCCTATCAGGTGCCACTAACTCACCTGCAGCCACCCACTTCTGTGATTATTTTTGCAGGATTGCTTGGGTGCTTGTTCCTAAATCTATATGAATGACCTCCAGGAGGAGTGTGCCTGAATGCAATCGCTTGTCACGACCCATTGCTTGGTGGTGATGCATATTTGTGCGATGGTTTGCAGGCGAGCACGGATCCGGAGTATCAGGCCCTGCTGGCGACGCAGGCGGGCGGGCAGCCGCCAGATGCAGAGGACGCCGCGGCACTGAGCGCGCTGTCGCAGCAGCAGAAGGAAGCCGGGCTGGCCTCTGTCTTCAAGCGGGACGACGACAACCTCGCCCGCAGGTGCGGCCCAGGCTGCAAGGCTGTCTATGCCCAAACTCTGAACCTCTGCCCAAATTCTTTGGTTTCACCTGCACCCACCTGTTCAGGGAGTGAAACCCATGGTGCAGGGCAGCAAAGCTGGCCTTTCTCCATCTTCATCTTCTGCTCTGTATGATGATGTGATCATAGGTGATCCAGGGATGTCAAACTTATTCTTGAATGGCGGGCAGGAGGGAGGTGGATGAGAGGGAGAAGGACCCGAGTTTTGTGAGCGACGCATACGCCGAGTGCTATCCCGGGTACCACGAGTACAACAACACCATCGCTGACTCAGACGACGAGGCTGATTTCTCACACATGGACTCGAAGACTGGCGGCAAGAGTCGCACCGACTTTGACACCGAGGAGCAGTGGCAGGTACGTCTAAACAAAAGCATTCTTGCTAGTATTCTCCTATCATTAGCCTGGCCGCATGTGACTTCGTTTCAAGAAACCTTCCTTGATATGATGATAGTGCAGTGCAGATATAGCCTACACGACACTCTTGCATGCAGGAGAAGCTCATGCAGTGCTGAATGGAGTCTGAAGGGACATGTGTTCCTGTTGCCTGCAGGAGCACAAGAATAGCAAGGAGATGTTGCCCAAGGCGGCCTTCCAGTTTGGATTGAAGGCTGCCGACGGCCGCAAGGCAGGCAACAAGCTGGGCAAGGCCAAGGACAACAAGCTAAACAACCAGCTGAACAAGATCCAGGCCATCTTGGAGAAGGACGGAGGAGACTACAAGAAGGCCTTCTCTGCCCCAGCCCTGGAGGCTTCTGACGGCGGCAAGCTGTCCAAAAAGCGCCGCATCTGAAAGAGCCTCACAGCTTTGTTGTCCGGATGCATGCGTGTTGCTTGCATGCGGTTGGTGGACAGGCTTCAGGCTTTCTGAGGAGGTGACATCGCATGTGACTTAGAAGGGAGAAGTGTGTGAGTGGCGTGTGGGTACAAAGATTGACTTTGTCCTGCTTACAGTGGGTCGTCGCGAATTTTTCCAAGACAGTTGCTTCAAGTTGCAGATTGTGGCAAGGGTATTACTTAAGGCGTAGTTCTCGCCAATTGAATGCTGGCCATGGCGGCAATTTGTGATTGGTCCTCAAGTCTGGGATGTCCTAAGCCTCTGAGGTGAGTCACTGACTCAGCTCAGCCAAACTTCATTTAAAGATTTTCATTATGATTTGTTTCTTGATGTGGATTTACCTGGGATACATTACGTATTGTTGAGAGAGATTTTGGCCACCGAAATATTTGCTGAACTGAATTTGAGCCTCACCCGGGGTAACATAATGCAAGACAAAATGCGGAGAGCAGCCCGGGCCCGAGCTTGCCTCCGAGTCGCGAGTCGGCCGAGTCGGCCGCGGGCCGGCTGCGGCAGCTGCATGCATGGCCATGGAGAAACTGCGGCTCAGACATTACTGTACCGCCAACCCAACCCTTGCGTGTTTGCTTGTGCGTGCAGCAATGTCACTTACCTCTGCAGCGCACGAACATCTGTCCCGAAAGGGTGTCGGAATCGCACATTCCCCACCCCTGAATATGGGTGGCTGATATCTAGTATCTAGAAGCCTAGTACTTTAGGGCTTCACATGCCTCTCCCCAACGAGATAAGAGAGGCCGGTAGCGCGTAGAGAGAGGTTGCTCGACAGCAGTGCGGCGTGTTAGAGTCGGAAGGTTCTGGGAAATATGGCAGCCACTATGCCGCTTTGTGCTGGTACTTTGCCGAGCACGAAGCAGATGCTGTCCACCAGGTAGGTCGAGGAGCTGATATGCTGTGCGCTAGAGGATATATTGTACGAAGGTGTTTAAGGAGGCAACATGCGCTGCATTTTTTGATGGAGGATGAGAGCTGTAATGTTCTGGGTAAGCTACTCGCTTGGCGCGAGATTTCAGGGTCGATCGTTCGCAAACAGCTCAAGTGATCTTCTGTCTGCAGGCCTCAGAGCGTCAATGCGCCCGCCTTCAGCAAGGCCCACAGCTCGTTCTACCAGGTATTACATCGAAGCCCTCGTCTTGTAGCCTTATGTCGTCCCCGAATGGTCAAGCCCCAGAGAATGGCAAGGGCATGGAGTTGATGTGTTGAAGAGTTTTGGTGCTTTTCGCAGGGACGGAGCATCTCCCGCACATCAGTTGCTCAGGTGCGTTGAGGAATGATTTGGGAAGCCGCAACATTGATCGTATCGAACCCGTCAGTAGCTATCTTGTTTCGTGGTCATCCAGCCTCAAGGAGTGTGACCTCTGATGAATTCAATGGTCTGCAGGTGCTCAGGGCATCTCGCACCCGCGGAAATGCACGCACCCTCATCGTCCAGGCGTCTGACAGAAGCGTCATGATTGGGCTGGCCGCTGACTCTGGTGGGTTTGGGGCGCCAGGCCCCTCCTCCTGAATTGCATGCTGCGTATCTGTGGCATGAAGACCCTCCTGCACAATGATGCCTGATTCCTGGCGCTGCACCTGCAGGCTGTGGCAAGTCCACCTTCATGCGGCGCATGATCGGCGTGTTTGGAGGCTCGCCCCGTGCCCCTGAGGGTGAGACTTCTTTCATCTTCGCACTTCAAATCACACATGCAACACCCTGCCCACAGTCCTCAGCGTCTTTTGCAATCCTCTGGCCTTGAGTATCCAAATGTTCGCACTGAAGAAGAAGAGAACAGATGTGTGCATGGCTACTGTTGGGCTGTGGTACTTCTGCCCTTGCAGCATTCCAAGCACACATGCGACGCCCTGCCCACACTCCCCCGCATCCTGTGTGTTCCACTGGCTTTCTGTGACCATCCTGACACTGAAGAAGAGGAGAACAGATGGGCGCAGTGCCTGATCGATGTTCTGGGCGGGGAGCAGGTGGCAACCCTGAGTCCAACACACTGCTGTCAGACATGGCGACGGTGATCTGCCTGGATGACTACCACTGCCTGGACCGCACTGGGCGCAAGGAGAAGGGAGTCACCGCGCTGGACCCCAAGGCGCAGGACTTTGAGCTCATGTACGAGCAGGCCAAGGCCATCAAGGAGGGCAAGTCCATTGACAAGCCCATCTACAACCACGTCTCCGGCCTCCTGGACCCCGCCGAGACCATCAAGCCCCCCAAGGTGCAGCCCGCTGGCCTCCTTCTTGCCAGGATACATTGCGCAACCCTACTCAACCAGAAATGCACCCATTTCATGCATTCCTGCACAGCTAGGAATCCACAAATTCCTGGTATATCTGCAGCACCTGCAGCCGACGCGGTCTGACCCCGAGCGAGTGGAAACCAGATTGCGTTCGTCTCCTTGGGGGTAATTTTGCCCCCATACAATGGAGAATACCATGCAATCCTGTTGCAGAGACGATACAATACTGTTGCAGCCCACATGCAAAGTCGCGTCCGTGTGGGTTTTTCTCTCTCTCTCTCTCTGTCTGTTTTCTTCGCATGCTAACATTTTTTCTGGGGCTGCGCAGATCATGGTGTTGGAGGGGCTGCACCCCTTCTACGACGAGCGTGTGCGCGACCTGTACGACTTCAAGATCTACCTGGACATCAGCGACGAGGTCAAGTTTGCCTGGAAGATCCAGCGCGACATGAAGGAGCGGGGCCACTCCCTGGAGTCCATCAAGGCCTCCATCGAGGCCCGCCGCCCCGACTTCGACGCCTACATCGACCCCCAGAAGAAGCACGCTGATGTCATCATCCAGGTGCGTGCCTCCCTTGCTCTGCACACCGCCACGTTTCTCTGCACATGCTTCTTCCACTCCAATGATTGATCTCGTACTTCATGGTGTGAAGGCACACCGCTGCCTAGCAAATCCTTGTTTTTGCTCGAGAGCTGCCCCAGCACCACATGCTTGCAAACTAGCCATGGGGTGGGCACATTGGCGACAATGAATTGTGATGGCCTGTCCAATGTTTGCATGAGCAGCCCGTCAACAAATAATGAAGCGATGTGCTGAAGGTTTTGCTGGCAGCGAGTCCATTTGGCCTGCCACTGTGATCTGAATTTATTTGTTGATCTGCACGCTGTAAACCTGATGTTGAGAGTACGCGCAGCTGCGCCCCTGGCACCGATGGAGCTGGTGGTGTTGGGACTGAACTGTGATTGTTGGGATGTGGCAGGTGCTGCCGACGCAGTTGATACCGGATGAGAAGGAGGGCAAGGTGCTGCGCGTGCGCTTCATCCAGAAGGAGGGCGTGAACTTCTTCAAGCCCACCTTCCTCTTCGACGAGGGCTCAACCATCTCCTGGATCCCCTGCGGCCGCAAGCTCACCTGCTCCTTCCCCGGCATCAAGTTCTTCTACGGACCTGACACCTACTACGGCGAGGAGGTGCGGCCATGCCTGCAATTCTCCTGTTTTCCCCCATTTACTGTAGTAGTCACTCTACGGGAAATTTATCAAAGCAACCTTTAGTGGTCTTCCTGAAATCAAATGTACCAGGGTCATGCTCCATTGGATTGGGCGTGTCGAGAGCTTTCCGAATCTGGTCTCAAAATAGTCTTAGGTTTTATGTTTTGGGATTTCGGGTCTCACTTATCCACCCTTTTTGGCCAAAAATAATAATATTTTTTGCGGGTTTTAGATTGACTACTACAGTATCAGGAAAAGAAAGAGGGCCTCCTTCTCCTTCTGCATGGCCCCACAGGATTTTGGCTGGCGCCAAATTGGCAGTTGCACGGTAGCTGTTTGGCTGGCGCCAGAGGGTCGTTGCATCATACAAAGCATTACGCAGTTTGCTATAGTGCAAGGGACAGCTGCCATGGGCCCTTCCGGTGTGAAGCTCTGGCAAATATATCTGCTGCCAGATGTGATCATTCAGAATGCCCCGCTTCAAGACGTTTGGAAAATAGCCCGATCAGAGTACATGCATGTAGATACAAAGCTGATGGCTGGATTGTGCGTGGGGTGTAGGTGTCGATTTTGGAGATGGACGGCCAATTTGACAAGATTGAGGAGCTCATATACGTGGAGAGCCACCTGAGCAACACCAGCGCCAAGTTCTATGGCGAGATCACGCAGCAGATGCTGAAGAACTCCCAATTCCCCGGCTCCACCAACGGCACCGGCCTCTTCCAAACCATCGTGGGTCTCAAGATCAGGGAAGTCTACGAGGCCGTGGTTGACACAACTGTGAAGTCCGCTGTCTGAAGAACTTCACAGGATGCTTCTGGGGAGGCCCGTCTGCAGCCGCGAGTGTTGAGAGGGGCTGCAGAAACTGCTGAGAAGACATGTTTCTGAGTTGTTGCACTGATGAGGTTGACACTGCACACCATGGGATAGAGAAAGTCTAGAGTCCCAGGTTCTATGGAGTCTTGGGAGATGCCCTCTTGAGGCGCCAAATTTGCTGCTCGTTTCTTCATAGCAGAGAGTTCGCTGCTAACCTGCAGGACTCTCTGCCGCCAATTCTTTTGTATGCGCTGTTGGCTGTCTGCAGGCTGTTTGTGGCCCACCTTGATCCTCCTTAGCGGGGGGCACGGATGGGGTCAGATATACAGTGCTAGATTCCTAGCTTGGCAATTGTAATGCAACTTGATACCGCTTGACTGCAGTGCACCATGCAGGATTGGGCAGTGGCACCATGCCTCCAGTGACCTCAGGCAACTTGCCTGAGTACACTAGATGATCATCAGATGATCTATAGCTAGTATGATACTATCAGGCATGCATCATGATGTGTACATGCATGAGACAGCACAGATGCCATCATGCACAATATGACGGCCAGACCCCAATGACTGGAAACAAATGGTGATGCGGCATCCCCCGATGCAGTTGTTTGACTCACAACTAGTCGAATTGCCAATGTGAAAATTATGTGCTGCATGGCCGCTAGTAGTAGCGCTACCGCATACTGGTGGGTACCAGATCTGCCGGCAGGCGCCTAGAAATGCAGCCACTGCCACCTGATTTCCAAGACCAGAATGCAATGGCTCTGCTCGAGCTTTCAGAATCACTCGCAGCCAATCTGTTCACGTGCTTGGCCATCAGGTAGTGCACTGATCGGCCAGGAACAGGATGCGTCACCACGTGCATCTAATACACCCAGCAGTGGGGTAGGCCCGGCAGGTGGCCGGCTGGAGGGTACGGATAGCAGCAAAGGACAAGACGCGCAATACAGAGACCGCAGGGAGCGAGTTTCGGCCGTCTGCTGGCTGCGTCCTGGGACGGTCTAATAGAACTCCGAGCCACAAGCCCTCAACGATCCACCTCGACCATTGAGGCAGGTTAGGACGCCCATTTGTCTCGATAACGTCCCATGCCCAGTTCAAGATGAACCCGCTCGCCGGGAATCTCAACAATGTACCAATAAAAGTGTTCAACCGCATTAAGCATTCTTTTGGAATGAAAAGGGTTTGATGATCTCGGCGGTCGCCATGATTTCTGCTAGCGCCAAACTGAACTCATCTGCATAAAGCCCAAAACTAATGTGGATCAGTCGCTGCCTGGCTTTTGACCGCCCCAGTGTATGCGACATGACACTTTGCATAGTATAGGATGTAATTTTGATAGGTATGAATATGTTGGCGTCAGTATGGTTAGAGATGGAAGTCTGAGATCTGGAAGGAGGATTGGGGTGTCCGCCATACCACAAAGTTTCTCCACTTTCGAGTGAGCAGCGACGGCTACTGTGTATTGTGTTCGATTAGATTTGTAAGGTAAGAAGGTCCCTTGCTGAGAAAGAAGATACGAAAGTGGCGTTTGACTTGACATCTACTTTGCCATGTAGGAAAGAGTGGCTTCGTCAGGCTCGTGGACCATTGACAGGATTTCCAGGGAGATCTCCATTGGTGGCTGAACATGCTGGGCATGGGTCTGTCGAGTGGTTTAGGGCCCAGGCCCTCGTGCAGGACTGCCTGTCTGCAGTCCACATCCAGGTCTCTGCAACCAGCCAGGTGAGCTGCATCACATTCAAAATTTGTGTAATCATAGCTTGCACAATGCACGCATTTTAAGGGATAGCATTGAGACAATGTCAGAGACTGTCACGAATTTCCCACGGCCCATGTGGCAGCATCTCCCACTCAGTAGCGCTAATGCGGGACTCCTGCATTGTTCACAGGTCATATGAGCGGCGCACATGCTTGCAGCCGCAGCGCCTGGCCAGGCAGCACCGATCGGCCATAGTGGTGGCAGCGTCTGCCAGTAGCGGCAACCTTGGTGACAAAGAAGCGCTTGTGAAGGGCGATGTTGGAGATCCTGCCGACAAAGTTCCATCACCACTTGGCGGCGCTGCGGTACGAAGATGCCACCATGCACTCTTATGGGATCTTCCTAAGCTTACAGATACGGAGGGATTCAGACGAATGGCAGGGCACTGACTTGGGTGGGGTTTGCTGGTGTGCAGGCTTCCGACGAGAAAGTGAAGTCGCTTCAGGACTTGCCAGCATACCCCAGAGCTTTTGTGGTCAGACGCCTGATCGTCTTCGTTGGAATTGTCATCGGGTATGGTCAAAACTCCTTCTACCTTTTTGGCACTCCAAAGTGTCAAGTGTGTCATTACATCAAGCTCAAAACACGTGCAGCAGTGCGTGAGCAAGCCTGTCCTTCGAGAAACTCTCTTAAGGAGATGTCGTTGATGTGCCTGCCGTGGCCTGCAGGTATGCCAGTTACTACCTGACGAGGAACAGTCTGACCTACACAGCGCCAGTCATGGTGTCTGACCCCACCCTCGGAATGGACATCACCCAGGTACGCCACCCACCACAACTTGGATTTTATTTACTCGACAAGGCTCACTTAATCTGTTTAGGGGACTATGAATAAGTACAGACTGGACTTGCACATTGCCGGTCACATGCGCTAAAAATGGCAAGCCTGAAAGGAGGCAAATGGCTCAAATTGGGGTGGCCACTGGTGCAGATTGGGTCGCTGACATCGCTGTTCCCCATCGCGTACGGCTTCTCCAAGTTTGTGAGTGGCGTGCTGGGGGCTCGCACCTCGCCCACGCTCATGCTGGCTGGCGGCCTCATGGCCACGGCCGCGGTCAACCTCCTGTTTGGCGCCGGCAACACCCTGCCCTGGTTCCTCACCTTCTGGGCCATCAACGGCATCCTCCAGGCACGTTTCTTTCCCCTTTCTCTAATCCCTTTGGAAGCCTTCGAAGACCCTTGCCACCTTCCCAACACCCGGCCTTGTCCTGTGCTGCATTGCCATGCGCACCTGCCTGTCGAATGCTGATGTTGCCAAGAAAGGGCGCTTCTTCCATGCCCACGGACCTGGTGCCAAGGAAGAAGGAAGACAGGGGCGCTTAATGGTTGGCGTGTGGCTGGCTGCAGGGCTTTGGCGGGCCGTGCTGCGCGCGCATCCTGACGTCCTGGTTTGCCACCAAGGAGCGCGGCACCTACTGGGGCATGTGGAACATCGCCCACAACCTCGGCGGCTTTGGCGCTCCCATCCTGGCCGGCACGGCCGCGCGCTACTATGGCTGGAAGTGGGGTGAGATCCTGCTCTTGTTCCGTCCTCTGCACATCATTTGAACCGCAATTTGAATTGTAGACATGCCCTCGCCTGGCATATTTGCCCGAGGGTCCCTTGCAAAGTTGTGCTCTGGCAGGTGATCTATTAATCTGCTGCTCTGCGATATTTCCTCATTCATTGCCAGGTGTGCAGAACGTCGATCAGGCGGTTGCGAGTTCTTGCTCTGGCGTATCAATGGGGCTTGATCTGCATTGGGCTACCTGCTCACAAAGTCTTCAGTTCTGATGGGCTGTTGCTGATGTGCGCAGGGATGTGGGCGCCCGGGCTGACAGGCTTGGTGGTGGGCCTGATCCTGCTGTTTGTGGTGCGCGACTCGCCCGAGCAGGTGGGCTTCCCGCCAGTGGAGGTGGTGGAGAAGGCCAAGCCGAAGAAGCAGGCGGACGGCAGCGAGGGCCCCAAGGAGAGCCTGCTGACGCTGCTGGTCAACAACGTGCTCAAGAACCCCTTCATCTGGGGCATGGCCCTCACCTACTTCTTCATCTACGTCGTGCGCCAGGGCGTCACCTCCTGGTTCGTCTTCTACCTCATCAAGGTGCGCTGCCGGCCCCCTCTTTCCAACCCCTTTATTCGCCTTTGACACACTTCTGTCCGCGATGACCAGATCCGAGGGCATGTACGAGCTCTGTGGTCAATGTGTCAGGCATTCACTCACTTCAAATGTTGCACTATCTGTGCAGCCCTTTCACATGTGGGGAAGCTTCAATGGGCGGTTGATAAATTTACAACGCATGCTGTCTGTTGTGGGCGGGTACCCACATGTGGGGACACCATGTGGGTCGACACTTTGCAGTGAAAAGCAGAATGTACATGTGATTGCAATTGTAAGGTCATGTGGTGGAAGGCTGCTGACTGAGCATTGGCTGGGTGCGCAGGCCAAGGGAGTGGCGGATGCCGGCTCTGCGGCGTTCCGGGTGTCTGGCCTGGAGCTGGGCGGCCTGTTTGGCAGCCTGCTGGCCGGCCGCATATCCGACACCCTCATCGCGCGCGACCCCAAGGGTGGCAACTGCGGCAAGCGCGTCCAGGTGCGCCTTCCCCCACCATGTATTTTCCCTATGATCATTCCATGCTCTTCCTGCTAGAAGCAAGGTGCGTCTGCAGAGGAATTGCAATATTGGGCTACCAAAATCAACACTCCACACTGCATTAACCAATGACAGCCTGGCCTGTCTAAGCACATGCAAAGTACAAGCTGCAGAGTACTACCCCATTGGCACCTGCTAGACGGACATGCAAGCAACGGTGCAGACAGGATACAAATGATGCTGTCCCTGCAACAAATGGCCAGCTGGAGGTGTCCACTGTTTGTGATGCACAACATGTGCTTTGGCTAGAAGGCAGATTTTCAGGTTGACCGCTTTTGCATTCAGCTCTCACTAAGCGCGCGCCTGATGCAAGCTGCGGCTGTGTGTGAGCAGGTGGTGATGGCGTACACAGTGGGCATCGCAGCCTGCCTTGCAGCCTTCTACTTCACTCCCGCCTCGTGGCCGATCGTGCAATGGACCACCGTCTTCTTCATCGGTTTCTTCCTCTACGGACCTCAGATGCTCATCGGCCTCTGTGGTGCCGAGCTGGTGCGGCCTCCCCTCGCCTCCATATCTACTGTTCTGTATGGGCGGGAGTAGGCAAGAAGGTTACCTTGATGGCACTGTTGGAACGAGCACGGGCAGTGTGATGGTCTTTGAATTGACATTCTGCCTCTCCCTGCAGTGCATTGCACCATGATGCGAGGGAAGGCAGATAGATGTGTGATGCTTGTGATTGCCTGGGTGCAGGTGGGGCCAGAGTCTGTGGGTGCCAGTGAGGGCTTCCTGGGATGGGTTGCCTACCTTGGCGCTGCCAATGCCGGCATCCCCCTGTCCATCATCGTCAAGAACTACGGCTGGGAGGTGCGCCCTCCCCTAATCACCATGATCCTCTAATCATGTGGAGAAGACTGCTGAGTATGATCCGCATCATGGCAAAGGCAAGCAGGGTGGCTTGGTTGTCTCATGTCGGGTATGTTGCTGCAGGCCTACTTTGTTGCGCTGGGCGTGGCATGTGCCATGGCGCTGCTGCTGCTTGCTCCCATGATGAACCTGAAGTCATACGTCCAGCGTGAGGAGCTCAAGGAGAAGAGGCTCAGACTGAAGGGCGCCTGAGGGAGTCTGGTCTCAGTGCAGAGGACACTGCTGTGAAGTTTCGGATGTGAGAGTTGGGCAATGCAGGCAGTAGTACAGGGGTGCCCAATCTTGTGATCTAGTTGTCAGGACGTGTACGAGTCCTTGAAACTTCTTTCAAGGCAGCACGTTGCGGATGCCTCCATGGCCTCATCGAGGAGTGCCAGGCATCCCAGGCCTAGGATTCTCGCATTCAGATCAGCGTGCAAGTGCTGCTGAATTAATCAATGTAAAGCAATGTACGAGTTCCCAAGGCTGCTTGTCTTGAAGCAATCGTGTACTACGCAGACCTCTGCATTAATTCTGCCTTCATGTATATTCTCTGAGGGGCGATGCTCCCAGCACGTTAGCACGTGCTGTTCTTTGGAATTGGAAGACAATCTGAATTTCCCATGTCCAAAGTAATAAGCAAAGAGAAGCAAGGTTACATTGCAAATTTGCCAGCGGTTCTACGTGGATGTGGTCCAACTCCCAAGAGCAGATCACTCCGACGATTTGACATGCCGAAGCTTTGCGTTGTGACAGCTCTGTAAAAACATTAGAACTCATGAATGTTTGGTTGCAAAAAAACCCTGCAAGTATATCAAGTCTGCGTCTTGGTTGGCAAGCGTTGGCCTGCCGAGGTCTCGCAGATCGCTCGTTCACTCATGAGGACATCGTCGGGATTTACACGTCACAAGTGCGCGATCCTGATTCATGTTGGGTATCCAAGTTAAATTTTTGGCAATTTTTTACCTTCACAGCAGGCAATACCTTTAAAATCCCCTGAAGGTGCTTATAACATGTGGCAACAGACGAAGAAGCTGTGGATTGATAGGCTAAACAGGGAGAAACAGCTAGTGGAAGGCTCGCCTTTGTCTACACCCACGCCCAAACCGCCCAAGAGGCTCAGCATCTCGTATCCCTTCAGCACAAGCCCACTCCTCCAGGAACAGGTCAGCATCGACTTGCCACTTGCACGTCAATGACCCTGTTCATTAAGCCAGTTAAATAGAAGGCTGACCTCCCTCCTGCTGCCATGCAGTACAGAAATCCATGGGGGTACGTAAGGATGGGCAAGGTGCTCGAAGATCTGGACTCCTTCGCAGGCAACGTTGCCTATGAGCACTGGTGACACCCCATCTTGGATGAAATACAGGCTGATCAAACCCAATCCCCCGCAAAACAGCATAGGAGGAACGGCTCTGTCTCTGTGTGGCTGATGCCAACCATGATTTGGTTCTGCAGCGATGACAGCCGCACAGACACGCGCCCTCCGCTGCTGGTGACGGCATCTGTGGATGCGATTGATCTGAGGAAGCGGCTGCGAGTGGACACGGACATGACCATGGCTGGCGAGGTCGTCTGGACGGGCTCCTCTTCCATGGACATCCGCATGGAGCTCCTGCAGGTCCTGCCTGCACCGCATCTCACCACTAATATGGGCAACCTGTCCAGTGTCTAGAATAACACAAAAGACGGTCCTTGAGAAGCAACTCGTGGCTTAAACAGCTCTACAACTCAAGCCCTGAAGTGCTGTCGTCACCGGGTTGTAGGATGTTGCTGATGTGTGATATGTGGGTGCACAGGACGGCAGTGAGCAGGAGCCCAGCTTGGTTGCGCTGTTCACCTTTGTGGCGCGGGACCCAATCAGCCAGAAGGCCATGAAGATCAATCCCCTGGAGCCATCCACGCCGCTGCAGAAGCAGCGGTTTGCAGAGCGCCAGCAGGTGGCGGACCGCCGGAAGGAAGCGCGCAAAGCCGGCAAAGCCGGCTCTTCTGAAGGTACAACTGCACATTGTCCATGCACAGATGCAGCCAGGCAAATGATCGTGTCGTCGAGAGCAGACAGCTGCCCCGGTTCCACTTGACTGAGGTGCTCCTGTCGAGGCAGACATGCACTTAGCAGGGTAATCTGGTTCTCATCCCCTTCACTTGGATGCATTGGGGTGGACATGGAACAGAAGCTCATGATCCAAGGCAATGTCATGGTATTAGTATCCCCGGTGAATGTCTGCTCAACACAGCAGATTCATTTGTGCTGATCTGCGCTGGCAATGCAGAGGCTGATCCTGGGTTGTGACTGCAGGCGAGGGGGCTGAGGCGAGTGCTGCCTGGGTGGAGGAGAAGCTGGCAGAGGCGCGCACCCGCCTGGACCTGCCTGCCCTGGCGCGCAGAGACTCTGTGCTGATGGCTGACACCCGCCTGTCCAACATCTTCACCTGTCAGCCCCAGCAGAAAAACAGTGCGATCCTAACCCTTCACGTCGCCCTGATGCATTGCAGCACCCTCCGTCGGTGTCGATTCTTAGCTTTTTGTGATTTGGCAAAATGGCTTCCTGTGAGGTTCCTGACTGCAATCATTGTTGCTGTGGCAGTGCATGGCCGCGTCTTTGGAGGCTTCCTCAGCAGGTGTGCATCTTTACGATATTTCTGGCTCCCCTTACTTATTCGCGTTATTAGCCTTTGTTTCTGATGTACCCAGATTTGGAACAAGCCTGAGGTTGTAGGGTGCTATTGCAGGCGTGCATTTGAGCTGGCATTTGCCACAGCGTACCTCTTTGCAGGGTCTCGACCCACATTTGTGCATGTCGGGGAGATAACCTTTCAGAAGCCAGTGGAGGTTGGAGACCTGTTGCGGCTCCACAGCACTGTGCTTCACACATCTGAGAGCCGCTCTGAGCAGGTGCGAGCAGAAGTACTTCATGTTCCTTTCATCATTTGTGTTGCATGCATCATACAGGTGTGTCAAGGAGCAGAAGTTAGTCTCTTGTGCCTACTATGAAATGACTGGCGCTGTAGTAGAAAGAGGCACAGTATGAGTGCGATGCCATGCAGGGGTTTATGCATGTGGAGGTTGTAGCGATGGTTACGCGACCAGAGCAGGTCATGAGCAGCATCTCAAACACATTCCACTTTGTGTTTAGTGTGGACAGTAGCAGCAGGAAGCTCAAGAGGGTGCTGCCTGCCTCGGCAGAAGAAGCCAAAAGAATGCTGCAGGCTGCATGCAGTGATGAGGCTACCCTGTCCTGAGGAGAATTGATATACATTGGCTGCCGCTTGCCATTCTGGCAGCACAGCATGTACTATTGGAGAAAGAGGAATGCAGACTTCGATGCATCAGAGCAGAGCGAGCGCCAGAAGTGAGGATAAACAAATGCCTCGCCGTGTCAATTGTTATTAGTATTGTTACATCTCTGATTGCGCCCCTCATGCAGGGTTAGCTAGACTAGCTGTTGCAAGTCACTTCGGTCTGCATGTTGCAAAATCCGCTTAAGACTTGATGGCTTCAGGCACTTACAGCAAAACCTGGTGGGTACATCAATAACCACGAAGAGAAGTATCATATTGTCTTTTGACATACCTAGTTGTAACGCTAGTGAACAAGCTGAGTTGTGACTGACAAATACAGGGTGCCCTGATGGATGCATCAGGACTACCGTGAAGGACAATAAGGACAGATGCGATGCGCACCAATGCATGCGTTGGAGAACATGCATGGCCTAGTTCTTCTTCCAGAGCTCTTTCACGGTCGCTGTCAGGCCAGGACCCATGAGGTTCAACTTCAGCAGCCCCAAGAGCATGATGCTGCTGGAAGCCAGAGCGCCCACTCGAGCCACACCTGCCATGCACCAATAGTTGTCAAGCAAAGAAACGCCAGTGTCACCTACTGTAAGGGACTATTGCCATCAAAAGCAAATGATTTCTAAGAAAGTCTCATGTGCCAGAGCTTTACCCCTGACACTTTTTGGCACGTAGTCTGAAAGGACTGAGTTGATGGCCACGTGAGAATGCACTGGAATCGCAATGCCGAGGGCAATGTCAGCTGCCTTCCCCAGGTACGATCCCTGAAGCACAGGCACAATATCAGGGGCCAGTTCTGCATTTCTGGAGAGTACAAGGCTTTCTGACCTTCAGAAAAATTGGGAATTTGTGTTATGCTCCTGAAAGAAGCTCTCACCGCTGGTGATAAGGCCGCGACAGGCACCACACCTGCGCAGTGGAAGGCCTTTTCACTGTGACATTTGTGCTGAGTAAGATGCAACCTATTAGACTGCAGCAGCATGCCCAGGACAAGTCAAGCTGGACAATGGAACGCGAACCCTTCACTGGGGCAACGTGTGCATGATATGTAAAGAGTAACACATGAAGATGTAAATCTTACCGGCTAGAAAGATGTGATTGGCTTCTGCAAGCCTCTGAAAGGCCGGTCCTGCGGCATCAGCTGCAGAAACAAAGGAAACATTTCTCAGATATCCATCAAGGCAAATGGCTGCTAAAGCCCATATTTCACTGATCTGATCTCACCTCTCAAGATCTTGTCCATTCCAACAGTGGACTAGACCCGAGATCGATGATTCTCCGTTGGTGTATTAGGGCAGCGTTACAAACATGCAGATCCTGCTCGCAGTCACTGCTAGATAAAACAACAGAATAAGCAACGAAGCTGCCCTTCCTCCAATTCTGTGATCCTGCAGAAGGACATCACGATCCCAAGAGTTGGGCAACGTGGAGCATGACTAAGCCTGGCCAACAAATGCGAAGCAATCCCAGCAACTTCTGCTCTGATCTCCGGTCATTCTTGGTTCAACGGATCACCTAAGGTTGAGGTGTGAAGGAGATTAACAGACAGCTTGCACTGTGCTGGGACAGCACGTAGCATCTGACATGTCAAGGGCAGCAGCGCAAGGTCTAGGCAAGGCTCTGCGTGCTGCAACGAATAATGGGTTGGGACAACAATATATTCTACCACAGTCAGCTGTATCTCAGCAGTTCATAAGGTTTGTGGGGATTTTCAGTCTGATACCCATCACATTCGTTGTGCTTGACAGTGCTGATGATTTGTCTAGTGCGTGATCGCGTTCTGTTCTGCGAAATCAACTTCCACGACGACGGACGTTCCTAGGATGTACTGACGACACGATCATATTGAACTCCTCGATTTTCGCAGGCAACATGGGGGTGGGGTGCCAGAGTTCTGGGGAAAGGATTCTCCATACCACCCAGGAACCGACTTCCTTGGGACCCCAAAGGATCACCTTGACGTGAGTGGTGTTGCCAGCTATGATGCAAAGATCCCATGCAGCCTGCTCTGCAGAACTTGCAGTAGTCTGCAAGTGTTGCAGCATACCTCCTAGTCTTGTGCTCTGTGTGACTTCCTGGTGACTGATACATTATATGTGCGGGTGCAGCGCGTGAAGCACCGTCCAGTCTCACCTCATGTGTTTGAGGAGGGCGGCACAAAATTCCACTACAACATGCCAATTAACGCCATCACCTCAATCATGAACAGAGCGACCGGCGTCGCGCTCACTGTCGGTGCGTTGACAGAAGTACTCCTGCAGAAGCATACTTATACTGCAGCTTGGACTGGCAAGAGGAGGCAGATGAGAATGGTGAAAAGCCTCACCTTTGCTGGAGGCAGTCCACTCGTGTTGCTGGCCTGATGTAAAGCTGTGGCTGCAGGCTTCACTGGGGCTGGGTGGATCGCGCTGACTGGCGACTTGCCAGCCACGATTGAAGCCATAAAGTCCACGTCACCGCTGATCCTGTACCCCTTTAAGGCTGCAGTTGCTTTCCCCCTGGTCTACCATTACCTGGGTGGCGTTAGGCATGTCTTCTGGGACAAGGCCAAATATGGGAATCAGGTGAGCCAAAAAATGCCTCTCATGCACAAATCTTGATGCAGCCATACATTGGCATCGCTGATAGTGGAGGAACCCGGAGCTCGAGTCTGTCATGGCGCCTCCTTGAAGATGGAACCTGCCCTGGCGTACTCTTGTGTACCGTGCCGCCAGTGAGGAAGCCCCAGGGACATTGCAATCACCAAGAAGGACATCTTTCAGAGTTCAGGATCACCTGCCTCGAGATCCTCTCCTCTGCTGGGCATGGGACTGATAAGGATGAATGTGTGTGTGGTGCAGGCGGACAAGAGCAGCCCCCTGGAGAATAGTGCGGTGGACAGATCATCCAAGCTTCTAGTTGGTGCCAGCGTCATTGGCACCTTGGCCCTCACCGTGGCGTCTTTCTGAGTGCTCATTGTGTTCATGTCAGTGTTTAGGTTGAAGCGATGATTTTATCAGCTCTCTTGTACCTGTCCAGTTGTCCCTGCACGTGCCCATTGGCAGATATACGTCCTTCTCCATGGAGGCCACACAAATGTCTGAAGGCCTGGCTTTGTCAATCTTTTGGCTTGGCTGTAGCTGCATGTTTATAAAAAGGTACTGCCTTGTGTCCATCATGTTTCCGTTATTCTTGTAAAGAGTCAAGTGCTTTTATACTAGGGACATCCAAGGGGACCTGTATCACGTTTTCCGACCGATTATATTGGATGGCTAAGTGACCAGGTGACTAATCTGTAGAGGGTTGCTTTGTTTTGTTTATAAACCCCAGCATTACCTTTGCAGCAGAGCCTTAGCTATCGATAGATCATTACGACTGGAATCACTCTCATGCACTGAACGCCGCGGCACTCTGACTTCAGCTTAATGAGCCAGATGACAAGCTAATTGCTGATCAGAGTCATCACTACTGGAAATTAATATCAATATTGCTCAACTTTTAAATGGTGCTCACAAGTGTATTATTACAGTCATGTATTAATGATCCATGGGTTGATTTCCTTGATGTCAGCTGATCTTTATTATAATGCCAATCTATGAGTCAAGCTAAGCTGCTCCTACATGTACACTGAATGTTTAAGTCCACTTTGGGGCTGCTCGGCGTCCCAACACCTATGTAACTGATCACAATGGCACTGCACAGCTATGGTGCCAACAAAATTCCACAATGCGTGCTCCTTCTGATGAAACCCAAAGCTTGCATGCATTCAAGAGACCATCGTCCTAGATGATGTCAATACCGTCAGCATTCCAGTTGAGAATTTCATCAGAATGGTCATTGTACCCACCATCAAAATAGAGACCATAATTATCTGGACTACACGCGAGCAAACTGCCCAATATTTATTTCCGTGACAAAAAGAATAAGCCCCCCTGCGACAGCTGCGCTCCCAGACATCAGCCCAAAGCTCAGAAGAGCCGGGTGGCGACAGGCTTCCTGCGGCTGCGGCGCAGCGCCGGCTGCTGCTGCGCGGGCGCCGCGTCCAGGCTCGGCTGCGGGGAATCTCCCCTGCCGGCCCCGGGCTGTTTGCGCGGCGGCGTCGCCCGGAACAGTGTCGACTGAACGCCCGACACGCACAGCGGGTAGCCATGGCCCAGGCCGCGGTTGGTGCGCGCAGCTGCCGGCCCGGCCGGCTTGTGCGCCGGGCTGCGGCAGCCGCCGTGGCCGGCGGGGCTCATCAACTCCATCGGTACCGGGCCGCTGCCGGCCGGCTCTGGCGGCGAGCTGCACGCCACCGGCCCCACGTCTGTGCTGCTGAACTGAGTGTGCAGGAGGGGCGCTTGCTGCCGGCCCGGCAGCCGCCGCGTTGGCTGCAGCTTCTGCGGGCTGACCTTCAGCGCAGGCTGCTGGTGATTTGCTTGCGCCGCGCTGATACACACGGCCATCTGTGACATTGTGGACGCCGAGCCATACACAGCAGGGATCATGCCCTCCTGCAAAGAGGTGCACACAGAAGTCAGATTTCATTTTGACAGAAGTGAAGTGGTTCCAATTGCAGACAGACAGCTGCCATTGGTCAGGGGCTAGGGAAAAGCTGCACCTTGAGGGCACTGCCGGATCCAAAGAAGTGTTTGCCGGGCAGGAGGGGCCCCAGCTTTGTGGGCAGCAGCGGCTGTCCAGAGTGCTGAGGCGGAGCTGGTGGCGAATGTTTGCTCTCCTGCTGCTGCTCAGGCGCCTCTGCACATTCAAAAACTCATGAGAGGGCCAATTATGAGATCGCATGAGCACACCTTTCAAGAAAGATGAACTTCTCTGGACCCCAAAACCTCAGATGACCTCTGATTGGGACATTCATTTACATGGCATGCAACGCAGCCATGATTTATAAAATACGTGATGGCAGTGTTTGAAGGAAATGAGCAAGGAAAGAATACATCATGTGGGGGACTGGGGCTTCACCGTTCATAGTGGCGTGCATTGCCGCCATGAACCGCTGCTGCCTGGATGGGCGGCCGTCCCTGCTGGCTGGTGTTGAGCGGTCTGCGGGCGCCACGGCCTGCCTCCGCTCCGGGCTGATGCTCATGCACTCGCTCACTGCCACACAGCAGCACAGGCCCATCGGTGCCCCACACAGCAGCCCAAAAGCAGCAACACTCCTTTCCATGCACCCAGGACAAGTCAGCATGTGCTCTGTCGAGCCATAAAAAAGAATGAGAAAAGGAAGAAAAGAAGAAAAGGAAGGACATTCAGCAGCATGCAATCCAAACTCACCTGCCACAAAGCCGGACGCGGTAGTCGGTGGCTCTCTAGCCCTGCTGTAGTCGCTGCGAGCCGCGTTGCCTGCCATGCGCAGGTGCCAGTCTGAGACAATCTGCCCGCACTCCAAATCCCTCGCACCCTGCGGCTGATGCTGCGACACGTCCGCAGCGCAGGCCTGCAATGCGCGCCGGTGCAGGGACGGCGGGGCCCCAGAAACCTGCTGTTGTTGCTGCTGGTGGGGCATCGGCAGGTTGATCGAATGGTCATAGGCAGTCTGCCAGGAGTTTGCAGAAGCTGTGGACGTTTGCAGGCTGGTTGGCTGCAGCGATGCGCCGACCCCGAGCTGCCAGTGCAGCTGGTGGGCAGCCGCCGAGGATAGCGGCAGCTGCGCGCAGAGCAGCGGCTGGCCGCCGATCGGCGCGGACGGCTGTGGCCGGGGCGCGGCCTCGCCATGCTGCCAGGCGAGGTGCTGCGCTCGGAAGCGCGAGCTCTGCTCCTGCTGCTGGCTGTGGCCGGCCAGGGAGCCGCTGGCCCACCGCTGCAGCAGCAGGTGCTGCTGAGTGCTCTGCGCCGACGCGCGCGAGTCCGGTGAGGCCGCCTGCGCCGCTGGCGCGCACCGCGCCTCCGCCCTCGGCGACTCCTGCCTCCCGGCCTGCGCCCGTGCCTCCTCCTCCTGCTGCAGTGGCTCCAGTCGCAGCGACGGCGCTGGCCGATACCTGTGCAGTACATCATTCATTGGGTGTTCAGCTTGCATTGTCTCCAGGGACAACTTTGAAGCAACACACTCCACATCCCTATCTCTTGGCTGGAAACTGTCAGAAGGGAGCTCCATGGCTTCTGCATTCGATCAATCCTGTGTACAGATACAACTGTAAGACTGGCGATGCTGAAAGTGCCAGTTTCATGGGAGAAACCGGCGCGGCACCTGGGGGCGTCGGGGATGCCGGCGTGCGCGGAGGCTGTGATGTTGAAGGTGGGGCCCTGCTGCGGCGGCTCCAGATCGGCCGACTTGCGCTTGTGCTTACGCGCCTTCGCGGCCGCTGCCCGCTGCTCCAGCCTTTGTCTCGCCTCCGCCTACTCACACACAGTCTCTCTCAATACACCCTCGCGCGCGCCTTCTTCGCATCTTCGGCAGCTTAGCTAGGCATGATGCGTCGGCAGACTTCATGCCACGGATCATGAAGGTGTACAATATATACTAGGCACAAATTGCCACTTAGGATCCTTTCAAGGTCAGCAATTGTACTTTGTTGTGTGTCGATATGTGACCCTCAGCGAGGCATAATGCTCTGCTGGTGGGACTGCCGGCCTGTGACAGGTGATTAGCAGCAGGCAGGTACCCACCTCTGCTCCCAGAAACTCTTCACCGAAGGAGGCTTCCACGTTGGCGAGGTAGGGCAGCCGCAGGAGCTCGCTGCAGCTGGCGCGTTTCTCTGGGTTGGGATGCAGGCACGCCTGCACTCCACATGGGCACCTTTAAGCCTAGCAATGATTTTTTTGCGGCTGATCTCAATTGTAATAGTTACCCTCTCAGCGGCCAGTGAACCTTTTCTGACTGCCTTCAAATGCAATGGAAAGCCCCATGTGTGCCCCTCCAGGGTGCCCACCTTCAGGAACTGCAGCAGCGGCAGGTCGAATTTCCTGTAGCGCACTTCCAGCGGCTCCATTTCCCACGCCGCCGGCTGCCGCATGCCCTGCAAATATCACACCAGCAATTAGTCTGTATCCCCCGCAGCGTCCCCAGAGCTACAAGCCGTGCTGTAAGCACGGTGGCACCTGCTCCACTCTGTGCTCGAAGAGGCGCCCTCTCATCTAAAGTAATGGCGGCCTTGCATGCTTTACCTTGGTCAGTCTGAACCCCGCACTCTGGTATCTTTGAGCAATTTAGCTCACCGTTAATCAGAGCGGTTTGTGAGGTTTGCTATCTTTGAGCAGCGGTTCTTACAGTGAAGCAGGTGGCGTTTATAGAAGTTTAATATCTTGGAGCAGGGCTGCTGACCGTGAAGTAGGGGTTTCTGGAGAGGAGGTGGGAGTGGGTGGGGGTGAGGGATCCCATGCCCTTGAGGATGAGCCAGAGCTGGTCCACGTCACTCTCCCCCGGGAACAGCGGGTCACCCGTGTGCATCTCCACCGCCATGCACCCTGCCACCAGCCAGACCCCCCACATCATGCATGCTCCGTCACAAATACCACACTGTTGTTGGTGCTCGAGCAACACCATCTCCTGTGCTTGCAGGATGCGGCAAGGACAGCAGGAGCTTCTCTGCTTGTCTTGGGCTGATTTGTGGTGCTTCCGCTGCACTCCCAGCCCTTTCAAATGCACGGCTTTCCTGATGTTGAAGCCCCTGTCCTGGTCCTAAAAGCCAAGCAATCATCCTAAATGCCCTGAAATGATTTTCAGGGCCCTGCAATGTACACCGTGGACCTCTAGATGTTTTGTCCTCACACCGGGCGGCCAGGTCCGCACCTATGGCCCAGACGTCCACGGCGGGTCCGTAGCAGCGGTCACCGACGAGCAGCTCGGGGGAGCGGTACCAGCGAGTCGCCACGTAGTCCGACAGCTCAGCACGGCCGCCCGCGCCGGCGCACGGCCGCGCAAAGCCGAAGTCGCACAGCTTGAGCAGCCCAGCGCCGCTCACCAGCATGTTCTCCGGCTTTATGTCCCGGTGCATCAGCGGCACCTGCGCACACCCCCGCCACCTCAGCTGGTGTTCTCTTCTTTCCTTCACATTAAAATAAACACAAGCACCCTCCTGGCGTCAAGGTCTTCACCTCATTAGGCAATCAAGAGCCGCCCACAAAGATGCAGTGTCTTTCTTTCCTGGTCAAGGGTGCAGTGATAATCGACCAGGAGGTCAGGAGGCACGCTCGCAGAGTGCACCAAGGACACCTACACCTTCTGAGATGCCAGTGGGGCCAGGCGCGGAGAGGAAGCTCACAGCATGCTCCAAGATCTCCCCCATACACTCCACACATACAATAAGGGCCACTGATTCACTTGCAGACGCGCAAGGAGAAGCCCAAAGAGAGCCATCCTTTAATGTGTGTCTGATAGCTGATAGCTCAGCTATCACACTGCGGAGCGCTCTTGCGCCAAGAAATTGACACTGAGAGGGGCACCTTCTGGGTGTGCAGGTACTCCACAGCCTTGACAAGCTGCCACATGATGCGGCGCGTGGGTGCATCCCCCAATCCTCGCGGCTGCATCTTGAGGCAGTCCAGCACTGTGCGCTCCACGTACTCGAAGACCAGGTGCACTCGGCCGCGCGCGCAGAACACATCCAGCAGCGACACCACGTTGACGTGCGCCAGCGCCTTGAGGATGCGCACCTCACGCTCCACTGTCTTCTGGACCTGCCGCAATTTACAAGTACAATGTTGAAAATATCCCTGCCTTGGTGACCTGCTAGAGAAATATCTGGCTGCCAAGGTCCAGAGATATCAAATCCTAAAGATGGATGGGTAACCTCCAGGGAGGCCGAGCAGGGGTGACCTGCCAGCCATAAAGGAACCCGCTGTCTGAGAGATAAGCTGTGGATGCGGTCGTGCCAAAACGTGGGGGTGCAAGTCGTGCCTGACCCAGGCACTGGGCTTGGAAGAGAAACATCTTGATGTATACATTGGTCTGGGTTGTGCTTATGTGCTGGACCAAAATCCTGAAAGACATTTTTTGCACTCATAATTGACTGTATGCCAGTTTGTTGAAATGATACCCACTGGAACCCCTGGCTGGGGCACCTGTTCTGGACCAGCTAGGGTGGGGTTACAGATCGCTCACATGGCACATAACGCCTCTTCCTCCTAGCTCTTAGGCACCCATAGCAGTGGACTATGAAAGAACGGAACAGCTAGTCCTTCTGTGACCCCATTCGCCAAGTCAGGCCCCGTGCGTCCGAAGGCTTGCACCGCACCTGCTCGTCGTCATCCGACTCCTTGAACTGCTTTATGGCCACCAATTGACCAGTCTCCCTATGCCGACACTTGATGACAACCCCATACGTGCCTTCGCCAATGCAGCCCAAATCCTCGTATTGCTGCGGGCGAAACAGACAGGGTCAAGGAACGCGATTTCAGTTGTGTCAAGCGTTGAATGACACAGAAGCAAGCACCCTGACCAGCAGTCCTGCAAATTCAGGTGAAAGAATGCCATTTGAGGATGTACTCACGTCCATGTGGCCCAGAATCCACCGGTCTAACCGCTCATTAGTGTGACCCCGGCCACATTTCAGTCAGCTTACAACGTCTCACGGGTCCCAAGGCTGCCAATAGGTCGCTCCTACAACCTACTCCGTTTCCCGCTGTACTTTTGACCACCGACATGCGCTGCGAGGCTGTTAGAACGAACACCGAATTCCTCTCTTCGCATCCTTTCTCGGCCAAGTGAAAGGGTTATATTGAACCCTAAGAACTGCTCTCCTCCTCTGCGCGCAAGGTGCATGCCATGGAAAACAACAGGACAATTTTTGATCCCAAGTTCTTACGTCTATAAATCTGTTTGTAAATATTTTTGAACATATCCGGTGGCCAATATTATCCTGGCCTTGCAAAGGAAAGTCAAATTACAAAGTCTTGCACGATGGGTTGCTCTATTGACAGACTAGCGATACTCAAGATCCTTCTTCACGCTGCAAAATATCCGTCAGCGTCCATCAATGGCGTTCTCCTTGGCAGGGAATCGCCTAGTGCATCAGACGGGGAAGCGGCTCTTCTCGTAGTTGATGCCATCCCTTTGTTCCACTCGTTCCTCACGCTAGCTCCCTCTTTGGAGACTGCATTGCTCCAGGTAATGTGCACAACCCGTTGGCGTTTGCTCGGTGCCCGCACAATCTCATGAAAAGTCCTGAGCAGAGCAGGAGCTTGCCAGGCAAAATGGCTTGCCTGGGACCCGGCAAGGATCTGATTGCAAGGTCTATAATGTGCAGGTGGACGCTTTCTGTAGAGCAGACGGCAAGGTAAAGGTGGTGGGGTACTATCATGCAAATGAGCGGCTAAATGAACTCGATCTAAAGCCCGCAGCAAGGAAGATTGCTGACAGAATACAACAACGGATACCTCAGGCTGTAACACTGCTGGTAACATTCCTGAACCTCACATCATGCCTTTGAGCCCACCAAGGGATCAGACAGATATGGCCTCTCTCAGTATTCAGAACATCACCCTCTCCTGCACTGTGCACTGAAGTTTGTGCATTTGTCCACGCAGGTTGACAATGGCAAACTGTCAGGGCTTGCCGAGCACAACTCCACAGACATCCTTCAGGTGACACTTGTGCCTGTTTCAACAAGATCTGCGCGCATCATGCTTTCAGGCTGCGCAGCATCGACGGGGAATCATGAGCTGATGAAGGGTATAATTCTGATGCAGCTATGGGTTAAGGATGGGCGCGGCTGGGTCAGAAGTGCTGCAAACAGGCTGAAAGCTGACAGCGGTGGGCTGGCAGATCTGTACATGGAGATGCTGTTGCAGGGAAAGCACTCCCAGATCAGCGATTTTGATGACCACCTGAATGACCTCACCAAGTGATGCCCTGACACCCTTGTGATTAATCCTGACCCTACCTGCCGCTGCCGCCCATTGTCATAAAATTTCAGCTCCTGTGCTCCTTGGCGGGTGACACATGGGTGCTGCGTTGCAGGGACTGGACGAACAAGGAGTTGCTGTGAAAGTTTTTGCAGGCTTCTCTAAGATCAAAGGATCAGCCAATGACCGCAGGCTGCATGTCTGAGGAGATTCTTTTCTGCTTTGACGTTGGCTGGTTTGTAATCAGCTAGAATACCAGCGTTAACTGGGATTGATGTATCCACTGAGTCATCCGAGAGGTGCTCGAGTTCCAAGGCTTGGAATGTAAAAAGATCACAGCATATCAGGCTGTGTTGCGAGACGTTTGAACGGTTGCAGCTGCAGATCCAAACGCTTCTATGCATATCATATGAAACAAGCCACCAGACTCTTGACTAGGCTGCTTGTCTTCCCATTTCTGGCTCAACCGTGGGTACCCCTGCTTTTGAGACAACTTTTGAAGCATTTTTGGTGGAGCAGCTGACCGCAACCTGAAGTACGGAGCTCACAAATCCGGAATTACAAGTTCTTGCTCAGCTGACTGCAGTGATTATGATTAGCACAAAGATATGTAGCATCTCCGTGTACCTCGATAGACTCTATCAACCCGGGCACGACACTGGAGAAAGAATAGCAATAAACACTTACTGCTGCACAAAGTCCTGCCTATTCTGCCGCATCATCATGTCTTCTCAGCACCCTTTTGGTACATGTGCATTGCTGGCCCACTCCATAAGTGATGAAGCTTTGCTGCATGCGCACACCTCTCACAGCACCCTCTAATCAAGATACTTTTCCAACGTCTGAACAAGGGTTGTCTTTGGGACAGCGCCGATGACTGTGTCCATCTTCTCGCCGTTCTTGAAGATCATGACTGTGGGGATGCTGCGGATGCCGTACTCTGTTGCCACTCCTGGGCTCTCGTCCGTGTTCAGCTTGAACTGCGCAACAGGAGAAGACCCCAAATCAGCGCTCTGTCAATCCAGCTGCATAATTTATTTAAACAAATATCGAAGGAGGTAATGGCTTCGATGCTGGGCGTGGACGAGTTGTTCTTAAGACAGATGCAGGGGCATTCCCAACTCAGGGTCAAAAGTCTCAGTCACGCATTTTGAAATTGTGACAGAAGTTAAGCTACAAGGACCACTAAAAAGATAAATTTTCATTGGAATCATAGGCAGAAGGAATTCGCTCGGAAGACTTACAGCTTTGACCTTGTCTCCATACTCCACTGCGATTTCATCGATAAGGGGAGCGATCATGCGGCATGGACCGCACCACGGTGCCCAAAAGTCCACCAGCACCGGTACCGTGCTCGACAGTACCAGATCTTTGAATGTGCTGTCTGTCACTGGTCCAGCTGCAGCGAAACACATGCTTGGGATCAGGAGACTTGGTCACGAGAGGTGCTTGATGGTTGCACAAATAAAAAGATTTATTGTGGCCAAAAAGGGACATATACGACATATACGTCGCTGACAGCAGCACCCGCACCCTGTGCTGTCTCTGTTGAGGTGCCCTCCTGTGCATAGACAGCTAATCCCCTCCTGTGTGAAGCCTTCAGCTGCACATTTGAGGTGCTGGCTGTGCGCATCCGGGCAATGGCAGGCACGGATGCCAATCTCTGCGCCTGTGAGCATGGTTTTGGCCCTGCCTCTCCCTTGCATATTGTGAAAGGAGCCCTGACAAGTGAGGCCGTTAAAGCTGAGGCCATGATGTCGCTTGCTGCTTTTTCGCTCCGCAAGCTCTAATATTCGCACAGGTGAGCACTATGTAATCGTGTCTCCGATCGGTGCTGTCAGATTTGCATGAATAGGGTGCCTCACGCCAGAGCTCGGGGCATTCAGGATCGCCTATCTTCGGGGAGTGACGTGGACGCACGCCAATCTTGGCTCCTCTTGAGATCAGCTCCCATGCTGCAGTGAACTCTGTGAACTGGCCGACATGCATAATGGTCTTCGCCCTGGAGATTCCGTTTGCAAGGGTGCCTTGAGCAATGCTGCCAGGATGGGCATGCCATCTCTGCAAACCTGGTAGAAAAATACAATATTGTGCACACATGTATACGTGCTACGTAGCTACTATAGTACATACACTGTCACGGTACGGTATTGGCAACTTGCTTGGTTGAATCCGCACTGGCAGTCACAGAATTGCCAGTGCAGTGCAGCCGCAAGCGGTGCAAGTGCCTTCAAGTTGCCAGCTAAGTTGGCAAAGCGCTGCGATGTGGCCAGCATGCACTGCAGTGGCACTGCGCAATGCAGTTGACCGCCAGGCCGGCAGCATTGCTGGAAAAGTGCTGGCGGCGTTTTGGCTTGCAGCCAGCTTGGCATTGAATGCACTGGATATATACTATATAGTTTGCTGCTCAGGGCTTTTCAGATATTGATATCCAAAGCCAAGCCCAGGCCTACATGCACATATTTACAGGCGAGACAATTTCACTTGAATTGTCTTGGACTATAATTATCCATTTTCTTGCTTGCATGGCTGCCACAAGTTCCAAGCAATGCAGTTGTGGCAGTTCTTGACTTGCCAGCTGTGGAGTCCACAGTATCTAATCGCTCTACAAAGCTCTCTTGCCTAGTAGTCTTGGCTTGCGCAACAGAAACTGTCACGCAGTGGGACAACAGACAGCTCGGAATCGGTACACAAAGAGGCAGCACAAAAAGAGGCAACTTCCCAGCTCACACTTGTTCAGTTGCATTGTCCACAGTATCGTACTCTTGAGGCCGTGAACAAAATTCATTTGCCGCCTGAGTCGCCTTGATCAAAGCAATCCAGGCTGCTTCCAAAAAGCTTGCTTGCTGCGCCTCGCAGGCGCCACCATGCGTTGCTGAGAAGCAAAGTGTCATTTGCCATCAGGCAAGCATGGCAGACTGCAGGCACAGAAGCAGAGCACAACTTACCCAAATTCTTGAACCCATGCGGCACCAGAACACACCCAGTCAAAGGGTCCAGGGTGCAACCCACCACAGGGGGGTCAAGCAGCAACACAAGTCATGCATAGTCATCTGTTTATTCGCGTTAGACCGCAGGTGCCACTCTGCAGGGGCAACATGGCAGAAGATAAAAAGTGGGTCCCAAAATCTTGCCCCATTCGCCCCCACATGGTCGGCAAGATGGCCCCTGCAGCCGCAGTTATTGTACAGGCGTGTGCGGCCATCCTGAGCAGCCGAGAGGCTCAGAAATTGACCACAGACGAGCTGAGGGATGGGCTCGAGGGCGCAGTGACAAGCAGCAGGTCCTCGTCGGTGCCGTAGGCGTGTCGCGCGGCCTCCAGGCTGGCACAGGGGACGCTGTTCATCTCGGCCGCGCTGGCCGGGTCCTTGATCACGAAGCGGTCCGTCGCAGGGTCGTAGCCGCAGATCACGATGTAGTGCCCTGCCGCAGCCGCGCGCGAGACGGCTCAGATCATGTCGGAGATTTTCCAACTGGTTTTTTACTTAGCAAGGCCAAGAGGACTTCACAATCTAGCTGCTAGGGGAAACAGAGCATGAGGCAGTCCTGGGCAGCTCGAGAATGCAGGTGCACCTGTGTACGACGGCGCCAATCCCAGCCGGGAGGCAAGGCCGGGGCTGATGGGAGGTGCTTGCATGGCCGGCACGGAGTGGCCTGCAAGACGCGTCTTGTCCACGAGAGCAATGACAAGTGCGCTGCCAGCCAGCATGCGCTCCTTCAGCTCCGCACAGCTCACGCTCCTGCGCGTCACCGTGATCCCTGCCGCTGCCGCCTCCTGCACCGAGACAAAACGTAGATCCCCCTCAGACTCATGGTTCCCATGCAGCCTGCACCCAGATGTACTCTGTCAACCCCTCACTCTAAGCCAAAAGAAAAGACCCACTTGCCCTCCGCAATACAACTCTCGCTCCAGGCACTATTGTGTCATGTTTTGAAGGATGCATGGCGTCGATAAATACCTGAAACAGGCGCTCCACGCGCGAGCCATCTTCGGCCATGTGCTCCCTGTAGAAGGATTCCTTGGCGTACTCCGGATTGGCGCCGATGGTGATCGTGGTGAACTCCACCTCCAGCCCAAAGCGCCGCAGCAGGTACGCCAAGTCCACAGTCCAAATGCTGCACAAGTGAGGAGAGTGACTTAGATTTGGAGTTTTCATGCTCTCTCTTTATCTTCTCCCCGTCTCTTGTCTTTCTGATGTGAAAATGACTGAGTGCCCTATAGACCGAGTCAGCTCTGTCCCCAGCATCCCTGCTTTGCAGGTTATGTAATAGCGTGCCCCACTCAAGAGGTCATCAGCTGCCTTAGGGTCCAGAGGATTACACATCTTATTCAGGACCCCCCAGCAGACAGCCGGGCTAGGTGCCACAAGGGCAGCTTTGCCAAAGCAGATGAAGGTTCAAGTCAGTATAGCAGTAGCACCTGGTGATAGAGCAGAGGCTGCGAAGGGAGCTGAAGTCCTCGCTGTGGATCCCTGCCGCTCTGAGCACCATGAGAACGCACGCCAGCCCGCAATCCCTGTAATGCACAGCAGACACCATTCAACTTCTCGTTCTCCTTGGAAGGACCCAGTCAGATGTGGTAAAGGAAATAAGGGATCCGTGGGACGGTTGGAAAACGACGCAGGTGTGCGCACCAGTTGTACACTTGCCGGATGTGAGGCACGCGCTGGGTATGCGAGTGGGGCTTAGGTATGAGCCCCAGCTGGATGAGGGTCTCTGCTCGCAGCAGCGAGTCCCGGCAGGCATGCGCGGCCACTGCCACCGTCTCGCTCAGTTTTGCTGCCATGCTGCACAGCACCAAATTCCCGTGATGAGCAGCTAATCATATTCCTGTTCACACTTTGTTGGACTCACCGGCATTGTCCAGGGATTGAGGCGATTGCACCATGTTGTGCTCACGCTTAGCTTGTCTTGTGTGAGGGCCAAGCTGACCTGGATTCCAAGCAGGCCTTGAGAGCGCTGCTGCAGCTCAGCGATACAGGAGCATGCATCATGACCATGATTCTGCTGAGGGGGTGCTGCCTTCTGTCACAAAAGTCCAAGAGCCCCCCAGCCACCCTTCAGTGCGAGTCCTCTGTGGCTGGGGAGGGACCTGAATCCTCAATCTAGCTCCTCAATACTTCCGGCCCTGCACATTGTCACACACAAACTGTCAGCCTGAAAGAAATGTGCCCCAGCAGAAGTGCTTCAGATAGCACAGCGCGTAGCTGCAACGCCTAGCAGACCTCATTCAGACTCCTCTCTGCATTGCCCTATTGCATTCCTGGCCATGATGCTGTTGAGACAAACTTCACTCTCAACAACAAACAAACAGTGGACCAGCACCCCGATTTGCTATGCAACCCCATGGTCCTGGGCGATCATGCTACAAATATATGGCTATATTGCAGTAGATCTGCATGCCAGTGACCTCTCAACTCTGCACTTTTCAATAGTGTCACCCTGTTTGCGCATTCCACGTCAGTTACAGTTACATTTCAAGTTGTATGGTTCTTGCATGGTAGAGGGGACATCAGAGCTCACCTAATTCTGTGATAGGAAGATCTGGAGTGATGACAAGTCATAGGCCAGCTGTTTGCAGAAAATTGGCAGCCAGAATGTGAAGGAGATGCTCAATATTTGAAACTGGTTGGCAGGGTTCAGCCACGCTCCTGCCACGCCCAGACGATGTATAACAGGCCCTACCCAAACGAAATCTTACACCTTTTGCACCTCTCCTTAAATCGTCGCGCGTGAATCTAGAATCACGGAACTGTGCACAGTCATCGATTGGGACAGATCCGGCACCTGCCCGAAAAAGGGCAGGCAACCAAGAAATACTCTCGGAACGCCTGAAGGAAGAAAATGGACGAACATCATGGCCAAATTCACCATCACACACGGCCCTGCGCACAAAAGACTCGAAGCAGCATCCCTCACGACGGTCTCTTGTTGGTGAGGCCTGTTCCGGTTCCCACCTTCGCTGCTAAGTAACAGAGTCGGAGAGTCTCGGGTGTGGCGTGGGAGATCTGCTGCCGATCGCTCGCAGGGCTTCGTGCAATGATTGAGATGCATTTACATCTTGAAATGTGACAACTTCAAGGTGAATCCCCCTTGCGTGCGTCGTAACCGTGTTCTGTGAGGCGATCACTCTACTATGACTGCGACATGGCAATGCTCCTATTCATAAAAGAGGGACATGAAGTCTTCTTTGACAGCAAGTAGAATTTTCGTTGGTTGGAAACGAGATACAGCGTATGTACATGTCCCAACAGGCGTATAGTCAAGAGAGTTGTAGTATCGGTCATAGTTCTCGGTGCGTCATCCGACGTACACTACTCTGGGTGGAAAGCGTCTCAATCCACAATGCTCAAAGACAGAGATATGACCAATGGAGTCGCCATGTTACAGGCTGCAGGTAGGAAGGGGGCTTCGACATTTCAGATCACGAGCGCTGCTGTCCAAACTCCCAAATTCTCCACATGCCGAAAGCCACTGCCTTCTGGGGTGTGCTTTTCCTTCTGACGTTCGCCCACGGTCAGACGTTTAATGAGGAAACGGTGTGTCACACGCTTTCATTGACTGCAAGAAATTTGCCATAGCGCCACTTGCACTCCCTCACCATACACACATTCTGGGCTGATCCTTCTGAACCATCCTATTTGCACTGCAGAGCATCGGCGACTCCTGCCGGCATCTCACAGAAGCGGAATGGAGCAAACAAGACGACACACCACTGGAGATCTTGGATGAGCTGAACTACCAATGTGGCGACACTGCAACAAGCAGCGAAATAGACATCTATGGACAGTCCAGCTTTCTGTACAATCTCCTGGAGCCAGCAGTGGTAAGCCATGCACCAGCATGCAAAAAATGTCACTGCTGTGCAACAAAAGTTGTACAAGGATCCAGATAATTTGAATATCTCTTGTGACTTGTACTCATTATGGGTTGATTACTGCGTGCAGATCTCATCAGGTCAATGTCCGGACCGCTCAAGAGGAACGGATACAGACCTGAAGGCTCTGCTCAGAGAGCTCTACCCCGTCCTGGTCATGAACATCGCCACAAATAATGTCATGGGTGGCAAAATCGATGTGAGTCAGGCACTCCAGAACTTCTGGATGGAAACCCATGCAATCCTAAATCCAGAACTCCTCGATGGAGGGCAAGCACCGAAAACCAACAAGCTGCCTTTGCAGCTCCATACTTCATAGGAAACTGCTTGCTAGCCAGGCGCCTGCTTCCTTGCCTTCACACTCCTAGGCAACTTTGTGAGGTTACCAAGGGGTCAATGTATTGATGTGTGCAGAGGTTTCTGAAGCTGGTGGATGGGTACACGTACCCAGCAGTGGGAGGGGGAGTGATCAACAATGTAGAGTTTGTGGAGAACCAGCAGATGCCCAGCTTTGGAGAGTACATCAACAGCATACCCTCCCTGCTATCAGGCAATGCGCGGCTGCCTAAGCCCATCGGCGCTGACACCAAGGTGCCAGCCCCTTGCTTCCGATGCACTCTGCTGCCTCTTATTGCTTCTTGCTTTTTTCCTCATCCGCTCATCGCTCATTGCTTATTGCTGATTGCTGAATGCTGATTGCTTATTGCTTACTGCTTATTGCTCACTGCTCGTGGGCTTATTGTCTCTTGCTTCTTGCTTGCTGCAGATCTGGATAGTGGGCATGGTAATCTTGGTGACAATTACCTTCTCCTGCAGGTGTTTGTGGTGGACTTCAAGGCTCCGGCCCCGAGGACACAGGCAGCATTCTTCTTCTTTGCAACAGAGCTGTTGAATCCGTGCATGTGGTCCACCGACTCGGACCTGCTGCAGACGGCGTACAAGCCTGGCAACGACATGCTGACAGCCCAGTGCAACGGATGCATGGTGTGCGCTCTGGCCTGCTGTTGCCCCTGCTGTTGCCTGCAAAGTGACTTCCTTGTGATCCTCTCAAAACTCCATGTTTATCGGGAGTGATGAAGCCCAAATGAATCAGTGAATGGCTGGAGACATACAGGAAGACATGCAGGAAGATTACCCTGTTCTCAGGGGTTGTTGATGCAAATACAATCATCCCTGTCTGGCATCCACGCGTTCTTGCACCCAGCATTTACAGATGACCTTATAAGGGGTGGATGATGCGACAGGCACACCGGGGGTTCTTGAGGGCGTTCCACTCAGTGACCAACACGAGTGACCCCAAGTATGACATCGCTGCAGCCTGGACCAGCAGGACCGGAGTGGCTGCAGAGGAGGTCACCTCGTGCGTCCACATACCAATCTGACATGCAAACAATTGTCTCTCTCCAAGTAGAGAGCCCACGTCATGGGAGCACTCCTCAGCCTGTTTTAGTACAAGCTTTTGACTGACAGCCTTGCTGACATTAGTCAACCATGCTCGGGTGCAGGGTGCTCTGCAGCGGGTTCAGTCTTGGGGCAGCACTGGCTACCCTCTGTGGGCCCTGGGCTCAGGCGACCTTCCCAAATGTGAGTCTTCTTCCCCACCAATCCTCCTCTACTGACACTTCTTTCATTACACAGTATAGCGAGCATGTGTGCATGTGGGTTGCAGACTTGCAATGACAAGCGCCCTTGGAATGAAAAGAACATTGTGTGCGTTGTGTGCAGGCGAAGGTTCAGGTGGTGACGGCTGGGTCGCCTCGGGTGTTCAATCCGGCAGCGGCCGCGTGGTATGACGCCAACGTGCAGTACAACTACCGACTGGTCAACAACAAGGACATCGTTCCCTCGCTCCCCCTCAAGAGCTTTGGGTGAGCAGCTGCACTGTAGCTTCTCTTGTATATCTCTCGAGAGAAGGGCCTGACAAAAAAGCTGGTGCACTGCTGTTAAACAGGTAACTGCTTATCAGATGATTGAATTCAAGTGAGGGCTGGCTCAAATTATCAATTCAAATCTTGTTGCAGCTTACAGTGCATGTGCTGAGGAGGTAAGCTTGATATTGATGCCTGGGCTGAGGTTGCAGCGTGGTGCAGGCTTCTGAAGTACCAGCATGTGGGCATGCCAATCTACCTGGACAGGAAGGGCGAGAGCCTGCCAGGGGAGTATGTGGCCTTCAAAGGGGAGCGCCCAGAATGGTACACTGGCTCTCTGACAGACCATGTCCGGGGCTACATCCTGGGAGTGAAGCAGGCAGTGAAATGCACAATGCATGCCTCAGTGTGATCCTGAAAGACTACTCTGCTTGGATCACCGCCCCTTTATCGCGCAGCACGGCTGTAGCAGATTAGGGAGGATTGCCAAGGCTTTGTGTGCAGTAAACAAGTGAGCTGAGTAGATGCCGAGCAAGAAAACTCTGCAGAGTGACGTTCTTCAATAAGCCGTTCTCGCAAGTCCAGGTACATTTGATTGTGAGGAAGAGCCCAATATATGGCTCCAGTGAGAGAGGGAAACCTGTGTCACATATATGAGTTGACTCAAGAGTGAGATAGCCAGAGACAGAAGGAGTGATGCAATGTCTTATTTTCCGGCCTGCTATTTCTCAGGCATTTGAGATCTGCTCTGACAATTGAGTCGAGCACTGACGCACCTGGCGCTGGATTTGACAGACAAATTTTGACCACAATCACAATGACGAGGGACTTGCAGAGAGCAACTGCATGCAAGGTCCTAGTGCTTGCAAGGAAGTGGTTTCCTGTGTTATGGTGGTTTCCTGTGTCATAGCTATAGCCTCAGACATGTTCAAGATGAGATGTGCTGTTTACATTGAACAAACTAGGCTACAGGCCCATGTGAGTTTGCTCCAAATGAATAGAAGAAGGCCTCAGCTTCCAGCGCACATGCAATCAGCATGGGTGCTTTGGCAGAGTGTCTGCATGCAAAATTATTGACTACCTCAACTGTATTGCTGTAAAAAGTGTCCGAGCAAGCTGCTGGTACCAATGTGCTGCGGCCCATGACACAGATTTTTTTTTGCACACTCAATCCAGGCATGAGGGTAATCCTGCCTGATACATGCACGATATCCATTTGTGCAACGCATCATGCTGATGATCTCATTTTGATGTATGCCCTCATGGTTTGTATGCCTCACCTACGCCCCTTCCCATAGCCAAGGTATACCTATGTAGCTGAGGCAGCTGCACACTCACGACACCTTGACAAGTTCAATGTCAAACAGCAAAGTTTTGTCGATGAGGCCCTGGTTCCGCAACACAAAGTCCAATGCTCGCTGCCCCTGCACACACACACATCACGCTCAGACGCAATACATTCCCCAGTTCTAATGATACAGACCAACCACCCTGAGCGCTGCATGGCCCTAGACACCAGAACTCGTCCTGCCCCACACGATACCAAGATTTAAAGGGGTAAAAGTGCAATACATACCAGGCAGAGCGAGCGCCAAGAAGGGAGGGAGGGCTGCAAAAATGTTGCAAGCGGGTGACCACATTGTTCAGCAGGGACACAGTTGTTTGGCGGAGGCTCACAGAGAAGGTGGTGGGGGAGGGCCCCAGTTTGTTCATGTCAAAATCTGGGTAGCCCAGCTCCACGGGCACCACTATGCGCCGGATTCCCCCTTCCTTCATGGACAGCACCGCCTCCTCAAAGGCTGGAATGACCTCCCCTCTCCCCAGCGTGAACCGGAAGAAGTCCTTGTCCTTGGCAAACGAGCCTCCTTTGGCCTGTCAGATACACTATGCGCACCCTTGAATACTAGAAACCATCATCGTCAGCCCCTGGGTGCTTTTGTATATTTGAGACACGGGAATGACAAACTTATGTCCATTGCAGAGAAAGAAAACAGGGCTCATCACCTTGTTCCGGGCTTCAAAGGGCCTGCCATAGTACCCTGTCAGGCAAAGCAGGTATTTGAGCCGGATGGCAATAATGTTGTGATCTGGAAAAGCTGAAGAAATGGTGCTGTTGAGCTGCAAAATAATATGGGGATGCTCTGCACCTATGGTGTACCCGTCCCAATCCACTGTGACCTGCGCCCCTGGTTTTGCACCTTTCCCAGTGCCTTCTCTGAGATCCTGATACTGGAGACCTGACTCTGTGCGGGTGTAGTCTGAATAGCTGCACGTTCAGCACTCCGAGAGTCACGCCCAGGTCAACAGCATGCCTGTTTTATGGTGCCATCCACAGCAGGCATGAGCATGATGACAAACACAGACATGTCCTGCTGGCAGCAATATAGGCATCACCTCTGTCGTTGTTTTCCATAGTCCTTTCCTTTGATCGCAGCCATAGGCTCAAAGCCCTTTACTATTGCATGCGCAGCACCTGGCACAGCCAAGAGTGCTGCCCCAGCAGCAACAGACAATAGCTGGGACCGCCTGCGAGTCATAATTTGTTGGCTGACTAAGGATTGCTGGCTGATATACATCTAGGTTGCCTTCATATTGCCTTCTTCTGCGCAGCTGCTTCGAACGCGCACCTAGATGGATGCTTCACATCAGCAGTCCCTCTCTCACATTTATCATGTTGAGTGCTGCCCTCTTGGGCTCTTTCTCTTTGACATCGCGTTATTGGGCTCCACCTGGAACAAAAATGGCCCTTTGCTTGGTCCCAACAAAAGCATAAAAATGGCAGAGGGATGGAAAATGAGCTCAAAACAAAGAGTTCTAGCAAATACCTTTTTCTTGAACCGCTTGAGACGGCAAATGGGGGCAATCGAAGGCAATCTGGGACACTGGACAACTGCATTGGCCCCTTGGTGGTCATCTTCTCACACGACTTGCTTGATCTGGAAAGTCCAACGCTCACTTATCTACAACGTCATTCTTTATGTGCATTTCGTTCCCCCTTTGCTCTCAAGTTGGAGATCCCAGAGGCAGGGTCATCTGAAATGTGCTGATGTCAGCAATGCCAATTTCCTTCTCCCATGTGGCGTTCCTTGCCAAAGGCTTCCTTGGAAGATTTCTGTCCTCTGTACACTTCATGCTTCGAAAAGTTGATTCTGTGTACCTTTATAAGAGAAAAAAAAATCGTATAACGACTAATTTCCATCGCAATGGTGCGTGGTGGGGATGTGCTTGCTTAACAGTTCAAACATCTTTTGGCGGCAACAAGGACTGATGAACACTGTTGCCTTGCGATCACAGGATGACGCTCCACTTCCTGGCGAGGAAGCTCCTCGGGGAGATGCTGCCGATGAAGATTCCAGAATACACACAGACGCGGAGGACTCCGACGATGAGGTTGTGCAGAATCGTGGAGATGACGAAGAGCTTGAGGAGGATGATGGAGAAGACCTCCTCGAAAACATGGAAGGGTATGCACATTTGTGCACCTGCCCAATACAAATTGTCAATCAGCCCATTAACAAGACATGCAAATCCAGTTGGGTCCCACATACTGTATTTCAAGATGTCACCTATACAATCGCAAAGAGGTTTATCTTTTCTGACAAGTGCCTCTTTCAAAGGATCAGGAAGATCATTCTACACAGCACCAAGTGTCGATATGGCAGCAGATACAATTAGGAGCTCCATCTCAATATTCCCTTGTCCATCCCACCAGGGACTACCGGGCCATGCCTGCTTTGGATCGCTACGACGACCGCGACATCGATGACGATGTTGCGGGGGAGAACTTCGAGGAGAGGGAGGAGGCGCGGCTGCGTGCTGAGCGGGCCATGGATCGGGCTGAGGGCAGACGGCGCCAGCGCCTGCCTGGCGCTCTCCTGGGAGGTCAGCCTCTACTCCTCACTCTGCCTGACACCTTTGCAGTGCGCCCAGCAAACTACGCTGAGCCTGTTGCTCTCAAACTCTCTCACGCAGAAATCTGTTGTTGTCATGGAAGCTGTTTGTGGTAGTCCAGATGGCCTCTTAGGGACTTAAAGTGGACTTTCGTGGTGCTGCAGATGATGTAGAGGAGGAGGACAGGCGGCCGACGCAGCGCAGGCGCATCATGGAGGAAGCCCAGGCGGGTGGCTTCGATGAGAACATGGAGCCCCTGGTGCTGCCCCTTGCTCACCCCCTGACCCTCCTTCTGCCTTACTGCTCTCAACAATCAACTTCCCTCTTTCTAGCTAGCCTGCAGCTGCACTCTGACTCTACCCTGAACCCGCTCGGAAGGGCTTGGAATTGCAGCTGCTGATGTGGAGAAAAAGGAACACAGACATCATGGAAGAGCGAGCGCCAAAGATCTTCCAAGCGCACATTATGCAACACCACTGCAATGATTCCCTGTCCCAGGAGCACTAACTGACCACCTCGCATACGTGCTCACAAAGTGTGGCTGGATGATAACTTTAGATTGAATTATGAAATCGCATGTGATGTGCAGCCGGAGATCCGCCTGGACTTGGACGCACAGACGGGCCCGGCGCGCATCTGGGTGCAGCAGGAGGCGATCCAGCGAGAGATCGGGTACATCTTCCGCAAGTTTCTGCGCGACTTTGCCGACGAGACCACCGGCGAGCTGCTCTACAAGCAGCGCATGCGCGACATGTGCACCAGTGCGCGCCCCACCCGCCCAATCCGCCCCAACCATGCACCCCAGAATAGCTTGTCTCCATGACCCAATGCACCAAAGAAATATCCTGGAACAACTCTGTCGGGCAATCATTTGCTTCGTCACAGCTAAGGTCGCATGCCAGCGAGTGCTTGTAATCCACAGGACCTAAAGTCCAGTTTGACCTCTATGTGGGGCAATAATTCACACAATAAGACTCGGCGTACTGGAGCACTGCGACTTGCGGTCAATACTGCATCAACTCCAATAGAGTGCTGATGCGTGCACGGGGTGGCCCGGCAGGCAACAAGCAGAGCCTGGAGGTGGACTGGCGGCACCTGGTGAGCTGGAGCGTGAAGCTGGCGATGGCGGTGGTGGACGCCCCCAAGGTGGTCCTGGACATCCTGCACGCCACCGCCAAGGAGGTCGTCCTGGAGGACTTCCCGGAGTTTGGCAACATCCACCAGGACGTCTTTGTGCGCTTCCCCGAGCTCTCCTTCGTCGAGTCCATCCGCAACCTCAGGCGCGCCACCTCCTCACCTTTTCCTTGCTCCCAGCTTTTTAAGCTACTGGCCATGTTTTATGCTGGCACAGGCAGGGTTGCTAGCACAGAGGTTTGCCTGCCATAGGAGCAGATGAGCTGGCGGCTACGCCAATTCTTACTGGCAGTCCAGCTGCTGTTGTGGACATTAGGTTGTGATTCGGCATGAGTTGGGTCTTGGAGTGACGACAGTCACCCAGAGGGGGATGGGAAGAGGAAACAGGGCATTAAGGGAATCACAAACGAGTGATAGCCTGCCTAGAACATATGAGCAGGATGTAAGTTCTTTTATAAGTGCCACTAAAATCTGCGAGGCAGGAATGCAAACACAGGCGCAAATGACAAACAAATGACCTGGAGGTGTCGGCTGGGCTGCGCAGGCAGGCGCACCTGAACAAGCTTGTGTGCACGGCGGGCGTGGTGACGCGGCGCACAGGGGTCTTCCCGCAGCTGCAGCGCATCAAGTTTGACTGCGGCCGCTGCGGCTACGTGCTGGGGCCCTTCTTCCAGAACACGGGCGAGGCCGAGATCAAGCCCAACTCGTGCCCCCAGTGCCAGGGCAAGGGGCCCTTCCCGGTGCGCATCCCGCTCACCACATTGCCCCCACAGCATCTCAGGCGGCCTCAACGTGCGTATGGTACCGCTGCCTGTTTCCACTTTATTTGGCCCTTTCTGGTGTACAGTATGATGCGAAGGCAGCAGATCCGCATGGGTGTTTCACGGCCGGCAGGTCACAATTTCGCAACGGCGAAAGAGTAAAGCTCTGGCTATGCTTTACTCGAAGGGATACATTCAAGGGATCCACAAATGTCTGAGAGGGACGGGTGGTGCCGCATGCAGGTGAACGTGCAGGAGACGATCTACCGCAACTACCAGAAGATCACGCTGCAGGAGTCGCCCGGGTCGGTGCAGGCCGGCCGCCTGCCGCGCCACAAGGACGTCATTCTGCTCCACGACCTCATCGACCAGGCCCGCCCCGGCGAAGAAATCACCCTCGTCGGTGCGCCCCACCTGCTACACCCTGACTGCACCACATTACCATAACTTTGATGCCTGCTTTCTCATCATGTGCTTTTGTGATGGAAGGGCAAGCTGGCACCTTGATGTCCAGTGAATGACACAATTGCAAGGCTGTAGCCTAGCCCGCTCTGCTCCAAGAGTCCTTTGGTTGCTCCATGCCACACAAGGCAACAAGAGAACCCTGTTCTGGCTGTATGCTGTTTGAGAGTGTCATGGGAGAGCTCGGCAACCTGTCAAATATGGGGATATGAGGGTGCTGACTGTGCATGGGCGCTGCGCGCAGGCACGTACACCAACGCGTTTGACGTGGGCCTCAACATCAAGAACGGCTTCCCGGTGTTCACGACAGTGATCGACGCCAACTACATCAACAAGCAGGAGGACCGCTTCGCCGCCTTCAAGCTCACCGACGAGGACAAGCAGGAGCTGCACCGCCTAGCGCGCGACCCCCGCATCGGTGCGCGCCCCCTGGCCCACCATACCCCGCCACCCATGGCATGGAGCTGTGACTGATGTGCAAGAAGGCCGGTCCAGTGGGCTAACCACACTCCCAGAGCGCCCTAATTCAAACTGTGCCCTGGCTTCTGGCAGTATGGAAACTGATGTACATCCATGCAAACATCACTGTGTATGGGATGGGGATTAGTCTCTTGGGGGTGATCATGTCCAAGGGCGCCCTGCATTGCATCGTTGTGTAAAGGGCGGGAGGCGGCGGCAGCTACGACTGAATATTTCATTGAACTTGGAACCTCTTCTGTACCTGGCAATTGGTACAGGCACCAGCAGCAACCAGGTGTATCATCGATCAGGAAATTAGAGACAAATTCAGCATGCATGGGAAGGGGGGAAGTGGTCTGAAATGCCCCGGGTTGTGTCCGCGCAGCCGAGCGCATCTGCAAGAGCATCGCGCCGTCGATCTACGGGCACCGCAACATCAAGACGGCCATCGCACTGGCGCTGTTTGGCGGCCAGGAGAAGCACCCCTCCGGCTCGCACCGCCTGCGTGGCGACATCAACGTGCTGCTGCTGGGAGACCCTGGCGTCGCCAAATCCCAGTTCCTCAAGTACGTCGAGAAAGTCTCGCAGCGCGCCGTCTACACCACTGGTGCGCCACACCTTTATTAAATTTTTCAATATAACGATTTCCGTGGGTTTGTAATCCACTGGACCCTGGAGGTCCACAGCATCTTGACCTTTGCTTACAGCATCCTTATAACAAGACATGGGAGCGGAGTCAAGCCTAGGACTTTCTTGTCCTCTTCAACCTCCCTTTCGTCTCTGCATGCCAGTGCTAAGCAGAGAATGGGCCTGGGATGCAGAGCAATTGGCAAACCATAGTCTTTGTTCAGTACATGCCTCTTTCTGTCTGTGCGTGCCCTTACAAGGCAGGACAAGGTGTCATGTATTGATGGACGGGCGAGTCGTGATTTGAGCGTGTGAGTGTGCAGGCAAGGGCGCGAGTGCGGTGGGGCTGACGGCCGCGGTGCAGAAGGACCCGGTGACGCGCGAGTGGACGCTGGAGGGCGGCGCGCTGGTGCTGGCCGACAAGGGCATCTGCCTCATTGACGAATTCGACAAGATGAACGAGCAGGACCGCGTCTCCATCCACGAGGTAACAACCCTCCTTTTATCTCCTGCTTGTCCCCTGCTTGACCCCTGTCAGAGCTCCCCTCCTTGCTTGCAACTGAAGTTCATTGGACTCTGAGTCACCAGCCTCACCTCTGAGTAGGCGCAATACCAGTGCCCAAGTTGGCTGCAGTCATGTGTCTTCTTGGCATTCTTGGTCGTACCGATTGACTGAGTGCGGCATGGATTTTGAATGCTATGCGCGGCGCTGGTCTGCCTTGCTTTAGAGATGGCACTGAGGTGGCGTGGTGGGCAATGCTTGCGCAGGCGATGGAGCAGCAGAGCATCTCCATCTCCAAGGCGGGCATCGTGACGTCGCTGCAGGCGCGCTGCTCCGTGATCGCGGCCGCCAACCCGGACGGCGGCCGCTACGACGCCTCCCGAACATTCGCCGAAAACGTCGCCCTCCCCGACCCCATCCTGTCCCGGTGAGAAGATCACCTCCTTATGTCTATTCAAGCACCCTGTCAAGATGCAACGCTCTTTTTCTGACCGGGTCTGCAGCTTCCTGCAGAGCGCTTGACCAAGCTGCTCCCATCTCTGCATGATCATCAAGCCACAGTGCAGGATGCTTCCTCGACTACAACTGCCTTCTTGAGTGGATTGAAGATGCTTTTTATCCTCAACAGTAGCAGAAGCTGGCTTGTAGCAAGCATAGTCATGTCGCAGCGCTCAAGCGGTGAGGTGTCTGAGGGGTGCGCTGCATGCGCAGGTTTGACATCCTGTGCGTGGTCAAGGATGTGGTGGACCCGGTGTCCGACGGCAGGCTGGCCGACTTTGTGGTGTCCTCCCACAGCCGCTCCCACCCCAACGCCCAGGCACGCCCCCTTTTTCCCACAACAATCTTCATTTGGTGAAGGCGCTGAATCCTCTTGGCCCCACACACATGCCTTGCTCCCGTTGCCAGGCCTCCACCGGTGGCCGACAACCTTCTTTCGCGCTTGCTCTGTCTTCATCTTTGCATTTTCTCTTAGCTTCAAAGGAGAACATGCAGCCTCCTAATCACCTCAATATGTTGAAAGAAAATAGAGAGTACCTGGTCCCACATATGCATGCCAGGCTCCCCTTGCAGAGCTCCGCACTGTGGCTCACAATCCTGTAGAACAAAGTGCGCAAGGAGTTGAGCAAGGTTGGTACTACTTGAAGTGCTGAAAGTGATGGGGTTAACGGCAGGCTCGGGAGGCGGAAGGTGCGGCGGCGGACGCGCGGCCGCAGGCGAGCGAGCAGGACCCGGACATCATCGAGCAGGAGACGCTGAAGAAGTACATTGCGTACGCCAAGCAGAACTGCCACCCCAAGCTGCAGAACGCCGACTACGACAAGATCGCCCAGGTGCTCATCTTATCCCCAACAAATGCAGGTCATGCTATTGTCGCAGCTCAAGGCCCCTCATTTGAAAGTCCTCTCCTCGAGCTGGCTCCCACTCTAGTACCGTGCCTTGCCATTTCTGGCATGTTAAAGCACCTTGATAAGGTGTGTGATGCAGCTCTTGGACCTCAGCGCCAGGAGCAATATAGGGGAAACGAAGGAAACTATAGGGGAAATAGTGGAAAGCGCTGAGAGGGTGTGAGCATGGCAGGTGTATGCGGAGCTGCGGCGGGAGAGCGGGGTGAGCCAGGGGATGCCGATAGCGGTGCGCCACCTGGAGTCCATCATCCGCATGAGCGAGGCGCACGCCGCCATGCACCTGCGCGAGTACGTGCAGGAGCAGGACATCGACACTGCCATCAGGTCCGCCGCGTTCTTTCCGCCCTCATATTTCTCAAACTCAACCTCCCATCCCCCCTGTGCCCTACAGGCTGCAAGGGGCGTGCCCTTCAGCATCTTTGTGCTCAGCTTTGCTGATCCTACTATGCTGGGTCTGACTGGCCGCTGCTGCGCCAAAAATTCAACCTCCTGCCCGTGTGGATTTACCCGGGCCTCGTAAATGCTGAGCACTGAGCTGTGCTATCTGAAAACCGAGCATGAGTATTGTTGCTGTGTTTCTCTTTAAGCTGTGAGGGAGCAGCAGGTGGGAAGACATGCTTGCTGAGCGAGTGTGCTGGGGGTGCAGGGTGCTGCTGGAGAGCTTCATCAGCACGCAGAAGCTGAGCGTGCAGAAGACGCTGCAGCGCAAGTTCAAGCGCTTTGTCAGCCACCAGCGCGACTTCCAGGAGCTCCTGCTGAGCGTGCTGCAGGGCCTCGTGCGCGAGCAGCTGCGCTACGAGGCCATGAACGGCGCCCCGCCCGCCGCCGAAGCATTCGTCTCCGTCCCCATCGGGTGCGCTCATCCTCTTGTGTCCACCAATGCATGTGTGCCAGCCACAGTCAGCCATAGAAATATTCGTCAGCCGCTTCATTATTCAACCAGCTGCAGCAGTAGGCAGACTCTGCTCGGAGAGATTACAGCTGATCCTTTACACCCCTCCCTGCAAACCCACTGAGGAGGATTCCTGAGTTCTCCGTGCTCCTCTGGCCTGAGTCTAGTCCGCCCAATCTAGAGGAGCACAAGAGCAAATCTGTCCCCACTTGTAATGGCCTGCCCGAATGCAAGTCGAGTTGCAAAATGAGCCCCTGGGGATCTCCAAACAACAGCAAATTCACAGATAGGTGAAGATAAGAGACTAGGAATTCATCAAGCGAGTGCCTACGTGCGGACCACTCGAGTTCTGATATGACTGTGCATGCACATGCAGGACACTGGAGGAGCGGGCCAGGGAGTACAACATCACGAGCCTGCAGGCGCTGTTCGAGAGCAGCGCATTCATGAGCGCTGGCTTCCAGGTGGACAGAGAACTCAACGCCATCAAACTGCCGCGCTGAGATATCACGTTGGATTAAATCATTATCTCAGTAACCACTTGACCAACTCAACAGTGGCAAGCAAGGCTTGCTAACATCTGCATAGGATAATTATTTGTTCACAAGACACAAGACACTCACTCCTTGTTGCCATCTTGCCGGACCCAACTTGACAGGCCAGGCAGTAAATAGAGTGACATAAAGATCCAAGGAGCCTCATTAATAGTTTGGACATTGTGGGCATAGCTTTTCAATCCTGGTGGACCTCTTTTACCCTTCCGTGTCGGTCAGGCACGTCCGCTTGGACCATATGCTACACAAGTAAGAACACTTCCTACAGTATGAATTGAATTTAAATAATGTGCAAAATTCTGTGAGCGCCTTCACAGTTGCTTCTGTAAGAGCAGGGCATCCTCCCCATCAGAGTAGTATCTGGGGCGCCTGCCCACCTCATCAAATCCCAGCTTGCTGTACAACGACAGAGCGCCGTGGTTGCTCGCCTTTACCTCCAGCATAGCTATGAAGTCCCCTTGCCTGCCACATCCATGCACATTTGAGAGTTGCAAGCCGCCATGCTAGCATGTTGAAGCAACTTGAATCTGGGGTTGCACTGAAGTCAGCTGACCTTCTAGAGATGTCAAGCAGCTCCCGTAGCAACAGTTGGCCAATGCCTCTTCGTCTGCTTTTTGCACTGACAGCCAGGGCCATCACCTGCAGTCATAATGACCGGCACCAACATTCAACGGTTTAGAACGCCATCAATTTAATGTCGGTTTTCATCTTCCCGATCATCTGTCAGGATAACTCTCTCAGCGCACCTGCAATTCGCCCGCTACATGCCACCCAATGGCAAATCCTTGCATGGCACCACTATCCTCGCTGACAAGGAATGTGCATAACCTGGGGTTGTCACAGGCTGTCCTCCTTTGCTCCTCCTTTGCAAGCCAGTCCACTCAACCATTGCAGACCAACAGGGGTTGCCCTTCACCCTTCAGACTTTCACCGTAGCTATTGACACACCTCGAGCTGCGCTAGATTCCAGTCAATGGCCCTAGCCTGCTCTTCTAATGCTTCCACATCCTCAATTCTTGCCATGCGTATGCTCCTTAAGGGCCCAGCGCCTGCATACCCACCCTCAGTTGCTGTCAGGGAGACCCATATAAGCTGGACAGCTAAGGCAGCAAAGTGTCTACGTCTGTATGCCAGCTACAGAAAACATTGTTGTGGACCGAACCTGATGCATTCTTTAGGTGAGGGTGTCTGGGTCTGGTGGCAGCACGCCTAGGCTGCACAAAGAGGAATGCACAAAGGCATTGCACATGCTGTACCATTCAATGTTCCCAATGAACTCTCAACTGATATCCTTTCGTACGTTTACGACAGTGATTTGCACCACTGATCGGGTTTTGTTGCCGATCAGCCATGACGGCATGTCCATCAAGAGTGAAGGCCACTGCTGCATTCAGCTCATGGATCCACCTAGTGGAATGTTCGCATAGAAAGCAATAATAGCTATAACCAACAATCTACAAATCAGTACGAACAGGATGTCATTTTGATTCCCCCAAGTGCATGCGACCTGCATGGGTGAGGGATGAGTCATGAAGTTTCAGCAGTTACATCCTGATGCTGACGCTCTTAAATCCGTGTTGGTCAGGTATTTTGAGTTGAGAGTGTGCATCTTGACTGACGCTCTGATCTCAGCCAAGCCGGTCAAGTACCACACCATCAGTACAGCTGAGCATCCACAGTTGATGTCAGAGAAATTCGTGCCGATTGTTGTTGTAAGATGTGACAGCTTATAAGGAACAATATTGCAAGCTATATTAACGGGACTGTTGATCAAGTCACAGGCAAGGGCTGTAGCAAGGCGCAGGATTGCCATACTCTAGCACCTTGACCACCAGGCTGGCTCTTCTGTGGTAATTTTGCAATATGGCAGACACAGTGCGAAATTGTGCTTCTGTATCTGTTGAAAGCCTTGCATCAGCAACGCAGAGATATAATGAGGAAGGTATGCGTAGAGCGCGTTTACTAGACATCTGGATGGCAGTCAGATGTTTGCGCATGCCAGAGAATATGTACCCTTATGGGTGATAAAAACGTGTTCTTTGACGTCCTTGTGATGCATGCAGTGGGGGAGCTTCGTGGGCCCCTTGAATTGGAGGTAGCAGAGGCTGTCTCTGTGTGCTGGGTGGAGGAGAAGGGCAGAACAATACAGGTGCTTTGCAAAGCTGTTGCTATATCAGACGTAATGTTCACCACTTCTATATCCTTATAAATGACTTCCACTGTGGCGCTGACAGGCTCGGGGGAAGTTTGGGCTACGGACCAAGTCTGTGCGTGTCCATGAGAAAACATTCCTGGAGGAGGCAGAGCGGAAGGTGCTCAGCGGAGCTCTTTCCCAGTGGCAGAGGAAAGCAGAGGGCGATGTGGCAGCCGCTGCCTTGGGAGTTGGGATCTCTGAAGCGCGCCTGCTGCATGCATCCAGCAGGTTGAACAAGACACATGCCATGCCTGAAGCAAATGTTTGCGAAGATCAATTACATGCAGCATCATCTTGAAGGGCATCGCGTGTTGAATCAGGACTTGAATCAAATATCTGAAAGACGCTGCTGCTTGTTGCAGTATTCTGGAGGACTCCATGCAGGATCCAGCTGCACTGCTGGCGTTGCTCGACAGGCTCCTGTCCTCCATTGCCGGGACCGGAGCCCCAGTGCTGCTCAGCTCCCCTTCGGCCTTCTCCACCCTGCGCAATCTCTCCTTCTTGGTGGCAGCTACATACCAGAGGGCCGTTGGGGGTGCGTGCACATCTTGCTGCTAAGCCTCACCTGCGCAATTCCTGAGCGCTCTTCCAGTCTAATGTGAAGTTGTGTGACATGCAGGCAAGCCAGACTCCAACTTGTTGGAGATTCTGCTGCGGTACGCGGGCCAGATTGAATGGGCTTCAGCCATCTTTCAACCTTTGCCAGCCCAGATCCCAGACTTGCTCCCAATCCTGGTGCAAAGATCATCACTGTCAAGCTTAAGCAGCCTTCCAAGCGCAGCAGCAGGTACTGTCCCTGCATGCCTACAAGTAAGTCACCTTGTATCAGTCCAAATCTAGCAGGCAATGCATATTTTTTTGCGGAGTGTTGCAAAATTATACCTGAAAACGTGCAGGTGATTGTGACGAGGTGAAGGGACAGATAAGGCTGTTGCTTCAAGTTCCATGGGAGTCAGCCGATGTTCTGACCTCAGAGCAGATCACACAGGATGTCATACCGCACCTTCTGGCCATGGCAAGCTGCCTTGGCCAGAAAGCAGAGACAGATGTGGAAGCTGGCAGTGATGATGCAGACTTTGCAACTTTGATAGCCAAGGTGTTCTTCTGCCTGGATTCTTATTGAGTTGTCATAATTGTTGTCATGATTGTTGCTCCTGCCTTTTTAGGGCTGACACTTCCTGTGAAAGGCTCCACAGCTGTAACCCGGCACTCTGAAAATGAAAAAACGTGCAGGTTTTGGAGAAGCTGGCTGCATCGCATGCGGATTTGACATCAGCAGCCTATGGGGCGGTGCTGCTGTGCGTGCTCTGCCTGGCCCGCGGGAGCACTGTGGCAGAAATCACAGCAGCCCTGGGCATGAAGGGGCAGGACATGTCACTCGCTGACATCCTCAATGTTGCCCAGCTGGTCTGGAGCAGCCCAGCTGCCGAACATCCCAAAGCTGCCCTGGCAGCACAGGTGACACCCTTTTTCCATTACCAGACCCTTGATAAATCTCTGTAGCTCTACCAATGTTTCTTCACTCTCTGTGCTGTCATCAATTGTCATAGATTACTAATAGAGATTGTATAAGTAGTTGCCAAATGATGCAGGTCTTGCAGAGCATCAAATGGGAGAAGGCAGCCCCGCTACTGCCCCAGGCGCTGCGGCTGCGGGTGTTGTTGACCTTGCTGGCGGTGTACAGAGGGCTTGGCAGCGAGCAGCCCACCACTGCGAGCGGCATCTACAGTGCCTGGATGTGGGGCCTGCTGGATGGACCTTTGGGTGCAACATTGACCCAGCTGCCACAGGAAGCTACCACGGCCAATGACACTCAGGCAAGGATAGGTTTCCATTGCAGGGTTTGCAATGCTCATGCCAGCTGTTTTTGAGCGCTTGGGCTTGGGATGTGTCAAAGCCTTGAACCCGCAGCATGTGCGGTGCTGCAGGGTGAGGATGCAGATGGTGGCGCCAATGAGGTGCACATGCTGTGCATGACAGAGCCCCCGGTTGCCAGAGAGGATGTGTTGGCGTTGTGGGCCTGGGTTCGTGCACATCTGGCCCTCGGGCTGCTGGAGAGATGGGCTGGGACAGACAAGACACAGGTGTGATGACCTGTCTTCTGATAGAAGAGACTTTGGCATTGGCTTTGGCACTTGTCAGAGCAGACACCTTTGCAAAGATCTTCTACATATTCAGTCTGGAGTTTGTGCTGTTTTTCCTTTCAATTCCCCTGTACTTAAAGGTGACGGAAGGTCTGTACTGCTCAGGCTGCAGGTCACGCAGATGCCATGCTGGAGGGCATGCAGATTTTCTCACTGCCAGCGCACCTGATCAACATCAGCAAGCCGCAAGCCGTCATAAGCATTTTATTGCGGTTTTTCAATGTGGCAACCTTGATTGGGGAGCCCTTTTCCAGGTGCGTAAATGGTATCAAAGTGCTTAAAAGATATAAATCAAGCAAACTTTGCAATGCCATGTGCGAAGGGGCCCCATGTGTCTGATGGGCAGCAGCTGGCTCAATGTGCTTCAGGTCCAAGCTCCTGAGCATGGCCATGATGTTCATGGACGCCGTCCAGAACAGTGCTAGTGATGTATCTGGCCCTATCCGTGAGGCCCTGCACACCGTCATCCATGATGGAATAGCTGCGGCCGAGGCCGCCAGCCACCCGCAGGTGAAGCTTGGACGTTCTAAGCTCATCTGCATTGCTTCGTGTACCATCGACACAGTTCTTGCCTAGTATTGAACATTCTACCAAGGATGTGGTACATTGGCATGGCTGTGGGGTTGTGGGCCACACTTACGGGGATGCTGTGCCCTGCCAGGCCCCTTTAGCAGCACCGGCTGCTTCGCCGAGGTCATCTCCTGGGCAGAGGGAGAAGTCCCCGCCAAAGAGGGGCTCAACCGTGTCTCCGGGTCCCGAGGCGCTGGGCTTGGCAGCAAAGTGGCTAGTGCTGCTGTCCTGCGCCTCGGCCCGAGGGACGCTGCCAACACCAGTATCGGTTCTCATGAGCGATTTGGTGCAATTGCTGTACTATCACGCCCCGCCCACCCCTGGAACTCCCGTTGGCACCACGGACAGGGGCCGTGCTGGCTCTCCTGTCATCCAGGTGAGTGCTGTTGTCGCTGCCTTGTAATCTTGACTTTTTCAGGCTTGTGAAGACCGACAAGTACCAGCTGGACTTCTCTGCATATCCAAACCATCCCTTTCCATCCAAATTTGCCCCACAATTATCACTTGGAAGTTTTGATGCGTATCGAGAAGAAATGTGCACGCTCCCAGGCGTTGGTGCATGATTTGCAGGAGTGCATGGAGGCAATTAAGAAAGCCATTGGGGTGGAGGGGGCACAGCAGCTGTGGGTGCCTCTGTTGAAGCAGCACAGTGCAAACCCAGTCATCGCGCAGTGGGTGCCGCTGCTGGCTTGTTGGCTGAGCAGCGCGGCAGGGGCAGGGCCGGTGGGGCACCAGAAAATATCTGCTGAGGCCAGGCCAAAGAGCCGCAGCAGCTCGCCCAAGAAGCCCAAGGGGAGTCCTACACGGCATGGCAAGGGACAGGAGACAGAAGTGCACACAGGCGCCAGCCCTCCTGCTGCCAAGGGCAGTCAGCATGAAAGGGCAGAGGAAGAAGCCGGTGCGTCCTCCCCTCCATTATATCCTCTTCCCCCTAGCCTTCAGCCTTTCTCTAGGACCACAAGTTGTCCGTTGCACGATTGCTCTGTCTTGCAGCGTGTGGGCTTGTTTAGCAGTAACAAAGGGTCCGGTCATACGTGACAAGATGTGAAATGTGATGCCCACTTTGGCTGTGGCAGGGCTGTCGCTGGATAGAAATGCCGAGGAGGCGCTGCAGCTGCAGGAGGCAGCCATGCGCGTCGGCTATGGGGCAGCCGCACTGCCGATGTGGGAGGAGTTCCTCTCGCGATACTTCCACTACCAGGCACGGCTGCTATTTGCTGGAGAACTTAATTATATGACGCTCATTTACAGCAAGGCAATGTGTAAGTTCACGTGCGCTGTACAGCTGTTTGTGGGAGTGAAAGGAGCGGAAGGAAAGGGGTTTGCAAGTGCTATGTGTCATGCCATGGATGCTGGCTGTGCAGGAGCAGCTGGAGCCCATCACGCCATGTGCTGACATCAGCGCCCACCTGGCAGAGCTGTCCCACCTGTATGAGACCAGCTGCCCCCTGCTCTCCAACATCTACATGCTGCTGGCGCCCCTGTCCCCTGAATCACTCCCAGGTATTGTGCTTGTTATAAGTCAGAGGCCTTGGCTCAGTTCAGCCATGCAAGAGCTGGCAGTGTCATCCTTTTACAGTTGACCGTACGCTTGATTTGATTGTGCCATGGCGGCTGGGCATGGGGGATATGCAGGAAAAGTGAATGGTTGTGACAGCCCTGAAGCCAGACATTGTGTCTTGCAGGGGGCACCCCCAACTTCATTGCTGGCAACACAGAGGCGCTGCGCGCACTCATGCAGCTGCATCCCCTCAGATTGGGGAAGCCACCGAAGCCACAGATGTCTGAGGCGGCAGCGCCTCCTCCTGAGCCGGCCTCATTGCAGAGCCTGCGAAAGGCGGCCATCCCCCCTTCAGCCTATGAGGATGTTTTGAAGCAGCAGGCACGAAGCCTGTCTCTGGCGTTTCCTGTTCAGTTTAATCTACCTGGCATCTACGACTGCACCCAGGCAAAAGTTTCAAGTCAATGGCAGAGTGGCGGCATATTGCTGAAGTAATCCCAGCACAGAATATCTGCTGAGGTTTGCATTTCTGACCTTGGTTCTGGCTAAAATGTGGCAATTTATACTTAGTGCATCGAAAGGAGTGCATCGAAGATGGGAAAGAAAGGAATTTGCTGTTGTGCAGGACAATATTGCAGCTCAGCTTGCGTCGTCGGCTGACCTGCTGCGGTTGTGGTCTCACCGCCGTGAGAAGCGGCAGGCGGCAGCCACACCACCGCGCCCGGCACAGCGCTCCAGCGCTGCAGACAACAGCGACAGCGACTCAGAAGCGCCGACCCCTGCCCGGAGTGGTGATCTGGAGGACCTGCCCATGCTCAAGGTGATACCTGCTTGCACCAAAGTTGTGCCAATGATCATATCTCATGGCATTATGCACATGTCTCTGCAGGCCCTTTTGACGTGTTTCCAATTGTGCAGAGCCCCCGCATGAGCCAAGGGTCATTGGATGGCGATGTGCCCCAAGTCATCTCTCAGGTACTGCCCACCCTGTCAGCTTACAGATCAGGGATCTGTGTCCCTTGTGTCGGTTTGCATGAGTCCCAATGTGCTATCTGGACGGTGTAACTATAAATCCCGGCCACCAGTATAGGGTGCCAAATAGTCTGATGGATGGCAGGCACAAGCACGGCTATGGGAGGGCCTATCAAATATGGCAGAGCATCTGGACAACCTGAACGCTATCGTGCGCGAGCTGGTTGTCCGCCGCTACAAGCCAGCCGACATAAAAAAAATTGAAGCCGGGGAGTATGGCGACGTGAATGAGATCCCAGCAGACGAGGACCCGGAGTTCCAGTCGCAGTACCAAAGAAACAGGTGCGCCCGCATGCCCTGCAATAGCACCGCCTATTCTTCCTGCGGCGTGCAGATGTGTCAAGGTGCATGCACATTTCTTGTGTGAACGAAGGCTTGGTTGCACATGCAGGGAGGGTGCGCTTGCGGCTGCGATGGAGTTCTTGACAGGGGAGGGCTTGGCGGGTGCTGCAAGGCTGCTCTATGAGGTGGAAGTCCTGCTGCTTGGGCCACCACTTCAGAAGGGTGCCAGTGCCGCAAAGGGCGGCAAGGGCATCGCTGGGGATGCTGCAGCCGAGGATCAGGAGGTGTCCTGCAAGGCGCAGCTGCTGGCAGTTGTGGGCGAGACCATCCTGGACGAGTCCATGCCCGCAGCCGCCGTCCCATTCCTCATTGGTCTCTTCACGCAGAGCGCGCACCGCCTGCTGCCGACCAGGCCTGCCCTCAAGGTACTGCTCCATCAAGCTGCCGCACTCATCTTCTCTTTATTCTTATGCCTCGGCCTACTAATTACTATTGCTCTTATTTTATGTCTCTTCTTGTGGACCTCTGTGACGAGTCGGCTGGCCACTTGTGCACATCTTTAACATGTGCACACATGCATCCTGGCCCATGCAGAAGCTCTGAGCAGCCCTCTCCACATGTTGCAGGTGGAGCTGGTCGGCCGCTTGATGGCGGCGTTTGCCAGCCGCGGCCAGGGTGCGTCGAGGAAGGCGGAGGCGGTGGCGCTTCTGACGACCGGCATGGGCTCGCAGCAGCTGCTGGCGGAGGGGCGTCTGGCGGAGTACCACGGCTGCCTCGCCTGTGTGCTGGAGGCCGTCCCCAAGCTGCCGCCGACCGCCGTCGGCCGCCTGCTCGCCTGCTTCGATCTCGGCGGCTTCTCTGCCGCGCTTCTGCACCGCGGCACCCCCGACACCGGCCACGACCAAGTGCGCTCGCCTGCCAATCACCGCTCACCAATGTCTGCCGCCATGGGATCTATATACCGCGCGCATTACCGGCCATACTGTGACTTTGAAGGCATGACCTGAGTGACACTGTTTTTATGATGGCAGGTCCAGCTGGGCGGCCGGGAATCAGGGACCGCTGGCCCCGAGAAGCCGTCGGCGGCAGCCGCGCGCATATTGAGCCTGGCCGTGGACGCGCTTGCGGCAACCGGCGGCGAGGCGGCCGGGGTGGAGCTGCTGGGAGGCTTGCTGGCGGCGGGAGGGCACGCTGCATACTTTGACGCATGCCTGGCTGTCGTGCTGGGCGCTCGCAGTGCTGCCGCCCGGGACGCTGGGCTGATATTCTTGACCCGTCAGCCATTTGACACGCTCCCCATCGACGTCGCTGTGGAAGCTATGGTGCAGGTCAGGCGTCCCCGCCCCTGCCATGCCTACAGATACAATGACCTTTTCCGGCAAGATGAAATGATCTTGTGGCCGGAGTGAAATACGACATAGCTCGGCGCTGCTGCCTGATCAGGATCTGCTACCGCGCAGGTGACAGATGATCTGAATCAGGCAGAGTCTGCGCGGCATGAGGTCCCCTACGCTCTGCTGCAGAAGCTCGTCCAGGCACCCTGCTCGCTGTCTGCCCTGCGCCAGGTCGTCGCAACTGGCACAGGTGACTGCTTGTACCCCTTTCCATTCCCCAATGCTACAAGACTCTTTCCTTCTAATCTGCCGTTCATTGCATGCACAGCCAAGCTTTGAACTACTGGTTTGCTGCTTGGCAGGGGAGTTGCTGGAAGCCAGCAGGGATGCCCAGGGCGCATCGTGGACAGCGACACTCAGCAGCAGCGACTCACAACAAGGTGAACCGGCCGGAGGAAGCAGCAGCAGTGGTGGCGGCAACAGGGGCCCTGCTCTGCGAACATGCTCGCCCCAGGTGATGCTGCTGGCTGTGCAGCCGCGCGGAGATGCTGTGGGCCGCATCGAGCTTCTCATCGGCGCCTGCCTGCAGAGCATCCTCAGACGGTGACAACCTCTTTCCCCAATCCCTTCCCTTTCACGGCCTCACCATCTGATATGCCTTACGTAGCATAGCGGCAGACGACATGAAGATGTCAACTTCTAAGTCACATGTTGTTGCGCAGAAATGCGCTAATGAGTCTGAAATTGTGCAAGCGCAGGTTTGGGAGCGGCCTGGATGGGATATCGATGACAGAGGAGCTGACGCAGCTGCTGGCGCTGCTGCTGGAGCCGGTGGGGGGCGACCCCTGGCTGGTGGACTGGCTGTGGGCGCTCTACAAGGAGGCCCTGCAGCCCTTCCTGGTGCTGGCCGGGCCCGCCAGCGACGGCGCCGCCACGCGCCGCTTCCGCGAGTGCTGGGCCTGCCTCCCCTGGCAACGCGCCACCTTCCACTGCATCTCCCCAGGTGCCCCTTCACCATTCCCTTTCCCTCCTCTTCCCACGCCCCTCACACATCCCTTGTTAATATGACACAGAACATGACTCTTGGAAGTTATCAATGGAGGCTATTGTTGCCAGTGTTGTACTTCACGTACGGGATTACAACACCAGCAACATCATTCCTCGTTGATAATCTCCGTTGTAAAAACATCAGCCACCCAGAGGCACCAGGCAGGAACTGAGGGAGTGGCATGGGCCTCAGGGGGATTGGCGGAGCTCGGGGCATATTTATTGGCGCCGGATCGCGGCGCGCTGGACCTGCTGCACGCGCTGCCGTGGGAGCCCATCCTGCTGCGGCTGGCGCCGGCGGCTGCGTCAGGCGCGAGGCCGCTGCCGGCGGACGGCCAGCAATGGGCCACGCAGCTGACGCTGCTCGTCCTGCAAGCCCTCGTGCTGCTGCCTGCAGAGCACCTGCCGGGCTGGCTCCTTGGGCTGACCGCTCCCGCGCCGCGCGACGGCGGCCCGGCTGAGGATGCCGCGGCGGGCCTGCGCCTGCCGCACGTGATAGCAGCGGCCGATGCGCAGGCGCTTCAGGACGTGCTGTGCAACTGCGTGGAAGGGCTGCCCTTCCTGCTGCAACCCCTCGTGGATGCCCCCTCCCTCATGCAGGTCTGCGCTCATTGCATTCTTATTTTGGACGGGCACCAAGTATCTATCCAAATCCCAAGTTGTGGATACTTCTGCCCCACTATTTGGAGAAGTCATGTGTCAGTGATAGGACTACCGACAACAGTCCGCGGTCGACTTTATAATCTGTCATGATGAAAATGTCCACCAACCCCAGACGCGTCTTGACAATGGCTACTTTGGATTGGATGCAGGGGGACCCAGGTCCGAGGCTGCTCCAGGTTGCTGGGCTGCTGACTGCAGCCGCAAGAATGAGCAGTTCTGCTGCGGTGGCGGCTATGGCGGCCTCGGTCATCAATGGAATCATGTTCACGTCGGTGTGCCGCGGCTTCATCAGCAGCCAGGGCCACTCCCCTGATGCCAGCCCTTCAGAGGCACATGGCACAACAGAGGTGCAGCACTTTCATAAAATGCATTCATAGGTCAACTGTGTGCTGTGTGCAAGATTAGCAGCCAAGCTCCTGTTCTTTGCTTTTTCATGCACAACTTCATTGGGAACATGCCCTTTCATCCAGGTGATTGAATGCTGGCACCTGACTGCCGAGGAGCATTCTCTGCTGGTGACCGAATGCCTGCTACCGGTCTGCCGCGTGCATGCACCGGCCACCATGCACGCAGCCAGCATCCTGCGTAGGCAGGATGCGCACCCGGCAAACCCAGCCGGCTCCGCTGAACGCGCGGAAGCAACGCCGAAAGCCTCGGTCCCCGGTTGGCGCGCCCCGCAACTTTCGCAACTGGTCGACAGGCTGGGGCCACAATCAGCTGTAGCCAGCAATTCTCAACCTGCGAACAATAGCGGAGGCCCCCAAGCGACCAAGATGCTCCGCGGCAGCCGCCTCGCCGTGCTCGGGCCGGCGACACACGCCAGCTCCGGCACTCAGCCGCCTGCCGGCGACGAGCCAGGATGCAATCCAGAGGAGCAGTACATTGCGGCTGCGGTGCCCGCGCACGCGCTGCTGTCCTGCCTGATGGCACGCCCCAGGACAGTACTCACAGCCGACCCACTGCCCTTCGCCAACGCCGAAACGCCCCTGAGGGACCCCCCGGCGCACCGGGACGCAGACGACGGCACCGGCGCAGGATTGGACGCCGCGTCGTCGACTGCCGGCAGCGAGGCCAAGCCGGACTTCCTGGACAAGGCCATCTCCATGGCGGGGCGGCTGAAGATCCAGCGGAAGGGAAAGCGCGCCCCGACCCGGCAGCGCTTGTTGCAGGCGGAGGCGGCTGATCTGCAAACTATCCAGTCCCACATCGCTGCACTCATCGAGGTGAGCCTTCCCGTGGTACAAGTCTCAAGGGCCAAGCCAGGTCTCTGTCCACGGTTCAAACATGTGAATGGGGCAAGTTTGTTGTTCTCGTGCCGTGGATTTGAAGTGCGGGATCTCTGAAGGGACACATTGTGAGGCTGCACGTGGGAAGCTGCAGGATTCATGCCAGCGGCGAGCGGGTGATCTGCCGCTGAGCATCTTGCGCGTGGGCTTCACGTGCGCGCCCCTCAGGCGGCTGCCCCTGGGCAGCACTCTGCTGGAGGACCTGGTGCACTCCCTGCTGCTCAGCCAACCTGCCGTCGCCAATTTGCCAGCTGCGGCTTCTGCTATGCCGTCCGCAACAAATGGCGGCGCTGTTGCACGCGAGCGCAGCTACACCGAGCAGACTACCGTGGAGTCTGCAGAGCTTCCAGCTGCCGTGAGCATCCCGCTCCACCCTATGGCCTGTTTCTGGCAATGGAAGATATGCAGTTATCCTCACAACGAAATATTCCCTGCATGTTGAGCTTGCAGACATGATGCCTTCCGCTCTCTTTGTTCACCTTCTCGTAATTTAGGAAGGGGCGTTTTGCCCCGAGGGTCTTGGAAGGCAATTTAGTATATTGACAGCAGACAACGCCCTTGCAGGATGTGGACGCTCACTTAGCGGAGGCTGGGGCGGCTCTCCTGCACACACTGGAGGGGCTGGGAGACGGAGCAGTCATCCAGATATGCGCAGATGCGGCCGACGCCCACACGCCGCTGGTGCAGGCGCTAGCTTCTGAGAATGCTCGCCGCGCGACAGTCCTCGATGAGCGCGCCTCCTGGCGCCACAACGTCAGCCGTGCGCACCCGACCCCCTTTTGTGCCCCTTATGTGTTTGTTACCCAAACTTTGGCGTGTGATCTGGATTTGTCTGAGGTGCAATTGCGCCTTTTCTGATAAGAGGATCTACAAACGGGATGTTCCTGGAAGCGTAAGTTTCTTGATTGAACTTGCCACATGGCAGCACTCTAGGTACTTAATATCATCATTCACCAGCAAAATTTGCTTATCAGGCATCTGGGGTCATGCCTCTGTCTGCCAGTGTTTCTGGAACCTACTTCGTTGGGCTGCTGTGGTGGCAATAGCTAATAACAGGACAGGATCTAGAATAGACAGCAAATAGCTGCGCAAATCCTTCTGCTTGATGAGCATCGTTATCGCTGTGTTGCTTGAGGACGGCCTACCAGTTTTTTGTGAAGCAAGCATCCCAGGCGTAGTTCTCTAGTTGCTTGTGCATGGTGCAATGAGGGGTGTGTCCACTGGGCGCAGAGGTGCTGAGGGCCGCGGCGGCGGCGGAGGCGCGGCCGGGGGCGCCGCGGCTGATAGCAGCGGTGTGGCTGGCATCGCTGCTGTGGCTGGAGGACGCGCGCTGGCGCAAGCTGCGCACCGGAGGCGCGCCGACCGACGCACTGGAGAGCCTCCTTGATGCGCTCTCCCGCCGCGTGCTGCTGCTGAATCTGCCATCCCCTGCGCATGACACCGCCCCTGTCACGCCCTCCGGTGCCGGCAACGACGCGTTTGACCCGCAGCCCCACCCCTCGCAGGCCCCGGTCCGTCCATGCTTGATTCGCCCGCTTTGTGCAACCACTAGAACAACATCAGGACCCTCAATATCAATCATTAATGTCCTTTCTTATGGATTCCTTCAAGGTGTCTTCTGGCAGAGTTGTACCTTTAATTGATGTCACCTCTGTCCAGAGGGTAAAATTTGCCGGTGCAAGAGTTGTAGAATGTGTTGCAGGATGGCGGCAAGACACTGACCCGCCTCACGCAGAACTTCAAGCGCATGCTGCCGAGCGGCAAGGGCGGGGATGCTGGGGAAACGGCGCAGGAAGGCCCGGCCCCGCAGCGCAAGGGGCTTGGCCGGCTGAAGGCAAGGTTCTTGAGCAAGGAGTCGCCCACCGTGGACGTCCCACCGTCCTCCTTTGATTACGAGGGCAGCATGGGCTTTCCAGAGGTGACCACTGTCATCTGGGGCCATTTTCATTGGCTCAGCACTTGTCCGCAAAGGGGTAATTCTAGATTTGCTGGCGCATGGATCACTGTCATAGGGATCCAACAGGAGCAAGAGCAGGGCTTTATATAATACGCTCACAGGACTTGCACGCACAAAAGGTACTTGCTTCATGTCCGATATGGCCTCCAGGTGGAGTTTGTTGCGCTTAATGTGATCACGCTGTGGTGCAGGTGCAGGGCCCCCGCTTTGGGAGGCTGGATCCCATCCCTTCCGGCGATTCCGAGGCCGGCAGCAGCCGACCGCAAACGCCTTCACGTGCCTCTGAGTACGGCAGCCCGCCTGCCTCTCCAGAGGCGCGCTCTTAACACCTTTGTCTGAAATATAAGTTCTGTTGACGGCACGCTAAAATGGCTCTGTGGACTTGTTGTGGCCTTTGCACCGGTTCCTGAGGGTTGCCATGAATAGCTGATTGTGCTCCTTGATGTCACAGGAGCAGCCGCACAGGAGAGGATTTGGTGGCCTATTCGTCAGGACGCCTTCTACCAGCCTCTCTGCAGATGTACCAGGTGACTACTCTCATCTGGCACCATGTATTCATCAGCAAAGGCATGAAAAGCTTGCTGCGCAAGCGCACATGCTGATTGCTGTTTTTGTGGGGCGCGCAGAGCTTCAGCCAGGGGAGGCCCCGGCGCGGCACCGCCCGGCCAGGGAGTATGCCTCGCGGCTGGCTGGCGATGTCAAGAAGGCTCTGACCGGCGGCAAGAAAGCCGATGCAGCAGCCGCAGAAGCAGCCGCCAGGGTAAATTTTATACCTCACTGGCCAACACCCAAATTCTTGTCTCCATCCCCCTCTAGTCTTCGTAGCAATTTACTTTATACATTGTCAGTTGTCAGTGTTTATTGCAATAGACGACACTGTCGACAAAAGCATTGGTGTGTGGCGTCTTGTTGCGAAAGAGATCTTGTTAGTGCTGATGCAGGAGGCGGAGGCGGAGGCGGCTGCAGAAGTGGCGACGGACGTGGTGATACGGTTGGGGCTGGCAGCATTTGCGGTGTCGGCCTACATCAAGACCGTGCTGTGCCCCTCGTTGTCCTCCTACACGCCGCGCATGTCCTCCGCCTCTCTGGTGCGCCTGGTACCCGTACATTACATATAAAGTTGACCTCAGTTGCCTGCAGCTCACAAACAAGCCCTATGGAGACTTCGACTCCACTTGTGCCCATTTCCAGGGATGGCAGCTTGTCAACGCGGACTTGCCGCCATGTCAGAACACCCTTGCTGCCAAGGGATTCACCCTGGGAATTCTACCCGCACAGAGCAATGGCTTACATGAATGCTGAGCATTGCTCTGTGTGTGCAGGCGGCGGACCTGGCGTCGTCCGGGGGCGCGTTTGCGGCGGCGGTGCTGGGCAGCGCACAGCTGCAGCGGCAGAGCGCGTCGCTGGGGTCGCTGGCCAGTGCGAGCGCGAGTGGCACGCCGCGGCTGGCCGCCATGTCCACGCCCAGCGCCTCCCTCGACAAGCTCCAGCGCGAAGACCTGCTCATGCACGAGCTCGACCAGGCGCGGGCCCAACTTCACTTGAAACTGCACAATATGCATGAGGCCTTGCTGTTTCTGCGGATGGCAACTGTTTCCTGCCACAGCTGCTCCAGCCGATGTCATCTCAAAGTGGCAGCCGCTGCATGTTGCAAAGCATTCCTTCCGCTGTTTTGTGGCTGTTTGTCAAAGCAATCAACGGAGAAGCAAGGGGGCGGCATGCGCGCATGTGAGGGCGGGCTGCGCGCAGGTGCTGGAGGCGCGCGCAGAGCTGGACTCGCTGGAGGAGATTGCGCGCTGCCCGTTGGTGGCCGCGCGCGCGGACCAGTACCGCGGCTTCTTTGCGGCCGCCCCGCAGCTGCTGCAGCCGTCCGTAAGCGTGCGCCGATTCCAGCGCGAGCTTGTGCAGCTGCTCTTCCCGGACGCGCCCTTCCTGGCCGTCTGGGCCTGCCTCCTGCCCGCCACCGCCGAGGCTCCCAAGAAAGGCGGCGCTGCTGTTTGAGCTGGCAGTGCAGCTGTTGGGAAATGCTTAGGCGTGCATGGACCTGCGCGTATAAAAAAACAATTACATGATAGTTCTCCAGCAGGCTTTGGCCAATCTTTTGTGAGAGCCTCCAATGGCAGTCGTCAAGATTGTAGGCAGGCCCAGATGCAAATTTAGCCACGCCAGTATCGCCAAGGTACCTGACTCAGAGTAACACTGTCAGCCTAACAGCAGCCACAGCGAGCTAGCCTAGTTTTAATATATGGGAAGATTGACGTTGTGTTATCTGCCAACTGATCTGTACGTGTTTGAGACCCTATATTGTGTACAAGCGATGTGCATGCACATGTCACATGCATGCCAGGGCGCCCCGTCCCGGCTGTCACGGTGAGAATATTCAATAATAAGTTATCAGTAGTTAAACCTTATTAGAAATTTTGACTGATTAGAAAGTTAAAATCAGAAGCCCGGAAGTGCATGCATCTGCTGCATGAAGAACGGTTTTGAAAGCCATGTTTGATCACGAAGAGTCAGCAGAACGGAATATATATTCCTTGAGGCGCCCTGCTGTGTTCATCACAGCATGGATCCTAGGGGAAGCCTGTATTGGCAACTGCGAAGTTTCAAAACGTCCCCAACGAACGCTCTGGGTTTGCCGGACTCCCGTGCCTTCGTGCATACTTGCAAAGCAATTTCGACAATTTGTGGATTCCTAAATTGCATTGGATAGTCTAGAGAAACTGCTGGACCAATCTTCAAGACTTTGAGGATTGAAGATGCGGTTCATCTCGGCTGGTCTTCTTGTGCTCCTGGTAGCATTATCTGCGTCGACGGCATCGTTGGCTACACTCATTTCTCAAGAGCAAACGTGAGTGATCCAATGCCCCATCGATCCGAAGGGCTTCATTGCTTTCGGAACATCAGCCTGTATGATGCCCAGCTACAGGATTCCCAGCCTGATGTGTCATTAGTACTCGCTCATGAGTCTTGCTACCTCTCACTTTAAATGTTGTCTCGTATCAATACTTGATCCGTGCGAGAGGCACCACCGGTGTCTTCATCCACCATCTTTTCGTCTGTACTTCTTCCAAAGTAGGATTTCGCAGCGAAGAAAGCATGAAATGGCCTTCTGAAGTATCTTCCTTGAAATTTCGTGTTCTAATCTTCTCAAAATTTCTGTTTCGTGCTGCAGGGAGGATCTGACTGCAGCCAAGGTGATTCCAGATGTCATCTCAGAAATAGACCCTGCTCCTGGTGTGGCGCTAAAGATCCAGTATGGCGACACTCCCATCACAACCAAGGGCGGCCGCCTGCCCCGGCCAGAGACATTGAACGCCCCCTCTGTTCAGGTGCGCTCTTCTGCACAGCCTCCTTGTATCTCATGCTGTTTCCCATCATTGCAATTCCCATATCTTACCAAAGGGATCGTGCACGTCTGAGAAGGGCCTTGGCACATGCAGGTGACAGATCTGGTGGGCAACGTGCTGTCCAAGCTGGACCCACTGAAGCTGCAGGCAGACACCAAGTACACCCTCGTCCTGAGCGACCCAGATGCTCCCTCTCCAGCCATGCCCACCAGCCGCGAGTTCCTGCACTGGATTGTCACCAACGCCCCCTTTGGAGACATCACTAAGGGAGAGGTGGGCCACTCCTTTGCATCACCCTCTTTCAGCCTTTTACATCCCTATGATGGTAGAAGGCATGGCCGTTTACAAGATCTGTGTGTACTGTAGAGCAGCGTGACTTGCCTTTTGACTAAATCTTGTTGATCCAGGACATGTCCTGTACTCGCTACTGACGGTGCCTCATGCATCTGTTGCTGACAACGATTCTGGCGCTTCAGGTTGCTGTGCCATATGCGCCTCCCTCTCCTCCCGCCGGTGTCCACCGCTATGTCTTCTCCCTCTTCCAGCAGCCCAAGGGAACAAACCTCAATGTGAAGCCCTTCTCCTACCTGGTCTAGCTGCAATCTCACGCTGCAGAGTGCCATTTATACCTGCACGCTTGATGGATCTCCACAGATCAACGTTCTGCAGTGTATTTAAGGCACATTGAGCTGATAAGTCATGTGCCGGGCCAGGTGCCGGCCCCAGCCAGCCGCGCAAGGTTCAACACCCAGAAGTTTGCACAGCTGTATGACTTGGGCGAGCCGGTGGCGGCTGCGTACTTTGAGGTGGCTGCTCCAGGGATTGAGTAGGCGCACCGAAAGCACTGAACAGCGCTTCTAGCATTCACAGAACTCCTTGGGAATCTCACATTTACCTGCAGCACTGGCAAGAGTCAACCAAAGTTGCCAAGTTGCTGTAGGCAACTGACAGCCATGGAAAACTAAGGAAAGAACATCACAGAACCTCTAGCAATGAATTATTCTTCTATTGGGTCAGGAGATACTTATTCTCTGCTCTGTTCAGTGCTTGACAGAATCTGCAAGGGCTCTGCATGACCAAATCAAATTTCATTACAAGTAACATGTGTAGCGTGTCGTGTCAATTGCTCTGACTGTGTTCTTCTCTCTCTTTCTTGGGTCTCTGTATGTCTCGAGTTTACAGGCAGTCACAAGAACACCAGTCAGGCGCGAACTCAGTAGACACAGGCAGTCCTTGTTTTGCAGGATTCTCTAGCTGCAAAAGGGAGCTGAGCAACGTGAAAGTACGAATATAGGCCACTTTGACTAAGACACTTGTACATGGCCGTCAAATAGGCACACAAATGTTCCAAAAAAGCAGATGTTGCTCTTAGCTGACAGTCATTTCATCATGATGCAGCTACTATAGTGTCAAAGTCTCTCTGTGTAGCGCTTCTCATTCGCTGGATCATGACAATAGCAATAGCTGGAAGCATTGCTGTGGCTGCAATTGTCTTGTCTTGCACCCTACCTCTATTGCTTTCAGAGTTTCTAACAAGTTGTTGCAGTGCTGGCACAATCTCACATTGATCATTATTTGGGGCCCAATAGGCTCCTCTGACTCAAATTGAAACAGGGTCATGCCCTGCAAACCCTCATGCCTTGGTGATGCCCAAGGGTATCCGTATGTTCTGCCTGGGAATAGCAAGAGACGCCCACTGCGCCACCACACACTACTTCCTTAAAAGCTGCAGTGCAATCTGCAAAGCAATGCAACCCTGAAAATCTTCCCGCAATAATCTTTTAAAAATCTCAACGTGAAAGGGGACAGCGCGCACCTCATACACGCAGTTGACTTTCCTGGGCGCCTCCCTTGCTTTTTGTGCCTTCTGTGCTGCTCGCCTGGAAGGGAACCAAGTGAAGAAGCTCAAGAAAAGGCTTCTTCACTGAGATTTGGCGCAACATTGACAGGGCTGAGCGTGGCTACACAGATGCATGCCATGAGCTACCGTGGGATGAAGGATTTCAAGAGGTGGGAGGGCGGCTTGCCTCTGGGCTGTGTAGAGGGCATACATGAGGTATGAGAGAGCAACGACGTGCAGCACCACGACGCATAGCAACACGGTTGTTTTGCTGGGCATGTGCATGATGGGGTGGGGCATCAAACTCTGCGCCTTCTCCATCCCTGTCACAGGCATCCAGACCTGATCAGCATGCAGAGCGAGCAAAGCATGTTGCACCGGCTGCTCTTGCAGCTGTCAGCCTGACCTGTGTGCAATGTCCAGGAGCAATGTGCTAGAGGGTAACATGTGCGGCAGGCAGAGAAATGCTGGGCAGAGTCAGAGCACCTGTCAGAGCGTGTGCTCGCCCGAAGACTGCGGTGTCATGCATGTCCTGCACGGCCACCACCTTGACCTTGCTCATCCTGCCTGCGTCCCCAACACTGCACATCAGGAGAGCTCCATCACATTAATAGCATCTGCCAGTAGGCCCCAAAGCTTGATTGAGGTCGGCAGTTGATCTCCAGCACTGTCCAGCCTCACCCTCAAGGTAGTGTCAGGTGGAGAGCAGCAATTCCGCAAGGACCTCGTCTGAGACGGTGATGTTGTGGCTCCTGTGCAGGGCCTGGGCCAGCCTCGCTGCCAGCTGGTGCTTGCACTGCGCGCAAGCACAGTGCATCAGGAGCAGAGTAACATCCCCCTGCAACAGCTCAGGTGTCACATGTACTGTTTTTTCACGTGTTGTTCAGGAGAGAGGCTGACCAGAGGGTTGTCGTGGCCAACCACCACGTACAGGAAGGCTTGGCAGGAACAGTAGTGGCGAGGAAACACTATGTAGTGGTCGCTCGGCCTGCTGCCTCGCACCTGCGCAGACGCATCACACCATTCCTGATGCACAAGCTTTTAAATGTTTTAAGCTTCCTTTCAGGAGCCGCTTTGTCCGCCATGCGTGCAGTAGGCCGTCCCTCACCTGAAATACCTTGCGCTGGCTTCTCTCTGCAATGTAACACTTCACGTGGCCCTTCTCAAGCACCTGGAGCGCCCTGCTGAAGATCTTCTCAAATAGAAAATTGAGCCTGTTGGTGCCACAATCCCTGGTTAGGAACAGCCTCTTTCTTACTGAAGGACTATGGCAGACAGGGTGAATTGTGAATTGCTTGCCTGCTGAGCTGATCTGGAGTTACTGTCGATCACAGAAAATTCCTCTCAGTACACAAGATAGTCTCATCTGCGCTTGATGTGAAACCAGCTAAAAGCCATCTCAATCGTACTTGTTGGGGAACCAGATGCTTCGGTCGTACTTTCAATTTCCTGAAAGATTTCCTCTGCAACGCTGCAAAAGATTCACAAGTCTGTGTCAAGTTTCCGATTCATCAGAAAGCACTTGTGCTGTCGATCGTGAGAGACTTCTCTAAAGCTGGCCCACACAGACAATTCATTCCGTACTCTTATGCTCAGATTCGGAAACACAGATCAAAAGAAATCTCTACCTCGTCACCGAAGGTATGGGCTCATCCAGCATATCCTCACTTGCAGCTTGTGGGTAGTTGCAAAAATTCCCAAAATTGAGATTGGAGCTGTCACTGCAATGGCAAGATCGCTTTGACTGAAGTTCGAAATTGAAGTGATGTAAGCGAAGTTAAATCCAGAGCAATCATGGTGCGGTGCTGTGGATATCTACATTGAATGGTGGAAGCTTCGTCATCGGGGAGGCCACAATAGGAGCTGCAGGGTGATGTTATTGCCCAGCCTGGATTTGGGGCCGAGGAGTGGGCAATTGCAATTGCAGTGGATCCTATATTGTGATTTCGCATCGTTGTTGTAGAAGAAAGAATGAAAGCCAGTTGGTCTTGTGTTTTAACCTGTTCTAGTGGTGGGGGCCACCAGATTTCGGCGTTACGGTGGTTGATAGCGGCCTGTACCCAGTTAAGATGAGCGAGCAGCCCTCACACAGTGTAGCAATTTATTCTGAAATTGGAAGTTGGTACAATTGGCATCCAAGGGCGCCGTATAAGAGAGCGTCGCGGCTCGATCGGGCACCCAAAAACTACAGCTAGATGAAGACCCAGCAGAAGAAGGTGAAATCAATGCCATCTCTTCACGGTTAAAATTAATATTAAATATCGTTTAAAAGCATCAAATTCCTTCTCATTGCTGCTATGAAGAGGCCAGACTTTTGTGGCGTGGACTTCATCAACCTCAGATTGCCAGCTTTATCGCTGTCTAATACTAAAATATTACCTCTGACATTACAAAAGACTCCACATGTGGCAAAATCACTGATAGTACAATAACATTGCTATCTCATCCAAGGTAAAGAGCAATGTCTTCGGTTGCACACTGCAGGCAGGCAGTGTGAGCGGAGAGGCAATGGCGATGACAGCCATCGAGCCGGGGTCCTCCTCTGGGTCGGAGGACGAGGAGAAGCCGGGCTATTTTGGCCTGGACGACAGCGACATGGATGAGTGGCTGGAGAGCAGCAGCGAGGGGTCACTCAGGGCGCTGGCCGTGGCGCGGCCCCCGCAGCTGAGCAGAGTGCTGACCGCCACTGTGTGGAGGGGCGCGCGCGAAAGCCCCGGTGGAGACGCCTGCAGACCCGTGCCCCCCAACAGGTGTTGGCAACTAAAAAACCCCCCTCATGCCTGTGACCTTATCAAACCAGCCTCATCATCAGCACCTGTTTGATCTGACCCACATCTTCACAAGGAGCATTTCTACTCAGGTGAAGGTCAGACTCGGCTGCGGGCAAGTGAGACATACGAGTACAGGACCTGCGCAGCTGGATAAACAGCGATTACGTGCTGCAGGTGGGATGTGGACACGGGCTGGTTTGAGACGGTGGCGCCTAACAAGCGCTTTGGCAGCTTTGTGGACGGAGTGGAGCTGTTTGACAACGCCTTCTTCGGTGTGCCGCAGCCCGAGGCCGTCGCCATGGACGCGCAGCAGCGCATCCTGCTGGAGGCCTCCTATGAGGCCCTCCAGTTCAGCGCTCCCCGCGAGCTCTCAGGTGCGCACCCTGCCAATTTCTGCTGAAATGCATCTGGCTGCCATAAAAATCTAGCAGTCCCTGTATTTCTCCATTTTGTCACCAGGACAACTCATCATATCACGTGGCTTTAGACGGACTTCTGTCCAACTTTTTTCGCTCCGTATGGCATGTGGATTTTGATAACACCATTCAAGTGTTGCAATCGTCTCATTGCAGGGGACGCTGCGAAGAATGTGGCGGTGGCGGTGGGCATTTCCTACACGGAGTACTACCTCAACTCCTCCCACCAGCCGATGTCCGCCTACACTGCCACCTCTGGCACACTCTCCGTCGTCTGCGGCCGCCTCTCCTTCACCCTCGGCCTCAAGGCAAGCTTATCTTGTCCCACGATATATAAATGCCCAAGGAAGACTGTGTGAATGTGACCTTCGGGCGCGCTGTCATGATCCATTGAGCTGGACAGAAGGCAATTGCGGAAGGAAAGTGAATCCTAGGAGGATGATCATCATGCACCTTATATCCGAAATGGAAACCTTCATTGCCCACCTGCAGCGCTTTCAAGAGGCTATCCAACTGGATGATGAGAGGATCGTATTGTGCAGGGTCCGAGCGTGAGCATAGACACGGCATGCTCGTCATCGCTGGTGGGCGCGCATCTGGCGTGCAGCAGCTTCCTGGGGCCGGCCTGCCCGCGCGCGCTCGTGGCCGGCGTCAACCTCACGCTGCGCGCCGAGACTACCGCCGTCCTCGCCAAGGCCGGCATGCTCGCCCAGGTACATAATTTGGAGGCCGCTCATTCTTGGTCTTTATAATTTGATGGATAGTGGGCATTCTGGTATTGGTTTTTTGGCGGGAGCTTATTGCTCCCTCCACCGCACCCTCCCGAACTTGGCATTGTGAGGGTGCCTTCTATGGCACTCTGCCTCTTGCTCTTTGCATATACCTCTGCTGTCACGCGAACTCTGCGCTTGCCACCGTGATGACGCCATGCAGAGGAATGTCTCGCAGCAAATATTCATCGTGATGCAGTCTTATTGTACTTCCTTTTGTGCTTGAAAGGACCCAGATTTGTGTATCTTGCTCTTCGTTGCTTGAAAGGGACAGGTCACCTATCCGGGAGATGAGGGGACAACGTGCATGCATGCAGGACGGGCGGTGCAAGACGCTGGACGCTGGCGCGGACGGGTACATGCGTGGGGAGGCGTGCGTGGTGCACCTCCTCGAGGCCTTCGAGCCCGCTGAGCTGGCGGCGTGCCACCTGGCGCACGGCGCCCTCATCCTGCATGGTACCGCCGTCAACCAGGACGGGCGCTCCAGCTCTCTCACGGTGCACCACCTCCTCTGCTCTTTTCTAAATGCAATTTTCCTGCGCGCATCCTGCATCAATTCAGTGCTTCGCAGTAACAATGATCACATCTTACAAACCTGTCTGGAGCCACCTGAGGCTCACTGGTCTCAACACCAGTCTGTCACTGTCCAACTTCACATGGCTCCTATCTGATGTGGGAGGACATGTGAGGACATGTGAGGACTGATGAGAATATTGTTCTGTTTTCAGGCCCCAAATGGCCCTTCCCAACAGCAGGTCATCCGCGCGGCCATGGCGGCCGGCGACACCGCGGCCGCGCAGCTGGATATCCTGGAAATGCACGGCACCGGCACAGGCCTGGGAGACCCCATCGAGGTGATCATCCTCCCACACACCCACCTGCCTTATTGGTGCAGCTTTTCAGTACGAACACTTGCGACAGTGCTCAGGAGAAAGCCACACTCCCTGCCATATATTGGAAGCAGTCTACAGCTACAGAGGGCCTGTAAACATGTGCATGCCAGTTCTTCGAGTGGTGTGAGGGCTGAGAGGGTGTTGCATACGTGCAGGTGGGCGCGGCGTTCACGGTGCTGCAGGTCCCAAGAGAGGAGGCGGGTGGAGTGCCGCTGGAACTGCAGGCGGCCAAGTCGCGGCTGCTGCACACGGAGCCAGCGGCTGGCGCGCTGGGGCTGGCCATGCTCGCGGCGCGTCTGCAGGGCATGCCCTCCCACCACACCCTCCACCTGCGCTCCGTCAACCCCCACGTTGCTGCTATCTTCCAGGTTCGCGCGCCCCCTAGCAACATCACTGATTTTGAATTGATATCTTCATGGGTACATGCGTCACTACTGGAAAAATATCGGTTCTGTACTTGTGGTTCTTGATAACTTCAACAGCCTTTTGAATGCACTATCAGTTAGCAAGACGGAAATGGTGTTCATGGCTCTTGTGCATTTTGTCTAGGCTGAAATGCAGGCCTTGCAGCAACTGCAGCTTTGCTTGCGGCTCCACAGGGACACTGACTCAAGAGGCACAAGCAGCACATGACGTGGCTGAACTTCGGAGTTGTAAGACAGGATGGTGCTGTGCTGGTGCAGGGCTATGCGAGCAAGGGAACCTCCAGGGGCTGGCAGGTGCGGCGGGCAGCCTCGGCCATGCCGAGCCGGGAGGGGGCGCGCGCAGGCGTCAGCTCTTTTGCGTACCAGGGCACCAATTCCCACGTCATTGTTGGCGGCACCTGCGATAGCCCGGCTCGTGTGGACCTGCGGCAGAGGCAGTGGCAGCGCCGAAGGTTCTGGTTCCAGGTGCTGCGCCTTCGTCTAGCTGCCTCAATTATGCCTGCCCGTCCTGTATTGGCTTTTTCCCTTCAATAGTTTCACCAGCAGCTTGGTGCTTAGGAATTTCATGGGCTTCTCAAGCTTTCTTTACCACCTGGTGTCCTTTCCTTCACCAGCCCAATTTACCTGCAATCCTGCCGTGGAAGACTCGCCAGTGCCATTAGCAGGCTGCTGCTGATAGACGCTCAATGAGTCAGGGGCTTATGTGGCGTTTCAGGTGACGAGTCACCCTCTGCTGTCGAGCGTGCGGAGAGAGGCGTCGGGGCCGGCGGCGGTGGCGGTGCAGGCGCAGCTGGGGCGGCCGGCGCTGGGTTTCCTGTGGGACCACACCGTGCAGGGGCGTACCATCCTGCCCGGCGCCGCCATGTGCGAGATGGCCGTGGCTGCCGGCAAGGTCCGCACATTTTCAACATGCCTGCCATGAAAACCCTAGAATTGCCTCCTGTCTCTGCCCTCGGCTCTGAGCTAAGCCCAGCTCGCAAATCTGCCCGGTTCAGGGGAACTGTGAGACTTTCCAGAGGGGCCTGTGCCCATGCCCCAGACCACAACAAGTCGGACTGCCATGCACCACACATGAACAACCAAACAGCATTTTATAGACTGCACTGAGATGACTGCTCAGAGAGAGACATGGCTGGCGTGCAGGTGCTGTTTGGCATGGAGACGGTGGAGTGCGAGGTGGCGCTGACGTCAGCAGCCATACCGGCCTCCATGGTCCTCGATCTTGGCTCCAGTCCAGTAGCTACCCTGCGAGTCAACGCCCAGACTGGCATTGCCGAGGTGCGCTCTTACAGCCCAATCAGTCCCATTCTGCATGCTTGCCATCTTATTGTGCACTTGTCATGATGTGCTTTGCTGCATTTCAGGGTGAGGCATGGCTGCGCACAGGTTCTTTCTGGAGGCCAACCAGCTGGCAGGCAGCTGCTGCACATGCGCGGGCAGCTTTCCCAGACATACACCCCTGCCCCACCCCTGGCGCTGACTGGAGCAGCAGAGGACAGCTCAGCAGCAACAAGGACCCCCGCAGCAGGTGAGTCGACGAGCCTTGGTAAGGGGCGGGGGGTCCTTGGTGAAGGAGCGGCAGCGGGGGGACCGAGGAGCCAGATCAGGCGGCCGGGGGTGGTTGCAGGGGTGGATGCGCGGGGTGGCTGCGCCGACCAGAGCTTCTGGGTGCACCCGACCGTCGCGGATGCTGCCATACACGCCGGCGCGGCTCTCAGGGGCAGCGACCAGACCGGAATGATGGTGTCTGTCTCCATCGGACACTATGGGCCGCTGGCAGCCATGCATGGTACGTCTGTTTGCCTCCAGTCCTAGAATCGTGTGCAACTTGTCCTTCAGCTATATCGTCGATTCAATTTTTGTTACAGTGCTTGGCTGCCACATGCCAGGTGCTGGGTTTTGGCGATCTGTGACTATGCAACTAGGGTGCATCAAGAAATCGTTAAATTTTATGTGCTGCAGGTGACCGTGGCCATGTCAGCATACAGCTGGACAGCGAGGCTGCAGATGGCACAGTGCGCAGCGCTCACAGGCTTTTCGAGGCGCCTGGCGGCTCCGTTTTGAGCATGGGCGACATAGAGGCCCGACCCTTGTCCAGCAAGGCAGCAGCACCCACAGCTGCCAGAGCAAAGCCCATCCCATCGATGTCCACTCGCCAGGTGCGCCCGCACCAATCCCACTTCTCGCAGAGGAGACAGCGACTGCATTACCTGGATTCTTAAAATAATTTTTATTTGTGCCTCTGTGCAGCAAACCTTACCGGAGAAAATGGTCCATGAAAAGAATCCAGCATGTCATGCATGGTGTCTCTCAGGTGGCTGCACCTCCTCAGCCAGTGGCGGACATTGGTTGGGTGGCTCCTCTGGAGCCAGTCGTGAGCACAAGGCAGCTGAGGCAGCAGCTGCCGCCGGTGCCGGCCGCATTTGCCGAGACCCTGGCACGGCTGCCTGTGCACAACGCGCTGCCGGACGGCTTTGATGAGGCCGTGGACGGCTTTGAGGCCTGGGTGAAGCTCCTTCTGCTAGACGCTGTCCAGCGCCTGGGCTTCTTCACTCGCCCGGGGCAGGTGCGCAGAGAATGCCGTAATTTGCCTGTACTTTTATCTTGTGTTTTGCATACATGCACCTATTGAGCCCTGCTAGGCCGAAGTTTAGGGGCCAATCATCATAGACCTTGCATGAGATCCCATCGAAATATGGCACCCGCCCAGGGGCTGCAAGCACTTTTACTCAATGATTTTAGGAATTGCAGAGTTCCTAGTTTGGTGTTTAAGACTGGAGCGAAGGCAGAACCCTGCAGAAAACAAGGCTCTGCTGTGGCGGCAGGTGGTCATTGTTGCTGAGATGATGAAGCGGATCGACGCGATGCACGGGCGGCTGACGCTAGAGCTGCTGGACATCCTGTGCGCGGCCGGCTTCATCCAGTCACAGGCGCCAGGCAGCTACGCGGGCTCAGACCTGCTCGGCAGCGCAGAGCTGCTGGCATCGGTCGCCGACATCGGCGCGCAGAAGAACAGACTGGAGACTCACTTGGTGCCAGACCTGGCGTCCAATGTGGAGCTGGTGTGGGTGTGCATGCAAGCGCTGCCAGACATCCTCACAGGTGATTTAGTACCCCAGCCATCTGTGTTCTTGCGCACATCTGTCTGAAGACAGTGTCATCACTTATTGTAGTCAGGAAGACAAATCTGTTTAATCTACATCAAGAAAAGTAAAGCTCTGTGCAGAGCCCCATTTTGTGGCTGAGAAAGGGCTGGCGTGGGTGCAGGCAAGGTGAAGGTGCCGGATGTCATGTTTCCGGAGGGGTCACCGCATTTGGTGGAGCCAATTTACAAGAACCCAAAGCTTTCAGCGCCCTTCAACGTCCAGTTGGCCGCCGCTGTGCGCACCTATGTGGAGGACCGCCTTCAGGTGCACCCGCCACTCTGGCAGAGCGAATTCTTACCACAGAAACACATTTCCCAGTCCTCATTAAACCACAGCATCATCTGAATGATCTGAGGATGAGGACAACAGCCTTGACTCTTCAAAAAAGCTGGAGAGGTTGTAACTAGATTAAAATGGTGATGAATGGTGCTGAAATCTGTCTTTGCAGGTGATGCCTGCTGGGCAGAGGGTGAGGATTGTGGAGGTGGGCTCTGGCTCTGGCGGGACATCAGTCGTGGTCATGGCAGCGCTGGCGGATTTGGGCGACAGAATAGAGTTCATCTACACCGACATCTCACCGCAGCTGGTCGCCTACGGGCGCAAGACCTATGGGCAGGACTTTCCTTTTGCGAGCTTCCGGCTGCTGGATGTGGAGAAGGATGTTGAGCCCCAGGTGGGTTGCTCATATTCCTTCTTGCATTCTCTTTAGTTCCTTGCAGCGTGGTTGTCAATCATATCAGTAATCCCAAGTTACCCTGGTAGCTTACCTGCATTGGCCTGTGAGATCTTTGACACTGCGGGAAGGTCCCACATAAGGTGCATTTGATTAGGGATGGGTTCTGGGGTGTTGTGCAGAAGTATGCGCTGAGATCCTATGACATCCTCTTCGCTACCAACGTGCTGCATGCCACTCGGGACATGGAGACAACCATCCAGAACTGCAAGGCTCTGCTGCGCAAGGGCGGGCTGCTCATAGCCAACGAGCTCACCACAAAGACGGAGTTCCTGACGCTCACCTTCGGCCTTACTGACGGCTGGTGGCTCCACGATGACTCAGTCCTGCGCATCCCCGGCTCTCCCATGCTCAGCAGGCAAGCTCTAGAGCCCACTGCCCTCCACACAGATTCTTCCCTGCATGGACATGCTTTGTCCTGGCAGGGCATGCCAGGCGCCAGCAATGCTCAATTCTGCCTGCTCATATACCCAATGTAGCGAGCTTGCTTGTGCCTCAAGGGCAGCATTGACAAGATCAGGGGTTGACATGCAGGGAGGGCTGGACAGAGCTGCTGAGGAGTCAAGGCTTCGACAGCGTGGTGCTAGCCGGAGCTGCCACGGCGGCGCCCCGGCTGCTGTCAAGGCAGACAGTGGTGGCGGGGCTCAGCGACGGAGCCGTGCGCATATTTGAGAAGGAGGACGCCCCTGTTAGGATGCACCTGCCGGACGCCACCTCACCCCTGCCCCCGCTGTTCATGCACAGCGTCGCAGCCCTGCCGCTCAGGCAAGCCACCCTCTGCCCTCCCAGAGTTTGTGTTTTCTCTTGATATCTCTTGTATTCGTGTTCGTCAATGAACCTGACAAGGGGAGGCATCTGGCTGGTTCCAATTTCTTTGAGTTGCAGCGTGAGTTCGATGAGTTTGCCATTTGCCTTTGCATCACACCAAGCAGGAAAGCCTGTTGCAATAGGAGGTTCATAGCATACTTCCACGGGAGAATAAGAGTCAGGCATCGGATCAGCCCCAAGCTGGCTGCAGGCAATCAATGTGAGTTACTGACTGAGGTACTTCAAATGCATATGTTGGCTGGCAGGGACAACACGGATGAGACTCTGGAGGGCGCGGTGCGGCGCTTTGAGGGGTGGTGCCGGCTGCTATTATTGGACGCGGTGCAGCGCGCCGGCTTCTTCCGGGCGGCCGGCCAGCGCGCCGCCATGGCCGACATCGTGCGGTTGAACAAGCGCGCCGCGGGAGCCGCCGGGCACGCACGCATGGTCGAGGCCGCCCTGGACATCCTTCTGGTGGCCAGCTTCATCAGGCATCGCACTGTCTCATACTCTCGTTACCCAGCATTCTGAGTCCATCTCCCTTGACTTCACCCCTTGATGACCCTTAAAGGTCATCCTGCGCCCACTGAGATTGATCCTCAGAGACATGCTGCTTCAGCAATTCCAATGTTCTTCGAAGAGTGGACAATATTAGCTAGCATATGTTAGCTAGCATACACATTTTAATTGCGCAAATGCTGATTCCTGGATCATTTACAGGCGCATGGAGAGTGGGGACTGGACGGCCACAGAGCTTGTGGATGATGCCGTGACAAAAGCCGGCATCGCAAGCGTAGAGAAGACGGCGGCTGACCTCTCCAGCGGAGCCGGCTCGCCGATAGCCACCAACATCCGCTTGATCGGCGTGTGCATGCGCGCATTCCCCGACATCTTGACAGGTCAGGATTTCTTTGGCGCACCTTGCACTTTTCTTAAGACAGCATTGCGGGCATACCATTCCGATCAAGAGAACAGGACAAGTCTAAATTCTGTCTTTGACCATGCGTGCAGGCAAGGTGAAGGTGACGGATGTGATGTTCCCCGGCGGCTCGCCTGAGTTGGTGGAGCCCATCTACAAGAACGAGATACTCTCAGCGCCCTTCAATGAGCAGCTGGCCGCAGCCGTGCGCGCATATGTGCAGGACCGGCTTCAGGTGCGCACCTCTCTTTTCCCTGGCGCACACATTCAGGCTGCTTGTGCTACTTGCGCCACTTGACCGGGAAAGCTCGATTCAATGCCTATGAAGTAAAAAGGCCGCAATCCTCATTCTTTTGATCCTCTGCTAGGTGCTGCCTGCCGGGCAGAGGGTACGAATTGTGGAAGTTGGCTCGGGATCTGGCGGGACATCAGCCGTGGTCATGGCTGCTCTGGCGGATCTAGGGGAGAAGGTTGAATTCGTATATACTGACATCTCTCCACAGCTGGTCGCTTACGGCCGAAAAACCTACGGGCCCACATATCCTTTCGCCACCTTCAAGCTCCTGGACGTGGAAAAGGACACCGAGGACCAGGTGAGATCTTATCTGGTGCATGTTTCAAAGAGAAATATCATTTGTGCACATTGGGAGTGTTCATTCCCACATGGTAATGCTTGGTGCGCGCTCATGTGTCTAGCATTGGCTTGTGGGTCTCACAGACACCCCATCTCACTGGGCACCCACTGGGCCGAATGTGGCGCAGGGATACAAGCTGGGAGCCTACGATGTCCTCTTTGCCACGAACGTGTTGCATGCCACGCGGGACATGGGAAACACTCTGCAGCACTGCAAGGCGCTGCTGCGCAAGGGCGGGCTGCTGATCGCCAACGAGCTGTCCACCAAGACCGAGTTCCTGACGCTCACATTCGGCCTGACCGACGGCTGGTGGCTGTACGATGACTTGGAACGCCGCATCCCCGGCTCACCCATCCTCAGCAGGTCCAATTCCCGTTCTATTTCAACTTCAAATATCAACTCAAAATGAAAATCAAATGTAACCACGGGTCCATGGCTGCTTTCAATAAACCCCTGGATTTCTGTTGCTACTTGTTGCATGCATGCGAGTCCCAAGCTTTGGGGCTCATGGACACAACCAAGAGCTTCTCAACGGAAGTTTGTGTTTGGATGCCTGGCAGGGATCTGTGGAGAGAGCTGATGGCAGAGCAGGGCTTTGGGGCGGCCGTGATTGCGGGCGAGGCGGCGGATGCGCGGTGGCTGCTGTCGCGCCAGTCTGTTGTGGTGGGCGTCAGTGATGGCAGCATCTTGGCCAAGCCGCGCCCGACGCAGCCAGTCAGCCTCCCCGCCGACCTACCCCCGATGCACCCCCAGCTTCTCGACAGCTTCCACAGCCTCCCGCTTCGCAACAGCCTGCCCCAAGGTGCAATTCTTGGGAAGTGCTTCTTCTGTTATATGGGCACCAAAGTCCGACGGCGTCCTTAACCCAAGATTGGAGTTTGAATGCCCTGCTGATTCATGCACATGGTGACTTTCTGTGACCCTGGATACCCATTTTCAGGATGCCCTGCTTGAGGATCTAGCAAGAAGTGTGAGCAGAGCAGCAAAGGGCACATGCATGAATGCATGCATGCATGCGCAGGCTTTGATGCGGCGGTGGCAGACTTTGAGCGCTGGGTGTGCCTGCTGCTGCTGGACGGCATGCAGCGGGCCGGCCTGTTCAGGACGCTGACTGAGGCCCACACGCTGGACAGCCTCAGGGGCCGCGTTGCATCAGACTATGCGCGATTCATTGCCGAAGCTCTGGCCATCCTGAAGCAGCATGGTGTGAAACTTGTGTACCCTCCTCTCTTGTCTCCAGCCAGCTGCATGCAAGTCACACATGTTTCAGCGTGCCTGCACCTTCACTCAAGGCTTGCTTTGCTGCAGACCTGTTGATGTGAAGCGCTCTTCAACAAGCTTTTCATTTGGACACTACTCTGGATCAGTCATGACTTGAAATCGATTTCAAAGCAGCTGAATAAAATCTGGTGCCCAGGGTTTGTGGAGCTGGGTGCGGGTGGAGAGTACACAGCGACCGAGAGTATGAGCAGCCCAGAGACCGCAACCATCCTTGCAGACCTGGACGGCTATGGGCAGCGCTTGGCTGAGGGCGCTGCTGTGCCTCTCGCCACCAACATCAAGCTGGTGTCAGTCTGCATGCGCGCCCTGCCAGAACTCCTGTCGGGTGTGTTGCTGCATCTCTTGACTGCTGTTCTCCTGCTCACCATACAATTCTGCAGCTTGTCTGCAGACGCACCTCGCCTATGGCAGCACGTAATAAAGCAAGTGCGCGGTGCTGTACACCTTGCCATTGTGGCATGCTACGGCTCCTGGGGCTTTGGCGCTTGACAGAGGATCGGGTGGGTGCGCGCAGGCCAGGTGAAGGTGACGGATGTGATGTTCCCTGGGGGATCGCCTGAGCTGGTGGAGCCCATCTACAAGAACCCGCTCCTCTCAGCGCCCTTCAACGAGCAGCTGGCCGCCGCCGTGCGTGCCTATGTCCAAGACCGGTTGCAGGTGCGGCATCTCAGTCTTGCTGTATTTCCTCTGGGGCACATGACTGGCACTGTTTCAAGGTATGCAGTCTCCTCTGCAGATAGCAGGCTGAAGACTGCACCAAGGAGAAGTGTTCAAGATGCCAGTTGGTACTGTGCAGGTGATCCGATCAGATCAGAAAGTCCAAATCGTGGAGGTTGGCTCAGGCTCTGGTGGGACATCAGTGGTGGTCATGGCAGCGCTGGCGGATTTGGGCGACAGACTAGACTTCGTGTACACGGACATCTCGCCACAGCTGGTCGCCTACGGCCGCAAAACATACGGGCCCACGTATCCGTTCGCCACCTTCAGGCTCCTGGACGTGGAAAAAGACACTGAGGATCAGGTGAGCTTTTGCCTCTTCTGGGCTTTTTCTTCATCTGGTATTCAGTTTTGTGGCGGTATTCCCATGCAGTGACCTAGAATGCAGCTGGCAGCTCATGTAAGAAAAAATATCACCAAACATCTGCCGAGTGTTTACCATGCCTGGGGTTCAGGGCTTCGGCATTGGCCACTATGACGTCCTCTTTGCCACGAACGTGTTGCATGCCACGCGGGAGATGGGCAACACGCTGCAGCACTGCAAGGCGCTGCTGCGCAAGGGAGGCCTGCTGATAGCCAACGAGCTGTCCACCAAGACCGAGTTCCTGACGCTCACTTTTGGCCTGACCGACGGCTGGTGGCTGTACGATGACGCGGAGCGCAGAATCCCCGGCTCTCCCATTCTCAGCAGGTGTGGTGCAACCCTTGACTTGGACCAGAATTGACAAATTTGCAAGGAAACTTCATTCATTTTTTCAAATGGACATGCGGGTAATGGTGGGGTTGTGTGCTAAAGGCACCATTTGAACAACAGCAGCTGCAGCATCATGCGCGCTGTTATCAAAGTGCACATGCTGAAGTTCTGTTGCTGCCTGTCCACAAGAAAGGATTGCTCAGCAAATGCAGCAGGCATAAAAGCACCAAGATTGAGCATCATGGCTCAGTAGAAGAGCTTGTTAATATGCAGGGAGGGATGGAAGGCGCTGATGCTGGAGCAGGGCTTTGATCCGGCGGTGTGCGTGGGCGAAGCAGATCAGGCGCTGCCGGCTCTGCTGTGCCGCCAGTCGGTCGTGCTGGGCGTCAGTGACGGCCGCGTCATGGCCAAGCCGCCGCCCACCAAGCCCGCGCAGCTGCGCGCCACCATGCCGCAGCTTCCCCAGCAGCTACTGGACGGCTTCCAAGACCTGCCCCTGCGCAACGACCTCCCCACCGGTACCAATTTCCTTTGCCCTTCCCTTCCCGATCATTTTGCCAAATACTGATCCTGCCAATCAACTACTTCTCTCTGGCTGCACATGTGCATGTGCTCAGAATCTGCGCATGTATGCCTGCTTATGTTATACTGTTTCCAATACTCACAATTTCCGCAGAGTTTTGCGTCATTTCTCTTCATCCTGAATACGGATTGAGCTGTAGAGTAGAGTAGAGGACAGCTATGTCGCGTGTGGCAGCGTGAGAAGCGAGTTGCATGAATTGTGCAGGGTTTGATGCGACAATAGTGGAGTTTGAGGAGTGGGTGGGCCTGCTGCTGCTGGAGGCGTTGCAGCGTGCCGGCCTCTTCCGGGCGGCCGGCCAGCGCCACACCGCGGCCGACATGCGCGCGGCCGTCCGCCCCGACTTCTCCCGATTCATCGTCGAAGCCGTCGACCTCCTGCGCAATGCTGGCAAGCGCACTTGCCATTCCCTCATTATGTGACATGGCAGACTTTGCTGAAGCATGCCAAGTTAGGTGCCAATAGCTGCTCGGCCCATCATAAGCATTTTTTCCAGGTGGCTTCCTGTGCTTTCATTGCTGAATGGCCAAATGCTGCTGTAACAGCGGACGGGACAAATGATGAAGAAATGCACAGCAGTCAAATGCAGTAGACTACAATCTATCTCGTTTGTGTTAATTGGAATTTCATTGGGCAGGGTATGTTGAGGAGGTTCAGCCGGGCGAGTTTGTGGCGACATCAGAGGTGAGCAGCGCAGCCACTGTTGCAGAGTTGGGCAGCCTGAAGGAGACCGGCAAAGCACTGGCGAACGGCGCGGCTGCAGCCATCGCCACCAACATCAAGCTGCTTTCAGCCTGCATGGAGGCCCTGCCAGACCTGCTATCGGGTGCACCAGTCTACCTATGCCCGCCCTCCTTCATACTTTCCCTTTCTGTCATATCAAATGCGCGCCTGCAGGGCATATGATGAGGTTCCTTGCTGGTGGGTGTCATGGTGCCTAGCTGCTCAGCAAAGCAACCTTTCTTGGGCGCAGGCAAGGTGAAAGTGACGGATGTGATGTTCCCTGGGGGATCGCCTGAGCTGGTGGAGCCCATCTACAAGAACGAGATACTCTCAGCGCCCTTCAATGAGCAGCTGGCCGCAGCCGTGCGCGCCTACGTGCTGGATCGCATGCAGGTGCGCGTTTAGCCTCCACTGCTCTGCATGGCGACATTTTACCGCCAATCTGCGCCTGGTTGACTGTGGATTGAAAGATATGGATAGAAAGGTGACAAGAGAGGCAGTTGCACTGGAGTGAGATGGCTGTCTTTGCAGATGCTGCCCGCCGGGCAGCGGGTGCGCATTGTGGAGGTGGGCTCGGGATCTGGGGGGACATCGGTCGTGGTCATGGCAGCTCTGGCAGAGTTGGGCGAGCGTGTTGAGTTTGTGTACACGGACATCTCACCGCAGCTGGTTGCCTACGGGCGCAAGACCTACGGGCCCACTTACCCGTTTGCCACCTTCAGGCTCCTGGATGTGGAGAAAGATGTTGAGCCCCAGGTGAGACCAACCATCCGAGTGAAGCACCCCACCATGTCAATTGCGTGAAAGTGCTCACTGAGAGTGTGGACAATCAAATCAGATGGGGGCCATCCAGTACCATCCTCAGATTGCATGCGTGCTCGATTGCCTGTCACCGACCTTGACTCACAAGTTTAGCACCCTTTGTTCGCAGGGGTATGGCATCGGGCGTTATGACATCCTCTTTGCCACCAACGTGCTGCATGCGACGCGCAACATGGAGGTCACCATTCAGAACTGCAAGGCGCTGCTGTGCAAGGGCGGCCTGCTCATAGCCAACGAGCTGTCTGCCAAGACTGAGTTCCTGACGCTCACTTTTGGCCTCACGGAAGGCTGGTGGCTCTATGACGATGTCCAGCGCAGAATCCCAGGCAACCCGTCTGACCCTCCCTCCCTTGTTTTCTTTCCCACCCTCTCACAGAAGACTCAAGCCGTCATGTTGCCATGCAAAGTGCTGATTGTGCTCATAATGTGCTATTTTGCTTCAAATTTCCCTTCTCTTTTCTTTTTTCTTTTTCCTGTTTTGCTGGCATTTTTTGTACTTTTGCAATGTAACTTTGCAATTGCAAGACATGGGCTTGATATTTTATATGGGTGCACATGCAGGCTCACCCATCCTGAGCAGGCAGGGCTGGCAAGCTCTCTTGGCAGAGCAGGGCTTCAGCAGCGTGCTAGTGGCCGGTGAAAACAAGCCGGCGCCAGCGCTGCTGTCCCGGCAGTCAGTCATTGTCGGGGTGAGCAACGGCGCCATCCGAATCGCGAGACATAAGAGCAAGAAGGCGGCTCCTGCTTCCAAAGCAGCCGCAGCTGCCGCCGTCAAACCGAGCCTTGCAGCTCCCCAGACCTCTCGTGCACCTCCAGCCACCGCCTCTGTTGTGCAGGTGTGGAGATGCACACTTGGCTAATATGAAAATCCGCCGTCTTCATCGCTGCTTCATGCTCAACACTGCTGGTCTGCATGCATCCAGGCATGTGGAGGAATACTTGCATAATGCACATCAACTGCCCCGGCTATTTAGTGCTGTGGAAGCTTTTCGATATTTTCATGCATGAATGGATAAATGCCGAGTGCCCCGAGTTACGATCATTGCAGGAGTTGCAGGCGCTGCTGAGCGGCCTTGTGGGAAGCCCAGTGCCGGCAGATCAGCCGCTGATGGAGGCGGGACTGGACTCCATCGGAGCAGTGGAGCTGCGCAATGCAGTCAGCGAGAAATTTGGCATCGAGCTGCCGGCCACCGTCACCTTTGACTACCCCACCGCCGCTGACCTGGCACGCTTTGTCATGCAGCGCTCAGCCCCTGCTGCTGTCACTGCTGGGGAGCAGCCATCTGCGACCTTCCAGGCAAGACTCCTGACAGTACCTCACCTCACTGTATAACAGCAGAGTGCGGTTCAACTGCCATACGGGATGCAATTTGTTTTATGTCTAGGCTCGGGTGAAGTGATCTTGGAGAGTAAAAGGCCTGTGTGCCGGGTGCAGGGGCAGCAGCAGCAGGCAGGCGTCTCTCATGCGGCTGTAGCAGAGCAATTGCAGGCCGCTATCAGCGAGCTGCTGGGCTTCACAGTGCCTCTTGACCAGGTATTAAATCTCACGCAATTTCATTCATCCATGCATGACCTCTCTGGGGGTGCACCAAGCGCCGAAAGCAAAAATCTGATCATTGTACTTCTGGATGCCGCAGCCGCTGATGGAGGCCGGCCTGGACTCTATTGGCGCTGTGGAGCTGCGCAACGCAGTCAGCACCAAGTTTGGCATCGAGCTGCCCGCTACAGCAACCTTCGATTATCCTTCCGCCGACGCACTCGCCCGTTTTGTGGTCGGGCAGACAGCTCCTGTGGACCAGTTCTTTGTGGGCCAGTCGTTTGGGCAGCAGCAGCCGGCACAGGCAGTTACCCAGCCCATGGTGGATCAGAAGCACATTGCTGCTCAGTTGGCTGCCACGGTCAGTGAACTGCTTGGCTTTGAGGTGCCTGCTGACCAGGTGAGAGCTTATTTCTCACTTCTTGCATGCAAATCTTCCCTTTTTACCCCACCTGAGCTCAAAAAGCCATATGTCGGAATTGGCTGCAATCATGCGCCCTTTGGAGCGATGACTGCTGTAAGATCCTGTGTGACTGTCTGCAGCCGCTGATGGAGGCCGGCCTGGACTCAATTGGAGCGGTGGAGTTGCGCAATGCAGTGACAGCCAAATTTGGCGTCGAACTGCCGGCCACCGTCACCTTTGACTACCCTTCAGCCACCGCACTGGCAGGCTTCATCGCCAGCAGGACAGCCGCCCCGGCTGCTTACAGCGGCAGGGAAGGGGACGCTTGGGCTCAGCCCACCATGGTGTCTGTGCCAATGCCCAGCAGTGGAACGTTTGTGCAGCAGATCGCAGACGATCTTCTGAGCGTCGTGACAGGTGAAGGCATGCCCGTCTACAGGACACAGGCAGCCTGATAATTGCTGCTCCTGTTGAAGAACAGTGAAAAGGTAGTAGTTGATATGGAACTAGCCATCTCATCGCTGTGCCTGACCAGGCTGTTATGTGGACAATTTCAAGGACCGCATGACAGTCAGGCTGTGGCAGATCAAGCGTCAACACCCACTATTTATCCAAGACACGGCCGATGATTCTGCAGGGCTGCTTGGGGTGGAGGTCTCAAAGGACCAGCCTCTGATGGAGGCGGGCCTGGATTCCATCGGAGCGGTGGAGCTGCGCAACTCTGTCAGTGCCAAGTTTGGCGTGGAGCTGCCGGCAACGGTCACATTTGACCAACCCACAGTGCAGGACTTGGCCCAGTTCCTCGCAGGCCGGGTTGCGCCGCCGGCCGGGCAATTTGCCGTTGGGGCGGTGACCCACGCCCTCCAGACCGGCCCGGACACTCGCGCCCTCACCAACAGCATCACCCAGGTGCAAACTCATAACTGCTTTTTCCTTTTGTTTTTGTTGAATGTTTGTGCATGCTTTCCCTGACATTATGCACCCTTCATACTGTGCACTTTCTGGTGGATGATCGACCCTGACAGAATTGCTAGCCCTGTATATGTTGGTGAAGAGGACACGAACTGATGTTGTCTTTCATTGGGATTTTTTGTTGACTGTTGATTCTCTGTGTGAGTAAGTTGCCCTTTGCAGTCTTTCAATTCCTTGGTGAGAAGCAATATAAGAGGGATAAAATTCAAAGTGCATTGTCCATTCGCAGGATCTGTTGGAGCTGGTGTCGGGCCTGCTGGGGTCTGGCATAAGCAAGGACGAGCCGCTGATGGAAGCCGGCCTGGACTCCATTGGAGCGGTTGAGCTGCGCAATTCTGTGACCGCCAAATTCGGCGTGGAGCTGCCGGCGACGGTCACCTTCGACCACCCCTCGGTGGCGGCCCTGGCTGAGTTTGTGGCTGGCAAAGTTGCGCCGCAGCAGGCAGTCGTGCTGCACCCCCAAGCTCTCACTGCTGCTGACCTGGGCGCCCCCGCTCGCCAGGCATGCCCTCAAAACTGCTCGTTTTTTGCAGGATTAAAATGGATCAGTTGTCACATTATGGCCTTTCACAGCTTGCCACTGTCCAACCTGTATGAGGGCATATTGAACTGTAGATATAGATCATGGGCAAGGGGCTGCTAAAAGTGAAAGGATTTGTATGTCACAGGTGTGGCAGGCAGGGAGGAGGCAGGCGCTCACCACGGACGTGGTGGGATTGTCAAGCGTCATGGCGTCGTCTTCGAGGGGCGGCGAGGATTTCGCCGCGTGCATGCTCGGGGCGGTGGATCTGCCGGTGTCGATCCCCCTGGAGCGCTGGGAGGTCGACGCCGGCACGGGTGCCAGCGCGGAGGTGGTGCAGAGCAACATGCTGCGTTTTGCCGCGCTGGCCGACGGCGTTGACTCCTTCGACGCGGCCGCCTTCCGGCTCGCGCCGGCCGAGGCGGCCGCCATGGACCCGCAGCAGCGCATCCTGCTCGAGCAGACCTACGGCGCCCTCCAGGTCTTGCCCTATCCAGCATCTTATTCCGTGCAATTTTCCCCACCTGATATAGGAAATGAGTCCTCCCCTTTTCTCAGGAAGGATGGATCTATGACCTGCTTTTACATGTCCTTCAGTATCCACCCAGAGAGTCCACCGTCAGCCTTGAATATTGGATGCAACCATGTCCAAAGAGAACTCTCTCAGGCCACAATGAAGGACCGAGGGTGTCATCCTGCACAGAAAATTTGACACAAGAATGGGCTTGGGGTGCGCAGGACGGCAGGGGAAACCTGGGGGGGACAGCGGGTGCGTCGACGGGCGTGTACGTGGGGTGTGTGTGGCAGGAGTACCAGGTGCTGCTGGAGCACGCGCACGTGGCGCCCTCCGTCGCCGTGCTCACCGGCTCCGGCATGAACTTCATGGTCGGCCGCGTCTCCTACACCTTCGGCCTCCAGGGTTCGCACACTTTTACCATGCCCTTTTCCCCTGCACAAATGCGCCCCACAACCTCTCAACCCTCAAATCTATTCTCAAAAAGCATGCCTGGGCAGTAATCAGACACATCACTGTTCCCTTCTCACCCAAGATCTAGGGGAAGGAGAGGTCCAGCAAAATTTGAAATCCTGGCAGCAATCAGACAGAACTCAGGAGCAGGATGAGGGGAATGTGAATGCCAAGATGTTCACATGTGCGCATGTGCAGGGCCGTGCATCGGCATGGACACGGCGTGCTCGTCCTCGCTGGTAGCAACACACCTGGCGCACCGAGGGCTGCTGGACGGCGAGACCACCGCGGCGCTGGCGGCTGGAGTCAACCTGATCCTGGTCCCGGACACTTCGCGGCACATGGCTCAGCTGGGCGCGCTATCGCCGACCGGCCGCTCCAAGAGCCTCGACGCGGCGGCTGACGGCTACGGCCGCGGCGAGGGCTGCGTCGTGCTCGCCCTGCGCCGCTCGGGGGAGCGCGCCGATGGCGCTTACTCACCCCTCGCCATCCTGCAAGGCAATAGTTTCCTGCATTCTGAGTTCTGAATTCATTGACTTCTCTGCAGTGAGAGGCGGGAGCTTCTGTTCCTCTCACTGCTGCTACTGTAAGTCTTGAAAACAGGCAGCCCGCATGCAGCGGCTTGAAATGACTTGCTGAGCGCACAGCTGCCCATTTCCCCGTTCTTGAGAATCTTGCTGGAATACCTTTGGTGCAACTTCCTTTGAAGCACAGCAGCTTCAGTGGAATGCCGGCACTGAAGCACTGTTGACAAGCGAAAAATAAGCTGAGATCTGCGTTCAGGGAGCGCGTACAACCAGGCGGGGCGCTCCAGCGGACTGACTGCGCCCAACGGCCCGGCGCAGACGGCGCTGATCCGCACCGCGCTGTCAGTGGCCGGCCTGATACCGCGTGACGTGGCGCTGGTCAGCCTGCACGGCACTGGAACGCCCCTGGGCGACCCCATTGAGGTCGGCGCGCTCGGCCAGGCTTTCGCGGCCGGAGCAGGACCCCCCTCAACCCTCACACTCGGTGAAGCATTCACTCCTCTCTTCACTCTCTCTCCCCTGAAACCCTCTCTTTGCAATTCCTCCTACGGCCTGAGATGACCTCATTTTGCATGGCCTGACAACCATATTTTGTGATTTGCATTAGTGCTTTACAGCAAGAAGGCCCGATAAAACAGATTCAGACAGAGCCTATGACAGAGCAAAGGATGCTCAAGTGATGGCAGAATGCTCACAAAAATTTTATGCTGCAGGCTCTGTGAAAGCATGCTTTGGGCACACGGAGGGCGCGGCCGGCATCCACGGCGCGCTGCTGGCAATCATGGCGGTGCAGAACTCTGCAGCGCCTCCAATCATGCACTCGCGCAGCCTCAACACATACGTGCAAAATGCCATCGCGGACTGGAAAGCCTCCTGCAACCTCACCGCCGTTGTGCCTAAGGTGCTTTCTCCTGCCGGCACAACTCTTGTCCCCCAAGCCATCCACATGGCATCTTGAGAAATCATCAGGACTTGTTTTTATGGTGTCGTAGCTTCAATGCAGGCTGCTGCGATTCCTCTTCTCTGACTTAAATCTTAAGAGATATAACTCCCTGCAGGGAATTTAAAGGAGTCCTTTGCCTCGGTTGCGCAGGAAGCCTCTGTTCTACCAAAGGCAAGGCCAATGATGGCAGCGGGCGCCAGCTCCTTTGGCATGAGCGGTGTGAACGCGCACGGCCTGTTCCTGACCCCGAGGCAGCTGAAGCATGCGCGCACGGACGTGGCATGGCAGCACGTGCGCCACTGGATGGTGCCCCAAGCCCACCACATGCTCGACTCTGTCATCTGCAGCCGCTCTGAAGCCACCTGCAGGTAGATACTGTATAGATTTCACACCACAGGGCAAGACTGCTTCCTGGCATGCCTAATGGAATGGCCTCGTTGAGAGCTTCCCATATTCGCCTTCACAATTGTTGAAGCCCTTGGAGTTTTGGACCTCCTGAGTACATTCATTTAATCCTCATTGCCATTGCGCACGTGAAGGGTTTAAAAGCATTGCATGTCCTGAGTTACATAAAAACTTGGCTGCGCGAAGGTTCACCATGCAGCTGGCGGCGAGCGCGCTGGGCTACCTGCTGGACCATGTCGTGGCGGGGCGTTCCATACTACCCGGCGCCGCAATGTTCGAAATGGCGGCGGCTGCCGGCCGCACGGCGGCCGACGCGGCTGCCGGCCGGGACGCCTGCCTGCTAGGCGTGGCCATCCCCGCACCGGTGATCCTGCAAGTCGGCGCTCGGCAGAGCGTGGAGTGTGTCATGCACTGGGGCAGCGGTAGCGTCCAGCTGCAGAGTACTGCCCCCTCGGGGCAAGGTGTGTTCACGCCACACCTACACTGTGCCATTCGGATATTACACCCTCTCTGGAGCAGCATTTATGTGTGAGCTAAAAATGCAAGAAGCCAGAGGAACCTGGTGAGAACAGGAGCTATTAGCACTCGATGCAAATTCTGCGCAGGGCGGTCAACATGCCTGAAGGCTTCCTTCGGCGCTGTGGCGAGCAGCGGCAGTGTCAGCGAGGCTGAACCACAAACCACAATCTCCAGCCATCCGCTGGCGCGAGTGCTGCACCCCGTGGTGGTGGCGGCTCTGCAGGCCAGCGAGCCGGCCATGTACAGGTGCACGGCGGAGGTCAGCTTGGAGCGGCAGCAGAAGGGGTCGGGTTACATCGCGCACCCGGCCGTCACCGACAACTGCATGCAGCTGGGGCCCATGACTGGCGCCCTGGAAGCTGCAACCAGCAGCGCCACTCCTAATAACACCACCCGAGTTGTTGCCGGCCTAGCTGCCTTCCTGGCCAGGCGAGCACATACACACTGATTTTGCGCTAAATAAAATCGCTAATGAGCAAAGATGTGCTTCAAACCACCGAGGAAGTCTGAAAATCAGATATTTGAGCTGAGACCTAGCATGTGTGAATATGACAGAGGGTGAGATTGAGGCGTTGCTGTCTATAACTTAGTTTTTGCATAACGAGCTGGTGTGTCTTGAAATGAAATTCAGGCCCTACCCCAAGAGGGGAGCTGCTTGGGCTGCGCTGCAGCGAGCGCCTGAGCGCGCAGATGGCAGCATCAACTCCAATCACTGGCTCTCTGGCGCCACCAGCTCTGTGCTCACCATCTCAGACCTGCAGGTACATTCCTACACACGATATATTGAAATTGCAGAACTCAGACATTTGGAGAGCCTGTCCAGCAGTCACATGTGGCCTGGATTTTAGTGAAGTCCTCTACCTTCAGGCTCTTAAGTGATTGTGCTTTTTTATTAGGCCAAGGAGGTGAGTCAGCAGGCAGCCAAGGCGCCTGCCAGCGCTGCAGCAGCTTCAGCGGAGCAGGATGCGCGGCAATGCATCTACGAGACAGACTGGCAGGTCAGCGAGCCTCTGGCGCCACACAGCACCACTGCAGCAAGCAAGCACAGAGGCAGCATGCTGCTGTGGGCCAGCCACCAGTCTAATGTGCAGCTGGCAGCCCCCTTACATGCTGGCCTGCTGATTGGTCGCGAGGCTGCAGCCGCCACGCTGGCCACTGTCCGCCAGGCACAGGTCTTGCAGCATGTTCTCTCAGCTCCAGGTGAGTTGTTCGCTTCGTTCATAATGGCAAGAAACGAATAAGGTGTTGCTTGACGTACCTGGTTCTTACGAATGGAGTGGCGTGGAAATTGCGCGACGATACTGATATCATACAAATCCACTTTTAATGAGAGGAACCCCTTGTTTGTCACCCTGCTGAATGAAACAGCTCTGCAAGGGCTGCCCTTGGGGCTGCAAGTGTGCAGCAAGAGCCCAACGGCAAAATGATCCCCAAGTCAGTGATGACTGATTTTTGTGTAGGAGGTGAGGCAAAGCTGGTCACGCGGGGCGCGCAAAGCGTGGGCAGCGGGCCGCACGGATCCGCGGCTCCGGGGGCGATGATGCGCGGTGCGCTGGGCACGTCTGCGATGGCGATGCTGCGCGTGGCGTCCGTGGAGAGCCCTGCCTGGTCCTGGGGCAGCACGGATGCCTCCGACGCCGCGCTGCATTCTTCAGCAATGACAAATGCGCCCGCAGCTGATGCCCACTGCATCTCTCTGCAGGTGGCTTTTTTTGTTTGCCGTACCAATTGTCTGAGAAGCAAATCACTGCAACCTGCAAGGCAGAAATGTTTGGGTTTTTTGAAAGCAAAAAAAAGCGAGCTATGACACAAGGGGTTGTGCGCAGGGCAATGCATGGGTTGCTCCAAGGCTGCTGACGACTCAACAGCCTCTCCTGGACCAGCAGGCCGCACCAGCTGCGGAGCCGCAGCAAGCCTGCACGGGCACCGTCATCATCACAGGTGACCATTCCGACCCTCCCTCCTCTTCCTCCTGCAAGACCTGATCTCCCTCACTCATCACCTCGTCAGCGTTTCGGCAGGGACATGATCAATCAGCTCTGGTATGCAGGCGGCCTAGGATCTGTGGGGTCCCTGGTAGCGACATGGCTGACTCAGCACACGCCGGCCTCGCTCATACTGCTCGGCCGCTCCGGCCGCCTCGCCAAGGACTCCGCCCTGACGGCCGCATCCTTCGGCGACGCCTGCGTCACAATCGCGCGCAGCGATGTTGCGGCTGCGGAGGAAGCTGCTCATACGCTACACGCTGCTCGCATGCATGGCCAGACCCTGCAGGCACGCACCCTCTACCCCTCTCTACCAAGGGGTGCAAACTATAAAGGACATGTTAGCTGTAAGAATGCCCATCCTGACGTCACCAGAAACAACTGCATGTAGCCTTCTCATACCATGTGCTCTTACTTGAGCATCTGAAGTCAGCGACTCCAAGCACTCAGACATTCTTTTGCAATGCAGACATTACGGCAAGTTTAGGGATTTTATGCAAAAAGTCATAATGGGTGTCATTACGCTGTAGGGAGTGCTGCATGCGGGTGCCGTGCTGGACTCGGGAGTGATTGGCAACATCACAGCAGCCCGCGTGCGCACAGAGTTCTCGGGCAAGGTGCACGGCGCATGGAGCCTCATGGCGCGCACAGGAGAGGCGCCTCTGCGAGCACTGAATCTGTTCTCCTCGCTCGCGGCCTTCAGCGGCTCCGGCGGCCAGGGCAGCTACGCGGCAGCCAATGCCGTCCTCGACAGCTGGGCGCAGGCGCTGCAGGCACGCCCTTAACTGATGTCCGATGGAGTCATTGAGCTTCAAGCTGAATGACTCAGCACATTCCTGAGTCAGAACAACTAAAGCTCCTGCATCACAGAAACCTTGCATTTCAGCCTGCCTGCCCTCAATCGCTGCCAAGGTCTTGTTGGTCATCTACATCGCCAATCGGGGGCAAGACACTGCTCCACAGACTGGCGCCATCGTGGTGCCTTCACTGCTTCACCTGGACCTTTGCCTGATATGACAAGGTTGCAACGCAGGCGCGGGGCGTTCCCGGGACGGCGGTGCAGTGGGGCGCGTGGGGCGGCAGCGGCATGGCGGTGACAGTGGCGGGCTTCATGGAGAGAATGGCGCGCCTCGGCCTCGGCATCGTGCGCCCGGCTGTCGGCCTCTCCATCCTCGCGCAGGTCCTCAACTCGGCCTGGCAGCCGGCCGCGGCGCAGCGCGCCCTCTTTGTCGGTGCGACAACCCTTCATCACCCCCTGGTGGCTGTTTCTCCAGCTGCAGAGGCTAGATAACCTTCGCTTACCTCATCTCGCGAGTCCCTTCCTGCTGCTCACAAAATGGGTTTTTTCAGAGGTCTGTGCTGGGGGTTGCCTCCGTCAAATTTTAAAATCATCTGTGTGAGTGCCTCCTTCAAGCAATAGGGTCATCCATGTGAAGACTGCTATGTCAATATGCAGGCAATGTCTTCCTGTGGGACAAGCTCCTGGCGACACAGAAGGAGCCAGCGCCCATCCTGGGAGAGTTCATGCGCGCGCTCCCACCGGCAGCCGCCACGCTGAAGAAACCTGTGAGAGCAGCGGCTGCTGCCGGCAGAGGGCAGAAAGGCGGCGCAGCCAGACCACAGGCGGCTGCATTGGCTGCGCAGACCCTTTCCATTCAGAAGGCTGTGGCCGCAGCTGCAAGCGCCATCATGGGCACAGAGGTCCGCTCGCTTCTCTTTCCTTTTTCCTCCTCAGTTGCTCCCGCAACTCAAGCCCAAGAAGCATGACAAGGTGACCGTGCCATTCAGTGGCAAACAGTGTCTTCTCATTGCAAATTGGCCACCCAATCAAAGCACTAGCATCAGCTTGTCCAGGAGATGGTGCATCACACGACACTGCTCATGTGGGCACATGTGGCCGGCAGGTGCCGGCAGACCAGCCGCTGATGGAGGCCGGCCTGGACTCCCTCGGCGCAGTCGATCTGCGCAACGCGCTGAGCACCCAGTTCCTGGTCGACCTGCCCTCAACCGTCACCTTTGACTACCCCACCGTTCCGGCGCTGGCCGCCTACGTGTTCACCCTTCTGCCCCAAGAACCCACCCAGGAGGACGCCAGCAATCTTGACTCCCCTGCACAAGCCCACATTGATGGCGCTGCTATCAGGTCAGCCCCATGTCTTTTCACATGCATTTCTGACCACCGCTTGAAAGCGCAGCCATTTTTCACAGGGATGACATGCTGTAGGAGTCAACCTTGTGTGGGTGTATCAGGGCTCAAGTTGCAGCTGCGGTCGCCAGCATCATGGGCGCCTCTGTGCCAGAGGACCAGCCGCTGATGGAGGCCGGGCTGGACTCTCTGGCCGCAGTGGATCTGCGCAACGCTCTGGGCAATCAGTTTGCTCTGGAGCTGCCGGCCACGTTCACCTTTGACCACCCAACGGTGGCGGCCATGGCGGCTTACATTGGCGCGAGCGTCGCGCCGGAGGCGGCGGCTGCCGCGCAGCCGCACTGGCGTGACAACGCCCTCGTGCAGCATGACTTTGGGGCGCCCACCTCCGCCGCTGTGCAGCTCGTTGGCCTGTCCTGCGTCTACCCAGGTTTGGCCTAGTACTTCCAATCTGTCACCTAACTCCTTTCCCTTCCTGTGCTCTTGCAACATTCTTTTCATCCCTCTGTGGGCGGATATTGAGAGAATGAGGCATTGCAGTTGGTCACATGCAACACTGACATGCCACCTCTAGACATTTTAGTGAGCATTGCAAACCACAGAATGGTCATGAAATACCTGTAACATGCATTGAGGGGCTTACTGAAAGGATGTCTCGGTTTGCCTGTTCAGGCCCAGAGGAGGAGAGCGGGCCAGGAGGTTTCTGGGCAAAGGCGGCGCGCGGCGCGGATCTGCAGACGGTGATCCCACTGGAGCGCTGGTCGCTAGAGCGCTGCTACTCGCCCGACGTGGCCGTGGACAAAATGTATGCACGCTTCGCCGGCTTCATCCCCGACGTGGAGTCCTTTGATGCAGCCGCCTTCCGGTGAATTCCTTCTCAAAACATCTTGTTTTCAGTGCTTCCCAGAAAGTCACATTCGCAATCTATGATAAGTGAGAGATGACCGAAGTGATGGCCTTAAGCTTTGCATGTTCAAGTCTGATTGTCAAGGCGCTTGGCAAGAGCATGCTTTGGCTTGATGTCTTTCCTTCGAGGCATTTTGTTGTGGCTGGCTGGAAGCCCCTTTATCATTCAAGACATGCAAGGCAAAAACCTTGCATTGTGTCTGCAGGCTGTCGGCAAGCGAGTCGGCGGTGATGGACCCGCAAGGGCGCCTGCTGCTGGAGCAGATCGGCCTGGCGCTGGCCGACGCGGGCGGACGCCTCGGGGAATCCGTCGCATCGGATGCCGGCGTGTACGTGGGCGTCATGCACATGGAGTACATCCAGTACATGACAGGTCGCCCTCCTCAACCGCCACACAACACATGCCCAGCGTTTCTTAACCATGCTAGCTCCCTTTTGCATGGGGTTTTAGGGGAAAAAACCCCTGAATAAATATAAGAACTGAAAAAACAACCCTTTGCCTCTTCAAATGTGAGCATTCTGTCTGGATTGTAACTTTAACTGGCAGATGTTGGTACTGTGCAGCCCCAAGTCGATGGCCCTTGCAGATTGGTGCAAGGCAAAGAAGTGCAGGAGGGTGATAGTATGTGCATGGGTAGTGCGCAGGGCTTGGGGTACAAGTCACACCCAACGTGTCGACAGGCAACGGCATGGATTTTTTGATCGGCCGGGTGTCATACACGTTCGGGCTGACTGGACCCTGCGTCAGCACGCACACCGCCTGCTCCTCATCGCTGGTGTCCACTCACCTGGCGGTCCATGGCCTGAACGCGCGCGACTGCAGCAGTGCCCTGTCTGCAGGGGTGTTCCTGGTCCTGCTGCAAGGCACCATGGCCGGCATCTGCCAGCTCCAGGTCAGCTTTTAGTTGCTCTCCTTTTGCTAGCACGTGTTGGCCTCTTATTGCCGGCTTGGCACTGGGACTGCCTGTCTTTAAGGGGCCGCTTAAACTTTTAGAAGAGGAGGTTACAGGGTTCGACCTTCACCCCCTGTTCTGGTAGTTGCCTGGATGCTCCTTGTAAGAGAACAGTGCCGATGCCTGTAGTCTATAGGATGTCGTCATCTATTTCGAATCTCAAGTCTTAGCAGGGTAGTTCTTCAGAGTTGTGGCCTGGCTTTTGAGAGTTCTGTGGTACCAAAACAGGCACTGTCGCCAGTGGGCCGCTGCAAGACATTTGATGCATCGGGAGACGGCTACGGCCGCGGCGAGGGCTGCGCGGTCGCCGTGCTCAAGCAGGCGGCGCCCGGAGAGCTGCCGGCTCTGGCAGTGCTCACGGCCACAGCCACCAACCAGGACGGCCGCTCCAGCGGCCTCACTGCCCCAAATGGGCCATCCCAAAGCGCCCTCATAGCCTCTGCACTGCGCAGCGCAGGTAGTGTTCTTCTCTAGTATTCGTTCTTTCAGCCACATACCTTTAATAAGCACAACAGGTCTTCATAAGTTGAGGCTGATGGAACGCTGTGTGGCAGGTCTTGGTCCAGGCGAGCTGGGCTTTGTGGCTGTGCACGGCACCGGGACGCCTCTGGGGGATCCGATTGAGGTTGGAGCTCTGGGACAGGCCATCACCAACAGGTGTGCATTCGGATCAAATTCACAATAACCCCCTATGCTAAAGCTGCATTGCAGCTGAAGGCTGACAGTGATAATATGAATTGCAGGGGGAGTGAAGTCACTGCTCAGGTGACGCTGGGCAGCGTCAAGTCCTGCTATGGGCACACTGAAGGCACAGCCGGGCTGACAGGCGCTCTATTGGCTATTCAAACTCTGCATAACCAGGTGCTTCGCATTCTTCCGTACATTGTTCTGCCAATGTCCTGCAATGCAATTCTGACAGCACTTTCATTACCAGTAATCTGTCTTATAACTGAAACCTGTCACATAAGAGAAATCCTCTACTGCAGGGAGCTGCGCCTGTGATGCATCTGCGCAACATGAACACCTATGTGGCCTCTGCCCTGGGTGACTGGAGCAAATCACACCACCTGCAGCCCAGCATCCCCCTGCAAGCCGTCCCTCACCCCTCCGCCACTCCTCAGCTCAAAGCAGCCGGTGCGCATCCTTCCCACCACCTCAGACTGAATGGTAGAACATTGCATAAACAGCACGGTCAGAGTTCTCACAGAAAGCATAGTCCTTGAGCTTAAGCATGCAGCTGGGTTGCAGGCACAAGCTCGTTCGGCATGAGCGGGGTCAACGCGCATGCGATCTTCACAGCGGCGCCGGAGACGGCGCACGTGCAGGCGGAAGGCTTCGTGCGATACCAGCGGCAGCGCTGCTGGGCCGTGGCAGCACCGCACCACCTGTTGGGCCCGGCACGGCCCGGCAGGGAGCGCTGCAGCTTTGCGCTGGACCTGCTCAAGCCCGAGATGTCCTACCTGGGAGACCACCAGGTCAGCACATCTAATCCCTTGCCCTTTTCAGATCAGATTCAGGAGAGTATAAATTGATGAATAACAAGGTTACCTGTCACACTAGGAGTCATAGAGTGGTTGATCGCATGCTCCCTTGTGCTTACAAAACAAAGATGGGTCACAGAGCAGAGCAAGAAGCTCCTTGGGCTTGATTCCTTATATGATCAGAGTTGCATCTGCGCGCAGGTGAACGGCCGCCTGATTGTGCCGGCGGCAGTCATGCTGGAGCTGGCGATGGCGGCAGCGGCCACGCTGGCAGAGGGAGCCGCCACGTCAGCGCTGACATCAGTGAGCATCTCCGTGCCGCTGCTGCTGCCTGATCTGGAGCGCCACTCCCTGCTTGAGGTGGCTGTCGGGCACTCGGATGGCGCTGTGGAGGTGCGCTCGGCCGCTGCCGGCGCCGGCCGCGGGCGGCAGCTGCACTGCCGCGGCAATGCTGCACGCCTGGCACCCCCAACCTTGGCTGGTGAGTCCCTTTGAGCCATGCTTGTCCCACCCACACCTCTGTTTCTTCTATTCCCACTTCAGGGTTAGCTTGCATGCCAGACAGACTTGCAGGCAAGATTTGGATCATACCATGAGATCCTGAAAAGTGTGTGTACTTCGCTGCAGGGGAGACGCTTACTAGCACACGGTCGCCGCTTATTGAGCTGCTGCCGCAGCTAAGCACGCCTGTTGCCCAGCCGCCTGCAGTGATCGCGGCCCAGGCGATCGATGCGCAGCGCCACCTGTCCGGCTACCGGCTCCACCCGGCGCTTACAGACGCCACGCTGCATCTGTCGGCCGCGGCCCTGCCGGCAGCCGGCGACGGCCCCGCCAAGGGGCCGACAAGAGTCCCCTCGGGGCTGGCGGCGATCCTTGTCAGCCCCCTGCACGGCTGTACAACGGCGTTCCCGGTGGCGCAGCCGCTGCCGCCGTCGGCCGACGGCTCGGTGCTGTGCAGCTACCGCATGGCGTCCGTGCAGGGCTGCTCCCTGCAGCTGTGCGACCTGCTCGCCAAGGAGCTGGCTGCCGCGCCGGTGGCGGCACCGGTCCGCGCGTCTGCAGCCCTGGATGGCGTGCCAGAGGCCGAGCTACTGTACGAGACGCAGTGGCAGGCAGCGGGGAGCTCAACGGCGAGACCACTTCAAAGTGCGGATGCTGTCTTCGCGCTTGGCGAGGCAGTCCCCAGGGACTCTCCCACTGGAATCCCTATAATGGGGTACATGGGCAAGAGAAGGGAGCTGGATGGTTCTTCTGGGAGCTTCTCGGAACTTCCTGCCAGGTCGGCAAGGGTCACCGCGCAGTTGAGAGCAGCTCAGCGAGGTAACGTCGTTGGCGCAGTCTCGCGCATGCTGCAGCTGTGGCAGGAGGCCGCTCCCAGGCTGGCGGGCGGAGCGCTGCACCTGATTACTCCCGGCGCGGCGCACAGCGCGGCTGGAACCCCGGAGGGCGGAATGGCGGCTGCTGCCCTCGCAGCGCTGATGAGGGTAGCTGCGGCTGAGAACCCCGGTGTCTCCATTACGGGCTCCGAGCAAGCTCTTGCTCTGCCAGCTCACGCCCATAAGGCGAGAAACTTTGCTCTGCAAACTTCTGACGATGACCGGCGCATCAAGAGCCATTTTGTTGATGCTATAGCTGAGAGATCAAGCTTTGAGCGGTGCTCTTTGCGCAGTCTGTTCTGCTGTGAATTGTGGGCTGTGTGCGCGGCAGGCTAATGGAGCAGCAGGCGCCAATGGAGCATTCGGGGAGGCGCTGTGGGGAGGCGTGCAGATGCAGGCGCGGCTGGTGCGCAGCAGCAGTCACACGCGATCGCCGGACTGCCACATTGTGCCCTGCCCCCGCGGCGTCCTTAGCGACCTCAGGGCTGTCCCCCTGGACAAGGCCTCACCCGGCCCAGGAGAGATCAAGGTGCATCTTTGAACCTCCTTGCATGGCAGATCACTTGCCAATTGCAATGTTTACGCATGCCTCTGTCCACAGCAGCGAGCAGGTTTGGCTTATTACCGGAACGCTGAACGGTGCCATGATGTGGCCAGGTGACGGTGCGCGCGATAGGGCTGAACTTCCGGGACGTGCTGAACATTCTGGGCATGTACCCTGGGGATCCGGGTCCCCCCGGCGGCGACTGCTCTGGCATCGTGGCCGCCGTCGGCCCCGGTGCGCTATTCACTAATCTACAACTAATAATTATTTCCTCACACTGCCGGTGAGCACGCAATTTTTCCACCTTCACGTTACTAGGAGATTGTCTTATTGTATGTGCAGTGCTGAATGAGTGTCTGGGGTGTGGCAGGAGTGACAAGCGTGGCGGTGGGAGAGGAGGTGTTTGGAGTGGCGCCCGGCTGCTTCGGCCCCTCGGTGGTTGTGCCGGAGCAGCTGGTGGTGGCCAAGCCCCCCAGCATCAGCTTTGAGGAGGCCGCCACCACGCCAACCGTCTATGTTACCGTCTTTGCTGCCTTTGGGGACCTGGACACCTTCAACCCAAATACCAAGGTCTGCATGCTTCCTTTCTTTTCTCCCTTGCTACATTTTTGGCTCAAGATTTGCCATTCTTGCAGTCAGTACTTGCCACAAGCCTCTGGCAACACGCCATGGGGAATGCGTCCGCATGTGAATGGGAGAGTTTAAGCTCATCTTGTAGGATGCAAAAAAGCTGATAAAGCCCTGCTGCCTGCCGTCACATGGGTGCTTGCTGCGGGCAGGTGCTGGTGCATGCGGGCACGGGCGGCGTGGGTCTTGCGGCCATCAACGTGGCGCGGGCGATGGGCTGCCGCGTCTTCTCAACGGCCGGCAGCGCCCAGAAGCGCTCCCTGCTGCGCTCCCTTGGTGCACAGGCCGCCGCTTCCTCCCGCGACACCAACTTTGTCGACGTCATGGCCTACCGCGCAGGTGATTCCACTTCTCCTGTCGTTTTCATCTGTAATTCAGCATTTTCAGCCACCTGCTGATCTGCTTCTTGTCTCATGTTACCTGCTATGAGTATTTGTTAGTATTGCTCACTCGCTGGTGGCAATTTGTTGAAAATTTGTGAGCGACACCAGCTTGTGTGAGGAATCATCAGTTTGCATTTTCTGTCATCAAAGAGAGGGCAGGCAGCGAGGAGGGATGAATAATGCATGCAGGGCCGGTGGATGTGGCGCTGAATTCGCTGACATCACCTGCCATGGTGGCAGCCACGCTGGCGAGCCTGTCGCTGGGCGGGCGCATGGCCGAGATTAGTAAGCGCGACATCTGGTCCCCCCAGCGCGTCGCCCAGGAGCGGCCCGACGTCGCCTACAAACTCGTCGCCATCGACTTCCTGCCCCCTGCGGTGACCCCTGCTCACCCTTCACTGGCCCTAGCACAAACCCCCTATTCTATCTTTGAGACCCCTGGCGTTGCTCTTGATTATCTCCGCATGCAGCGTGGGACCATGTAATCCGCCCTTTCATATCAAGGATATTTTGACCCCGGAGTTTGGATGTCCTGGGATGATGGACTTGCAAGTGTGACATCTGTGACACATGTGGCGACAGGTCCTGAACAGCTCCTTCAGGCGGCTGTCGGCGATGTTGGCGTCCGGAGCGGTGCAGCCGCTGCAGTCCCTCGTGTACGACTTTTCCTCGATCGTCACAGCGCTGCGCCAGTTCTCGCACGCGCGGCACATCGGCAAGATCGTCGTGCGCGTGCCGCCGGTTGCTCCGGCCGCCGACGGCGGCGCCGGGCGGCCGGCCGAGGCGTGGGCCGTCACCGGGGGCTTGGGCGCGCTCGGGGCCATCACCGCAGAGTGGCTGGTGGGCCAGGGCGCCAAGCATGTCCACCTCCTGGGCAGGACCGGCCGCTGGAGCGGGCAGCCCACAGGTAGATTTGGCGCAGGAGCCTTCCCATCTGCTCTGACAATTCACTGCAGCGGTCTTCAGGCTTGAGTACACTTCCTGCTATTTAGGTGTTGGTGAATTCGGACCGCCTGCATCAGACGAGCAGCTTTGACATTGTTCTGGCAGCTACTACATGTTTGCGTGTGGGTAAGGAATAGACGAAGACAATGAATGCAGAGGGAGGCCTCCTTTATGGTTTTGCGTGTACTGCTGGTTCATATGGATCACATCGGTGCAGGGTTCCTGGAGGATGTGGTGAGCGGGCGCTGCGCGGCGTGCGTGACGGCCGTACGCTGCGACACGGCCAGCGCCGACGAGGCGGCCGCCGTTCTCGGCTCAGGCGCTCGCCGCTTGGGCGTGCCCCCCATCACCAGCGTCATCAACTCTGGCGGCGTCCTGGCCGACGCTATTCTGACCTCCCAGACAGCCGGTACGCTCCAGCCCTGGATATTTTTGTGTTCTGGTAGTAGGCAGTTTTTGGGAGATCTTGCCTGCAGCAATGAATGAAAGCAAATATGAAGGTTGCCCTGAAACTAAATTCAGAATTGAGTCTGAAGCAAACACAAGGTGAGTATGGCATAACAAATGACAAATCAAAGGCTCTGATGGTGATTTTAATGTCGTGTGCAGGTCATGTGCGGCAGTCCTTTGCGCCAAAGCTGGCATCGGCAGAAGCAATGTCCGCTGCGATGGTGAGCCTGCCGCTGCGGGCGACAGTGCTGTTCTCATCGACCGCGGCGCTGTTTGGCGCTCCCGGCCAGGGCAACTATGCGGCCGCCAACGCCGCGCTGGAGGCCTGGGCTGCCCGCCGGGCAGCCACCGGGCAGCAGGCCGTCGCTGTGCAGTGGGGTGCATGGGCCGCAGGTGCTTCCCTCTCTGCAAAGACCCCATAATTCCAGCCTTGGGCTCACATCAAATTTCAGGTTATATTTTCAGACACCCTGCAAAAATCTCAATGAGAGATTAATGCAATCTTAGGGGTCAGTCTCCCAGTGTACTGTGCCCTTGAGATATGCTGCTGAAGGTCAGTCGTGGTCTCAAGATTTTGCCGCAAGCATGGCATTGTAAATTTGCAGGTATGGCCAACGACGCTGCAACCCTGGCAAGGATCAAGCGTTCGGGGCTGGGAGCTCTGGCACCTGCCTCTGGGCTGCAGGCCTTGTCAGCAGTGCTGTCAAGCTCTGCTGGTGGAGGCGTCAGCACCTTTGCGGCCGCGCCGGTCTTCTGGGACACCCTTCTACGTGGCAAGCAGGCGCCGCCTTTCTTCTCGGAGTTTGCGCCCGCCCTGCTGGAGGCTGTAGCCAAGCCGAGCGGCCAGGTGGGCCCACAAAACTCCCTGTAGGGCCCTTGCTCCTGAAGCATAGGGGCTTACTCAGCAGGCTCACATGAGAGAATCATTGCAAGCTTGAATGAAAATAATGCTTGTGTCGGGACAGGCGAGGCCACATCAGAAGGCGGCCGGCAGAAGGAAGGGCAAGGCAGCGCAAAAACCCAGGAGAGAGCAGCAGGCAAAGAATGTTTCCGGCAAGGCTACCACTTCGGCAGAGTCGTTAGTTGCAGAGGTGGGAGACCATTTGCTCGGAATCCCTTGGAAAGCACCATGGACTACAAACATGTCCCTGTCATACTGTTGGGCGAGCCAAGGCTTATGAAGCTGTGTGCATGGGGCTTGGCAGGTGATCGCAGTGGCCCAGAATGTTATGGGCATTGCTGTGGAACCAGAGCAGCCGCTGATGGAGGCCGGGCTGGATTCTCTTGGAGCCGTGGAGCTACGCAATGCTCTAGGCACCAAGTTTGGCGCCGAGCTGCCGGCCACACTCACCTTTGACTACCCCACGCCTGCCGCCATCGCTGGCTTCCTTGCAGGTGCGCTCACTGGCAGGCCCTTGCTGGTGTCAAAACATGCAGCAACATTGCCGTATGAATAGAATTGCAGACAGCAGCTCGCTTCAACGTTTCACACTGCTGCCATGCAGGTCAAGCGCTTCCAGTGCCAGTAGAGGAGCAGACTTATTGGAGCAGCGAAGAAGAAGATAGGCCGCGCAAAATTGCTCCCAAGCGCAGAGCGAGAGCAACAATGCCAGACAGGCGCGCCCAGCAGCAGAGAGAGGCACCGAGCAAGGCCGACATGGCTGCAGAAGTAACAGCAGTCGTACAGAGCGTGCTCGGCTCTGCGCCGTCTTCCGACCAGGTGAGCTGTGCAGAGTCACCCCACCACAGTGTGAAGACATGCCTCCATTCATTGCTTTGTTATATGCTCCAAATCATCAAGTACAATGTGAATTTCAAGGCGTTCGGATGCAGCCGCTGATGGAGGCCGGGCTGGACTCGTTGGGAGCAGTGGAGCTGCACAATGCACTGGGCACCAAATTTGGCTTGGAGCTGCCTGCCACAATCACACTGGACTTCCCCTCGATCGCTGCCCTCGCTGCACACCTCGCCAGCATTGCCACGTCAGCGGATGACCTCATCGGCGCAGATGAGGTCGCCAGCTACGCGTCCTCTGTGTCATACTCCCACGAGCTACAGGTCCGCTCACTTTCACCTCCTCCCAAATCACCCAGCATGACTTCCTTGATTTGATTGCACTTGCAACTCTTTGCATTGCTCTTCAGAGCATCTGGTAGATTCCGCTGGATATTGAAGCTCCTTACAGATGATTCTCTGAGCGGCTCATGGAATGCGAGTGTCTAAATGACATGTTGATTGAGGATCCGAGTGTCTGAATCGATCTGTTGTCTGAGGATTGTCTGAGGATTTGAGTGTCTAAAATGCACAGGTGTATGAGGACAGCGAGGCGGCTGCGGCGGTGGGAGTCACGGCGGTGGCGGGCCTGCTGCCGAGCGCGGCGCCGGGGCTGCCGGGCTGCGACGCGCCGCGGCTGGTGCCCCTGGAACGCTGGGACGCGGACGACGTGCAGCGCGGATCTCCCGTGCCCATGGAAGCCAGGTTTGGCGCGTTCGTGGACGGCGCAGATGCCTTTGACGGCGCCATCTTTGGCATCTCGAGGTACGGCGAGATATGCATATTTTGCCCATGTATGAGGTAAGGGGTTGTGGCAGAGGCACGTCGGTTGCAGCAGACGGTTGCTACAGTGGCATGCCGGTGCTGCAGAGGGGTTGTGGCAGGGATTGTTAGATGCGGCAGCAGGGCTGTGGCAGATGAAAACGTCTGTAGCTCAATCTCAATGGCAACAACAAAGGGCTGTGCTTGCTGCAGATTGATCCTGGCAGAGGCATGTGATTGTCGCAGAGGGGTTGTGGCAGAATCATGATTCTCTGCTGCAAAGGCTGTTCAGAGTGGAGATTGACTGGAATGAGGAGTGTTTGAGATGGAGATGGGATGTGGCTGACCAGGCCGGAGGCGGTGCATATGGATGCCCAGCAGCGGCTGCTGCTGGAGAAGTCGTGGGAAGCGCTGCAGGCTGCACCGGCCGGCGCATATGACAGCGCGAGGACGGCCGTCATAGTGGGCATCGGCACCGTTGACTACACCTCCATGTCCTCGCACCTCGGCGTGGGCATCTACGTCGCCACAGGTAATACTCTATTTGAAGTTTTGAGCTTGAAATCAAATTACCTTTTCAGCGGTCAGAACAAGCCAGGAGGCGGAAGGCTCCTCTTTGTGGAAGCAACAGTCAGCATATGCGGGCTTGCCCTTGATAGAGGGAGGCACACCTTTCCATGCACACAGTCATACATCTTCCCCTTGCTCATGAGCTTCTTCCAGAGAGCAAAGAAGGGCTTCAGACAGAGCACTGGCCAAATAGATGGGTGCTGGAACAGGGGGTGCCACGAGCGTGGCGGCCGGCCGGATATCGTACATGTTTGGGCTGAAGGGCGCGTGCCTGAGCATCGACACGGCGTGCTCGTCCTCGCTGGTGGGCGCGCACTACGCGGCGCGCGACATAACGGCCGGCGACTGCGACCGCGCGCTGGCCGCCGGCGTCAACCTCACTCTCAGCCCCGGGAAGACCTCCGCCTTCGCCATCACAGGTCCTTTTCCCCCTCAGCATACCTGCACTTTTGCCATATTGAATTTTTTTATATATATCCAGCATGAAATTCTATCAGTTGTAGGGCACTTGGTGCGTCATTCAGTGCTGGGGCATTCCCTATGCTTCCACACTCCAATTTTTCTTCAGATTGGCAAGCGCAAGCACAGAGAAACAAGTAGTGTTAACAGGAGAATTTACCAGTGTGGAATTTGTGACAACATGCTCAGGATGACTGTGGTGTCCATGCAGGCATGCTTGCGCCAGACGGGCGGTGCAAGACGCTGGACGCGGCCGGGGACGGCTACGTGCGCGCAGAGAACTGCATTGTTCTGCTGCTGGAGTCCCTCCTGGACGGAACACTCGCCTCCGCCATTGTGCAGGGCTCCGCAGTCAAGCAGGTACGCCACTCTTACCCCTCATATCTCTTGCTCGCGCTCTCAGCAAACAGTCATGCCCCTACTGTTCAATGCAACTGCATGACTGCAGTGCTGGGGCACTCTTCGTGTAGTAGTCCTGCTACGTTGAATGCAGTCTTACCACAGATATGAGGTGGGTTAATTGGGGTGTGTGCAGGATGGTCGCTCCAGCAGCCTGACAGCCCCCAACGGCCCCTCGCAGCAGGAAGTGATTCGGGCGGCGCTGGCATCAGGCGGCCTGGCCCCGGCACAGCTGGCAGCACTGGAGATGCACGGCACCGGCACCGCCCTCGGCGACCCCATCGAGATGGGCGCCGCCTGCGCCGTCCTGCAGGCAAGACATGTCCCTCTCTTTTATTCTGAATCACCCTTTTCCACACCTCTGGACCACCTCCGGAGGCTTGGCAGACAAGCACGTTCTTTGTGTCCCGAGCTTTGGACGTTTGATTTGGGAAATGACTTTAACATGAGATTACCTGACCTTGTCCCCATCGGAGCATGCATATGGCTGGTGACGGAATCGGAAAGACCGGTAAACAGTAATTCAGGTGTTGCTTGATGTAGTGCTCAAGGTACGTAGCCATCAGGGCTGAAAACATTTGTAATGATTTTGAGGAGGCGACTGTGGTTGCTGCAGGGTGTGCGGCGGCCGGTGAGCATAGCGGCGGCCAAGTCAGCGCTGGGGCATGCGGAGGCAGGTGCCGGCGCGACGGGCATGCTTCGCACCATCGCGCGGCTGAGTGGCGGGGCCGCCAAGGCGCTGACTCACCTGCGTACAGTCAACCCCCACGTGGCCAGCATCCTGGATGCCGGCAAGTGTCCAGTCAGCCTTCCCAAGCAGGATGGCCCCGGGCACTGCACCGGCGACCTCTGCATGGGCATCAGCTCATTCGCATTCCAGGTGTGAAGCACCTTTGCCATATTGCCCTAGCTTAAAGATATCTGACAGGTCTCAAAATGAGATGATTCTGCAGTGATTTACCGCGGCATAAGGTCAGAGACTTCACCTGTTGTATGCAGGCCTTGACTTTACAGGCCCATGAAAGGAAGTGCTGGTGCGGATGGTGAGCACCTGCGCAGTTTCCCCATCAGGATGATGTTATCCATGACTGCTGACTGCACTGTGACGTTTCTGCAGGGTACCAATGCGCATTTGATCCTAAGAGAAGAGGCGGATCTGAACATCACAGGAGCAGGCGCCGCAGCGGCACCGGCATGGCAACGCCGCCGCTTCTGGCACTCGTCAGCACCTCATGCGCTGCTGCACAGGGCATTTGTCTCGGCGGCTGGCGGCACTGTCAGCGCAGAGGGCACCCTTGACAGAGCGGCTGTTGCATTCCTGCTGGACCACAAGGTAATGTTGAGCTCACACCCTCCATATACATGTGCTTGTACGGGCTGTATCTCGTCGAGAAATTGGGTTCCACGCCCTTTCACACATTACTTGAGGTTTAGGTGATGTTGACTGATGAAGGGCATTGCCGGTTGCAGGTACATGGGCAGATGGTGGTGCCCAGCTGTGCTTTGCTGGAACTGGCAGGAGCCATGGGCCGAGTTTTGGCCGATGACAGCGCATCCCACCAGATCGCTGTCACAGCAGCCTCCTTCAGCGCAGCCATGATCAGCGCCCCCGGCGGAGTCCTGCGCAGCGAGCTGCACCGCCACAGCGGCAGCGTCACAGTCAGCAGCCGCGCCGCCAGCGTGGCACCCAACGCTGAGCTGGCTGTCCACCTCAGCGGCCAGGTGGCAGCAATCCAGGAATCACCTGCCCCTGCAGGCCGCCAGCCTGGCGCTTCAGCAGTGCGCCATCGTGGCATACTGGCTGCTCTCGACCTCAAAACCATGGCGGCTGACCAGGGAGACTTGGATGCGCGCGCGGCTGCATGCACCGCGGATTTGGCGCACAAGCCGATGGCGCCAGACTCCACCGGCTTCTGGATGCATCCAGCAGCGGCCGAGGCGGCCGCGGCGCTGCAGGCGTTCGTGCACCGTACGCTGCCGGCCGGCTGCCGCCGCTGCATGCGCGCAGCCGCCTGCGGCGCGTATTTGACCGGCAGCCGCCGGGCAGCTTCCCGGAAGCTGCGGGCTGTAGCTGCTGGCCAGAACAGGCCCCGGCGCGGCCGCTCCGGGCGCTACGTCACAAGCATGTCCCTGCAGAACAGCGGCAGCGAGATAGCAGGCCACATGGTGGATGTCACAGCCTTGCTGGCAGGTCCCAGCCCTGCTGCTGACAGCACCAGCTACACTACTGTCTGGCAGCAAGTGCCCCCGCCACCTGAAGCGCCCTTCAACAGGTAATGCTTCTCCCAACCTGCACTTTTCCACTTGATGTACTGACAGGCTCTTTCAGTGTTTCATCGGCATGGCAGTATACCTGGTCCTATCTTTATTGGGGGGCATGCTGTGCTCTGCAGGCCTGTCCGGTGGCTGACAATCAGTGCTGAGCCAGTGCAGCTCAGCAACCTTTGCACTCTCAGTAGTGCAGATCAGCCGCCGCTGGTATCTGCAGTCAGTGTCACCATGCCTCATAAATACGTATACCGCCCCACAGACAAGACCGAGTTTGTGGCCAGCTCAGCCGAGCACCTGGAGCTGCTGCTGTCCTGCATGGACGTGGACCACACCTTTGCAGTGCACCCACCTGAAGAGTCAATTGAAGCACCCGAGCCAGATCAGCCACCAATCAATCCACCCAGCCAGCCACACCTCTACGCCAATGGAGACAACCCTCACAGCAATGGGAATATCACAAATTCAGAAGGGGGCGATGCAGAGACAGAGGAGGAGGGAGATCCAGAAAAGGAAGCATGGAGAACTGCGACCAAAGCCAAGAAGAAAGCATTCATGCGCGCGAGCATGCTGTGGGCGTTCAAGGCGCACCAGAGAGCCAAGCACCGCAGCAAGCTTTCCCTGCTGACCTTTGGGGCCCAGCGTCCTGTGCCAGAAATGAAAGCAAGTGGCGGACAGAGAGTATCAGCGTCTGCTGCAGCGTCTCTGGCTCTCAGCCGGACCTTACACATGGAAAACAAAGCCTCCTGTGGGCCTGCTATTGATATATGGCCGCCTGAGGCGCCACTCAAAACAGAGGTGCGTTCGTGGGACTTTGACAGCAAATGGCGTTCATGTCTGATCATGCTTACAAATTTTCAGAGTTTTGGTCTGGCAATTTTTGTGAGGTGGACCATTCTCTGCTGCAGGTTTTACGCTCGGTCATTGAAAGGAGCGGAGAGCGGTGTGTGGCATTACACAATGGCAGATACTATGTTGAGCGGTTGGTCATCGCACCAGATCCTGTCCAGCGACCTGTGCAGTCAAGTAAAGGAAAGACAGTAGTCGTCACTGGTGGCACCAAGGGCCTTGGATTGGAGTATACCAAAAAGGTGAGCCCTCCAAGCATGCGTTTCCCTTGAAAATAGATGAACTTCAGTAAGCCAGCATATGTTGGGCTGGTTTTTGCATTTTGTCCCAGCGTGCACACGTCTGACATGAAATGAACGTGCAGGAGATGCTTAAAAGCAGCGGTGCATGCGCTGTGTTACTGTCTCGCAACCCAGAAATGGGGAAAGCAGAATTGATACAGCTGGCAGAACTGGGCAGCGCAACATTTGGAGTGCAGTGTGATTCTGGAGACCCTGAATCACTTGCAGGCGTCCTCCAATGGGTCCACGAGAGCCTGCCCTCTGTGGCAGTGCTGGCACATGCTGCTGGCACCCTGGGCTATGACACCATCGCTGATGTGTCAGATGACCAATTCTGGAGCATATGCAATGCCAAGGTGCGCCCCTCCTTCCCTGGATTATGCAATTGTGACATTTTCAAGGTCAAGTTCAAGCCAGGGTCTACTAGTGTCGTCTATCCAGAATCTGGCAATATAAGACATGGAAATTGCAGGTACTTGGAGCAGATGAGTTGTGCAGCACAAGCCCGCCTGTCGGCAGCCGTCACTTCTTCTCCAGCACAGCCGCGGTGTGGAGCCAGCCAGGAGCATGCCACTACGCTGCCGCCAACTCCTACCTCGACTCTCTTGCACACACATGCAGGTGAGCCTCTAAATCCGTATACCGTATTGCCTGTGCATCTATGGCAAGGAAAAGGATGTAGCAATTCATTGAACAATTCAAAAAGGAAGAGATTTTGAAGATGAAGAAGTTGCATGCATAGCTATATGGCATGGAAAGGGATGTCACAAAATTGATTGTACCAAAATTTGAAAGACATGAAAGGAGAAATGTTGAGGCTGCATAACCAAAGCTGAGAGTCGGACGACATGTCCAGGTCACAAGGCGTGCCCGCTACGTCAGTCAATTTCGGCCCCTTTGGCGGAGTGGGCATGGCGGCAGGCTACGCGGACAGCATGCGCGCCATCGGTTTACATCCCCTGCCGCCCTCCGCCGCACACACCGCATTCCAAGACGCCGGATACGCCGAAAAAACCGTGCACGCGCGCATTGCAGCCTCGCAGTTCACCAAGGTCAACACCGTCGGCGGCCCCTGGAAGTTCCTGGACCAGCTTTCCCGCCTGCCCCAAGACACAACTGCCCTCTTGGGCGCAGCTTCACTCGACCTGGCCGCATCCCAGCAGCCGGCTTTTGGCCAGTACCCAACCGCGGCGGAGAAAAAGGAGATTTCAGCTACAGCAGAAGTCCAGTTCGAAGACCTGGTGCAAGTGGTGCGCAGCGCAGCGAGTGAGCTGCTTGGGGAGGACATTGGCGTGGACGGCCACTTTGCAGCGGGGCACTTTGACTCGCTGGCGGCTGTCGAGCTGTCAAACTCCCTGGGCAAGGCCATCGGCCGTGACCTGCCGGGTACCCTGGTCTTTGACTACCCCTCAGTCAGCGATGCGGCGCGGTATCTGCACGGCCTCGTGGCGCCAAAACAGGCGCCGCGGGGACTTGCTTCGATCAAGACAGATGAGGCGATCACAGCGCTGTCGATCCGGCCCCGAGAGCCGTCGCTTGCGGCAGGCGGCCTGCTACGGCTGTCGGTTGCGGCGCGCTTGCCAGAGCTGGCAACGGGAACTAATGCCTTTGACGCGGATGTCATCAGTACTGCTCCAAACAGCAGGTGAGCTGTCTCCTGAACCTGCCTTTGCCAATGCACCTTGCAATGCTGCAAAACTTGCTCTTGCGCTCGTTTTAGATGGCTCACTGGAATGTCATTGTCATGACCTAGACCTGCAGACACCTTCAGAGCCTGAGCAGAGTGTTTGACTATGAAGGATGGTGATGACAGTTTAGCAAAGCATATATGATGGGAGCAGGTGGGATTTGGAGGGGCCGAGGCAGGGCAAGTCGGTGCTGCGCGCGCGTTTCGGCGGCTGGCTGCCCTCGGTGGACACCTTTGACGCAGGCTTCTTTGGCATCTCTGTTCCCGAGGCGGAGCTCATGGACGCGCAGCAGCGCATGCTCCTGGAGGTCTCCTGGGAGGCCATGCAACAGGTGCGAACTTTTTCAGCCTGCTTGTGAAAGGCAGAAATTTTCTCTTCCTCGGTTGCAAAGTGCATGTAAAAGTGGTCTTTTACACAGCTGGTAAGACAAAGGACACAGATTTTGTGGCAATGCCTAGACATATCTCCTAACCGATCATCCTTGCTGCAAAGAATGGCAACACGTGGATTTGCATGTGTCCAGGAGGGGAGGGGCCCTAGTCTGCTGAGCGAAGCCACAGGCGTGTGGGTGGGCATCCAGCAGATGGAATATGGCAATCTGGCGGCCGCCTACATGCCTGCAATGGGCGCATTCACTGCCACGGGGACTCCCTTCAGCGTGGCTGCCGGCCGCATCTCCTTCACTTACGGCTTCAAGGGGCCAGCGGTATGCACAGGGATTCTCCATGTGCATGCTTGAGTAATGACAGCCTAAATTGGACAAACATTCGCTTGCCAAGACTTGAGGCCTCCGACATTTAGCAGCCTGTGGGCCATTGCGGATACGCTCTGAAAAGTCCAAGAAAACGAAATCCAAAGGCAGCCCTTTTCTTCAATCGCAATTCTTGAACTCGATGTTACGACCTGCATCGCATCTCCAAAGTGCCTTGAATTGCTCCGGTGATGTCTCTATGTCGACAATCTGGCCAGCAGCGCAGACGTGTGCGACTGATCTGGAACACCATCGTTTCGTGTATTTCGATTTCGCACCAATTGAAGTGGGTCAGCTAGATTCTACCGTCGCCATCCGCTCCACAATCAGGCTTTATCATCTTCTATACCAATCGGGAAAGTGAGTTGACAGGTGCTACCTGCGGATGTGCACTCTTTCTGCTCTCATCTGCGCTGTTGTGCAACTGCGAGTCAACTCCAAGTTTGCCTTCACATATTTGCAACAGACTTGCTGAAGTTGTCGAGTGCTTCAGTACGCGACAGTCACCCTGGTCTGAAAGAGTACAGCGCTTATATTCTTCTGTTAGGGTTTTGCCACTGCTCCTTTACAGTTATCTTGCAGTCAATTTTCAGTGACTTGTTGATGGTGCAGGTGAGCATCGACACCGCATGCTCTTCTGCGCTGGTGGGCGCGCATGCGGCCGCGCAGCACCTGGGAAAGCATGGCGGGGCTGCGCTCTCAGCCGGAGTGAACCTCATGCTTGCCGAGCACACCACAGCAGCCACCCAGATTGCAGGTCCGCAAGGTCTTCAATTTAGCTTGGAGTTCCACTGTCTCAGCATTGCAAGGGCCTTTGGCATCCTTGCAAAGGGAAAACTGAATTAATGGAACGCTATTCACGCGGCTCTGAATTACCTGTAATTTGCAGGGATGCTCACGATGGATGGGCGCTGCAAGACACTGGATGCAGCAGCGGACGGCTACGTGCGCGCAGAGACATGCATCGTGCTGCTGCTGCAGAGCATGACAGGCACAGCCGACAGCCCAACAGAAACCTCCGGCTCGGTATTCTTGAAGGGCACCTTTGTCAATCAGGCACGTCCTTTACAAAAGTTTCCTTTTCAGATTATGAGCTATCTATATCACAGCATGCACACCAGATTATGCGATGATTGACTGACGAACATTGTATCCTTAATGCAGGACGGCCGCTCCAGCAGCCTGACAGCGCCAAACGGGCCCTCGCAGCAGAGCGTCATCCGCGGCGCGCTGACAGAGGCTGACCTGGCAGCGGAGGATGTAACGGGCCTGGAGATGCACGGCACCGGCACCTCCCTCGGCGACCCCATCGAAATCGGCGCTATCAGCGCTGTGCTGTCAGGTGCTGATCTGGAACGCGCACTCTGCATGAGCCTTTCCCACACTGCTGCAAGTACAGTGTTCAAGTTTGTCTAATAAATCTATGTTGAATGCTGGGTTTCTGCTCAGAGTGCTCAATATTTTGTGCTCTGCGAAAGCAGACACAAGGACACCGCTGCGGCTGACGGCGGCGAAGTCGCGCATGGGCCACGCGGAGCCGGCAGCCGGCACGGTAGGGATCGCGCAGGCCGTGGCGATGCTGACTCAGCAGCGAGTCACCCCGCTGACTCACCTGCGGCGTGTCAACCCCCTCATCGTGGGAGCGTCGAAGGCCGGCGGCGGCCGCGCGCCGGCTCTGCCGCGGCAGCGCGCCCCGGCTGTCATTGGCATGTCTGATCCTGGCGCCTGGCAGGCAGTGCAGGGCGTGAGCTCGTTTGCCTTCCAGGGCACCAATGCGCACGCTGTGCTGTGCCTGCAAGCTGGCAGCGGGCAAGAGAATAGGATGCGTCCGGTCTGCTGGAACAGGCAGAGGTTCTGGTACGCCGGCCCTGCGCAACAGCTGCTGCAGACGGCTGCAGTGTCGGCTGTGCGGAGGGAGGCCACCTTCCACATGTCCCTGGCGCGCAGTTGCCTCGGTGTGCACCTTCCAAACTCCACAAGTTGACAAACTCGCTTGACCTGCTTGCAGTCTCCTAGACATCTTCTGCTGGAGGCTAAACCAAAATTGCCTTCTGCGCCCCCTCAAATTGCAAAATTTAAGCCTAAATATTGAACATCTGGCTGCAGGGTATCTCCACGACCACCGCATCCAAGGGCAGGTGCTTCTGCCGGGGGCCGCCATGTTTGAGATGTCATGCGCCGCAGCCCGCTGCATGAACTCCTCGGCCGTGCACAACCTGCTGCTCGGTGTCAGCATCTCTGCACCCTGCATCCTGGAGGACGTCTCTTCGGTTCCTGCCAGCACACACAGGATGCTCAGCTGCGCAGTCGCCTACTCAACCGGCAGAGTGGAGGTCCGGTCATTCACAGCAGCTTCCAAGCTGGCGGCAGCTGCCGGGCAGCGAGGGCAGGTCCACCAGGGCGGCTGGGCAGGCCAGGCAATAATGGGAGCTTCACACCAAGTCCAGAAACCTCACAAGGCTGGATTGCTTAGCAGTGTGGTGAGACCAGCACAGGGAGACTTAGCAGAGCTGCCAACAGCTGTGGCCTGCCTCGTGCCAGAGCCCGTGGGCACATGTGGGCAGCCCGGAGGCTATGCAGTGCATCCAGCTGCGCTGGACAGCGCCACGCACACAGCAGCAGCCTTCTCTAGGAAGGACTCCTCAGACAAGGGTACACCCTACTCCCCATGCTCCTTACTGGGAAACTGACCGTTATGTTTCCTTCACAGACAATGGTCGCAGTAGAGGGAAGAAGCAGGATGTTGGAGCATTGCTGATTGAGGGTGCTTGTTGGTGACTGCAGCTGTGACAAGGATTCCGGTCGCGCTTGAGGCTTTCAATGCGGCTGTGGGCGCTCCTCCCGGCTGGTGCACGGGCACCCTGCATGACCTGCTGCCTGACGGCACCGTGGTCACCGGCTTCTCGCTGTCTGACGCCACACGGCGGCCCAATGCCTCCATCAGCGGCTTCCAAGCCAAGGTGAGCCAGACTGCTGTTGTCCTCCCTCCCTGAAGAAGAAGCACCGATATGTCTTCATGAGGAGCCATTGGGACTCAATATCAAGCCTTTTCACATTGAAGGGGTAATATTTTGCAGATGTGTGACCGGAAAGGCCTTTTGTAAAGTGCAGGGTGTTGATGACTACTATTGATGGAAGCAGGTGGTGCATGGAAGAGGAGCTGCTCTGGCGCCAAAGACAGCAGGGTCTGTGCCCAGCACCTATGACATTGTCTGGCAAGTGGGAGAACCCGTTCAGCCAGATCAGGCAACAGGTCCTCTCGATAATGCCCACCGCCTGTCCTGGCAATCAGACGGCGGCGGCCAGTACCCGCGACGCATGCAAATCGGCCGCGTGCGGCCGTCAAGCGAGCAAAGAGGAGTGTATCCTGCACAAGAGGCGCTGCGCAGCGTGGCGTGGCTGCAGGCTGCTGTCAGGGGCAGCCAGCCGGGCAGCGCGATCCGCCTGCGCACCCGCGGCGTCCTCAGCTTTCCCCAGCTGCAGGACTCACCAGGTGCCCTCCTTTCACTTCCCCTAGCCCTGCAGCCTTTTCGTTCCATCCCCTGCCACTGCAGTGATCTTTCGCCTTCACCATGCCCGCAAACATCCTCTGTCATGTGCATGGCGTGACATGCAGGGCAATGCAAAAATTTGCGACCATGGTAAATGGAAAGATTCGATGTGCAGGTCCGGTGGCGCGCGCGGCCGCTGCAGATGTAGCGGCGGCAGGGGCATGGGGGCTGCTGCGCAACGCGCTGCAGGAGTTCCCGGCGCTGCGATGGGTGGGCTCCGAGGTCAGCGCGCCCGGCGTCAACGCTCCGGCTCTGCCGGCGGCCGCGGACGCATTTGGCCTTGCGGCCGGCGGCGGCCACTGGTCCACCCCGCGGATGCTGCCCCAGTCCCCACCCCAACCATCCACCCCAGAAGGTAGATGCGTCCCCTTCCTCCACACCCACGAGTCCTTCTTCTATCTCAATTGAAGGTGATCACATGCGCCTTTGAATCAAACAGAATTTGTGAGGGTCTGAAGGATAGCAGAGAGATTGTGTCAGCGCAAAACATCGCGTTGCAGGTGTGCCGGCGAGTTTCAGCGGAGGCAGCTGGGTGATCACGGGGGGCATGGGGGGCTTGGCCCTCCTCTTTGCTCGTTGGGCGGCTGCGAGCGGCGCAGCACACCTGCACCTGGTGGATATTCAGTTGCCCGGCAGCCTGCCCGAGGCGCTCGTTGGGCAGGGCAGCGGGCAGGGCGCCGTCACCATCAGCCGCAGCGATATCTGCCGTGCGGACGACGCAGCGCAGGCTGTGCTGAGCTGCTCCGTGGGGCCACACAGCGGCATCATCCATGCTGCCGGCCTGCTGCAGGTGCACAGTGCTCCTATCATTCAGGCTGTGCCAGAAAGGCCTCGTTGCTAATCTTTATATATGTAAAGGTGCCTGCAAAATTGTCTTCCGGAAAGAAGGGATTAAAGCGCTCCTGTCAAGTGATCACAGTCTCACAGCTTTGGAGCAAATCTATCTCCAGACAATCTTGCAAGGGAGTGTCAAAGATGGAGCATGCAGCAGAATGTGTCAAGGAAAAAGTATTAAAAAAAACTGAAATGCTTCATCAAGAAATGCAAGCTGGAAGTGTCAAATGCCTGCCTTCCTTGTCTCAATGATATGAGAATGCTACTGTGCTGTGCCTGTGCAGGACCAGCTGCTGCTGAAGCAGACACCAGCAACCTTCCGGGGTGTGCTGGGCGCAAAGGTGTCCGGCCTCCTTGCCATGGCCCCGCACCTGCATGCGGCAGCCATGCCCCACACGCTGCTGTTTTCTTCAGTCTCATCCATTGTGGCGCCCCTGGGACAGCCCAACTACGCGGCCGCCAACGCCATGCTCAACGCATGGGCCAATGCGCAGAGCGCTCAGGTGCGCAGCTTACACTTGTTGCTTGACAGTTTTGCAGCACAAGATTCATCTACAAAACTTAGGGAAATTCAAAATATTTAAATACTGAGAGCACGATGCTGAGCAGATGCCATGCTTAAGATGAGCAAGGCATGTGTCATAAAATTTGCTTTTTCACAGCCTCGCAATTCCTCTGAAAGACTCATGGGAAGGCAGAGGGTACTCTATCTAATCCCCTTAGATATACCCCTTTTGAATATACACTAAATATAATACCCCATAGGGAAGGTTCACCGAGGGTAATTGCTGGGTGTGGCAGGGGCAAAGCGCGACGAGTCTGCAGTGGGGAGCGTGGGGCGGTACCGGGATGGCGGTGGTGCACAACCTGCTGCCGCGCATCGTCAAGTCAGGGCTGGGCGTTCTGCCGCCGGCCGCCGGCGTGGCCGCTCTGGCCGCCGTGCTGTGCGCGAGGGCGGCTTCGCCGGCGCAGGTTGTGGTGTCGCCCTTCGAGTGGCCCAAGCTCATGGCCGGCGCCGATCGCGTCTTCCCGGTGAGTGTACTCTATATCTTACGTAGGTCAGAGCAAAAATGCCCATTTTGGAAAAGCATTGCAGCCTCGATTAGCCTAAGGTGCTTGGGCCAGCTGTCTGTTCTCCTCAGTTTGTGAGCCCTTGAGTGGGCTGCACATGCGCATTTGTGTCTTGTTCGAAAGAGGGACCTGGGATTCTGCCTGTTGCAGATCTTCTTAGAGTACAGTGACCACTGGAGACCGCCGGCAGCACGCGTCAGCGTCAAGAGGGCTCATCCACGCGCACAAATTGCACGAGCAGCGGCTGGCTCCGGCGGGGAGAGAGCCAGGCTGTCAGAGGTAACGGCTGGGGTGACCAGGCTGGTGCAGCGCATGCTTGGCGCTGACGTCAGCATCGATCAGGTGACCCTCTCTCCAACATACAGTAAAAATTCAAAAAATGAGCGTTTTTGGTAATTCAGGGAGGTTGCTTCACTGGCTGACCCTAACAACTCCACATCTTTCATCACTGGCTTCCATGCACACTACCGTCTTGATGGGTTCTGGGAGACCTTTTTTGCATGGACATCGGAGTCTCAACAGCAATGTGATGTGCAGCCGTTGATGGAGGCTGGCCTGGACTCTCTTGGAGCCGTGGAGCTGCGCACATCCCTGGAGGCTGCCTTCGGCCTTGAGCTGCCGGCCACCGTCACCTTCGACTACCCCTCCACCAGCGCCCTGGCCAAATACATTGCTGGGCAGCAAGCACAGGTAACTTTTTTTGCACTTCATTGAGGCATATTTTTATTTTCATGCATCACATCTTTAAACAGGGTCAAGAACATGAGGGGAAGTCTTAGATGAGCTGAGTGAGAATGTGCAGGTTCAGCCGCGGCTTGCTCAGGGGACTCCAGCAGCAAGAGCGGCGCCGTCAGAGGCAAGCCTGATCACCAAGATCAGCGAAATTGTGCAGCAGATGCTAGGCATTGCAGTGGACGCCAGTCAGCCGCTGATGGAGGCAGGCCTTGACTCCCTGGGAGCAGTGGAGCTTCGCACCTCCCTGGGAGCCGCTTTTAACATGGAGCTGCCGGCAACTGTCACCTTTGACCACCCTTCTGTCGCAGCGTTAGCCAAATTCCTGGCCAGCCAAGTCACCTTCGACAAACCTCAGGTGCAAGTCTGCACCCAGCTTTCACACTTGACAGCACGAGTCTTCTCAAGAGCATTGCATGCATGTCAGTCTTCCAAAGAGAGGGATTAGCAGTATCATCATTTTTTAACGTTTTCCAGTCTGAAGGACTAGGTATGTCAAGCAACACCTTGTTTCCTGCTTTCCAGTCTTGTCAAGACTTGCACTTCTTCCACCAGTCATATGCATGCCCAATAGCAAGAGAGGGATTGTTGAGCGGTTATTACTGCTGTGGCAGGGTGACGGTTTCGCGGAGCACATGCAGTCAGTGGACGAGGGAGCTATCCGCTCGCAAGTCAGCGCTGTGGTGGAAGGCATGCTCGGAGCGGCAGTGGCGCCAGACCAGCCGCTGATGGAGGCTGGCCTGGACTCTCTTGGAGCCGTGGAGCTGCGCACATCGCTCTGCGCGGCGTTCAGCCTCGACCTGCCCGCGACCGTCGTGTTTGACTACCCGACAGTTACCTCCCTGGCGTCCTTTATTGCCTCACAGGTGGATGTGCACCCTGCCTACAGCGGCAGCTTCACAGGGTGCGCACCTCTGCTTGCTTTCTCGTACACAAGCTGCTCACAAAAAATCCCTTGCTTTGGTCACCCTGCAATCTGATAATAAGGCATATTTTGCTGACATACTGATCAAATGAATGACAGATGGGGTGCAAGCAGGCGGGTGAGTGCATGAAATGCATGGCTGACGACTTTCTGATTTCAGATACGATGTGAGAATACTACAAATTTGGTGCAGGATGGCGCTCAGCACGACGAGGCAGGCGCAGGCTAACACCGCCACGGAGGTTGTCGGCGTGGCCGGCCGCTACCCGGGCGGCGGCGAGGGCGTGCCGGGATTCTTCCAGAGCTTGGCAGGAGAAGAGGATCTGCCGCGGACGGTGCCGCACCAGCGGTGGGACCTGGAGCAGTACTACAGCCCCGAGGCGCGCGGCGACCTCACCATGTACACGCGCGCGGCCGCCTTCCTCGAAGACCTCGACTTGTTTGATGCGGGGCTCTTCAGGTGGGCTTCCCTTCCTTTGTTGTGTCACTCCTTCTTCATTGCCGCCTGACTGAGGTATATAGATGAGGGTCTCGCAAGAGAGGACAAGCTCTGCAGGGAGGAAGCTTTTGGAGGAAGTTTCAAATATCAGAGCGCATCAAGCCTGCAAATAGTGGTGTCGGTGCAAGGGATTTGGCAGCAGTGCGTTTGCAAAGTTGGATACCGTCTTGGCAGAGCCATGAGCATGAGTAATGCAAGAGGAAGAAGTCACCTTGCCATTGTGGGAAATCGCCAGGCTGTCGGCGGTGGAGGGGCAGGCGATGGATCCGCAGAACCGCATCTTGCTGGAGCAGACGCATCTCGCCCTCGCAGACGCGCACGCCAGCCTCGGCAGCCTTGCCGACACGCGCACCGGTGTCTACGTGGGCTGCATGTACCAGGAGTTCACGCAGCTGCAGTACAACCTGGGCTACAAGATCAGCCCCGGCATCGCCACTGGCAATGGCATCAGCTACCTCGTCGGCCGCCTGTCGTACACCTTCGGGCTGACTGGACCGTGCGTCAGCACCGATACGGCCTGCTCCTCATCCCTCGTGGCAGCCCACCTGGCACACAAGGTTTCTCCCCGGCATATTTGCTCACCTTGCTTGTTATTACTATTTTCTTCACATGCCTTTGCAATTTATAAGATCAGGTGTCTTGCAGCTGTGTTTTTATGCCTTCCTACATGGTCTACTATTTTGCTACTGAGTGGGTGTTCCTTGTCTTATTCTTGCTGGCTTGCTCTACCGTTGCAAAACCTGTTGAAGTGGACTTGAAGCCAGTGGACAGTTTGGAAACATGCATGGCTGCGATGCGCAGGGCTTGCTTGCTGGGGAGACGGTGGCGGGAGTGGCAGGGGGTGTGAACGCGATGATGCTGCCCATCACAACCTGCACCATCTGCGGCCTCTCCGCGCTTTCCCCGGAGGCCCGCTGCAAGACATTCGACTCCTCGGCCGACGGCTACGGCCGCGGCGAGGCCTTTGCCGGTACATCCCCTGCTCAACCTGTCCTTTCACCTTGGCTCAATTCTCCACTAAATACTTACGTGTATACAGACCTGGTCTCTCATGCACGACCTTCATCACTAATCCCAGTGTTGCTTTGGAATGCAGTTACTGTCCTGGCAAGGGCCTCAGAGGGGCACAGCCGCCGGTTCGCGGTGCTGCTCGGCAGCGCGATAAATCAGGATGGTCGCTCGAGCGGCCTCACAGCGCCAAACGGCCCCTCACAGACCTCCCTCATTCGCGAGGTCATCTCTGCTGCGGAGGTGTCTGCAGCAGCCGTGGCGTTTGTGGCGGTGCATGGCACAGGAACGCCCCTGGGCGACCCCATTGAGGTCAGCGCGCTCGGCGCTGCGCTGGCCGGGGCGCGCGGCGAGCCGGCCCGGCCGGCTGCCATGGGCAGCGTCAAGGCCTGCTACGGGCACACCGAGGGCGCCGCCGGCGTGACAGGTGCTTATACTTCCTTCCTTTGCCATGAGCACCAATCCTTTTGGGGTGATAGTGAGCGTATGCCTGACAACACAAGTCTCCTTGTTTGGTGTCTGTACTGCAACGGAAAAGTTGGACAGTCGATCACACAAGAAGCAAAATTTTCCTTCACACTGAGGCTGGCGATTTGGACAGGGATTTTTATGGCGATGAAGGCGCTGGAGCAGAGGGCGCATGCGGCCGTGCTCAACTGCCGCAACCTCAACACCTACGTCTCAGCGGCTCTGTCTGACTGGGGCAAGCAGTGTGCGCTGGCCGCCAGGGTGCCCCGCCAGTTGTCACCGGCCGCGGCCGCTCAAACCGCCGCTGCCGGCACAAGCTCCTTTGGCATGAGCGGGACCAATGCGCACCTGCTGGTGTCTGTGCCTTTCACTCCCTCGGCAGTGCCTGCTGGCGCTGCAGTGTGGAACAGAGCCAGGTAGGATATTCCCAACCTCATAACATGAACCCTTCTTTGAAGAAGCTCAGAAGAGGGAATGTCATCAAAGATATTTCCTGAAGATACTTCAATTGATAAGCTTCAATCTGTTCAGCTAATTTGAAGGGTGGCAAAGGTACTTTAGCTGTGGATTTCCTTTTGACAGGTTGTGGCCTGCGCCGGTGCCGTATTTTGCCATTACAGGGACGCGCCCAGCCCCGCGCGAGCGGAGGGTGGCCTTCAGTGCGGATCTGCACGCTCCGGCGCTGCAGCACCTGTGGGACCACCGGGTGCAGGGGCAGGCGCTCGCTCCAGCCGCCATGCTTCTGGAGATGGCAACCTGCGCCGGCCGCCTGCTCACAGGTAGATGGATACCTCCACAGACAAAATTATTGAGTACTTTCTCCGCTTACTAAGAGCAATAAGGAGAGAACCCCTTCCCAGCCCAAAGACTCTGCACCTCAGCTATCTGCAAAGATTGCGAGAAATGGTGCCTTGGAGAAATCCGCAGATGCAAGCTCTTAGTTCAAATATTATATTGCTCTGCAGGCAACGGCGTGCACCAGTCAGGCACCCATGCACTAGTCAGCAGCACCATCCCAGCGCCACTGCTGCTGTCACTGGCCGCTGCCGTGCATGTGCAGTGCTCAGCCAGCCTTTCTGACGGCTCCCTCGAGGTCACCTCGGCAGGCGGTCCTGCAGCCCGGGCCTCCGTGCACCTGCGCACCTCGGCTGTGCTGTTCTATTCCAAGCTGCCAACTGTAGCTTTGCCTCCTGTGCAGCACAGCTCACTTGCTGCACTCCTGGCCAGCAGCTTGCCGGCAGCAAAGCAGCAGCAGCACATTGGATCAAGCGCCACTCTGGCACCCAACCCGGCGGTGCATGGGTCAGGCTACGTGGCACACCCAGCGCTGGTGGACGGTTGCCTTCACATGGGCGCCAGGCTGGCGGACGCTCTACAGCACTCGCGGGCTGTGCCCCAGGCCTGGGTGCCTGTCGCCATCGGAGCATTCTGCCCCATGCGCGAGCTCGCAACCGCCGACGGCGCCTGGGGCGGGGCCGAGATCACCGGCAGGCTGCAGGACGGCTCTGCGCTGAGCAGCTACCGGCTTAGCGGCGGCTGCAGCGCGCCGGCTCTGCTTGACTTGGCCGACCTGCAAGCCAAGCCTGCACGCATGGCACCGGTGCTTCCGACCAAAACGGCGGCGGCTGAGCATGAGCCGCGCATGCTCTACAAGGTGCAGTGGCAATGCAGCGAGCCGCTCGCAGGCATGCAGTCCAGAGGCATGCTGGGAATCAAAAAGGCGCTGAGATCATCAGCTTCTCCATCACGGCGCATCAGTTCCGCCGGCAGCGTGGCCGCGTCATGCCTGCGTGACGTGACTAACATCCAGCGCGCGATGACTCAGCCGCCGGCCGCCGCCTTTGACCTGGGCACCCGGGGAGTGCAGAGCCAGGAGATCGCCGGATCAGGGACAAGAAATTTGATCACCCTTGCAGAGGGAGCTGCCGCATGGGGCTTGGTCCGAGTTGCTGCCAGCGAGCGCCCAGACATCAAATGGGCCGCCAGAGATCTTGCTGCCTCAGCAAAATATGGGCAGCAGGGCGGAGAGGGCGGGGACGCCTTCGGCACCATCCTGGATGCCGGCCTTGCGGCCACTCCAAGGATATTGGCCGAGGAGGAAGACACCTCTCTAGCGGCGCCTGTCTTAGCAGTTACTGGGCGCATCGTGATCACTGGTGGCCTTGGAGGTGACCACCGCTGCCTGTCACACATGGCCATGTCCTTCTCAAATATATGCTGACCTTACTAATTCACTGAGTTGACCGGGATCAATTTGAATGCATACTACCTAATCTACAGCCATCATATTTTCTGTGTGGGCAGGCGTGGGTTCGCTGGTGGGTGCGTGGCTGGCGGGTCAGTCTTGCGGGGAGCTGTGCCTGGTCGGCCGCACAGGACGCACAGCAAACTCCAATGCCGCCTTCCTGCTGCTGTCAGCGCTGGCAGACACAGCATGCCTCACGCTGACGCGCGCTGATGTCAGCTCGGCAGAGGAGACTGCCAGCTGTCTGCGCGGTGATGCAAGGGTGCCAACCCAGGCCGTCATCCATGCAGGCAAGCCACACCTGCTCCTTATCTTTTAGACCCCTTGCTATTACAGGACAGTAATAATATTATGACGTGCAGGTAAAATCTTACACATAAGCTTTCCATCTTAGGAAAGTAGAAAAGGGCAAATAATCAACAGTCCATCTCATCCACTATGCTAACAAAAGCTGCATGCATGCGCGCAGGTGGCGTGCTCCAAGACGACCCCATTGCAAAGCTGGCGCCTCATAGCGTGCGGGCAGTCTTTGCACCCAAGGTGGACGCCGCCCTGAACCTGCAGCGCTCTTCCTGGGCAACCCCGCTGGCAGCACTGAATGCCTTCTCCTCCGTTGCCTCCTTCATTGGCTCTGCCGGCCAGGGCAACTACGCCGCTGCCAACTCCGTGCTGGATGCGTGGGCCGGCAGCCTGCAGGCTGCTGGTGTCTCAGGTACATGCTCCAATCCTCCAGCGAGACACACTCATATGAAAGTCACACGAGAAGACACCTGCATCGCTCCAATGGATGTTCATTGGAAATTGCCTTCTCACCTGCTCTTGGAATGCAAGAAGGCTTTCAGAATCAGCTAGTCTCAATTGTCTGCTTGAAGCCGAACATGACTGATTGATACATACGGATGAAAAGTGTTCAACTTGGTCCTCCAATTTTACTGATAGAAATATATTGACTTGTTTTCATTGGCATGCGTGCAGCCAGCAGCGTGCAGTGGGGCGCGTGGGCGTCGGTGGGCATGGCGGCCAAGAGCCCAGCCGTGCTGGCGCGCATACGCCGCTCCGGCATGGGCGCCATCGAGCCGGCCGCCGGCCTTGCCGCGCTGCACGCGATACTCTCAAAGACGTCCACCTCAGCAGCTGTCATCGCCAACCCCTTTATGTGGAGCCGGCTGCTCGAGAAGGCCAGCCCGCTGCCGCCTGTGTTTGCCGAGCATGCACCGGAGGCGGTTAGAGCGGCAGCAGCAGCGCCTGCCAAGAGGCAGCAGAGGGTGGCCGCCACGGTGGTTGTGCAGACCAGGGATGCGCTGCTTGGCGAGATCCAGAGCATCGTGCACGGCATGCTGGGCCCAGAGGTGCTGGTTCCCCCTGACCTCTATGTTTTCTTGTCATCTCTTCTTTTCTCAGCTTGTTCAAACGCGAAAGAGACATTCGCCTTGCATCAGGCAGAGCCTTGCAACACGTGCATGCAATTGCGGCTGTGCTGTATACACCACCAAGCATCTTGACCCTGCTGCCCTTGCTGCGTTTGCAAAGAAGGGATGACAACACATTGCTGAAAGGCTGAACTCTCTCCGTTGTCTCTGCAGATTCAACAGGACCAGCCTCTGATGGAGGCTGGGCTGGACTCTCTGGGAGCCGTGGAGCTGCGCAATGCACTCAATGAGCGCTTTGGAGCGGAGCTGTCGACCACCTTCATGTTTGACTACCCCACCATGGCCGCCATGGCCGCCCACATCCACTCAGTGCTCGTGGAGCGGACAAGCGCTGAGCTGGACCAGGCGGCCGGTCCTGCCACAGGAAGCAGGCGCAGGATTGCCGCTGTAGACAGCACGGATATCTTTGCGGCTGTCAATGCTGTGCTTGAAGGCATTGCTGGAGTTGTGGGCCCTGATCAGGTGAGCCTCCCCCATCATGCAGCCTCTCGAAGTTTGTTACTGATCTTTCCATCCGTCTCTCTTGCGGCTATACTAATGTTTGCAGTCCCTGCCCAGAGCACATCTGTGTAACATAACATATCAACCAGTCATAATTCACAGGAATCAAGAGTAAAATGGGTGAGGCAGTCTTGATGTTGATTTTCCAGCCGCTGATGGAGGCTGGGCTGGACTCATTGGGTGCTGTGGAGCTGCGCAACGCACTGACTGAGCGCTTCAGCGTTGACCTACCAGCCACAGTCACCTTTGACTATCCAACGCCGTCTGCGCTCGCCGGCTATCTCACGGCGGCGCTGGCAGCCAGAGCCGGCTACGATGACATCAGCGCTGACTCAGCCGCCGGCCAGCTGGCGCTGATCAGCCCCCGGTCCTCCTTCTACTCGGCACACTCGGAGGCCGCGCTCGCCGCCACAAATACACAATCCGCCTCGCTGATTACAGGCGTCTCCTGCCGCTACCCTTCTCCGGCGCAGCACGGCGCTGACGGCTTCTCGGGCGCGATGGAATCCTGCGCGGATCTGCCGACGGTGGTCCCTGCCGAGCGCTGGGACATGGACGCGCTCTACAGCCCGGAGATTGCACCCGGGAAAATGTACGCGCGGTTCGCAGCGACGGTGTCCGGGGTCGGGGATTTTGACGGCGGCACTTTCCGGATATCGCGCTCGGAGGCCCTTGCGACAGACCCCCAGGGCAGGATTCTGCTGGAGGAGGTGTTTAGCGCGCTGCAGCACAGCGGGCCGGCCGGCGTGGCCGGCACGGAGACGGGCTTCTACGTGGGCTGCATGTACCAGGAGTACACAGACGTGCTTGCCAAGTCCGGCGGCACGCTGTCGTCATCCACCGCCACCGGCAACTCCCTCAGCTTCATAGCTGGCAGGTGCGTGCATGCTCCGCCTGCATGCAATTTGAAAACACAGGAAGTTTTCCCGTTTCTCTTGATGGTCTCTTCGACTTGTTGATGCATGCTGCCTGCAGTGAGACGCAAAGGACTGCAGGTCAAGTCATTTGAGAGGGCTGAGTGTGCTGCCAGGGTGTCATACACGTTCGGGCTGACTGGACCCTGCGTCAGCACCGACACGGCCTGCTCGTCATCCCTGGTGGCAGGCCACCTGGCGCATAAGGGCCTGCTCAATCGCGAGGCCAGCATGGCGGTCGCTGCCGGAGTCAACACCATGCTGTCATCACTGACAACTGTCGCGATCTGCCAGCTGCAGGTATGCTATGCTTCACACTTTTCCCCCTTCTGAATATTGTCATTTCTCCAGCTAAATTTATTTCTGATTGTTTGGGTACCCGCTGGGCGCTGATTCTGGCAAGCATCTTGAGGCATCAAATCAGCCCTACTTTGGCTGCTAGCTCTGTAGTGTGACTGCCTGACTGGCGGATCAGAGGTTTTGTTCATTTGAGCATCGGTTGCTTTGCCCTATCATCTTTTGAGCTACTGAAATGGCAAATTGTCTGCATTGCAACAGGCGCTCTCTCCCGCCGGCCGCTGCCGCTCATTCGATGCATCGGCAGACGGCTACGGCCGCGGAGAGGGCTTCGTGGTGTTTGTAATGGCGCCAGAGCGCGACGCGCACACGGCGTTGCAGCCGATTGCGGTGTTGCAAGGCAGCGCAGTGAACCAGGACGGCCGCTCCAGCAGCCTGACCGCCCCCAACGGGCCCTCCCAGAGCAAGCTCGTGGCAAATGCGCTTGCCACTGGTGAAATCGAGCCTGGATGCGTCAGCCTCATTGCCGTGCATGGCACAGGCACGTTCAAAATTCCTTGTACATGCTGTAGCAAAGTCTTCAAGCAATTTGCTGCATCCTGAAGAGAAGCCTGCCGCATTTTGTTGTCCTGAAATATAGTGTGCTATCCAAGATTGAAGTTGCAACCATATCTGAGATAACACCCTGATTGCAGGCACTCCACTGGGAGACCCCATCGAGGTGGGAGCGTTGGGTCAGGCGCTCTCTGCGCGCCAAGATAGTCCGTTGGCAGGTGTCAGAGCCCCTGTCGCCATCGCATCTGTCAAGGCGTGCTTTGGGCACACCGAGGGCGCCGCCGGCCTGACAGGCGCTCTGCTGGCGGCGCAGAGCCTCAACAGAGTCTGTGCCCCGGCCGTCATGCACCTTCGCACTCCCAACGCTTATGTTGAGGCCGCGCTCGGGGATTGGCGCAAGCAGCAGCGCATCTCCGCGCAGGTCTGCAACCTGCATTCATTTGCAATTAAGAAAGCCCCGCTGCATGTGTAGAAGATCGCAGGTGGAATATTAGTTGCTGGGATATAAGCATACAAACTGGCTTCCCTGAAAAGAGCGAGGGTGTGCAGGTACCGCGCCAGCTGTCACCGGGGCAGGCGGGAGCGCTCGGCCAAGACGGATGCGCGGCTGTGGCCGGGACCAGCTCTTTTGGCATGAGCGGCATCAACGCCCATATGCTGCTGTCAGCTGGCGGTCAGACTGCCCAGGTGAGATTTTGCGTCTTTGAGCTTTGTAGCACCATCAATTGCATATAAATCTCAGTATTAACAACATCCCTAATTGCTTGCAAGAGGCCTCTTCAACAGTGAGAGCATATTTATTGTTAGGCTAGTTGGAGCCCGAAGCTGGATAGCCTTGTTCGCACCCAAAGACCCGGACAGAGGGGGAGTTGAATACCGTACTGAGCATTTGTCAGGTGCAAAGAAGAAATCTGAGTGCTTGTTTGTCACGTGCAGGTCGCATTGCCCATCCAGTGGCAGAGGTCGAGAGTCTGGCCGCTGCCGCAGCCTTTCCACCTCATCAGCGCCGCAATAGCCACCGGCAATAGCACGGCAATCTTTGCCCTGAACTTTTCAGCACCTGCTCTGGTGTTCCTGAGGGACTGCCAGGCTGGCACAGGCATGACAACCGCCTGCGTGCTGCCGGCTGCAGCGTTATTTGAGATCGCCAGCGCAGCCGTTCACATGCTGCTAGATGGCCAGCCAGCGCAGCCCATCCAGCTGGCTGACTGTGCAGTCCAGTCAGCGCTGACGCTGCCTAATCTGGCTGGCAGCACACAGGACCCTCACCTCTGCACAGTAGATGCAGCGACCGGTGCAGCGCGCATCAGCAGTGGCAGGGCCAGCCATTTCACAGCTCAGGCCGCCAAGTGTGCTGTAGGACTGGCAACCGATAAAGCCAGTGAGAGCTCAACAGGAGTGATCAGTAGGCTGCTGCAGCATGTGCCGACAGCTCAGCGGTTGTCAGCAGCAAATGCAGTCGCAACAGTCTGCCACCCGCCTCTGCAGCCCACCTCCGGCTACCTGACTCACCCGGCAGCCACAGAGGCTGCCACACTGCTGCAGGCTGCTGTGGGCTCTGCCAGAGCCCCCCACACAGCAGCGGTCTCCTGCCAGGCTTATGTGGCATCGTGCGCGCCCCAGCTGCCGCACGGCTTCAGCGTATCTGCAGCCGTGGATGAAGCGTTCCCTGCCAGCAAGCGGCGCAGCGCAGTAGACATCTCCTGCCGCCAAGCAGAGGCGGCCACGCCGGCAGCGGCCTTCTCAGGGCTTGTCTTGGCTGCTAGGAAGCTGCAGGTGCAGGGGAGCCGCCGGGCAGCTGACAACACAGCCATGCGCCTGATGTGGCAGCCAATCGCATCCGAGCCAGCAGTGCCAATCCAACCGCTGCCGCAGAAGTGGCTCATTCTCAGCAACCAGCCATGCGTGCTTCAGGACTTGTGCAGGGACGCAGAAGGATCTGTGTTGGCACTGAATATTGTCTACAGCAAGGAATCTGACAAGGAAGCTGCCAAGGGCACAGCTGACATAGTGGTCAGCTGCTATGTGGAGCTGCAGCTGCTTCTGGCAAAGGCGCAGGCGGACCACTGCTTCCTGGTGCAGCAGCGGCCAGATCAGGACGCGGGTGCTGAGGTGGCGGCTGAGTCACAGGCTGAGTCAGCGTCCATGCTGTGGGCCTTCCGCGCGTTCAGAAGGGCGCAGCCGCGCACCAAGCTGAGCCTTGTCACCTGGGGCTCCCAGACTGTTGGCCCCTATGAAGCCCTCGCAAAGCCAGAAAGCCTGATGGCCCTCGGTGCGCTCCATTCTCCCCTTGCCCACTCTTATAAATATGCTTATACAGCACAATCTAGCAAAGCTGTATTATCTTGTGCTCCTTGATACTGCTGCCTACAACTTCTTGTCAAGAAAATTGAATGATGTCCCTTTTCCATGAAACTCAGCTGTCGTGCTGTGCATGAGGGCAGGCCTGGCGAGGACGCTCTTCATGGAGGACAGGGCGCTGTTTGGCACCACCGTTGACCTTCAAAGTGGCGGCTGCCTGCCAAGCGCTGTGCAGCTGGGCCACATGGCATGCAGCAGCGGCGAGTTTGCGGTCTCTTTCAGGAGCGGCAGAGCATTTGGGCTGCGTATGGTGCCCAGCGCTGGCATGATGCCCCGGCCGCTGCCGATGGATGGAGCGTTCACCAGCATCGTGTCTGGAGGCACCAAGGTGAGAGCTCAAACCTCTGTAATTGCTTGCAGCAGCTCAGCAAATAATGGTGCGCATGCATGCGTGAGCATCTCTGTACCTTCTGGAAAATTGCTGCAAAGCAGGATTTGATCAATTGCCACACAGAAAGAGATGTTGAACTTGAAAACATATTGAGAGATGAGCAGGACCTGCAAGAACTGAATCGTCACATCAGTCACTGCCTTCTTTTCACTTCGCATTGAGGAGTGCATTTGATTACTAGCTAGAGAGACATAAATTGACAGGCCCTAAAATTTCCTCTTCTGCGCAGGGCTTGGGCCTGGAGTATGCTCGCCAGCTGGTGGCGGCGGGCTGCCGGTGCCTGGTGCTCACCTCCCGCTCTGGCACACTTCTGCTCGAGGTGCTGCAGGAATTCGCATCGGCCGGCGTCACAGTGTTCACGGTCAGCGCCGACTCGGGCGACGCCGAGGAGTCCGCAGCCGCTCTGCGCTGGGCCCACGAGCACCTGCCGGCCGTGCAGCACTACGCGCATGCCGCTGGGGTGTCGGGCTTTGCCATGCTCGACAGCCTGAACGAAGCAGACTTCTGGGACGTCGCAAAACCAAAGGTACGCATATCTCGTCTGCCTGTCCTCTCATATTTTCTTTGGTTTGTCAACATTGATATTGAGAGACTTGTAGCTGGTGATATGACTAAGGCTTCAAGGATCGCTATGTTATGCAAGAATGCCAACCTTGCCGTTAAATACCCCGTATCGTTGCTATAAAACTTTACATTTATGCAACACAAAAACGTCCAGAAGTTTCGGGTGGTCCAATGAGAGTCTCTCAAAGTCTCAAGTCTGCATTGATGCTTTCACCAAATGGCCTGAGGCTGCCGCCTTACCTAAGAAATATTTGCTGCTTGCAGGTGATTGGTGCGGGGACAGCCAGCTCTATGCAGCTACCAGTGCAGTCACAGGTGCTCTTCTCGTCCACATCCTCAGTATGGAGCCAGTCCGGCGCAGGCCACTACGCGGCCGCCAATGCTTTTCTGGACGGCCTGGCCTCACAGCGCCAGCATGCCGGCCTCCCCGCCATGGCTGTGCAGTTCGGCCCCTTTGCCGGGACCGGCATGGCCTCGGAACACGTGGCGGCGCTCGCCTCGCTGGGCCTGCACAGCCTCTCTCCTAAAGAGGCACGTTATATTACATCGATTCCCATTACCAGCGGTTCTATTACCCTGCTAAAGGACATGTACTGTACTCCCTTCATGCATAAGCTGAAGGGACCTTTCCACCGAGATCAAGAATTGGTTTGAGCTACCAATTGCTATAAGATTACCCAGATTACCTTTTCAATTGCGATTACTGATTCATCTTAAAAATACCAACATTAATTTTATTCCATGTTTCAGGTGTGGGAGGCTGGGGTGGCGGCCGGTTCAGTCCCCCAGATGGTGTATGCGCGCATTGACATCCCACGCTTTACCAGCATCTACTCTGCTAAGGGCCCCTGGGCGCTGCTGCGGTCACTCTCAGCCGTCGATGCGCGTTCACAGAGTGCCGCCTTGCCTGCACCCAGCCATGCAGCCGCAGCACAGGCTCCTGCTGTCACAGCTGGCGTGCAGAAGCCAGCGGTGGCTTTGGAGGCCGTCACAAAGGTGGTCAGGGACGCTGCACTTAGCATACTGGGTGCCGACTCTATTGAAGGCGCGCGCTCAATTTTCCACGTGCAATCTTACACCTAAAACCGGAGTGGGCTGGTAACTTTGACAACGGGAGGCATAAGACGCACTTCAGTGAGGGATGTTGGGCACTTGAAAGGGTATTTCTTCTGCAATACAGCGGTGAGAGTGCCTAAGGCATTCATACAGTAGGGCATTTGATAATTTTGGGTGTGTATAACCAGAGTGTCTTGATGCAATTGCAGGGGCGGATGGGCAGTTTGCAGCGGGCAGCTTTGACTCGCTGTCAGCGGTGGAGCTGTCCAACGGCGTTGCCACGGCGCTCAACCTGCAGCTGCCGGGCACGCTCGTCTTCGACTACCCCTCAGTCAGCGCCATGGCCGCCCACGTGCACTCCCTCATGGCCCCCGCCGGCGCCCTGGTGCCGGCACATGTAACCGCATCCTCCCTGGTCACCTCACCCCTGGACGCCCACCCCTCGCAGCTGCTGGCCAAGGTGCGCAGTCTTGTCAATCCTGCAAGGATCGTTGTTTGGTCAGCACATTTACCTTCTCATCACATACTGTTCCTGCCAGGAGGCAAGGTGGGTCTGCAAACGAGTTCCAGTTCAATTTGCTTTGCCATACAAGCTGGCGAATCCTGTGCTGTGGAATGTCGTGTGTATGACTTTGTAAGAAGGATTGACCGCATGCAGAGACATTGCAGAGCCAGAAAGAAAATGCAGCGGGCATGACACAAGTTTATGTCCTGTGCGCAGGTGTCCATTGCAACACGGCTGCCAGTGGGCAATCAGGCAGCAGCAGCAGCGCACTATGGCACCGGCTGCGACGCCATTACTCATGTTTCGCATGCGCGCTGGGACTTGGAGGCGCCGCGCAACGGCAAGAGCCAGCTGCGCGCCAGATTTGGCGGCTTTTTGGCGGGCGTGGACCAATTTGACGCCGCCCAATTCGGCATCGCCATCCCTGAAGCCGAGCTCATGGACCCGCAGCAACGCCTCCTCCTGGAGGTGACCTCTTCCAAATCACTTGCAGAAAAGTGCTGGTCCGATCAAATGAAGTCATGGGGAAGGGGCTGATCATGCCTTGTGCTACACCTGTGAAAATTTGCAGTGTGCAGAGATTGGCAGTGCTCAAGGTACACACCATACCTAAATTGAATGCTCTTCTGTCTGACGAGTACGAGTTGTGTGAGGCGTTATGCAGAAATTAGACATGCTCAGGGTGACGAGATACTTGGTGAAATGCAAGTTGTCTTACTGAGAGTTTCTGTTGGAAACATGCAGGTGTCATGGGAGCTGATGCAGTCCGAGGGAACTCTGACTTCCAGCAGCGGCAATGGTGCAGCGCCGGAGGTGGGCGTGTATGTGGGCATCCAGCAGATGGAATACGGGGGCATGGCGGCCCCCTACCTCTCCAAGATCGGCCCCTTCTCGGCCACGGGCGGCCCCTTCAGCGTCGCCGCCGGCCGCATGTCCTTCATCTACGGCCTCAAAGGGCCCGCGGTGCACCCACAACCCTTCGTGTCTTCTACTTTACAGTCTCTCAACGAGATGCTTGCACATAGGTCCCTCAATGCAGAACTTGCCCATTTCTGTATTTCCAAGCTGCCAGCACAATCGCCGTTCCATTGAACAAGCCACCACAGCCAAGCATGCAACTGTACTCCGGCACTCCTGAGTAAGGGATTTAAAACATCCCTTAAAACATGCTGTGGGTTAACCTGATTTGAGAAGCCTCTAGCAGATAACACTTGATGGTGTTTTATTGCAGGTGAGCGTGGACACGGCGTGCTCATCGGCTCTGGTGGGCGCGCATCTGGGCATGCAGCACCTGCGCAGCCACCGCGGATCCGTGCTGGCGGCGGGCGTCAACCTCATGCTGGCCGAGACCACCACGGCGGCCGCGCAGGTGGCCGGCATGCTCACGCTCGACGGGCGCTGCAAGACGCTGGACGCCGCCGCCGACGGCTACGTCAGGCGCGCACATGCCCCCCATGTGCCCGCACATGCCCAGGAGGCATTATTAATATTACTTTGCCAACTCTTGTGGCAACCCCTTTGCCAATGGAATGTGCACCACAGCTGGGGAAATTGCATGCATGATATCATAGTAACTTCTCTCTGCATGTTAATGTGAGCTGATAAAGAGATAAAAACAGCAGCGTACTTATGCTAGGTCAGCCAAGGAGACCACGTTCTTGTATTTCTGCTGATACTCCACATGGTCGTGTCTCGAAAAGTTCTATGAATATTTCTGCAAAGCGCCACAATACGTTTAATCTTACAAGACTGACAGCTTGGCGCGCTGTGGCCGACAGGGGCGAGGCATGCATTGTGATGCACCTTGCGGCGGCGTCTGTGGATGGCGAAGATCTGGGACACTGCGGCGTTCTGCTGAGAGGAACCTATGTGAACCAGGACGGCCGATCCAGCAGCTTGACCGCCCCCAACGGTCCCTCGCAGCAGAGTGTTATCCGTGGCGCCATCAGCGCAGCTCACATGTCTCCTGAGGTAGGCAGCTATTGACTGGGCAGGTCATATTCAGACTTTATAGAAGTTTCAACAGATGCAGAGACCTTTGCAGGGTATATTTGACCCCATTCAGGGCTTGTCACGCTTGTTGCAGGGACCAAGATGCATATAAGGAGGAATTGTTGCTTTTGCAGGCAATTGGAACGCTGGAGATGCACGGCACAGGGACGCCTCTGGGCGACCCCATCGAAGTGGGAGCTGCCTCAGCAGTGCTGCAAGGTAATGATTTACTTCACCTTGGATTGAACAGTTTGCTGTGGAAGCTCTGCGGGGACAGCACCATGCCCACGTCGTCGCCGCCGTCCAGCAGCGGCACCATCTTCAGGAAGAAGTCCTGATGAGCCACCTGCGCACCATTAACAACGCTCAGCCAACAAGGCAAAGCTGGCAGCATTCGAGCATGCTGCTTCCATCTCCATCCTGAACCCCTGCATGAACATGCCTGTTTGATGGGTATGTCTGTGCAGGCGGGTCAGCCTCAACGCGCATGACAGCCACAAAGTCTCGGCTGGGGCATGCGGAGCCGGCGGCCGGTGCTGTGGGCATTGCAAACCTCATCACCATGCTTGGGCAGGCCACCACCCACGCAATCAGCAACCTGCGCCAGGTACGCTATTTTGACACTTTTATTCAATGCAGCCAGAAACAACTCTTGCTTGTACCCAGGAAACACTTTGAAATCTCTGTTAAGCAAATGCAGAATGCAGATTCCGAGCCCGTCATGGAGTCTTCAACATGTAATTTTTTTGTTTTTTTGTTTGTATAATTCTGAGGAAAATCAGAGTCGGGCATTGGATCAGCTCTAAGTGGGCTAGAAGCATTGTTATTTGACTCAGTGACTCTTGGATAGGCATTTCTTGAACCTAATGCTTGTTGCAAATCTGCAGGTAAACCCGCATGTCAGGAGGATCCTGCAGACACAGGAGCAGCTGGGCGAGCGGCCGCGCTTCATCCCCCGCCAGCACGGCCCAGGCGTGCAGCCCGGCAGGGGCAGCGCCGGATACTCTGCCGCGGCCGGTGTGAGCGCTTTTGCCTTCCAGGGCACCAACGCCCACGCTGTGCTGAGCCGCTCATCAGGCGCTCTGGCAACCCCTGTGACCAGAAGGCCGCTCTGGCAGCGCCGTCGGCTGTGGTGCGCAACCCTGCTTTGCTCTTGTATAACATTAACTGCCATCTTCACAGTTTCTTGATATGGAAGAGAGAAGAAAGAAAATACGCGCAACTGTTCTGATGCTCAGCTGGGCCCATTTACTGAAGCTCACTATCAAGCCGGTCAAGCAGGAAGCAAGCAGCAGTAAAACACTCTCCCCATGTGCAGGTACTCTTCAGTGGAGCCGCACATGCTAATGGCGCGCTGCATAGCAACACCAGTAGAGGTGCGCATGGAGGCAACGTTGTCTCACACGGCGCTCTCCTATCTGTGGGATCACCGTATAGCGGGCCGCGCGCTCTTCCCGGCAGCAGCCATGCTGGAGGCGGCTGCAGCTGCCACCGCTGCGATGCTTTCGGCCGCGCCCGGCGCTTTGTCGGGGCTGGTTGCTCTGACAGATGCCAGCATCCCCGCTCCCCTCGTGCTGCCCAGTGCAATGGAGCAGACCAGGACAGCTGTTTGCTTGGAAGTCACAGTGCTCGCCAAATCTGGCATTCTCGAGGTCGCGTCAGCTTCCAGGGGCCGCCAGGTTCATCTCAAAGCCGCAGCCACCTGCATGCTAGTGTCAGATGCAGCAGCTGTGCTTGCTCCCTCTCAGCATGTCCTTTCTGCCATCATCAGCGGAGCTCTCAGCGGAGTGCACAGGAGGCATAGCACTGCTGCAGTGGCAGTTGCCAGCATGGCGCAGAACGTGCGCCAGCCGGGCGGGCAGTACCTAATCCACCCGGCCGTCATCGACAATTGCACCCAGGCCGGAGCGGCGCATGCATCGCCGGGAGACGCGCCGGCCGTCACGCGGGTGCCGGCCGGCCTGCGCGCCTGCGCCATTCGCGGGCGTCTGGGGTCGGCGGAAGCCTTCGCGTCCGCCGCGGTCATCGGTCTGTTGGCGGACGGCACAGCCGTCAGCGACTACGGTTTGGTCCCTGCGGCTGGGGGCAGCTCGGCCATGGCGATCTCTGGGATGCTCTTCAAGCCGGTCTTACGCGGCAAGGGCGAGGCGCCTCCTGTGCCGGCGCCAGCGATCAGCAAAGTTTCAGCGCAGGATGCGATGTACGAGTTGTGCTGGGCTGTCACAGCGCCGGGGGCTGCGCCACCTGGACTGCCAGCTCAGCACCGGCCGGCGCTGACCTGGACAGCCATGTCAGCCGGCGGCGTAAAGACAGCAACTGCCAGGCTTGCAATAGGCGAGAGCAGCTCTGCGCTGGCCGGCAGCCTGCGCTTCATCCAAGCAAAGGCAGCTGCCGCATCTGCAAGGGCAGCCAGCGTGCAGCTGCACACCTCAGCTCCGCATCTGGATGTCTTGCGCAGCTGCGCCGGTGTCTCCCAGCAATGGAGCAGGGCGGCTGTGATTGAAGCCGGTGCCAGCGGGCTGCTGCGCGTGGCTGCACAGGAATTTTCCGGCACATCCTGGCAGCACTACGCAGGCAGCTCTGCCGCTTCAGCCGTTCATGTGCAGCCAGCGGATGCATTCGGCGTGTGCAGCAGCCGCAATCTCAGCCTGGCCCCGCGCCTCCAGCCCTCACAAGCAGCTGGCTCAGCACATGGACTCCTGGGCCATCAAATCCAAGTTATCGGTGAATCAATCATTGTGACAGGCGGTCTTGGGGACATCGGATCTCTCTCTGGAACATGGGTAGCAGAGGCTTCACAGGGAGCTGACATCTTCCTCATCGGCAGATCGGGGCGAGCCGCTCAGATGTTGCCGCAAGCTCTGCTGTCTGGTACAGCGGCTGTGCATGTTGTTCGCTGTGATGCAGCGCAATCCTGTGAGGTGGATGCACTCTTGCACGCTGTGCGCTGTGGTGGGCCGCCGCTGCGCTGTGTCATGCATGCCGGCGGCGTGCTGCAAGACGCTATGCTGCCAAAGCAGGTGATTAACTTGTCAAATCACTGGCAAAATCTCCTTTTTGATAATCCAGATTTGCAATTTAAGGTAGTTTTCTTCAAGCCTGGCTTGTCAGAAAGCTCGAATGTTGTCTCTGGTGAGCATGATCAAATGCAAATGGCTGTGCAGAGCGCCCAAGGCATGCGCGCCGCGGCGGCTCCCAAGCTTGTGGCGGCCCAGAGGCTGGCGCATGCGTCCAGCGGCGAGCCTGTCCAAGCATGCACCCTGTACTCCTCCCTCTCGGCGCTGCTCGGCACGGCTGGGCAGGCAAACTACGCAGCAGCAAACGCCCAGCTCAACACGTGGGCAGAGCTGCAGCAGTGCTCAGGTGGCACCCTCTCGCATCAATCCTCTCTGTTGCTCATCAACAGACTGCAAACGCTAGATAGCGCCATTCTCAAGTAGCTGTAAAGGTGCGCTTGACATAATGTGGTCTGTTTGGCAGGCATTGCCGCAAGCAGCATCATGTGGGGCCCATGGGCGACCGGCATGGCCGCCAACGATGCGCGCTTGAACGCTCGCTTCTCTAAGGCAGGACTCACAACCATCACGCCAGGCCTAGGCTTGCGTCTGCTCTCGGCTGCGATGGCGTCTGGGCTCAGCCAGCTTGTGGCAGCACCCGTCATGTGGGACAGGCTGCTCAAGTCTGGCGCACCGCCCATCTTTGAGGCGTTTGCTCCTGCAGCCTTGCCACTGCCAGCACCAATCGAGGTGGGGTGCTTTTTCTAGTTTCTGCCAGGCTTGAGAGTATACCCAGCGCGCATTCAACCGAGCCAGATATTTTGGGAAATTTGAAGGTCACTGTGGTTGCATTTGACAGGGATGGGGCTCCTTGCAGGTAATATCCAGAGCGCCTCAAAGGGGATCCGAAGCTTCAATGCGAGCAAGGGCCCTCCAGGAGGTCAAAGAAGCCGTTGCTGCCATGCTGGGCACCAGCATTCCTGACGACCAGGTGTAGATATTTGCGTCCTTTCTTCCCTGCCTTTCAGCTCAAAATATTTATAATCTCTACAACATCTACAATATACACAAGTGTGCAAGGTGCATCCTGTTTTGTGACCCAAATTTATGAGCCTGTTGTTGATGCAGCCGCTACTGGAGGCTGGTGTGGACTCCCTTGGAGCTGTGGAGCTGCGCAACAAACTGGAAGCCAACTTGGCCACCGAGCTGCCAGCCACTGTCACCTTTGACTACCCCACCACATCCGCACTGGCGTCATTCCTGGCAACACGCATGTTTCCTGCGCAGCCAGACCAGGCTGCAGATGCGCCAACAAGCGCACACGCGAGGTCCCAAGATTCTGTGGAGCGGGATATTCAAGAAATCCTTCGTGCCATGCTGGGCGCTGACATCCAGCCCAATCAGGTCAGATTGCACAACCAGCCATTTAACCAGACCTGCCAAATGGGAAGCTCTTGTCTTGCACAAATGCCTGCCCTCCGTGCAAAACAGGAGTCTTTGCACGGCAGGTGGAGAGTTTCCTTGGCATCGCAAGTGTATTGCAGACAATCTACATTGTGTGAAAGTTACAAGCAATCAAAGATTCCCAATGAGCGCCAGCAATAATGCAGAGGCCCAAACATGTTGCACATGTGCTTGCAGCTGCTGATGGAGGCCGGTATCGACTCCCTGGCAGCAGTGGAACTCAGCAACAGTGTCAGCGCACACTTTGGTCTTGATGTCCCTGCCACCCTCACCTTTGACTACCCCACCATCTCGGCCATGGCCGCCTTCTTGGCGCCCCAGACCGGCCACGCGCAGCGCGGCGTTGCCTCCGTGGACCTGCACAGCAGCATGCTGGTCGCCAGTGACAATCGCGGCGCCGGCCGCCACGTTGCGGACATGTCTTCCATTGTCGGCGTGGCCTGCAGATACCCTGGAGGTGAGGCTGCACCAATTTACCCTCCAATGTGTGCTCTGTTCAGCGTACATGAAATTTTCCGCATTTGAAAAGATTGAACATATTATGCGCATCATTTTTTTGAAAATTCTCCTGGTCAGAGCACAAAGAGAGCTCAAACAATGGCAAGGGGAGGTCCAAGAATGTGTATTTCAGGGTAATCATACATTGTGCGCTGTGGCTGAAATGAGGTGTGCTGCAGGGGATGGGTCAACATCGGGGGCTGCAGGTTTCTGGGGCACGATGATGGGCGAGGGAGATGTGCAGCGCGTGGTGCCGGCCGCGGGCTGGGATATGGATGCCGTCTACAGCCCAGACATCCTCCCCGGCAAAATGTCCATCAATGTCAGGTGCGTGCTTTGGACGCCCTTCAGAGAATTGTCCTGAATTCTGCAGTTTTGGTCCAGTAATTTCTCTTCGATCGAATCCCGAGTATGCACAGGGTGAGCTTCCCTCCATTTGAATACAAAAAAAGGGACAGCTCTCAGACTGCATATCAGACGATCAAGCCATGCTGCTGCATGCGCGCAGGTTTGGGGGCTTCTCGGCGGATGTCGACAGGTTTGATGCTGCGCTTTTCCGCATGTCACCTGCGGAGGCGGCGGCCACGGACCCGCAGCAGCGAATTTTGCTGGAGGAGACGGCCTCAGCGCTGCACCACGCGCGCGCCACCCTGGACGCTGACGTCAGCTCCTTCACAGGTGCATTTTTTCTCTTTTCCCCTGTCTTGCCCAATGCATTGTCTCTCCTGATTCTGTCAAGATATAGGCCTTTCTCAAGCATGCACCTGCTCAAGGGACTCGCGGCAGGGATTTGAACAAGACAGAGCAATGCTTTTGAAAATTTTTGAAATTCATGCGCAGGCGTCTACATCGGCTGCATGTACCACGAGTACATAGACGTCCAGGTGGCGGCTGGCGCGAAGCTACCGCCCCAGGCGTTCATTGGCAACGGGCCGCCCTACATGGTCGGCCGCCTGTCCTATGCATTCGGGCTGACTGGACCCTGCGTCAGCACCGACACTGCTTGCTCATCGTCTCTGGTGGCCGCCCATTTGGCGCACCGGGCTCTGCTCAACGGCGAGTCGGCTGCGGCCGTGGCAGGCGGCATAAACATAATGCTGCTTGATGGGACCACAGCCGGCATCTGCCAGCTCCAGGTGAGCATTGCACCTGCTCACTTTCACAGCACTACATTATCATTTTTACTCTTATTTATCTGCTGTTCTTGCCAGAAACAAGGTGCGTCTGCAGCAAAGCTGCAGGTAAAGGCTGCCACATCTTTTACCCCTTGATGGACTAGCTAGCCATACATGATGCTATTGAAAAAGTTGTGGCATGGGCTGAAACACGGAGTGCATGGGAGCAGGCGCTGTCGACTGTGGGACGCTGCAGATCCTTTGATGCATCTGGAGATGGCTATGGCCGCGGCGAAGGCTTTGCTGTGGCGGTGCTCTGCCCCACAGACTCCGCAGCTCCCTACACTCCGATGGGTGTCCTGTGCGGATCAGCTGTGAACCAGGTAGGCCTGCAACTGCCTGTGAGCCTACCTGTATTTTGAAAAAAATGGCTTTTGCCGAAGCTGGCATCTCATCACATGCTCATGCATATTGTGAGCTGCGTGTCTGCTGTTGGAGCAAGAAAAGAAATAATAATCCTACAAGTGCAAAATCTGCAGATTTGAGCTCATCTTTTACTGTGAATGGTGTACAGGACGGCCGGTCGAGTGGGCTGACAGCGCCCAACGGGCCCTCACAGAGCGCGCTCATCCGCACAGCGCTGGCTTCTGGCAGTGTCGATCTCATGCGCGTCCACACAGTGTCGGTGCACGGCACAGGAACGCCCCTGGGCGACCCCATTGAAGTTGGCGCGCTCGGCCAGGGCGTGTCCGGTCCCCTGGCGCGGCCGCTGACCATGCTGTCCAACAAATCCTGCTTTGGGCACACCGAGGGCGCTGCAGGTGTGCCTCAGTGCAGAAGCCTCTTCCTTTTGGAAGGAAATCGCCCAACATCACAAAACAGCATGCTCAAAACTTCTGTCCTTTGAGTACAAATCAGGCCTCTGAAGTCTAGGAAAGCTATGCGATTGAGCAGGATTTTTGAGACAGTTGCATGCGTGCGGACTGCAGGTCTCACCGGCCTGCTATTAGCGGCCATGACTCTGCACAGCGGCGCCTCGGCGCCGGTCAAGCACCTGCGCACGATCAACCCCTACGTGGCTGCGGCTCTGTCGGACTGGCGCCGTCACTGCGGCCTGCGCGCCAGCGTGCCCCTTCAGCCCGGCCCGGCCGTCGCCGCAGCAAGCGCGGAAGAGGGCTCGGCGGTAGCCGGCACGAGTTCCTTTGGCATGAGCGGCGTCAATGCTCACGCGCTTGTGGCCCCTGGGGCCTTTGCGCAGCCGGCTTCGATTGCTTCTGATAAGGTCAGATACCCTTGGTCAGCTCATTGCTGAGCTCTCTCGCTGGGTGGTTTTTACTACAGATATTTTGGGGAGTGCCCTGAGACTTGTGCCGGTGCGCGGCATGCAGCAAAGAGGGTTCTTAATGTTGAGTGTGTGACCTGAGTGACTGTTTGTTGCTTGCAGGAGTTGGTATTCAGCCGCAGCAGCCACTGGTGTTCGCCGCCCGTGCATCCCTTGCTGCGGGGTGTTGTACACGGCCATTCAGCCAGATCGTTGGTGCTGCAGTGCAACCTGCAGGCAGCTGTGCTTTCCTATCTGCATGATCACCAGGTGAGCCCCATGCTGCTATCAGTCGAGCCATAATTCGTACTGATTTTTTGAGTATATTGTCCACCAGACTACGTGCATGCAGTGTAATATAATGTGCTCCTAAAGCCATTATCTTTGCAGGTGTTTGGGCAGGCCCTAATCCCAGGTGCCGCCATGCTGGAAGCTGCGCTGTCAGCCGCGCACCTGCTGGCACACGGCTCAAGCCTTGGCGATCTGTCTCCAGCGCTCCTGGGTGTCAGCATTCCAGCGCCCCTGATGCTGTCTGCATCCAAGCCAGCCACGATGGAATGCGTGCTCTCACTGTCGGCCAGCGCAGCATCGGTCTCAGTGCACAGCAATCACAAACCTGGCCAGGCATCTGCTGCGCACCTTCAAGGCCTCCTAGCCGGTCTGTTAGGTGAGAGCTTTGCATCTTGGAAGCGAAACTTGCCACATAAAATTGGTTGTATTTTGACATATGATATGATAGATTTGCTCACTCTGCCATCCTCTCCCCTTTACAAATCATGCAGGCCATGCGCAACAACCTGATGCAGAATTCTCATGTGCCACAGGACCCAGCCAGGCAGGACAAGACTCGAGCAGAAGCGTCCTGCGCAAAATACTGGGCAGCACAGCAGCAGCACAAGGTGCAAACCAGAGTCCAAGCCCGCAGCAGGCAGCAGCAGCGCATGGTGAGCTCGCCCAGAAGAGTAGCAATAATGACAGCTACAATGTGCACCCCGCCACCCTGGACGCCTCCCTCCACCTTGGCGCCCTGCTGGCAGCCACAGACACTATCAAGTCTAGCGAGCAGCCTACAGCCAGCACAGTAACAGTGCGGGTGCCGTCCGCGCTTGCAGCGTTCTGGACTCCCGGCGGCGTCGGACAGGTCCAGTCATGGGCGACGGCAGGGGACGTCTCACTGCAGCCGGATGACTCAGCGCTGAGCAGCTACTGGCTGGCTTCCCTCGGCGGCCGCCCCGGCGGCGCAAGCATGCAGCAGCTGCTTGCCAAGCCGATGACTGGCGCGCCCAGAGCAGCACCCAAGACCGTTGCGCGGGAGCGGACCGAGATGCTGTACACGCTGCACTGGAAGGCGGCAGAAGCCACTCCTGCCGGGGCCGCCCCGGCTCCTCTGGCACGCCACCGCAGACACGTCCTCTCCTGGCGCACCATTGGAAGGCCTGCAGCAAACATGTCAGCGGAATCTCTCCTGCTGAGAAGTGAGAGTGGCAGCGGTGTTGGAAGAATGAATTCTGCCGGCCTAGCACGCATACAACAGGTGCTGGCTGGACGCACCGGTGAGGCAGCAGGGCTGCAGCTCAGCACTCTGGGTGTCATCAGCGCTGGGCCTGGGAAGCCGGGCCGCCTCAGCAGCGCCACTGCGGCTGCAGGAGCCTCCGGCCTGCTCAGGACAGCGGCGCAGGAGTATCCTGCCATGATGTGGCAGGCACAGGCCAGCGACGCACTCGCCAGCAGGCATTCTGCAGCTGCTGCGGGCACAGATGCCTTTGGCGTTTGCTTGACAGATGGCGTCACCTTCCTGCCGCAAATGCTGCCTTCTGAGCCTCGCACCGCAGCAAATGACTCCGCACCATTCATGGGCCATTCTGGCAGCGTAGTCATATCCGGTGGGCTGGGAGACATTGGCGCGATGCTGGGGTTGTGGGCAGGCCAGGATCCCGGGCTGCATGTGCACCTTCTGGGCCGCAGCGGCCACGTGCAGCCGGCGCTGGCAGCAACAATCGCCGCCATGCCCCTTGTGACGGTCTCTCGCTGCGACGTGGGAACGCGCGAGGAAACACGCTCGCTCGATGTGCAGGGACCCCTGCGCCAGATCTGGCACGCCGGGGGAATTTTGCAGGACGGCACCCTGCCGAAACAGACGGCGGCCAAGATGCGCGCTGCAGCCGCCCCAAAGCTTCCCGGGGTGCTGAACTTAATGGCGGCGGTGCAAGGCTCGCCGTTGGAGAACGTAGCGCTGTTTTCATCAACGGCTGCGCTGCTGGGTCCGGCCGGCCAAGGCAATTATGCGGCCGCCAACGCTCAGCTCAATGCGTGGGCACAGCACGCACAAGCCACAGGTGAGCTTATCAGTTCTAATCTTTTGTTTTGTCTCATGTATGTATTCCTCTTAAAAGTGCAGTACATCCTGAGTCGTATGTGTAAGAGGAGGGCTGAAGTGGTGCTGGGAAACATTCGCATGCAGGGGTGGAGAGCGTGAGTGTCATGTGGGGTGCGTGGGCGACGGGCATGGCTGCAGCGGATGCGGCCATCCTGCAGCGCTTTGAGCGGCTGGGCATGGGATCCATCAAGCCAGCAGCGGGCCTTGCCGCCCTCTCAGCAGCCCTGTCAGCGCCCATGCCAGATGCTCAGGCAAGTGGCAACGTCTCACAAAGTCTGGGGAGCGTCCTTGCCTAGTCTATGAGCTTGTAGCTTCAAGTTAGCTGCAAAATAGCATTCTGAGACAAGTCAACAAGATTGGGGTCTACTTAACAGAGGCAATGCAATGCACCAGTCAGTTGAGAAGCATCTGTGTGCATGCAGGTTGTTGCCAACCCCTTCATCTGGAACCGCTTGAACAGGCCAGGGCTGCCAGTGCCATTCTTGTTCGATGAGTTCAAACCTGCAGAGCACACAGCAGTGGCAGAGATGCAGCCGGTGGCATCAGCAGCCACTCTGCAGGCAACCACAGGCCCAGCCATCTCCCCAGCAGATGCTCTGCGTGACCTGATGGACATTGTCAAGGGCATGCTGGGACCGCAGGTGCGCATGCAGCACTCAACTATTTTTTGCAGAGGCTTCAAAAGGACTTGCTCGCGTGTGTAATCTTGTTCAATCTGCGGGGTTTGTAAGGGTTGTGGGAAGCATGTAAAAGCATGGCTAAACTCTGTCACTTTTTGGTGACAGGCAATGCCAGACCAGCCTCTGATGGAGGCTGGGTTGGACTCTTTGGGAGCAGTGGAGCTGCGCAACAGCATCCAGGCCCGCTTCGGCCTCGAGCTGCCAGCAACTGTCACCTTTGACTACCCCACTGCTGCCAACCTGTCCACCTACATTGCAAGCCAGAAGGCGCCGCCATCTGCACCTGCAGCAGGACCACAACCTGTGAGTTTCTTGATTCCCCCGCTCAGTATCGAAACTTATCGAGATGCAGCTATTTTGCCTTCAGGTTAACCTTTTCGCTCTCAAAGAGAAGGCCTGCAATTGGCCCTTAGTTGCTCCCAGGAACAAGGCCTGCCTTTTGATAAGGCATGTGCTATGATTATGTAGGTACGCGCTTTCAACATCAGCCCAGCCGACATTCAGGGCATAGTGGAGGGTATCCTGGGCGCAGCTGTGGCAGCAGACCAGCCCATCATGGAGGCCGGTCTGGACTCCTTGGGAGCTGTGGAGCTGCGCAACACCATTGCCACACAGTTTGGCATTGAGGATTTGCCAGCAACGCTCGTATTCGACTATCCAACTGCCAATGCTCTGGCCAACCACCTGGCCTCCGTGCAAGGGCCAGCCGCTGCCGCGTCAGAACTCGCAACGGTGCCCAAGAGCTTCCCAGAATTGGTGCAGAGGCGGGACGCTGCGTGGCCGTCACGCGCATCAGAGGTCATCGGCATTTCCTGCCGCTACCCCGGAGCTGGCACAGGTGCCGCCATATACACCCTACCTGTCAGTAAACAGTATGACATTCAAAATGAATGATTGAACTCTGCAGCCTGCAATCAGCAGCTCAACACGATCTTGATGCGTGAATGTCCTGAGCGTTGATTGCTGTTCATCTGTGCCAGGATTTAATGGTTTCTGGGCGAATGCGGCGGCTGGGGCGGATCTGCCGAGGCCGGTTCCGGCGGATCGCTGGGACATCGAGCGGGCGTATTCACCGGACGCCACGTCATCCGCCATGACGATGTACGCGCGCTGCGCCGCGTTCTGCGATGGCGTTGCCCTCTTCGACTCGGCTGCCTTCCGGCTTCCGCGCAACGAAGCGGTGGCGCTCGACCCGCAGCAGCGGCTGCTCATGGAGGAGGTCGGCTCTGCGCTCGCGCATGCGGCCAGCGCCACCGGGCAGCCAGTGAGCAGCTTCACAGGCACGCGGATTGTCTTTTCCCCCTCTATCAATTCTATGATAATCACATGCGAACAGCCAGCATTGGAGATCTGACGCAAAAGAAATTGCAGAGTAAAGGATAGAAGACACATCAGTCAGGGAGCGGGTTTGAGAGGTGTGCTGGGTGCAGGCATGTATGTGGGCTGCATGTACCAAGAGTACACGGATGTCATGGTGGCGGCTGCCGGGAAGCTGCCGCCCCAGGCAGTGGTGGGCTCCGGCCTCAGCTTCATGGTGGGGCGCCTGTCGTACACCTTCGGCGTGACCGGCCCCTGCATCAGCACCGACACCGCCTGCTCCTCTTCCCTCGTCTCCACCCACCTGGCACACAAGGTGCAGATCCGGTTTCACACCTTTTCCAGCATACCCCTTGCCAGAACTGCTATTATCTAAAAGAAGTTATCTGCCATCTTCCCAACAAGGTCTTGAGTGGCTTTGTCAAAATTGGCGATGCATGCATAAAGGAATGGGAATTTAAAGGCTGGAAAATGATTAGTCTTAAGCAGCAGAGTATTCTGTCTGGCAATTGCAGAGCCTGCTCTTGGAGGACAACGATGCTGCAGTGGCGGCTGGGGTGAATCTGATGCTTCTGGCCGGCACCACAGCCGCCATCTGCCAGCTGCAGGCGCTGTCGCCCGTTGGCCGCTGTCAGACGTTCGATGCAGCCGCCGACGGCTACGGCCGCGGCGAGGGCTGCGCAGTGGCCGTCCTGCGCGAGTTCTCAGGGGATGCGTCAGACTCTGTGCAAGTGCTCATCAGGGGCTCCGCTGTCAACCAGGTGCGACTCTTTTCCCAGTACCCCAGCAAATCTTTTGCCTCCATGCCATCCAGATCCCTCTTTGCCTTGATAGATTGCTCAGTGAATTCCAAGCGAGAAGTATTCCCCTTCACGCAATGTCATGACAAAAGATATGTCCTTCCTCTGTGCAGGACGGCCGGTCAAGCGGGCTGACGGCGCCCAACGGCCCCTCACAGAGTGCTCTGATCAGGGCAGCCCTCAAGTCCAGCCGGGCAGCCCCCACAGAGGTGGGCCTGGTCAGCATCCACGGCACAGGAACGCCCCTGGGCGACCCCATCGAGGAAGGCGCGCTCGGCCAGGGATTCGGCGCGGCCGGCGCCAGAGCGGACGGCCCCATGGCCCTGCTCTCAAACAAATCCTGCTATGGTCACACTGAAGGAACTGCAGGTACAATCATCTTGCATCCCCATGTCATCTGCTTTCTGGATTTGGAATGTGAAATAGCTGCCTTGCGCATGGCGACGACAGTCTTTCTGCTGAAATTTTTAAGATCCATGCAGGTCTGACTGGCATGCTGCTGGCGAGCGCGGCGCTGCGGGAAGGCATGGCGGCCCCTGTGATGCACCTGCGCAACGTCAACCCCCACGTGGCCGCCGCCCTCAAGGACTGGGGCCGCCACGGCGGCCATGCAGCCGCTGTTCCCCGGCAACTCTCAGGTGCCGCACCTGTCCGCCCGGCAATGTCATCTTTTGAGCACAGCTGAAGCCCTTGACAGAACCTGCTAAAAGGTTGGATAAGGAAACGCATATTGCGCGTCTGTGCTCAGAATGGAGTGTGTCTGTGCAGGTGCTCTGCAAGGGGGCTTCAACACGAGCCAGCTGGCAGGCACGAGCTCCTTTGGTATGAGCGGAGTCAATGCGCACATGCTGCTCGCCTCGCCAGCTGTCGCCGGCCACCTCCCTGGCCAGCCAGGAGGAAGCTTGCCCTGGGAGCGGGCTCGCTTCTATCCGCTGCCCAGGGCGCACCTTCTGGTGCAGGGTTTCAATCGACCTGGCGCAGACTCTGCCACTGCCAGCTTCAGCTTCTTGCTGGGTCCCCAGACGGCGACCCTTGCGCAGAACCTGGTGTGTGGCCAGCAGCTCATGCCGGCTTCCGCGCTGCTGGAAGCTGCTGCCGCCGCCATGTGCACGCTGGACGAGCAGCTGGCATATGCCTCCATGGCGCGAGTGGTGCTGCCTGAACAGGCGCCGCTGCCAGCTTTGCCAGCTTCTGCCGCCTTCACGTGCACCTTCACCACGGCAGCGGAGGTCACTGTGCGGGCGCACGGTGACCGCAAGAAGCCGCGTGGTGGCTTGCTCCTGCAAGCTCAGCCCTTTGCAGCTACACAGAAATCCCAGGGCCCAGTCAAGCTTGCAGCGCCCAGGTCGGCACTGGCAGACATCACATGCTTCGCCTTGAATTCAGCATCAGAGACCGCAGCGCAGTCAAGCAGCATTGCTGTGGGAGACGCGCATAGCGTGTCCTGCGACGGCTACCTCTGCATGCCGGGAGTCAGCGCCTCAGCGCTCGACCTGCTCACAAACGGCAGCATCGGCCCTCAGCAGATGCTGGCGCCCACAGTGCTGCGCTCTGCAGACGCGTTCACTGTGATGGCTCTGTCAATCAGGGACAGCATCGCTTGGGTGGTTGCCAGGACAGGTCAACGCGCCAGTGCAGGCGGTGCAGGTATCACAGGAGGCTCGGGTGAGCTGTCGGCATGCTTTGAGGCGGTCAGCTTCCAGGTAGCGAAGCGTGCAAAGCAGGATGCCATGGAGGCGGCTGCTGGACTTGTGTACGAGGTGGAGTGGCAGACTGCGTCTTCTGCCCAGCAGGGCAGCTTGACATTATCAGGTACATGCGTCAATGCCCCTTGTCCTCATTGAAAAAGTGTTGCATAACACATGAATGAAGCATTTGCTTTTATTCTGCAGTGTGAATACATGCATCAAGCTGTGGCTGGTTCAAATGTCATGCACCATAAGAAAATAATTCGAGCGGCTTTGTTGTTTCTGTAGGTGTCAAGCCCACACAGCTGCAGCTTGGAGGCTGCGCTGTGCGAAGCAGGAAGGCGCCTCTGCAGGGCACATCACTGGCTGCAACAGCCGCCGAGGCATCTGCAGCATTGCTGCGTGAGCTGCAGCACCACAAGTTGCATGGCACAAAGCGTATCAGCCTGCCTAGCACGGGAGTGCACACAACAGCCGCCCAGCCAGCTCCCATGCAACCACTGTCAGCCATCCTGGGACACAGCGCAGCCCTGGGCATCTGCAAGTGCCTGCCCTACGAGCTACCCTCCCTCGCCAATGAGCCCTTTGACCAAGACCCTGCCAGCACAGAGGCAATGTCAAGTAGCGTTGCTGGCGCGGAGCAGGGCGACATGTATGGTGTTGCCACGAGCTCAAACACGCTCAGGCGCCCGCTCATGCTCTACAGGAGCAGCCCAGCGGCTGGCTTGGGAGCTGTCACAAGCGCGCAATCCTCTGCCTACATCATCACAGGCAAGCATTTCTGCTATTTGCCTATTCACCCCCTTTAAAATGCGCCTAAAAATCTCATCCTACAATGAGGCTCGCTCAGAGAAAATGTGGACTTTGTGCAACAGGTGGGACAGCGGGGCTGGGTTTGCTGACAGCGTCCTACATGCTGTCATCCGGGGCGGCTTCTTTGATCCTGCTCGGGCGCTCCGGCCGGTGCGCGAACTCAGCCGACATGCGCCTGCTGGCCGACGCCGGCAACGCCGCATGCGTCACGCTGCTCCGCGCCGACGTCTCCGGCCGCTCTGAGGCCGGCGACGCCGTTGCCGCTTCGCGCAACAGCCCTGTCCGCCTCGGCGGCCTGCTCCATGCAGCGGGCCTGCAGGCAAGACCCTTGTTCCTGGCACAGTTGCCTTGATTGTTTCTCCCTGCAGCCTTGCATAAATAGGCTGGTCAGCACGGCCTGGTGCGGCATCATAGCTAGTACATTGATGAGCCCAGAACACAGCATTAATGATGGTCCAATCACAACAAAATGTCTTGATGCTGAACGGGCGTCATGTGTGCTTGCCAGGTGGAGGCGCGTCTGCTGAAGCAGACACCGGGCACGCTGCGGGCGGTAATCGCGCCCAAGATAGGCGCGATGCAGAACATCGGGGCGGCAGCCGCGGCGGCGGCCGTGTCGCAGGCACTGATGTTCTCGTCGGTGTCCTCGCTGGCGGGCTTCTCGGGCCACGCCAATTACTGCGCCGCCAACGCCGCTGTAGACGCGCTCGCCGGTCACGCCGCCGCGCGTGGCCTGCCCAGCCTGGCCGTCCAGTGGGGCGCCTGGGCCGCTGTCGGTGAGAACACTCACCTCAAATTTGAAATCTCAAACCTTAATTTCAAAACTGGATGACAAAACTTCACCAGGCAAGCCGATGTGGCAGAGAGTATCATGTGCATGCATGCTTGCTTCTACCTATGCTCCTGCTTCCTTGCACTTCCACCGACATATAAAAAATCAGTTTTGGTGCTGTGTGCAGGCATGGCAGCGGACAAGCATGCGGTGAGCGCAGCACAGGCTGCATCGCTGGGGATGCTGTCTCCGGCGGCTGGAGTTGCAGCAATGGAGGGGCTTCTGCGCGGCGCCACGTTTGGCGTACGCGGCGCGGCCGCCCCCGGCTACTGGCGCCTGCTGTTGCAGGGTGTCAAGAAGAAGCCTGCCATGTTCGCTGCCGTCTTGGACTCTGCAGATGAGGTGAGCGCTTCTTGGCACTTCTTGGCTCACACAGAACCTTCCTGAAGCTTGCAAGGTTGCGTAGGTGTTCTTGACGGTAAACATCAGGGCGCCTGATGTATCTGCATTGGCCTGAGTGTGGAAAGTGGAAAATGCAGGAGGGTGACAAGGCAGAAGTGCCAGAGGCAAAGGCGAAGCAGGCAACCAAGAAGGGCATGCCATCCTTGGCAGAGCTGGAAGCCACCATCCTCTCTCTGGTGCACGACCTGATCGGTCCCGATGTGACCCCTGACGCGCCCCTCTCCAGCCAAGGACTCGACTCCTTGGCTGCCATGGAGCTCAGACAAAAGCTTCAGGTGCGTCTTGACAACCTGACCCCCTGCTGATCACTTTCACAGATGGTTTACAGATGTGCAGCATGCAGCTGGCAGCTGGCGGGATCACACCGTACAGAGTGTGCAATGCCGTGTGCAGGATCGCCTTGGCCTGGTGTTGACGGCGCTGATCGAGGACCCAGGGAACACCTCAGTGCAGCGCCTGGCTCAGGAAGCACGCAACAAGCTGGCGGCCGGAGAGGGCGGCAGCGGCGGCGCCGCAGCCGCGCAGGAGCGCTCGCTATGGATCTCGCCGACGCCCGTCTCGATCAAGATGCGGCTGTTCTGCCTGCCCTACGCCGGCGGCGTCTCTGAGAATGTCTTTGCAAGGTGCGCACAAGCCTCTCTCACGCATGATCCAGATCCCCTCAAGACGAATTGAGATGCCGTTGCCAGATTCCAGTCGTTTGAGTGATGCTCGGCAACGAGGCCATCATGGAGTATTTGCCGATGGTGTGCATTGTTCATAGAAACTCTGTGGGAGGCCAAAGTGCTGGACAATTTTGTCTGCAGGTGGGCAATGATGCTGCCACCCAGCGTCCAGGTGTGCCCTGTAGAGATACCTGGAAGGGGCCGCAGAGAGGGAGAGCCCTCCATCAACGAGATCTCTGAGCTGGCCAATATCCTCGCGCATTCTCTGCCCCTGCAGGTGACCTTCAATTCCCTCTGCGTTACCGCTGTCATTAAAGGTTGTTGCCCTAACATGCTTGCCTGCTTCCTAACTGCATGCCATTGCATTTGCCAAGTCCACACCATGAGGGAGGATCTGAAAGACATCAGCAAGATTTATTACTGGATGCGCAGGACAAGCCGTACGCACTGTTCGGCACCTGTCTTGGAGCAATCACCGCGTATGAGATCGCGCGGGTGGTGGAGCGTGAGAAGCTGGCGCCAATGCCGGTGGCGCTGTACGCGGCTGCCGTGTCGCCGCCGCACCTGTATGCGTTTGCTGTCATGAAGCTCTACATGACTCGCCAGCTTGCGGATGATGAGCCGCCGCCCTTTGAGGAAGTCATGGAGAAGCTGCGCGGCTGGGACAAGCTGCCAAAGGAGACCCTCATGCTGGTGAGTGTACCGCCTTTCTGTGATTTAAAATCCTTCTTTCCATTCCATGCAAACATATGGTCTGACAGTATCCGTGAAGCATCGAGGCTCTGCTTCACAGTGTCTGTGCCAAGCCATTACCACCCTAGAGTTATTAGTGACTGGACCTTCCATTGAAATAGATTCACTGATGAGCGCTTCGCTGACTGAGCACTGTACACAGGTGTTTGAGAAGGGCAACTTTGCCGGCCTTGAGGAGATGAAGAAGAGCGAGCGGCTGTTCAACAAGGTGGCGCCCATGGGTGTCAACGACATCATGATGGCCGTGCAGTACCGCCACACGTCGCTGCCGCCCCTCGCGCTGCCCATCACCTCCTTTGATGGCTTGGCAGACGGCACCATCGACCGCGGCAACATGGAGCAGTGGGCCCAGTACACCAGCGGCAAATTCACCAATGTGCCCATCCAGGGAGACCACTACTTTGTGTCCTCCCGCTACCGCGAGGTGGGTTGCCATTCTCTATAGAAACTTTTCAGCAGACAAAAATACACACATAGCAGAGACAAGCAATATGTTGATATCATATCGCCCGTCTTGCCATGCTAGATATTATCCTCGTGGCAGTGATTGATCCAGTAGGCAAGGGCAGGGCAATAGGCAGGTGGGCAAGCGGGAAACAGCAGGACTTTACTGCTTGTGGCAATCTGAGAGGTGTGACGTCTGCCCTAGGTGACCAAGGTGATTGCCGCGGATCTGTTGGACTTCATGGACAAGGCCGGCGCGGGGGGCATTCTCGGAGAGGGCCACTCCTGGGTGGGCCCCGCGCAACCAGCGCTGCCAGACCCTCAGGTGCGGCACAGCTAAAGCATCACACATGAAGATAACACAGCCATATTTTCCGCTGCAGCCCCGGCTGGCAGGGGGCGGTACAAATACTGAGCACCGTGCCCACGGTTGATTGGGTCTTGCTTGGATCTGGCGAGTCCAACAAGGGGTAGGCAGCCTTTAACTGCAGCTTGTCTGCAGGACGCACCTTGCCTCTGGCAGGAAAAGCGTGTAATGATAATGAATGATGGTTTTCTGCTGCTGCGGGCCAGAATCCCATATGTGCATGCGACGGTAGTCTTCCAAACGTTGGCGGGAATATTGCCTTCTGTGGTTGCAGGACGTCATTGAGGAGATAGGAGGCGAGACTGCAGGACACACCAATATTGATCCAGCAGAGCTGGAGGGAGAGATTCGGGACATGGTGTCCGGCTACGTGGGCGCGGATGTGGACGTCAGCATGCCGCTGGCTGCTCAGGGTCTGGACTCCCTGGCCGCCATGGAGCTCCGCCAGAAGCTGCAGGTGCGCTGCTTTTTCCCTCTAGGCCATTTTGTATGGCCGATTGCCTACTGCTCACCACCATCAAACCACTACTTCCCACAGCTGGCTTCCTTACAAAAGGAAGACCCTTGGAACCAGTAAAAGTGTTGATAGGATCATAGCTGATGTCGCATTGCTGTCACTCGGTGCAGGATCGGCTGGGAGTGATACTGACAGTCTTGATTGAGGATCCTGAGGGTGCCACCATCACGCGGCTGGTGGCCGAAGCCGTCTCCGCAACGGGCGGCGCGGATGGCGCGGCGCGGTCGTCCGGATCGCGGGGTTCCCTCTGGATTTCCCCGTCGCCCGTGACTGTGAAGCTGCGGCTGTTCTGCCTGCCGTACGCTGGCGGCGTCTCTGAGAATGTCTTCGCAAGGTAGGCCCATTCCAGTGCCTCTCCTCACATATGGGCACAGACTTCATCATTTGAAGGCTTGGGCCGATATGATAGGTGTGAGATGAGGTTGCTGACCTTTAAGTGCTTGGTGGCAGGTGGGCCATGATGATGCCTCCCAGCATTCAAGTATGCCCCATCGAGATACCTGGGAGGGGTCGCAGAGAGGGAGAGCCCTCCATCAACGAGATCTCCGAGCTGGCCACAGCGCTGGCGCATGCCCTGCCTCTGCAGGTGAGGGCAGCCTGACTTCTCCCATGAAGCGCATGTTCCATTAATGATCATGCAGCACAGCAACTGCTTGAGCAAGGCGAGCTGTGGCCTTCCCAATGCTTCCTCGTACACGTATATTGTTGGCATTTGCCTAAACGGGAGTCTCTTTGTTCTTTGCTGCAGGGCAAGCCGTACGCGCTATTTGGAACATGCCTGGGCGCGATCACAGCCTATGAGGTGGCACGTGTGGTGGAGCGAGAGAAGAACGCGCCAATGCCAGTTGCCCTCTTTGCTGCGGCAGTGTCGCCGCCGCACCTGTATGCGTTTGCTGTCATGAAGCTGTACATGACTCGCCAGCTTGCGGCAGATGAGCCGCCGCCCTTTGAGGAAGTCATGGACAAGCTGCGCGGCTGGGACAAGCTGCCAAAGGAGACCCTCATGCTGGTGAGAATCCTGACTGACATGTAAAGGATGCTGTTGACTGTAGCTGCCCTCAGTGCAAGCCCCATTTTGCATACAGTGTTTCAAGACTATAACCTGGCCCTTGGTCTCTCCATTCTGTGCTAAGGCAATGATAGTTCTCATTGTAAAACCCTTCAATGTTTCTGCTCAGGTGTTTGAGAAGGGCAACTTTGCCGGTCTGGAGGAGATGAAGAAGAGCGAGCGGCTGTTCAACAAGGTGGCGCCCATGGGTGTCAACGACATCATGATGGCCGTGCAGTACCGCCACACGTCGCTGCCGCCCCTCGCGCTGCCCATCACCTCCTTTGATGGCTTGGCAGACGGCACCATCGACCGCGGCAACATGGAGCAGTGGGCCCAGTACACCAGCGGCAAATTCACCAATGTGCCCATCCAGGGAGACCACTACTTTGTGTCCTCCCGCTACCGCGAGGTACTTCATCTTTGCAAACTCCAATTGTACAAAGAATGTGCAATTGAGAGGCAAAGAAATTCAGTACAAAATTCAGCGATACCCCACCTCTGAAATGCCGTAAAATTGCTCTGCAAAGATGGCATGCCTTGTGGGATGAACAACAGGTATACTCCCCAAATGCTTAAGATTGTGCAATGTCATGCGCAGGTTGTGGATGTGGTGATGGAGCAGCTGCTTGACACCATTGATGGATTCCGTGGAGGGATAATGGGCGAGGATCATTCCTGGGTGTGATTATAGTATAGAGATTCCAAGCTTGGTAATGTATGTTCAATGTTTGTTTTTCAACCAGTTCATGATTTTGTTCTCGTTTCCGTTCCTTTTGTAACCATTTCAGCATTTCAATAAGGCTCTATGCAGGCCAAGCAATGCCCCACAAGCACACGCATGACTGATTAGATCCACAGATGGCACTCCCTAATTGTCCCGAAAACGGCCAGCTACTTGTGCTTGTGCTTGTTGATTGCGCGCTTCTTGACGTGCTTTTTGAGCTTGTGCTTGCGCTTCTCACGGTTGGCTTCCTTTACCTCCGCCTTGTGCTGCTTCCGGGCCGCCTTCTCAGCTTCCGGGTCCTTCTTCACCCGCTCCTCCCTCCCTTCCCCGCCATCCTCTCCATCCTCATCACTGTCAGATTCTTCATCACTGCTACTATCACTGCTGTCCGAGCCCCCACTAGCATTGTGCTTTGCTGCTGCTGGATCCGCCTCAGATGTATGCTGCTCAGCCTTTCCTGCTGGGCGGGCTTCTGCGCTGCGACCGGCAGCGCCGCTTAGTCGCGCTTCCAGGTCGAAGTCCTCTTCGTCTGAGGCGGAGCTGCCCGGCCGGGCGCGATTGCCGGGCAGGAGGGCAGCCGCCTCGACGACGGCGGGAGCGGCGGCCGCGCCAGTCATGTCCGGTCGCATGCCGGCAATCGTCTGATAGTAAATACCCTCCGTCGCGCGCTTGTCACCCCCAGCCGCCAGCCGCTCAAAGTCCCCCTCGTGGTCGTCCACCTCCTCCAGCCTCCTCGGGATGTATGCCCCTTGGAAGATCTGCAGGCAACAACAATTTGGCTGGTCAGCACAGCTACTGGCAATGTGTACAATAACATACACATGCAAGGACACATACCAGAATCGCAATTTTAGGAAAGCACCTCCCTTCCTTGTAATCCGCAACGAAGAGCCCTTCCTGGCCCTGCAGAGCGAAAAAGGACAGCAGCGATGGTAAGGGAGCCACTCTATTACAAGGGTGGGTGCAAACCTTGTCAGCCATGGCGTCCTCGGGATCCTGCACTGTCGGGCGCGAGGATGCCACGCAGATGAGCGCATCTACGGCGGCGTCAATATTCCCGGGGTTGATGTGGGGGTCGACGACAAAATCGAAGAGCTCGCGCACGGTCAGCGTGGCCACGCCAGCGCGCCGGAAGAAGTCGTTGACGTGCAGCGCGTCCTCGCGCAGAAAGTCAAGCGCCCGCGGGTGGTCCAGGTCCACCGCCTGGCTCACGTCAATGATCCACAGCTCCTCCTGTGAGAGCGGTGCAGCCATGTCAGCCACTATTCTCTTACGTCTGTGAACCGTAACACAGCCGTATGGGCGGCAAAAAGAAGCAAAAATTGGATGGCTGGCAGCTTCACAATGGATTGCAAGAAGGCAGATAAGTTCAGAGCCTCCAAATTTTCACTGAGAACAGCAGGTTAATAAGTCGCACGTTGTGGACGAGGATGTTGTACTCGGACAGGTCAGCGTGCACCAGGTGGCACTCCTGGTACATCTGGCGCACAAACAGCACCATCTGCGTGTAGAAGATCTGCATCTGCTGCTGCGGAGCCTTCGCGTCCTGCAAAACCACCAGATTTGTTATTAAAATTGTGTCCATTCTATGCAACCTGCTTGGGCATGAGTTGAAGGGACAATGCCAGGACGCTCCAAAACAATAAAATTGAAGGATCAAGGAAGCTGAAAGAAGCTCAGGGAAATTCACAGTATTGGAAGACTTGCTGGAAAGGGGCGCGAACCTTCAGGCGGGGGGCAGCGACGCCATTGGAGCCGACAAACTCCATGACGAGGACGTGCATGCGCAGGTGAATGGGCTGCGGGCTGCGGATGCCGGCCGCACGCATGCGCGCCAAGTTACGGAACTCCTTCTCGGCCCACACCTTGACCATCTTGCGCGGGTTGCTCTTGCAGTACGACTTGAAGCGGAAGTCACCGCTCACATACCTGCATGCAACGACTCAGCCCATCACACACCCCCAATATGTGCATACTAAAGGAAACTGGCATTCCATGCGATTCATGCAACTTGAATGCTCAAGATGACGTGCAAGAATGGAGCGTTGCAAGATCCTGCAGTATAGGGTAATATTTGTTCTGTGCGCTTGACATGTGGGAGCATGCAGCTGACCTGTCACGGTCCTTGAAGGTCAAGATAGAGGTCTTGTAGATCTTGACTGCTAGGTCCTCGCCGCCTGCTGTGACTGCCTGGTACACATTGGCCTCCTTGCCCGTGGACACGCAGCCGTTCAGCTCCGAGAACAGCCCGCTGTTCAGCATCTTCACCAACACCTGCCATACCAATCGATATTGGCCACAGCTCTCGACACTCGCAGCCTTAACCACCAGGGGAATGACACGCAATGTGCACAGAAATTGAAGGGTAATGCCTTTATTGGAAAGCGTGTTTCGTAGGCTCAATGCACAGAGACTCAGCGGCAATGCTTGCATGGCAAAGGCTTGATTGGGAGGCTCAATGGGCAGAGGTGCAAGGGTAATGCATGCATTGGGAAAGCTTGTTTTGGGGGGTGCATGCAAGAAGGGGAGGCAGGCAGCGCACCAGGCGGGTGCGAGGGTCCAGCACAGTCTGGTAGGTGGCTCGGTCTGCCTTGTCCTTGGTGCGGTCGGCACCTGTGGCCTGCTGCCTAGCAGTGCCGCGCACCGTTGCTGCCACAGAGGAGTGCATCCTCTGCCCGCCCAGCGACTCCAAAGCATCGTCCAGCTGTCTCGTCTGCATCTGTGCGTTCAGCCGCCGGTCTGCTCTCTGCAAAGCAGATAAAAGACAGCTCAACTTTTGGAGTAAGTTGTCATCAGCTCAGCCATCCTGTAGGCAAGTCTACCAGGCACACTAGGGCATGAACCAGATCCAATTTTATGCACATGAAAAGACGACCTGCACGAGTGCGAGAGATCTGGTGGGCTTTCGCAGTCCAAAGACAGCGTGACGGCATGGTGTGGTAAGGTACCTGCATCTGACTTGTGCGTGGCTGCATGGCACTGCTGGCCTGGCCGGTCTGAGCGTTGGGCCTGAATTGTTTAGGAACACCAGCTGTCGTGGCTGCTCCAACGCCCTCACTCAAGTCGAGCCCTGTGCAAGGCCACAAGAGAAATGGTAGGTGCACCAAGATTAGCCTATGGCGGTCCATGCATCTACCATAGGAGAAACTTGAGGATAGAAATGCTTCGATCATCAGCTGAGAGCCGGTGGTATTATTTCCAAGCATCACACACGATAACACAGTACTCAAGCAAACAACTTTTTGGGGCGCACCTTCGATCTCGTCCACCCAGTCAAGTTCTGCTTCACTGTCTAGATCTTCATCAGACGAATAACCGTAATCCGTCGAAACATAGCCCTTATCTGGAATGACATCTCCTGGCTCAGGCGTTGCAGCAGCTGGCTTCTCTGAAGAGCCAACATTCATGGCGGCCTCATCACCTTCTTCTTCGCTGTCAGCAAATTTCTTCTCGAGTTCTTCGATAGGCAGATCTTGCAAGGCCATGACGCTCAGTACTGGGACCCGGATTATTGTGAAGAAGCCTCGCCAAGGAAGTCAAAACAGCCACCTGCAGCTGAAGGAAGCCGTTTGTCATCCTGACGTAATCGCAAGGGCTTGCACTGCTTCCTTGCCTCGCAGGTCATCTCTGGATCAATGCGCTTTGTACTCCGAATAGTAGGTGGGACCTTTGGACACAGCTTGATTAACTTGTACCGACGGAGAGAAGCCGAAAATTTTGGTATTGTCAAAGTAACGATCTGCACTTGATCTGACCGCAACTATGGAGATTAAAGAAGCGATCACCGAGGATGAGATGAGAGAGTGCTTTCCAGTCTTGAAGACACTGAGATCACATTTCACTGACGTATCAGAGTTTCTTCCTAGGGTTTTGAAGCAGCAGCAAGATGGATACCATTTAGTTTACGTCAGGGATGAGGGTGAAATTCATGCAATTGCTGGCTATCGCATCAGGGAGCACCTGGAGATATCAGAACCCCGGTATGCCATCCAGACTGCCTCTTGGTTCAGACAGCCATGGAGCTGTGAGCCTACTACAGATGAGCGCACATGCTTTCAGATCACCAACTGCAAGTTGGTGTGCTGATGTCAGACTATCAGACAACAGAATCTACACTCTTGGAGAATTTGCTTGCTGCAGGTATATGTATGTGGCAGACTTAGTTGCGCTGCCAGCACAAAGGGGCAAGGGGTATGGGAAAGCCCTATTCGCATATCTTGAGGATGCCGCCAGACAGGCAGGCTGCAAAAGGTCTGCCGCCTTGTTTGAATATAAGTATGTCTTAGCGCTTGACACTGTTGCTCACATCTTGTTCCTGGAGAACTCTGACACAGTCAATCCCCCTTGATTCTGCAAGTGCAGATTGCTGCTGGAGAGCGGCGTGCAGCGCAGCCGAGCGCACAAATTCTATTTCAATTGTGGTCTCAGCATATCGTGTTACCGCTTTGAGAAGGAACTTTAATGCCGTGTCCTTGTGTATATCCACGTCCACTTGTTGGATGCTGGTGAACGCCTGCGAGGCGCACGTTGCCAGACAAGTTCAAGTGCGCATGCTTATACTTATCGAGAACAATGCAGCCCCATCTGCATGCCAGTGGCTAGGATCAGCAAAGATTTTCCAATTACCTTCCAGGGACGATGCACCATGGAGTCTCCTTGCTCAGGCATGCCGATAAGATCCGCCAGAGGGTCATTGTAAAGGTTTCACGCCGTTCCCATCTGCTAGACATTGTGCATCAGGAACAGGCTTCCTGTAGGATCTGCACGATATATGAATGCCCCTGCAGCAGCCAGAACAAGGGGCTCACAGCCTGGAGCAGAAGGTGCCCACATCCTAAGTACTGGACCATCTCTTGTAATGCCTCTTTGCACACCTGAGCAAGTGCTTTGTCCAACGGCGTCTGGCCGTCAGCATCTTGCAGCAAGCCATTCGCGCGGTGTTTCAGCCTGCGAAAAGGGCAACAGGAAGATCAGGATCCAATTTAATGTCATGTGACTCTTTCACAGGTAGCTTAAGGCCCATGCTGTGTTGGTGCAAGGGCATGAGTCAGATCGCACAGGAGCTTGACGATGTGAGCGTGACCCATGTATGCTGCTCTATGGAGGGGCGTGGCTAAGCCAGCTCTAGTTGCCTTGTTTGGATCCGCCCCTGCGCCATATTGAGGGACAGTCAGCTTGCCAGGGGTACCTTACTGACGGGCTACATTGAGAAACAAAATTCACAGATCGAGTTCTAGCCAGGTGGCGTCACGCACGTACGGTACCTGAGTCTAGCAGGAGCTGCACTGCGTCAGCATGACCTGCTCTCGACGCATAGTGCAGAGGAGTGTAGCCACTGTCACCTGCTTGTCGACAACGATGTCTTTGTAGATGCCGTGAACTTGAATTTTTTGCAGAGACACTGCGCATACAGATTTCGCAAATTCCAGTTTTGCACAAAGAAAGCTTCTAGCCCAGTTTTGGAGCGCCTCAGAAGTGTCACCTCCAACGCCATCGTCATGCAAAAAGTGCGGATGCCTCTGCAATAGGCTTCTTAGTTTGATGACATTCCCTTTCTGAGCTGCTGAGCAAGCGCTCTTCAAGAAGTCCAACTCGTCCAGACTCTGAACGGCTGGAGGAGCCCTTTTATGACATTGGCAGTGCAAGTGGTCATGATCGTGCTGTCCCATGATTGTGCAAGAATGCTAGGAGGCACCACATTTACGTTTGTGGTTTAATCGACGTCGTTTCCACTCTGGCCTACTCTGCAAGACGACGATCTGTTTTTGTCCAGCTCCCTCTACTCGGGTCCGCAAGCAATCGATGATGTCACCACTAAGGGGGCACCATTGCTTGAATCATTGTTGAATTGCGTGGTTCGACATTGTTTCAAGGGGGGCAGTTCGTAGCTCGAAACAAAGCTCCTCATGGCCTGCCCAATGGCCAGCCCGTTGGGACGATTCGGGCAGCCCAGCAGACAACAGAGCTAGCCTAGACCGTGTATTTGACGTACAGTATCGCATACCAAGTCATGGGGCTAAATTGAGCAGGCAAACTTACAGACACTAAGAATCATTCGAGATTCAACTACACCTAATGGGGAGGATGCAGGACCTTCACAATACGTCCATCCTTCTTGTGGTATCTGACACCTGACCAAACAACATCAGGCTTCAGCCATGTGCATGCAGCGCAAACGGGCAACAGAGCATTGCTAATCCAGAATGCAAGCCAGAGCTTGATCCAGCTGAAATGCGCTATCGAAGGTCTGCGCTGTCCAAGCTCCAGAATAGTGAACAGGTCCAGAATGACACCTGCACACCGGCATGTGAATTCAAAGGTGTGCTTCACAAGCACTCTATGACATGTTGTTGAAAGGCACACTTATCTTGCCTACATGGCGTGTACCAGCCAAAGTGAAATGCTGAGCACATGCAAGGAAGGGGCTGCACCAGTCATCCACTGCAGTGCCACATGCGCTCCAATGAAAGCCCCAAAGAATGCCAGACATGACACGTGAGGCCATGAGGCAGTGGCGGGGCCCATGGTAATAGTGTCGTAGATCCACATAGCCGCTCGCAGAGAGGAAATCGCAGCTGGAGCGACAAACGCCCAGGACAGGTAGCAGTGCAGGGCCAGCATGGTGTGATTCAGGCGCCTGTTGTGGCTACTGGCATATGTGTCCATCACATACAGCTGGCGGCGCAGATAGTTCCAAAATTGGCCAAAGCTGCACGCTTTGTCGAGCCTGCAGGACACACGACACCTCAAAGGTTGAAAGATGGCACAGGACTACATGTTTGGCTGTGAATGTCCCAAGCGCAGAATAGTCAAAGATGTTCTGCCCGAATTGAGCAACTGGGTTTCAGCCAGCGCTGTTAGGGTGCTCACCACTGGGGAAAGATGGCAAAGGAAGGGCACAGTATTTGAAGACCATGCTCGCTGCACACCGATGCTACTGTGAGGTCATCTGAGTACCCACCCTGCAGCCCCACACCCATTCCTCAGCCCAACAGAACAACACAGCAAGAGTCCAAGCTCTCACAACGCTGACAACCTCTTGGCAACGAGACAGTAGATATGGGTTTTGCTTCCTGAATATGTGGTGAAATGGCATACCGGACTCCAGGAGTGCATGATGCCATGGGCGTCTGAGCGCAGGTCAGCCAGGGGGAGCAGCATGCAGCCGCCCCATACAAAGCTGGTGCGCTGGCGCACAGAGAATGCAATGACCAGCGGCAGATGGTACACCAGGCAGCAGTAGGTCAGCAGGCTGGCTCCTGCCTCTGGCACGTCAAAGGGGTACCCTTGCACACACCCCACGAACATACTGTATTCAATTATGGATAACCATTTGTGGAAGGAAAAAAATATAAATAGATCTGAGCACTCTATGATGATTGGCATGCAGCGCACCTGTCACCATAAAGCTCGTGGGATCTGCCTCAGCAGCGGCGACTAAGTCATTCAGTGTGGTGGGATGGAGCAGCACGTCGTCATCAAGGCAAAGGATCCACTTGTGTTTGGGATTTGCGCGCTGCAATTACATGAATGACGATCAGTACCTAGTGACTTCTGAGATCTTACGTGCAGACTCTTGTTCTTGCAAGAAAAGAGAATTGCTTGGTGTTTTACTTGCCAGTAACACCGCATAGCGCATACCATGATGCCAGTCTGCAAGTTGCAAATCTTCTGCGAAGTGCAGGTGGCCTTTTGGCTGATCAGGACCTGAGCATTTGCTCCCTTTTTGCTGTCTATGAGACTCCTTATTGCAGAATGAGCAGGGTCAGCCTGCAAAGAGAGTTGCAGCATTCATCAAACATCTCTCGCAGTATCTGGAAAAGCATGCAGTCTTTTTGGGAGTGGCACATCTCTGTACCTGGCTGTCCACAATAAATAGATACTCTATGGGCCCGCAGTATGCTGATTGCAGCTGAGACCGCCAATTCTGAAGGCTATGCTTCCGGCAGACTTTGACAGGAAGCAAGATTGAGAGGCCAGGCCATTCCCTCCCATCCTGCAGAAGAACAAGTGCACCGTTCAGAGGACCCACATGTATGTTTGCATGAGGAGGCCTGAAGAGTCTGACATGATTGTGATGGCAAGAATCTCACTGAAAAAAGCTTGTGCTCTACCTTTGCACTCATAATTTCGCTGCAGATGACAGCTTTGACAACAGGCGTCGACACGGCCCCTTGTCCTGCTAAGGCACCTCCTGATGATATGCAAGCAGTGAGAAGCTGAAGATCTAAGTCTTCTTATCTAAGATCTGGGTTCTGAAATTTTCTCTGTATATTCCATGCATGAGGAATTGCAGCATGTACCTGGCATTTTCCTCCGCATACTGAGCTCCCTGCGCCGCATCAAACCTGCCCATGCCCATCCAATTGCAAGAAGGATGCCAATAAGTGCACCTTGGCATTGCAGAATCACAACCAGACTCTGTGCAGCCCCCATCAGCAGTGGATCTCTGTGCCGATGCCTGATGCATCACTCGCCAATGAAGAGTTTCTGGTATATAAATGGGCAACAGTATTGGCTCCATGCATATTCATATGCCGGAAAGTCACATTCTCTCAGTTTTATCATTGTGATCTTTGTTGAATGGATCCCATCACTTCTGCTCGTGGTGGTGATCCATCAACCGCTGAAGGGACCAATACTTTATGCAGGCCTGCTACTGCGATCTATTCCTTGCCGGGAAGTATTCGAGCTATGTATATCTTCTCAGCACTGTGATTTTCAATCAGCTAGCCAAATTGACACGAAAGGATCTGAAGTGTTGGAGAGGGATCGACCACGCCCTCAGCAGAATTGATGCAGTCTTTGATTCGAGATTATATATGTAAAAGGAAATATAATATTGCAACAAAAATCGTCAGTGTGAAATTAAATGCTTCAGTCAGTGCTGAAGAGCAGCTGGGCCTTTGATGACTCAGCAGGCGCTGTCCTTGACCCTCAGTACTTGGTGCCAGCATGGATTTGCCAATACTTCTTTCATTGTTTGCCAATAGCCCGTCACAACAGTGTGAAACAATAGACACAGCTCTCCTCATGAATGGCCTCAGGCAGCATTAAGAGCATCATCAACTATCACAAACCACTGGCATCTTGCAATTGCATTACAACTCTATGGCAACATACTAGCGTTGTGCGCTGTATATCTCCTGCACAATCTGCACACAAAGGACCGTTGCGCTCAAATTAATGTTACTTCTGAGTCCTCAATCCCTTCACAACGCCAAACACTGTTTTGGAAGGTGCACATGCACACTGCGCATGCGCATGCCAACAGCCTCCACTGACAACAAGGAGCCTCCTCAATCTCCTTGCTTTCTTCCGCAATCCTTCCAAGCAATGGGTGCTTCCATCAACCCATGCCACTGCTTTCATGCAGCTCAATCGCTCTTGATGGCACTGCATTGCAGAAGACAGACATGCACATTGTCAGCATTGAGAAGCTACAGGCTCATAGTTTCAACACCTTTGACATCTCACAGCACAAGAGAAGGTGCGGCTCAGGCTCATTAAATCATGATTGGCCAACATGGAAATTCTGGTCCAAATTTCTTCATCATAGCCGCACACCTCTCTTGTTGGGTCAGCTAGAAAACTCACAATACCAAGAAGACACCCCACAGGTTCATCAACATGGAAAGAGCGCTTGCAACTGTTAAGCGCATGCTGCCTGTCACCTGTAGATGTGCCTCACAAAGGTGAGGCTTGCTCGGTAGCCCACCGCCCCCAGCATCAGGAAGAAGGCATAGCAGATCATGCCCATGTAGCAGAAGAAGAAGCTTGTCTGCGGCAGGCGGGACACAATATCAGCACAACCACGCCAACCGGCAGGAAAGGTCACACTTGACTCTGCAATGGAAACCATGGATGCAGTCGTACCTGCATGAAGCCGCTCATGTCACTCCTCGCAAAGTAGTAGTAGAAGCAGTACGCGAAGATGAACAGCCCTGCAGCCACACACGCCAATCTTGATGCCACTTTGCATGGTCGCAACAATGTGGTATCAAAGTGTGGAGAGCTATGATCACCAACATCCGCGATGTTGCAGCTGAATGGGAAGAAAGCAAAGGCACGAAGTCTGAGGCATGAAGGCGTTTAGGGGAGTTCAGCAGGTCAACCTGTGGAGCCGCCACAGAGGAAGGAGCGCCACCACCAGCGGTGGTCTTCCACTGCCAGCTGGAAGTAGGTCAGAGCGATGGTGATGAAGGCCGTCACAATGACCAGGATGATGAACACGATGCACAGGATGGAGTAGATGGTGTACACCTGCAGACATAAATCCCACCTCCTTACGGTCATCCAGTAGGCAGATGCTGCAAGTACAATTTTGCCTGGGAAGAACTCCAAAGTGAAGCCCAACGGTGCACCTTACAGGCAACGCTCAACACTGACGCGCCGGAGAGGAATCCGGACACAAGGACTGAGATCCAACTCACCTTGGTGTCGGTGTTGAGCTTTGTCTGTGGCTGATTCCTACATGGTCAAGGAGGCGCGAACATTCAGATTCTGGATTCAAAGAATGTGTGTGACGACTGGTGCGCACCTTGTGGCCCCAGACGCTGGCGAAGATGTAGTAGAGCTCGATGTAGATGGCGGAGAAGGGCAGGAAGCCGGCCATGAGCATCTGAGGGAACGCCCTCCGGTACCAGGGCAGCGGCGGAATCTCGCGCGGGTACTTGGTCGTCCGCACCGGTGCATTGAACTCCGCCTGCGCACATTTGCAGGAGTATCATCACCACACACCAACTGCACTGTTGACAAAGACGCCACGCGCTGACACATTTCCCATGAGTCAAGGACATGGGGGCCAGCCCCAACACAGCTGCAAGGGGGTGAGAAGAACCACCAACTCTCTTACTTGGCGCCTGCCCATTACAACGATGGGTCTCGATTTCCACAGCACCTTGCCAATACTTCATTGCATCTGATGCTGTTGCTGCCCGATCTCCCCGTGTTGAAGGTGCACCAATTGGTTTCAGCATGTGGCAGATCTGTCATAGCCACAAAGAGCACAGACAGGCACCTTGGAATTCTTGCCGGCGATGCCGCCGAGGACGGTGAGTGGGAAGGTGATGAGGGCCCAGATGACGAGGATGATGCAGATGGTGCCAAAGGGCAGCGCGGCTGTGGAGCGGTACACGATGGCGATCGTGTTCAGGAAGGAGAACGTGGCCAGCATGGGCCCGCAGAAGAGCGCCGTCGTCAGCAGCACATTGCGCACCCAGTTGGTGCCGCCCATCACCTTGTACGACACCGCCGCCACGTAGCCCGCCACCCCAGCCGTCAGCGCATACAGCACCTGCACCAGGCAAGTTCCCAATCTTGGTACCTTAGTATTGGAGCACTTCAAGGGGCCCAACAGACATCCAGGTAGTCTGATATGGAGCCCCCTGGCACGCTCTGCAGGTGACATGCGGCCATAAGAAGTCGTACAAGCTTTGGAAAATACAGGATAAACATATGTGAGCGAGCACCATCGTGGTGGAAAGGAAATTGGATGCGTGACATGCAAGTGATCAGTCAAAAAATGCAGCGATGCCAATGCTACGGGAGCCTGCAGTCAGATGTGCGCTGGCGGCTGCACGCTGGGGAGAAATGAAGGGGTGTGGAGGTGTGAACGCACTACGCAGGAGGTGAGGAGGGCGCCGCGATTGTAGGGGTAGAAGACGCCGACGAGGGCGAGCGCGAAGATGCACACGGCCATGGTCAGGATCTGGCTGCCCGTGCCCACGCACGCGCAGAACAGCGACAGGTGCGGCGGGAAGCGGAACACGTCCCCGTGGATGTACTTCCACCCCGTCTCCTCCTGGTCCTCCCCTGTGAGGTGAGGTATACATGGGCTAATCAACCGTGTGGGTCGCTCTCAGGGGTTGATTAGACGTATGGGTCATTCTCTCTGCGACATGCACAGCGGCAAAGGTGGGTCTTCCCTTGTGGGCCGCTCTCTCTATCAGATGAACAGCGCCTGTAATGCTTTCAGAATATCCCAAAGTCTGGAACAGCATGCATGCATGCACTCCCAGCTTGCCAAGACGTGTATTGGTCCCCCAGAACAAGACAGTAGAACAGCAAAAACCATGGAGTTGTGGCGGGGCCGCACCAGCCTCGTCGTCGCGCGTGTACTTGACAAAGTCGTTCTTGAGCACGCGCATGAGGATGGTGGCCAGGAACCCCGTCAGCAGCAGCACCGTCACGCAGCTGTTTATGATGGAGAACCAGTGGATCTGCACCCACACTTCGGCCCCCATCACCCTCTGTAGGCACAGTCAAGCGCACACGAAGCACGCAGTATACCATGTAGTGAATGACAGAAGAAAGCCACAAGTTGTGGAAGTGCTGGCATTCAGAATGATCACCTCCAGGTGCTGCGGCAGGAAGGAGTAGCGGGAGTACTTGTCCATGCGCTTCTCAAAGGGGATGGTGGTCTCGCGCCATTTGACAGAGTAGGTGTAGTCCACGATGGTGTTCTCCCCCTCTGTGATGTCCACTGTGCGCGAGGGGTCGGTGGACACATTGACCTCGATCACGCGGTCGCCGTTGTACAGGATGTCAAAGTGGATATGCGTGAAGAGGTAGTAGCGCAGGTCGTGCTTCTCCCAGGTCTTGCCGCCCGGCTGGCTCATGATCTTCTCCACCTTGCCAATGAAGCCCCAGATGGGCAGGTCGTCATAGAACATCTGCGCGCATGCGACGATTGAACATCCAAATCATGATATCAACGTGGTGCACAGAGCAGCAGGGACAGTGATGACGCTTTCAATCGGCGGGACCCTGGCAGGTGCACTATATAGTGTCACTTCCGGGAAAAGTGGGGATAGAGGTGGAACCTGGAAATAGTAGTCCTTCTTGACGGCCTTGCGGAACTTCTTCAAGTCCTTGGCAGTCAGCTCTCGCGAGCACAGGATCTCATTCTCCTTGTCCACCCTGAATTTTATGGAGTAGGGTGTGTTCACCAGCCGATCTCCCTCCAGCACCTCCCCCAGCCCCTCCGTCTTGTACTCCTTGCCGCCTTCCGGTGTGCAGAAGGGCAAATTGTAGTACTGGTATGTCTCACTGCGCATGACGGGTGAAGTTGATCAGGCCATATGGGACTAGCATGGTATACTTCTGCAGACCTGTTCAGTCTTGATAGCCTAGATGCTATTAAGTAGTAACGAAATTAAAATCTTTAATTTTCCCTTCTGAACTGTATAGAGATTCATTTCTGTAAACCCAGGCCCGTTTCACGGAGGTAAGGATGATCCTATCAGTCTCTGACCTCTGTTCCACCATCTGATAAGTAAGGCTTTCACCGGAAGGGATGCAAATTCATCCTAATCCTTGAAATACTGAGGAGGATAGGCATTTGTTTTGCACAACGCAAACCTTGTGACAAGGTTGTGTTCATCAGCAGCACAAACGTTCATCAGAAGTGGCACATCTTGCAGCGCGGATTGGTGCACCTGGGATTGCTGAAGGGTCCCACTTTGTTGGCATACAGCTTGATGGGGTCATGCATGTCGTATCTGTGGTCCGATTCCCCAAGCAACCTCCGTCCACTCCCATCTAACAGTTGTGCCGCTATTGAAGAAAGCCACCCACTTCTGTGATCCGTCTGTGCCTGGCATGACTGCAGCAAGACGCTCAGCAGCGCCAGCAGAAAGGAACTCCTGGGCACTGCGAGCCCCATGTTGCAGCGTGCAGCCAGCAGGTTATGATCGACACATGCGTCAAGAACCCTCAGCCAAATTCATGATGGGATGAAACCATGAAATTTTGAGCCAAAGAATCCCTTCAGTTTATCGAGGAACACCAAATTACACGCACAGAATTGGCAAAATTGAATGCAGTGAAGAATGCAGGCCTTCAATATTACCCTCTGCAGACCAGGGCGTCATGATATCTGGAATCTGGACCTCAGGAGCATTGAGAAATGTGCAATTGAGTTGGAGAGTTCAGGCGCTGAGAACATTCACACGCACTTAGTAGAGGTTTCTACGCATCCAGAAAGTGCGCATTGGTTTCTGCATGAATATTGGATCTGCACTCAGGATCCAATGCGTGTGTGACATCGCCCGCTTGCAATTCTTTACTCCTCAATTCCTTCATTGCAGCGATCTTAGGAAATTTTAAATCTATTGCTGCAAATTCGTTTTGATCTGCATCGGGGTTGCTGATGTCACAGAAAACGTAACACCTCAGTTTCGCGCTCATGAACTCCAGTACTCAAATGTGTCAGGCCCACACATCTCTCGCGGCCTTGCCGCATAGAACAGCCCCAGTGGCTTCTGTGAACAATTCTCGGCCGATGTCATGGAGGCATCAGCATAACATGGGGATTGGAACAGAGTGGAAACCTAGGACCTTGACGACGACCGCTGGCGCTCGGTATGATCTTTACATTCTTAGGAAGACGCTGTTCGATCTTTGCAATTTCTCTTACCTTGTGTACTGTAGCCATGGCATTTTGGGATCAGGCATAGGAGTCACAAATTGCTGTTCCACTACAGGAGTGTTTCTACAAATGCAGAGGTCAGGAGTTTGGAGCCCATCACGCCCCCCTGCAGTGAGCAAGATGTAGACAGGGAGCTCTGGGATCTCCTGGATCTAGCCAACGACGATGAGTTGGAGGCCGTCCACGATATACTCTTCAGTGAGGCCCACTGGTCTGGAGTCCGAAGCCACTCCCGTTCCTTACTTTCAGTCAATATGGAAGCCACGTCATGCTTGTGCCTGCCTTTCTGATGGCTGTCTGCATGCTCAGGTGCAAGCCCTCTAAGTCCTCTCATCAAGTCCCTGGTGGCTGACAACGAGCCTGCGGCAATTGCAGCAAGGGGCCGAGCCTCCATCATGCATCGGATTGAGTCCCGCTTCCGCTTCCTGGCGGTGAGAACCCTTTCCTATACTGCACCCCCTTTTGCACGTGTCATCTTGCAATGATCTTTTCCAAAACAGGCTGTGGCACGGCACATGGTATGGGCCTGACCCAACCAATCTGGTCGGACAGGCCAGCTCTGCGGCGGTGTTGCGAGGTTATCGGCCAAGCTACAGGGAGACCTTGCAGTACATTCGGGACCGGTTGGATGTGCGCTGCCCCAGTGGCCTGGCTACAGCGGTGCGCAGCTCTTATTGTCATGTTTTTGAGTCTTTGACTGCCTTGTTGTTTTGTCCTTCTGTGGTGTCTAACATGAGGTGCTCACCTGTGCAGGCGTCCAGAGCAAAGTGTGTCAGTAAGCTAACATGGGATGTCATGTGCAGGATTTGGAGACTGAAATATTCCTGCACATATTGCACCAGCACAGTGGGGCCATCACCGGCCTTGTGGAGGAGCAGGCATCCATGAGGGGCACCATTGCAGATGGTGATGGCATGGCATTTGTCAGGTGCTTCATTGCAGCCTTTCCTTGTACACATTTCACAGACAGGCTTTCAGCAGGATCAGATATGGGCTGATTGCTGCTGAAGTAGCACATTTCTTTGTTTTGGTCTGGACAGACACCCACAGAACTTGAAATGACATGTCCGCTGCTGAAGAAGCACAGGTCTTGGTGTCTGTCTGACGGCATGTCTGGGCTGTGACAGGAGGAGGACGTCGGCTGGTGCAGGACTGGTGAACAGGCTGATCGCACCGCTGAAGCTGGGAGGGGCAGAGCTGCTGCCGACGCTGGTCAAGCTGGGCAGCGCCGTCAGCCTGTCAGGCATGCGCAAGTCGGCGCTGCAGCAGCTGGGCAGGAATCTGCTGGTGCAGAGCGCGCGCTACGAGGCCGCGCTGAGCGCGCTTTGCCAGGGCGGCGCGCACGGCGTGACTGCCTCCTTCAAGCGCCGCCTGGCTGTGCAGGTGTGGCTCACTAGTTGCAGTCTGAGAACATTGTTAATATTTCACACTTTCCTGCTGGAGCAAGGTGCGTTTGACAAGCTGCAGTAAAAACTCCCAAATTCCTACCCTTGATGGACTCGCCAGGTCCAAGCAAGACCTCTCAAGTCTGAGAATATGATTGTCCCTATTGTGAACTTTCTCCCTGTCTCCTCTCTTGCACTGAAAATCCAGAGAGGATAACTTCATGCCAAGGAGTGGCATGGAGAATAGCAAAAGCAGGGATTTTGCGCCTGCATGCAATGCTGGATTGGTGAAGTGCGGTGTGCTGTTGCAGGCGGCCTCAAATGGTGTCACAACGGCGGCTGCTCGCTATGGGGCTGTGAAGGGTGCACTGGGAATGCTGGGGCCCCTGATGTGGGCCTGCTTGGGTGCAGATCTGGCACTGAAGGCCCTCGGCACTGACTACGGTCGCCTTGTGCGTGCAATCTTTGCACTGTGCCAAATAAGACTGCTACGTACTCAGGGATTTGTCAACCCTTGATGGCTTACTCATTCCACATGTACACTTGTGAATATTTTCTCATAAGGCTCAAACTGCGATGGCAATGTATAAGAAGGAGAGATTACCTTGAAGTGTATGATGAGTTGAGAAGGGGGAAGTGCATGCTAAGGGATGGAACTGAATTGAGCCTCTATGAGGACATGTACATCATGAAGAGACAGCAATTTTGCAGCAATATTGCAGCTCAAAGTGCTGCCAGCGCCAGCGCCGTGTGTAACCACTGAGTGGAATCTTCGAAAATTGAGAAATCTTTTCTAGCTTGGTTCGTGTCCAACAATAATCTGCAGGCTTCAGACCGGCAGATTTTTGTTGCAGCCATGCCAAGTGGTACAGTTTGGTCAAAAAATATTTTATGGTATTACTTACACACGAGCACTGTGAAATCACAACTGTCTGAAGGATGTCCATGGTCTTTCAAATATGTGCCCAAAAACTCAGTCAACTAATGGTTTATAACCATGCAAATGCTCTTCCTTGCACCATGCAAATATGTGGCCAATCCTGAATCCTGATATGATAGTATTCCATTTCTCATGAGCGATCTGACTGTACGACAAGAAGAATGGCTAGTACACGCAAAATTTCTAATATAAACCCTCAAGCTCTACAAATTTCATATTCTGTATTAATGATCTCGGAGATTCTGTAACTTTCCAAAGGCAACGACAGCCTTGCTTGACTCTGGCAAAAAAAAAGAATCTGCCCTCTCTTAATTGTGGCCAATGTGCCGTCTATGTAAGCCTTGTTTTCATCTCTCAGTTCTGCTCACCAATCCCATGGCTTCTGTCACAGAAAAATTGTGCCACTCGCACTATCAGTATTGTACATCTCTCTTCCACTTCCACATCAGGCTCGTGATCTCCTAGGCTCCGCTGCAGTAAGGAAAAGCATGATCAAGAATGCAGCCCCTGCTTCGATCTCGCTCAAAGTCTCCACCCCAGTCTCGATATCCAGAAGCGCCAATGCTCCCTGCAATAGCACCTCAGCTCGATCCCTGGTTTTTGTTGTGCTTTGTGGTTGGTACCCAGATTCATTGCCATCTGATTGTCAGGGCAAGCAAACCCTCACAAATATCAGTCAGTTTTCTGTTGAGAAGAGTCAGTAGCCAAAGTGAACTGCACCTTTCCAGTAACCACTTCCACAACAATGGTGGATGCCAGCGAGACGCAAGCAAGCCGTCGAACCCACACTTGTGCATCAGCCAGCCAATCGCCCATCTCCTTCTGCCTCCTCTGCGCGTCCTCAACCAGCTGCTTCCGCCGGGGATACAGCGCGGCGATGAGCAGACCCACCACCATCGCACCCAGCACAGGCTCGATCTCCCACAGTGGCACCCCCACGGCATGATCCAGGGCCTGCACTGCGCCCTTGCCTGTGATGCGCTCCCCCAGCAGCACAGCCTGCAATGCCAGACGTAAGAGCCTTAGTGGCCTGTCGTTGGACCGAGCAATGATGCATTGTCAAGGCACAGCGCAATGCTTGGTATGATCTGGTCCGAGAACACACGGCACACATTTTGCAGGCTGCTCCCCCTTTGCTCTGCAGAGCACCTTGAAGTGAATGGTCACTTGTAAGATAGGCAGAGGTGCTCACCCCAAGCACAAGGACGATCAGTCTGCCCACAAACCTCTCCTTGGCTTCCTCTTCCTCGACCTCTTCCCTTTCCCTTGACAGCAGAGGCTTTCCTTCCAGCATAGAGCGAGCCACGCTCTTCGCATTATGCTGCAGCTGATAATCATCTGTGCCACTTGCCTCTTCTGTGGTTGGTGTGTTCTCAGAAGCCTTTGTCACCAGCTTCGACAGCCTCACAGAGGGTCTGCACCAGCGTGAGAGGGGCTTCGACAGGACCTTGCTGCTGTCCTTGATCCGAGAGATGGGGTGCCTAGGACATTGAATGGCTTGACAGATTGTACGATGCATGTCTGAGAGCAGATACCAAGGCAACGTCCTGTCACCTTCCCACCATCACATATCGACAGCTCTGCAGCACTTACTGGGCGGATAAATCTCTGCAACGACCACTTGTCAGCGCCCCGTTGACAACCAAAGCGGAGACTGTATGGGACTGCCGCTGAAAGAGAATGAAAGGTAAAGATCTTCAGAAGAAATCTTGTGGAGCGAATCCGCAAATGCTCTTTTTTCACAAACGCCGTCGGCGATCGAACAAACACGATGGGCCATTCGTTTAAGGCGCTCGTTCTGACCGTCGATTCAGGATGAACATCGTCTTCTTTCTTTTCTTGAAATCATCAAGTAAACTTTATTTGCTGCAGTCAATGTTTTCTTTTACGAAGTCCTGAGAATTGATCTTTCTTCGAAAGTCCAGACGACAGCCACAGAGTTTCATTGAAAAAGTGGGGCCTTAAAATGGGCTCCGATGCTGTCGTCGTGAGTATTCCTTGTTACAATTAAATCTTAACGCTGTATTATAAGGCATTTCACGGGGGTGTGAGGATGACCTGGTCTCAATTTCCACCTTTTGTTGCTCCCATCACAGTATGTTGAAGCAAGACTTTCTCCAATTACTTATTTCTATAGAACAGTGACACAAATGGGCACTTTGCTGTAGGACTTCATCTCTGGTACGGTGGCAGGAGCTGCGCAGCTTGTTGTGGGGCACCCCTTTGGTGAGGCCTTGACTTCCCTTGTTGAGGACTGCACTTGACCATTTTCGTTGATGTCCTGAATCATATGAAATCACCCTGCTGACATGTGTGTGCCCTGTGCCTGGCTGATAGACACGATCAAAGTCAAACTTCAGAGTCAGCCAAAGCCAGCACCTGGGGAGTTGCCTCAATTTGCTGGTGCCTTTGATGCCACGAGGAAGGTGCTCCCTGAAGCTTATCTCTTGGCATCTTCATCGTTCTGATCATTCCGGCACATGATCTTGCAAATTAATGAAACATATGTGTATGCCGCTGCAGACGCTTGCCTCTGATGGCATCAAAGGCCTCTTCAAGGGCATGGGAGCACCCTTGGCCACAGTCGCCCTTTTCAATGCTGTACTGTTTGCCACCCGAGGACAAATGGAGAAGCTGTTGGCTCACTCAGACGGTAATTGACATGTTCTTATGGCAAGTTGACACACCCTTTTTGCGGGCTTCCTGTCACTGTGTGTGACTGCATATGATCGGCACACCTGTGCCAGTGTGTCAGGCATACACTATGCACCATGACTTTTTTGGTCCGTAGGGTCTCCTTTGACAGTGGGAGATCAGTTCGTGGCTGGGATGGGGGCGGGTGTGGCTGTCAGCTTTCTGGCCTGCCCGACAGAGCTGCTGAAGTGCAGGTTACAGGCGCAGGGGGATGCAGCCAAGGCAGCAGAAGCAGCTGAGGTAAGCGAATACACCATCGTCGATGAAATGCCACAAGCAGTACACTCATGCGATATTTTTTTCACAGAATTTGCGCCCAGGAAGGCGCTGTATCTGCACAGCAGGGAGGCGCATTGAGTGCATGGATAGACACTTTACGTATGTGGTTTCCAGGTGACAAAAGTGCGGTATAGGGGCCCCTTTGATGTCCTGAAGCATGTGAGGGCGGAGAAGGGCACGCTGGGGCTGTTCAAAGGGTTCGCCCCCACACTTGTGAGGGAGGTGGCAGGCAACGCTGTCATGTTTGGAGTGTACGACTACCTCAAGCGGCAACTGGCAGCGGCGCAGGTGCGCCAACCTCTCTGTCTACACCTCTGCCTCAGGCATTGCTCCTTGGCTAACATCCAAGACAGATCTTAACATACAAGGAAAAGATGGTGCTGGACTACAGATGATGGTATTTACTATGTGCAGGGGTTGAAGGACACAAAGGAGCTGGGAGTGGGGAGCCTGGTGTTGGCAGGCGGGCTGGGAGGGGCGGCATACTGGGGGCCAGTCTACCCTGCCGATGTCATAAAGAGCCGCATGCAGGTGGACGACCTGCGCAACCCCCAGTACAGGGGTATGCTGGACTGCTTCAGCAAAGTGCGCGCCCTGCCCATCTGACTTGCTCATGGTGCTCTGGTTGCCTTCCATTTGATGCCTTCCAAATGTCATCCAGATAAAATATTTATGAGGCAGAGGCATGTATGCCAGGCAGAGGCTGAAGAATGGTGCTCTGTGACGCATGCAGACAGTCAAGGCCGAGGGGGTAGGCGGCCTGTACAGAGGATTTGGGCCGGCACTGGCGCGTAGCTTCCCGGCCAATGGAGCGTGCTTCCTGGTGTACGAACTGGTCAGCAGCTCTCTGAAGTGAGATGGTGGAGTTCCGTGGATTCACAGAGTGGCAGGCGCTGCCGGCCATTGGCGAGCCAGTACAATATAAGCCTAAGTACAGGACATGTGCTTATCGGCACTGTGTATGGAAACCAACGGAATCGTTGCAAAGTCTAGACTTTTCTTCACCTCACTTTACAATTTCTGTTTTGGGGTGCAGTCGTCATGATTGCAGCAACACGTCAAAAGTCTGAGTACTGCAATTGCTTGGTACACACTTGTTACAGCCAGTGGGGCTGTTGGTTATAAAATTTGGGTTCATTGAGAAAGTGATGCAAATATCAGCCTCAGGGTCACTGATGGCTTCTGGTCCCGATCCCACACCTGACTGCAGCCACAGTGGCACTTAAATGAAGGTACATGTATACAGCATGCACCGCTTATTCAGCTAATCAACCGTGTGACACTGTTCTCCTGGCAGGCTGTTCTTCTGTTTAGACTTGCCAGTTGGCAGAGTGACAGCTTACTACTGCTGCCCACTGTCATGTGCATGGATAACACATGGATGCATTGCATGGCATGCTGCGCCCGGCGGGGCCGCCGCCGTTCATGTGCCGCACGTGACGTCACCAACGTAGCCGGATGTCATGACGTCCTAGGACCACAGGATGGCCCATCACCGGGTGATCACCGTGATGTCTAGGTGACCTAGAACGGTGCCACGTGGCACCGTGCGCTGGCACTGTGACAGACACTCATATTTCCTGGCCGACGTCAGCAGGCCATGGCCAATGAAGTTCAGATACCCTTCTTTGGGGCATACATGACAGCAGATCATGTTGCCTCCCACAAAACACACACGTTTTGGGCCTGACTTGTAATCATTTCATAATTTTCAGATGAGCCTAATTTAGTACCCTTGCAACATCCACCACATCTCCCTTGCAGATGCCAAATTAGCCTACGGCTGACGGCTGACTTTCGGAGTCTCGCTCCTCGAGACAAAGTGAACTTGACGACTAGGCGTGCGAAGAGAGAGTGTGTCTCAACGATTTGTTCTACTGCTGATCGATCAAAAGTTGAACATCTGAACCAGGGTTGGGCGGAATGGCGTTTGGGGAAGGTGGAAGAGGTGGTTTCAGAGGTGGTGGTGGTGGCAGAGGCGGAGGTACGTCTCCATCCCGTGAAGATGACTTACAAACACTGCCCATAGAAGCTTCAATCTTCTCAAATCTCTCTGCGCGCCACTCTAGCAGATTGGTTGAATCTGTATTAAGTTGCGATCTGACACTTTCTGAACATCATCTGTACTTGCAGGACGCGGCAGAGGCGGTGGCGGTGGCAGATTTGATGGCGGCGGCAGAGGAGGCAGAGGAGGAGGCAGAGGTGGTGGCAGGGGCTTTGGTGCCCGAGGAGGGGGAGTGATGAAGAGGGGAGGGCGTGGTGGTGGCCGCGGAGGTGGCAGGGGTGGCATGAAGGGCGGAGCCAAGGTGGTCATCGAGCAGCACAGGCACGAGGGAGTCTTCATTGCCAGGGGCAAGGAGGATGCCCTGGTCACAAAGAACATGGTGCCAGGTGACTGCCTCTCCCTGCCTTGCACAGCAGTTCTGAAAATGCAACGTGGCATACTTCTTGACAGGATCTCTCTGAATACTTCTGCTCAGTGGGGGGAATTTACACTGCAGTGGGTGTCGCTGGTTTATATGTGTCTGCTGCCGGCCCTTGAAGGTTGCTCAGAAACTTGTACTGCGCTGCAGGTGAGAGCGTGTATGGCGAGAAGAGGATAAGCGTGGAGGGCCCCAATGAGGGTGAGAAGATAGAGTACAGGGTGTGGAACCCCTTCCGCTCCAAGCTGGCGGCTTCAGTGCTGGCAGGCGTGGACAACATACACATCAAGCCCGGCTCCAGGGTGCTCTACCTGGGCGCAGCCTCCGGCACTTCAGTGTCCCATGTCTCAGACATCGTGGGCCCCGAGGGCGTCGTCTACGCAGTGGAGTTCTCACATCGCAGCGGTAAGAACAACTTGCTAACCTGGCCCTCACTCATAGTACGCCCAACTCCACAAATATGCTTGCCAATGTGTGTCAGTGGTTTGTAGCCTGCCCAAACCAAACTGAACAGGCAAATGCAAGACAATGCAGAACTGCAGATGCTGAAGACCTTGATGTTCTAAGTGGCAAGCAGTTGTTCTTTCCAACAGCTGTCTTGCGTTGACTGAGATATGAGGCAGGATGAGTGGGGAGGCTGCCGTGAAGATGCAGAGGCTGTCGTGAAGATGCAGAGGCTGTCGTGAAGATGCAGCGCTTTTTAGAGGTTGACTAAATGGCGTGGTGCAGGTCGTGACCTGGTGAATATGGCCAAGAAGCGGCCAAACGTGATCCCCATCATCGAGGATGCGCGCCACCCGCAGAAGTACCGCATGCTTGTGCCCATGGTGGACACCATCTTTGCAGGTGCCTTTCTATCTTCGCTGCTTTGACCATTAACACCAGACACAACAGTAACTTGCAGGCGATCGTGGATCGGCATACTTTTGCAGGCATGCATCGCTAGAAAAAATGAGCGTTGATTGCTCTTTGGACTGTGCTTGTTGTCAGCATGCAGCCTTCACCCTGGCTGACAAGCGTTCATGTGCATGTGCAGATGTGGCGCAGCCAGACCAGGCCCGTATTGTGGGCATCAACGCGCAGTACTTCCTGAAAAACAGCGGCAACTTTGTCATCTCCATCAAGGCCTCCTGCATTGACTCCACAGCCCCGCCCGAGGCTGTCTTCGCCCGCGAGGTGTGCAGTCACATCAATCTAAATCCACAATGCATTCCACTGCTTGACATTGAATTATCTGGGTATTTCAGAGTGTGTACCACAGCTGAAGATTAATACTGATCTCTTAAAGTTCTGTTAATCGAAGTCCTGTGGGTTAAATGTGTTCCTGTGGCTGGTACAGGTAAAGAAGCTGCAGGAGCAGGTGCTCAAGCCCAGGGAACAGGTCACGCTCGAGCCGTATGAGCGCGATCACGCAATGGTGGTTGGCGTGTACAGGCCTGCTCCCAAGAAGAAGCAGTGATCCAACCTAATAGTCTCATCGGGTCAGGGCGCGTCTGTGAGAACGAAGGCTGCATGTGCACAAACAATCAGCTGTGAAATGGGTCAAGAGACATGCATCAAGATTGTTGCGGTGTGGGGCGGCCAAGGAGGTCATCATGCAATAGCTATGATAGACTGAGCGGACAGTTTGCAACGTTGATCCAGCGACTGCTTTGTAGTCACGCTTCCTGGGACAATCGCGCCAGTGGCAACTCTAGTGCCAAAATACAAGCCTGCAGAGTTGTGCCTAAGCATGCCTTGGTGGGTGATCGCGGGGGCATCAGGATGTTATATGTTTCCTAGACATTGATGGCAGAGTGCCAGGCTCTCCTTCGGTGCGCGATGTGTAATTGGGCTCCCCTAGCTTGAGCGCAGAGATGAGGTCCACATTTCTAGTGTTTCACTATTTAAAGTTTGTTATCTGATGCCAGCTGGAGCTCTGGCAAAGTTTTGAACATTTTGTAGAAAGGAAGTTGCTTGATGTAAAATCTATTTCCGCTATCTTTGGGGCCGGATCTTGCAGATTGATGATCTCTTGGGATGTGAGCTATGCCGTGCGACATGAACTAGCCTCTGAATCACTCCAGCCTTGAAGGATTAAATGCACAGCAGAATTCTTTCTCATAAACAGCTTCTACATGGCCACCGCTGTTGCATCAGCTTCCAAAACCGGCGGCTTGATGTCTGTGAGCGTTATGGCAGAGTATGGCGCCAGATGGTAGCAGAGCTGCACAGCACAAGCCGCCGGTAATCTGTTGGCCTTGAGTGCTTGTGGCAGCACTGACAGTATGAAGTCCGGGCCGGTGCCTGCATAAGAGCACACAGTAGCTGCGGCTCTTGCTCTGCATGTCATCATATACAGAAGGAATTTGAGCACTGCAGGTGTGTGAGCAAGCAGGAGAGGTGGGACGCAAAGTGGGAGGCAGTGCTGATCACCTCGGATCATGAGGACCAAAGGCAACCAGCGCTGCATCAGGTGCATGCTCTGGGGGGCATCTGCTGCAGGGTCTGCAACAAGTAGATGACAGCTGCGCTTTGCACCGCCAGGAAATCGAGAAGCAAATGCAAGATTCTCCCTGCACACACGCAAATGTGAACAACTATGGCAGCAGAAGCAGGATAGGAAAGGTGAAGGCAAGGACGTCAGCCAAACTTGCTTGTGTGCTGCCGTACAGAGATTTTGCAAATTTGTGTGGAAGACCTCACGATGCATAAGCAGTGGCTTCGTGCAGGAATGATAGAGTCTTCACAACCACCGCATCCCTGTGTCGCTTCTCGCCAGCATGTTCAGCGCCCCTTTACAGCATCAGAATTTAGTGCTTGGTTCCGGGCATGGTTTGTTGCATCTAGGAAGCAATATGCACATTGCAGAGGAACAGATTTTGACAAAGAGGACATTCAGGAGTCCACACGATGCTTGCCTACCTTGCATCAACAAAGCTGCTCAGATCATCGATTATGATGGCTTCTGGAAGCTCATCTAAGAGGTGTAGGCTTGCTGCAATTTTCTGCAGATCTGCAGCAGTAGACAAGTACCTACCGGCATGCATGCATGCAGAACACTTGATCACGCATCCTCACATGAGCGCAAGCAGCAGATGCAGAGAGTAGCACAGCTCCAGAGGTTTTGTACCTCATGTGTATTCTCGAGAATGCGCCATCATGGCCATCAACTCCTGGTGGAAGGAGTGGTGGCACTTGTTCAATTTTTGCTCGCTGACATATGAAGAGCACTGACTTTCCCCTCGAAGCGACTCGGTAGGCGTAGTGCAGCAATATAGATGTTTTGCCACTGCAATAATACCACATAAAGATGAGTGAAAGTCGGTCCGATGTCATGGTGAGGATCCAGGTGCACTTTAAAGGTGGACGTACGCATCGCGTTCCACACAGGCTTTGTGAAAGAAGGTACAGGAATCCATTCTCACATGGAGCACAAACGGCAGGACACTCACCAGCGGCCAGGTCCGGTGATCAAGCAGTGTTGTAAGAGTTCAGGGAAGCTGGGAAACTGATGTACGGTTGTTGCGTTTGCACTACCAGAGAATAAGTCTTGCAGATCAAACATACGGGACTTTTAGATGAAAAGAGAAAGTATGCAGATCGAGCTTGAAGGTCCAAGGACATGCATGTCCCTGCTTAGTCATCATCATGGTCATGACTGCAACCTCTCTCTGCACTTCAAGGAAAGAATCTTGGCGAGCGTCTCTCAAGACATTGGAAGGAGATTTCAGAAAATATTGTGGAAGCATGGCATCACCGGTGGAAGGTGGCGCTGCAAAAGAGATGGACGAAGACAACATGGAGGATGAGAACAGCAGCGAGGAGAGCAGTGACTCTGACGACAGTGACTTTGAAGTCGACGTGAGTGTAGAAGATATGGCAAGCATCACAAAATTGGAGACAGACCTCGCAGCAAATCCAAACCTTTACGATGTCCACCTGCAGGTATTGATCAAGTTCCACATAGTCTTCCATGCTTACTCCACTTGATCACTATCGTAAGCAACCAATACATATATGGCAGATCCTGAAATTTTTTTAGTGCCGAGGCATGCTCAAAGACTGTAGCTAAGAGGCTCCATCGTTTGGCTGCAGTACATCACAGTACTGCGCAAGTGCAGAATGCGAGAGCGCTTGAAAGGAGCTCGACGAGAGATGCAAGAGCGCTTCCCGTTGAGCGAAGGACTCTGGCTAGAATGGCTACAAGATGAGTGTGCAGAGAAGAGGGTGGAGGAGGCCCTCATCAAAGAGCTTTACGAACTAGCAGTGAAGGATTACCTGTCAATCCAACTCTGGACGAACTATGTGAGGTAAGTACTATATGCAAATATTTTACCTGACTGAGTGACTGAACCATGGAAGTGTAGGACAGTAGATGGCATCACTGCAAGGAAACTTGACTCAGGAATGGCGTTTTTCACAGGTTTGTGAGTGAGCAAGTGGTCATGTCAGACCACAGCAAAGAGAGCCTGGAAGCCTTCAGAGATGTGGGCGAGCGCGCTCTGACAGCTGGAGGCATCCACCTGGCAGAAGGTTCAGCTCTGTGGAACGCATACAGGTGACAATCGCATCACCTCCGGGAATATGAATGTTAAAGCAGACTGACTGGATGTAAATCTTTTGTGATGCTAAGTTTGGAAAGGACCAATCTCCGATGCTCCTGCATGCTGGCCACGTGCTCATGTGGTTGGTCTCCCTGCATGTGACACAGTCAAGGAGTCAGTTAAAATCGTGTCATGCTTATGGGGCAGCCGCTTGCAGGGGGTTTGAGGAACAGCTGGCAGCAGAAGGGGTCGATGGGGAGAAGCAGGTGCAGAGAGTGAGGTCTCTCTTTCACCGACAGCTACAGGTACATGACTTGAATTTTCTTATCATGCTAACTACTGTTGCTAAGTTCTTCAGGGTCCCATGTCCTACATGGTATGCAGCCTGCATGCTATAACATTTGGTGTGTATCAGGTGCCGCTCTTTGGCAACAGCGAGGCCCTCGCAGCATATCAGGACTGGGAGGACAAGCACCAGAACAGTCAGGGATTGCCTGCCCATGTCGAGAAGGGCTATGAGAAGGCACAGGCGGCAGTGAAGCTGCGACAGGCGCATGAGGAAGCTGTTGCACCAGGGAAAGAAGCCAATACCGAGCTGCTGGCTGCCTACATGGCCTACATCAATCTGGAGGAGGTTAGCAACCCCCCGTCTTCTGCTTCATACCACTTAAGGGCATGGCAAAATGTCCACTTGGTCCAAACACGTCTCAGCAGATGTGTGAAATGTGCGCACATGCCCTATGCAGGCTCAAGGTGACCCAGGCCGTGTCACCGTCCTGTATGAGCGGGCCATTGCGGTCTTCCCTGTCACTCACTACCTCTGGCTGCAATTCGCCCGCTACCTGGAGGCACACATCAAAATCTCCAGTGTTGTGAAGAGCGTGTACGAGCGTGCTGTGCGCAACTGTCCCTGGATTGGTTCCCTTTGGGCCAGGTAACCTCTCTGAACGCCTAGTGATCAATCACTAGGGACAAATTATGAGCATGTGTATGTTTGCATAATTGCTCAGGACTTTACTTTCGCGCTTCAGAATGTGGCGTGCAAGCATGGGGTTCCTGATGGTGCAGGGGCCTGAGAGCTCTGGAGAGGGGTGTGGCGCCTGATGAGGAGCATGCAGCATTCCATGCAAAGGCGCTGCAGGCCGGCCTGCAGTCTCCAGAAGAATACCTTGAGGTGCGCCCTGCAACAATTTATGGAGCTATGATCCATTCCTTGATGACAGCAGGTGATTAAGCACTTAATTCAATGTGCAACCCAATCTCATCAACGACTTGTGAGAGCTCACTCTCAGACTTCCTACCAGTTATTGCAGATGTGTACTCCCTTGCAAGCTGGCACATGCACTTTACTTTCTTAGTCTGCACAGCAGACAGATCTTGTGTCATGGGAGTGCTCATCGCAAGGTTCCATCTGTGCAGAGAAACGGTGCTATGCATGCACTGCAGGAAAGGCGCACGCATCTGTTATGCTTGCGTGGTGGTGGCCGGCATTGCCACAGAGTTGCACTGTTCAGCCATTTTCTTACATGTTGTTATTAAAATTGCAGGTGCAGCTTGCTCGCATCGACTGCTTGCGCAGAAAGGGGCAGGAAGCATATGGGAAGACCAGAGAGGCTTTCCAAGCTGCGCAAGAGCTGCTCGGCGTCTACTTTCCAGACTGGATGGACCGCACCCTTCAGCTGACCTCGTACAGAGCAGACACTGCACTGAGGCTTGGACGGGGCATTGAAGAGGCTAGAGATGTCTGGAATGCAGCGCTGAAAAGCCCAGCTGGCAGGTATTGCAATACACCTGCGTCCCTGACCACAAGAAGGCACACAATCCCAAAAGGAAATTTCATCTATGATGCCTTGCGATGAAGGACTCTTTCAAAGCGTCCTTGCTGGTTTGTAACAGGTATGTGGAGACGTGGGTGGCTTTCATCGCTGCAGAGACGGCAGAGCAAAACATTCATCAGGCACGCGCCCTTTACAAGCGCGCCAGCAGCCGCAAATTGGAGGAAGGTGGACAGGTACTGACCTCTCATCCCCTGTACCAGATATGCTGTCACATGCATGAGAAGTCTGCCTTTGTCTTCGACTGGCAGAGGCCATCATACATGCAGGGGGATGTGGCTCTGCACTATTTGTTTTTGGAGTCATGCATGATTGAATGGTTTTCTGTTCGATGCAGGCTGTCCTATGTGAGGCGTGGGTGCGATTTGAGAGGGAGCATGGCAGTGCCGATGAGCAGCTGCAGGTAGAGCTCAAGGTGGAGCCCATCGTTGCAGCAGCGGCCGCCGCCGCTGCGGCCGCAGCCGACGAGCAAGCCGCTGCAGCTGCTCAGGTTACCTTTTTTCACCTTTCCTTCATTGTCCTTCATGCACTGCGCACTGCAGACTGTCCTGTATTGCACAGAAGACTTCCACGTAGGATATGGACTTGGCTAAAGTACAGACACGAGTCAGCCTCCCAGATAACTGGCCCCACACTTGAAGGTTATTATAATTCAAAGCATCTCATTGAGCGCTGTGGGGGCTCTTGATAGACGCAGGCGGCCGCACAGAAGGCGCCCCAGCTGACACCAGAGGAGATGAAGAAGCTGCGCCAAGAGCGCGACCCCAACTTCAGGAAGGCTCAGGTGGCCAAGGCAGAGGCCGATACGACGGCGATGCCTCCGCCCCCCAGCCGCATGCCGCCCAAGCGCAAGAAGGGCCTTGGCTACCAGGTGATCATGCTGAAATTGAGTGCTGCATTCATACTGCAAACCTCTGATCTGTGCACCTTGCTGCTGTCTTGCCCCAAAGGATCTTGCTATTTGTCATGGAGTCTCTGGGGAAGGCATGCATTCCTTAGGCAGAGAAGTAACCATGTCCCGCTGTGTACAGGAACCGCGGGAGGCCAAGCGGCACAGGGGAGATGAGGCGGCTGCAGATGCTGCAGCTTCCACTTCGTCTGGACCTGAAGAGCAGGCAGCATCTGTCGCAGCCATGGGCGATGGGCCAGCCGTCCCGATGGAGGCCACCTTTGCCTCTGCCGGCGCCCAGGATGTCAATGCCATCAATGAGACTGGTGACACCTTGGCTGAAACCTCAGCGCCACCTCAGCAACCCCAGGTGCTTTTGCCATTGCCCCTGTGTCATTTGCTGCCTGGGATGGAATTGGCAATGGTCTTCCTGGGTTGCTTAAGGGCCACATGCCTATCGTACATTCCTAGATATCCGCAATGCCGGGTTCTTCCATCACGCCTTCGGTTGTTGAGATTAATTTGCCCTTTGTACAGCGTTCACTTAGTTTTTCTGACAAAGTAATGATGGTGGTGTCAGGCGAATGGTGGAGAGGGGCCTTCTGGCAGGCCCAGTGCAGCCGAGCGGCAATTCTACAGGGACAACTGCACAGCCTTCCTGAAGAACTTGCCCTTCAAGACAGAGAAGGACGAGCTGGAGAAGTTCTTTGAAGACTGTGGGGGTGCCAAGGAAGTCCGCCTCCTGAAGGGTCCAGATGGGCGCGCCAAGGTTGAAACCATTACAGCTGAACCCTTGCTGATGCTGCCTTGCATCTTTTCATTGGTTAGAGGATTGTTCTAAACGATGCTGTGCATGGCGGTGTCCTCACATATTAACTCATGCTGCAGGGCTTGGCGTACATGGACTTCCCTGACAAAGCCACGCTGGAGAAGGCGGTGGCGAAGAACGGTGCAGACTTCCAGGGGCGTCCCCTGTCCATTGAGGTGTCGCGGCCACCGCCTCCGGACAAGGCCCCCCGCGGTGGCGGCGGGGGGCGTGGCTTCCGCGGCGGCCGCGGACCCCCGCGAGGTAGGACTTACTTTTGTTTGTCCCTCCATAGATTATCACTGTCTTTTTGAACAAGGGCTTCAATGTCAGGCTCATTTCTTCTTGTGGGAGGTCATTTATTGATGAGCTGGATGCGTGCAGGTGGACATGGGGGCCGCGGTGAGGGGAGCCAGGGCAGGGGTGACGGTGCGTATGGAGGATGGCGCGGTGGCCGGGGGGACAGGGGTGGCCGCGGTGGTCGTGGGCGGGGGGACCGGGAGGACTTGAATGTGGGAAAGCTGCCGGACCACCATGCAAAGCACCTGGACCTGTCAGGGCAAGATGCGCAGGGGTTCGGGCAGGGTCGGCCAGATGCGGGCAGCGGCGCAGCGCCCAAGTCAAATGCAGACTTCCGCTCAATGTTCCTGAAGAAGCAGTAGTATAGTTTGTATTGAGCAACAAGTTTGGCATTTGGGAAGAACTTGTCTAAAACGCTATTTTGTGGGCATCCTACCCTGTTCCTTGTGTATATGCTGCCTGTTCGCATTGCAGAACACACCACTTTTGCTGGATTTTTCGATGCACTATACGCAGAGTGTCGAGTCCAAATCCTGTAGTAGCTACTGTGTCATCATAAGGCAATGAGAAGAGTTTATATCATGAATACAGAAATACATGTTACAGAAAAGTGATAGATAAGCACTTCAAGTCTGTTTGGATCACATGCTCGCAAAGATCTGCCAATGTCGTGTCTCCTTCTGTCTGGTCGACCATCGTCAAGCTGACGTCAAGCTCTGCCACGTCATCATGTTTGCACTGTGACAGCTCCCTGTCAACGTATTCAACACAGGCATTCAACTCGGCACACAGCACTTCAATTGCTCCTGAAAGTGCAGCAACTTCATCTGTTCCGCTCCACATGCGTTGCAGCTTCACTCCTGATTCAGCCAGAGCCGTCTGCAAGCATCGCTCCATCAGATGGCATGTGCTGGCATTTGCTGACTGCACAATGACTTCTGCATGTCGGCTGCCATGGAACATCAAGCTTACATTGCTGTCGTCCACTGCTGAGAGGCGTGCTCCATGACCTGTGTCATAAATCATTCCTCATGATCTGAGTACATGGAAATAATATCCCACCAAAAAATAAATGAAGTACTGTACCCCATAGAGTAACCTCAGCATCCAATGCATATTGAGCAAACCAGCAATCACCCATCATATTAGCAGGGCATGCGGGGAAGAGGCACTCACTCGTGATCCACTCTGTTTGTAGCCCGAGAGCATCCTCCAAAATCTTCGGCACATCCCCAACGCTGCCCTGGTCTGCTTCCAGGCAGAGGCGCGCTTCTGACAGGTGCTGACTAGGCATTTCTGGGCCGCATGCAGCTGATGCCTGCTGATAAACCTGCCGAGGCTGCTCCTGCTGTCGGGCATCACTCTGTGCGTCTCCTGTGGCTGCTCTAGGTTGCTGATGCATCATGGGCGCTGTGCTGCCTGCGGCTGCGTTCTCAGGCTCAAACTTGTCAGGCACAGCACCTCTGTCACCCGCTTCTGCTCCCAGCCTTGGCTCAGGCGCTGCTGAAGCGCCCAAAGAAGCAGCTGAGCTTGTCCGCGCTTGACGGCGCAGCATCTCTGGCCAATCAAGTGTCAAGGACCCTAGGTGCTGCATGTGCTGGCCTGTCTGCACAGCTGTCACACCCTGCCCTGAGCCTGACCTGCCTGCAGCTGCCTGCGCATGACTGTCAGCTGATCGGCCCGCCCTCATTAAGACTACGGCTATTATGTCTAAGGAAGCCCTGCTGGACGCTGACACCAGCCCCTGGATGTCCACGCGAGAGCACAGAAGATAAGAGCCGCCCCTGCTTCCGCGCTGTCTCTGAGGGTCAAAGCGTTGCGATGGCTGCTGGGTTGCATCCTGTGGCGGCTGCATTGCCGCTATGACGGGCCCGTCCGCAAAGGAGGCCAGGAGCTGTGCGCTGCGCAAGTCGAGGCTGCCAGATCTGTCCCATACCCGAGCGTGCACAACACAACATTCGCCTTCCAAAGCTGCGCTCAGCTCCTCACACACAAGCGCTGGCGCCGCGGTCGTGCCGTTGACTGCTGATGCGGGCTTGAAGGATCCATGAGAGGGCTGCTGATCGCCCCTGCTGGGATGCTGCTCATTGCCGCCAGCAGATCGGCCAGCCGCGCCCGCTGTCTGTGGCGCCAGCTGCTGCAGAGTGCTGCGAGCAGGCCGGAAGGTGCGGGCGCAGTGGGTGTGCAGCAGCTGCAGCGAGCTGCAAATGAGGGCGGCCTTACGAGCGGCCAGCTGCTCCGCGTCCTGCACCGCGCGGCAGCCATCCTCCAGCCGCCGTCGCAGCGCGCCCAGCACAGCGCGCATGCCCTCCGCCGCCTTTGCCTCCTCCTTGCCGGGCGCTCCAACTGCCACCGACATCAAACCATATGAGGAATGCATTACACCCAAGCCCCGAGGACGCGTCCTAACAGCCTGCAGTCGCCTATTGATGGCAGCAACTTACAATTGTGGGTGTGCATCCATTCTTTGGCTAGCAAAGGCAGCAATGTGCATGGGATGCATGTGCACTAGCATAACAAGAGCGCTTAAGGCAGGACAAGGTCTCATGCCGCACCTGCACGGGGCAGCATGAGGGCGTGTTTTCTCATGCCCTCCACGACGTCTGGCGATTTAGCAGCAGCACCCGCGTCAAGGAACGCTGCAGCAGACTTGTGCGCCTCTCCCGGCGCCAGCCAGCCCGCCTGCCCTGCGTGAGTTGAGAGCCGTCAAGTCCCAGCAATGCCACAGAAGGGTGCATTGCAGTAACGAGATCCATGTATCAAGCCGTGGAAGTGTGCCTCATGGGTGGTGACATTGGTGCATGAAGTCGCACCATTGATGAAGATGCCAAGGCCGCTTGGATTGGCCGCCAGGGCAGAGATGCCCATCAGCTGAGGCCCTTGCTGCAGCAGGGGCCAGTTCAAGCAGCACATGGCCCGATCCCTGTCTGCGCACATCGCCACGAGCTGACCGGCCTTTCCATCTGGCACAAATGCCAGCTGGGCTGCAACATGCGGCAGCCCGGCCCTTGCCAGCAGCCTGCAGGAGGGCTCCTGCCCCTGTGCCGAGGCTGGCGCCGGCCACTGCATGCGCTCTGCCAGGGAACCTCTCAGGACCATCCGCTCAGCGCTACTGCTGTTTGCGCTGGCATCTGGCTGCGCCTCTAGGAGTTCAGGAAGGGCGCGCAGCAAAGCCTTCGGATTGTGCTGACCGGAAGGAGCTTCAAACACCAGCAGCTCTCCTCCGTCGGTCGCAAGTGCGAATCGCGGCGCGGGCGCTCTGATGCCAGCTGCCAGTGCAGCGGAGGCTTCCTGGGGCACCTGGCAGACGGCTGAGAGCCGCCCTGAAGCTGACTGAGCCACCTGCTCTGCCCTCCAGCCGAGCTGTGGAGTGTACTGGAGCTCCAACACCGCATGTCCCTCTCCCTCAACGCCACAGCTGCAGCCCATGAGGACGCACACATGCGGCTGTGTGCCCCCTGACATGGCCTCCCTGCTGCTTGCCCACAGCAGGGAGCGCTGCTTACAGTCTCCTGGCAGCCGCAGCTCATGCACCTGCCAGCTGACGTCCTGCGATTGCAGCTCCCCCGCGATCATGGATGCCGGTGCTGAGGTTTCGCGGCAAGAGGCCTCCTCTGGGCCTCTGAAGCCCACCAGGAGCGACTGCTGCCCTTGCTGAATGACTATAATGGGCCCGTCTGCAATGCGGCATGACTGCAAGGAGGCGCTTGCCGTGCCCGGCAATTGCAAGCTGACTACTGATTGAGCTTCCTGCCTGGCACTGTCGATTGCGCTGAGCTGGACTGTGTTCCCTGACTGGTGAAGGACAAAGGGCCTGACGAGGCCGCAGCTGCTGTCCAGCACAGAGGCTCCTGCCAATGCGCGGCTTTTGGAGGCATGGCCAAAATGTGCTGACGTCAGCAGCACTGGCGGATGCTCCCCCACAAACGCCAGCTCACCCGCTGGCTTCCCCCTGCGCATGCCATGCAGATGTTCACAGCCGCGCAGCTGCATGCATGGCATGTTTACTGCAAGATGGGGCCTCAATCAGTGGGAGAAGTCTTCACACGGATGGACATGAGTCTTCCCTACCTGAGGCTGAAGGCTGCTGCCTGAAGCGATGAAGGCTCTTCCCTGCACACCTCCCAGACCTGACCGTGCCCACCAAACACAACACCTTCTCCAGCCAGGTCCTCCGCATCTCCTATGCTGCGCCTTGGAAGCTCCTGCTGCAGTTCTGTGAGGTCATCATCGTCACTGACAGACGCAAGGGGCGCCCGGCTGGCATCACCAGGTCCTGCCTGCTGAAGGGCAACCTGTGCTGCGCTGGAGACTTCACTGATAAATGCTGTCGCCCAAGCTGCGGATGAGGATGGCGCCTTCAGGGATTTTGGAGCTGTTGGACGCCTGAGTGCATCCAAAAATGCTTACATTATTATAATTTAGTCTCTTTACCTTTCGGGCATCAGATCAGACCTGTCCCCATATATGTGAAAGCAGGGCATGCATCCAGTGACCTTTGGTCGGGTAACAAAGTGCTTTTCATTTTCATACACATAATTTAAGTTGCCCAATGTTATATCCTTTAGGTATGTTCGCAAGTTTGGACCCCCACCTCGATACACCTGCACCGTGATCCTCTGCCTTCCGTTTCCCTCTTTCGTCCTTCTTCTCCATGATGATAAGATCCCGATTGATTGCATTGATGGGTGTTGCGGGAGGCGAGGAGAATAGATCAGATGATGGGAGGATCAGCTACAAAACAACAAACTCAAGCTGACTTGGAATTGCTAGACAATGAAACGGGCCTTCAATTATGATATAATTGCAAAGAAACTTGGCTGAGGATCACAAGTAGGAATGGGAAATTGCTGTGTACTGGAGGGCATGCCGACAGTACGAAATCCGCGTCGACAGCTGTCGACAGTCATGATAGTCTCACTAAGAAATTTGCAAAGTAGTACCGTACGTCTTGACCCCTCTGCATTCGTGTTATTCTGCAATATGACACTCTAGGTAGGCCTGATAATTGGTAACACCTTTACAGGGATTTGCTCGTCGGGCACAGGCTAGTGGCATGTAACCCTGGCTGAAAGCTTGGACAACCCTCTATCGGGTACAGCAATCCTAGTGGACTCTGTAGGCTCATTTGTATGCTCAAATGTATAGCTTGGTCAGGTTAATGAGTGGCGTTCAAAACGCCAGTGGCTGGGTGCCCTAAAATCGCAGTGGGCTAAGAAAACATAACGTTGACACGAATTGCTGCAAAGCAGCAGTCACGGACAGAGATTCACACTACACCTTTCCGGAATGCAAGACAGCGACAGCTGCAATCTTGCTTCACCTTCAGTGGCAGCAATCGTCCCAGGGACAGTTAACTCTCTTCGACACAGACTGGAAGCGCAGACGTCCATCTGCACAACATCGACAGCGACAGCTGGCCAAGTGTCAAAGGATGCTCCAACACAAGCATACAGCTCGACTGTCGTAGATGTCAGAGGCTTGAGCAGAACCAGATCTGAGACTGCTCAGCCTGGCAGCCTGCACACCAGTGTGGTGCATCACAACGACAGATATGGCCATCTGGACCTGTCAGTGCAGCTCTCAGACAGCAGCAGAGAGTCAAGCCACAGCGGCTCCCACTACGTCTCTGTCCAGTCCGACGGCCACTCCAGCCTGTCAACGCCCACTCCTGCAGTATCCACGACACCCCTCACACAAAGAATGATTCTACAAGACTCCAGGTAATGGCTTCAAACATCCGGCTTTCCACCAAGAAGCAGGCCTACGTTGAGCGCTGACATTTTCTGAGCAGTAGTGATCAGGCCTTGAGGGCTGTTGTGCTGTATGTAGGCAGGAAAACATTGCGCGGCGGCTTGCAGAGGGCTTTGCAGAGGACATTGAGCTCTTCAACAATCCTATCGGCAGTGCTGACGGGCTCCAAGCAACAGCGTCTGCAGGTGCACCCCATGCCCATTCCCATTCCAGTGAGTCATTGTCACTGGCAACGATAGAAGCAGCATTGCGCTGGCTCTAATCTATGAGTCTGCTGTCACAGGCACTCCTCCAGTCATGATCCAGAATCCGGAGTACTCTGAGGACAGCCCTACACAGAGCTTCCACCTGTCAGCCAGCTCCGTGCCCACAGAGGTGACACTGGGAGCCCTCCAGGTCAGACATGATGGCAGTCTCTTCGCGCAGCAACTGGAAGGCTCTGAGATGGGGTCCACAGATGTACAAGCAGCACTGCCCTTTGTGGCGCGCTCTCTGCCAAAGAGGCGGCCGGACGACAGGATACCAGCGTACATGCCCCGGGTGGCGCTCTCAACGCCCCTGCCGCTGAGCAGAGATGTGGAGGACAGAATTACTAGCCTTGGACCGGTATATTTCTTCACCCCTTTCTTTTTCTGTTTTGACAGAGCAAAAGAAGCGCTCCATCTGGTGAGATGGCTGCATACTGGCATCTTCATGCCTTTGCATGAGCTCTCACCGTCACTGCTGGAACACAGAGAAAAGGTTGCTGCACTGCTACGCGCATGCAGCCCTGGGTGTGCTTTGTCAAGTTTTGCTGGTTCCATAATAAAAATTGTGTCGGTCAGACCATGTATGATGATGGAAGGTCCATTTGGCAGGCGCTGCCAATGGAGCAGAAGGCGCTGCTGTGGTTGGGGATAGGCCTGGACGTCAGCTCCAAGGCCAGCCTGTGCATCTCTCTGTGGCGCTTTGCGCACCGGCAGCGGTGGCTGTGGTTTGGCGCCACTCTGGGCTTCTTCACCATATCCTCTGCGGTGTGTGTCATGTACTGGATGACCCACTACCCCACCGCCGCCCTTGACCAAGACCTGCGAGACAGCCGGAGCAAGTTCCAGCGCTCAGATCTCTACGAAGCGCGCGTGCACGGTAAATTCTCGTCCCGATCCACCCATTATTACCAGTGCAGAGATACATAGATCGCTTAGCGACAGTTACTATCAATAAGATCAAAGGAACTACTGCAGCATGGGCCCCAAAGAATAGATACGTGCATCACAGAGCGACGGGTGATATTACGGAGCAGGTGGAGTGAGTCGTTGCATGCATGCATGCAGGCCTGCGAAAGGAGACGTTCAAGAGGTGGGTGCGGCGGCTGGGTACTCTGTGCACGGTCTGCCAGCTGGGCACGGCCTTCGCCGCCACGCGCGCGTTGTTCTCCAGCGAAGCACGCCAGCGCCTTGTCGAGATGGACCTCAGGCAAGGCTCACCCTTTTTGTGCCCTTTAGATCACCTGCCATGTGCATCCCGTCCCTGCACGCATGCTCTGAAGAGTGCACCTGCCACAACCTGCAGTGCCGGTCCTGTTGGCGGCTGATTTCTGCCAGCATTTGCTTTGAACTCATGCTAAGGGCTATCTGTCTATGCTGTTGTCAAGAAGTGCATCACCCTGAGGACACTCAAGCTTGGGCTGCAAGATGTGCATCAAGGGCCAGGGGCATGCTGTGCATGTGCCCTCTGAAATGTACGTGCCTGGAATTTTGCTTCCCCGGCCTTGCTGCCAGCAGCATCGGCTGCCAGAACTGTTTAGGTCTCATGCTGAGAGATGAAACTACAATCTGGGCCTGAAGAATGCATGGTTGGGGGTTCCAGGGGCATGCGGCTGGCGGACACGGTGTTCCTGACGCTGGGAGTGTGCCTGCTGCAAGTCTACATCGGCATGCGCTGCGTGCACCAGTCGGCCAGCTGCATGTACCACGTGCGCGGCGGCTTCGACTGGATCACCTGCGCCTCCATCGTCGCCTCGCTCTCCTCCTCGGCCCTCTGCTTCCTGTCCCTCGAGATCAATGACCACCGCTTCATCAAGGACAGGCACGCCCCTGGCTCCCTGCCTCTCATGTGGGTACCTATTTACGCTCATCTGCAATTTGCTCGATCGCCACACCCAAAGCCAACGTCCTAGGGCACACGTGCAAGGCATCTGCAGCCACATCCGATACGTCAGTATGAAGCCCAGCACTAAGAAACGTCCATGCTTTCTCCATACATAACAGAATCTTGGAAAGGCGGCAAGACAGTAGTGCAAGACTGCTGGCATTCAGTACACCCTGTGTATTCCTCAAAGAAGCAGCCTGCTGAGAATCTGAGAGAATTCTGAGAATCCACTCCATTTAGAAGACTTCACTGCTGGGCAGCGGTCAAAGCTATGGGTGTAGGCGACTCATTGTCATAGGAGGGCGCTGTGACTGCTGACTGTAAAGCTTGATGTGGCAGGGCATATCAGGTGGAGCTGGCCAGCTTCTTCATGTACCGGCTGGCAGAGCTGAGCGCGCGGGTCACTCTCCTGGCGCTCTTTGCGGTGAGATTCAGCTGAATTTGTAATCATAATCTGTCCATGATCCCTCAACGCCTATACCATTGCTTCCCTGTTTTTGGCGCAAATTCTCCACGTGCAAGCAAGGCAGTATCTGTTGCTGCGTGGCCTGTCAATTAGCTCCTTCTGGTGGAGTATTCTTCCACTGACTGCCAATTTCAACTGGCCATGTCCTTAATTCGGTCCCTCCTGATCAGTGAAGCCATATATGTCCCCGCAGAACATATATGGCTTCTGGACGCTGCTGCCGCTGGGCCTGCACGCTGTGGCAGTGGTGCTCCTGCTGCGCTTCAGCCCCTGCAGGTGTGTTCTTGAAACCATCAGGCCAAGTACTGCTCCAAGGGCTGCCAGAAGAAGCCATCCTAGCTCATCATCCCAATCAAGCCCAGGAAGTGTCTCTCAAGGGAGTGCCAAGGCCTGGGACTCGGTCATTTTCTGATCTGCTCGGCAAGGATTGATATCTGCTCACCAGTTTATGATACAGCACTGGCAATCATGTGGGTGGAAAGCTACTTGAGTCCTTAACAATCAGGACGACAACCCCGAAACTAGCATGCAACTCTGCATGTTGGCTATGACTTTTTCCAAATGCCCAGTATAATTGAAAAAGGAATCAAATAATGAAAAGTGGGGTGGTTTTTAGCTAACTCTGTTTGCTAACCAGAGGTGGTGGTTTTGTTGTGCACCTGCAGGGGGCAGCGCAGGATATGGGACAAGGCCACTGCCAGCACCCAGGCGCAGCTGGGCACCGCAGTGAAAATGCCAGTGCCCAGGTTCGATGATGTGAAGCTTCTGGTTGCCTGCATGGCGTGGCCGCCCTCTGTCTTTGTCTCTGACGCCACCGACGCTCAAGGTGCACTTCCTCCCCTGTCTGCAGCCCTGTGTCGCTAGTTCTCAGGAGCATGCCAAGAGTGCAATAGATGAGTGCTGCGGGTACATGCACCATCACACAAATCACCGTAGTAAGACTTATAGCTGGGAGAGGTTGTTCAGAGTCCCCGTGTTGGACTTTGATGCTGACTACTGCTAAGTCATGCCAAGGCTAGAAAGCGAAAGGAGATCGATACCTCGGCAGACGCCTGAGTACTGGGGTCCTAGGAAGCATGCAGAATGACTTAAGAGAACTGTTAATGCGCGCAGGGCGGTTTTGGTGGCGGTCGCGCATGTGCGGGCGGCGGTCAGCGTGCGACGTGGCGCTGAAGAGCCGGCTCGTGCCCTTCCCGGCATTCAACACCCTCATCGCCACCGAGGCCGCCTGCCTGCTGGGCCTCCTCTGGGGCGCAGGTGCACACTGCACCGCCGTACACATCTAGCTTCCCATTGTCTCACCTGGACTTCGCATACCTCTCGTCATCTGTACTTAAAGGACCTAAAGGTTGGGTGCCTATCCCAGCATGCATAGCAGGGATGCGTGAAGGACTAGGGGCTTGGCTCAAGCAAAGGGGCGATGGAAATTATAGCTCTGATGGGCTTTATGCCGCCAAATGAATTGCAGCACTCTGCAATCATTGTGGAATTCTTGTTGCGGTGTCTGTACCATGCTGCGAACTCCACGAGTCATGGAATATTCAGGGCAGCCGCTGTCACCACTCAGTGAAATGTTCGAGTGCTGCAGGGGTGCCGGCGTGGGCGGCGAGGTATTTGGGGGTGGCTGTGCTGCTGCACATCGCATGGGGCTTCCTGGGGATGCTGTGGCTGGCGTGCGTGCACACCTGCTGCGTGGAGCGCCAGCTGGACGACCTCTGCCGCGTCGCCGCCCAGCAGGAGTCCCTGCACATCAAGGTGCGCACTCCCACCCTGACGCCATTGTCCTTGTGATTCATACAAGCCCTGCAGCCGGTAGGGAAGTCTCACCTGCTATGTTCTGAAGCAGTCTCTGCTGGTCCTTGTGATTGCATAGATGCCCTGCACCATTTGGGGAGTCATTCCCGCTCTACTCTGAAGCACTCTTTCTTGGCGAGCTGCATGTGCCCCCTGACCACTTGCAGTCAAATAACAGCAACCTGCTAGGTCATGATTCACAGATAAAACTGTGGCTGATCAAAGGGATGTGGTGATGACCCAAGATAGCATCAACGGCACATGGGGCTGTGTCAGCACTACACTGAACACCCATAGATGAACATGAACGCGCTTGAAAAATGCTCAGGTGACAGAAGGAAGGAAGGAAGATTACAAAAGTCTCACGATGCTGTTTGGTGCATGCAGACTCTGCGCGCCCTGCTACCGCGCAGCAACGCGCGGCTGCTGCCGGTGCTGAGGGAGGACGCAGAAGGCTCCGACGGCGCGTGGCCGGAATCTGTCGCGGCATCGTCGGCCGGCGCGGCGGCGAGCGACGGGTCTCCCGAGCAGCAGCCGGCAGCTTCCCGGGAGGGCTCCCCTGTGCAGGCGCTGCTGTCAGCCATCGGCGTGCAGATCCCCACAGGGGACTACCAGGAGGGTGAGCTCTCACTGTCGACTATTATTATAACCATCATGATTATTATTATATTACACGCTGTTCCTGCCAGAGGCAAGGTGAATCGGCAGACAAGCTGCAGGGAAAGGCTGCCACCGTGGCATGTGACATGTCCTACCCCTCCAGGAACTCGCCAGATCCAAGCAAGACCCCATCAACTGTGGGCACGGTGCTCAGTATTGTAGCATCCCGCGCCAGCCGGGGCTACAGCTGTATTATCATTATTACACGCTACTATTACAGCTGTATAAACGAGTGATTATCTGCCAAGAAGAAGTGCAGCAAACCAGGATTGGAAGAAATCCTACCAGCTGTGGCATTGCAGGCAGGCATGCAGCTTTCATACAGATGACAAACAACAGCTGTGCAGCCCCACTGTTTGGGCAGGGTAATCCATATCTGGCTCTTGTCCTTCAGCATAGACAGGATACTTATGCTCACAGATGCCTGTGTGTCTTGCAGGTCCGCAGAGCTGCCCAGTGTGGCGGCCAGAGAAACACTGAAGAGGAGTGAGAGACATAGTGTGCAGCATTTAAACGTGAGGGTGTGAGTTGAATAGATACCGAGAACTGCCTGTTTTATGAGCTTTACTGTAAAGCATTGCTGGTCAGTTGTGTCGTTGCATGGAAAGTGCAAGGTGATTTTTGAGGAGGCGGGTTTGAAGCTGAGAAGGGATGGTTCGACTTTCAGATGAATGAGAGTATGAAAGATCCAAGTTCATATTTCCCGGTTCATCTCACCATTACAGGATGAAACATCTACAATCCCTCTCCAGTCTTCTCATCTCAAAATTCTAGCATGCCAGCACTTGCAACAGCGCTCGTCAGTGTCATGATCCATTTACGGCGCTCAGCTCTCATCCCGGATCATAGCATTACCAAAAACGCACTGAGCAAGCCTGACAGCTTATTTGCTACACTCGCAGTGACTTTTGAGCCCCACATCATGACAAACAATCAGCAGGCAGCCCTCGGCCACAGCATCACAACAGCTCAAAATTCCAGTATCAACAAAAATAAGCACAGAGACCTATGCTCAGGGAGCGAACTTGGTGGCAGCGGCGAAGCCGTTGTTGACTCCGGGGTCTGCACATGCACACACCAGCTGGTCAGCTAAACATTCCTGAGTCACACAGCCGAGTGCTTCTGCTGGCACTCCAGTGACGCAAAATGCCACTGCTGGCAGTGGTGCTGCAGGTCTTCTCACATCTCACCAATATTTCTACCAGCTCTCAACCGACAAAAGCACTAGTCAGGGGAAGCAGCTGCTGGGCAAGGTGGGTTTAGACAAGTGGGAGCCTGTAAGCACAGAGCAACGGTGTTTCATGAGCACAGAGGGAAGCGCACCGGCCAAGTGGTCGGACAGGTTCTCGATGGGGCCCTTGCCGGTGACGATGGCCTGCACGAAGAATCCGAACATGGAGAACATAGCCAGACGGCCGTTCTTGATCTCCTTGGTCTGCACACACCCACAAATTTTCTGTCAGGAACCCCATTTTCCTTAATTCCACAGGACACATGCATCTGCTGCCAGCTGTCTGTGAAAGTGCAGCAGGTGCTGCAAGCAAGTTCAGGGCCACATCAGCAAGAATGCACAGGATCGGCGAGAGTTCTTTACAGGTGATAAGAGCAGGCACGAGGTATTTATAATAAGGAGGAGTAAGTGGTGGAATGTACCTTGAGCTCGGCGAAGGTGTCCGGGTCATCAGCAAGGCCGAGGGGGTCGAAGGGGCCACCGGGGTACAGGGAGTCCAGGCCCTCAACGCCTGGGCCCTCGCCGTTTGCGCGGTATGCCTCAGCACCGCCCATGAGGATCACCTGCAGCCATCACCAGCAGATCAGCCACTGCTCAGCAGACGCGCAGAAATTGCTGCGAGAGGACAACAGGCATGCCAAGGACTTGAAGACCGCTGTGCAATTAGATAAGCAGGAAATGCTGCAGAGGCAGGACAGGCAAGCCGAGGCTCTTAACAGACTGCTGCAGAGGCCAGAGAAGGCGGGAGCTTGCTCTCCCAGCCAGAATCTTGGACTTGTAAAACAGTGGAGTGAAAAGAAGGGCAAGCAAGCAGGCAGGAGGGGAGGCGGGGTGGTTACCTGGCAGGCCAGGGTGGCGATGATGGACTGGGCGTGCACCAGGGAGGGGTTGCCCAGGTAGTTGAGGCCGTCAGAGCCGAAGATCTGAGCGCCGGCCTTGAACCAGACGGCCTCGCCGAAGGAGACGCCGTTCTTGGCGAGCAGCTCTGGGGTCACGCAGCCCAGGGCTCCGAGCATGGCCCAGCGAGCGTGGATGACCTCGATCTCGCGGTAGCTGCAGCACAGGCAAATCACACATCAGTGGGCATTCGAGCTGCAGGACGACCAAGGTGGGACACCTTGCGTGCTAACAGGTAACGACCGAAATTTGCAAGGTATTGGTGTGAGGGATGCAACTGCGCGGCGTGCAAAATCATCAAGTAAACATATAATTACGAAAGGGTGCGACAGAGACTCGGGAGGCGGGGTCAGCTCACCGAGCGAAGGTCTCGGGGTCGGCGGACAGACCGGCGGTGTCCCAGCCGTAGTCACCGGGGAACTCACCCTTCAGGTATGAGGGAGACTCGGTGAAGGGGCCCAGGAACTGCAAAAAAGAGCATCCAGCGTCAGTTGAGGTCCCGTTGGTTACCCAACGAGGTTGGGCATCGCGATATCCTTAAGGATAAGGCGCGGATACGGCTGGGTCCTGAACACGGTGAGGGCCAGATGTGCAGCAAAAAACCACACAAACTCCTTAAGAAGCGCAAAACTGAGCTACTGATACACTTTGCTAACCCTTTGAGGGCGAAAGGCTGCAACCGTCAACTTGTCATCCCATCTGCAAGCAGGGTGATCGGTGGGGACTCACTCCAGCCCTGTCGGGGCCGTAGAACTCGATGGCGGCGCGGGTCACTTGCTTGTTTCCCTGCACAGATTGCAAGCCCAAAAGATCAGATCTTGTTTGACGACCAAAAGTTCAAGGTGAAGACAACCTCTGTGAGAGCCGAGCGGCCTGGCTCTTTCCCCACAACTCTGGATAGAGGGCATACTAATGGAGACACCACGTATATGCAAACAATCAATAAGCAGCAGATAATATGGCCACCATACAGCAGACTTAACGACCCATTAACGAAGAAGGCGACTGGGATGTACCTGGCCCTTGGTGGGCACAGCGGAGCGCAGGGACGCGCCCAGGAAGCTCTGACACATGAGTGCGGAAGCCATTGTGTTTGTTTTTTTGTTGCTTATGAAGAAGGGGGAGAGCGAGCAGCCGATTGAAGTGGTTTGGAATGGGAGAGTGGGGATGCTTTGTAGCAGGATTTGGGCAGGGTATAATGACCTCCCGCTCTCACTGGTCGGGCAGGATGGGTTTGGATCGCGGTCTGTGCGGGCCACGCGAATTTCGTACTGCCCTAAATCTCAGGACCCTGCCCCTTGGGGCAGAGGGCACGCAGAGCAGAACAGCTTCCTGCGAATGCATGCAAATGATTGCAAATATTGCCTGAAACTGCAAGGATCTCAAGGCGTTCCCAGCTCAGGTCTGCTTTTTTTTAAGAATCACATCCTTCTTATACTTGCCGAGAGTCCAGCATGAAGGGTTCACCAACTCGCCTGACTCGGAAGCAGATTCGCTGTTTGTCCAGCACCTCTGGAGTTGTAAGTCACCATAAATGCATGAAGAGAAACTATTGGACAAAACCGAAACATGCACACACAGAGACCAACTGTCACCGGGAATTCTCCTACTATAACTTGCAAAGTGAATCCGCGATATCATACAGATGTTCTACACAGTCTTCAGGGCTCCGCAGCAGTCAGATTGGGGTTCCGCAGTGGGCACTTGAATCCCTTCCTGCGCAAGCCGCTGACAAAACGCTGCTGAACTACAGGCTCTGGCGCCCTCTCCTTTTCAAGCCCTGCAAAACAAAGCACATTATTAGGCAAGGGACACAAAGTACAGTGCTGCTCTGACTTGCGCTCACTGTGCTTTAATGCACGCAGCTGACATGTCAAAATATGACATTGTCTGCTAGCGAAGGCATACTGGATTTTTAGAGGATAGTATTCCTGTACCATTGCAGATGGGTTTCCTGGCGAGCAGGAGTGGTCTGATGGGCTGAGAAGAGCTCTGCACATTCCTTTCTCCAGCACAGATCTCAGTCACTGTCGGCTGCTGGGGCCTGCTGTTGCCCTGCAGACACCATGAACAATATCCGCCATAATTACCTCAGCACATCTGCGTTTCAATTTCAACAAAACAGTGTTGCTGAGCACACATTAACGCACCGTGACACCTTGCGCAAAGTCAGCCTCTGCTGGATCCTTCTCAGACCCGCCCCCTTGAGCCTCCCTTTGCTGCAGCGCAGGACGGGAAGATGGGGACAGTGCACGAGCTGGCTGCCATGCGGCCTGCGGGTGCAGTCGGCTGCGTTTCCTGGCTGGGGGTCCCAGTGGGGTTTTCATCTTGGCTGTGCTCTCAGCCGCAATTACTGCATCTGTCTGCTGCTCTGTATCTGCACCTTCGCCTGACCCCTCCACACGAGCTGCTTCTGCTTCCTTGTGCTCCCATGCTCCCTCCAGGCGTGCAACACTGGCTGCCTGTGACAATCCAGGGTTCTTGCAGAGACCCTTGGCCATGTTCCTTATTTGGACGGGACAGAACATGCATGCCCACAGGGGACTCTTAATCAACTGACTAATCAGTTTAGAGTACCCGATGTCCATGAGAAGAGGGACATGCAGGTGCTGTTCAAGTGTGGTTGGACATTCAGGGAGCACGCACCAGTTCCTTGGGAGACTGGCAGAAGTCGCACAGCTCCTCCTCTGCGGCAATGCAGCGGCCACAGCGCTCTCCAAAGTGCTCCAGGAGCGCCTTGCGCCTGCAGCATGCGCTCAGCGCCATGTCCGCCACTGCAGCTGTGCTGCCTACCCGGTCCCCCCTCTCCAGCTTCCTCATCTGGCACAACAATCACTCTGTGATTGCCAACCTGTGCAGAATGCATGGGAGGAGCAAAGAAAAGGAGCAAATCCCCTATGATAACCACAGAAAGAACAGGCATGACCGCATACTTTGGCTCTGAGCGGACCTCAGCCTTGTCAAGATCTGGGCATATACAGGGTAGAGCCTTGATCACCACTTATACAGACACTGCTCATCCCATTGATCACAATCTGGTCTGGCTTTTTTATCAATTCTTGATGATGAAGGATAATAATTTGGCAAGTGGCTTTCATCAGGGAAGGCTACCTGCTCAAAGTGCGCCCTGGAGGCATACATGATGCACAGGCTGGGCAGGCCATCACGTCCAGCTCGCCCGCTCTCCTGCGAAAATCCCTCTAAGCTGCTGGGCGCATCCCAATGGACAATCCTGCATGACACAAAAGACATGCACTAACATAGACTTTTTAATGCCAACAAAATAGCAGCCTTTACCGAGATTCAAATGACATGCACACATTGCATGCATGCATGCAGGTGCACTCACCAGCGCACATTAGCCTTGTCGACACCCATGCCGAATGCAATCGTCGCCACGACAATGGGCATGTCTCCTTCCAGCCACTGTGACTGGATTCTTGAGCGCTGCTCTGCGTCCTTGCCAGCATGGTAAGCCATGGCGTCCACATCAGCATTGCACAGGCTCGAGGCCAGCCAGTCACAGGTCTTGCGCTGGTGGGCATAGACGATACCACAGGTGCCAGGTGGCTGACTCTTCACAAATGCCTCCATGTCCTACACCAAGATCTCATTCATGCTGTGTTCCTGCATATTTTTTCCGTCGTGTGTCCTCGCATGCAGCCCACCAAGGCATTGCATATAGGCTGTTGTGCATTTTTGCCGGCCAGGATTGATCTGATGCACACCTGAAGGGCTGCAGCATCTGAGCCTTCTCCTATCAGGTCTTTGTAGCGCACTTCATAGCGCAGGTTCGTCCCTGTTCAACACATGCCAAAGTGGCCTCTGGGAAGAAATACTGGCAGCATGCATGGGCTGTATAGTGGGGCAATCGTGGATTGGATTGGAGGAGGCTACTCACGGTTGAAGCTGGACTCCAGCACGAGTGGAGACTTCAGGTTGAGCAGTTCTATGATGGAAGCCTTGACTTGCTTTGTAGCCGTGGCTGTGCATGCCAGGATTGGGGCCCCTGGAAAGTCTGTGTGCAGGCTTGAGAGGGCAAGGTATGCTGGCCTGCGACACATGACACAGCTCATAGGCACTACAATATTTTCAATATCATGGACGCACACAGATTTGCAAAAAAGAAATATCTGGAAATGGGATGGGCATCGCATGCCTGAAATCATGGCCCCATTGCGACACACAGTGTGCCTCATCAATGGCAAAACGCACGATGCACGCTGCATGGGCCTCTTTGAGTGCATCTCGCAATTGTGGAAGGGCCAGGCTCTCAGGCGTGGTGTACAGCAGCTTTGTGCTGGGTGTGCCGCTGCACAGCTCTGAGATGATGGCAGCCTTCTTGGACTCTGAGACTGCAGCAGCATTCCCAAAGGTTGGCGCATGTTATGTTTGCCTTGTTGTATCTGCCTGAGACTAAGAAGAACAGAATTACTGTCTCATGCATTAACAGTCACCTGTGCTGTTGAACACTTCGCAGTCAATACCGCGGTCTAGAGCAGCATCTACCTGCAAGCAGGACAATGATTGGCAGGAGAATTTGACAGACTGATCATGCACATGTACAGCACCACATTGCACACAGTTGTGCAGGTTCCATGCACGTTGTTGTGCTGCTCACCTGATCCTTTGCCAAAGAAATCAAGGGGGAAACTACGACTGTCACAGCATAGGGGCGGGAGCTGAAAAGTCAGAGATTTGCCACCGCCCGTTGGAAGGAACAAAAGGACATCTTTGCCCTACAACAGCACAGAATTTCAAATAAGGTCCCCTGCAGGCCTTGCACCTGAGATTTGCGCAGTTCTCATGTTATGACGCTGATTATGGCAGGAATGAGTTCTCACACCTCTAGTTGAGCTTCTACTGCTTCTCGTTGAAGAGGCCTGAAGAGCTCAGTACCCCAGTACTCGCGCAGAAGGACTTGCAGAGCTTCAAATTGGATGCTGTCATTCATCACATCGTTCTGAAAACCTGCATGAGGTATCACAGTAGTAGATCAGTCCTGTCATCTTGATATATTGTTTAGTACGAATTGTCCTCTTGGACCCGCACAGGAACATTTGATGTTGTCTGCCGCCCATTTTGCTGAAAGTATTCCTGTCAGTTCTCAACAGAGACGATCAAGTCTTACTCCAGGAGTTCAGAGGCTGACTTGAAGCATTGCTCTGTACTTGCTTCTAGTGAAAGGATAATCGATTGACACATACGAAAATTTGGAAAGTCTATTCATCCAAACTGTTTGGTGATTGATTGAGAGAGGTATTGAACTTCACGTGCCACACCAAGCACTGCCTGCGGAAGGCTGCGATGGTCATTATGTTATGTATTTCACTTAGGTTCCTCCCAGCAACAGCTTCTGAAGCCACGAGATCTTAGCTTTGCAGACACCCGACGACATCATGACTCACTTCAAAGCAAATGAAACGAAGTTTTTATGAGCAAGAAGCCATTTATGCATGCAGCAAGGAGCCAAGTTTGGCACAATATCTGGCATGCACTTGTCCAGGTTGCTGAAGTCCAGGTCGTGCGTTCTTCTTCTTCTTCTTCTTCTGAAGTCCAAATAATCGTCCTGGTGGCAATCCTAAAGAAGGGATTTCGTAGTTGTTCAGAATTGACCCTGGTCAACTTCCGATTGTCTCCAAGAGCGCGCAGCTTCTGCCAGATCTCGCCAGTTTGGTTCCAGCACCCAGTAGAAACGTGATGACAGGAGCTGAGAAAGCATCTCCAGAATAATTATGGAGGAAGATACAACTTAATTTGACACCTGCTCTGATTTCCGGCCAAATGTTTGGGAAAGGCAAAGAGGGATCTGGTCTCGGAAAATTTATGCGAAAGAAAGATATGGGTGTACCAGGCTGGATCCAAAAATATAAGGATGCAAAAGATCTCAATCAAGGTCTATGTGTCCTGATTCTGGCTGCTGGAAGTGGGCATCGTATGAACTCAGACCTGCCACTGGTGTGGCCTTTTTTTCCCTCTTACTCATGCAAGCCTGAATCTCCTGCCGTGGGTTTTGCATTCTACAGGCACAGTGTCTTGTGATGGTTTCCAACTCGCTCTATGGCCTGAGCAAGTTTCTTTTTCTTACTGTCAGGTGCTTCACCCTGTGTCTGAGGTACCCATGCTCTGTCATGTGGTGAGAGCAGCTCAGGAACTCCAGCACTCCAAGGTTGTCATCGTTGGCAGCCCTCACAGTGGAGCAGCTGTCCAGCAGGTGATGACTGCCACCGAGTTCTGCAGCCAGAAGGACCTCTTACATTTATTTTTGCAGCACGCAATTTGGTCCCAACATTATTGCAAAGGCTTCATCAGGGTGATGGTGCAGGTTCTTGAGGGAGCATTCCCCAGTCTGGGGCATGACATTGTCCTCCAAGAGAAGCCGACAGGCTTCAGAGATGCAGTGATGGCGGGCTTGCAGTCACTTCCAGACTCCACAGCGGATCTGCTAGTCATACCGGGCAACCTGCCACTGCTGACATCCCAAACCCTTCTAGAGGTAGTGCAGCAAGGGCAGAGGACGGCAACAGATAAGCACAGGGGCCTGACACAGCTGTGCACATCAGACTCCAACGAGCCTTCTGGCATCTTCTGGGCTGCTGCGGCATTTCTTCGAGAGAAACTGCGGGATCTGCCAAATGGTATGCCCTGCTTGCGTCTCCGTCCACTGCTGTCAAAGCAACTCACATGCACTCTGCATGCTACGGACTCCTGTACACTGGGATGGCATTTCTGCACAGCCATTGAGCCTCTCACGATACTGTGGCCAGGCATGTCAGACTCGCTGGATGCTGAGGGCTTGGTGGATGGGCAATGCGAGAGGTGCTCTGCCAGTGATCCAAGTGCAACGCTGGCAGTCCACACACGGCAGGAGCTAGTGGAAGCTGAAAGTGTGCTGCGCCGGAGGCACATCCGGGAGCACCAGGCCCAGGGGGTGACCTTCCGGGACCCCGACAACACCTTTATCTCGGCAGGGGTGGACATCGGGCGCGACAGTGTGATCGGCGTCGGGGTGCAGCTGTACGGCAACACCTCCATTGGAAGGTTGAGAGCACTGCTCACTCGCTCAATGTCAAATGCTGAGACTAAAATGACGCTTGTTGCAGCGATATCAGTGTGCCATTCAGAAATTATACAATATGAGGAGCAGTTGTGCAACGGGCAACTGCCTCTGGCCCACTGCCTTTCAGAACAACTCATTTCCATGGACAGCAGTCATAGCTTGTTGAAGAGTGCAGTCCATTTTCATCACTTTACGCAGGTGTGTAAGGATAGATGGGCCCACAGTGATCATCAACAGCACCGTGGGCAGCGGCAGCAAGATCGGCGCATTCTCGCATCTGGAGCAGGCAACCATGGCAGAGAACAGCGGGGTCGGCCCCTTTGCCAGGCTCCGAGTGGGCGCTGTTGTGGAGTCCTCCGCCTATGTGGGCAACTTCTGCGAGGTGAAGGCAGCGCACGTGGGCGCTGGCACGAACGTCTGCCATCTCTCCTACCTGGGCGATGCGGAAGTGGGCGAGAATGTGAATATTGGTGCCGGCACCATCACATGCAACTACAGTGAGCACATTCCCATGACCCTTGATCCCCACTTTACACGAGTGACACCACAAAGGCACATATCCGTGCATGGTTCTGATGGAAGGCAAATGGCATGACATGCATGCATGCATGCATGCATGCATGTGGCCAGAGTCATGGTCACGAAAGAGGGTAGGAAGAGATGGCATGTCCTGAGCAATTCATTTGCTGCTTGCAGATGGCATTGCCAAGAACAGGACGACCATAGGATCCAATGCCTTCATAGGATCAAGCTCTACATTGGTGGCTCCAGTGGAGGTTGGTGAGGGGGCACTGGTGGCCGCTGGCTCAGTCATCACCTCTAATGTGCCAGCAAACGCTCTGGCGCTGGGACGCGCCCGGCAGGCCACAAAGGACAACAGAGCTGATGCCACAAGAGAGAAGCTGCGCGAGTTGCACATACAGAAGCAGGCCGAACAATGATCATATAGAGGAGTACAGAGCTGTTACCATTGGTTTGTCTCATTGATATGCTGCAGTACATGTGGAGTTTTGCTTAGTCTCTTCTGCTGCTGGTTCCAGAACACGGGGTGTTCTTGATAAGAGTCTGGTGCAACTTGAGATGCTCTATGTGCTGCACAGAAGACCCGCTGTACAGTCACCTGCAGCTTTCAGTAACGCTTCTGGTATGAGAAACCGTGTTCAGGGGATGGCTATGGCCATTCCATGCAGTGCATGCCAGATTGTTTGCACAGCTGCAAACTACTCCTTCTTCTCGAGTCGACGAGACGTTTAGAAGAGATCTCTTCATTGCAATTGGAACGCACGCTGGTCACCAGGCATGGAGATGCCCGAAGCTGAGCTCATCAGAGGCTCAAATGTGCCGCGCGTCCATGCATGCCATGCATTGCATGCGCTTGCGGTCGCACTCTGAGTCAGTTCATCAGTATTGGCTTCTGCGGTATATCTGTGCATGCTTTGCTGCACAGCATGTGAATCTTAAAATATGTTGCCTGGACATGGCCATGGATTGTTGCCAGTCTTCTAAGCATCCTGTCCCTGAATTATGGACCAGGATCCCTGCACACCTGGACTCGAACGCAAGCCCCCAATTGGGGTGACATCAGCAGTGGTGACTCACCACCACCACCTGGCAGGACAGTTCCCGCGACCAATGTGTGGGTTGACACAGCTGCTTGGACCAGCTATCTTACATCAAGATGTCATGATGGTCATGAATGCAGCATTTTAGGAGGGAAGGCATTTTGTGCATGTTGTACAGAAAGCTTTGTTCTAACGGACTGTCAGAAACGGAACGCAACGCTCATGCTCACCTGCCTCACACCAATGTTGGCACTTATAAAGGTGTACAGTGCTTCGTGAGAGCATGATTCTTATGGAGCTGACATATGTTTGAGTGGCGTTCGTTGCCCAACCAAGGCTTAGACAGAACGAGATGGGGGCTGAAAATTACCACCGGATGGGTATCATTGGAGAAGGTTCCTTTGGCAAGGTAGGCGTAGAAGGTTGTTTTCAAAGTTTTAAACATCATAAGATTGTATTGTATCAGCCTGCTGGGCCCCAGAGCCCATCACACCGTTGCATCACCGTATATACTTCTGCATTCTGCTAGATACTGTGCTTGCGAAGTAAAGTGCTAGCATATAATCATTATCATAAAAATAATACTCCGACGTAATTGTGTGCAGGTCTACAAGGGGCGCAGGAAATACACTGGGCAAACAGTGGCCATGAAGTTCATACTAAAGCACAACAAGAGCGAGAAGGACATTGTCAGCTTGAGACAAGAGATCGAAATCTTGCGCGGCCTGCGTCACGAGAACATCATACAGATGCTGGACTCGTTTGAGACCGAGGAGGAGTTCTGTGTCGTCACCGAGTTTGCACAAGGTATGCCCGGGGCGCTGCCTTCATCCATTCAACACCCACTTGCATACCCTCCTTGACACTTTTGATCCTGTTCAAGAGTCTGCAAGCGCTTGGCACCAGGTTTGGGCACCCCACAAGCTGTACCTGCCCAGACTTCCAGCTACAATTTTCAAACCTGCTCCTGGGCAGCGCTGACCGAGCCACAGTTGGAGCAAACAGGCCACGACAGCAGCATTGCCATATCAACTCCGGAGCCTCACAATCTCGGTTCAGCTTAGCTGTAGCTCACAGCTCCTGCATGTGGGCACCAGGGGAGCTATTTGAGGTGCTGGAGGATGACAAGACTCTTCCAGAGGAGGAAGTGCGAAGCATAGCAAAGCAGCTGGTGCGAGCGCTGCACTACCTGCACAGCAACCGCATCATCCATCGCGACATGAAGCCGCAGAACGTGCTCATCGGCGCGCACGGCTGCGTCAAGCTGTGCGACTTCGGCTTTGCGCGCGCCATGTCTTGCAGCACGCTCGTTGTTACCTCCATCAAGGGCACGCCACTCTACATGGCCCCCGAGCTTGTGCAGGAGCAGCCCTACAACCACACTGTAAGCTCCCCTCCTACACTCCTCCCTCGCTGCCATCCCTGCCATGCAGCGGGCATGCATGCAAGCAGCGTGTCATCCACATGCTGTGATGTCCGACGGCGAACGGGATATGACTCTGGGCGTACTTCTCATGGCAGGCGGATCTCTGGAGCCTGGGTGTGATCCTGTACGAGCTGTTTGTGGGCCAACCTCCATTCTACACCACGTCCATCTACTCACTTATCCATCAGATCGTGCAGGATTCAGTCAAGTATCCGCCAGAGATGTCCAGGGAGTTCAGGTCATTCCTCAAGGTGGGTCGACCTTGCAATCTCTACGCAGATGTCTGCTGATCATGCATCCTCTCTGGTGACTCCCAGAGCAAGACATTCACTGCTTGCATTGCCAAATCACCTGTGCTGCATACAGGGGCTGCTGAACAAGTACCCAGCAAAGAGGCTGTCGTGGCCACAGCTGCTGGAGCATCCCTTTGTTGCCGAGGCGCCAGAGGAGCGGCAATTGCGCGAGGCAGCGGCGGCAGAAGCAGCGCGAGCTGCAGAGGAGAGCCGAGCGTGGAAGGGGGAACTGGGCGCTGTAGCAGGTGCACCTAATGGTGCTTGCCCTGAATGCACTTGGATGCTTGTGAACCCGTGACAAGCTGGTGATTGCAGTCCCAGAGCAGTCTTTAGCGCCATTATGCACCCATGTTGTTGAAAGTACTACACTGCGTTGTCTGCAGGCACGCCGCCCTCTGGAATGGAGAGGAGCCAGACGGCGGCGGCCACGCCTCTCGTGGAGCCATCATCAGAGCTGCGCCGGGGCTATTTGCATCAGGGCGCACTGCAGACTCCTGCGCTCCAACGGCCGGCCCAGCCCGCCGCCTCTGCCATCTACCCCGCTCGCGGCGGTGGCCAGCCAGCTGAGCTCAGGTGTGTTGAGCCTTGCAGCCATGCCGATTGTTTGAAGGCCTCTTTGAGTTGTTCCTGGTGATGCATACAGGCTTGGTTGAGTATGTCAGGCCTCTGTTCAAGTAAGTAAGGCTGTGCATTGACAGCAGACTGCATTGACAGGGCGGCTGCTGGAACTGCGCCGGCCAGAGCGGCGCCTGGGCGACTGCAGAACGGCGCAGCGCCGTTGATGGCTCCAGTCTCCTTCGCCCAGAAGCTCCAGGCAGCCGCTGCCGCACAGCAGGCTGGCAGGCACACCCCTGTACCACAGGGAAATGGCACTGTCCCAACTTCTCGGCATGCCTCAGGCGCACCAAGCGCAGCAGCACATCAGCACCCAGGGAATGCCACAGGACCGGCAGACAGAGGGACACCTGCGCATAGTGCAGAAGCAGCAGCAGCTCCCAGCCAGCCATCAAGCTCAAAGGCTAGCACCACAGAGTACTATGAGCTACAGTCTGCGCCAAAAAGGGTGAAGAGCATCGAGTACGAGCTAACGCCGGCCAGGCCGCAGGCAGAGGCGGCTTCGGTGCACTCGCCGGGCAGCGTGGCCCGATCGGGCGCAGCCGGCAGTCCCCAATCGGCAGCCCGGCCGCGCAGCGCAGGCAGGACAGATGAGAACAGGGCGGCGGACGGCCGCACGTCGGGAAAGGCGGCTGGGCCGAGCAGGCAGGGCAGGTCTGATGGGGAGTGCAGCCCCAGCGGGGACTCCAGGCACTGGGAGGGCAGAGGGCCGCAGGCGGCGGCTCCGCTAAGCGAGAGGCGGAGCGAGCCGCCACAGCCTGTGCAGCCGTCGGCGCGGCCGCTGCCGCAGTTTGGTGGGCGGACAGGTAGCAGGGAACCCGGCCAAGCTGCATCAGGGAGGAAGCAGGCCGGCTCGCCATTATCTGATGGGTCACCAGGCCAGAGAGTGGGTGAGCCACGGAGCCCTGCCGGAGAGACATCCAAGGCGGCTGATATGGCGGCTCGACCGAGTTCCTTGAGACTCGCTACACCAGCGGCTGATCCACCGCCCAAACCCAGCATGCCACAAATCGAGCGGCCCTTGAAGAGGGCATCCTCTCTCGCAGCGCAGGTGCACCATCATTCCTTCTGCCTCTCAATGCAGCGCTATTAACCAGGAGCAGCTGTGTTTGTATCCTGATAAGCCTCAATTTGGAATGTATCATTGAAGACACTGCGGTGTCCCCATTGTGCAGATCCATGCGGACGCCACAGTGCGGCATCAGCAGCCTGCAGCTCGGCGGCAGTCATCAGCCGGCGAGCACCAACACACTTTGTCACCCCACGCCCTGCCGAGCGACGCATCTCCGCCAACCCAGGTGATTCACCCCTTGTCGACCCCTTGCCAGAACACCCCTCTGGCCGTTGCAGCATGGGCAGCTTACAATCCTGTTAGCCAGCTCAGAATCTCTGCAGGGCTTCCTGACACCGTCAAATGTGTTTGCATGATCAGATCATGGTTGCAGCTCAGCACACCAGCAGCTATTTGAGGGCTCAAGGTGAGCGGCATTCCAAACGTGCAGGGGCCGAAGCCAGGCGAGCAGGGCTCAATATACACGCGGATACTGGTGGACGCGGAGGCGCGCGCATCGGCCGGGCCGGAGGGCGCTGCCGGCGTGTGGGCCGACAAGCGCACGCTCGCGGCGGTCGTGGAGGGCCTGAAGCGGCCGTCGAGCGGCTCCGCGTACACGGCCTGGGCCGGCAGCGCCGAGCTGCGCCAGGCCGCGCGCGTGGCCGCCCGGCTGCTGCGATTCTCCGCCGCACGGCCCGAGGCGGCCGCCAACCTCCAGCGCGCCACTGCAGCCGCCGCCCAGGTGCCCCGCGTTCCATCCAAATTACTAGTGCCCCTGCTTCTGGACCTGACTCCATCCAAGAATCCAGGTTCACAGATACTAATTTTGTTAAGCACACCTTCCGCCAGTACTGCTTCATTCCAAAACCTGCGTCTGCTTAGATGCCCCATGCTTTCATCCTTGCTGAGTGTTGAGCCCTGGGACAGTCCCGCTGCACCACAATTTTCAGACGCTGCATCAGATGGTTCTTCTGATGTATAAGCCAAACTGATGGCAGAGGATGACCGAGGACCTGCTCAAAACCTTGCAGGCGGCGCTGCCGGTGTCGCCAGACACCACCACGGCGATCGTGAGCTCCCTGCGCGGCGCAGAGGAGCTGCTCGCAGCCGACGCCGGGCCGTCTTCCCCGTCCGACTTTGTGGCTTTCCAAGGGACGCCCCAGCTGTACGCCAGCCTGCTCGGCTGCAGAAATCCGGCTGGCACCTGGTCGGTGGCCTCTGCTGGCGCCAGCGGCCTTGCTGGGGTGTACAGACGAGCGCAGGTGCACCTTTAAGTCCCCTGCATGCTTGTAATCTTGCTGCACCATTCAAAAGAACCCTGCTGCATGCCTTGTCGGACACGGTTTCTGGTGTTTTGGGTTTAACTTCTCTCCGCTTACTCTTGCACAGCAAGAGAGATGTGTCACCTGCGCTGTGAACCAGGTCGTGCTGATGCGGAGAGGAACGGGCGCGCCATCAGAGGCCCCCAGCATGGCACAGGAGATCCTTGAGAGCACGCTGCGGGGGGCCGTCGTCGTGCGTCTGTGCCGCTGTCTGGAGGACTGCGCTGCTGCGCCCAACTCACCAGGTCCTGCCGCATCCGACTTTGCTGGGCCTTTTGCAGCTGTCGGTGCATTTGCTTACTTTGTACTAGAGCATTGCGCAATCTGGGCCATTGGGCATGCTGAGATTGAAGGTGTGTTTCAAATGTTTTGCAGGCGCTCAAGCGCTGAGGGAGGCGGCGATAAGTGCTCTGCGGCATCTGGCAGTGGTCCCGCCAGCGCCGCCGGGCCAGGAGTCCTCGCACCCTTTCCCGCTGGTGTCTGCAGCCCAGGGCGCCTCGGAAGGGTGGCCGTCTACAACTGAGCTCCAGAGCGCTGTAAGTCCCAAGCAGACACATGCATCAGTAAAGTGCTCATCCTCTTGTATTTGTCCAGTTGCCAGGATGAGAGTAGTCAGCAGGCAGCATGCGTAGTGTGGTACCGAGGCATGCATACCGCAGGTGCGGACGAGGGTGGCAGAGTGCATCAGCAGTGGGGACTCGTCCCTGCTGAGCAGCTTGGCGGCAGCGGTGTCCGGTGGTGACAAGGGTGCCTCCCTGGCTGCACTGCAGCTCCTGCAGGGCACCTGCGCGGCCTACCCGCCCCTCTGCTGCGCGGCTGCAAGCGCTGGCCTGCCACAGGCACGCCACACTCCCAAAACGCCTCTATACTCTACAGCACCTTCTCCAGATCATAGACTCAAGCTCCAATAGCAGACTAGTTAGCCGTACATATACGTCAGTGCGTAAATTGAATGAACAGGCCATGCTCTTGCATCACCCGGCATCTCATGCGCGCATCATGTTGCATGAATGTGGCTGCTATGCGGTGTGGAGTCTGGCGTGAGGTGCAGTGCTGTTCTGCGCAGGCGTTGCTGGCGGCCAGCGAGGGGCCCCAGGGGGCGGCTGCGCTGCTCACGCTGAGCACGCTGGCGCGCCAGGTGGCGGCACAGCTGGCGCACTCCGATGTGACCGAGTCGAGGGCCAGCAGCGGCGGGGCAGAGCTGCGATGGGACGCTGCACAGGCGGCGCTTGTACCCCCTGGCAACCCCTTGGCTCCCTTCGCATGCATCAGACCCCTTCTGCAGGCAAGCGATCGACCCAGGACATGACCTGCTTCTGTTTTGAACCAGCCCATCCTCAGGCATGTAGACCTGTTCGGCCATCGCGTCCAGGAGGTTTCTTTTCTCTGCAAATGATACTGTTTTCAGCAGGGGGACGTGCTCTGGGTAAGTGCTGCAGGAAATGAGTGTGAGATTTGTTCTTTACAGCAGGCGTCGGCAGGCGATGTCAGGGCGTCCAGTGCGGCAGCTGGTGCGATGGCGGCGCTTTTGCCGCTGCTGCCGGGGCACGCCAACGGCCAGCAGGGCCTCAGGAGCGGGCGGGCCTCCAATGAGGCCCTCCCTGCCGACCTCTACGTTGACAGGAGCATTGCCGGCCTGCAGCGGCTGCTGGTGAGAAAAGATTCCCGCCTTCAAGAAATACACCATCCCATTGATCTACTGAGAACCAGCACCTTCACAAAACATGATGATAGAGTTCCAACCGAGATATGGGGGTTATGTTGATGTCTAAAAAAGTACTCCATTCTGTTGACAGCATGGTCAGAGATAGCGACCTACGAGGCATGCATGGCAACGGAGACAAGTATCGATGCCGCAGGCATGGTCGGGGCCTTCGGCGGGGGGCAGGGCGTTTGAGACGGTGGAGGGCGCGCTCTGCCGCACCGGCCTGCTCGACGGTCCAGCCGCGCTAGCCGCCGCCCTGCTGGCGTGCGGGGGCCGCAGCCGGGCCACCATCGCGGCCGTGCAGGTCTGCCCACTCACCTCAACAGCCTCCTCTCATGTCACATTACGCCTTCCTCTCTGTGTCACAGGTTGATCTTGGAAAGGTGGAAAAGAATGGTGACCAGATTAATACTGTTTTCCCTCCTCAGCTGCAGAATGGCAGCCACTCTTAGCACCTAGTCTGGCGTCTTTCCTGGTATGCAAGCACATGGAGGCTTCAGTCATGCCACGCATGCATTCTGACGGCTTGTGTGCCCAGGGCGGCATCGGGGATAATGTACTGCATCTGCTGAAGCTGGCTGGCCAGGGCACGGCGCACCCGGCACTAAGCGAGCTGTCGCCTGCAGGCGTGGCCTCCCTCTTGCAGGTGCCCTCCTTCTCCCTCCCTCTTTGAACCTAGCCTTGGAGGCATCAACACATTTATTTCAAATTTCCAGTCACTGCCTGAAACACACGTATTATCGTCAAGCATAGCACACCGCATGTGCTGTGGTGCAGTGGGCCGTGCTGCACTCTGTTCTGCTCAATTCCGCTGCATATTTTCTGTCTTATTGCTTTGCACCGCCCTCACCCTGTAGGTACTTATAATTTACCATGTGAATGGACATGAAAATGACATGCATGACATAGTGGTGATGTGGCAGGCGGCCAGAAGCCTGGCGGCATCGGACGTGCTGGGGCATCAGGTGCTGCTGCAGCCGGGCCTCGTGCCGGCGCTGGTGGCCCTCATGCGGCCGCAGCACCTGGCCGCGCAGGCCGACTGGCACGCGCGTGTGGCGCCAGCTGGCGCTGACATGGCACCCGTGCCTGTTCTGGTGACGGGCATCCTCCACGAGGGTATCCTGCATGCGCAGGCGGCCGCCCTCAGCAGTGTCTACCAGGTGCTGCAATTTTGATTACAGCGTCGCACCAAATTGCACAACTGAGCCTTATGATGATTGTTATGAACATTTGCTGCAAGACCTATGCCAGGAACAGGCTCTTGTCCCGACCCCGTGTGCCTTTGTGTCAGAGCAAGGTTTTGGTATAAGGTTTGAGGGATGTGTAAGACTGGCGTATCGGTGGGTACAGGTGGTGGGACAGGCCAAGGTGGTGGCTGCGATGGTGGCTGTGCTGCCCTCGCTGTCAGACCAGGCCGTGGCTGCGCCCCTGACATACATGTCAGCCCTCATCACCGCCGTCCCCGCCAAGCAGTTTGCTGCTCAGTTTGTGGAAGCCGGGGGCGCCTGCCCCGCAAACCTGCACAGGTGCTACCTTTGGCGCTACCTTTCTCTGTGTTATTGCTCCACTAATCAACTTTTTGTTCTAGTTTGGGTAAGATGTAAAGGGAATTCTTTTTTGGTGCAGGTTCCTGCGGCCCGACCAGCCAGCGAGCGTGCTGGTGCCGGCAATGCTCAACTACGGGCAGCTGGCGCGGCTCAGCCGGGAGAACTACCCAGTGCTGGCCGAGGTGCGCCTTGAGTCCCTAGCCTCCGTAAAAGAGCACCCCAACCAGAACTCCCCAACAGCCTTGCAGAGCACATGCATTCTCTTGGGACGGGACATGAATCACAACATTATACTTTCTGAAGGATAGTCACCCATCAGACTTGCTGGGCAGGGTCAGCCCTGCTTTGCTGTCTGAAGAGACACTTCTTGCAGTCAGATAAGGGTTGCTGGATTTGATTTGAAATTTGAATTGTTATTTGACCTCCCCTGGCTGCGTGCAGGCGCGTCTGGTGGAGCACATGCGGCCGCTGCTGGAACACGGGGAGGGCGAGGTGCGCGCGCGTGCGTGCAACCTGATCGGCAACCTGTGCCGCTACAACACCGCCTTCTACGAGGCCATCTCCGGCGCCGGCCTCATCGAGGTCCTCATCGACCGCTGCCGCGACTTCGACCGGTCCACACGCAAGTTCGCCTGCTTTGCCATCGGCAATGCCGGTGCGCCGCCCAGCGCTGCCTCCATGCCCTTTCCCTCACCTGCCGGCAGACAAAGGCCGGCATGCGCTGCTGATATCAATGTTCATCAGTGCATTATGTTGCATGCACATCGTCACAATTATACAACAGGCTGGGTGACATTGAGGACACTTACCTGTGCGTGGCTTCTCCACTCAGTTGCCCACCGTTCTGGATCATCTTGCATCGTGCAGCGTGCTGAGGTCAGGTGACTTGCAAGAGGAGCAAGAAAGGGGTTTATAAATGCGAGGGCTGTGCGCGCGTAGGGTTTCACAGCGCGGCGCTGTACCACGCGCTGCGGGGGGCGGTGCGGCCGCTGGTGGAGCTGCTGGGGGATGACGAGGACAAGACGCGCGCCAACGCGGCCGGCGCGCTCGGCAACCTCGTCCGCAACTCCCCCATGCTCTGCCCCACCCTCCTGCAGGCCCACGCCCTCGAGGTGCGCCCCTTACTTCACCCCACTCGGCAGCTCTTGCTTCCTATTGCCTCCCTCCTTGAGAATGATTAGACCCTTGGCTTAAGCACTGTCAAGGATCCCTTGCAATGGAGCTCCCCGTCGCGGTAAGATGCCTGAGTGTGTGTGGCCATTGTAGTCCCCATGCCAGAATCTGCATGGGGCGCTGAATAGACCAGTACATTTGGTTCCCCTGGGAGGCTGTGAGGCATCTGTACTTTGAGGTTGGGGGTGGTTCATGCTCAGGCGCTGATGGCGGCGATCAATGAGCTGGGCAGGGAACGACGGCACTCGTCGGCCGGGGAGCTCGGCGAGCCGGCCAAGATCGCGCTCTTCTCGCTGGGCAACATGGCGGCGCACCGCGAGTGCGCGGAAGTGATGCTGCGGCTGGGCATCGAGCGGACCCTGCAGCGGCTGAGCTCCAGCTCGGACCCCATGACCCTCAAGTATGTGCAGCGCATACACACCAAGCTGCAGTCCGTGCAGCAGATCTTCCACATGTGACTGCTGCGCTGCGCGCTGACAGAGTCGTCTCGGGAGGGCTGCTTACATCCTGAAATGCTGCCCGTGCTGGGCAGAACTGGTGGATCCTGGCAGTAGTGCATCCTGGTCACATGAGTCAACTCACAGCAGACAACAATGGAGACATGCGTTTAATAAATTCAGAGCATTCACTTATTTTTTTTCTGAACTGTCAAGCTTGAGTGAGATAGACAAGAAACAGCAGATGCAGTCTCTTCTTGACCTGTATAACGATCAGAACACCTCTGTAAATGCCTGGCAGAGAAAGAGCAACATGAGGAATTCCAGCGTTTCATGATGAACAGCTAGGAAAGCAGCATTAGGATGGTGCTGTTCAAGACATGGTGGATCATGGCTTGCGAATCAATCGGGGAACGGAAAACTGTTGACACAAGCTTAAGTGAGCTACTGGGTACCCAGTGCAGTGTCTGCTACATGCATGCAAGATGCTGCAGCTTGCGATGCATGCCTGTGGCGCTTAGTAACATTTCTGAATGTAATTCTTACAGATGGTCCTACAGTGATGTTTAAGCTACACCAAGAGCATCACATCAAGATTGCTTGATAAACTTCTTGGATTGTAATGACACCTGATCTACAATGGCAGTCTCTGGTTGCCGTACTTCCCACATTGCTTCAAGCATACCACTAAACTTTCCTGTCATTGCCAATCAATGACCTTGCATCTGAGACCAGGTATTGCAAGATTGCAATATTTTTGAAATCACAAGTTTCTGTACAGAAATTGCTGCTACAAAACTAAAACAGAAGCAATCAAATAACAGTAATCAACTGAAGCAAGTACCCACCCTTAATGACACTTTCCTTCTATTTACATACATTCCAGCTTGTCAACTTTCCTCTTGTTTTTCAGCGCTATCAAATGAACAAATTGGGTGACAAGGCTGCTGCTATAGCGTTCCATGCCTTCCCCGGAATAGCTTCAAGAAAAAAACAAGACATTCTTACTACTAAGAACTCCAGACGCATCCCACCAGGACAAATTGCTGCCTAGGCCTTGTGTGAGAAGGATGTACCACATGCGTGGGTCCCGGTGTCACCGGGCTGCAAAGGCCTCCTCAATGCCCACGCGCTCAAAGATAAAGCAGGCGTCTGCAATGGTGATCACGTCCTGGTGACGCAATGGAACTGACTGCATGTTGGTGAGCGTGGTCGGCTCTCCTTCCGCATGGATGATTGTGATCGGATACCTCTCTCTTGCCTGGTCACGCCCAGTAGATCTCGTCAAACCCAGAATCGGTGCTCAACAGGGCAAGTCAGCACACACGACATTGCTTGGCCTGTGCAGAGTTATCACAGGGAGTGGCAGGAGGATTGACAGGGAATCACCTGGGCATTGCAGAAGCCAATGGTGACGCGGCCGCCGTCGTGCACGACAAGCTGCGAGTGGACCTTGATGCGGTCGGAGGGCACATAGAAGTCGCCGCCCTTTTTCTGAGCGCCAAAGGTGAACACCGTCTTGCCCACCAGGTCCTTCGATCCTTGATTCCCCTGCCAGACATCCCAGTCCCCCTCAGATATGGCCTGCATAAGGCTGCCAGAGAAGCGCAAACTTGAGGTCGCAATAAGCAGGATTGCAAATGACATGCGATGTGCGCATGCATGTCATGTAGGCATATTTGTTTGTCACCTCAAGGGGCACGACGCGGCCGGTGCAGCCGAGGGCTTCCTCCACTGCAGCATCCTCCATGATCTTCGCCTCCAGGACTGCCAGCCGCGTCGGCCGCTGCATCGCGTCCGAGCTCGGCTCGACCGCGGTGGACGACCGCGCCGCGACTGGCGGCTGCTGCGGCTGCGGCTGTCTGATGGCGTTGCTGGGCCCCGCAGTGTCAGGGCGCTTGGTGGCCACGTTGCGGCTGGCGTTGCCTCCGTCCTTCTTGGGCTTCCTTGGACGCTTCCTCTCGACCGGCTGCTCGCTGGCGCCGCTGCAACACACTCACAAGCGGCGCTTGAGATGGGAAATTGAATTGTATCATGCAGCCTCAGCTGCTGATGACGGCTGAGCAACAGGGACTTGGCGCAGGGGCACATCAAGCATGACAACCCAGGAGCACTCTGTATTTTGCAGGTAGTGGGCTACACAAAAGCATTTGCAACATACTCGGGCACATCATGTCCATCACAGGCTCATGAGACAGCATCGTTTTCTGCTGATATTTTAGGCACGTCACCACAGCAGAGAGCGATGCTGTTTCCAGGCGCATGAGCAGCAATCGCGTTCGAGCTTTACAGGAGGAGCTCACCAGTCAAAGACGGCCCTGTTGGAGGGTGCTGCCTCGTGTTGGTTGCGAGGTGTGGGCACATGCGCGATCGTTTGCACAGAGGCAGTGCCAAGACTGGGGGCAGACAGCCCTCTGCAACACCCACACTCCACATACTTGGGACTCATCCTCTTCGTAGTGGACGGCTGACACCTACACAAAAATCACAGGAGTCCCTTGAACATCATATCATCCCCTTGTCTGTCCTGTCACGTTTGCGTAGCAGTCCTGAGTGATGTGGTTTGTTTGTTGACATACCGTGAGTGATAGGCAGTCGGGCAGCGCCAGCAGCGGACCATGCGCTGTGCATCTCCAGACATGCGGCAGACATGGCAGAAGTGAGCCGGGCATGTGAAGACTCGCTCCCCATTCCCTCCATTCGCCACAGCAGGGTCCTCCCTGGACATTCACAGAGCTATCTTTCAGCAGATCCGAGGAGACCACACTTTATCCGAGGTGACCACACTTGCATTATCATATCCTTTTGAAAGCCACAATCGAGTAAAGATACAGGCAGGGGCGCATCATGGCAACGTGAAGGGGACCAGTCTTGGCACCTGTGTATCTTCAGGAGGCCTGAGTCGCGCAAGCCATTCAGGCATTGATTGTGGAAGTAGTAGCCACAGCTGCCCATCTTGCACTTCAGGATGTGCTGCCCCACAACGCCAGTCTGCTTGCAGATTGCGCAGGCCCCGATGCCTAGACGGCAGTCCGGGCAGTACCTGCACACCAGCACACATCTACTTCCACAAAATCTAATGCCAAAACGTTCGGAGCAGCATGCACCCTACCTGGTGCAGCAATCAAACAAGTCTCAGATGGGGCCACTACTCCCCCTCATGCTTGTGAACAGGAAATGATGTCAAGCAGGAACACAGGCTCACCAGGGGGCCTCAGGCGGGTCATCCGGGCTGGGGCGTTCACTGGGTGTGAGGCAGTTGAGGTGGAAGGAGCGCAGGCAGGTGCCATCACACTCCAGCAGCTCCCCGCCATCCGCACAGCGGCCGCAGAACAGCGAATTCCAGTCCATCTGCCACGCCCAATGACTTCTATGAGGACCCATTCCATAGACTGTTGCACATTCCCATCACACCTCGGCACCCATGATGCAGCGTTCACTAGCATGCAGCTGTTTGTCACGGCTTGCAGAGGTGTCACCTTAAGGTGCCTGGAGGAAGGCCGCTGCATGGTGAGTGGTGGGCGGGCCGAGAGGTCCCTGGGGGGCTGAGGCAGAGGGAGAAGTGGTGGAGGTATTATCCTGGCGCTCTCTCCGCCTTGCTCCTCCAGGCTTGCACTGCTGCGGCTGGCTGGTAACTGCGCCTGACTCTGCCCCTGTGTTCGCGGCTGTGAGGAGCCGCCGCGCCGCTGCCTCCGTGCCGGGTCGCGCAGGTGCTGCTCCGTCTCGATCTCGCCAGGCAGAACTACTTGCCGCTGCCGCCGCCGCCGCCTGCGCCGCTGCTCGTCCGAGTCACCTGCTATAGCGTGCAGACAAGACCTGAAGAAGCCGGTAACTCATGACTACGAATAGGGGCTCGCCTGTGGGTTTCCTGTTTGGTGTGAAGAGGAACGCAAGTTCGCACATCAAGCATTACGCACCTTCACTGTCGCTGCCGCTCCTCCAGTCAGGCTGCCATTCAGCCTCGTCATCTGAGACCACATGGTCTTCCCTGCTCGATGTCGTCGCCCTGCAGGCAGTCCCTCATGTAAAATTGCACGGAGATGTCTGTCTTTGACTTGAGCACTGTCGGTATGCAATTACAAAAGCATAGGCATCACCACGTCGCAAAGCAGCTTGTGCATGTTCAGAGCATACCGCAATTCTGAGATGTAGAATGCAGTTTCTTCTGGCTGGATCTCCCACATGCTCACCATCGTCTCCGAGCCGCCGCTGCACATCCAACACCCACAGTGAGCATGCCTCAACTAAATGACATCAAAATGCTTTGCCTGCCAGTCCATGCATGTGCCAATGGCAGGGGTGCATAGGAAATCTGCACCTGTCCCAGCGCACTCGCAGGGCCTCCCATGGGGAGTCGCGCAGGGGGTCGAAGCGGTCGCGCTGCACCCGGCCGCGCACGACGCCATGCCACCACATGCCCACGCCTGGCGTCTCTGGGGCATCCCAAAACATCCTGAAGCGGTTGCCCCTCCTCCATGCCCGACTCTGCGCCTCCTCATACCGCGACCTGGCCGCAGAGAACCCACAGGGTCAAGCCAGAGTCGTGCATGAGAGGTTTCTGGGATGCAATGGCAACACAGGTCTTGTGCACAAGACTGGGCTTGCAGGTAGTGTTGCAGAGTGCAACAGAAGTGCTGGCTGCTCTCTGGCTGCATAGCAACAAGTGGCTTGTCATGCATGAGTCGGGAAGGGAGGGCACCTGGGAATCAGCCATTCTCCTGTGCCGCTGTCCACATAGAAGTCGATAGCTGTGGTCAGTGCGCCCTTGTTATAGGATTTCATTCCTGCCTGTTTCAGCACCAGCCTCACGAAAAACTGCCCTCGCCGCCTGTGGACTTGCGCTGAGACACCCGCATCGCTGTCAGTGTCAATGGTAGGTGTGTCTGGGACGGCCTCGGGTGTCTCAGGATGCGCAAATGCCTCGGGAGTCTGAGGCTGTGCAACTGGGTCTGGTAACCACACCTGCAGCATTGAGAAGGGAGAATCAAGGCGCTTTGAGCTGTACAGGATGCAATGCTGGCCCAGATGTGCCACATATTGGCGCTTCTTGCCATCAGCATAAGCAACATTCAGCATGCTAATGGTTGCAGAGCTTGCCTGCGCTATATTGGGACTTGCGACTGCTGGGCTTGCCCCTCTTGAGGTGGCATTGGGCTGGGTGGAATCAGAAGGTTGCAAGGCAGAGGCTGCCATTGCCGCATCCTGCAGGACTCTTTCTGGCTCTGGTGGGGCATGGGTGCTCGGCCTTGGGGAGAAGGTCACATTGTCTTCTGGCAGTATGCGCCTGTGATATGTAGCTGACACCACAGTGCAGAGTTCCACCAGTCCTGCATGCCAAGAAACCCTCAGCGACTTCTAAAGGTACCCTTACATTACTAAGAGAGATATATCAGTATGGCTGGGTACTGCCTTGTTATGGGCTGGGTTGCATACCGAGCTTTTGAGCTGTGGGTGCCCCTAATCGGCTGAACCTCTTCAGATTTGTGAATTGCAAAGACTGTGATCTCCTCAATGCCAAAGATGTCCAGTGAGGTTCTTCCCGTGGCAAGCCAATCGCATCACATTGAGCAAAATACCTGCGTAGCCAGATTTGGCATGCTTAAGCTTGCATTATCAGCATTAAGCTATCCCACAGCATGTTGCACATGTGCCATGCCTACATCTGCAGAGAAAGAGCCGGATAATAGCAATAACCTTGTCCCGCCTGTCCATGCATGCTGGTTAGACCTGCATGACAGCAGAGCCTGAACGTGGTAGTTGTGGTTCAGGTGGGTGAGCTCACCCTTCCTTCACAAATGCCAGAGCCACTCCGCGTGGGTCTATGACGCCTGAGCCATCCTCCTTCCTGAGAAAGCTTCCGGGTTCCAAGTCTGGAGCGCGCCGAGTCCACTCCAAGTCAGTAAGCTCCTCCTGGCTCACAGGATGTTCGTTCAGTACGTAGAATGGCGTTCTGAGGCAAGCTAGGACAGAGAAGGCGCTGTGAGACTGATCTGTAATATTTTACAAGCTCAAGGGGCTGCACGGACACCAATCTGCGTGAGTGGAGCCCTTCACGTCAGCTTGAGAGGGCTGGAGGCTGCGGAAGGAGCTCACTTCACAGTATGTCCTCACGCTTGCCATCATTCAACTCTGTAATAGCTCCTCGTCGTCCGTTGACTTGCTTCTGCTGATAATTGGGGTTCAGTCCGCCAGTTCAGCTGATCCCTCCGCGGAAGAAAAGCCGTGGAGAGGGGAGGAAGAAGGAAGGTGGCCAGGCCGGCATCGCTCCCATGCCTCCGTCATGAAGCAAGATCATACCTCTCCTAAGCACATGCCGTTGAGGAGCGTGCGTCGCAGGTGGAACATGAGAATCGTACTCCCACTGGGCTGCCATCGCAACACTTCTATATCCATCGACGACCCTTGTAATATATATATATTGTCCACCTCCAACTGGAAGAGCCTTCGCTTGTTGCATTGCACGCAGATTTGGCCGCTACGGCCATTCTCACGACTGTTACTATCTTCAATGATTGCTTCGTGGTTGTTTGTGAATCACCGTGGGCAAGCATAGGCGTGCGCAGCTCCGGATCCCCTGTCCAAAACACCAGAAAATGCAGGACTCCTCGGTCTCTACCGTGTACAGGAACGTGATCGACGATGTCATCGCGCGAGTGAAGGCAGACTTTGTGCAGGAGGGCGTTGACGAGTGAGTCAACGGCTCTCTTGCAATGCTGGCTGCTGTCTTTGTGTGTCGCTGCCACAATCACTACTTCCCATCACGTTGTTTACCTCCTGATCCTTGGCGCGCTGGCTGATGCTGGTCACTGGGAAATAGGGCTGTGCTGGATGAGCTGCGTGTGCTCTGGGAGGCAAAGCTGCAGCAAAGCGGTGTTCTGGAGCCTGAAAACGCACCCACACAGTGCGTTTCTGCCCTTCCATCCCATACATGCAATTTTCACGTAATCCTAGTATTACACGAAAGAGGGACTATAGGATGAGAACAATGATGTCTGGCTCAGGATGGCCTCCTGTCTGCGTCTAGACTGTGCCCTCACTTGCGTGAACGCTTTTGCAGGCCTGCCACAACTGCGTATCCTCCGCCTCAAATCCTCCCGCTGCCAAGCTTTCTCTCTCCATATCAACCCGTGCAGAGTCAAGCAGTGTCATCCATTCCCCAGCAACGTGCGCCAGCTATGTACAGCGCCCTGTCAGGGCTTCCACCGCAGTACCTCACTCCAGGACTCCAGGCTCCAAAGATAGAGCAGCAGCAGTATGGTCGCCCAGGCTTTCAGACAGCATCCGTGCAGCAGCCACCTCCGCAAGCACCATACACCCTTGCAGCACATGACCTTGTTGCAGCAGCATCAAATCGCCAAGCTTTCGGCCCAGCAGGCCCATCTGGCACAGGACCATCTCTTGGCAGCAGCTCAGCTGCAGGCACTGCATTGCCGGGTCTGACAGGCGACAGCAGGAAGCGCAAAGCAGAAGACCCACCAGGCGCATACGAAAACCAGCAGAGGCAAACACTTCCAGCTCATCAGAATGGCACAATCCCACAGCAGGTCAGTTCGTACTGTCTGGCTTGAGTGAGGATCAATGCTAAACTGTGAACTTGACCTGTGACACAAAAAGGAAAAGAATGACAAGAAGTACACACACACAAGCGGCAGCGAGTTGCTGATTGCATATTAACCATGCTGCCTGCAGGATGGGTCAGATGATCCACAAGAGCACGACAAAGGCAAACAGGAGAAAGAAGACAATCTCTCGGATGTGAGTAGCGATGACGAGAAGGATGAGGAGTGCGACAATGTGGTCATAGCGCAGTTCGAGAAGGTCTCGCGCACCAAGAACAGGTGGAAGTGCCAGCTGAAAGACGGCATCATCACCATCGATGGCCGTGACTATCTCTTCCACAGGGCCTCAGGCGAGATGCAGTTCTGAGGGATAAATGTTGATGGGCAGAAGTAGGACATCTGACTGGGCTTTGTTCAGTAGCTAAAGTGGAATTATAGAAGCTGCACTGGCTTGCATCGCCCACCTGCCAGTCCAAGTTGTTTTCATGGTAATTGCTAATTGTAAGTAAGTAGCTGTGTTGCCGTGCATGATTGGGTACACCCAAGTGCAGTATACATTGCAATGCATTACCTTCTTGTAAGCCTGTGAACTTAAACTTCAAGGGTTCCATTTGGCATATCAGCAATAATGTCATGATTTTGCAGTGTGGGAAGGTCCAAGATGCTGGCCAGCACGATTAACAGATCTAGATGCAACTTCCCACCCACAGCTGTATAATTTGCATTTACATATCTTTCTACGGTATACATTTTAACATGTCTGCAAGCCTGAACACAGAGGGCATTGAGCCTCATGCTGCAAATACGATATCAATGTTATGTTCCAACAGATGCAAACCAACCAAAATGCAGTCATCGCACACAACGCGCCACTCAGCGCAAATCAGTTGTCATGTCAGTATAGTTTGGTGGCACAGTCCTGTCTTCGAGACATTGTCGTGCTTCTCGCCTCATTGCTGCTGGGATGCCAATGCGCCTGCAAATGCCAGACTCCCTCAGATATGGACGTAAGCACATTGCAGAAGAATGCCTATGTAGAAAGAGGTTGCCAGGTATCTTGGGCAGATCAATGCAATTGGTTGCTTGCTGCAAGAGCTTACCTGCAGGAATGAACATGACAGAGCCCCACTCTCCATCAGCATCTGCTTCCATTCTGCTGATCACCTCCTCAAGGCAGCCCACCTCCACCTTGGGAGCTGTCTCTGATGAGTGCATGGCAGACAGCCGACCCTTGTACTTGGACAGCCTCGCCTCCGCTTTGTCCAGCTCTGCCTGTGCCGCTTTCCGATCCTTCCCCTTTGGGGCTGCCTCAAGCTGCACGTTGCAATTGAGACATTCAAGCCCTGCTTCTCTGAAACTCAGTCCCAGGCATTCGATTCCAAGATTGTATCACCCATTCCCTACAAATTGAGCAGGTTGACACAAGCGAACCAACTCCCAAGCCGTTCTGCAGCAAATGTCCAGTTTCCTGGCCTACAGAAGTAAGACATTGAGCGCTTGGGTGTAAAACGACAGGAAGTTTGGGGTACATCAGGAGATGGAGGATGTCGCACAGCTGTCCTGGCGGATTCCACCTCATCCTCGGCAGCTGCAGCTTTGTTGCGGGTGGCAGCTTCGCGCGCGGACTCCCTTTGGGAGAAGGCAGCGCCCACAGCCACGTCCAAGTCCTCCTTGGCCAGAAACAGTGGCGTGTAGCGCGACTTCTCCGTTTTCACTGTCAGCCCCTGAGCCTGGAAGACTGGCACGCCTGTGAAGCTTGTGGATGGGACTCCGGCCTCCTTGTACATCTGTGCATTCACAGCACCTCATCATGTCTTGCTTCCTCAGCCATACATGAGCAAATATCGCTTCTGATCAAGCATCACCAACACGAGGTGCGCCCGACAATGCTTGCTGTGAGGCAGAAGGTAGGGTGTGCAGGCTTCTACCTCCAGCGCGCTCTGGACCTCTTTGGCGTCTGGCATGAATCGGAAGGTGACCCCTGCAGCCCTCTTGTCCTTCTCTTTCGTGATGGCAAAGTCATAGATTGCATCCATGGAGACCTTCAGGACGCGCGACTGCTTGGCAAGCTTGGGGTTCTGCTCCATGACCTGCAAATGCGATTTCACTTTGTCGGCATGTGCCAGCATTCAGGCACAACACTGAGCAACAAAAACAAGTCAGTCGCACCTTCTGCACCAGTGCATGTGCATCAGCCTCTGAGAAGAAGATCAGCCCAAGCTGTCTGACCTCACCACCGCTCTGCGCAAGACCCAGCATGATGTTACTCAATGTGTAGTGGCTGTGCATGCTGGCCTCGACAACACTCTCAATGCTTCTGCTCACAGAAGTCAGGCATCAAGGGATTCAGACAAGTACCTCGCCAGCCACAAGTACGAACTCATTCTGCTTGTTTGCCACTGTGTATACTGGAACTCCTGACAGCCGGGCCTTGATCTCCTCTGGGTTGTAAGCCAGATCACAGATGGGCTGCGGTCTGTACGTGCTGGTCGCTGCTCCCAAAGAAAGGGACTGCAAAGAAGACCAGGGCGTGCATTTAGGTACATATCTGTCTTGGAGGTTGCAAAGGTCTTCACAGGGACAGTCATTGGCTAAGTAGACCATCTCAGCTGAGTGACAAATAGCCAATTGCTCCTTTGCTGTTGCAAGAAGCGTCCTTAGCCATCATTCATGGTCAATGAGACATCAAGAGGGCAGTGACACTCACAGCCATGCCTGCCAGTGCTTGCTGACGCTGTTGGGAATCCTGCACCCGTCTCAAGTGGTCCCCAGCCACTTTACCAACATTTGAAAGAAAATTGGAAGCATTTGCATGAATTTCACGTCTATGATGATCGACATCTTTGGAAAGACACTGCCATCTGGTGCCCAGCTGTTCACATGTACTGCTGATGGCTGCACGGATTGGTCTGAAAGGCCCGACGTTGGGGATGTTTGCAGCGTCCATCCCTACGATCTTAACCCACCACTACTTTCTAATGTAATTTAAAGTCGAATTACTGGAAGGAAACATTGCAAGATGGAATCTGATCACGAGACTGACAAGGGACCCCCCGCTCTGAAAAGAGACATGAAGGCGTGCAGACCGTCAGAAGTACGAATGATCCAGCAAGCAACTGTCATATAAACTCAGCAAGAAGAATCATTGCATACACAGCATCGCATCACGCAGGATTTTGTTCTTCTAATCGTTGCGCTAAGAAGGGATCAATTCCTCTTGGCTGACCTTGCCGTCAGTTGTCAACACGTTATCAAACTGCGTATCAATGTATTGTATAGTGTGATATGAGTTCATTAAGGTGCAACTCATGTGCTGAAAGTGAGCTGGCCTTTCAGCCTTCTCTGACATGATCACATGCGTTGCAAATACTGCCAGCTGTTTGGGACGGCGAATGCAAGTCTCCTGACGATGATCATTAGCACAGCTGCAATTGTAGTCGTGTAGCGACAGACTGGAAGCACCACAATGCTCCAAGCCAGAGGCAGTGGCCTGCCAGAGGCAGAGAAGCCAGATGGACAGCGAATTCAGATGCTCACCTACCAGAACGGCAAGCTCTCGGCTCAGCTGGAAGTGCAAAGAAAAGAAATCGCTGCCCTCGAGGCCAAGGTGTCCCAGATGGACAACAAGCAGATCGACTATGAGCAGACACTGTCCTGCGTGGACCGCCTCTGGACGCAGCTCAATGATGACATCCTGTTCCTGACAAAGCGCACAGCCCTCGAGGAGGACACCAGCAAAGCACCATCGCACTCTGGCCAGGATCACCTCACAAGCAATGGCAGTTCTCCAGGAAAGGGTGCCCAAACCATCAGTGACCCATTCCTCCAGCGCCTCGTGTGGTCTCACAGCGCAGCATCCAAAGCAGTGGCAGCCAAGAGCAAAGAGCTGACAGAGGATGCCACAGAAGTCGAGACGGCCCTCCTGCGCAGATCAGAAGCAACGAAGGCATGCCTGGCGCGCTTGCTAGACCTGCAGTCCCAGCAGGAGCAGCGTGTCGCTGACCTTGCCAGCCGTCTTGGAAAGGATGCAGAAGTGGCACTTCAAGATGAGGTATGCAACAGTCGATTTGATCCATAAACAACAAAAGCCTCTACATGCATGCTACTTGCAGTCTGTTGATTCTTCTCATTGTCATGTTCTCAAGCAGACCTTGAAATTGCATGGTTGGTCATGCGTGATTCCCACAGAGGAGGACCCTGTTAATCTGGGCACTCCCTCTTACCTGTTGCTTGCCGCATGAACAGGTGAAGCGTGCTCTTTCAGAGGCAGCAGCTGGTCGAAGGGAGCTCGACGCGCAGAAGGCCATCAACAGGGCGTTGGACGAGCAGCAGCGAACTCTTGAAGACCAGCGCATGAAGGATGAGGTCACCATCAGGGATCTCACCAATGAGCTGGCTGACAAGAGCGAACAGGTCGCCGCCACGCAACGCAAGCTGCTGCTTGCTCGGACAAACAAGTGTGCCTCCTCAAAGTGTCCCTGCTGGATTATTGTTTCCCATCATGCTGCATGTCCCACAGCGGCTTGCGCCCTCTAAAGAGCAGTCGGGTCATGTCTCAAACTGAAATCCCAGGCAATGCTGTTCTTACACATGCGCTGTGGACACCCTTCCAATTGTGACTGTCATTCACTGTGTGCAGTGTTGCGGACGGCCCTCCACTGCCATGCAAGCCGGAGGTGAAGCAGGAGGCCTCTGCATTACACCCTAATGACAACAATGCAGCAGCAGCCCTGGACGCAGAAGAAAACAGGAAGCTCCTTGAGAAGCGAGAGGCTGAGCTAGACGCAGAAAAAGAATCCAACCTGAAGCTGCAGCGGTGAGTGATTTATTTATGGCAAAGCAAGTGCATCTGACGGCAAAGATTTGCTCTGGATCGAATTTATGTCTGGGGGCTCTCTATGTAAATGCATGTTGGCTGCAACGCTGCTGAGGACTGCAAATGTGGCCTGCAGGGAAGTAAGGGGCATGCAAGAGTCCATTGCAAAGGGCTCCTTTGTGCCCGAGTCACAGCTGTATCAGCAGGCCCAGCGAGAGATACATGCCGCCAGGGAGGACGTAGAGAGGCAGAGGCTGCTCATCAGCACACTGCAGCAGGAACGTGCTGGCTTGCAGAGCAGGCAGCAAAGCCAGGAGCTCCAGGTATATAGTACGATTCCAAAGTAAGCGTGAGTGTGTAAGCAATGATACACCTTTGCTCTGTCGTGTGCAAGAAGTGGCCGAAGAGGAAGCGGTTGACCTTGCAGGTGAAGCAGGGGGAGCATGCAATGCGCATGCTGGCACTGGCAAACAAGCGCGAGCAGGACCTTGAGAAGGAACTGCAGCGCGCTCGGGCGGCTTCTGACGATGCAGACCTCAAGTGGCAAGTCGAGAGGGTGCGATTGTTTTCCAATGCCCCTCTCCACACTCACCAATGTCCACATGCTGCATCGGCTGAGCTCCACTTGAAAGTTGCACATGGGATTGGAAATTATATTTGGTCTCTTGCATGGTTGCTTGATTGCTTGCGTGGTCACTTGCATGCTTCTATTGAGATTTTGCTGACTTCTGTTTGTCCTGGTGTGAATGTTGTGGCTTGTGTCAATACAGCATCGGATGGGCCAGACCAGGACGCTGGCAGAGCTGCAGCAGCATGTGGAGGCCCTGCAGAAGGAGAAGAAGGTGCTCCAGGCAAATGTGGCCCAGCACAAGGCTGCCGCGGATCGAGCTGCGTTGGCGCGACAGGAGGCCCAATCCCTCCTCACTGCTCTCAAGGTAATTGTGCGCCTTTATGCTCTCAATTGCAGTGCCACTGTCACGAAAACCCTCAGTTGCACGAGCTTGATTGTCCTGGCATACTTTAAACATTCCTATTGCAATGTGCTGGGTGAGTGATGAGACATTGCGCCATTGTCACCCTGCAGGCCAAAGAGATCGAGGTGGAGCATCTGCAGCAGAGACTAGCTGAGAAGGACGGGCACATAGCAGACGCGCGCACCTCAGAAGAAGAAGCCAAGGTGAGCCTGAGCTTGGTCAATTGTGCCCCATATGCCAAGGGAGGTGATCATTGAGCCCAAGATGGGATCGAGCATGTTCCGAGGATCACACTGCGCCCTTGTATTCCTGATATCCGGCCCATCTCCCTACCATGCTGAAGGATGCCTAATCATATTACTATGGCAAATCTTACCACTATGACTAATCCTACTGCTTGGTGTGCGCACCAGGTCAAGGCGCGGGACCTGCAGGTGTTTGTGGAGGTGCTGCTCAACTGCAGCGAGGACCCGCGAGAGATTTTGGACATCCGCGCGTCGGAGGCGCGCCTGAAAGCCCAGGTCGACAATTTGCAGAGCCGCCTGAGTGGCCCCCAGCACCGTGCAGCCCTGGACGCCTCAAAGCACTCCGAGGTACCTTTTTTTGTGGCCGCTGTGTGCTGAGGTCATGTTTCTTAGGTAAGCTTTGTATACTTAATGGGCGTATTGCCTTATGGCTAATAGCGAAATGTCATCACGTGATGTGTGGGCGTCCAGGTGAAGGCAAAGCAGGAGGCGGATGCTCTCAGGAAGGACAATGATGGGCTCCGGCTGGAGATCACCAAACTGGAGCGGCAGGCTGCAGAGCTGCAGGCCGAGCTGGCTTCTGCCAAGGTGCCCTATCTACCTTCTCGTTTCTTGCCACAGAACACCTGCAGGGAAAGGCCAGGCCTGAAATGCACCGGTGTCTGTTTGTGAGTGTTTTGCTGCCTTGCCAAAGCAACAGCAGACTGAACGCTGAAATGCTTGTGCGCGCAGGAGACGAGCGGGGCGTACGTGCAGGAGATAGAGGTGATCAGCGACGCGTTTGAGGAGGTGCAGAAGCAGAACCAGCGGCTGCTGCAGCAGATGACGGAGCGAGACGAGGTCAGCAACCAGCTGGTCACCGAGCGCATCAAAAGCGGCCACGCGGCCGCCGCGCACAAGCAGGAGCAGGCCGCGGCCGCAGCCGCGCGGCTGCGAGCCGAGCAGAACGCCGCCATGCTGCAGGAGCGCGTCAACGACCTCCACACCAAGCTGCAGGTGCGCAAAGGGTGTCTTTATAAACCGTGGGCAATGCTGTCTTCCTACATTGCATGTAAAGGCCGAGCAAAGGCATCTGATATATGCTGTTCTATCCATAGTTTCACTTATGCTTGGACTCTGTGAATGGCCATTCTACTGTCGCTGCTTGCGCGGGTGTAAAATTGGCCACTTTTTGCCACATGTGATGTTGGACAGACCCACAGATATTGATTGGGGGACGCAGTATTTGGCTTCTCTGCAACTTGCCCGCATGTGAAGTTGTGGAACGCAGGAAAATATTCCCAACTCCTTTGTTTTTGGCACCAGGCGAGCATAGAGGAGGCGGCGGCGCTGCGGGAGCGGTCGCACGGGCTGGCGGTGCAGCTGGAGGGAGCGGCGAGGGAGGCTCGCGAGGCGACAGAGGCGCTGCGCAGCCGCGAGGCCGCGCTTGAGGCCGCGCAGAAGGCCGCCTCGGACCGCAAGCGCGCCGCCGACGAGGAAGCCGATTGCCTGGCCCGCGAGCGCGTCAAGCGCCAGCGCCTGGAGGAAGACATCAGGGTGCGCTGCGATCCCTTTCCATAACTCTAGCTGATTTGGGGTGATTGTCAGTAGGTCTCCATCAAGCTGTTAGTGTGATGGCGATCAGTGGATGGCGCGGTGTAAGAATTGAGGGGCTGAGAGATCCACGATGGGGAAGGGATGGGAAGAATTTTGGAAGGCGAATAGGTAAACTGGTTCGTGTGCAAATCTCTTGTGCAGCGATGAGTTCAGAGAGGCTCTGAAGTTTGCTGCACTTTGAAAGAGATGATGTCATTGAGTGGGAGCAGGGCGGATCAGTGAAATTTGCGGTGCGCTGTGAACAGGTGGCAAACAGCAAGGTGGAGAGGCTTCGGAAGAGTGGCAGCGGCGGCGGCAGCGGCGGCGACGCAGAGGAGTTGGAATATATGCGCACGCAGCTGCGCTGCAACGTGTGCCACGAGCGCCAGAAGGACGTGATCATCACCAAGTGCTGGCACATTTTCTGCTCACACTGCATCCGCAAGAACCTCGAGTCGCGCAATCGCAAGTGCCCCGGCTGCGGCACGCCTTTCGGCCAACACGATGTCAAGCAGTTCTTCTTCACCTAGTTATATTGCTACAAATATTCAAATGCCTTGTCCCACCACGGCAAGTGCTTGGGCGCCATTATAGGTGTGTGTGCCTATGACCACATGATCAATTCAGCAATGTCCGCAGATGCTAGCAAGGTTGGAGCAAGACTGGCTTGGGACAGACTTCCTAGGTCTACTTTGCTTTGAGGTGCAGACCAGATGTTGGCTGCGCTCTTACAAAGATGTGCGGGTGCTGATGGCCACTGCATAACTTGGTGCCGCTCTGTACAACTCTTAAGTTTTGGTCAATGTGTCTTCCAGCCTGCAGGCTGCCGTGTGCTATCCCTGATCGGAAGATGTCGCTAGGAAACGTAGGGAGCACCGCTGGAGATATGGCTGTAGCCACTTGTGCAATGTACAGGAAGACATGAGAAGCTCCTTGAATTGACAAGCTGCTGCTAGTCACGACACTACCGGCCCGAAGCCCCTTCTTATTATATGATCGGGGTATCTTGATGCGATCTATTGTTCGGCTGTACCTTGGCAGGATTCTGTCATTGCATTTGCATGGCACCGTAACCTATTTTACCTGGCAGGCGCATGCTCTGCCAGAATGTGGACAAGTGTAATGGCCATTGAATTCTATGGAGACCTCAAACACAGGTGATGTTAAGCTGTATTGGTGCCAAACTTCAAAGAATTTTCCCGTTCCAAAATGGAAGCTATAGCTATTTGCGGTGGCCAAGCAGTACTTGAAGGTCAGCTTGCCAAGTGTCCCTTGGCAACTGGCAGAGGATGGTACATTGAATACAGCTGATGTGGCGCTTGTTGACTGCAAATGGTTCCGCAACAACTTGAACATAGCTGCAGATGAGGGAATGCATGCCTTCAATGACGAGGAGCTGGAGGTGCCTGCCTTGAGAGCAAAGGCGTGGCAGGAGCGAGAATCTGGGTCCCTGTTGCCAGCGCAATATTTTGCAGCTGAGCCAGTCACTGTGGTGGAGCATCCAAATCCAAGGCTGAAGAGTATTCGTTTGATAGCTTGCCATAGATATTGTCAACTTTGGGAGCATGCCCCCCAGTGTAACTAGCACAGTACTCAGATGTCCAGCTGCTGCGGCAATGACTACCAGACCCTGTCACACGCATATACTGCAGCCTTGCTTGTACCCCAAGAGTGAATGATGTTCAATCTAGACTTAGGTCTGCCCATCCTGTGACATCCTCTTGGGCTATATTAGATTCATTCTGATAAATAAATAGGGTTTGTTACCAATCTCGATATTTTTCTGAATTCCAGGTAATTCTCAGAAAGTTCTGAGTTAGCCTCTCAGAATGTTCTCAGAAATCAACTCGTTCAATTCTCAGAAAGAATTACATTCGATATTGTCTGAGTCTATTTTAAATAATTCTTTTGCCAGAGTCCCCATGGTGCTAGAGCTGTATTCCTAATCTTTGGTGTTCCAAGAAACCTTGCAACCTTAACTGGGATGCCTTGCGTCTCATAAGGGCGCCATCGCTTGACGAACCTTAAGCTTGGGCAAGTTGCTCTCGGCTTCAAACATGCTTCAATACATTGGATTCCGCTCTCATGCGAGAACTACACAGCAATATATTAACACACACTGGACCTGGAAAGTGAAGCCCCACCAACATTGTCAAGCTAAAGGTAGCCTCATCTGCAGATTGCAGATTCGGGCAAATTCTCAGCTATGGCAGAAGCTAATGTTCAATGATCAATTTGAGCCACTCTATGCCAGCGAGAAGTGAAAGCAATACTCATGCTCTCTTCGTTGCAGCGTAGCTTTTCCTATGGAAATTGGCAAACAGAAGAAGCAGCAAAAGGTTGAAGGCGGCATTGAAAACCATAGCCCCAAAGCCTGAGCATCCCTCCGAGGTTGCATGCATCCACCAGAATGGGACGGATGCAGCAAAACTGCAAAGCACAGACAACCTCATCATGTAATGGAGAGCTGCTGCACAGATGAAGAAGCAAACAATCAGATTCAGTCTCCAGCTTCCATTTGTTCAAGGCAGATCCATCAGGATTTGGAGGCTCACCTGAATACAAACTGAACGATCTGGCTCTGTGTCACCAGCTTTTTCCACCTTGGAGGCCGTTTAATTGTGCACATGAAGTAATAGTAGTACATCAGGACATGGATGCCTGTGTTTGTGAGCAAGGCTATCTGCTGCAGTGACTGTGCGGCGTCCAGCCACAGATATGCCATGACCACCACAATGGTGTGATGGAAGACATGCAGAAATGTCAAAGGTTTGGCCTGCAAAAACAACAAGTTTTGCAATTTTCTTTGGTGTTCAACTACTAAAGTGTTTTGTCTCTTACGTCAGCAGAGCCTGCGCAAGCGCTAAAAACAGTTAGTTGCCAGACATCGCGCAATAGGTACCTTTAGCGCCAGCAGAACAGTATCCAGGAATTCATAGTACTTTGAAAGGTAGTAGGCATAGCTCCAGAAGTATAAGGCTCCCTGCAGCAAACATCATTTTATTGGATTGTCATTTGGTGAGATATCTTGGGCAGAGATTCTCCGGGAACATCAAGTATTTCATAAGCAGAGGGACAGCGTTCTGCACCTTTATGGGAGTGCCAGGCTGCAGGCAGAACAACCATCTGACAGACTTTTTATCATAGGCATCCTGCAGAACATGAAGAGTTCGAGTTTGGGGAACTCTGGTTTGGGGGTTGATGGATTGAAGATCAGATGTGTGATCCAGTGAAGTAATAGTTGATGAAAGAATTCGGCAATGTGTCCTCCCGAACCAAGAAATCATCAGTAAATTCAAGAGATTATTCGTGTTCGCAAGCACATCCACAAGGTAGGAAATCTGAGCTGCGTTTTGCATGGAGGCAGATGTACCTGCAGGCTTTCGTACGCCGTTCCGATAAACATAATGAGGGATCCAATACAAAGAATGAAATTGTGCACTGCAGCAAGCCAGGTTGGCACTTTCACAGGATGACGAATGGCTAGTTTCAGAGCTGTTATTGTGAAGAGGTAAATTGCAACACATGCTGTCAAGGATTGGTGCGTGGACAATGGCGTCACACCGGGCTCCCATTTGAATTTAGCAAGATCCATATAGACAACCTTTCCCGACTTTGCTTTGACACACCTCCGGAGACGACCGTGTTCTGAGACACATGTAGCTGACGTCATCACACATGTGCTGATGTCATGCACAAACTCCCCTCTCACCTACCAGACAACTCCTGCAACCACTTTGATGTGATTACTAATCGACCTGGGTGCTTCGTGCAGATGTACTGGCGCAGCAACAACTACAGTACTACCCTTCCAAATGGCTTGGCCAAACCACCCCACACACTGGGGGCCCACCAGTGACTTCATTTGCCAGTGCAGCCGCCTATATACAACTGCAGTACTCCTAGCAAGCTGCCTGAGCCAAGAGTTGGAGCTTTGCAGAGCAGCTGAGTCACTCTGCCCAAGACAGGGCTTGGCATTGGTTCAATAACAATTGCATCTAAGAAGCAGTCTTCTACATAGCAATTCCAAAAAGATTTTCTACACATCATGCAGCATGCGCCGCAGTCCAAGGCATCTTTGCGGCCGGCGTCGCCCAGATGCAAGTGACAGTTATTCTCACTGCGCAGGATGCGCCACATTTCACGGCATCTCACCTGCCGCCAGTGGACAGGTGACAATTGTACAAAGTAGAGTGGTCGCCACATATATGCACTATATAGGCACTAGCTAGGACAATCACTAGTCTCTAATCTTCAATCTATGAATTTGCTGTTGTTTCAAGCTCCCCAGCCCCTGTCTCTGCAGCTCGATTGATATTTGGGCAGGCCATAACTTGATTGGGCCCACATTTCCGAGTGCTCCTCTAGATCGGGCAAACTAAACATCTTTATGCAGCACGGGCGATACAGTCCAATGCATCTCAGCGGCCGCCGGGGGACAGAAGCTCGAAGGCGGGCAGGAAGCGCGCGGCCTGGCCAAGCAGGCGCGGGCCGAGCTCCCTCTCCGGGTCCACTTCGCGCTCAGCCAGCAGCTGCTGGATGCCTGCCTCCACGCTGCCACGCACCTTCTCATAGGCCGACATGCATGCGGCCTCGTCGTCGATCGAGCACATCTCACCGTTGGGGTCTATCGGCGCCATGAACCTGCACCGCGGCGAATAGCACATGCAATGACAATTTTTCCTCTTAACACACGCTGATGGGCGCTGCCCCTGCTTCCTACCCTGATAACAGACAGCAGGGGCCTCTACATCAAATTCATTCAGAGTCCCCTGCAGACCGGTGGAAAGCCAGCCTGGCAGATCAACCTCAGAGAATGATGAGGAGGTGCAATGGCCTTGCAGGTAAGACAAACGGCTTGCCAAGTCGAGTACTGGGTGCTGCATTTCGACGACATGCAAGAGGGTGAGGCAGGGATGGCGGCACCTGAAGTAGAGGCGTTCCAGCTTGGGCACCGCTACAGGGCTGGGCAGGCCAAAGAGCCCTTTGGTAATGGGGGGAACCGCCTCTTCTGGGTCCAGCCCGGGAGCCACTCTCTCCAGTGCACCGCGCGCGAGCGGCCCCATTATGGAGTCTGCCAACACCTCCCGTGTGTCCATCGCCAGGTCGAAGGCATCATCCCCTGCAAGATGAGAATTCGAGCCTTGTCATGGATTGTTGGACTCGACTCAATCCTCACATCTTCAGGAAACCAGTAACAAAGAAAGAACACGAGGAAACAGCGTCGGTTTTCCAGGCAATATTCCCGCCGTCATGTGATGACAGGGCTTGCATTGCCATTATCACGCTTGCCTGCCTCACGAGGCTGGAGCTTGTTCATTTAAATCGTCTTTATTAGCATCACATGGTATGCTACAGAGCCACGCCGCAAGCTTCACAGGTCATGGCAAGTTGACGGGGATTGAGGCTCACCGCCTACAGCAGCAAAGGGGATGATGATGGCGTTGAGCTTGGCAGCCATGCGCACAAAGTCCGGCTGCTCCTTCCACTGCAGCTGGTACTCTTGACCCTTCAGCTTGTTCACCTGCCATATCACCACTGCTCACTAGGGCAACACAGCACGCTGTAGAAACTTGTGAACACATCTCTGGCCTCCTTTTGCTTCCAAGCCAGACTAGGCCCTTTTCTCAATGTATGTAACACCTGTATCTGCTAGGAGCTTACAGACATCTGGACAATGCACAGAGTTGACATCACCATGCTCTTCGCGCTCCTAATTGAATATTCACTAAGGACCTACCTCTCGGCCGCCTCCAGGGAAGAGCAGCACAGACTCGCCCTGCTTAAGCAGCTTGTAGGCAGCGCGCGCAGACGCCGGCACTGCCCCAAACCGCTCAAAGAATGGCCCTGTGGGCCCATTCCAGTGCCCCCGATGCGCCAGGCCCCTTACCTGCAAACAGGGTCCATTATCAAGCCCATGTGTGTCACCCTGAGCTGCAAGGAGTCCTTATCAAAAGGGCTAGTACAGGGCCCCTGGCATGCTGTTCAGCAGCAAGTTGCTTGTGACACACTCATGGAAGACAGTAGAATCTAAGAGGGGATGCGGATGGGGTGTAGGGAGACTAGCAAGAGGTAGCTGCACACCTTGTGCCCTCGCAGATACAGCTCTTGCATGAGAAATGGAAGGTCGTAAAGGCCGAACAGCGTGTGGTTGCCCACAAATAGGCATGCGCGATCTGAGACCACCCCGTCCGGAATATTCTCTGCCCCCCTCACAACTGGCGCCACAAGGCTCCTGCGCAAGCCAGCAACTCATAAATAACCAGTTCAAACTTCTCTGGTTGGTAGAGTGGACAGAGGTAACATAAAAGAGCAGGGAAGTCCTACACCATCACGGAATCAAGGAAAGCATTGTCTTACCTGAGAGGGCTCAGCAGCCGCAGGGCCTGTTCATAGTTCTCATCAATTCTGTCCTTCTTGGGAGCTGCTGCTGTCGCTGCACCCTGACCCCAAACAGTGCCCTTCTGTCGCGACTGCGGACTTGGCCGCTGACTTGGCCCCGCTCCATTGGCTGACGCTCCATTGGCTGGGGCTCCGTTCAGCAATGCTCCATTTGAACGCCCATTCAAACTGCCGTTCTGTCCAGGTGCAGCACTTGTGCTGCTGCTCTCAGCGCTCATGCTGCTCGCCAAGCCAGTGGTGCCGACACCGACTTGTAAGGCTGCTGTAAGTGCCGCAGGGGAGGCAGCCTCTGCTACCAGGGATTTGCCATTGCTTGTTTGTGCGCCATTGCTGCTGAGCCTTCCCGAGAAGACATCCACTGTCGTGTCAAAAGCGTCAGCATCGTTCTCGAAATTGCTTGGGGCGGCTGCAGATGCCGCAGCGCCGTTCAATGCTGTCACTGGTGCTTCCTGAAGTTGGGCTTCCTGCAAGGACCCAACCAAACTGATTAAAATCAACAATTTTTACAGTAGCGGGCATGCGCAAGCAGCGACATGAAAAACGGGATGCAGTCTCTCACGGTACAAGTGTGTGCCGCCAACATGCATGGAAGCAGATTGGCTTGTGATCGCAATCAGAATGAACAGGGAACTCACCTCGGGGAGGAAGCCGGTCCGGCCCATGATCTCAGCCAGGCTGATGCCAGACTCCAGCAGCGCTGTGTGCCCGGAGTTGGGCAGGACCACTCTGCGCGCATCTGGTATTTTGCCCACCAGCCGTGCTGACTCCTCAAGCGATGGCAGCAGTCGGTCGGCTGCACTGGCCACTATCAGCGTCGGCGCCCTGCACCAGACATTGTAGAACCTTTCACCACTGGACACATGTTCTAATTGGCAGGTCAGGAAAGCCAATTATAGGCATAGTCTGCATATCCGTTATTGTTCTGGCGGTCGAAACAATGAACATGCAGTGCACCTCCAGCTTTCATCGAATGCCTGCAGGAGAGAGGCAAGCTGGCATGCACTTCCTCGCAGGCGCCAGAATTGTTGATTCACAGAGCATGGATAATTGAGAGGGCAAGGGGCGTGCCTGATGCGCATGAGGTCTGCATCGGGGACGTTCCCTTTTCTGAGCATGCGCAGGCGCCAGCTGGCAGTGACCGCCGGCTCATACAGCTGAGGGCCAGGCAGCGCTGTCCGCCGCCGCTGATTCTTTTTCTGCTCCTCCACATTTACAAACCCATTCTCTGGCTGCGCACCCACAGAGAATTCTCAAGCTTATTCCAAGATAGAAAAGAGCGAAAGGCAAGGGGTGTCTTCTGACAGGATGAAGGGAAGCAGCAAGAAGACGCACCTGAAAGTCCGGTGTGGGCTGCATCACCATCATTGACTGGATGGCTTTGACGCCTGTCGGCCCAACATTGTCCTTGTCGACCAGCAGTGGCACCAGCACAGCCTGAGCTACCTGCACAAGACAGGATACGATGAGTCCAGCATTTGAAAGAACCTCAGGAGACCACAGCACTAGAAACCACCACCGCCCTCATTATGCCTGACAGCACATCCTAGCATTCCCACAGATGCTTGATGAAAAGAAAGCCAAACATCATGCATCCAGCATGCGGCTGTGCTTTTTGATGTAACCACACAAGGCCAGCAGACCTGGTAAAGGGGCTCAGGGAAGAGGGAGAGCAGGTTGGTGCTGGCGATGATGGCGGGCAGGCCAGACAGGGCGCGTGAGAAGCTGGTGGCTGGGTTGACCAGCACCAGGCGCTGTATGAGCTCTGGGGCAGCCACCGCCACTCGCAGTCCCAGGCAGCCCCCATAAGACTCCGCCACCAACGTCACCTGTCGAGTGAATATGGAGAATATTAGCAAGGCTGTCACAAATGCTTCAAGTCATGGTGATCCATGTTGCCGACTGAGAGTTCCGATTGAAGTGATCTCTCGGCTCGACGCATGTTCACTATTGAAGGCTGCCCTACGGATGAAGGACCAGTCACTTCTGGCAGGAAGTGGAAAAGGCGGCTCCTGGCTGGCAATTAAAAATGCAGGGAAGGGGGCAGCACCTGAGTGCTGACAGATGATTCCTGGACCAAGCGACGAAGCAGTGCCACCACCTGCCTGGTCAGCTCATTCCAATCCGATCTGTCTGACGGTGGTATGTACAGGCACCTGCATGTTTTCATGAAGTTTACTATCACGCCGGACATGGCATGATATGACTTGATAGATTGCCACATGTGCGTTTTTGCTGCATGCATTGCCTTGGAGCTCACCTGACGTCAAAGCCGGCTGCTGTGAGTCCTGGGAGCTGGGGAGCGATTGAATTACCCGTCCCATCACTTCCTGTAGCGCAAAATTTCGATGAACTTCAATAGCATGCAATCAAGCTAGACCCAAAAATCTCGCCTTAGAAGGAAGGGATGTCCCACCTGGGCAATACACAAGAGGTGGCAATTGGCCGAGCCTGTCGGTTGCGACAGGATTGAGGAGCTGCACCTGCATTTGCGCAGTACATTATGCTTATAAAGCTTTCAGGGTATCCTTGACGATCTGTGTGCAGGCAACTTTGCGGGCAAATTGGGGTCCGTATGCGAACAGAATTATATGTGTTATAATCTGTGATACACATGATTACCTGAGATGCAGCCATCGTGACTTTGCAAGCTAATTTGGAGCGCCGATCGAGGCGCGAAGAGAAATTCCGAGAGCGGTGATTGAAATTATAATTGCCATGATAGAATCGGACATTGATTTTTAAAACGCAGCTATGCTGGGTAGGTAAAATATCTTTACATGTTGCAGGCTTGAGACTGCCACTAAACACGAACATGGTTTTTGGACTTCAGATCTGGAACCACCAAAAAGTACTTTGATGTCAGGAAAGAGACACGGATTGTTTAAAAAAAGGACGTATTTACTTGTATTTTTGCATCTTTGGATCTAATTTGATGAGAAGGTTGGAGACGAAGGGATCTCCTTTGCGTGCCCCACGTTTCAAATTCCTTCAAATTTAGGTTTCAATGGAGGCGGCCAGAATAGGCAACCAGCCCTAGCTGCCCCGATCGTGCTTGTTGGGTCCCATCCCCGATCACATGGATCTATCACATCCAGATATCATCTAGTTGGCTTGCACGTGAGAGCATAAGAAAAGAAAGTTAATCCCGAAAAGTCATTTGAATTCTTCTACGTATGCAGCCCAAAAAGCCATCGTCCCGAAAGCGACCCCCGTTCGGTGTATAAGGATAGTAAAACCGCTGCAGCAGATCAATAAATAGAATCTATCGAAAGTGCGCTTTTGCTGTTGTGCAGTGTGGACGGCAAAGCGCGCAGGTGACAAGCTCCTAGCTAGGCATCGCTGAACTAGGACGGATTTTTTCCCCAAATTAATAAGCTCCAAGTTACCGAATATATTTCTAAGACCTTCCCAGAGCTTTTGCTACGGTTCTCATTTCAGACAGGCAGCACTGTTCGTTCCAGTTCATTTACTGTAAATATTGCCCTTCAGAAGGACATTTAGTCTGCCAACAGAGATCAGCGAAAGGGGGTTCTTTTATCTAAGGTATCTATCCGCAATATTTGCAGGATGTGGGGGAGCTGATGTCTTCCATTCTCGGGGTGGAACCTTGATGTGAGAGCACAGTCACGCTCTCTGAGTGGGGACGGGAGAGCTGCACAATGTGCTTCAATTGTGTCATATCTGGAGAAGCAAATGTACCAGAATGGCAGCAATGGGCAGACCACCCAGTTCGGAGGGACTATGAATTCATCATGGATCTGGGGGAGGGGGCCTTCTCCCAGGTGCTTGCCATGGGGATGCAGTGAATGGGCAGCCTTCTTGCATGTCATCATGTTGAAACATGAGGGTGAAGAAAGCTCTATTTGCTCAGGTTGCCCTTGGACAGAGCAAGAAGGACCCCAATGTCTATTCCGCGCTCAAAGTGGTGTTCCTGAGAAGCCCGGAGATGCTTCAGGACCCAGAGCACCTGGCCATTATGAGGAGGTGAAGCAATGCTTGCCTCCATGCACAGTTTTTCATGGTGGAAGGGAAACATGCCGATAACTTTTCTTGCATGCAATATCCTGTACAGTTTTCTCCCATTGTTGTGCAGACACACTTAACGTGGCATCTGTGGGTGGCAGGGAAGCAGAGTTCCTGCAGTTGCTGGACCATCCCAACATAGTGGAGTGCAAGGATGTGGTGGAGAATGAGAAGCAGATGGTGATCATCATGGAGTGGCTGCGAGGCGGCCATCTGCTGGACAATCTGGAAGAGATGGCCGGTCAGCACTACTCTGAGCAGCAGGCAGCCATCCTCTTTGTGCAGGTCAGCACATACTCTGCATTTTGATCACATTCAGCCTTGCCTCATGGTTTCTTGGGAAGGCTGTTAGCACCTTTCCTGATACTGGCATGCTCATGCAAGATGCATCAAGCCAGAACATGGCAGTGCCCAACATTAATGCCTGAGGAAGGGCTTGGACTGCCGATTGTCAAGAGGCAGCTGCTTGAAGGTTTGGAGACGATCTTTTGGTGGCAAAACAGTAGATTGAAGAGTGGTGGTGTGGTGTGGCCACAGCTGGCAGAGGCGCTGGCTTGCATGCACCAGTACGGCCTGATTCACAGGGACATCAAGGCTGAGAACATTGTGTTCAAGGACACTGCGACCCAAGCTGCCGCCAAGGGGGTGCCACCGATTGTGAAGTTCATTGATCTGGGCATGGCAACTCTGTACAATAAAGACGTGCACATTCAAGGTACACACATTCACTTTCAAATTAATTACATTCCGGATGATTTGCTCCGGCTTGCTGCACATTAATCCACAGTCTGACTGCAGTAGAGTTTGACTGCAGTGGACTTTACGCAAGACTGCTGGCACGGCGGCTCTGCTGAGCCTACCACTCCCAAAGCACAGGACGTGAAACTTTGTAGTTTGTACATCAATTGATATGGGCTGCTGCGCAGGTGCACTGGGGTCGCCTGGGTTTGTGGCGCCGGAGATCATAATGAATGAGGACCACACGCCGGCGATGGATGTGTTCTCGCTGGGCATTGTCCTGTTCATCATGCTGGTCGGCAGGAAGCCCTTCAACATCAAGGAGTGCGAGAACCTCACCTATTGCAACATCAACATCAGGGACTCCCCGGGCCTGCAGGACGCCAGGCAAGCCCTCCACTTCACCTTCAGTTGTTGACTTTTAAGGTGCATGTCCAGCTACTGGGTGGCAAGTGACCAGACAATGTGAATGCTGAGCACCGTGCTCACATTCAATTGGGTCTTGCTTGGATCTGGCGAGTCCTATATTACCCCTATTATGTGGCAGCCTTTACCTGCAGCTTGTCTGCAGATGCACCTTGCCTCTGGCAGGAACACCGGAAAATAATAAGGATAGTTCTATCACCATCTATTGTTTTCAAGGAATGACTTGCGCTGTGCAGGTGGCAGGACCTGAGCGAGCCAGCGAAGGCGCTGCTGCTGGGCATGCTGGAGTATGACCCTGCCAAGCGGCTCACGTCCAAGCAGGTGACTTCCCATGCTGCGACGGGCTCCTTCACAGAAAACAAGAATGTCATCATAGCCTACGGTCACCTCTTGCAACAGATCCCATCATTGCCACCTGGACCATAAAGTGTGTTTGACAATGGAGGTCATTTCCCATAGAAGCGGAGGCAGTACACCACATGTGAAATGCTTGCGGTGGGAAAGTGTCTGTTGGGCAGAGCAGCACTCTGAAATAAAAGTTGTTTAGTCACGTATTAGTCATGGGCCCATCATATGCGCACAGGTGTGCCAGGCGGAGTGGGTGGTGACACGCGGGGGGCTGGTACCGAAGTTACTGCACCCCAACGTCGTTCGTGGAGCGGCCAATGTGGCATCGCTGCGGCGGCTGCGCTACTTGGTGCACGGCGCGGTCGCGATGCGGCGGCTGAGCCAGGACGCCTCAGCAGACACGTCAGCGAAGGAGGGGAACGCCCCCGACCTGGAGCAGAGCGTGCGAGCGCGCAATGAGATGACCAAGCGGCTGCAGCGGCGGCGGAACACGGAGCTGGGCTCGCTGCACAACATTGCCATCCGCCTCAACGGCCGCGCGCTCGCCAAGAAGCACGACCAGGGTGCGCTGGCGGCTGATTCTCAGCGTTGTCCAAACCTGTGTGGCAGCTGGGCTGGCATGTTTCTTAGTTTACCAACATGCCATCCATCTCTCGATGGGCATCAAAACAACTGGTGCTGTGTCACCTGCTCTGGCTGTCTGGTGGAGCAATGTTACTGATGTCATTTATGTAATGATTTTACACTGGTCCTGCCAAGAGGAAAGGTGCACCTGCAGACAAGCTGCAATGTGTCATCCTGCCTGGCAGACCTAGCTATTTCAAACTTCTCTTCATTCTGCATCATCGCCCAGGGTTGCTGATGGCTGGTTGGGGGTGGCTACACCGCGTGCAGGGCAGACGGTGGAGCCGGAGCGGGACCTGTCGGTGCGCGGCGGGCGGCAGTACACAATGGGCAGCGTCAACTCCACGCGCGACTTCTACACCGTCCACGGCACCTCCAAGGCCGCCCCCTTCCTGCTCAAGCCAAGCGGCACCGCCATTTTGCTCTCAGAAATGGACTCCACCGTCGCCGACAGCTCCTGGCGGTGCGCCCTGATAATCCAGCCTCTCAGTCCTGCACCCTAACTCGTACGTATCAGTCATTGAGACACCTCATCATGTCACAAGCACCCTCTACCGTCTCTCAATGTATTTCTTGCACAAGTACAAGTTTCAGGAAAACTCCCCTCATGCAAGGAAGAGCGCTGACCATTCTCTGGCCAGACATGTCAACTGCAACCCATATTTGCAGGACTCGCAATTGAAGCAGCACAAGTAAAATTAGAGCCCTGATGAGGGGTAGAGATGACTGATAATTGGCGTCTGAGATAGAGTCTGGAACACTGTGCAGGAATAGGGCCCTGGCGGCGACGTTGGGCAAGAGCAACAGCAACACAATGCTCGAGCTGCAATCAGGCGGCATGGAGGAGTTCAAGTCACTCAAGAAGCCGGCGCCCAACAAGTCAGAGCTGCTGCAGTCCGTGGCCTCCGACCTGAAAGATCTCTGGCAGGGCAGCAAGCCACAGCAGTCCTCTGACAGGTGTTCTTGAGGTTTCCAAACGCATGAATGCCCCAATCAATGGTCTCAGACACTCTTGTGTGGACACTGTGCCCTCTTTTGGACTCCCTTTGTTACCCACGTCGACTGCTGGCAAGGCACTGCATGTAAGGTTCTCTTTTTTGGAGAGCACAATTAATTTTTTTGGGTGTGGGTGTTGCGCAGTGGGAGCTCTGGTTCAGGCGGCAAGCGCTCCTTCCTGCGGCGGATCAGCAGCAACCTGTCGCAGCGCGGATTCAGGAAGAGCGACAAGGACTCGTCCATTAGAAATGGCGCAGGGTGACCCTCATCTCATCCATGCATTACATTATCCCCTCTTTGAAGGCTCATCCATACAGCATCAGTAAGAGCATCTCTGATGCCACGTCAGCCTGCACCGCTGTGGCATGACTGAATGATACTAGAGCAGCGAACCTTTTCACCTGGGCACAGCTGCTGCCTGCTCTACACCTATCAGGCTGGGCGCTTACTGACTGCGTGACAATACTGTTGGCTTTTTGCAGCTTCCACAAGGAGAATGCAGCAGCCAGCACATCAACGAACGACGCGGCAATGAGAGACCCCCTGGAGCATGCGTACTCAGCGCCCGTGAAAGTACTTAGAATGCGACCGTTCACTGGGGACACGGACGTTGCTACAGACTTGCTGCAGCCCCTGCCCCACATCCAGGAGGGCCACCGGGAGGGCATGCGCGACAGCATAGACGTGCGCAGCAGCATGGACCCGCATGGACACCAGCAGGAGATAGTGACCCCCCTCATGAAGAGCTCTGCGGGGCTTGTCAGTACATCGCTGCCAGGGCCCTCCAAGTAGATTAGCGTTGACTGTTTGAGAGTCAGGAAGGGCGGCTGTCTCCTCCGGGAGGAATGTGATTGCCTGTAGTGGAGTGTGGAAGAGTTGCCCACACAGGCTCTCTTGGGTGACAGGTTTTGCCAATATGTGTGCTGTGACTCAGAAGTCGATGTACGGGTCTGTCAGAGCGGAAATAAGGTCTCCTGTGATGCGTGCATGTCACAAAGGCGATGAAATGATACAAAGCATGTATTGAGGTCATTGGCTGCAGTGTATCGTCCACATGCAAAGAGCAGCAGGCGGATGCATCCCCAGCAATTTTGTGAACGACATGTTGGGCTTTGTCCCAGTCTGTGAATATATATGGCTTTGGCTTAGATCATTCCTCTAGAGGGTTTTCAATTCAATTGCTAAATGGTGTAGTGTCCACAAGCTGTATCGAGAGAAAGAGGAAGGCAGACTTCAAGGCAGACTGAGCGCAAGATGTAAGGGATGAGATTAGATATTAAGACAATAAAATCATGCTGATGCGCAACTCAATAATTTTATGAACATGTTCAAGACTTATCCTGTACCTGATGAGTTCCATGTTGTTGAGCTAGTAGCCTGACACAGGGCTGCCACACAACCCTTGCAATGCCCTCCAATTCTTGGTAGCTGCACAATCACAACTACAACATACTCACTAGATATGTGTCATTCATGCAAGAAGGCCGCAGACCACGGCCAATTTGGGACATGCATACGTGATCCTCTCCATGCCATGCATTTCTAGCATAATTCTGTACTCAAACACTGATTGAACCAGGCACACTGATCTACAAGCATCATAATCATGCCAAAATCTGTGACTGCTCTGTCAAGCTTGCCACAGGAGGGGCCGGCGGTGCACCAAAGCTTGGTATGAAAATGCTGACAAAGGCATCCAGTGTAGAAATGTCCCACTTCTCAATGTGCTGCTGCACCAAACCATCCTTGATGATGTACCTCGTGCTTCCTGTGTATGGCTTGATCCTTGGTTTTCCTGGGAAATTGATGGCTGCGTCAAAACGCCACCTGCTTGTTATCGTATGTGGATCGGTCACCTGCAAATAGAAGGCAGCAACCTCAGTGGTACAAGAACAAAGCATGGCATAACGAATATCATTTGTGATACAACCGGTGACGAAATCGGACAAAGCATCCATCAGGTGAGGCAGCCTGGAGTGTACCTCGATTGAAATGAGGTCTGCTCGAGACGTGTCATGATCAAACAGTGCTGCAACAGCTCTGCTATATGTCCCAGGACCTTTGACATTGGTTGTAGGGTCAATGAATTCGCAGTCATAAGCAAAGATGGTAGGATCTAGCTTCCCAGTGATGTAGTATTGACCATCTGAGAAGTCCCTCTGCGCCAAAGCTGTGCTTCAATGCAGCATATGCAGTATATTCCCTTCATATCAGATTGTAGCGCAAATATAGCCTCTGCTTGATAGTCAATGGGTACCTGGATGATCTCCAACAGCTGATCGATTGACAAGTCTCTTCTCTTAATCTCAGAATCAACCTCTGCTGCGGTTGCAGTCAATGGCAAAATGGCATTTAGCAAAGATATCGATGCAAATTGGGCAAGAATTTGTCGCCTGTGCTCCGACTGCACAGCATTGCAGGTCGTCTCAGTACGGGCCTTGGATCGACCAGCAATCCGAATATTTGTTTTGGATGTTTTTGTTGTGAAACATCGACATCGTCCAAACATCAAATTGGCAGAGACAGTGTGATTCATCTTCAGATCACTGCTGGATCACACTGATCTAATAAGGGAAGAATTGCGACAGGAGGAGCGGCAACGTCGACACTTTGAAGATAAATGGATACAGCACTCTAGCAAGTGCTCTATTACGCAGAACTTTGCAATTCAATGGGGAAGGAAAGTCCAAGAAGGATGGACATTATCGACCCCTGTCAAGGGAAGTATGCATCTAGAGGATAGGAGGCGACCAAATGCTCCTTCAATTGTGTTTTGGCACAGCAGCACGGCAAAAGAAAAGTGAAAACTGAATATCATAACATATTGAAGGGTACCTATGTTCCTACACTGATGCATTTCACATGACTTTGTCAGGTGGCTAGAAAAACGAATTGCAGTCAGGAAGGATGCAGTGCTCTATACAACCCGGCACGCTCAGGGCAACTCTCTATTGCCCACACGGAGTTGCACGACCTTTTAGATGCATATATGCCTCCAGGGCCTTGGTTGGGAGGTCACAGCTTCCAGTCAGGATCGCAGGCCCGCTGAGGAGAGGGTCTTCAACGTGCAGATATGGGATTGTTGGCAGTGCTGCCTTCTCAGATGACGCCAACGCTTCGCATGTAGCTTCACCGGACCCAGCAGCGTCAGATAGTGTAGGAAAGCAAGAAGGGAAGGGAGGTGAATACTGGCGATCTCTAGGAGCTGGTGTTCTGCTCCTTGGTGTTGCAGCAGTTAGCTGGGCTCCTCCAGCTCACTCAAGACCAAGGTGAGTACATGTCTGACATCCTGTAATCCTCTCATGTAATCCGATTTCTGCTGTCTTGCTGATCCTTCATCCTTTCCTTGACAAGCCTCTTCCTCACCTGCAATTTCTATGTTGGGGCCAGCAGGTTGCAAGAGGACCTTGTAGCAGCCTTGGTCGACGCAGAGAGACCCGGTGTGTGTGATACCAACGAAGATACATCGACAAGCTACAGCAGCAGAGCCAGGGACACAGGCATACAGCTGGCAGCCGCAGATACCGCAACTGACCGCTGGACAGAGTATGAGAACGAGAAACGGCGAGCATTGGAGAAGCACGCAACAGAGAAGCAGAAGCGGCGCCTTTTTGGTGGGCTTCATTTGCCTGCTTGGTTCTAGAATAGATTAAACCTTTTTGGCTCAAAACAACTTTACAGCCATCCTCGACATTAGTATATGAACACCTTTGCTGTGCTGCAGCGCCGAAGAAGAAGGGCAAAAAGGTGGATGTGACGCAATCGATAGTGCAAGATCCTGCAGCATGGGACAATGTGAAGGTGCAGCCCCAGACAGCCTGGCGTGTGGACCGCATGAGGAACATGACCTATACCCAGTTCTGGCAGCTGGTCAAGGAGCGGCGGGTGGACAAGGTGAGCGTTGAACAGCACTGCGTGCTTGTGATTGCAATTGTAATTGCATGCAAGGCCTCTTACATTGTCTTGGACCTTATCAAGGCCTTTTCAACTGACGCAGTATACAGATGGTGGCACGTTCAACCAACTGGTGCTCGCAGTGCAAAATTACAATTACATTTACATTGTGCTGTTTGCTGGTCTGCAGGTCAAATACACGTCAGACAAGCGCTCGGTGATAGTGACCACGAATGACAAGGCGCCCGGGGGAGTGCGGACGGAGAAAGTGGGACTGCCCTATGACCCAGACCTGTTTGACCACATGGTGGAGCATGGCGTGCACATAGAGGTGTGCCTAACGCTTCACCTACGCAGCAACCACCTTTGCTTTGCTTTTAATGCCATACCTTAAGCTTCCTAAGGAAGCTTAAGGTATCCGTCAGTCAATGGTCTTGATTGTTGGGGTGTTGCAGCCTTTCCTTTGCATTTTAAAGCCATACTTGGAGCTTCAGTTGAGGTCAGCTTAAAGTTTGAGTGTTGGGGTGTTGTGCAGACTGAGCCGCTGAACCAGTTTGATAAGGTCATCATGTCGTTCATCCGCCTGTTCTTCCCCATCTGGTTTGCCTACCTCATGATCATGGTCGCCTTCCGCATCGGCGTCAAGAAGAAGCGCGACAGGTGACAGGATCATCTCCCACACATGCAATTGTTATAGGATCACTGTGCATGAAGCGTTATATTGCGTGAAATGCAGGCCTTAGAAAAATTAGCTGTTTAGTAAGTGCCACTATCGTGCTCTTGGGCAAATATGGGTTCATGCTGTCCCTTGCAGAGGGCTTTGGAGGCTCTGTGGCCCCCCATGTTTTTGCCCTGCGCATGTGACAGTGTGTGGTGAGGCTTGAGCTTGGGTGGCGGCAGGATATTTGGGGGCGCCAAGCTGGACCAGATAAACAAGGGGGACAAGCAGCTGACGTTCAAGGACATTGAGGGCATCGACCAGGTCAAGACGGAGATCCGGGAGCTGGTGGAGTTCCTGAAGAACCCCAAGCGCTTCATCGACCTCGGCGCGCGATCGCCAGCCGGCGTCCTCCTGGTCGGCGCCCCAGGCACAGGTATGCCCTGGCATCTCCACTGCATCTGGGTCGCCCAGCTCAACCAGCGTGCGGTTGCTGTTACAGGGTGATGCTGCAAGAAAATATCGATTGCTTGCCTGATGACAGCGCATGAACGTAGGGAACTGCACCAGGGAGCAGATGTGTCTATTTTCCGGTGGCAGGGGGTTGCAAATATAGGAATAATGGGCCAGTAGCCGACAGTGCATCGTACAGTTCTAAAAATGCCAAGTCATTCTTCCGTTTTACTGACAGCTGTGTGGAGTGTGAGGGTACGGTGCGATGCATGTGCACAGGCAAGACGCTGCTGGCGAAGGCGATTGCTGGGGAGGCGGGGGTGCCCTTCTTCTCAGCGGCGGGCACGGAGTTCATGGAGGTGTTTGTGGGCGTGGGCGCCAGCCGCGTGCGCGACATGTTCCAGAAGGCGCGAAAGGCCGCCCCCTGCATCCTCTTCATCGATGAATTTGACGGCATCGGCCAGCAGCGCTCCTCCACCTCCATGGGCAGCGACGGTGAGGCCCCCTAAATGTGTATTGGAGAAGGTGTATCTGAAGCAACGCATCCACGTAAAAGATTAATTCCTAAGTGGTAAGAAGTCATGCATGCCTCGATACTGCTCATATCCTGCTCAGAAGGATACATGGGATGCTTTTGCTATCTCCATGACTAGTTATCATATTCTGGGGCTGTGATAGAGAAGGGAATCATTGCCATCCACCTGGTGCTGCTTATATCAAAAACAATTGTTGGAGTGGGTGCTGTGCCTCAGCACATCCAACATGGCTGCAGTGGAGACGCAGTGGAGACGCAAGACATCATTTGTAGCAATGAGTGGCGTATTGATGTGTACATGGTGTGTGTACTGCGCAGAGAGCGTGCAGACGATCAACCAGCTGCTGACGGAGATGGATGGCTTTGAGGACAACTCGGGTGTCATCGTCATGGCTGCCACAAACAGGCCCGCTGCCCTCGACACCGCCCTCACCCGCCCTGGGCGCTTCGATCGCATCATCCACCTGCCTCTGCCCAACCTGCAGGTGACAACCTACTTTTATGTGCAGACTTTTGCCAGACCATTTGTGGTTCACGCTGATGAATTTGTCCCTGCTCTGCCCTAACATCAGAAAGAGATAATCAGCACGCCTGTGGCATTGCTAAGAATGACATCACAGCTGCTGTGACATTACTGACACGATAAGCAGCGCATGTCAAGCTAGCGTGGTCTGTGTGCAGGGCCGCATCGGCATTCTGAAGGTGCACGCGCGCAACAAGAAGATTGAGGAGGGCCTGGATTACCACAAGGTTGCCAGGGCCACTGCGGGCTTCACCGGCGCCGAGCTCATGAACCTCATGAACACCTCTGCCGTGGTGGCCGTGCGCCGTGGGGCCAAAATCATCACAGAGGCTGATGTCTTCCAGGTACCCTTTCATGTTCTGTCATCCATTGCATTGTTCCGAGCAAAAGTTGCCGGTTCCTGCCACTGCATAGTCAGAAATGCTGCATATTTAGATGCGAACAGGATGACACTGCTATTTCTCTTACTACAGCAGCTGCTGACCCAGGCACCACCTCAGGATGGGAGCTTGCATGCAAAATGCTTAGGCATGTTCATCTGTGGGGGGCTGTTTGCAATGGAATGAAGAAGAACTTGGTGCGGTGTGCAGGCTCTGGAGAACATCCACAGGGAGAAGATGGGCCGCGGCAGCACGGCGTCCCAGTATGACGAGGACATAGTGCCGCCCGTGCTGCGCAAGACCATCGCCGTGTACGAGGCCGGGCGCGTGCTGCTGGGCTACATTTCCCCTGGCTACGATGAGATCTCACAGGTGCGCTGCCCTCCACTTCCTCCTTTTAACTACCCTGAAGCATGCAGCACAGGGGATACTAAAGACTACAGTAGTCTTTAGTACCCCCTGTGCAGCACAACAGAAGTGGAATGTGCTGTGTTGAAGGGGTGCATTTTCCACCCCTTCAACAGAGCACATGCAAGGAAACCTGCCCTCTCCATGATCCCTCCTGGTGTGCAAAGATTTGCCCGCTGCGCCAGAAGGTGGGGTGTGCAATAATGCAGGTCTTACTGAGACGGTTGGGGTTGCGTGCAGGTGTCTGTGTGCCCGGGCGGGGTGCCGACAGGCTACACATACTTCATCCCCCAGGAGGAGCACCTGGAGAGCCGGGTGATCACACGCGGCTACATGGAGGCCAGGATGGTCGTCGGCATCGCCGGCAGGTGAGTGCAGCAACCTGCCTTACTGCCATATTCGCCTATTTTGGCACCTCCTCTTCCCACCACTCATTGCACAGGTGCCTGAGTATATATCAGGTGGGCTGAATGCACCTCCGCACGGGTCTTTCCAGTGAGCTTCGAGGGGATCTTGTTGCAAAAGTGTCTTGCCGTGACAGGGACCCTGCCTACCTGCTCTTTCAGAGCGGATCCAGTTAAAACAGTTTCTGGAGAGTCTTGCACTCGATAATACCAAGACACCTGCTTGATTAGTGATGCCTCCGTGAGTAGTTTCAAATTACTCATAAAAGTGCCGGGGTGTTTGGTGCAGGTGCGCGGAGCGGCTGGTGCTAGGAGAGGCGAACATAACGACGGCGGGCGGGGGCGACCTGGACAACGTGAACAACATTGCGCGCGAGATGGTGTACCGCTGCGGCTTCAGCAAGCGCCTGGGCCCCGTGGCGCTGATGGACACTGAGGAGGTGTTCATCGGCAAGGGCCGCACGCGCGCTGTCGCCAACATCGGCACCGAGCTCGCCGCCATCGCACTCACCGACATCGAGGAGGTGAGCAGAGATGGGCTTCAGAAGCAGTGGCATGTAAAGTAATGGAGGCTCAGAAAGATTGGGTGCACAATTTATGACCTGAGGGATGCATGCTATGCATGGTGTGCGTGACTGAGCACCAAAGATCTACTCTTGGCTCTTGCTGGTTCCGGCTTTCTTGATACTGGCTATTGTGGATCATCAAGTAAGAGGTGTACTTATCATGTGTACGAAATTTTTTCTGTGGACCTTCAATGCTTTGTGGACATTTCGTGCTTCTCTTGGGTTAAAGGCTGACGTGGGAAATTCCTCTGCATGCAGCTGGTGGAGGGGGCGGAGGCCAAGGCATACTACGGCCTGGCGGTCAACTACAAGCCGCTGCAGGCATTGGTGGAGCGGCTGCTGGTCAAGGAGACCATGTCAGGGAAAGAGGTTGAGGAGACGCTGGAGGCTGCCGGCGTTGTAAAGTTTCCGGACCCATACGTCGAGGGATTTGCATGGGGCAAGGACGGCGGCCTGGTCTACCCGGGCATGCCCTCCGAGGTCTGTCCTCTGCTGTTGCAGAATATGCTGGCTCTCACAACAAAATGCTGCTTGATTCTCTGCATCGACTTCAGAGAGCTGTCAACTCTTCGAAGGCTTTGAGAGGTTGCAGCCAAAAGTCATATTGGGCTTAGAGCATATCACAGATGTGTCATATGTTTCAGCAGTTCAGTAGGTTGTAACATAACATAAGTGGTAGCAGTCTGATGAATGGATGGCATATCACAGACGCGTAAGATGCAATGATTGCACGTTGCGCAGGATGAGGTGGCGGCTGGTGATGGAGAGAGGCGGCAATGGCCAGCGTCCAGCAACGGGACTGGCAATGGCGCATCAAAAAGCTCAGTGCCGGACTACATGCGCAACCCCCTGAACCCCTACCGCGTGCGCGTGGACCTGCCGGACCTGCTGTGTGAGGAGCTGCGCAAGCTCTGACAGCGCTGCACGCACATTTGACAGTAAATTTGAGATTTTGAGAGCTTGGCTGATCAGAACACTCTGCTCAGTGCCTGTATGAGTTCGTTTTGCATCCAAGTGCATCTGATGCGTTTCAGACTCCTGCACAGAGCATGTCGCTCCTGTGCGGACTGAGAAAGCTCCGCCATGAAGGTCGGGTGGAAATGCAAACATATAAAAATCGGACCTGGAACAAAGCATTATAATGAAGGTGTATCTGTAAGTTGCCTACAGCATGCTCTGCCATGGTCCGTCAGTCGCTCTCTCACTGATCTGGCTGATCTATCATTCACTTGTAAAATTTGTGACAGTGTATGCGTGTGTGGCTAACCTTAGGGTAGCCATTAGCCACTGAATGGCTGGTCTGCTGATCAGCATGCATGCACATTTTCAAAGTTGTCCACATCATGCTGTTGTACCGAGCAAAATCATGCATTGCATGCAGTGCTTAGCATCAGCAGAATGAAAGGGTGAAAGACTACTGCCTGACCCAGCATTCCCCATCTTCGCTTCTTGATATCGCTGGACCCTTTGGGAAGCTTCCGAGGGTGTACCGTACCGAGGACCGTCGCCCGTCGCTCGTGTTTTGACTGTTGGGTGTTTACCTCTCCCATCCCAATGATCAAACAGTGTGTGCCACTGTTTGGCTGCTTTGGCGTGCATCGGCAGGTTTGATGATGCTGTCTCGTGGTCTGCACAATCCACCTGCCCCAATCTTGTACAGCCGCACTTCTCAGAAACAATGCCGGCATCCGCGGCACCGTCCGCTTTCAAAGTCCCTTCGCGTTGCTATCTTCCGATCGGGACGTGCGCACCGGGACGAATACACCGGCCCGCAAATAGCCGGACAGAAGGCAAAAGAGCTGGTGGGTTTCCAAGGCAGTCATGATTCCTACAGTGGTTGCAATTGCTTCATAAAGTTTGCAATGCTTACTGATAATGTCAGACAATGTCAGCGCCCTCATGCTCATTAGCTATGGAAAGATGTACTCAAGTGACCACATATGACCATGGGCCAGTCTGTGCGTTCAAGCACCTGCCCTGTCCATGCAGTATTTCAGGGCTAGTACTTCATAAAGGCCTGTGAATATGCCTTACAGCTGCATTTCACTTCATCAATTGTTGGGCCCAAGGGTCGCTAAATGTCCCAGCAGTCGGCAAACCTTCTTCCAAAATACTTGCTGCCACGGTTCATCGCATCATGCTGGTGTCACTACTTTGTAGCCTGTCAGAATGTAGCCTCCCGTCGCTGAACCCATCATCTCCGGATGTGTCCTCCCTGGCAACACTTGGTGCTCCCGCCACCACGACTCTTGCAACTGTAGCGCCACTGCTTCCTTTGAGACCTGCAAAGGATGCGCAAACTCCTCACGTTACCATAAAGGCCCCATAATGCGCACACACTCGGACTTCACATGTGTGCAATACCGACAGAGACGGCCCATTAGGACCAAGGGATTCACCTGCAGGGCCAGCATGCAGTCCGCGAGCGGCTGCAAGCAGTTTGCAAAGACTGCAAACGCAGCAGACGGCGCCAGCAGCGGGAGCACTTTGCGCAGCAGCGCCAGGGGCTGAACCTGGGGAGCCGCCAGAATACAGCAGCTGAAGCCTTGGCGGCAGGTCTGCTGGACAATGACTGGCAACTCCCGCGTGGAGCTGCTGGTGGCGTCATGCCCTGATCTGCTCTCTGCAACTGTTTGCGCTACCCCTCCTTCTGCTGCCCCAGTTGTTCCATTACTGACCGGCTCAGCTTCAGCTGTGGTGGTGCCTGCCACAGGCACTGCTGCATCCCCCTCCTGTGCAGGTGTCAGCGCCTCTGCTGCCTGCTCGGCGCCTGCATCCGCCATGGGCGTGTCCTGCTTCCCATCTTCTGCTCCGGCCTCTGCTGCTGCTGCGTTGCTCTCTGGAGGAGCGCTCACTGGGATTTCTGCAGGGGCTGGCTGTCCGCACTGCAGGAGAGCATTGATGGGCGCTGTCACCATGCTGGCCTTGCTGCTGGCTGGGAAGTTGAACTGGCGCACAATGTCCAGCGAAGGAGCCCTCAGTCCGGTGTACCCTGACACCACCTGCGCACACACACAGCTGCATTCAGAAAATATTTCTGTTTAGATCACGGTCGCATTTGCGCATGTCTTCTACACACCAGAGAGCAGACGGCAGCATCACTGCACATAAGCCCCTTGAGGAACCTTCCAATGCGTCCCCTGATGCAGTGCTGCCATACTCGGAAAGCACATGCAGGTTTTGAACAATGTTAACACAAAGAGGGCCAGCGCACCAGGCCAGAGCCTCCCAGGCGTTCTGCCACAGCGCCAGTGACTAAGCCGCCGCAGGTCTCAATCACAAGCACCCTGGCATGCGAGCCAATGTTGGCGAGGGAGAGTAGCAAGGCCAGGCTGTCGGCGCGCAGGCCCTGGATTTTCTGGGGGGACTTGGCAAAATAGGCCTCGGCCACTGATCGTGCTGTGGGCCTGACCAGCGTCGCCTGTGCCATGTATTTGTCCGCCTTGCGCTTGCGATATTTTGCCTGCAAACAGAATGTGGCACTGGCCCGTAAGCACGCGCTGACTCTGCACGGCAAAGGCACGCTCATCAAATATGACAGCTGCACAGTGAGTGCATCGTCCTGCTCTGTCGACAGTGGGCCATTTTGGGTGATTCTGATGCATGGCAGCACCTGTGCAAACTGCGTTTTGCTCTCGTAGGTCTCGCTGTTTGCCAGCAAGGCTTCGACGATGGCTTCGCCTCCCATCCCAGCTTCGCGCATGGCCTCGATGTCCGCGGGCTTCAGGTTCTGATGGGCATCCCCTCTGTCCAGCAGCTCGCTATTGTTCTTGTCCATGGTCCCATTGGCATGCCACTCATCCTTTTGGGTCCCGTCATCCCTGCTCAGGCCATGACAGGGTGATGATATGGACTTTGCACAGAAGACAAATAGCAATGCAACATGCGAAGGATCTGCACAGCTACAGGAGGCATGAGTGGCCCACCTTTCCATCTTTGGTCGCTTATATTCGAGGGTCTGTCCATCAGCCGCCAGCGCAAACTGTATGCCATAGTACTGGCCAATGAGGGGCTCCAGAGAGCACATAGCCTTGCCAATCTTCACCTTGCTGCACAGTTGGCATTGAAATAATTTCAGAAAGGCACTGATGAGGGAGAGATCAATTCCAGAACGCCCAAGCTTTTAGATAGTATAGGAGCACTATTCCTCAAGATTCTGAGGGAATTTAAAGCGATCAAAGATGCCTGACCTGCCCGGTTTGACGGTGACAAACATCTTATGAGAATTGTTGATATCGAGTACGGCATTGTCGCCCTCCCGAATAATGCACGACAACATCTGTGACAATTCTGCAAATTCGCAGCCAGTCTGGTAGACCGATCCACAAGCAGTAACGTACAAAAATTTGGAGTACAAAAATTTAATGTTAAACTTCTTTGGAATGTTTGCAATTGGGAGATCTTGGACAATTTTGGTGGCATCTACAAAATCGTGTTGGGCATTGCATGGCCAGGACCCCCCCTTTCCGCAAAAACGACCGGGAGGACCGTGCTGGAGGAACTTGAAGCGAGACACTTGCAAGCTTGCATAATGCAAGTTGCATTATAGGATAAATAGTCAGAATGAATCGGCAGAAATGAGATTGATGCTTCGTGCACCATACTGATCGGAAAGGGGACAGTGCAACAAGGAGCAGTGATGAAGAGATCCAAGGAATTTTACTTGCGACAGATTTTCGAATAAAAAGCAGATCGCTCGCTGCACACTCTCAAGGATATGTTGTTAAGAAGGACATTCGTGATGCAGCTTTCCGATGTTGCCAAGATTACGTTTAGGGCCTGAACAATCGCAAGCGGCAACAGCAGAAAAGAAGAAGATGTGGCGTTGAACACCTTTCTTTTCAAGCCAAAACACCTCTGATCATGGTCCAGCAGTCAGTAACAGCAGTAGATTCGCTCACCAGCGTCTTGCAGGAGCTGCTTCTTGCTCTACTTGGTTGTCCTGGTGACATCTTCGTTCAGCAGCCCAGAACCCAGGACTCTGAATTCTCCCATGTGGCAGAGCCCAAGAATGGTGATCTGCATTTAGCAGAAGACCTGGACTGGATTGCTCCTGCAGACAGGTGTGGCAGCTCATCAGGGCTCTCTGCAATTTGACAAAGCTCGACCCAGTCGAGTCTTGTCCGAACCACCAGGAGAAGTCTGCATGCAGCCTTGGTGAACTGATTCATGAGTTTGTCATGACAGGCAAAACTTAAATTCCCTTGTTGCTTTGGGATTCCATTTTCGGGAACTGGATTCCTTTGTGGGCATCAGCCGATCACACGAGCTGCTGCAAAGGAGAAGCCTGATGTGGCGGGGATTGGCAACGGGCTTGGAAGGTGCGATGAATATGCATGATCCCTGCCCATGCCTGTCCTTCGGAAGCTGGGAACTTGACAAAACCAACCAGTATTGTCTGGCAATATCAGAAGGTGTGGTGTGACTGCATGCAGAGCTCTTGGAAGTGTATCGCGCCGCAGTGCTGCAGACTCAACAGCAGCTGCGCCGCATGCCAGCCATCTCTTTGGCAAGCCTGCATTTTGCTCTGCAGGATTTCAAGGTACAGCAATATCACAGCTTGTTATGCCCTTGTTCTGTCTATCTGCAAGCAAGCTGGAGACCATTTGTACTGAGTGATTCTGACATGGCAGGTTCTACTGCCCGCACTGCAACGATTGATCTACAAGATTCAAAAGGAGAACATAAAAGGAAGCCAGCTGTTGCACTTGTTGCATGTGAAGGCCAGCTGTGGCATCCCTGAGATCCAGTCATGTTTTGGGAGGCTCTTGTGGCACTGCAACCAGATCCTGCTTGACCAGGTCTCAGCATGGTGGGTTCAGCAGTCTTCCAAAAGCCTGAAAATCCCATTGCAAACTCAAGTTCAGAAGAACATCAGAATACCGGGGAATGGTAAGAAAAGCCAATCTCGCAGTGGTAAGAAAAGCAAACACATCTTGATACTTTTCTGGTTGTTGAATCTGTTGGTAGCCCACCATGGATTTCTGCTGAGCAGGACAATGCATGGGATCCTTCGAGATGAGGGCAAGGAGTTTTACATCCAAGAAGTGCCACATGCAAAGGACGAAACAGTGCTGGCTGCCGACGGTTTGCACCAGACTGACGAGCAGCATGCACGGGAATGGCACAGCGGGTTTGAGGTGCGCTTGTCCTTCAATTCTGAATCTGCACCGTTCCCTTTACAGAAGTCATGCTTAAATTTGAAGTAGCATGCCCAACCTGGCTGTCATCATGTGGAACCTGACAAATCATGACCCACGCGGCTGGCTTGCGACGCTGCAGATCATGGAGCAAGCACTGCCTCCTGGGTTGACCAAAGTGGTGGCGCGGCGAGTGTTGTTCATCGGCAAGGCTGTGCGCGTGCTCAAGCACACCACTACCAGCAGTGAACGAGCTGGTGCGCCCACATCTAAGACCCTTGTACTTTACCCTGGACATGTAGCGTGTGAAGCCAGGCATGGACTTCAAGGTGTCTGATGGGTGCAGGGGAGAACAACCTCCCAAAGCTGGACACTCGGCAGTGGGCGGCTGCTCTGCGCGGCCTGAAGGCGAAAGCTTCCCTCGAGAGACTGGACTTTGAGCGTGTTGTCGAGAGGATGCATGCCCAGGTGCAGAACAGACCTTCCCTTAAATGCCTCCAAACCATTGCTCAAATCGCTCAAATGTTCTCTCCTTAAAGGAAAAAACCAGTGAGGCTCATATTGGGGCTCCCTGTAACAGGCAGCGGAACAGCTGTGGCAGCTGGTGACGGTGCGCGCAGAGCTGCCCCAACACCTGGCAGCCCTGAAGCAGTACTCCCTGCTCTCGCGTGGCGACTTCTACCAGTGCTTCCTGCTCGAGGTTGGCATCCCTGCCCACATCCCCTGCCTCCTCATACTTACACACTGCCTCCTTCTCGCACATGCAAACACGTCTTGCTTGTGCCTTGAGTCTTGCACAGAAAGGGTGCTGATTCCAATGGAGTGTGTGGGGGCCCAGAGCCGGCGCATGCTGCAACTGCCACCACGGATGACGACGGTGAACAGCGAGCTTGGGAGGCTCTTTCAGCATGCCGCACAGAACAGCACCGCTGACAGTGATTCCTTCTTCTCCAATGTCTGCATTCGCTTTGCTGCGCCTGTACATGGCTCAGACCAGGTGATGGCAGTGAAGGTTGCCTTTCTCTCATTGACACTTTTGGTTTCCGTTTTGCTTCTTGAAAAGGAACCCAATTACATGCTGGCTTGAACATGCCCTAATTAAGAGAGTGAGATGCGCAGGATGGCTCTTCACCTGTGGAAATGGCTCTGCATGTGCCAAGCTTGGACCAGTGGGATGCTCTCTGCCTTGAGTACAAGCTTAGATGGCCGCTGCACATCCTCCTCACTCCCGAGGTGATGCATGCTGATTCTTCAAAGACCCGCAGTGTGCAAGTCCTGCTCATAGACGACAAGTTGCATGCTGATTAACAGCGCTTGCAAGGGAGACATTGCAAAGAATTTCAATTCTTCTGTCCGGCAGATGCAGCTTGCAGCGGGCAGAAATCTAGAGACCACAATGCTTGCACCTCTGCAGGTGATGCACACGTACAACGCCCTGTTCAGACACCTGCTTCGCCTAAAGCGGGTCAGCATGGAGCTCGAGACAGCGTGGGCTGCTCTGGGGCGCCAGCTGGCACGCCACGCTGGCGCCCAGCATGCGCAGCAGCTGCTGTGCCAAGCGCGGCACAACATGACCCACTTCATCTCCAACCTGCAGATCTACATGCAGGTACACATACCTTGGTTGTCTTTACCTTCAAGATGCTTAGGACCTGGACGGTCTGCCTGCATGATATATAGATCATAGAGAAATTGCTGTTGTGACCCTGGTGTTGGGGATGCAGGTGGACGTGATAGAGGCGCAGAGCTGTGAGCTGTCGAAGCAGATAGCGCACGCGCGCGACTTCAAGGATGCGGAGAATGCGCATGAGGCGTTCCTGACCTCCCTCGTCGAGCAGTCCTTCCTGGACATGCGGCCCCTCACCGACAACCTGGAAGCCATCTACGTCCTCTGCCTGCGCCTCTGCTCCACCGTCCAGGTAGACTGGCCTTCTACCTTTGGATGTCCCTGACTAGTGTTTTTTGAATCAGTGATTATAGCACCACTGTCTAGATCTGTCACTGGCTGGCATATGCGACCCGCTGGGCTCTAAGGCACCAGCTTGCCCTGCAAAAAATAAGGCACCTGGCATGAGAAGGCAGGGAAGCACTACGGTATAGTCACATGATCTTCACTGCCTTGGATGCGGTGTTCTTCCAATGATCAGGACGGCATAGGGGAGGACGGCATAATGTGCTGATGGGGTGTGGGGTGTTTGCAGCACAACGCAGAGGCGGTGCAGGCGAGGGAGAGCACGGGAGCGCTTGATGGCAGGGCCGCAGAGATCTGCAGTGAGTTTAGAAGGCGCACAGCGCAGCTGTATGTGCTGCTGCAGAGCAACACGCTGCAGGCCCCACAGAGAGTCCCCCACCTGCGTCAGCTGCTGCTGCGCCTCAATTTCAACCAGTTCATGGAGCGGGAGGCCGCGGAGTTTGCGCGCATTGCAGAGAAAGGCCAGAATGAGGAGAAGCCTGATATCCTTGTGATTGCTGAATGACAGCGCCAGCCATTCAGGTCATTAGTGGCGGTGATGGTGGACTGCATTCCTTTCTTTGCTGACAAATATCCCGGTGCATTTGCTTTCCCGACCTATGCAGCTTGAATTGCTTATTGACCTAAAGCATGAATGTGTTGAGTGTGACGCATTACACAACAGTGGATCAATGAGAACTTGCAATTTCTTATTAATGTAAGAAGCTGACAGATTCCAATGTTGCAAAACTCAGGAGGTCTTCAAATATCAGTACAGTGTGATTCAACATAATTTATGCAGCAGCCCTGCATTTTATCAGGTTGATCACAAGGCCACCACAGAAATGCACACCCCGTGTGTGTCTGCTACAAGATGCCAGAGCGAGCGGACAACCGCCGCATAAGTGATTCTAACTCGCCAAATCGCTTGTCGGCATCTTCCAGCGCCTTGACACGCTTCTCCAATTGCGCTCTCAGCCCAGTCTCAATCTGCGCATCAAGCAAACACTCCATTATGTTACTCCCTTTCACATAAATACGATTACGCCCCAGCAGCGTCGGAAGAGGAGATCCAAAGCATTTTGATATCTTGCATGTGTGATCCTGGTGATCCAACAGAGTTCTGCGGTAAAAACATGCTATCTCAAGGAGGCAAGCACCTGTGCATGGTGAGCCTGCTGATGCCGGAGCTTGTCCTGCAGGTGTGCTATGCAGCGCTCCCGCATGTCCAGCACCTCTTTCAGCTTCTGCATGCGGCACGCAGCTGCTGGGGCCGAATGCGCCTCACTCCCAGCCGCACTCTGAGCCAATACCGTAATCAGCACAGACATTCTGAAAATCACTGTTGTTGCAATCAGATCATTCGCTACATCGTTTCGGTGGAAGTCTTTGACTGAGTTGAAATGGCAAGAATGCCACCCACCCACCCACCACGAAGCAGAAAACATGAGCCCACCTGGGACGTGCGGCTGGCTTCACACTTCTCCAGCTCTGCAAGCCTGGCCTCTGCAGCCTCCTGTGCGCGCAGCGTCCTATCAACCTGTGCCTGCAGATCCTGCACATCAACCTCTTCTTCGCAAGATGCTATCTGTAACCCCTGGACCATGAGGCCAGTCTGACCTCTCTTTGGGGCACACCAGAACATGCGCAGACAGGCCTGGCTCAGTCTGAGGCTATGAGATGTGGGCGCAGGCACAGAACGCACACCTGGAGCTCATCTTGGCGCCTGAGCTCCCAGGCAATTTTTGCAGCCGCCAACTCTTTCCCCGCCTCCTCATGGGCTTTTCCCTGTAGAGCCACAGCTTCTGCCAGCTTGCTCTTCAGTGTGCCTGCCTCCTCCCACACTCCCTGCACGCCACTTTCGCCTCTTAATTCACCAGCCACAAATGACCAGTAGCAGAATGAAATAGCAAAATGGAAAACAGCACAATGGCAGGAAAGATCAATCACCTTCAAGTTGGTTTCAAGCTCAGAAGCCTGCTGCCTGGCCTGGCTGCACTGCCGCCGCTCCTCAGACAGCGCAGCTTGCAGCTGTTCACACTGCCCCTCTTTGATGGCCAGTCTCTCCTGCACACATCTTTTATTTTCACGCCGGACGCATGCGCGACATTTGATTTCTACGTCGAACAAATTCTTTGATACTTTCTGCATCTTGAAATTGGCAGATGAAGCCATGGCATCACATCAGCATGCATGGGCTGTATAAGATGCTATGGCACCTGAATGCTGTGGGTGTGAGTGGATGCAGCAGCTGCCGCCTGCGCTGCCTCTGAGAGCTGAGCCTTCAAGCTGGTAACGCTCTGCTCATGGGGCGATGCCTGCTGCTGAGCAGCTGCTTCCTGCCTCTGGGCGGCCTCCATGTGGGACCTTAGGGCTTCTAGGAGCCTGTGAACCTTCAGTGCATACTTCTCTGCCTTCTCAGCGCGCAGCTGCAGCGCCTGTGCCCTGCAGCTAGACTGCAACTTTGAGTAACTTCATCCTCTTCACGCACTATTACTGATAGGTAAATAAAAGAGGGTGTGGGTAATCATGTTGATGGAAACAGACCTGCGTTGAGCCTCATCGCGCTCTTGGAGGCCGATGGCCCGATTTTGCTCAGCATCTGCTGCTTGCCTCTGAGCTGTCGCCAGTTGAATTCTCGTGCTGCCAAGGCTCTCCTGGATGGCCTATTACATAGCCACACCACCGTCATGCTCATGCTCATGCGCATAAACGCATTTAGAGAGCTTAAGCAGACGGCTACAATTGAGCTAGGGCCCTGCAAGCCATGTACACTACAGCATGCATGCATGTGCCAACACAGGGTGTTGGACTACCTTGTTTGCCCTGGACTGCTCTGAGAGTTGCTGTTCCAGCGCTTGCAACCTCACCTGCAATTCATTGCTCAATGATGCGTCATTGTGAGCTGCATGGGTCTCAGCTTGTCTCATATGTGCTTCCTGCTCTCTTTGCAGATTCTGCAACATTACACATGTATCCTTCAGCATGAAGGGATTGGTAAAATCATTAAAATTGACGCAGAAAGTGCACAACCTGTATGACACACACTTGAGGCGAGACAAGCACCTGCTGGGCTTTCTCTGATTCAGCAAGCTGCCCACGCAGCCGTTCACAGTCCTCCTGGTTGATTTTCGCCACTTTGATGGCTTCCAGGACTCTACTCTTGAGTACCTTCACTGCCTCCTGCCACACACAGAATAAAATCAGCATTAAGAACCTCACTGAGGACCGTAAGGACCTAAGGTTGGCATCTTGAGTACCTTGTACTTGCGCGCTGATGCATCCCTGGACACCAGCCTCTCCTGCAGGCGCGTCATTTGCCTCTCAAGCTCCTTGTCCCCTTCTACAGCAGCTAAGGTCTTGGCAGAGGGCATCACACCTGCACAACACCCACACCTTTCCTTGGGTCTTCACAAGATGTGGAGGACTGTTAAACAAACAACCCGTGTACAACAATGCAGTCAAAGTACACATAAGCGCATAGCTCACCGGTGACATGGTTTTCTGCTGGAGTGTCACGGCGCTGCGTCCTGTCAGCAGGCCCTGGTGCTGACATGTTCTCCTGGTAGCGAGTTCTCTGCAGCGCCTCATTCTGCTCGGTCAGGCGTGCTTGCAGCAGCATTATCTCGTTCTGCAAAGCTGAGTTGGCTGCCTGTGCTGCCTGCACATGACATCATATTTGCATTTAGGCAATGCAGCCTCAACTCTGCTCGCTCATCCAAAGCATGCAGTGGATATCACCCATCCACAGCATGACACCGCCCTCCTGCTAATGTCTAATGTGATTCATTGTCTTGCTGGTATCACCATACCCAGATGTACGCATGGGCATAGGGCGTAAGGCTGACCTCAGCACGACCCAAGTGCTGCTGCGCAGAGGCCGTCTGCTGCGCAAGGGACGCCTGCAGGTCCTTCACCTGAGCCTGCATCATCGCCATGTGGTGCTCTGTGCGCGCAGTCTGGTCGGCCGAGCCAGACGCTGCAGCTGCAGCGGCCTGTCGCGCCTCTGCTATGCGCGCCTCTTGCGCAGCAACCTGCAGCAAGCTGACGACTCACTCACGCGACTGTACATCGATGGGTTTCACAGTGCATGCACCCTTCCCAGTGCATGAAGGAAAGGTTCTTTCTTAACGCCAGTGAACACTCTAGTCTGTGAAATTTGTCCATGCCAAGTGTGGAATGCATGCCTGCCGTCGCAGCTGGTCCGCCTCCCTTCTGGCCTCGGCCAGGGCTGCGTCCGTGGCAGATGCGCTGCTGCGCTTGGCATCTGCCTGGGACAGCGCTGCCGCTGCTGTTATGCGCGTTTGCTCGGCTGCCTTCCTCTCTGCCGCCAGTGCCTCCTCCAGCTGAGCTAGCGCCTTGTCTTTGGACGCCAGCGCTGCCTCCCAATTCACCCGAGCGTCCTGAGACCGAGCCTGTGCCACGGAGAGCAACATAACTCTGTGGCATGCTTCTCTGCGTCATGAGGTTGAGGTGATCATTTGTCTATGCGAGGACAAAGCTGAATGGCAGCAATGACACTCACCAAGAGGAGATTGTGCTGCTCGCGGAGGTCTAGCAGCTCCATGTTCTTCTCATTCAGAGCCGTCCGGTAGAAAATGCCCTGCAAGGTGAGGGTAGAAATGCATTAGCACATGACAGTCTCTGCATGGGAAGGTCAAACGCATGCTGACCTTCAAGATGCAATTCAAACTAGTTCATACCTCCGATTCAGCCTCGCTGTCAGAGGAGGAGGTGGGGGAAGCTCCAAAAGATCGTCTGAAGTTGGCGGGTGGCGCTGTTGCGTAAGGCTGCATACCCTGCTGCGCGCTTCCTCTGAGTTTCCTGCATTCCCATGATCACCAATAACGATGTAGAGCCGGTTCATCAAAAATGTGCAGCTTGTGAGAACTTCGTACTATCTTGAAGTACTGAAGGGACATATATTCCCAGTCCTGAGAAGGACTGCAACCAAACCTTGGACACCATCATTCTCGGGTGTTTGCCGAATGACCGCTCAAAAAAACCTTATTTTAAAGTTTCCCGGGAGATTACCTGCCGAAATACGTCTTTGGATCTGTATGGAGTTTTGCTGGGGATGGAGTGATGCCCAAGGACTCCTCTGCTCTCTGCAGGACATCATCGAGGCTCTGCAGCAGCATGTTCTCTTTTCCACTCATTGGTTCCCTCCCAAAATTTTCTGTCAACCCGCGTCAACAATGCATGATTGCAACTTGCAACTTGCGGATGTTGACTGACCAAACAGCCAGTCTACAAGCTTCGCGCGTCAGCCTTGTGTGAAACTTCGGAAGCAAGTCTCCCATGTCAGGTGCAAAGGAAAGGCAACGATTATGCTCTCGGAACGTGCGACTGCATTTGGTCTCTTGACGAATAAACAAATCATCGCATCGAAATTTAAGAAATTGCGCAGGCACGCCCCTTCACCGATGCCATCTGCCTCCTCTGGGCTGCAGAAAAAGCGGGAGCCTCACTTTGCTGCGCTTGCTCGTAATCTCGTCGACGCACGCTCGGCTCGGCTGTAGGAATAGAATTCGAGTCAAGATGCGTGAAATTGTACACATCCAGGGCGGCCAGTGTGGCAACCAGATTGGAGCGAAGTTCTGGGAGGTGAGGCTTGATTGGGCATACTGCAGCTTTTAGGCTCTGCCGCGCTCAAAAACTGACCCTTTCCCAACATCTGAACGCAGGTGACTTGCGACGAGCATGGCGTCGACATGGCTGGATCCTACCAGGTGCAACCCTGACAAAACGATATTCCTAGATGGGCCACGTTGTCTTCTCGCTCTTTCCGCAGCACCACCCGGATCTGTTCTGAATATGTGACTGGTAATTTTAGGGACAGAGTGATCTGCAATTGGAGAGGATAAACGTCTACTTCAATGAAGCCAGCGGTGGTAGGCTGCTGCTTTCAAAAGCAACGATCACTTTGTGCTTATTGCTCTGTCATGCATGCGGCGCTCCATGATTGTATTATGGTTAGCACCGTCGTTTCCTGACAAATTGAGACTGTTTCAGGACGTTATGTTCCGCGGGCTGTCCTCATGGACCTGGTAATCGCCCTTCCTTCCTCCCTCCTCTTCAAAGCTTGAGGGCCTGCATCCAGATTTGTGAATCTCAGTGTAGTTCTCTTCTATGCTGCAACGAAGCATCGACCAAACTCGTGCTCATAAATACATTTGCCTTTTGGTCCACAGGAGCCAGGCACCATGGACAGTGTCCGGTCCGGGCCGTATGGGCAGATCTTCCGCCCTGACAACTTCATCTTTGGACAGGTAACTCATCCATCTACTTCACATTGCACACATGGACTGTGACAGGTTATGCAGAGCATTCATGATGACCTGTGTCCTTGCTGATAATACTGCTTGAACTGCAGACTGGTGCTGGCAATAACTGGGCCAAGGGACATTACACAGAGGGAGCAGAGCTCATTGACTCTGTCCTTGACGTCGTCAGAAAGGAGGCGGAGTCCTGCGACTGCCTTCAAGGTAAGCTGTTTTCCCAAAGACCTGCAGTTGCGCTGATGTCCACGTGCATGCATTCACAGAAGGCTTCTGCCCAAAGAACTGACAACGAATGTGTTGTCCAATGTAGGGTTCCAGGTGTGCCATTCCCTGGGAGGTGGCACAGGCAGTGGCATGGGTACTCTCTTGATCAGCAAGATCCGCGAGGAATACCCCGACCGCATGATGCTGGTAAGCCATGCCAAATCTACCGGCACATCTTTTGCATGTCCTCGTGAATTCCCCATGCTTGCATGTCACAGTACTCAAATGAATGTAGAGCTGAATTGTAAGACTAACGATGTTGTGCCTTGCGCCATGCAGACCTTCTCCGTGGTGCCTTCACCCAAGGTCAGTAACGTCCCTCTTTCACTCCCACATTCTCACCAAACCTCTGTTGCCAATTTGTGCACATAACACTAAAAATGCAGACCTGCAGCTGGGTAATTAAAAGCTGACACATGCTCCGCTGCGTTGCCAGGTGTCAGACACAGTGGTGGAGCCCTACAATGCCACGCTGTCAGTGCACCAGCTGGTGGAGAACGCCGACGAGTGCATGGTGCTGGACAATGAGGCACTGTACGACATCTGCTTCCGCACCCTGAAGCTGACCACCCCAACCTTCGGGGACCTCAACCACCTCATCTCTGCTGTCATGTCTGGCATCACCTGCTGCCTGCGCTTCCCAGGTACATCCTGCCTCCAGACTGTGCTCATTCCCTCATGTTCTGCTGTTGCTCACTCATTACTTGTGAGACGGCATGCTTCTCATTAGGAGTCATCTGAGCTGCTCCTGCATGCATGCATGCAGTGCCACAAGTGGGTCACAAAGACAGCAGGCCCAAAAGGGTGAGGCCGGTTGATGCTGCCACGCAGGTCAGCTGAACTCCGACCTGCGCAAGCTGGCGGTGAATCTGATCCCCTTCCCCCGCCTGCACTTCTTCATGGTGGGCTTCTGCCCTCTGACCTCACGCGGCAGCCAGCAGTACCGCTCCCTGTCAGTGCCGGAGCTGACGCAGCAGATGTGGGACTCCAAGAACATGATGTGCGCCGCCGACCCCCGCCACGGCCGCTACCTCACCGCCTCCGCAGTCTTCCGCGGCAAGATGTCCACCAAGGAGGTGGGCCCCCTGCGCAGCACTCCTTCCTCATTTGCCTATTTTAGAGTCGTTGAGTGGCACACATGCAATGTAGAAATGTCATGCATAAGTGTCTGCGCACATCTGTATGATGGAAGACAGAGAGCTTGAGTCAGGACTTCAGCTGCAATCCATTACCTGCGGCAGAGAGGTGTCAGGCAAGGTTTGAAACTGGTGGGTTTACTATGCAGGTCGACGAGCAGCTGCTGCAAGTGCAGAACAAGAACTCCTCCTACTTTGTTGAGTGGATCCCCAACAACGTCAAGTCCTCCGTCTGTGACATCCCCCCCAAGGGCCTCAAGATGGCGGCCACCTTCATCGGCAACTCCACCGCCATCCAGGAGATGTTCAAGCGCGTCAGCGAGCAGTTCACAGCCATGTTCAGGAGGAAGGCCTTCCTTCATTGGTACACTGGTGCGCCCTGGCCCTGAGTCTGATCTTTGCACAAGTGCCAGCATGTCCTGAAGAAAGAAAGTATGGCATGCATGACATAGAGAAAAGTAACTTTCTGGGTCAGAGGCTGGAGAAGGATGAGCATATAGTACTGATTGTGCAGGTGAGGGCATGGATGAGATGGAGTTCACAGAGGCAGAGTCCAACATGAACGATCTGGTCAGCGAGTACCAGCAGTACCAGGATGCCTCAGCTGAGGAGGAGGGTGAGTACGACGAGGATGAGGAGCTCTGAAAGTCACGAGCACAGCTGCTGTGACATCTGCATGCGACTCCACTGCACCAATCTAACTCAATGCTGGCCATGCATGCAATGGATTGGGTAGCTGCCAAAGGGTGTCTTCTCACTGCTTTTCTGATATCTTACTAGGTAATAGCACTTGGCTTTAGTGCTGTAACTTATGGATCTGTCAACTCAGGTGTTTTGACATTACTGTTCAGTAATTAATTTATGGTCAAACTATAATCTTGCAATGTAACAAGACACGTGAAGAGTTTATGTTGTGCCCAGTCACAGCAACGGTATACCGGTGTGATCATTGCAACCGCGACAGTCCTCACATGGTCACTGCTGCTACAGACCCTATCCTTGCTCAATCAGATTTCTTGATATATATGAAGCCCTTTGCTCACAGACACCCACCGGCAATGAGTATGGATCTTCAACATTCAAACGCCCTATCATTGTTGATTACCGCACAACAAATTGACTAAAGTAATATCCTGGCATCTAGATGACATCTACCGTCAAGGATATGCTGCGAACACTGGCAACCTTCTCCAGGAAACTCTCCCATGTACGAAGCTTCTTGATACATCTCTAAATGAAGAAAGAATTATTCCCTTGAGCGCAGTATCTTGGGTCACTTGGATGAGCGCAGTTTGCTGATGTGATCCTGCAGCAGCGAGCAGAAGGTGAGGCTGGATCTACTGTTAGACCACTAGGCAAATCATCCAGGTCAAGTGTCAACGCATAATGCAATCACACAGCAGGAAAAGTGAGGTCCGTACCCCAACAAAATCAAAGGTGGGATCCTTCTTGGCGCCCAGGAGCTCAGCTCTGGGCGCTGAGGGAGGTTTGCTGCTGATGAAGATGTCCGACCCCACTGCAGCCCCATTGGGAGGGCCACCGAATTGCTGCTGCTGCTGAGCATGATACAGCGGTGCTCCATATTCCCCCACACCCATTTGCTGCTGCTGCAACAAGCAAGCAGACGCAGTTTGGCCATTATCACAACCTCCTGCAGATGCACATCGATGCAGCTGTGCGTGCAAAGGGCTTGTTCAGATGCTGTCCGCACCTGCATTTGCATCTGCTGCATGTGCATCTGCTGCATTTGCATTTGCTGCATCTGGTACTGCTGCATGTGCAGGTGCTGGGCCTGCTGAGGACCTGGGTACATGCCAAACTGCTGCACCGGCTGTTGATACATCTGGGGTGGGGCTCCTTGCCCTGCAGCATCATCCCAAAGGGTAAAACCTCCTGCAAAGCAAGCAAGATTCAAAGAGAACGCCATATTCTGAATTTTTGATAAGACACTACAGGAGTCCATGACGCACCCTGTTGATTGTGTGGCAAGACAGGTTGGGGCTGCGCATAGCCAAACTGCAGGGTGGCCTGACCAGGTTTTTCAGGTGAAGCCAAGGTGATCATGGTGGGGCTGCTGTTGCTCCCAAAGATGTCAGTCGACGCCCCATTCCCCTGACATCACAGGAGGGTTTGCGTCAAGTTGATTTGCGTCAATGATTGCGTGACAGAATGCTGCACTGCCATATCTCACACAGAGGATATTCATGAGATAAGGCCAGCGCATGCATATACTCAATGCTGTGAGCCACATTTATTTTTCCCAATGGAGACATGCACACACCTGTGCAGCGATCCCCATTGAAGGAGAAGCAGAAGGCTGGCTGAGCCCTCCACCAAAGAGATCAGCATCAAGAGCTTGACTGCCTGATTTGGTGGCCCCAGAGCCCGGTGCTGGAGGTGTGCCATTGCTCTGCGGCCTCCCAAAGAGACTGCCATTTGCTGCACTCCCCACGCCTGACAAGCACAGCATTGCGTTGCCAAGAGGAGCTCACCACGAGTCAGAATATACGCAGAGCAAAATTCCGTCACAAAGAAACCAGTAAGGACCTCAACCAACACACTGCTCCATCTCTGTAGCTAGACAGGGCTCACCGGCAGAGGCAGGCGCTGCGCTGGGCAAAGTCAGGCCTGCAAGCAGGTCAGCAGATGCCTGCCCAGCACCAGAGGATGCACCACTCTGCCCAGGAGCGCTGAGGGAGAGGCCGCCAAATCTGTCAGCTGCAGACGCCGGCCCATCTGCCGGCCCATCCTGGATCGCTGTGCCAGGCTGCGATGCATGCGCCTGAGCAGCAGGTGATGATACCCCCACAGCGAGGCCGTCGAACATGCTGCCACCCTGCACTTGAGTCATTTGCGCTGGCCCTGGAGCAGGGTCCATCAGGTCACCTGCACATAGCAGGAGCTCCATTCTGACACATGCTTGCGCACATTTCATGTTTGGCGTAAGCGCATGCGCGACTCCAATGAACGGTTGAAGTCGCAAGGGGAATTACTGTAGAAAATACGTGGAAATATGTGCAGGGGAACACACCGAGGAGGTCTTGGGCGGATGCTTGGGGGGCTGCTGCAGGAGAGGGCTCATCCATGCCACCCATGAGATCCCCGACGGGGGACGGCCGAGACGCGCTGGGGGCGGCGGCTGCGCCGTCAGTGCCCAGCAGCTTCAGCAGCGCAGTTGCTCGCTGGCGCACCGACGCCTGCGCGGAAGCTGCCGCCCTGCGCACCGGCTCAGGATCCGCCTGCCATCATACATCATACGTCAGAATTCAGCATACTCCATTAATCTTTCTTCCTTGCTTATGCATTAGGGCATGTAGGTAGCAGGTCATCCCGTAGCACTGCAGAACAGCTTGTGCAAAAATAAGGCAACGAGCTCCATGCTATTTCGGCATGCCAGACTTGCCTGGAAGTAGACAGCAACTTCGCCACATGCAGCAGTGCTGCCCTGTTGTACCACCGCCTCGACTGCCGACACCGCTCGCAGCACCGTCTGCCAAGAGGCATACTCCTACACACATGTACCCCAGCCTTTGCCACTACTCCTCACAGTAAACATGCACATGCTGAGTCATGCAGGCGGCAGTCTGCTTGGTAAAGACATGTCTTGGACAGTGGCCAGGTTCCTACCATCTTGGCATGTAGGAGCTCGGCTACGCGCGTGCCGTTCAAGGAGGCAATATTTTCCACAAACAGCCTGAGATCCTCCCTTGACGGCTGCGCTCGGACGCCTCCCAAAGCACAGATGCCATCCACCAACCTCACCTGACCAGAAAGAATAACGCTTGTCAGCTTCCTGCAGAACCTCTGCATAAGCTTCTGGGCATTGCACTCAAGTGATGCAAAACCGCAGCTGTTGTCAAAACAGCCTACAGTGTCGCAGTAGGTGGGACACACCTCCTCATCACCGTCGTTTGCAGATAATTGTGGTGCACTCAATGATGCAGTGATGGGCGCTGTGCCAACTGTCAATGGTCTCGGCCGATATCCGGAAGGCCTTTCGTCATCGCTGCCATTTGCACCGCCCTGCAATAAGAGACTTCTCTGGAATGCCCTTGCTACCTTACTTGTTTCAAGAAGGAGCTATTTATGGACGATGGACCTTGTATGATCATCAGGATTCTCAAATGACTTCCAAGGCAGAATTGCTGGGGGTTCACAGCAAATCTGTGTCGCTTGCGCAATTATTGCATGAGCACACTCATATGCGCATAAAAACAAGCAAACGCACCTGATCCATCATGAACGGTGCATGCCGCGTGGTGCCACCAAACCCTCCCTTGCTGCCAATGCCACCCAGCAACGATTTCGGAGATGTCACAGCACCCCCCGCATTGCCGCCGCTCGACCCCTCAAATTTGGGGTTGCCAAAGCCGGTCATCCGGGAGGTGCTAACAGTTGCCGACCCTCCCAAACCACCATCATACCCCCTGGATGACGTGGACGAGATGGCTTCGCTGCTGCCACCACCAAAGCCTTGGATGCGACTCTGCAAGGAGGCAATGCAGCCATCATCCCTTGTGCACGTGCTTCAAGTTCACCACCTACATATGCCACGTCCAAAGCAAGGCTTCTACATGTGCTGTGCTACCCTGAGGTCCTAACAATGATTGCATTGATGACACTGGTGGCTGTATCGTGTACAAAATCCAGATTGTGCACCTGGTGGGGCGCTGGAGTTGTAGGTGGGTTGACTGCTGTGGCAGCAAAGATTGCATCCAGGGCCTCCTTGGCAGAGTCTCGAACTTTCTGATTGGGAACATCGCCTTTGAAGGGGTCAGGCTCTCCTTTGTAGTGCGTCAACTCCCTGCAGGCATGGCAGCGTGGCGTGCTTGCCTCAGGTGTCACCAAGCTGAAATTTCGATTGTCATATCCTCTGCATGGCATGGAATTCGGCAAGGCCACTGGCGCACCTTACTGGAGCAGCTTGTTTTTGGAAGCTGCGCTTGAAGTCAGAGCTTCCCTTGCTGCAGATGTGCTTAATGACACGCAAAGTCTGCACACGACACAGAAAATTCGAGGCAACTCCCTTTGTCCGTGGCAGCTGGTTCAGCAGGTGAGCAACAAGATACAAAATGTGCTGGCGTGCAGCACACCTTTTGTTTCACGACTGGAGATCTGTTCGCCAGTCTTTTTTTTGTGTAATCAACCAATGCGACATTGGCATCCAGCGGCAAGGATTGCACGAGTTGCCATAATTCTTCCAGCAAGTACACTGTTCAAAATGAGGTTTCCGTCAGCTGAAGGGAGACCCGGCAGAACCACAAGGCACATCCATAACATATCATGCAGGAACAATTTCTAAGGGCATCAGACATGGTCGACAGATGGGGAACCAACAAGCCCGTCCTGGTCACATGTGCAGTTTTTAATTTTCAAGCAAATACCTGGAGCGACATCGTCCTTAGAAGATGTTGCTTCGTCGATCTTTAAGCGATTCTGGAGAGCTGCAAACATTCCAAAGTGCAATGTAAAGACCCCCAATCCAGCAATGTATTGGACGATCGGCAACCTTGGCTAATATTCACCCAGGAAGCAGCGAATGCAGATACCGCAGATTGTGAATAGGCAATCTTCCAATACAAGAGACAGTATTTTGTATGCAAGCTCTCCAGGAAACACTGAGGAATGAGAGTATTTCGTACCCTGCAGGACAGCTGTCGGCAGGCCCTAACATCTCCAAGCTCCTACCTCTACAAATTTTCCGAATATATAATCGGCAACTGGAGCATCATGGCCAAACACGGAGCGAAACTTCCCTCTTCTCCTATCGCACAGGGCAGTGATGACCTGGATCACGAATTGTTGCTTGCGTTAGACTCAGACGATTCAGAGCCTCCTGGCAACTTACCTGCAGCTTCCTCAGCTTCTCAGGTGTGAATGAATACTATCCAAATAAAAGATCACGCCATACGCCACTCTTGTGAAAAAAGCAATGGGCATATGCAAGAGAAATGTGCAGAATCGTAGCTCTCTGACCAGATGTGGACATCCGCTTCTTTATAATGTCCAGATCATATCATCATGATTGATCTAATGTGAAAGTCTCTTCTGTGCGATGTACAGGAGCTCGATGCTGATTTACCTCCAGAGCCAAAAAAGCAGAGACGCTTGCCTGGCCGCGTCACCGTCAACCAGCCCAGAAATGAACAGCTAGAAGGGCCTGTGCATGCTGTGCAGGAACTTCATAGCATCCCAGGCATCCTCAAAACAGTACCAGCAGAGATTCTGTTCAGGATCCTGAGCTTCCTGTCAGCTGATGATCTCACGTGCACAGCTCAGGCCTGCAGATATCTGCAAAATGCCACTAGCAGCGGCATGCTATGGCGGAGGCTCTTTCTGGCCAGGTGAGGCGGGACATCGCCACTTCTTCAGTACTGTGTGGCCCCTATGGCGAATCCGATATTGAGCATGCTGAGTCATGCCTTGACCTAAATGACGGTGTTGCAGGTGGGGTCCGATCGGGGACGAACTTGACAATGCTAAGGAGTGGGAGCGGCCTCCCACATGGAGGGAGCGGTACATGGAAAGAGACGCACTGGAGCTGCAGGAAGTCTGTGGCTCGGTGTCCGAGTTGATGCGGCCTTTCTATGCCCAGGTACTCATTTTTTGTGTGTGAAGGCTGACCACTTGCACATGCTGCCTGTGGTTCTGCAACACTGCTTCTATTCTTGCACACTTTGCTTCTCTTGATTACACATTGCAGACTGGGCCATGCTCAATAAAATTGTGAACAATCCTGCAGATGACAGCAGCCAAGCGCTCTTTGAGCTTGGGGTTGCAGCACCCAGAGGATCTGCCGCTTGTGAGCGCGCAGTACACGGGTCAAGTGGTGGCATGGCGGCGAGCGCGGGGCTTGCCAGCGACTGCGCCTGCGCATCACACCTGCCAAGGCCGCTGCTCTTACAGGTGCCAGCCATGCGCAGTGTTTGTTTCTTGCAAGACATATCTCATGTCATATACAACATGGCATGCTTGTCTTCAGGTGTAGGTGAGATAGGCAAAAGTGGGAATGCTGAAAAAAGTGGGAATGTTGAATGGGTGTTTGCATGGTGCAGCAAGCTGGGCAACAATGTGTTCGTGTGCGAGCAATGCGGCTGGGCGCATCTGTGCGGTGACGCCTGCACTGAGCGCTTCATGGACCTGAGCTCTGAGCTGCCTGTGTGCCCCATCAGTGGACGCTGCTTCACCAGGATGATGACCTGGGCAGAGGTGGGAGAGTCCCAGATGTGCCTGCATCTCTTTTGCCAAGCCTTTGTTCCATTGTGTAGCAAAGACGGTTCTGCAATAATCCATGGTGCTGCACTGTGCTGAGAGCTCATTGAATGGCTTTTCAGGAGGCAAGAGAGATGGATGTCCGGGACACAAAGGGCGAGGAGGGCTCCACTGATCACTTTGAAGACTTCAGCACTGCAGGTGAGGCGCATTTTTTTCCTGTTAGAGAGCATCACTCTGCAATGGTTGTTTTGTTGTCTCTGTGGGCATGCTGGTGTGTGATTGAACCACCCGCTGTGTCATGGACAGGGAGGCTAGCAAGGGCTTACGTGGATGGATACAATTGCACAAACGAAGAGGAGCTGCGGCGTCTGTGTGGAGTGGCACTGTAGCAGAACAACCTGTACTTGTTGTTTATTCATGTTGCAAGTTGGATTGACAGGAGAAGGCAGCACAACAACCCCTGAGTTATCTTTTGAAGGGGTGTTGATATATATAATTGTCTCCTTGGAAAACAATCGTAGTGCTTTCTTGTTGGGTTGGGACAAGGAGATTGAATAGTTGTGAATATCTTTTTGTAACTACTAATGCGAGATATCATGGGGTCAAGACATAGAACAACCCACAATTTGTGGGAACCCCGAAGGACAGCATGACGAGCAATGAGGACAATATGTGGTGTTGGGTTGCTGATTCTCATACATTCTAGCTACTGCTTCCACTTATCACAGATCGACAGCTTATCAAACTTTCGGAGTGGAAATCGGTAGATCTCCGCACAGCACTTGCACACTTACTAGTCGTTATAACCAGCAGCTTCCTTTGGAATGTGAATTATTGCATCCTGTCGTCATCTCTGGTAGTTATATGATAATTTGGGCGGCTGATGCTCAGCATCGTGCGAGATCTTGCGCTAGATGCACTGTACGGTCGAACACTATGCAGCCCATGGATGTACTTGTTCAGTAAAACGGTAAATGCAGGTACAATGTACCCCTGGCAGTGTCAATTTCTGGATGCAGCGCCCTGGCCATCGATCTGGACAGTAAGCTCAGCGACCTACAGTTCAGGACAGCAGCAGTGCATTGCTCTGGCCAAGCCTTGAGGTGCCTGCCCGCTGCTTATAGCCTCATGACCCATCCTTCCGTGCCCTGATCTGCTTCCAATATTGCACCATACTTCGCAAGGCTCACAGAACAGTGACAAGCTCCCCATGGCTCAGTGTCATTGTCTCCTGCGCAGGGTGAGGCTTGAGCAGCAGACGCAGGAAGGGGCAGCGAAGGCATTGGCAGCCCTCCGCTATGAGGAGCAGTGCGAGGTGCAGCAGCTGTCAGAGCCCGCCAGCGCCCTCAGCTTTTTAGCGCATGGCACCACGGATGGAGTCCCCCTGCCAGACCCGGGGGTGGCCCTGCTGGTCGTGCGAAGCAGCTGCCCCAGCAATGCTTCCCTGTCTGTCCAGGTCAGTCCTCAGCCTGCCGTTGAGGAAGCTTAGCAGCGTGCATAGCCCGAGTTTCTGAACAAGTTGGCGGCCCAGAGCTTGGCTCTTATGCAATGCTCCCTGCTGAATTTGCCCAACGACTCACACATGCCGGATTACCAGCTTGCATCGTCATGGCTGAGGTCAGCTTTGTGAGAATGCCTTTGTCCATGCATGCAGGTGCTCAATCGCAGGGCGATGCAGCGCACCCGGGACAGGCGGCTGCTGCAGGCCCCGGCGCTGGCTCCGGCCCCTGCAAACGCATCTGGCGTGACCCTCGCACCCGGCTACTTTTCCCCGGTGGCCGAGGTTCTACCGGCTCCCGGGATGGCCGTGCCGCCTGGGGCCGGCTCGCCGGGCAAGGCTCTGAGTGCCTTCCCAGGCCTGCTTGTGCTGGGCAACAAGTCCATAGCGGGAAATAGCAGCTCCGGGCCGCTGCTGCTGTCGTCAGACCTCCCCGACGCGCCCATCCCGCCATTTATTGTTCCCCCGCCCACCGCCACGGTGTGTGCTTGTCTTTCCTCATGCATGTTGTGCTGTGATCTGCAATCTCCCTGGTGGGTCATGCTTGTCGAGCAACAGAGATACAGCTCCCAGTGTTTTGCAAGTGCTCACTCCAAAGTGCCAGCTGCACAAACAAAGCCGTCCGTTGCGTGTAATGTATCTACGCTTGAAGTACCGGAATTCTCACACAAGATGTGGCTGCATGCCATTTGTGAGAAGAATTGCTTGAATTTTTTGGAAGAATTTCGTATTGCAGGTGCAGTGCTGTTGCTACAACGCCACGTACACCCCATTCACCACCCCGGGAGGGACGAACACTGGATGCTGTTGCGGTGCACAGAGCGACTGCTGCCCTTCGACGGGCCTTGCCATCTGCAAGGGCAAGGGGAACTATTGTTTCATCATTGTCACCGTGTCAACGGTCGTCATTGCATTCGCCTTCTGCCTCGGGTTTGCATTCTTTTACGCTGCCAGGTGAGCTACTCATATTCAATCTGTCCTGGCGGACTCCTCTTGTTGTGACTTTGCAGTGACAACCTTTTAATACTTGTCTTCACTGCATGTGCTTCACAATGTTATTCCCTTCTTTTATTATCCTTTGGGCATATTGATTGCAGGGTGATGCGACAGCGCGCTAGATTGATGGCTGCAGATGCAGCAACACGAAGAGGTGACTCCTTCATTTTTTATGCTTTGTCCACCCATGATATGTGCCCAGTTCAGAGCTGACATGATTTATGTGTGTTGTGACGTGCTGTGTGGTATTGCTGAGCTGCTCCGCTTTGCGCACGCAGCAATTGAGATGGTCCCCAAGAAGACTGTGGAGCAGTCAGTGGATATGGAGGGGCAGTCAAGAGAGTGCCCGGTACGTTGCCAAGCACTTGCTTTCATTTGGAGTAGGCAATTTTGAGCACTGTCCCTGACTTCTCCACTGAGCATCTGCACAGCGCCACTTAGCAATAGGCGACTGCAAGTACTGACAGCTGGCGTATTGGTGCACGCATGAATGCTGCATCTGTGCTGAGTTGAGATGAGCGTGTCTGCAGGTGTGCTGGGACAAGGTGACGCGCAACGCGCAGTGGAGGCTGTTCAGCTGCCGGCATGGGACGTGCGAGCAGTGCTACAGGCGCATCGTTGTGCTGCCAGGCAGCGCTGCCAGCTGCCCCTTGTGTCGAATGCCCCTGGTGGAACCGCGGCCCAGAGCTCTCCCTGTCAGCGCTGCTGGTGAGCGTCATTCTTGTCACATTCACTCAGAATGACATATGTAAGGCATCATGAGAACAGCCGCTGCAGCACTGCTTCTGGAATTTGCTGTGGTCCTTGGCATGCTTGTTTGCATGTTGTTGTGTCATGTGTCATTTCTTTGGTGCGCCCACTATCACAAAGTCTATTGTCACAACTGCCTGCTCATCCCTTTGGATCATAGTGATAAATAGGGAACTGGTGATTCTGTAGGCGCGTGAGGGTAGAAAAGGGAGCTTCAATCTGGAGCTACGTGTCACGATCGCAGATGGGTGCACTAGCAATGCACTGCGCACTCAGCTAATTCTTTGCACTGAAGTAAAGGTGGCGTCGGCTGCTGAAGTCTTGAGTCATGCAAATTCCTGACTATGACCACTTTGTCCGGACACGTCGCAATCTGTAGTCCTCTGTTCACATTCCTTGTTGGATCACAATTTATGTCAGAAGATTTCTGAGTACCTAGGAAGTGCTACCTCAGACAACTGTGGGTGGAAATGGAGTAGCACACCCTGATCGCATTCCTCTCTGCAAGGAGGGCCAGTCAGCATGCAATGGGCATCAGGCTGATTTTGTGAATTGCAATGCTGCATGTTCGCACCCGCCAGAATGAGATAACAATCTAAGACAGTGCGCTCAATGTGAACGACGTGATACTAGCTGAATGAAAGAAAATGTATTAAATCGTCGACTTCGTACTGTCCAATGCGTATTCAAAGTCCCAAAACTTGATATATTACAGCTCAGCCACAAACTGTGCTTGCCCTTACCCTTGTTGGGGAACAGAGACTGCAGAGGCAAACATGTAACAGGCCATAAATACATGTCAAGTGTCTGGGCCAATTCAGCTCAAAGCCAAAGAATAGACACAGGCAAGATATTGACGATAACATTGCCTTTGGATATCACCCAGTGTTCCTGCACAGCGATAACCTCGACGTCTCAGACCCATGGCATTTGTATCGCTACAACATAACCTACAACTTATAGCATGAACAAACTCCCTCTTGCCACACTTTGAACTGACAGAGACCGGATCACAGGATGACCTGTTGGAGCAGTACGGATATAGCTGGTGTTCACAGTCTCACAATCTAGTGCCTGCCTCGGCCGCGGCCCCGATCCCGGCCGCCTCCGCGCTGGGAGGATCGCCCCCTGCCGCCGCCGCGGCCGCCCCCGCGGCCCCAGCTTCCCTGCGGCTTTCCTCGGCCGCCTCTGCCGCCGCCGCCGCGGCCGCTCTGCTGGTGCCGGCTGTTGGAGAACTGCTGGAACTGGTTGCCGCCCTCCCACTCGTCCGGCGCCCGGTTGCGCACCTTCTTCTGCTTCCCCCTATCGTACTCCGCGTCCCACTCGTCGCGCCTGGCCCTCTTCGGCCCCGATTTCCTGCACACAAAACCAATGCCTACAAGTCAGGCCGGCGCACCAACCACACTCTCTGCATTCCCCGCAAAATGATGCAATCTATGGCCATTCTCCAAGGCTTGCCTAAGTATCCCTACTCTCCATGCCAGGCAATGAACTGCACCACCTACGGATCACGTGATGCCTGACATCCTTGTAATGCAAGGCATCGCCTACAAGTGACTGATGCCTGATATCCAAATTAACAGGCATGTAGAGTGAGGTATTGGTTAACCGGCCTGGAGACTGAGTCAGCGGCCACAGAAAGGACTCTGCAAGGACACTGGGAGCCGGGAGGGGGCAGTCACCTGGAGAAGGCTTCTGCGCGCTTCACCACCTCCTCATCGACAGTGTCCCAACTGGACACGTTCAGGCCGCTCGCGCCGGCGCTGCCCTGCAGGAATGCACGCACTTCTGCCGGGTCACTGGAGGTGTGCACGCTTCTGCCGGCAGCCGATCCCTTGCCGGGGCCGTTGCCGACTGCTGCTACGGGCGCCTCTTCTGGCTGGCTGACAGGTGTTGTTTGCTGCTTTGTGCCCAGCCCAAACAGGTCGTTGTTCCTGCCAGGCGGAGGCGTTCCACCTGCGCATCGATGAAGAGATTCAACTCCAGCCTTCCAGACACATTAACAGATGACATGCATGACCTCCGCGTCTGGGTCCGTTACAAATGCATGACAGGAATATTTATGTCGAAACCACTCCGTGCAAGATTGGCCTAAGGGCAGACGAGACCTCACCTGCACTGTCTGTCTCGGACGTCTCCGCCGTGCTCGGCTCCTGCTGAGAACGTGCACTTCGCTGCTGCTCTGAACCCTTCTCCTGCTTGTCCCGCTGCCCGGCCGAAGGCCTTGCAGCACAGGGCACAGCTGACAGGTCCGGCGCCGGCAGAGCCCCGTTGCTCTTGCCGCCCTCTGCCTCCTGCTGCTGCCTGGTCATGCGCCGCCGCTTGGATGAGCGTAAGGGCGGAGCTGCGCCGTCGCTGTCTGTGCCGGACGCGCTGCCGGCCGGGGAGCTGCCGGGCGGCCTGGAGGAGGGGCCGCCATTGGGCAGGTGCGCGCGCTCGGCCGGGGCCGGCCGCAGTTTCGAGGCCCGGGCGGCGCCGGAATGGCAGGAGAGGCCGTCAAGGGATGAGAGTCCGTTGGAGTGTTTGCGCCGGAATTGCAGGCTGACAGCCTCTTGAAGGCGCCTCACTCTGCGCGTGGCAGGCGAGGCGGCCAGCCCCGGCTTCAGTGGCAGGATGATACTCGGCCGCGGTCTGCAGCAAAACCCACATGCTTAGCACGCGCAAACTAATACAGCGAATGTTTAGGATGCTGTCATGGCATGCTGAGCAGATGAGCCAAGCTCACTGGCGAAAACTCAGCATCAATATCATCCAGACCAGATCGTACGATCAAAACAAGACAGACAGATGATAGCATGTAGTAAAATGATGCTGCTTCCAGCCATGATCACGAGAGGTCAGCTAACGGGTTTTCTAGGCCCTAATGCGCATCGCTCAGAGCCGAGGCTCAGTGCCCAGTGCGTTTCATCATCCCTCTCCGCAGCAATTGCCACACATTGATACCCAAAGAGCCGCACTTGAGCTTTGCACAGGTGGAAGGCTTTGCTCCGTCCACAAGGCCTGGCAGCGATGGCTTCACCTCTTCTGCCTGCAAACATGGCCAGGCTGGAATGGTCATAAATCTCACGGAACAACCCAATTGCCACCACAGCACAGCAGAAACAATGGAGGCCACGTTCGAAATACCCTCTTGCAGTCACAATCTTTGTGTCCTGGTGCCATATACGAGCAATATTGCCTGAGATCCCAGTCTTCAAAAAGAGGAATGGCAGCTGCTCACCTTGAAGCTGGCAAAGGGCGACACAGAGGCCTCGGCATGCGAGGCTTTCCCAGTGTCCTCGTCAGCACCCCTCCTCACATCAGCAGGAGCGCTCATGGCTGCCTTCTGCATCTTGCCCAGCACTCCCCGTGGCTTCCCCTGTGTGCACATACAGCCCTGACTTTTCAGCAACTCCTTTGGGCAACTTGCACCAGCAATCTCTGCGAGACACGTATTAAGACGAGCCAACACAGACACATTGCAGGTGACGCAATGGTCAGGGGACTCCAATTTGCACAAAGTGAATGTCCTACAACCAGCAATGTCTCTTAGCATCCCTGCTTGCATGTCGGGTAAAAACAGCAGCTCCACTCACAGGTCTTCTGAGGCCTTGCACTCCCAGAGGAATACTTAAGGTAACTCCCCGTTAATACCCTCCATAGATGCTTGGAGTATTACCTGTGGTGTGGCGGCATGACCCGCCGCAGCCGCCCTCTCCTCCGCCGCCGCATCTAAAGCCGGGAAGGCAGAGCTAAGCTTGCGCTTCACCGCTGGCCGCTCAGCCGGGCCGTCCTCGGCTGCTAGCGCGGGCCCAGCGGGGCGGCGCGGCTGCGGCACGCTGTTGCATGCGCGCATGGCCGCGTCGGCGGCCGGGGCCGGGGCTGGCTCCGGCCGCGGTGGGGGCGGTGCGGATGCGGACCGGCCGTTGTTGGTGGCTGAACGGATGTAGAACAGGATGTACGCCTTCTGGCCCAGTACCACGCGCTCGCTCACCTGCCAGGACAGTTGAAAAGCCCGACCCTTTCAGCACATGACAGTGAATGACCCAGAACTGCAGTGCACCGGTATGGATATTACACAGCAGGATGCCCATTAATGGATCTTTTTTGGTCCTCTAGCAATACACAGAGATGCACTTTGTAGCAATGCACACAGACACTTAGAGGCTGTCTTGGGAAGAGCCAAAGGTGAAGGCAAATTTGCTCACAGCGGATCTGAAGGAGGCTAAAATGCGGTAGGAAGGTTGCTTGTGCGTACCTGGGAGACCTGCACGTCGTCCATGCGGTGCCAGAGGCCGTTGGGGGCGCGCACGAAGCAGAAGTAGTGGCCGCTGTGCACGGAGTGGCCCGCGTGCACCAGCACCCCAAACAGCTCGTACATCTGGGGGCCCGCCCGCCGGTTGCTCATGTAGGGCGCCATGTCCAGGTGCGTGTAAAAGTCAACCTGCAAGCCCACCACCAGAAGATTTAGAAGTCCTCTCCTTGAAGTGTGCACATGCTTGGTCCTTAGCAGAACAAAGCTTGGAAAAAAACCACTGTCCTGCACAGATCACGCAAGAAAGTGAAGTGAGAAGTGCAAGGTAGAGCAATACAATCATACCAGCATGCCTGGTACAGGAGCTTGATGGGTAACAAAAGAAGTGCATGAGGGGCGCAGGGCGGCGCACCTTCTTGCCGATCTTGGAGCCGTACATGGAGTACTCGAAGCGCTTGAGCTGGAATACGAGCACGTTGGGCACGCGCTCGATGGTGATGGTCTTCCGCGCACGCACGAGGCGCCCCTGCTTGGGGCACTTGTACTTGTTCTCGCGGTCCAGCATCTCCGGCTTGGTGTAGCGCTCCAGCGCGTGTGCCAGGCTGCCCGCGCGGCCAATGTCGAGGCAAATGTCCATGAAGCTCTCCATCGTGTTGCTCTCGTAACCGCACTCGCAGCACTTCACCTGCGCGGCAACCACAGGCACTAGTATGCCTTGTAGAATATAAGAGAGCGAGGTGGAGAATAACCAAAGTGTCACAGACAATTCAGGGGCTTATTATATCTCCATAAGGCTCTCAACCATGTGCTTCCCAAGTAAAATATCCATGCTGCTGACATTGGCCCACGTCAGCCCGTGTCAGAGATATCAGCTCAAGCAATCATACTTAGCCTAAGCACGCCCTTGTGGCTGGCCAGAAGGACAATGCAGGAGAAAGATCACACTTTTTGTGCTCTCAGCCGGAAGAATGGCCGGAATATGCTAGTTTACAATGGGTAAGAGGAAAATGGGAGGTCTGGGGACACGCCTGGCTGCGGCTCTGGCCGGCAAAGATGCGGTAGATGAGGGACGTCTCGGCCACTTCCCTGGAGGGCTTGGGGTTGTACCCTGCCAGCGCAGCCTCGTGCATGGCATCCAGCAACGCCACCAGATACTCATGCGCATCCTCCTGCCTGCCCCTCCGGAAACTGCAGCCACACATTTTGTGTTGCTGCCCATCACAACAAAGATTGTTGAAAAATCAACATATTAAAGGCACGAAAGCTTCAAGGAGCACTTCCATTCAAGGCCAAACGCAAGGTGCCAAGAGGAGCTGTTCACGTTCAAGCCAGCTTTAAACAACACTATTGTGAACAGACTGCATGTCATGGTTGCTCGACAGGAGTCAGTATGATGGCGCATGTCTCAAAGCAGAGCAAGCATGCAATACAATGACACGAGTGAAATTGTGGGCAACGGGGCTGCGATCGATTGGAGCATGTCAGTGTAACTATGACATTGTTGCCGTCATCTTGGAGCCAAGCTGCGAGCAGCAGGGCTGATCCGGACAGTTGAGTATCATCATTCATGTCTCCTTTCGACTCCCACACTGAAAGCCTCTCATCGCTACTATTAGCACATGAAAGACCAAAGTTACGGTTTGAATCAAGGGGTGCCCACCTGCGGCAGATGCGCCGCAGCCCATTGGCGTGCAGCCGTGGGGAGATGACCCGGCTGCGGTTGTGCAGGGCCCTCATCACATGAAGCTGCGTCAGGCGCAAAAAGTCCCACTCGGCTGCGCTGCCGAGCGGCCGGTTGCTGAGCAGCACCTCTGCCAGGGGCGGCGTGTGCGTCAGGCACTGCAGCACGCTGTTCAGAAAGCATGTGTTGCCCAGATTCTCCAGCCCCGCTCCCTGCACAGATGCCCATCAACCCTTGTCAACCCTGCCTGCCACCATATTCTGTCCCGGCCCAAAAACTTGAACGCTGTTTGCCTTGCAGTCGCACGCGGAACATACTGATGTATGTTACAGGAAAGTTCACACCCTACAAGCAGATCAGTGTGTATGGTGGGAGCTGCAGGCCCCACCGTTCTGCGCACGGAGCTCCAATTGAGTTTGACATCCTCCTGCCTAAAGAGCTCCTTTATCTCGGTCTTTCGTCTCCCAGTGTCCGGCTTTCTTGGCTCTATGCTGGCCGTCATTTCTGGAGACACCTAGACCACACCAAAGTTGACGTCAGAAAAGAGTCCGTTGTCTGGACATCTGTCTTTCACAATGGCTACTGAAATACTCAAGGGGTCATAATCATCTGATGCAACATCGCTGAGGACTGGTTGCTGATTGAAGCAGCCCAAAAACCACAGACAAGCCATGAAGACGATGGCAGCTTCTGTCAAACATTCCCAGCCAACAATTTGCCAACATGTTCTGGCACCCCTCAGCTGCTGTGAACCACTAGGACTGCTGGCGAACCGATGATATGCTTCCGAAAGCACGGCAGCCACCACCACCACTTCCGGTGGTGGCTGAGTCCTTCCGGAACACAAAGGATGGATTTCTTGCAGCAGAAAGGCGTCGCCAAGTACCTTTTTGCTACCACCCAGATGAATGATATCCACGCCCTCGGGTAGAGGAGCAGTGTCTGGGTGCTGGGCAGGCACAAACGAGATCCTCTGCAGCTGGAAAGTCCCTCCAGCACTGTGCAGCGCTGCAATGCCGCCCGCACCGCCCATGCAACAAGCAACTACATCGAGACTGGTAAAATTTGGGGACAGGTGGTGTTTTCGGGCGAGCAATTGCCTGAGTTCACCTCCTTTCAAAGGAAACATGGACGCTGGGCGTGATGGACCTGTCTATGCTGGCGTGCCGACTTGCAATGCAGCATCCTGGAGCCATTGTTCATGTTTACTTGTCCAGCTCTAATCAGATGTCACAATCCTGTCACAAAGAGTGCTGCAAATTGATTTGGTCAATTTCATTTCTGGTCTGTCTTAGAGCGTATCAGTGTTGTGATGATGGGCCACCGATGACGATTGTCTGTGTTTGCCAGTAGCTCATAATTCATTCAACTTGTTAAAGATAAAATCAAACATGGCCTTTAGCTTTGGTGGAACTCCAGCATCGACGTTGGTAAAGTTATCGACCATTTCACACATTTCACCAATATTTCGAGTGTCCAAGCTTGCTTCTGTATCATTTGGGCTTCCCACAAATTTCAATTTGACAACTTTTCTACTTCAGGCTTCCGCCTTCAATTTTGGAGCAGCCAGCACACCAGCAACCCCTCAGTTTGGAGCATCCAATCCTGTATTCGGAGCAGGCACACCAGGTAATAAGTCAATTCATACGACAATAGATCACCAAGAGCATGCGCATCCAAAGCTAGTTGAGCCATTAATCAGGCACATGTCTCTGCAGGTCTTTTTGGTGCCTCTTCTTCAGCTTTCAGTTTTGCCAGCGCAAGCGCACCTCTGCAGAGCCAGCCCGTAGCAAGCTCGTCGCTATTTTCTGGCTTCAGCACTCCGGCCTTCGGCGGAGCCGCGTCCACGCCAGCGTTTGGGGCAGCCAGCAGCTCAGCCTTCGGCTTTGGGGGAATGAGCGGTGCAGCTTTTGGAGGTCCAGCAGCGGCTAGCGCAGCCACTTTCAGCTTCAGTAATGCAGGCTCCGCCCCATTCGCCGCTCCCGCCAGCGCACCATTCCCCTTTGGCGGCTTTGGTGGAGCTGCCCCCAGTCAGTTCGGGGGCTCCAACCTCTTTGGCGCCCAGCCGACGCAGCAGCCACAAACACAAATGGCTCCCGCAACATTCGCCTCAGGTCTGGACCTACAACAAAAACAGTTCTCCCTGGTCCCCCAATGCTTTCCCTTCCTTCGTATCAGACTGCCTGAGCTGTAGTTTACAGAACAGCAATGGTTATCACCAACTTGACTGCATCTACCAGCATGCATGTGCTTTGCTTGTTTGTCATGGCCACTTGTCAAGGCACACTATACATGCGCACATGGTAGCATACGGCAGAAATATGTGAATTGACCAGATCGCACCCCGTGCAGGGCTGCCGCCGCAGCCGGACCTGGCGGCCATAAAGGAGCTGGAGGCGATCAGGGAGGCCTACACAGCAGCGCCAGGGAACGCGCGGTACAGGTTTCATCACCTGTTCCTCAACGTGGTTGACAACCCCGCGGCCTGCCAGAAACCTCCCGGGGTGGATGAGCTGAGGTGGCGCGAAGCCATGCAGCGCGCTGGCGGCCCCGGCAATGCGCAGCACCTGTGGCCGGTGCTCGCGCACGGCACCAAAGACCTCCTCGCCCGCAAGGGCGCCCAGGTTCTTCGAGCTGCCTGCCTTTTGCGTTCTCCAAGTACATGAAGTTCGGTTCCATAGGTTCATATACTTTGTTGTCGTGATGATGCTCAGCTCGTTGACTAGGGTATGAGTGTGAGTGTGCATGAGAGGCGGCAGCAGCTAGAGAGAGAACAATGATGGGCAACCTTGGGGCGTGTTTTTCACCTGCTGAATCACACAGAAAAGTGGGGAACCGGGGTGTTGTTATGTTGTGAAATTCCTGGAGGGGTTCCTGAGGTTTGGAGGTTGGGGCTGCAGGATGCCGCGATCCGGGAGCACACAGAAAGGCTGTCTGCAGCGGCCCAGGCAGCGCGGCAGCTGGTCAGGAAACAGGACACCGTGCTTAAAGAGCGCGTGGAGCAGGTGTGCTTTGCGAGTCTTGTACACCCTAATGTGATGGCAGCTGCTGCTGAAAGTCATCCTGGCACAGGCTGCATGTCTCTTGTCAGTTGCATGAAACGAGTGTGTGGGGCGGGTTGCAGGTGAGGAAGAACCACAGGGAGTTGAGCCTGCAGCTGTTGCGGGTGATGAGGAGGGTGGATCTGTTGGAGGGGCGATTCGCGTCGGCCATGGGCTTCTGGTCCTCACAGCAGAAGGGCGCTGCCGCTGAGCTGGCACGCCAGCTGTCCCACCTGGAGGCCCAGGTGGCGCCAGGCGCCTCAGGTGAATTTATCCAAGATTTTCACAAGTCAGGACATACACTGACGTCTTTACATGACTGCATCTACTACTATGCTAATACTGCAAGATTTTCACACCCATTGCCAAAGCCATATGGCGTTGGTTAGCACTGAGAGATTTCAATTGAAGCTTGCATCATGTGTGAGTGTGTGATCTGACACTCCTTCTGCCTTTGTTGTCAGCACCTTTTAATACCTGGAACGGGTGAGTGTGGATCTAAGGTTGGACTCTGGCACAGGTGGATTGGAGCAGCGGGTGGAGGCCTTGGCGGCAGGTGCGCGCATGCAGGCTGGCGGGAAGGCTGGGTCAGGGGCAGAGCTGGCAGGGCTGGAGGCGCGGTTAGATCCAGTCAGCCTCGAGCAGGTGAGTCTTCAAGCATACCGGTCTCATATTGGGCTGCATCATGGAGGCCTGGGGCATCTGAGCATTCTGCTACCCGTTGTGATAAAAGCATGCACATTTCCCAGCTCAAGGTGCACCTTGTGTGGGATGTAAACCAGGGAGTTTCTGCACAGGTGTTTACGGTCCTGAAGGGACATGCAGATGCGTTGGCAAAGCTACAGGATGTGTTGCGGCGCGATGATCGGGATCTGGCGATCCTCAGCCAAGCAAAGACCGACTCTGACAGCGCCATGGACATGACACTTGTTCCCACGTATTTGTAGCACTTGGACAACAATATACGGTATGTGTGACAGTGCAGAAAAGTCCCACTGTATCATTGCCTGAGAGCTGAAAGACCAGTTCCTGGCTGAAGCAAGCTTGCTGTTTGAGTCATGGAAATACCATGTAATATCTGCCCCTTGGGCATGTATTTTTGATGCGGTTGTTACTGTTACAATAATGTACTTTCAAGTCCACGCTTACTTGCTGAAGCATCTGCAACGAAGTCTCTCTACCGGCTCTCACCACTTCTTGCTTCTCACCACAACACTATTCTTGTCTTCGCATCATTGTCCTCCAATTTTATTACTATTGTCATAATTCCTATTGCATGCTTTTCCTGCCAAGAGGAAAGGCGTCCTGATCAGATCTTCATGAAGACAAGCTGCAGTTGAAGGTTGCACAACCCTACCCCTTGTTCGACTTGCCAGATCCAAGCAAGACCCAATCAACCGTGGGCACAGTCACGGTGCTAGCAGTGCGCACTCAGTATTTATACCGCTCCCCCGCCAGCCGGGTCCTATATTTGTCTCATTAATCTGACAATTACTGATCCTCTGATTCAGAGCGCACAGGCTGTCGGAGCACCGGCGGTGCCACCTGACATCCCCAATCTGATTATATAGGAGCTCTGATTACTTCCTGACATACTGTATCTCTTCTGCCAAAGCCTCAGCCAATTCTGTCCCTCCACGCATGCATGAAGGATCCTTCATGCATGCATAGGGTTGCATCCGGATGCAACCCTACAAATTTTAGTATACTTCACTTGCTCTCAGAAACTTTTGCTTGCACACCCGTGTAGCCGCTGAATGCACGTGCACCCTATCTGTAGCTCGAGCTGCTTGGCAGCTTCAGTCAATAAATTCTAATAACAAATCAGAGAAGAGTTTATTTTTGTGGTTGTGAAAGACAAATAGAAACCCGTGCATGGCCACGCATGGACAGCGTTCCCAGCACTTCACTCAATTAAAATAATATCCTCTCAGAAATCCTTCCAGGATGCATCGCGAATCGCCTCATAGACATAGTAGATCCACATCTCCGGCACTCCAGGAAAGCAGTAGTGGCCTGCACAATCACACAATTTCTGTGAGAGCGCAGAAGGAAGCCCACTTTGGTGCTTCACGACTTGACCCAGATATAGGCAATTGTTTTTGTGTCTGCTAGTCTGGCAGCTTTGCACATGCAAACAGCCTTGTGTATTATGCCATTTTTTCACTACTGCTGCGCTCTAATTTTGAAGCCACGCATGAGGAGAGGCCAAGAGCACCCACCGCATTCGTGCCCCCGCCCATCCAGCTCGCGATGGTACTCATACAGCTCCGCAGTGGCGTTCCAGGAGTGAGTCATCATTATGTCAGTGCCGGCAAAGGCCTCCATCGCAGCCTTGTTGTGCGCGCCGCCCTCCAGCATCAGCTGACTCAGCTCGTCTGTGGGGGCCAGGCTGCCATCCGGTTGCAGCTGCACCCCCAGTGGGGCACACTCAAAGGGGGGCGTCCCTCCCTGCAAGGATTTAAGAATTGCTCAACCTCGGATCCAAATTAATGAACGGGCAATAATCTGGCGCTGGTGGCCATATTTGTTTCAAAGGGTATAGGGCACCCAAGGCATCTGATGAGCCTTGTCTGTTGGGGAAGATATGAAATTATGCTCTCTCTCTCTCTCTCTGGCGAGGCACCGAAGCATGCAACGTAGTTGGGCGCTAGTCTGCAGGTAAAATCACACTATAGAGGGCTGTGCACATGACTACCTTGTAAGCGCCGTGCAGGTGTTTGTAGTGCGTGGGGACCATCTGTTTCCACACGATGTGCGGCAGCTCGTCGGCATGTGCCGTCACATGGTCCCTGAACGCGTGCAGCAGGTCGCTGTACTCGTGCCCCTCCCAGCCGTTGTGCCAGTGCGCAAAATTGACCACCGCGATATCCGTCGGCCGCGCCATGCGCTGCAGCAGCGGCAGCGTGTGCTCGCGCACCATCTGTGCAGCCACAGATCAGGCATGGTCAGAGGTGAGTCGTGGCCAACAATTGAGGTCTAATTTAGGAGGCGGTGCCCCGCTGCCCTGGTGATAAAAAGCGCCTGCAGCAGAAGAAAGCCCACAGATGGAGGCACCGACAGTATCGAAGTGCAGAATATCAGCAGAGGTTGTGGGCTGCAGGGTTGGGTACTAGAGGGATAAAGGTGCAGGTCTTTAGAGCGTGGCATGCGAGCCTGTCCCTGCTTGACTCTGCAATGACTGGTTCCAACGATCACAAAGTGCAGAATATCAGCAGGCCTGGATACCAGGGGAAAGAGTGTGCAAGTGTTGGGCTTGGGCCATGCACACCTGTCCGCGGTTGACTCTTATTTGGCAGAGCATGGTGCCCTCCAGCAGAGGCAGGCACTCTGGCGGCTTGTAGTGCTCCACATGCTGTTCCAGATGTGCAAAGGCCTCGGCCTCTCGCGCGTATGGGAACTCCTGGCTGTAATCGTGGTCGTACAGCTGCACAAGGAAGCACGCCAGCGCATGGAACAGATCATACGAGTGCGAGTCACCCACGATCCATAGCGTCCTGCCCCTGCAGCATCACACATATGTTCAGGGTTTGGGGCAATGTGGGGCCACGTTGTATACATATGCTGCCTTGACATGCAAGGCTTCGTATTACTAACTGAGATTGTGGGATTGTTTATTTGCCTCATCATATATGCTGCCTTGTGGAGTTGTGATGGGAAGCCAATGCAGGGGCCAGGCAATGGGTGGGATCTTGCCACCAGTATATCTGCGTCGTGGGCAACAATATTCATGTAATCGTGCAGCAAGAATACCATTGCTTGTTTTGCATGGGGACATATAAGCTTGCTTAGTGGGCCAGTCTTCAGGTAAGGCTCTTGCTGCTGTGCGGCGCTCACCGTATCAGGGGCCACAGGTCGCAGGGGGAGAAGTTGAGGATCCCCTCAAAGCCGGCGACGCCCCTCTCCCTCAAGTACTTGACGATTGACTGCTGCCTGGCTTCGTCGCAGATCATGTAGGCAGCCCATCCTCCACCCGTGCTTTGCTCAAAGGAGCAGAAGTTGTTCCAGTACCAGCTCAGAGGGGAAGCGCAGCTTTTGTCGTCCCCCCTTGGACAGGCCGTCCTGTCCTGCTTCCTGAAGAGGTAAGGGGTCTCTCCATCTATCCTTGAGAGCTCTGCAACCTCGGCCACTCGCTGGCCTGCCTCAGTTTCAGGGCAGCCAGACTGCTCAGCTTCAGCTCGATACAAGCTGGTAGCCAGCAGCAGAAGGCACCAGAGGAGCCTCATCAGATCTGAGGCTGCTGTTTGATGAGTTCTTATGCATTCCGTTGGCACATCTGTGGAGGATTGTGGGCACACCTTAGCCACTCATCAGAGTATGCAAGCAATCACTTTAGCACTTTCTCAGGGTCAGTTTTGTTACGGTAGCATGATTTGTAAGTAGAAGATGAAACCTACCTAATTTTATTGGGCACCAGCCGGTACAGCTATTGTCTACATGCCGGATCTCCCTTCTCTTCCTGTAAAAGCGCAGCAATCGGCATTCCTTCAGTTCTTTACCGTAGATTTGGTCTTTTAGAGTTATAAAATGCAAAACCTATTCGTCTCGCTCAAGAACAGGTGCACTCTTCGGCGTACTGCAGATCATCAAGCACAGAAGCCGCAGAACATAGGTGGGCACCTGTGACTTTAAGTGTCAATTAAAACTCTGTAGCTCTCTTCATGTCCATATGTAAAATACACATCTGATCTATTGGATGTTGAAATCTTGGTCTGAGGGCGTACAACGTGGTCCAAGACTTGTTAGAATTGACACCGTCCAGTCGTCCGGTGAACCCAAAAAATTGCTGCCCAGATATATGCAGAAAAACTATCACGATCCTGGCGATATAAATACTCAGGCAGTCGTGAAAGAGTGAGGAGGAAATTGTGTCTTGCAAGGTCTGCAGTGCACGAGGGGAAAGTCTGTGGGAGGGTTAGTCATGGTCTCCTCCAAGCCTGGATTGGTGTCCACCAGCACGAAGATGAATGTTTCATCGGCTCCACCATGCACTGCAATGGCACGGACATAATTGCTTGGTTCAGACGCTAAATATACAGCATGCATGCAGCTTTTTATACATTCCTGTGCATGCGCATGCGTGAGCCCACATCATGCCTTCGAAGAATTCTGGAAGTGCACATTCCTTGAGTACAAGCTTTAGCTTTCAAAGGCTGCAATCGTACTCCTGCACTTCCCTCGACCGGATGCTCAGGATAAGGACTATAATTTTCAAAATAGTTGGCCATCGGTTTTCACCCCAACCACCGTTTCTTCATGCTCTCTTCATCTTTGTCACCCCCTGGGGCCCAGCCTCTAATCCTATGCAATGCCCTAGCCTGAGACTAGCCGCCTCTTGCTAGCAGGCGACTTCCAGACTGCGCCCGATACCGACATGTGTCTGGCGCTTAACTAGCCTGACAGGCACCTTTCAGCAAGGGTCAAGGTGGTGAAAAGACAAACTAAGTGCGTCTGTTATACACATATGAATTGCGGCTTAAGGCGCTGGTAGGGGGCTCCAGGGCGCCTTCAGAATAGCTAGGAACGCATGATACAGCCACACTTGAGGCGCTCCGGGGAAGCAGTAATGCCTGCAGCACACAACAATCTGCTCCTCAGCACATCTGCAGAATAAGACCCAAATTACTATATCCATATCAACAGCAGGACGCATGCTGCATCCCTTGTCAGCCAGGCTGGAAAATCAAAGCTTGCCATGGCCGGTGATTGAGACAAAGTTGAAACCGCTGATGGGAACAGCGCACCCGCATTCGTGGCCCCTCCCGTCACTGACGTCCCGGTGGTGGTCGGACAGCTCCACAGTCGCGTTCCAGTACCCCGTCATGACAATGTCGCTCCCGGCAAACGCCTCGCGCGCTGCCTTGTTGTGGTGCCCCCCCTCCACCACAATCTGGCTCCAGTCATCCGTCGCCTGCATGCATGGCATTGGATGAGTAACTGCTTACAGTGCCATTACCTAATACTGGCAGCTTTTGGACAGTAGGGCAACTCTTTCCGCTCTCAGTATCTAGTACCGGCTCGACAGCTGCCGACAGGTACAATTATTTTGGCAATAGCCGGTTCATTGTTATCTGTTATTGATGGTGCGAACTTCGGCTTTGCCAGTGCCTCAGACTGTAAGTATAGGATAGTTTCCGAAGACTCGCCTGAATGGTACCATTGGCCTGCAGCTCCACATGCAGGGGGGCGCATGTGAAGGGGGGTTCACCCCCCGGGTAGAGCCCATGCTGCTGGTCGTAGTGCGTGGGCACCATCTCCTTCCACACCATGTGCGGCAGCTGCTCTGCACGCTCCTCAACCGCATCTGCAAACTCCTCCAGCAGCTTCTTGTACTCCGCGCCGTCCCCGGTGCCTGTTGCACCCCCAAAAACACCACCACTGAGAGAATCGTAGGAAGATACTCTACTCTGCAACAATCACCACCGGTCAATCCCTCCGCTACAGTGTCCCTTGCCAACGTGCAGAGGTTCAGAGAGGGAAGCTGCACTGAGCTCCAACTGAGCCCACTGCTCCCGAAGGTGCCAGCTGACCTGCCAAACATATATTCATTGAGGCAAAGGCATACGCCGGCTACAACAGGTTCCTTACTCTATCTAACTTATAGTTGTGAGAACGGCACAAAGGTGCCGACTGATCAGTTTGCGCCCCTCAACAGCCATCATAAACAAACAAGGACACCATGTCTTGATCAGGGCTACAAATCTCCCTCTGGCCACACTGAACAGTCATGTAATGCGTTCTGGTGTGGCCTACCGTGCCAGTGTGCAAAGTTGACGATGGCGATGTCACTGGGCTTGGCCATGCGCTCCAGCAGGGGCAGGGCGTGGCCCAGGAAGACCTCCCCATGGTTCACCCTGAAGTGGCACATCATCGTTCCCTCCAGCAGGGGGATGCACTCCGGCGGCTTGCTGTGCTGCACATGCTTCTCCATCGCTGCAAACGCCTCTGCCTCCTTTGCCATCGGGAAGTCCCCCTTGAACTTGTAGTCCCACAGGTCCAGCAGGAAGCAGGTGGCTGCATGGAAGAAGTCATAGCTGTGCGAGTCTCCCACTATCCATAGTGTGTGCCCCCGGATAAGTGGCCACAGCTGGCAAGGGGAGAAATTCACGAGCTCCTTGAAGCCGGCCACGTCCTTGTTGGTGTAGTAATCAGCCACGGAGGCCTGCTGCTCCTTGGGGCAGATCATAAAGTCGGTCCAGGTCTTCTCCCAGCCGGTCTGGAAGCTGCAGAAGGCGCGCCAGTAGTAAGGGAGAGGGTTGGTGCATTTCGCCGCGCCCCCTGGGCAGGGGTATTCGGCGTGGTGACCGCTCTCAAAAATGAAGGGCGTCTTGCCCTGCCCCTGAGACTGCTCCAAACGCCTGCGCAGGCCGCTGCCTTGCTTGCCTGCTGGACAGCCCTGGTTTGCACCCAGTGCCAGTGTGAGGGCAGCCCAGCAGCACACCAGAAGGGTAGCTGTCATCCGAGACATTGCTGCACCTGTGCGCCAGCACAACTGCGCCTTGGCTCCTCGCCATCCTCGTTAAGTGCTTCGAGCCAGTCTCATCTCTTTGTTTTGCAGGGCGGTGAAAGGGAGACTACTTGGAAACTGTAAGCACACCTTGCTATCACGGAATCAGTACCTCCGTGGGGATCCTTAGCACTTGATGCCTTCAGTCATTTGACTCAAGAACACTTGTACAAAAATTCCTGCATCAGTGAGATTGTCCAGCTGTTAGAACACCAGATCACCGTGCGGCATGTCGGTCCAAGCAAGAAGTGTGCAGAGCAGCATTGTGGATTTGTGTGATTACATACCAGCCTTTCTCGATCTACAGCTAGTGGATCTTGTCTGTACTTCAGAGGTCCTCACCAATTAACGCATTTTATCAAGTCGAGGATCTGGGTCCCCTGTCCTCAGCCTGCTTTCGTATGGTCGAGGAGTCAAGCTGCATAAACATAGGAAGATCAAATCAGATTACCATACGTAGATCAGGGAATTTGTCGCATCAGACTGCCATTCGACGCAATGCTCCGTCCTTCCTGGCTTCCGAGAAAATGTGCTTGTGGTGGTTGCCTAAACTGGCAACACCGAAGGGAGCACGTAATTTCATACTTTCGTGCCTTGGAAACAGCTCCCCGAGTGCTCAGCGCAATTCTTGAGTGGCAGCATACACCTAATGAACAGATCAATCGTTGCATCGGTGTCATCTTCGCATCTTCGTCAGATTGTAAAGCTAAACCAGTGACAGATGCGCAGCACTCTTATATCTCAGCCGAATGCAGAATTATGCGTTGTCAATCGTTCAGAAGTTGTACATTCTCAGCATATTGCCCCACATCCTGGGTTTGAGGGCCCCTAATCAATTGAACGACTTTCAGGGCAGGTGCGCTTGTCTCTCTCTGCACTGTCAGCGATCTTCTCTCCGAGTGTCACATGGAATGAAGATCTCTTTGATTCAGCTTGATGGTTCACGCATATCTTGGGCCCTCTAGTACGATCAGCGGTGTCTCCAGCGCAACATCACCCCACTTACTGCCTTGCATGCCTCGAGGCGCTTTCCTCCATTATACGTGGAGATATCCAAATTTCCGATAAAGCTGACAAGAATCTTACTTTCATGCAGAGATTGGCAGCCATTGGGTGCACGAAACTTTGCTGCTGATTGTGTAGACGTCAGCCTGCTGCTGAGCGCTCCACTTGAGGAGTACGCTGCAATAGTCAGCCAATCAGCAGGCAAAAGGAGCAATGCTAGCGCTGCCACGTGCCTCTTGACGGCAGAAGTCCCCGAATATGGTAGCAGCGGCAGTGACAGTGAGTGTGAATCCCACGTATGGGACGTGCGGGAGTCTCAAACAGAAGCGGAGCCATTCACACAGCAGCTGCGATTACACAGCACCTGCAACATGGGGAGTTTGGGACTGCAGGTGACGCTGCCGTGCTATCTGGTGTGCCTTTAAACAGTTAGCAATGCCAGACACTTATCAATTGCTCAAAATACGAACGCTTATGGGACTTGATTCCTTCATGATCACACGCAGGTGATGAGGCATGGTGCTGCAACAAAGCACAGGCGTTTAGCGGACTCCAGCATCCCTGCAGCAAATGCAACGTTGTCCAATCAGGTCAGCCTCATGGGCACTGCTTCTTTCAGGCTGTCATAACATTCTTTAAAATTGATTTTCAAGCTCACCTTTGATGTCAGAGAGGAGTGTTTGGGTCACTCATCAAATGAGCCCATCACTGCCAAAATGGCTGCGAACCCTGTGAAGTATGAAGGAACCATGTGCCTCTCAAATGCTCGTCTTATGGGCCCCTTGATGCTTGCAGACCGGTGCGGCCAGCCCTGGCCCCGGCCCTGGGGGCAGCAACGGCCAGGGGCCGAGCAATGGCATAGCATGCTGCTGCGGCCAGAACAATCAGGTTGGCGGTAGCTCGCAGTGCTGCTGCGGGCCTGTGACCATCTGCTGCCAGGCGAGCGGCTTCTGCTTGACGCAGAACTGCACGGCCATCTTTGTGGGCTCCACTCTGATCGCCGGCGCCCTGATCTCCTTCATGACATGCGGCATCTGCATCTACAGGTGCGCTGAGCATAGCAAGTTTTCTCATCTTGTGGTTTTGTTGAAAAAAACAGCGATAAATCAACAGCCATACCGGGGTCTTGCATGCGGTGCCACGTAAGGCCAATAATGTAGGATGTTGCATGCAGGGCACGAGCAAACTTGCAGGAGCCTGCAACATTCTGGACCAGGAGTGGCGGAAGGTTCAGAGACAGTAAGCATCTCTTTCCAGATATCTCTCACCAAAAGCCTCTTGTGGCTACCAAATTCTTGCCGGACGAGTTTGAGTCACCGCCGCAGTTTGCCCATTACCATATGCTCTTGCAACCTGGGCAAGCCGTGGTGCTGTGCAGCTCTTGCTGGGTATTTGTGCAAATTGGGCTGAGCAGTGATCTGGTGCAGATGGCTCGCGGCAGGCGCGGCGGCCGCTGCCGACACATGCGCCGCCGGATGATGAGGAGGGAACTCCGCGCGAATGCCCAGTGTGCTTGGAGGAGACCACCAGCAATGCGCAGTGGGTCGTCTTCGGCTGTCACCATGCGACCTGCCGCACCTGCTATGACCAGCTGGTGGCCAAGCCGCACCAGGACGCTGCCTGCCCGCTCTGCCGCAGGCCCCTCACAGAGCTCGTCCCAGGTGCTTTGCCCCGTCACGCATGCAACATGCCCAGCTGTAGTTGCCTTTCTGTTCATTGTCTGAGCCTGCACTTCAATTCTTGTCTGTGCATAGTTGTGTGTCTCTTGAGTGCTGTGGCAGTCTCCTGCATTGCAGCATGAAGACCATGATGCCCCGAAGTCCCCAGGTCAATTTGTTGATTTCTCTTGCAGAGACGACCCCATCGCATGTGGCTATCCAAATGCAGCCGTTGCAAAGGGAGCCGGCCGGACCCTCCGGGGGTCAAGTGCCTGCGAGCGCTGCAGCATCGGGATCGTCAAGCAGGGTGGCAGCCACAAGCTAAAAATTCAGCAGAGCATGGTCTTTTTGGGAGGCTTCTGTTGCGCAGTGTATAAATTATACCCCAGCTTACGTGCCAGATGCTCTGTGCAAGAGCGGGCATTGTGGTTTCTGTGCAGCCTGGGGAACAATGGGCCAGTACCTTAATCGCAACTTCTATGCTGCTGACGTGTACAACTAGCTAAGTTGAACAGGTTGTGATGTCTTCACGTGCCTCTCTGGGCTGGTGACGCTCACCGGTTTCTAGCTTTTGAAGTCTCTACTGAAGACGGGTCCAAGTTGAGGTGAAAACAGCTGGAGAGTAGTTTTTCTGTTGCAGGAGATGCAGCTGCAAGTGTGCTAGCATTCAGCATGGCATCCACTAGATATGAAACATTAAGGTTGAGTCAGATGACGTATCGCGAGTAACGAACCAAGTGTTAGGTCCTCTTCTTTGCTGAGGGCTACTGGCCCGCTCATAATGACCTGTTTGAATGTCCATCCTGCGTGACTGCCATTAGCAATTGCTGCTGGTTGAACATCATCTGAAGTAGGCACCTAGACAAAAGCCAATTGGAAAGCTGGGCAGGATTGTTCAATTGATCATATGCATAAATTTAAACAACCTAGATCGGAGGTTCCGTTGGACGTGAGGAGCCAGGTAGTATATTCTTAAATGCATTGATGACACCAGAGTAATGGCGTAATGGCTCTGAGGGCCTCTGCATGCAAACTTTGAAGCTTGAAGCTGCGGAGCACTGCGCGCGCGCGGGCCACTGCGGCCAGCTAACTTAGCATGAAAAAGCATGATGCTGTGCGCACCGTGCCACCGTGCCGTGCCACACTGACCAAAATTCTGACCAGAATTCGACCCATGCATCATGCATGATGCACTCCCAAGAACAACTTCATGACCTATGGAGATATCCTTAATCTTGCGGAATTTTCAAATCTATGAAATGCATGAGATGGAACGGTCTCGGACCCAAAAAAGTTCAACTGCACTTCCCCGTAGACCGAGCTGCGGTGATTGATTGCCGCAATTATGACCGTAACTTCGCAAATATGAAGTATTCTGCAAAATTCTAGAACATGTTTGAACATCCTTTCACAATAAGGACATTGCAGGAAACATCGTAGTTCTTTGATGGCAGCTCAAGCTTTGCCGTGGGCTAACGCTGAAGCAACAGAACCTCGAAATGAACATCAACACTCAGAGGCATCAGAGCAGGAGCATGTGAAATTGCAGACCGGAGAAAGAGTCAGGGTAATCATTTGCACTCTTGCACTGCACTGTTGACCTGCTATCACGTCCACATCGAGCATGGTACGCATTTTCAGTAGGTCAGTCAACAAGCAGACCATGTGTTGGCCCCAGGTTCTCTGGGAGCTTACGGACGATGATGGAGACACAAAATCAAAGGTATGTTTAATCTAGGATCGTAGTATTCATTGCGCGATGACTCCATAAGGGTGAAAGAATTGACAACCCTTGCTGGCTCATTCAGTGGTGGGGCGCGAGCGTGTCAACGGAGGTGGATGAGCGGAACCCCAGAACAGTACTGAGGTGCGCCTTAATAGCATTATCTGTTCGCTTGTCCTCCTGACCTGACTTCAGTGCACCTCATGCATTTGGCTTGTACTGCAGGTACGATGCCCATGATGGCTTTGAGGAGGAGGATGTGGAGGTAATCTTCGTATCTAAAGGTGAGCCGAGAAAATAACTGATCGAGTGAGCATGAAGTTAGTTGACCATGATGCGCTGCAAGATTTGGGTCACACCTCCTGATGCGATGCATCCTTGCTGCAGAGCACTTGAAGGACTGCAGCACGGAGAGTGAACTGCATTGGATGAGGGAGAGCGAGTACGATGAGGACGAAGCGCAAGGTCAGGATGAAGACCCGGATGCCCTCATCTCTATGGAGGAACTCCTTGAGCAGGCTGGAGGGTGAGCATCATCTGTTGTCAGCAGGGCGTGGGTCTGTTGGAAAGTCTCAATCACCTGCTTGCACATATTATTTCATGCATTCCTGCCAAGAAGCAAGGTGCGTCTGCAGACAAGCTGCGAGTGAAGGCTGCGAGAATCCTACCTCTTGTTGGACTCGCCAGATCCAAGCAAGACCCAATCAACCGCGGGCACTGTGCTCAGTATCTTTACTGCCCCGCGCCAACCGGTGCCAACATCTTTTTTCTGGGGCTCTTACTTTCAGGCAACCTTGACAGCAGTGGTGCATGGCAGGAACGATGCTCCTCCCTTGGAGCAAGAGGCCATGCAGCGCCTGCAGCAGCTACCCATGGACCATCAGCTGCATCTGGCCGAAGCCTACCGCAACTTTGTGGAGCACATGGCGGTAACGCTGCGCACCAAGGGGCAGGCAAATGGCGGCGTTCTGACAGAGGCCCATGTGCACGAAGCCATGGGAGAGCTGGCAAGGAAGTAGCTTTCGATGCCCGGCTGCTGCCATGCTTGGCTGGACAGCTGCAGCTGCCCAGCATGTATCAACAAAGCTATACATTTGCTTAGTGCGCTGTGAGGTGCTGCAATGCACAAGAATAGAGCTCTTGAGGAGCCGGAACTCTGGGACGATCAATTGTACCATCAGGAAACAATGTTTGAACACGGATTCGATGGCATGCCTTCTCGTCGTTAAGATGCCAACTGGATTCTCGGTCACTGTATGCGTAGTGTTGGCAGCGCATGTGTGCTTCTGCAAATTGGGGACTCGGCTTCAATCTCCAACTTGCAAGTCAGGACTTCAAGTAAGTTACATGTACAGTGATCACAGTAAACACAGAATTGCGCCCTTGGTCCCCTAAGGGCCTCTGATCTGCTTCTCATGAGTTGTAGAGCCTGCATGGTGCGCCTGTGTCAGGTGGGAAGGATGTGATTGAGAGACGCCCTTGAAAGGTTTGTGAGAAGAAATGAACCAAACTAAACGAGGCAGAGCCGAGCATCGGTCAAGTCAAGACAACATCCGAAAGCAATGTGTGGGCACATTTAATGATTCTTGGCTGGAATCGAAGAAGTCTGAGTACGACTTGTCAAAGATGGTTCGCGATGCAAGCCCGATGTTAGAAAATTCATGTCCAACTTAGAGAAATTGTTTGCCGCGTCGAAATACGCGCGTGATCACTGTGCAACTGTAAGAAGACACTGTGACTGACAGAGCACGCGATGGCGAATGTGAACGGGATCCTCGAGCTGTTTTGAAGTCTTCTGGTATCGATCGCGAGAGGTAGGGAGCTATTATATGCAATTGAGGCTGTTACGGAAATATTGTAAGGAGTAGAGTTTGATCTTGAGTCACGATGCAGGGTATCAGGGTGCTTCATGATCGGGGAAATTCAACGGTTAGAAATAAGTGCTCACTTTTCAATGTGGTCTTTTGGTCAACGACGTTACTTGCAAAGTGGCCGAGTGCATGTGTCGGAGATGCACATCGGAAGTCGTGGTCTAGACCTCCCGATCGTTTGGCTTTACTCTTCGCATTTCAAGTCAACTTCAGAACGTTCATGATGGTGCTTTTGTCGGTATTTGTGCATTTACTACGGAAAGTGAAATCAGTATCTCACCGTCCTGCTCGTGAGCTCCTACAACATTGGATCCCATAACGCTTTCAGAAGCCTTTGCTTGAGGTACACCTGTAGTGTCTCTAAATAAATTTGTTTCTTTCGTACAGAAACAAGCATCGACGTGCTCTTGGGCGCAGGCTATGGGCATGAAAGGGTTGCTGTTCTTGTCTGTGGCCTTGGCTGGAGCTGCAGGAGCGTGGGCAGACAACTGCGGAGTCCCCAGTGGGGCTGCACCACTGTCAGATGGCATGTGGCAGCAGTGGCACAACAGACTTTCCGCCCAAATCCAGCAACAAGACAGCCCGGACGTGCGCACTTGCCAAATTAGATATGCACCAGCACTCACCATATATCAGAGTCTCTGACAGAGATGCCGTGCAATTTTAGTACTTGCCCATGCGATCTTATCAGGTGTCTACTGCGTCTTGCAGGGGGGCATTGATCTATTGTTCTATGGTGACTCATTGACCGAGCTGTGGCGGGGCACTGCCTGGGGGTACAACTCCCGATTGGGTGGTGGAATCCCCGCAGTTTTCAGCCGCTACTTTGGCCAGTACAGATCTGTCATCTGCGGTTCTGGAGGTGCGCCCACAAAACTCCCACACACATTCTTGCCCCTTACTACATTCCCTCGACTGTTTACACCTCTAGAAAAGTACTAGTACTAATGAGCTACTCTTGCCACCAGAGCTATTGTGCAGATGAACAGCGCCTGATCCTGAATATGGTTGTGCCAGGGGACACGACAGCAAATCTGTGGTGGCGAATGCAGAACGGGGAGCTGCCGAGAAACCACCAGCCCAAGCTGGCAGTGGTAATGATCGGCGCGAATGACCTGACGGCCGCGTATGTGCAGTGCGGCACCTGGGATTCCAACAGCTACTACAACGCTGCTGCCAGCATTGCACAACAGTGCGCACCCTACGTGCCCACATCACCTGTTTGCTTTGGGATTGCTGTGCTTGGACCTGCAATTACAAGCAACACTGCAGCCCTGCTTGAATGATATCACCTGGCCCGTGAGATAAGAATTTGTTGTTGTTTTCCATGGACAGTGTAATGTGTAAGTGGATTACAAGTATATGCTCAGATCTGAGTCGCTAGATATCTTCTGTGTCCTGCACAGATAGGTCAGTGAGGCTCAAGAGGCTTTGTCTGGAGCAGAACCTTGACAGGCAACCTAGTCATCATGGCATTAGTCATGAACAGTAACATGCTTTGTTACAGACAGATAGGATTTCTGATCGCAGCTGAACTGCTGGATGAAAGTGTGCACAGGAGGAAAACACAATCCAAGCAGCTGAAGTGTGTGGGGTTGCATGCAGGGTGAGCGGCATAGTGGGGACGATTCATGCCAGCTGGCCGGGCACAAGGGTGATTGTGATGGGCATTCTGCCAAGGGGCACGAGTTACTGGGACGGGGGGTCTGCCAGCCGCACCTGGCCCAACGTGCTCACTCCAGCCATCAACGCACTGAACAATGCCCTGCAGGTACAATTGAACCGATCTTTTCACAGTCTCTTGTTGTTTGTGGCGCTCTCAGAATTGGAGGAAAGTCCACAATGAAAAGCACTCACAGGTGCGTTATGCATCTCACCTGTTAGGCGGACACCTGGCTATTCTCGATCAAATAAATCATAAGAGACTGCTTGGCATATCCTTGCAAGACACCCGCTCCTATTATCCCTGGCGATTGCCCTGTCTGAATATTTGCATCTCTGTTTCTGTACTTGGCATTTCCAGACATAATTGGTGAGGCTGAGGTTTATGTGTGGCGGCCTTGCAGCAAATGGCAGCTAGCACGTATATGACGAGCTACCTGTACTGCGGAGCGGCCTTCAGCAGCGGCAGTGGCCTGAGCAACTTGCAGGACGGCCAGCACCCCAACGTGGCCGGCTATGAATCCCTGGGCCAGTGCCTGCAGCCTCTGGTCTCCCAGTATCTTGGCAACTCCTCATGGCCAAGTTCATCTTCCTCTCCCTCTTCCAGCAATAGTGGTGCCAGCAGCAGCAGCAGCAGCAACAGCGGTGCAGGGAACAGTGGAGGCAGCAGCGGGAATGAAGGAGGGTCAAATGGCGGCAGCAGCAGCAACAGTGGAAACAGCGGAAATAGTGGTAACGGCGGTGGGGGCAACAGCCGGAACAATAATAACAATAATAATCGTGGAGGACCGGGGGTTCCCGGGGGACCGGGAGGGCCCGGTGGTCCGGGAGGCCCGGGGGGCCCCGGCGGACCGGGGGGTCCTGGCGGGCCGAATGGTGGGGACCCGGGCGGAGACAGCGTCAACTCGTGAGAAGTTGGTCTTGAATGAAGAGGCAGTTTGGTGCTGAGTGCGCACAGCATGCCGGAAATCTCCAGATCAAAATGACTCCAAAATGATTACTAGCTAGCTGTTGCTGAGTACTGACTAGTCTGACCGGGTAGAAATGGCCAAGCAGGAATATTTTATGAGGTCCCATGTCTGTATGTACAAGAAGGTTGCATGCAGCTGCATGCAAGTTCTTGGTAGGTGCATGTATTGTCAGCCTGTCACATTGTCTACTTGACGTCCAGTGACAAATCCATATTCTGTCATGTTGATGACATCACTCCTGACATGCAGCATAGGTGTACGGTACAGTACCATTGAGTTGGCTGCTATCAGATGCAGCTCAAAAGCCTTACGTCAACCTGCAGATCTGACAGAATGTTGAGCTGCCAATATTTGACAACAAATTTCCTTCACCAAGCTTTGCCATATGAATAATTGTGGTATGTAATCCTAGGTGATTTACAGTGGCCTTGCAAGTCTTGTGATGGGCATACACTAGACCAAGCTTGGCTGCAAGCTTGCCCCTAGCCCCCTCAAAGCTGTGCTAAAGCTGTGTTGCACAGCAATCTCACAAAAGTTCTCCTTATTGGTCACCTTGCAGCACAGTGACTCTTGCTCTGTGTCAATGCCAGAGAGCAAGCTTCAGCTGTATCTCGCGCATATTCTTCAAAAACACTACTGTGGGCACATGTCTCTCTCAGGAGTTCACCATAAAGGAATGAAATGACAGTTCACATTGCTACTTCAGTGCAATACTTCAGTTTCCAGGCGTTTCCAGTAGTTCTGGCTTTGGGCTGCTCATATGAGTTCTTATGTGCATTCTTGTGAGGATCACTTGAGCTGGTCTTCCAGCTCAACACCCTCACTTGGCCTGCTGCATTCTCTGCATATTCACCAGTTTGCGCAGCATGGACTAATTTGGGACGCTCCTTGTTTGAATGCATCACTCAAGCGTGTTTCAGCATTTGCAAATACGTTCCTGCCTTGCGCATGGCACATGCTCTGCTCTTCGTACCTCGCAACACCCCCCGGTGGTATGTGCGCAGGCGCATGCTTTGCCTCTGCTTAGCTGGCTATTCCCCCAGGGCCCCCCGGACCCCCTGGTCCGCCAGGGCCGCCCGGACCACCGGGACCCCCCGGGTTGCCGGGGCCCCCCGGTCCGCCCCGGCGGCCGCCACCGCCACCGCCGTTCTGGCCGCCGTTTCCCCCGTTGCCAGAAGAGGCGACGGAGGAGGCAGCTCCGCTGTAGACGATGTTTGAGCAGTTGCTGTTGACGCGCGAGACAACGTCTTCTGGGGACATGCCGTATTTCTCCCGCACAAAATCGTTCACGGACACAAAGTTGATGCCCGCCGTCTTGCCCGCCGCCAGCAGCTGCGGAACCGCACCTGAACACCCACACACGTGTGCAATTATTCATCCGCACCGTGGAAAGGAAAAAATTTCATTTAGAGATTGTCGTGCGAAGCAGAGATACAATGTGACATGCGCATTCCTGCAGACATGGGAGAGCCACGAGCAGATTGCATCAGTTTGTCGGGTGGTGACAATGTGAGACCGCTGCATCAAAAATAGACCAGTCTGACCCAGGGTGCTGCAGCAGTGCCAGGAGCAGCAAGGCTAGGAATAGCAGAGGCACCATTGAATCCTTGTACATGCCCAGGCATGAGCTTACTGCAGAGCCTTTTGCTCTGTGATTGAGCAAGAGCTGCGAGCAAAAGTTTGGTTGATGGCAGTGAGAGCTCACCGGCGGTACCGCCGCGCACGGCGTGCATGAGGGGGATGCCAGAGGATCCCCCGGAGAAGTAGGAGAGGTAATTGTTGAGCACGCACTGCACGCTGGTGTCGCAGTCCCAGTCCAGCTGGCTGCTGCCTCCAAACGTCCACCCAATCACGACCGCGTGACGCCTCACCACGGACGCCACCCGCGGAATATCCGGATCGTTGGAATACTGGAAAGGGGTCCCGTGCGGCGCCCGGAAGATCTGCGCATTGAAAACACCCGCCACGTCAGCAAAATGTCTGCCAGCATATCTCCTCATCTCTTGTCTTCCAGAAGTCAAGATGATGGAGGGCCTACTAGACCGAGCCAGCACTGTCTTCATGTATCCCTGCTTTGAGTACCGTGTTATAGATTGCCCCACTTAGAGGTCATCTGCGGCCTTAGGGTCCAAATGAAAAATACAGCCCAGTCTTCAGACACCCCTTTCCCATGTGCAGACCCTTGCCAGCCGTTCCTAGCACAGCCAATCATTGAACAGCAGGATATCCAATTTGCAGGCATTTTTTGACCGTGGACTGGCTCTGAGCTCTTGAAGTGTTGCTTGTGATATTTGCACACCTCCAACACAAAATAAAATCCTGGGAGCAGGCATAGGCATTGAAAGGTAGCGGAGCAAGGAGGCAGCAGAGAAACCCAGGCATGTTGGCATGGGACTTCATCATGCTTGCCAGGATGTGTTCCTAAACTAGAGATGGTCCGCACGTAGGCACTTGCTTGAATAAATGCTAGTCTTTATTCTTCATCTATCTGTGAATTTGCTGTTCAAGCAGCCCTGCAGGGGCTCTTTTTGTAGCTTGATTTGGAATTGGGCGGGGCAAATCCTGGCGTCCCCACCTTGGTCGGGATCACATGGTACTGGGCAGACTAAGCCTCACTAAAGAGTCAAGGCCTCACCCTTGGTGCGGCGATGCCCAGGTCTCCCAGCGTTCCCTCCAGGCCTCCCAGCTCGTACTCAATGCGTGTGGTGTCCAGGTTGTCCAGCGTGGCGTGGTCCACTGTGTGAGAGCCGATCGTGTGACCCTCGTCCCGTATCCGCCGCACCATAGCCTGTGCATGCAAGGCTGCTTGAGCCTGGACTTGCAAGAGAGTTCTGAGGCACCGCGCACATGTTGCAGGCATGCCAGACGGACTGCACCGGAATGCAGTAAATCAGAACCTCTAGAACGAAGAATGGGGATGCTGTGAGCAGTGACCCATTTACTGTGGCTGCTGAGAAGAGGAAACAAGCTGTAGGGCACAGACATGCGCTCGTACTAGGAAATCCTACTCTTGCGCTCCTAACGCCATGACTACTTGTAGTTACATTTGCACCTAGCCTTGAGGGCTGGAACATGTGTATTATCATATCATGATGATAATCTTAGATTCCTGCAGCATGCGCATGGCTGATGCCCACCTGTGCTTGTGTGTTGCTGGCCACATTCCACATGTTGTTGGTGTTGATGAAGAAGGTTGCTTTGACACCGGCAGCTGCCAGGGCGTCCAGCGTGCGAGGCGTGTTGGTGGCATCAGGCGCATCATCAAACGTCAGCGCCACTGTCTGCAATTGCAAGCCAACGGAGTTGGGAGCCAAGTAGAGATGGTCATCACGTGGGCACTTGCTTTGTCTTACAAAATTTATCTGCTCTTCATCATACTTTGAATTTTCTGCTGTGTCGAGCTCCCCAGCCTCTCTCTCTGCATCTCGAGAAAAATTTATGGGCAGACCATATCCTGACGTCTCCACTTTCATTGGCTTTACATGGTATTGCGTGGACGACACAGCACTAGAGCTGGGCAGTACAATAAGGGATCCGGTCTGCAGGTGAAGCAGCTAAGGGGAACATGCTGCTCAGAAGTAAAAGAAACAAGCCATCGTGACAACTTGGGCGATGATTCTAAGGCCAGATTTACCTTGGACTGGGAGGTGACAAAGTCTAATCCCAGGATTGGGCACTGCTCGGAGCAGGGGTCCACCGCAGCGTGGCATGACCAGAGTGCAAAGATGCCGAGCAGAAGGAGGGAACCTTTTTTTGCGCCCTCCATTCCTGCACAGCGTGACCGATCTTCTCTTACACGTTTGTGTGAGTCTGTGTGCACTGTTCACTACATGCTCATGTTGGACCTCAAGGAGTTAGAAATGTCGCGGGTTGACCATCTATAGCTACCTGTCTGCATCTGTATACATTATTAACACATGTATGCACTTTAGTAAGGGCATATGCTTAGCATTGCAAGCGTTTTGTGTGTGACAACTATTCTCATGTCAATGTGCTACTACCAGCGCATTGCTTGAAAAGGAGCCAAATCGCAGCGGATCTTTCACATTTGATACAAAAGTCGCATTTGATATCATAATCACAATACAGTGGAGCAAGTACGAAACGTGCAATGATGAAAGGTCTTAACGAACTGACAACAAGTCATGACGAAGCGAACATTACAGATCGCGCAGGCACGCAGCAGCTTTATCACCTTTTACACCCACCAAAACGATACCTGTGCGTGCTTAAATGAACTAAAGACAAAGCAAGTTGGAGAATATCAAGCTCATGTAGTCCCTTACCGATCACGATCCCGGAAATCAAGGCGTCAGGGAGACCTTGAGGCTAGCTTATCCACAACCGCTGTCCCTGTTCCTGGCAAGATGTGTGATGCCGCCTCACAAGGATGGTATCTTCAGCACCTCCAGGCCACACTGCCGGCTCCAATTTGTCTGATCGGGCACAACCATCTCGACAGAAACGACGTTACAAGTGCCGTCGTAGACCGGACAGCAGACAACTTCTCACATCTTCCTGCATGCATGCTTGCCTAAATTACATGAAATGCAATGTTCCCGATTTCTTCAATTGCAACTGAAGCCGCATCTGTTCGCCGCTTTTAAGAAAGCCCCCTCCTTAATCCATTTGCCCTCTTAATTAAGGTACTATATAGTTATATAGAACGTTAGTAGTACATACTAACACTACAGCTATAGATTGAAGGGAGCGTGCTGCGCTGCGCATACGCACATGCATGCGGAAAATCCCACTGAATGCCAACCCACGGCAGCTATCTGTCTCCTATCTACAGGGCATCACAGTGGGCACATACACCAGTGTCAATCATAAAACATACCTGGCAGGTTTATTCTACCTAGCCTAACTGTTCTGCAGCTGGTCAGATTGGAGTGCCAAGAATTGAGTCTTTAATCTCATTTGAGTCGGTGAGTAATCTTCATTTCACAAATCTGCCGCAACATGTATTGTGGCAACTCAGGCAGATCTATACCCGGGATCCGATACCAGTACTGCTAGTGCATGCCAGCACAGGACCTGAGGCATGCTTGCAGACAACGCCTCAGGCTTTGTGCTCATCCTCACTGAAATTCCTGGAAGATTTGACAATTCTTGAAGAGCAATAAAATCGGCACGCAATGCAGCCTGGTTCCAGCCTCTTCAGGCAGGCAACCAGGGCTGCAGGTGCTTGAGGTGCTCCTTGAGAAGGTATGTCCACAACTCATAGGCACTGGGGTTGCAGAAGTGGGTGCAGTCCTTGTCCTTCAGGTGGAAGTCCCAGAGGGGCAGCGTGTGGTTGTAGGCATTGAAGACGGAGACTCCTGAGGCGCGCATGACCTCGAACGCCACCTGGTTGAACCAGCCGCCCGCCAGGATCTCCTCGCTGCCAAGCTCCTCTTGTGTCAGCGCCCTGCACTTCTCCGACTTTGGGCCGCCTGCTGTCCCTCCCTTGCTGTCATCAAACCACCTGCACATTCAGATGATTTTTATTTGGCAGACATGCGCAAATCAGTGAGAGCGCGACTGCTGCAGAGGTGGAGCGGAGCACTAGGCAGCAAGTGGAGGCGAGCTCAAGGAACTGGAACCAAAGCTGGCTGCTTTTGCCGCCACAATGAGCAAGGTGCCCCTTTCTCCGCCCAACTTTGTACCCACGAAGCCCATCTGACCATTTGGGCTCATTGATGACGTCTTGGCAGGCTGCAATAGCATGAATAATTGCTGTTACATTGCTCTAATTGCAGTCATGCAGGGCAGCGGCCGCACCAGTAGTAGCCGTTTTCAAAGTCGAAGTGCTGCGGCGGGGTGTCCTTCCAGACAATGGTGGCCAGCTCCTGCCGGTGCTCGCGCACAAACTTGGCAAAGTACTCCATGCTCCACCTGCAACATCAGACAGCGTCATCCATGTCCTTAACTCAAGCGATTCAAACTAGTCTGCATACAGAATAACCTCCACAAGGGTAATGGCCGTCTGCAAACCTCCGAGCCAGCACTAGCAATACACATTTTGCTGGTTCAAAGGGCATGCATGCTGGTGACAAGCAGTTGCATACAAAGGCCCTGCTTGGGTGAGTGCACAATCTGCAAGCTGAGGGCAAGTGCAGTTCTTGATCAGATATCCTGAATGGGAGACATACCTGTATCCGGGGTCTCCTACACCGTAGTGCAGACCGGCATTGACGATTGCAATGTCGCGGTGAAAGTTCGGCACCGTGCGCTTGAGCACGCGCAGCACCGGGTGCGCTGCCTCCTCCACCTTGTGTATGCGCACAAAGCACACCCTTGTGTTCTCCTGCTCGGCAACAAACTCGCTCAGCTCTCCTCTTACGCCACAAAAGTATTAAAGAAATGTCCTTCTTTTTACGTCTTGGGGACAGCACTTGACCAAGATCTGGTTCCAAGGGTATGGCATGAATAAAAAGCTAATGTACTGACAAGCCTTCTTATAGGTGCATGAGAAGGTCCTGATTGATATATCAGGTCTGGTTTTGTACCTGGTATGAGGTGCACATGGAAGGTCTGGGCTCTGCCTTCCTGCTGCCCCTGTGGGGGAGCTCCTCAATGAACTTTATGAGCCACATGTTGGCCTCTGTCGAGTTTGTGGGCTGCCCCCTCTTCTCTTGCACCAAGTAGTCCTTTAGGAAGCACTCCACCGCTAAAAACCAGTAGTTCGTCTGCGAATCTCCTATCAGCCTGTCAGCGACAAAGAGCTCTTGAGTGTCCAGCGGTGGATATTTCAAGAAGTGCAGATCCTCATAGCCAGCTGCACTCGGATAAAGTCTGGGAGCAACTTGTCATCACTCACCACAGAGTGCGCCCTTTGATTTGGTCAAAGAGCTCCTGTGGCTGGAAGCCCTCCAGATCTATACCCTGCTCCCTGAGATTAGTAAGCAATCCCGCCACCTGTCGCGCATTGCACTGCCCCTCCCAGCCATGATGATGAACGCCAGACTGACTCCTGGGATTCTCCTGCACAACTTGCCAGCACACTGCTTATGCAGACAGGATAATTATATGCACGATTCACGCAAATTCAGACCATGCAATGCCTTTGTCGACCGTAATGAGGGAGTATTGGTGGTGGTGTAAGTACCCAGAAAGCGCAGAGTCCGCAGCAGCTCATCCCCAGAGGTGATCCCTCACACCCCGAGCAACTTCTGTCTCGCAGCGCTGTGTCAGGCTTGACAGACATCCCAAGCACGTGTGGCATCGGGGTCAAGAAGTGATCCGATGTGTCCAGTGAGTATCCTGCACCATCTATCAGTCATCAAAGCGGTTCCTCGTAACTAGGATTAAGCTAAATTGTAAGGAAGTTGTCTTGGGTTAGAAGCAGGCCAATCGGATGCACCTTTCTGTATACAGTTGATCAGCAGAGATGTCAGGTAAATCGATGTGAAGATTCCTCGGGGTCCCATGGCGTGTACGCGACTTTGTAAGGTCACGACGCAAACAAGCGATCGGGCGCGAGAAGTCCGGCTACTGGTTTTCTCGGGATGCGCTCTGGCAATCAAGATCGTCCAGCATAACGTACATTTGGAGATGTTGTTCGCTATATTGCGATCATTTGTGAGGTTGATGCACACCTGTTCCGTAGTCAGGGGATCTTGTGCCTGAACACTCGATCCTCAATAGAATCTATCAGACATTGGTCATACCGGCCATGCTCTGCTACCTTATGTCTATAAAGGACTGCGAAGCTGGATGCAAGATCAATATGTGCTCCCGAACGGACAAGTTGTGAACGGGGAAGAAGGGAAGCTGCGGAAGTCAACGTTGACTCCGAAAGCAGGGGGTGACTAACCCCCTTGTGCCGGCTTGTCCCGAAGCTTGGACACTTGAAGTCGACGAAGAGGACGAATACTTCATATGTAAGCGATGCATCAATAGCTTAATTTCATTGCGCGATGCGTTCAAGTGACAAATGGCTTTAGCACTAGGGATTGAGGGATCTGCAAATAAGGTGGGAGTGGGAATCGTCCGTGAGGATGGAGCGATCTTGTCAAATCCTCGACATACGTAAGTGTCCAAGCTCTGTTGATTGTGTCATCAGTGCTGATCGTCCCAGGGTGCTCATCATAACACTAAAGAAGGAGCTAGGAACAGCACGTTGTAAAAGCATTCTTTTCCCTGTCGATTTCAGGTACATAACTCCGCCAGGACAAGGTTTCCTGCCCAAAGAAACAGCTATCCATCATCAGGTGAGAAACCCGCTTCTGTATACAGGCCACAGAAGAATGCTGCGCACCTCACTGTCCTACAATATCCTGGCCTCTAACAGGCTTCCTGATGCAGGAACACATTGTAAGCCTGGTTCAGCAAGCTCTCAAGGAAGCTGGAGTGTCACCCGCTGACATATCATGCATCGCCTACACCAAGGTGGGGCATGCTTCCCGCTGCCATGTGTTAAGGCTGATGATCTTCCACCTTTGGGTCTGACTCCCACCTATTTGTCATCCATGAAGTTCTCTGGCCCTGTGCCCCAGCACAATGAATGGCCATGTCAGAGAATGTCTTCCTGCATGCAATGATTGGTGGTTGCATGCTTGCCTGCATGTCTCAGGAAGCCATTCAGAGTGTTCATGTTGTTGAGTGGCTGGGCTTTGATGTAAGAGACTCTGTCTGCAGGGACCGGGGATGGGAGGGCCTCTGGTGACATGTGCAGTGGTGGCGCGCATGCTGGCACTGCTGTGGAAGGTTCCCATCATTGGCGTGAACCACTGCGTGGGCCACATCGAGATGGGGCGCATTGTGACAGGGGCGAAGGACCCTGTCGTGCTCTATGTCAGCGGTGGCAACACTCAGGTGAGGCTTGCTTTACCTGTCGGCGCGCCATAAAATGGCCACCCAATCCAGCTGAGTTTTGGCAATGCTAGCAATTTTGTGAAGGCCTACGCATGCCCTCTCAGCATGGGCATGAAAGCAGGTGGCAACTACCCTATCTGTTGGTGCTGTGTGTGTTGTACAGGCATAGAGCTCAAGGTGCATGCATGCATGGTAGGAGTCATGAAGGGGTATGTGGGCTGGTCAGGTGATTGCCTACTCGGAGCGGCGATACAGGATCTTTGGGGAGACAATTGACATCGCAGTCGGCAACTGTCTTGACCGCTTTGCGCGCGTGCTCAACCTGTCCAATGACCCCAGCCCAGGTCAGCAGACCTCCCATTACACCACTGTGACCGCCATCAAAACACAATCAATGCCGCAACAGACCCTCAATGTAATTTACTTGTGGAGAGATAGACACTGTGTGTCATTAGTTCGTCCAGTACTGAGAACTTGCTTGCCAAAAACTGGCGCGCCAGGATATGGCCTGCTCCAGGGACACAGAAGCTGGGAACTTCGGAAGAACAGCAGATTTACGTATAGCTTAGAGCAATGTTTCAGTCAGCATTAAGCAATGCCTGCATGCCGGACCTTGCCTAGTTAATAGTGAATTTGGCTGGACCCGTGCGCATGTTGTGCGGGGCCAGGATACAACATAGAGCAGCTGGCCAAGGGAGGCAGCCGGCTGATCGAGATGCCCTACGCGGTCAAGGGGATGGACGTATCTTTCTCGGGGTTGCTGTCATTCATAGAGGGGGCCGCGGCGGAGCTTTTAGCCAAAGGGGAGGCAACGCCTGCGGACCTGTGCTTCTCGCTGCAGGAGACCGTATTTGCCATGCTGGTCGAGATTACGGAGCGTGCCATGGCGCACTGCAACGCGCCGGACGTGCTCATCGTGGGCGGCGTCGGCTGCAACATGCGCCTGCAGGTGCGGCCTTGCAGCGCTGGATATGGGAGTACAGATTGCCACCATGGCATAAGCAATGTCAAAAGTGGAGGAGCACAGCTTGCTTCTGCAAAGAGTTCCTTTGCTGCTTGCAAATCTTGATGGTGTAATTTGTTGATCTCCACCTCTGGTGTGTCAATCCTGTGTTCATTCATAGCTTCTCTCCCTGCTTCACAGTGCATGTAGAGCATCTTGACATGTGTGCGGTGCTTGTGGGCCCAGGAGATGATGGGTGTGATGGTATCTGAGCGCGGAGGGAGCCTGTACTCGACGGACGACCGGTACTGCATCGACAATGGCGCCATGATCGCGTGGCCGGGGCTCCTGGCCTTCAAGCAGGGGCAGGCCACACGCCTGCAGGACACCACCTGCACGCAGCGCTTCCGCACCGACGAAGTGGAGGTCACCTGGCGCGATTGAACAGCATTTCACATGTTTTTCCTCATTTGGGAGGCACGGGAATGACTGCATGCTGCTGCGCGCAGCTTGGGGCAGCTGTGTTTGTCATTCAAAAATAAGTGGCGATTGAGGATTGGGATTGGATACTGCAGAGACAGGTTCTGCATGACAGCATCATCACACTTGTGGGCTTGGCCATGTTGTCAGAAGTAGCATGGTGCTGTTTGGGACTAGCCAGATTGCGAGCAGCCCCGCCATGCACTGCAAGGGCATCTGCAACCTTGCATGGCTTGCATGAAAGCTTGCGGCATGGTGCAGGCTTAGTTGAGTTGGTGCTGTAATAGCAGGCGGAGGGCTGTGCCAGTACAATGTCCGGACTTGGCTTACGGACTTTGCTGAACATGCACCTGGTGGGTACAATAGCTTTACAGCGGAATATTGGGCATGCAAGCTTAAGGGACAAAGCAGTGCCCGATCTAAGTTTGCTGAGATGGTATTCTGGGAAGATTCCCTCATCAGCTACCGCCTGTTTTATTTCCGAACAAGTTCAAATTGCATCGACAGGAAAGACTGCACAAGCGCTGGTGCGCCTTTCAGGACCCATAATGCGTTGCCCAAGCTCCCACAAGTGCTCACAGCAGAGCGCGTCATGTGCTTTTGACACACAGCAAGCGGCAAGCAATGGACTCTAAAGGATTGAGATCTGGGGTCACCCAAAGCTCACCAGCAAGACTGCCGCCAAGCATTTGCATGTCACAGCGCGCCTAATGCAGCAGCCACATTGCTGCTGCCAACATGTATATTTGGACCACCACAATTGATTGATACCAGTCATATGGCAGGTGATTGTTCCAGGGACGATTTAGACACCAAGCAGCTCGTGCCTTTGAACTGCGCTGCGAGCCCCTGCATGAGACATGCGAGACTCGCACATGCCAGGGACTTCAGACCTGCCTACAATTCAGACTTAATCAAGCCAAGTCTGATCAGCTGAAGCAGAGCCCATCAGCTTTCATCATCTTCCTATTTGTCCGCACCTTTGCCATGTAATTGACTTCGGATCTCCCCTGATTTTGCTGCCACTGCCGAGCGCCCATTAGCACACAGCAGCAATTTAATCCCTCATATCCGTTTCTTCTTATGCCGGCAGTTTTTTGCCAGGAGCTCTTGCCATTGTTAAGGGCACGGCAGCGCGCTTTGGCGGCCCGGCCGCCCTCATGCATGCGCCGGGGCAGGCGCCAAAACAGGTCTCCTCCTGCCTGGCTGACCAGCCATATGAGGCGTCCCGCCACCTCACACAGTGGTGAAGGTGATGAAGCAGATGTCGCGGATGATGCCGATGCCAAAGTCGTAGCCGAAGGCCTGACCGATCTGGATTCCGTAGCGCACTCCGCCGTCCGGGATGTTGTTGGGTTGCACTGCAGCGCACACAGACACCCTTGTCAGCAGTCATGTGTGCTGCATGCAGAGCTGTGCGCCATGCAGCGAGGCATGCATGAGCTGCCCAATCTGACGCGGTCACTGTCCTTCGTCCTACATGTGATCATGCTCTGGACACCAGGTACGCACCTAAGCAATATATTCATTCAGTGCCCTAATCAGCCGGCTTCTCCTGCTGCACTCTCCTGCCTTGCTCTAGAGAGACACTCCCTGGTGATCAGGCGCTATTGATCAACCTTAAAATTCATCTCCGTGAAAGCAGAGGATCCTAAACATGACTAAGGACTATACGTATAACACCCATGAACAGGAGAGCTGAGGGGTGAGTAACTGACCCCCATCGGGGAGGTTGATGAGGAGGCCGTCGGAGGTGGGCTGCAGAGTGAAGCCGTGGCCGATGGTGGCGTCGGGCGGCAGCTGCAGCGTCGTCTGCAGCGTGCGCCCGATGTCCTGCAGCTCCGGCAGCAGCCACTGCGCCGGGTTGGGGATCACGATGCCCACCTTGGGGAAACTCCCAAAGTAGCGGTCTGCGCGCGCACAGAGCATTTATTCAGTACAATGCGCAAGCCTAGAGGAGCCCTTGCTGACCAGCACTCTTCATCTTACAGCCTGATTCCGCTGCCAAGGGTGCAGTGCCCCCTAAGCAGCCTTCCCACCGCATGTTCCCAGCTCTGGTCGCATTTCAAATGCGTCCCTTTCACAATGGGGTGATCTTGCTGCAGACCACGGCAGTGCCAGGCATGCATTTTCATATACGGGCAACAGATATGATCTGCATGCGCATGGGAGAAGACTGAGCGACAGGAATGGTGCGTACCCACGCAGAAGTTGAAGCCGGTGCCGAAGAAGGGCGTGGCGATGCGCGTGCCCAGGATGAGCGAGATCTCCGAGCCCGACACCGAGGGGCCGTCAAAGGGGGTCGTCGCGTCAATGCGCAGGGGTCCTGGAAGCTTATCGACAGGTGTCCCCGCGAACGCTGTGCCGTCCGTGGCAGTGTATGCTGTTGTCGGCTGGGCCTGGTAGCCGGCGGTCTTTGACTGCTGCTGCGTTGCCAGCCGCAGCGGGCCCGGCAGCGCGTTTGGCAGGTTGGGGTCCAGGGAGACCCCGTTGTCTGAGCTGGTGCTCTTAGGCTGCAGGTTCTGCAGGGGACATGGTGACAAGTAGTGATTTTTAGAGACTCCTTCCTGACACTGAAGTAAGAGTGCCGAGCTCCTGCCTAGAGTGTCTACAGGCTTGGAAAGAGCACTTTGCCAGAAGGAGTGCCACATCAAGATTGCTGCCACCCCTCTGCATGCCTATTAGAAATGGTGTGCACAGCCTCAAACCAAATCCGCACAAATGCCACAGAGGCTAGTGCTGGCCAGCAAGGGAGGCATGCAGCTGCATACCTGCGCAAGTGAGGTGCTTGCCGCAGTGTCAGCAGTGGCTGTCGACCTTGCAGCCGCCTGAACAAGCACCCACACCCATCAGAGAGGACACAAATGTATTTTCCCCAACCAATCCTGCTCCAATGTTGCAGAATTTGCTCCCTCGTCAAGATCCTCCTCTGTCCACCACCACCATGCTATGTGGAACTGCGCAACATAGGACAATCGCGCATAATAGGAAATTTAAGCAAGGGACAGTCACGCACTGGAGCAGAAGCTGAGAGCTGTTTCGGCGCCACGTTAGTCGCCGCGCCATTCACCGACGTCACAGTGCCGCCAGCAGCACTGGAACCTGCCGCGGCCTCCGCCGTGCCCGCCGGCTTTTTCTTCTTCTTCTTCGCGTACGAGGTGTAAAGATCGGCGTCCGGCGACGCGGCCGCGGATAGTGAGTCAGCACTCAGCGGCGCGAATGCGGCATCGGCCGCCGCGGGCGCGGCCGGCCCAGGGGCCGGCGCAAGCGCGTAGCTGAGGCTGTAGTCGTTGCTGCCGGCCTGCAGCAGCCGCCGGCCGCCAGCCGATTGCGCGGCCAGCGCGGCGGCGGCCGGGCCCGGGGCTGGCGCGCCGGTGTGTGGGTCGGCCGGCCCGAGGTGGTTCACCGCGTTGTAGAGCGCTGATGATAGCTGCGTCAGCCAAATGCACAGCCGCATGAGAACTGCCTTGTATTTGCAGATGTGCTTGGACAAGCATCCCAAACTGGGGTTCAGAAACTTTGTGAACTGCAGGCTTTTGCTAGGTGGCAGACAATGGATGGCACACAGGCACAGGCCAATATATGTCCAACAAAAGCTGTCACTTTATTCTGCGTTGGCATACAACCAGAGAGTCAGGGGGGGCCGGAGTAGGGGTCACCTGTGGTCTAATAAAGTATCCCACATCTGACTTCCAAAGTGGGGCATGTTGGTTGATGGAGGCTATGGTCTTTTGCTGTAAATCATCGCTGTAGCTGTTGCTGGCAGTTGGCACCACCCCGCTGCTGGCTACCGCGTCTGAAACTTGTGAAAAAATAGACCCCGCTGCCTGGTCCAATCCCTGTAAATGTGCTTGTGCTTCCTGGTCTGTGAGAAGCAAGCTGCGCCCTGCTCCTGCTGAAAGGCCTAGACAGCAGCACAGGGCCAAAGCTGCTAAGAGCAGCCTGGCCATTTGTGGGCGCTCCTATGCCACGGACGTTCTGCCTTTGGCCCGCTGCCTTGTGTGCCACAGCCTGCCACACAGGCCTAGCTGGGCTGGTCTGGGAGGCTGCCTCCTCAGCTGGCACTTCCTTGGACACAGCTACAGCTGCAGCTCCTGGGCCAATGCTGCCTCTTACGGATATATGAGCCTGCACACGAGTTGGGGTGGTCAGTGTTCTGCAAAGTCCTGCTCACCTTGTGTTTAGAGCTATGCATTGGGAAGCATCGCCCTGGCCTAGTTCTTCCTCGGTCTGCGTTTGGGTGCAGGGCTCTACAAATATCACGTTAGTTGTCTACAATTCGGTGTCTCTCGGAATGCGAAGGTGGATAGAATTCAGGAGGACTCCATCTTGCTCACCAACTTTGTGTCTCTGCAACATCCAGAAACTAACAGGGGCACCTGTACAGGTAAATGTGCAGTCTACCGCAGGTTACGTGTTACAAACCTTATCAATAACCACCGGGCAGGACTAGAATGCCTGCAACCCAAAAAGGTGCTGCTAGCTGTCTAGTATAGAACAAAATGGTCTGTCGCTGGGCACTTCCTAGCCTCCCGGTCGGCATGATCTTGGCAGTCAGACGGGAGGGCCTTACAATGAAGGCCTAAAATGTGTCGTCCAAATGGCCGACAACACCCATACACAACGTCGCCAGCCCGTGTTGGTGACAACCCTTGACAAAGTTCATGCCGGAAGTGCCTCCGGAACAGCCGCCCAGTCTGCTATGCTATCTGTTGGTCCTGGACTAGTCTACTGAGCATTAGTGCCCTCTATCTCCTAGTATCTGCCACTAGTGCTGTCCCACCTGGTGTCCGCCCCGTGGCCGTTGGATTTCCTTGCTCGCCTTTCGTGACCGTCCCGACTAAGACCGCACTAACTGACGACGAGGTATATCTGAATTGGGGTCAGAAACTCCTTGAAATTGGCTTTAGGACTCTCTTTATAAGACGAGCACAGCCTGTTTCGGTGCAAAATCCTCGTCGTCAGAAAAGGACAGAAGGCGCAGCTGGTTAGGCCTGATTAGGCTTTCGGGGTTCTCCATCCACAAGTTCTGCGGCGTCCCTATGAGGGTGGATGGTTTCAATTGGTTCCCACGGAATTTAGAGTTTTCAGTTCCCATCTTGGATCACAGTTGCTATTGACTGAGTCCATCCTTGTTTTCTGAAGTTTTGGTGCTGCATTGGACTCGACATCAGCATTTTGTGGGGTCTGATTGGCCCGGGTTGAGCACGTGCATCGTTTGCTAGCCTCCAGTCATAAGCCTGATGGTCAGTTGACAGTGCAGACTTCTATTGTAGAAGCCTGATGTCGGACGAGCCTCGCTCCCGTCGTGCTGCACGGCCAGCCAGCAAGGCTGCTGGAGCATTGGCCAAATTGGCTGAACTTCGGCGTTCTGGTGCCAAACACGGCGCTGTGTATGACGTTAAAGAAGAGGAGGATGTGTACGATGTCGTCGAGGAGAGTGAATATGCCGATATCGTTGCCAAGAGGCGCGATGCGGGAGGTACATGCGTCTGGCAAAGCACCATATCTGTGATACATGAAGACTTGTGGCGTCGTGTAACCTCCAATAATACAGAATCAATTGTCCTATTTACTAGAAGGTATCACACCATGCTCATGATGAAATGGGCGCATGCCAGGGGACTTCATCGAGGATGACGATGGTATGGGCTATGTTGACGTCGGCGAGGAAGATTATTGGGAAGCAGATAGGGAAGACGCAGACGCAGATGCGCAACGAGATGAGCCTGCTGAAAAGGGAAAGAAGCGGAAGAAAGTGGACAAAGATGCAAAGGGTGAAGTCTATATAGCAAGATGTCCTGTTGATGATTGTGCTGCTGCACCTGGCATGCATCAAATCTTATCAGGACTTTCGTCCACTGACCTTTACATCTAATCCTCTTATGTTCTGTCTTGCAGGTGCCCGCAAAAAGCAGCTTCCTTCAGTGTCCAAGGCGGCGAAGCAGAGCATTAACAAGCTGTTCTCTGCAGCCACTGGTAGGTGTTTCGTCAAAATTTCAGAGGCTTTCCTTTGATCCGTGTCAAGCGATGCAAGCAATGACTTTGTATGTTGCAATGGTGCAGCCAAGGTCACTACTGTGAGGAACGATCCAGAGACCAGCCAGGCAGCTGATGCCCTACTGGACGACATCCTGACCGACCTGGGTGACAGCAAGCCCAGCACAAGCAGGTATTTCACATACAAGTCCCAGTTTTACAATACTATAGTCACACTTATCAAAGCAAACCCAAGAAGTGATTCAGATAACTGCTCACTCGGGTTTTCACAGCGGTCAGCAAGCCGTTTGCCATTCCCTGTGCAGGGCTCATTCTCTGGCACCTGCGGGCGCCGGCACCGCTGCTCGGCGGGGTGAAAGCTTTGCACAACTTCCTACCGGTGTTGCGCGAGCGAAACCGCGTCCGCAGCCGTCTGTGGCGGCAGCGCGGCCGAGCAAGACGGCTCTGGCCGGCACCGCCGCCAGCCGCCTCTCGCGCGCTCTCCGCGATGTGCCCATGCTGGACGCCACTGTCAAAGGTGCGGCGCCGTTATCGCCACAGAGAAGTGCTGCAGAAGAAAAAGGTTAAAAATTACATAAGTAGAGACTGGGGAATGAGGAATATAGAATTGCCGAGTATTCCCAATTACCTGCCGTTTATTCCACCGTGGGGGCCTTCCCGCAAGTGCAACGGCACACGATTGTGTGTGCATAAGACGCTTCAAGCGCTGTTTGTGTCATAGCAATCTGTGGTTTGCGGCAGAGGAGGACACGGGCTATGACGATCATGGCGGCGACGACTACAACGATGACTACAACAATGACAACAACATCAATGACTACGGCGGAGACGCGGGCATGGACACAGGCATGCCGGATGACCCTCCCCCAGAGTCGCCGAGCAGGCCAGGCATTAAGGCAGAGGGCGCAGAGGAGCCAGTCAGCACTAGCAAAGCTGAGGCTGCTACTGCAGCATGCGGCAACATCAGTGACTCAGCAGAGGCCCCCACGCCAACAGCAAATCGCACTGTCCAGCAGCTGGTGCGTTGTTGTACAATGAATGTCCTGCATCTGGCATTTTGTCTCCTCCAGTGTGAAATACCTGGCTGGAACCATGACCTTGAAGGGGAGACAAGCTCAAATGAGTGGCTCCTGACTGCTTCGCAGCAATCTTGAGTGTGCGCTGCGCATGAGTGTGTTGGAGCACCGTTTGTGCCTCGAGAGGGTCAATTTTGCTGTGCTGTGCAGAGGGCACAGGAGGGAACGCCTGCAGGCAGCAGCACCGGCGGCGGCAGCGCGCCAAAAACCCCCTGGCGGACCCCTCCGCCGACTTTTGCTGAGATGGCAACGCCGCTCACCGCTGTTGCCGCCTCCGGCTGGCAGCAGCACTACGACGACGATGAGGCCGGCGAAGGTGCCCACCTCAATTCCCATATCATTGATCACATCATAATTACCTGATCTGTCCTTTCCCATTTGTCAAACAGATCACCAGCTGCATGCTGCGCAGCAGAGCTTCATAACAATGCCACACTCAAGACTGCGAACACAGCATGCGCATGTGCACTGCATGCGGCGCTGTAGTGGGTGTGAGGCATGTGTAAGGGAGAGTAAAAATGAATAATAGAACATTAATATTGCTATCTTGGGTGTTAACTGCACGCCAAACATATAACGATTTAAGACAAGGATCTGGTGGGTCTTGCAGGAGGCGAGGACGGGGCGGATGAAGAGGTGAAGGAGGAGCCAAAAGAGGAGTGGGTGGACGATGGTAGCCTGCCACTGGTGGACGGCACGCTGCCCTTCTTCCTGCTGGATGCTCACGAAGAGGCCGCCACCCCGGGCACCGTCTACCTGTTCGGCAAGGTGCCTCCTGTCTCAGCCGCCCTGCAGGAGTTACCCCTGTATCTCTGCCAATGACATGCGCGCCAGGCACCTTCTCTTAACAGATGAGCACAAAATTGGTTGCTAATGCCAAGCAGCAGACTGAGAGCAACTCTGAAAGCTGCACCCTGTGAAAGCCACTGTGTCATTTTGCACTGGTCTTTACAGCAGCAGTCAGTAACGCGTGAACACCAACTCAGAGGTCAAGCAGACCTTCATGCCTGAAGGACGATGCCAGACAAGAGCCCAGGCATGAGGTGAACGATCCAGCACTGCGGCACATACACAGCCCTGCATCAGTGCAAACGCGCATGGGGCTAGTAGATCTCGCAAGGCGCTGAGCAACCAATTAAGGCGTGTCTGAGAGGCTGAGTGTGGCGCAGGTGCCGAACGGAGGGCAGCACCAGTCGTGCTGCGCGGTGCTGGAGGGCTGCATGCGCTGCATCTTCTTCGTGCCGCAGCCGGGCACGTTCACCGGCGCGGAGCTGACGCGGCTGGAGGCCGAGGCTGCCGCCAACCCCGGAGCCAAGGGGCCTCTCCTGCGTCACCTGCATGTAAGAGAGCACTCTGAAATGGTTCTCACTCTGCCGTGTCCCTGCTCATCAAGGCGCGTTATAAGGGCATCCTGATATTGGAGACTTCAGCCCTTCGGTTTACTCAGGTTTGCTATCTTGGCTACATACCAACAGGGGATGGGTGAGTTAGACCATGCGACACAAGAATGGTGATGCACATGTGCGCTAATTCTTGAAGATTCAATGAACCGTACAGCGAAATGCAGATTTTTCAGACTTTGCCTGGGGTTGTGTCCCCTCCACACGAGTCTGGTCAACAGATATTGACCGAGCAGCTTTGCTCGCGCACACAGGAGCAGGCGGCGGCGCTGAAGGCCGAGGTGAGGGCGGTGCTGGCAGAGCACGGCATCGACAAATTTGTGATCAAGCCGGTGCGGCGCAACTACGCGTTCGAGCTGGACAGCGTGCCCCACGGTGAGCAGTGGGTCCTCAAAGTGCGCTACTCCGCCGCCAAGCCCTCGCTGCCCAACGGCCTAGAGGGTACGCGCCCTATGCACCCTGTCTTGTTACCCTGTCAAAAGGCGCACTTGCTTGCTTGCTCTGGTGAGCCCAAAGAGGGAGCTGTCACCTGCACATTGTATGCAGACGCCCCTTGCATCTGAGCATAAATGCGTATTGTATTGACATTATTGTGGCTGTGCCATTGTCCTTTGCTCCTTTCAACGGTGCTGACACAGCGGGCTAGATGCCAGCCCAGGCCACAAAAGCTTGCTCATCGATGCATGCAAGATGAGGGTACAGGTAAGGGTGAAAGTGTGACCTGACACGGTCATGAGTGGGAAGGGTCTGTCAGAACACCACTGCTGCTGTGTGCAGGGGAGCACTTTGTGGGGGTTTTCGGCGCGCAGCAGAGCGTGCTGGAGTCCGTGCTGCTCAAGCGCCGCATCATGGGCCCCTCCTGGATCAGCCTCAGCTGCCCCATCCGCATCGACGCCAGCAAGCAGGCGCGCCCTCTTCACCTTCTGCATTGTTGTAATTGTTATTACACGGTTTTCCTGCCAAACAGCAAGATACGTCTTGCAAACAAGCTGCAATTAAAGGCTGCCCACTAACCCACCCCTTGTTGGATTCGCCAGATCCAAGCAAGACCCAATCAACCGTGGGCACGGTGCTCAGCAATCATGCCGCCCCTTTCTAGCCGAGACCTTCTGCACACTCTTCCACAAATGGCATTGCTGCATGCATCTCATTTTGCCAGTTGCATAGGAATGTGTGCTCGCCCAAAGATTTGACTGCAAGTAAGCCGTATGACGCAATTACTCTGAGACTCACCTTACAGAAAGGATAAGGAACCTACTGTTAGACTCACCTTGTGGTCCTGACCTTTTTTACAATCAAGACTCCCCCAGCGTGCAAAGAGCTCGTACTGAAGTGAGGCACTGCGTGGCATCAGGTGAGCTGGTGCAAGCTGGAAGTCAAGGTGGAGGGCCACAAGAATGTCAGTTCCAAGTGCGCCGGGCAGCAGGAGCCGCCGCCGCTCATCGTCGCCGCTCTCAACCTGAAGACATCCCTGCACCCACAGGCAAGTTTCCCGCCCTACTCTTCTGTCCCACCCACACATGTTTTGTTAGCGCCCTCAGCGCCTCCACTCTTGATTTGAATTTCTCAACGGCACCTATTTGCTTGTGAGCCCAATACCAAACATCAGAGTGCAGGCACTGGGGGAACAGCACAGGTACAACTGGGAGGCCGATAAATGCCTTGCCAGCCTCCTTACCGTGAGCACCTTCATGCTCATGTGTCCAGACCAAACGCAAGACACGCCCTGGGACCCGCGGTCATTTCAATTGGCAGCGGCTGATCCGTGGCTTGTTTTGTTACGGCGCAGGCGAACACGAACGAGGTGGTGGCGGCGAGCGTGGTGTATCTGCCGGCGGTGAACCTGGACCGGCCGCTGAGCAAGGCGGCCTGGAACAGCAGCCACTCCCTGCGCCATTTCTCCGTCCTGCGCAAGCTCGACGGCCAGCCCTTCCCTGCAGGTGCGTTTTGTGGCCAGACTTGTGATAAACCAGCGCAAATGCAAGGGCCAAAATGACCATGCCAGCACTTGTCAGCAGCAGCACCTTCCCACAGCTGCACAGGCGGCACAGTTTCACCCCAGACCAAATTGTTTTGTGCACTCAAACAGCGCTACAGGAAATTTTGTGCTATCGACCCGAGTGCAGGCTCTCCACGTGACAATGTGGCAACAGACTGCGCTTGCCATTGCCCTTCCTTGTGCGATAATTGGGAGGCGCCACGACATCGGTTGCTTGGTTGCGCGCACAGGCTTTGAGGCAAAGGTGCAGGCGGTGAATGCAAGCGAGATGGGGCGGCGCAACGGCGGCACCATGCTCAGCGCGCAAGCGTCCGAGCGCTCGCTGCTGATGAATCTGCTGGCGCGGCTGCGCGCGCTCGACGCCGACGTGCTCGTGGGCCACAACATCGCCGCCTTCGACCTCGACGTCCTCCTGCACCGCCTGCAGCACCACAAGGTGAGGGGCTTGTCCTGATCGTGGTCCAACGGCTGCCGAGAAGTGCGCACTAAATTACACATCATGCTGTATCTGCAGAGCCCATCTTCAGTGCCTACGCGGGCGACGCAAGCCAGAAATGCGGCCTTTTCCACTGTGCAGTGCAAAACCTACCGGGAAATTTGTGCGCAACGATGTCATCTTGACAATTTAAATGCCTTTGCAGCGCCCATCCTTCTGTGGCCCCAAAGGCTAGCCAATCTGAATCCATTGTTCCACGCATTCCATGTGCTCTGGAGGCAGATGATATGCGCATGGAGGGCGCGTGACGTCCAATCGGATAATAAGAGCTCGCCGGTCAGTGCCAGCACAGTGCTCGAAATGCCGTATTTTCCTAGTATTGACAAGGATCTGCGCTGTTCTATCAAGCGGACTCATGTGTGCGAGCGCAGGTGCCGCAGTGGAGCCGGGTGGGGCGGCTGCGGCGGAGCACGTTCCCGAGCCTGGGCGGCGGCGGCGGCAGCTTCGGCGGCGGCGCGGGGCCGGGCCTCATGACGGCGATGGCGGGCCGGCTGATCTGCGACACCTATCTAGGCGCGCGCGAGCTGTTACATGAGGTCGACTACACTATGGCCACCCTCGCACGCATCCACCTCGGCCAGACCCGCTCGGACCTCACCGCTGCCGACGTGCCCGGTGGGTCTTATTTTGCCTCCAACTTGACTTGCTGCGGGCTGCTGAGGCATCAGCGGCATGACGCCTAATGGATCTGCATGCATTCTCTGTATCGCGAAGCGACATGAGACGTGAGGATGGATGTATCATAGAGGCTGGAAGAAAAGGTCTCCATTTGTCAAGTGAAGGGCTCAATTTCCTGAGGGTGGGGGGCGGGCTGTCAATGCATGATATTTTGCTTGGGCCGCTGACTCCGTTTTATCACCGATCCTTTACAGTGCTCCTTTGAGGATAAGTGTGCCCACAGGCAAGTACGAGGCGGCGCCGAAGCTGATGGAGTTGGTGCAGCACACGGAGAGCGATGCGTGGCTGGCCCTGTCCCTGGCCATGCACCTCAATCTGCTGCCCCTCTCCCGCCAACTCTCCTGCCTCTCCGGATCCCTGTGGTCCCGCACCCTCCAGGCATGCCCCCTGCCCTCCCTTCTCTCTGCATCACATCCCTCTAGGAAGCAGCTTCTAGAAACAAAATGCACGGGCAAACCCCAGTACAAGACTTCTACCTGCCTGCTAATATACCTCCACGGGCGCGTGGTGCTCGACCCAGCATTCATGACCACACCCAACTAAATGCGCTCCTTGATCAGCTGCAAGTCAGGAATGATTCATTAAGAGCTGGGATCTGCGGTCTGTTGCAAGAGTGTTCTTAGTGCATCTGAAGGCAGTCATCTGAGGCACCATGCGCCACCTCCTTTGCTGACACTTGATGTTCGACCCAAGATTCTGTGCACACATGCGCCCTGCTTGAATGCGCTGGTTAGGTCAAGTGGAATATCTGTTGAAATCTGGGCTGTGTGCTCCCTGGCGACGTGTGCCGGTGATGCAATGCAGGGCCAGCGGGCTCAGCGCATAGAGATGCTGCTGCTGCACGAGTTCTACGCGCGCAAGTTCCTGCTGCCGGACAAGCTCAGCGGCCGCGAGCGCGAGCGCCTGGCACGCCGCCAGCACGCGGCCGCGCACGCCGACGACGGCGAGGCCTTCGAGGAGGTCAAGGCTGGTGCGCCACCCCTCTCAAGCCCACAGTTGGTACCCTCTATAGAGTACTGCATGGGGACAGCTTCCACATGCATGCTACTTTAAGCGGTCATTTACTGCAATACACGGTCAGAAATGATTCTGGCTTCCAGCAGTGAGAGTTGGTTGCAGGACAGCCTTAAAGTTGCTTCTCCCTGATTGTGATTGGATGGAGGAGGAGGATATTTGCAACCTGTTATCTCATTGCAAGACGCCAAGATCACTGATGAGCAAGGCAAGCTCTTCACATGCAGGTTGCAGAAAAGCAGACCATGTATCACATAGTTTGTGATCGCTCGGGTCTTGGAGGGTGTGGTTGCCGTTGACCAGATCTTTGTTTTATATATTCCTCTCCCATCGTTGTCATGAAAAAGCAGCAGTGAGAAGTGGGACGTGCCTGACGCAGGCGGGAAGAAGGGCAAGGCGCAGTACGCGGGGGGCCTTGTGCTGGAGCCCAAGAAGGGCCTGTACAACAGCATCGTGCTGCTGCTGGACTTCAACTCCCTCTACCCCTCCATCATCCAGGAGTACAACATCTGCTTCACCACCGTGCGCCGCCCCAAGGACGGCTCCATTGCGCCCCTGCCAGAGCCCTCCCACGACCTCGCCGTCCTGCCCAAGGTAGCATTCCTGCCAATTATAACCGCGATCCGTCTTGTTTCATGCATTCTTTGCAGGACCAGAGCCACATAATGCCACTGCGAGACTAGGAAGATAGGGATTTCCCGCACGCCCCTGGTTTGAGCAGATATAGGCGGCTTGATATAATCCACAGCACACAGCGCAGAGGTGGAGCCGTTGAAGAGGGGTGCACCGATAGGTTGCATGGTTCAGAAGGCGGGGTATATTCCTCCTTGCCAGCGCCTGATCATGAAGCATGACCCAGCAGCAGGAGGGCTCTTCGTATGGCATTGCAAGTGTCCTCCCTGCACCACATGCGGGACCTCTGCAATTTTTTATTTGAATCAAAATCACCGCTCTCGCAGGTGATCCGGGGGCTGGTGCAGCGGCGCCGGGAGGTGAAGTCTCTGCTGGCGAATGAGCGCGACGGCGTGCGGCGGCAGCAGCTGGACATCCGGCAGCAGGCGCTCAAGCTGACGGCCAACTCCATGTACGGCTGCCTCGGCTTCTCCGCCTCGCGCTTCTTTGCGCGGCCCCTGGCCGAGCTTGTTACCGCGCAGGGGCGAGACATCCTCCAGTCCACCGTCGACCTCGTCCAGTCATCGGTCGGCCTCGAGGTGATGAGCTCATTCACGACTAGGCCGTCATGGCTGTATGATGCCACATGATGTTGATACGAGTCTCATGCACATGCATGCATTCGGAAGTGCAGGAGAGTCAAATCCCCTGATGTGCATGCTTTGGACCTGAGTCTCTGTGTCTGACCGCTGCGCTGGTGCCGGTCCTTGGCGTTCTGGCTATTGCCTTTCGCTTGTGTTGCAGTAGCATATGCCTTTGTGGCCCAGGTGCAGCAATATCGTTTCGGGTGCAGCGCTGACAGCTAGTGTAACATAACCGTTGATGTTTTTGCCACTCCCCTTCTGAATTCACTGCAATGCTTTCACATGATGATGCCCACTCTTTTCATGCAGGCAGGCCCACATGCACTGTCTGACAACAACCAGCAGCTGCAGCCGGGACCTCCATGGTTTCTGAACCCTTTGAACCCGCGCACGCAGGACATGTACGGCGACATGGGTTTTCGTGATGGTCTCTGAACCCTCTCGATATGCGCGCGCAGGTGATATACGGGGACACGGACAGCATAATGGTGCGGACGGACGTGGCGAAGGAGGAGGAGGCGCGGGCGATGGGGGCGCGGGTGAAGCGTGAGGTGAACAAGCGCTACAAGCTGCTGGAGATCGAGCTGGACGCGATGTACAAGTGCATGCTGCTGCTCAAGAAGAAGAAGTACGCCGCCATCAAACTTGACCGCGACGCAGCCGGCCGCACCGTAGAGGTGCGTGTGCTTTTGTGCCCTCGGCCTTTGCCCAGCTTTAGTGCTTGAAGCGGGAAAAAACACTTCTTCTCCTACTGCGTATAGCTTGGGAAAGATTACACTGATGAGCTGTGGAGATGCACCTTGCCCACATGCTTTGCCTGGAGCAGGTCTGCAACTGGGAATCCTTCTATGGCTCTCTTGGCATGATGTTATCATTGCATGCTCCCTTCCTCTAGAACTCCTCGGATCATGTTGAGACATGCAGCACGTGGGAGAGACTGTATTTATTCCTGCACCAAAGTATTGCCTCAAAACGACAAATAAAAGGACAGCAATTACACTACAGATGGTCTGCGTGCAGGCACATGCTTCATCACATTCTCTAATCTTCAATTGTCCGTGACTTTGCTGGTGTTTCGATATCCCTAGTCTTTGTTTCTGCAACTCAATTTGGAGTTGGGGAGGCTAAATCCTGGAGGACCACTTTTGTGAGCATCACGCGGTACTCGGCGGACTAAATACTGGGCCGTGGGCGCAGGTGAAGGAGGCAAAGGGGCTGGACATGGTGCGGCGCGACTGGTGCGCGCTGGCCAAGGACTGCGGCAACTACGCCCTCGATGAGATCCTGTCCGGCCGCCCTTGCGAGGACGTCCTCTCTGCCATCCACGCCCGCCTGCGCCAGGTGCCAAACACAGTCATCCCAGACATGTCCCAGAACCGGCTCATTAGCTGCTCTCCAGCCATGCACGATGCGCTAAGTAACCTGGCATTCCTTCAGTTGCCTCTGATTTCAGTGGTATCGTGTGAGGTCATGCACGCCAAGGTATGCAAAGAAAAGCTGCTCTTCAGCCGCACATCATGTGACTCGGGGGCGGTTCTCTTATAGCCTTCTGCTTGGGGGTGACATCCTGTGAGGTAAGCCGTGTGAATGCCCTCCATAGCAGGCATAGCCAGAAATTTGCCAAAATGCCAGAACACAGTGGCATGACAGCAATGTGTGTTCTCTCGTGGGCTATTAACTCAGCCTTTGGTGATCAGAGGCTGATGATTATAAAAGGTTGATGACTACGATAGGCTGACGACTCTGAGAATGTGAGTGCTGGCGGTGTGCAGGTGCGGGAGAAGGTGGATGCTGGAGCGTTTACGCTGGACAAGTTTGTGATCCACAAGCAGCTGACCAAGCGGCCGGAGGACTACCCGGACGCCAAGAACCAGCCCCACGTGCAGGTCGCCCTCCGCCGTGCAGCCGCCCACAAGCGCGAAGGCACCAAGCAGGTGCCCGCACATGCCCCCACATGCCACCTGTCAGACATATGGGTAATTAATTAATTAATTAATTAATTAATTAATAAGAAGGGAAGTACCGGGGTTCTCTGTTAAGGCAGTATCATTGCACAGTGCAATGCACACCCCCTGGCACCATCACACGATCTCTTCATGCGGCTGGCCCAGGCCTGCGCGCTCAAGACAGCCATTTTCTTAGTCAGAGCAGTATCAACACTGCCCAGAGTTGCTTGCATTGGTCCGTGATGGGCGGTGTTCCCTGGTACATAATCTATTGCAGCTGTGTTTCTGGGACTGCAAAGTGACGAGCTGTTGGTTGGGGCCTTGGGTGGGCAGGGAGAGACGGTGCCGTACATAATCTGCATCGAGGTTGACGAGGCCGGGCAGCCCAAGGATGGCGGTGCGGGCGGCCTGGCCGAGCGCGCGTACCACCGGGAGGAGCTGGCCGCCAACCCGGCGCTGCGCGTGGACGTCCAGTACTACCTTGCCAACCAGGTGGACCCCTGTGCATCCGCAGACGTGCTTTAAGAGCATGCAATGCATGCAGCAAAACCCTACTCTGAAGTCCTTAGGATTGTGGTCCAGGCGCATACTTAGACCAGGAGGTGGTCTGGCAAGCATCTCTGCAAGTTCTACATAATGATAACAAGCCACACACAGTATCAGCAGTGAGCTTGGGTTTGAATGGGATATGAGTTGCTATCAGTGCAAATGGTCACCAGCTGCTGCACCCTGCATCTCCCAAGAAATCTTTATGTCCGCTTGCTCAAGTGTTGCAGGTTGCAGGATGGTTCCACTTGTGCAACCATCACAGCAAGCCTTCCGCTGAAGCTGGGAAGACAACAGTATTGACTGAGCGGGCGCCTGGCAGGTGCACCCGGTGGTGTCGCGGCTGTGCGCGCCGATCGAGGGGACTAACGTGGCGCGGCTGGCAGACTGCCTCGGCCTTGACGCGGCCAAGTACCACGCGGCGGCCGCGGCCGGGTCGGGGATGCGCGACGCTCTGGAGGACGCCCTCATCGCGTCCACCGCCACCCTCGACTGCGACGCCCGCTACAAGGTGAGCGCTGCTTTTGCAATCTTAATCTGCACGGCAGTCAAACTGCACAATGTTCATCTTTGCCTGGCGCCTGTGCAGAAGTGCCCCTAGAATAAAGACCCCTACAGTAAAAATTATATAGAAGAACAGGACAGCCAGGTCCTCAGAGCACCAGCAATTTTCCCTCAATCTCTTATGCAAATGCATGAGTGGCGCACGGCATCAAATTGGCGCACGGCATCAAGGCACAGATTGTTGTCCTCCATCAAGTTCTGCTTGCTGGAGCGCTCTGCGAGCTTGCAGATCTTTCTTGATGACTAGCACATGCATTTCGATGCGCGCAGGACTGCGATCCGCTGTGGCTGACGAGCGCGGACGGCACCCGCTTCCCCTTCGTGGGAGTGCAGGACGTTGTCAGCGGGAGGGTCGCCCCTGGAGACGCATTCGCTCCCCCGGACGCCGCCGCCACTGGTGCGCTGCTCAGCCAGCCTTCCTTGACCCAGCTCGTGCATGTCACTTTAGTAATCACCAAGGGTAGTGTGGAAGTGAAATAATGAGGAACATGTGGGATTTTTGTGCTCATCAATCCTTGTCAAGAACAAGTAATCAAGAAGAGCAATAATGAGAATGCACAACAATCACCCCAATACTATCGACACATCTCCAACCATTTCAAGCTATGCATGGCTGCGTGCTACTGACCTTGCAAGCTGATTCAGGACATTATCTACAGGACCCAGAACCTCGCTAATCTGATGTTACCTCATGCGCAGAGTTCTGGTGAGAAGAATTTGTCGCCTCGGCATTTCACTGTTTGCCATCAGCATTATTATTATTGTTATTGTTACACGCTTTTCCTGCCAGGAGGCAAGGTGTGTCTGCAGACAAGCTACAGGCGAAGGTTGCCAAAATCCCACCCCTTGTTGGACTCGTCAGATCCAAGCAAGAGACCCAATCAACCGTGGGCACGCTGCTCAGTAGTAACCCCGTCCCCCGCCAGCCGTAGCCAACAGCATGTGCGGGTGTCTGCACAGGCTCGGGGCTGAGCGCGGCGCAGGTGGCTAATCAGGTGCGGCTGCGCGCGCGTGAGGCGGTGGCCAAGTACTATGAGGGGTCGCTGGTCTCCGACGATGAGCTCATGCCCGTCAACACACGCAACGTCTGCCTCAGGGCGCAGGTGCGACCTCACTTCTGCCAATATCGTGCAATCCGTCATGTGAAAGCCGTTTGTCTTGACGAGCATGGGGGCGCAAACCTCCAGCTGCCAAGCAGAGGATCTTTTCTTGCAGAGGCGCTGCATTCGTCCCTCGCTGCTGCCATGCCTGCTATTGCTCCTGGCAGAGCGAGCTCCTGCCACGCGTGCCTGCTGCACCCCTACCTGCCCATTAATCCCTTGTTGTTCTGCTGTGAGAATGAGCGAACTCCTTGGCTCTTTTAGCACCTTTTATCTGCCTGATGATCCCCTCCTATGTGCCATGCTACTCTGCAGCGCTCTGTGTGTGCACAGTTCCTTGGTGCAGGCCTGCAGAGCCAGGCTTATGTCAGCATCCCTGTCTTTTCACATCATGTGATATGTCTCAAGTCCATCTTGGTTCCAGGCCCCGAGGTGTTTACCATTTTGGGTGCTGCAGGGTGACGCGGCTCCCGGCATGGCGTCGCCGAACGTGGCGTCGGCGGGGCACATGGCGGCGGCGATGAGCGAGGCGGCGCTGTACACGCAGCTGTCGCACTTCCACCGCCTTCTGGACCCCAGCCTCGCCCTCGCCCGCCTCCAGGACGACACCGAGCGCCTGGATGCCACCAGGCAAGAACCTCACGCACCTGCACAGCCTCTCTACTCATGAAGTGTTCCTACTGTTATTATTGCCAGAGGTAAGGTGCGTCTCGACAAGCTGCAAGCAGAATGCTGCCACATACCCAAACCCCCTGATGTCATTCATGAGCAGCATGGGTGCTCGTGAATGGCCATTTAAAAGTCTTGTGTCTGACAAATGGAAATTTCTCAGGCGGTGTGGGCTGCGGTGGGCCCTGCAAAGGCATGCAGTCAGTCTGGGTGATGCTGCTCGTTGGATTGATCCAGGGAGCTTTTCACTGGCATGCATGTCTGCTGCGTGTGCTGCAGATGCTGAACATGCAATATTAGACATTGCTTTGCCACAGTGCAAGATGCGTAAATCAAGCTGAGAGGGTGCTGGCTGGCCGTCCCACAGGCGGCTGGCGCCCATCAGGGAAGCCTTGGAAGCTGGCAGGAAGGCAGCGGAGCAGCTGCGCAACAGATGCGCGTACCGCTGGGTCAGCCTCGGCAGCCTCTACAATGTGACTGCCACCGGCGCATAGACTTCTGCAGCCACTTTTTTGTTATGCTGCTTTGTGACATGACACAACGGAAATGCTAGGCACAAATGACAATGGAACCATGAGTGGCAAAATAGATGCTATAGTACAGCAGTGCCCGATGTCTCAGTCCACAGATGATGTCGACACCTGACTTGGTGGGGCAGTTTGACCTAAGTCCAAGAACTCATGATGTCAAGATGAAAAACTTTCAGTGTTCAATCGGTGTGAAACAGCCAACCTGCAAATGCAGACCCAGCCAGTGAGAAATGCAAGCTTGCATTTATTCGCTTCTTATGCACCTGCTGACGCCCCAGAACACGTGTTCGCGAGTCAGGTATCAATTACACTGTAGTGTATCTACAGCCTTTGACAATATCAGAGCTTGACTGAGAAAGATCTGCCACTCAATGCCACCAATAGGTGGGACTGGAAGACCTTGCGCACTCAATATAAACAGTTATCAACAGGTGTACGGCTGATCCACAATGTGGTCCCAGCACATGCAAAACTTTGCGAAATTTCACTTTAAAAGCATTTCAAAGAACGCCAGAAATCATCCATTTGGCCACAACCACAATCATATAGGGACCTCGAACAAGTTGTACGGCGGGCAAGAAGCCGGCTTCTTGCCCGCCGGCGCCATAAATCACAACGACCTTGTTGCCTGGACATTTATCCGCTTAATGTTGCAGATCCAAGCACCATAGCCGCAACGCAGAGGTTGCAACGATATGCTATGTTTGCTTCTGGCCAAGCTTGCACATCCAAAATGTGGACTTGAGTCCAGACACATGCTTTTGCCAAAAGCTAGAGGTCCAGGTTGCCTCCATGGAAACATGTGCTGAACAGTGAAAGTCAGTCTCCTGTAGCCTAGCAAGAATGACATGTAGTCACTCTGGTAGCTTGTCAGACTCTCTCCTCGAGGAGATCATTTATCAAATCAGCAGTACTGCAAAGTTTGAAACTCTGAGTGCAATGCGTCACACAAGACTTTCCAACTCTCTCGAACAATATCAGACACGCAGAGGGCCTCTGTACTTGCTGCAAGGCCTAGGAATCCCACCCAACGAAGAAAAACTGCCACATAAAATTGGCCGTGGCGGCTCCCAGTCTTGCTGGTGCCAGAGTGTCAAGTGCTCTGATAAGACAATCTGCAACAGGTTGCAGAGGCTTCCTGTAAAGTAGGAGGTCAACTTCCTCAGGCACATGGAATCAATGTGTGTGACAATCAAATTGGCTGCAGCGATGGCTGCCTTAAAGACAAGCCTAATTACCTCAATACCTGCACCTCCAGTCTCCTTGCAGCAAATGGGCTGCAGAGGAGACATCTCAAAATGGTGCCACTCGCATGGAAGGTCGCCTGTTCATGCTCCTGGCAGGCCTGAGCTCATGCCACACAATGGTGTCTGTGTCGATGTCCAGCCAGCACCCGTACCGATCCCCCTCCCCATAGAAGATGCGCACAAAGGACGCCTCCGCATTATTGCTGCCCTTTTTTGGCAGAACGTGGAAGGAACTGACCACCAGTGCCGTCTTCAGGAAGCCCTGCAAAGCACAGAGTTGCCAGTGAGCCTCAGGTCCTGGCGGCAGGGATGTCTGCTATGCTCACCACTGCACCTTGCAGGCAGCAGCAATTCTATACTGCTTGGCAGCAACCATTGGTGTTAGGCGGTGCAGATTCTTGGCAAAACGAAAGGACCAGTCACATGCAACAACACAGCACAGCAGAGGGGAAAGCAACGGCATCAACCTACCTCATTCCTGTAGTCCTGGTTGCTCAGGATTGGCCCGGCTGAGATGTGGGTGATTGCGTGGGTGTCTCGGTCCATGCGCACAGCCCAGTTTATGTACTGCCCCCGTTTTGTGTGCAGCATGCCAAGCAGCTGCTGGTGCTGGGCGCCGCGCTGGATGTCCCAGGGCACCGGGTTGCCGCTGATGTGCACCTGGCCCCTCCCTATGTCCAGCCCTGCACAAGAAGGGCCACAGATATCAGCTGCGAGTGTTTAGTTGGCGGGATGTGCAAGGTGTCAACTGTGGTACAGATCTCACTGACAGCTCGAAACGGAAGGCACACAACCAAGCAATACTGCCCTGTGATTGCGCAAACAATATCGTCTACAACGCCCGTGAGACTGCATGCTTTGTCAAGTTTCGTTCTCCTAGCTCGCTGAGGAACACCACCTGTTGAGGGTGGCTGTGGACCTACCTGTGGCCTGCAGAATGGGGATCGTCTCGCGCACGTAGCAAGTCCGGGATCGAAGTTTGGGTTCGAATGGTTGCACGGGGTCGAATTCCAACACCACTGTGCAAGGAAGGGTCCCGTACAGTATGAGCAGCTTCCCGTCCTCTTCCCAGAATCCCCAGTTTTTCTCCCTCCTGCACACAGCACCGGCATTGTTGCTCTATCTGGCCACTTCACAAACAAAATTTGTCAGGGAGAATTAAAGGTGATGAGCAGGACACGCGCCCACACCTGAAGCCTGCATCTTGGCAGTTCTGCCTGATGTCAAGCAAGGCGAGCAGCTTTTTGAACGCTCCCACTTGAGTAGTGCCCTGGTCTGGCACCACTGCGGATTCTAAGCTTGGATCCAGCGTGCTGAAACGGTGCAGCAGCCTCACAGCCCCTCCTTGCAGGTCCAGCTTGGATATGGCCATGCGCTCTTTCCCAGGCATGTATCCGATCCAGTGCCCCAGATACATCTTCCCCTTCCACACAAATGGCCTGCACAAGAAGGAAGCCAATCGCACCTACTTTCAAGGTCTGCAAGATAATCTGTTTGACGGAAGAGGGCCCTCGAAAGGGACACTTTTGTGATGGTGATAGAGCAGGGGGACATACCTCCAATCAGCAGCCTTATACACCTGGGCCCCCTCAGCATTTGCCAGCTGCTGATAGCTTGCATCCAGGTCCAGCATGCGGACTGCTGGTGAGGCCTCAGTTGAGGGCAGCGTGCCATTTCCCATGTCCAAGACCAGAGGATGCGATCGCATTCGCCTTTCCAGATACGTCCCGAACCGAGTGTAGTTTGATATACCAAACCAGATCTGCAACCCATGAACAGACAAACGTGACACTGCTGTCCACGATAAGTCCACGATAAGATTAGCTGCAGGATGATTGACGCAGAGCCTGGGCGCGTTCGCACCTCGTCCAGTGTCATAATGGCGTGCCACTTCCCCGTGCTGGGATCGCGGACTGCAGCAGGATTGTACGGACCCTGAGTTTCGTTGATGTATTGGGGAGGCACCTTCATCCTGTTGCAAGTCCGAGATGATTGCACTACGTAGGTCGAATGCACACTGGATGTTGTGATGAATACCCTCGGTGTTTCCACCATGTACAGCTGGTTTGTCCGTAAAATGAACAGCAGTATGCATGTCGTCAGGGCTCCGAACGCAAAAGAGAACACTGACAAGCGATGTTGCCGGCTGGGACCATCGACTGCTGCTGCAGGCCCCTTCGGCAGGCTCTCGCTGCAGGTAGCGACCATCCTACAACCCCCTAACCACACGAAATCCCGTCAGGGCTCGCAACCATGTTGTCCACTTCTTCAAGGAACTCTTTTGGAGAAATTTTTTCGGAGGGCCTCGGATCAGGGTGCAGTCATCCTTGTGCATCGGCTTTGGTGATCGTGACTGATCCTTGGAAACAATAACCTAGGGTATGTTCCCATCAGCTGATTCATCGGTGATCGCTGGTATAAATGGGGCCGTAGCAGTCCCCCTGTGGCCAGATACGGTATGCGTACCTTCAAGTGTGTTCTGCAAGGAACCTTTGACCGTGTCCTCAAGTGTGGGAGTGGAAGGAAAAAGCACCACATGCCGCACGGTGACTGGACGACGAAGTAAACCAGTTATTCTGCCTTCATTACTTGGTTGGCGGCAACACTTTGCTTTCGGTACAAGCCTTGGATGGAAAGCCGTTGGGTGACTGCTCCAAAACGAGTTGCCGGGGACTTAGTGCCTGCTGAGATCAGATCTGTCCTCTGAAGCTGTGCGTTACCATCACAATTGAGGAGATGTGGAAAAGTAAGGGGTTTCATCATTCGTTTTATTAGATCAGGCTCCAGTCGCCGTCTGTGGACAACCAAGATAGCTTCCTTCATGTTGTGCAGGTGCATGGGCAGGACTCTGAGACTTTCATGAGATTGGTGTGAAGATGCGCTGGCCTGCAGCATGGGGACTCCTTTTGACCATTGCATTCTGTGCCAGCAGTATTGCTTGGGAAGGCCTACCTGAAGCACATTATGATGTGCGTGATTTCGCCCCATCCTTAGAGGCTGCACCTGGACCGTATTTTGGCGCGCCTTCACACATACACTGCTATGCGGCGCAGAGGCTGAGAATTGCTTTACAGGGCAACAGAACTGTCACACAGTGAGTCTTGTGCCTGGCAGGTGATCTTTGACCGGGAGTTTGTTCACAATGTTCCCAAGGGACCACTCAAGGGTGTGATATTCGCATTTCCCGGGTGCGACCAGCTCCCCACTGAGTGGGGCTTTTCCTCGCGTCACTGCCCTCTCTGTTCAGGTCAGCCTCTTGCCTTACCCTGTACCATCATGTTTGTTATCTTGATCTCTTTGTCTGCATGCATATGCAGACCCAGGTCACCATCCCATCAATGATATCCTTAGCAAGTGCTGTGCAGATTGGACACATTGTCCAGCAAGCTTCTGTGGCATGCAAATGAGGCATTGGTGTGATCTGCAGGACTGGCAGAGGAGATAGCCATAGTGTCGACTGCTGTACAGAGGGGCTATGCAGTGGTCAGTGTGGGGCCACATCTGTCAGGGGCCTCTGACAGGTGCTGGACAAAGACTTGGCCACCAGAGGCAAGCATAGAGGTTCCTGAGGTGCGCTGCAAAACTCAGAATGCACTAATAAGGCCCTTTTGGCCAGTAGCAGTGCTTCTTCGCTCCACTCGCTGATCTCTGCTTCACAAGGACCACACACAGTCATTGAGAAGTATGCTTCTGTTTGTTGTTACCGATTACTGTTCTGCACCTGTGCAGCTGAAGAGGGCCATCCGGCATGTTTTGGAGGAGCAAAAGTGGTGGGGGCTGCCTCGATACCTGCTGGGATCATCTGCGGGCGGAGCGGCAGCTCTGCTGTTTGCTACTCGCTTCCCTGTGCAGGTGCACAATCTTTGCAAGTGGGCACTTAAGTGTCTGAAGAAGATGACCTTTGCATCTGCACGTTGCAACCCAAGCGGCAGATCAGGAGTGAATAGAGTGAACATCAGGACATGCAATTATGGGTTAAGATGATTCTGGCCAGAGCTTGGCAGCGGACATGCTTGGAAAAGAGCTGCCTGTTGAAGGCCTTTTCATGACCAATGCAGGCAGTGGCGAGCTTGGTGATGGGTTTTAGGCCAGATGAAGTCTTTGAAGAGAAGCAGCTTGTCAGCCGGAATGTTGACCAGCCAGGGGGCAACGCCTCATGGCCTTTTCCTCCAGTATTCTTTCTGGCGGCCAGGAATGACCAGGACATCTACAAGGAGCGTATACACAGGAGCATCCACTTCCTCAAGCAGCAGGTGCGTGACGCCTACTGGACTTGCATTTCCCTTAATCTCAGACGTGGCCCCTCGATTTGTCAGCCGGCTGGATCAATGCTGCAGATGACTCAGCTTTGTCGTGATATATGTCGTGCCACTGTGCCCCAGGGATTGCATGCGGAACATGTCATGATGGAGCCCTATGCCCTGACACCTACCACGTTTAGCGAACGGGTCCCTGACATCACTTCTGCCTTGTCAAGCACTCTGTATGAGGAGTTGCAAGCAGCCGGCATTGTCAACGCAACCGGGTTCACCATGTACCCACATGACCTGGAAGACAGAGCAAGGCAGTGCGTCTCATACTCTCATCCTTGTCATGCCAATCTTCATGCATGCAATGCTGTGATTGGTGCTTGGACCCTTTGCCATGAAACTTGAAGGTAGCATCAATGAATGCTGAGCTGTGCTGGGTGCAGGGATGCCATGAGGGACACCTTGTTTGGAATCTTAGTGAAGCACTTTACCAGCAAGCTGGGGAAGACGGGGCCCCTGCATGATGGCTACATGCGGGTCTTCATTGAAATGTTTTATGCATCCCAAGCGAGTGAGCTCCCATCCTCATAATGACCACCCACCTGAGAGCCATAATTTCTTCTTTCAGGCTTGCAGAATCTTGAATACAGGTAATAACTTGCAATGTCTGTACTGATCAAGGCCAGTGAGAACTTTTGGCATGCATGCAGATCATGAGACTCGGGCCAAAGAGATGGACAGCATTGTAGACTTTTTTGAGCGGGAAGGTGTGCCAGATGCACAGCCCATAACTGGTGACATGCATGATCTGGTCAGACAGGATGAGAGCGCTGCAGAAGTGCTCCTACGCAGAACAGGTGTGGTGTTTTCCCTTCGCTGCCACAAGCTCCGAACAAGCACCCAAATTTCCAAAGATAAACTGCACATTGCTGTTATAACGAGGGACGGGAGGATATGCAATCAGCTGATGTGCTCGTGGACAGTAGGAGCAGTGAAAAAGTATGCTATGGTGAGCAGGAATCACTGATCATTTCCGATTTATTTGCAGGACACTTGCCTGGGAGGATCTGCAAACTGGCAAGACGGCATGTGGCTCCCGTGTGAGGCCGGTTGAGGGTCAGCTGCATCAGCAGGTCTCCATCTGTCATCACATACAGCTTTGTGGCAGGGCAGGGTTGCGACACATGTCGTGAGCCTGTTGGGTGATGATCTTGCTTTGTCTTAGTAAGAACTGACTGTCGAATCGGCAACTGTTAGCTGGCGTCGCCCATCAAGGCGGTGTCAAGAGTGTGCCATCAGAACTGGAGGATTTGCTGCAGCTGATGTCCACGAGAAGGCGCATTAGCCTGAGCATCATTTTAAGTCCGCCACTGCAACGGCGCATGAGTGCAGCCTATGTGCTGCATTTGCAAAGCATGTGCTCTTGCTACGCTGGAGTATGACTGCTGGAGTTCTCGCCAGAGTGAAGCTGCTCTAGTCGGAAATTGCCCCGAGGCAGTAATGTTAGGGGTGCATATCTGGTCTTATACCCCGTCTGGCAGGGGGTGGTTCAAGTACTGAGTACTCTGTCCACAGTGGATTTGGGTCTTGCTTGGATCTGCCCGAGTTTGACAAGGTGTAGAATTTGTCCACAAACTATATGGCGGCCTACGGCTAATCTACTGACGCACCTTGCAACTGGCAGGAAAGGCATATCATCGTACAAATTATTGTAATAATATTTGTTCTACCTGCAGATCTTTAGAGGCCGGTGTATTTAGGAGTTGTGCAGCTCTCACAAGTGTGTGATCATAATTTGAACTGAATACAGGCGTCCATGGGTGCGTAACACCAAGGCAGATGCGGTGATTCTCAAACAAAATTGTAAATCTGCATGCAAGGGTCTCAATCTTGCGCAATATAGGCATGCCCTCAGGAACATTATATTGTTTACATGCACTCATCCAGTGGCACGCGCCTTTAACTCAATAATAAAAATTGGGCAGAGCAATGTCTGCCATGTAGCTTTTCACTGGCAAGCTTTCCATGGAAGACCTTGCTCTGCCGAGGAACCACACACATTTTGACAGGGCAATACAGGTGCAATTGCACACTGAACAGAAATACACAATTTTCTCAGCTAGCCGTCACAATCGCCGCATCAATCAAGAAAGGCAATCGCAAGAACGTTGTTTCTAGCAGCTTGCTGATAATTTACTGCTTAATATTCGCTGAAAGTGCAGAACACGCCTGAGTTCACTTTCCTGACTGAAAATTTGAATTGCAAGCACTAGGGATGAGCGTCAATCATGCTGACCCTCTCATTCAGCAAGATTGATGCTCAGTTGGAAAGCACCTTGAACTGAAGAGCATATTATTGTTGGCCAGGCTTGCCAATATGTGGCTGCCAGATGCCCATGTTGTTGCAAAAGAAAATTATGATGCCTGTCGAATCAAACACAGAATCTTCCTGGCCAGACACTCAAGACTGACACTGTGTGTGCACAGGCAGAAAGTAGTACTTTCTTGTACTTTCAAAGTACAAGCCAGCATGCATGCAGTTCTGATCCGACTCTCAATTCCAATAGGAAAAGAACTCTGTACAGAATCTTTGTCTGATCCACAAAGTGGCTGATTTTAAACATCCTGAACACACGGCGCATTGACAAAATACTGCCAAGCGGCCTTGACTCCTCTGCACCAACTGCAGAAGCCTTGGAGCCCCACAAATGGACAAGGTCCAAGTCTTGAAACACAAGCAGAAGCATTCTGAATCAGAAGCATTTTATCAGTATATCATATGATGGGCTACCAGCTTAGCTGATGCCCTGTCTCATATGCAGAACTGGACAGTGTGGGAAGCTGGCAAAATTTTGCAGACTCCCATGATTGGCTGGCCTGGAGGAATCACCAGCACCTCTACCATGTCGAAAAGAGAGGCAACTCATGTCGAGGGGCTGTCTCCATTTGGTGCACTTGGCGCACTCAGTGTGCCCCCTTATTTAGGGCCCTTAATATGCCCTTTTATTGAGCTCCTACAGGATTTGGAAGCAAGCTTCAGAAGGGCGCAACCCTCAGAGCTTTCCTGCGAGGCTTGGTGCTGCGGGGAGGCCTGAGCTCATGCCACACAATGGTGTCTGTGTCGATGTCCAGCCAGCACCCGTACCGATCCCCCTCCCCATAGAAGATGCGCACAAAGGACGCCTCCGCATCCTTGCTGCCCTCCTTTGGCAGCACGTGGAAGGAACTCACCACCAGTGCCGTCTTCAAGAAGCCCTGCATGCCCACACGAGGCAACAATCAAGTCATGCACCTCACATGCTGATCTGTCTGAATGTCACGCATTTCGGCAATGGGACCTGGCAGCTTGCAGCAGGTCCTTGTTCTTATGATATTGTGCAGAGAATAAGCAGTGCTGATGGTGTCAGCTGAGCAGGAGCCATCTGGAGAAGCAGCATGCAACCAAGAAAATATGCAATCTCTACCCGGCAGTGAGGTAATCTTCAAAAGCTGATGCCTCCAAGAATAAAATGAGCCTTAATAGAATTTATCACGTCTGGCACCAGTGCTGCAATGCAAAGCCATAACAGAAGTCTACATCATACTACGCAAATTCAAAATCAGCACAGGAACAAGATGAAGCAAGGACTTGCCTCATTTCTGTAGTCCTGGTTGCTCAGGATTGGCCCGGCTGAGATGTGGGTGATGGCGAGGGTGTCTCGGTCCATGCGCACAGCCCAGTTTATGTACTGCCCCCGTTTTGTGTGCAGCATGCCAAAGAGCTGCTGGTGCCGGGCGCCATGCTGGATGTCCCAGGGCACTGGGTTGCCGCTGATGTGCACCTGGCCCCTCCCTATGTCCAGCCCTGCACAGGGGAATAAATTGTGAATGCGCCAAGCTTGAATCTTGACAACTCTCCTCAGCAGCGTCTGATACAAGATTGAGAAGGGACTGCAATGTCATGTCACAGTGACCATGCCATGCATAGCACAAAAAGAGCAATCATGCAAGAGGTCTAGGAGTCCTATGGTAGCAGGTTTTAAGTATGGCATGTGTTTTACCGGAAGCCTGCAGTATGGGAACGGTATCAAGCACATAGCAGGTCCGTGAGCGAATTGAGGGCTCAGACGGCCGCAGAGGGTCGAACTCCAAGACCACAGTGCAGGGCAATATGCCATACAGAATGAGCAGCTTGCCGTCCTCTTCCCAGAAGCCCCAGTTCTTCTCCCTCCTGCAGCAGGCCACCAATGTCTTAGCCTCTATGTCTCAGCCTCTACTGAGCAGAGCATATACTTGACCCATGCTCAGAACTTGACCCTTGCCATTGGAGAATCTCCTGGCCCACAGTGCAGGCTTTGTTGCCGCTTGGCAAGGCATGCACTTTTTGCGTACAGCAGAAAATAGAGGCAGGCACGCCTCAATACCTGAACCCCTTGACTTGGCATGGCTGCCTTGCGGTCAAAAACTCAAGCAGCCTGCTGATGGCACCGACCGGGCTTGTGGCTCGCTCTGGCAATATTGAGGCCTCTACAGTTGGGTTGAGGGTGCTGAAGCGATGCAGCAGCTGCACAGCCCCTCTCTGCAGGTCCACTCTGGATATGGCCATTCGCTCCTCCTCAGGCATGTAAGCCACCCAATGCCCAACATAAAAGTCACCCTTCCAAACAAACGGCCTGCACATGCATACTAAGAGGCTTTTTGACTGTGTCACAAGGAATCTGCCATATGCATGTTACTGAGAGTAGAAGGCAGCACATGCATTTCCTTGAGACACAAGAGCTGTGTTTACCGTCATGAGACTCTGAGGGGCACGCACAGGAGATTAGTGGCTCTTTTGGATCCGAGAGGCTCAGTCTATCTGGTTTTGATGGAAGGTAAGGCTCACCTCCAATCAGCGGCCTTGTACACCTGTCCACCCTCAGCCAGCGCCAGCTGCTGGTAGCTCTCATCCAGGTCCAACATTTGTGCTTCTGTGTGTGTTTTATTGGTGGAGGGTAGGGCGCCAGATCCCATGTCTACAAGCAGGGGGTGAGAGCGCATGCGTCCCTCCAGATACGTGCCAGAGCGAGTGAACTCGCTGTTGCCAAACCAGACCTGAGCAAGCGGCAGCGAAATTGTCACGCCCGATATTTGAATAGGACTGAGGACTTGCGTTTGATACTTGTGGGTGACATGACCAGCATGAGAGCCGTGGGAAGTACATCGTAACCAAATATACTCTAGCAACGCTTGTGACGCACAACCATACGCAAGCCCTCGCAAGCCAGCTTGTCGCTTACCTCGTCGAGGGTCAAAATCGTGTACCATCTGCCACTGCTGGGAAGCCGAATTGCAGCAGGATTGTATGGACCTTGACTCTCATTCGTGTATCGCAAGGGCAGCTTGATCCTGTTGCAGATCCGGGAAGAATGCGGAGGACCGAAGGGATGCACATTGGACGTTGTGACTGACATCCTCGGAGTGTCGGCTGCCTGGTACAGGTCGTTCCGTAGAACAACAACCAAGAGGCATGTCATCGCCGCCCCGACAGCAAATGAAGCGGCTAGGGACCCCAATATCCCGCTGAGACTGGACCTATCCCTAGAAGGTTCCTTCTCGCTGCAGAAGGACACCATCATTACAGCTGCTGCCGACACCCCTTGATCTCATACGCATGCTTCCTGCAGCACGCTGATGGCCATCTTGAAAGAATCGCCTTCCGAAAGGTTTTGGACGGAGATCACTAAAAGGTGACTATATATCCCTGATGGTGATGTCAACACAGTCGGCTGTCCCTATAGTCGCTAGCTAGGTCGCTGCAGCTTCGTGCCGGCGTCCAGGTAATCCAAACCCTTCCAGTTTGGGCAGAAGTGAACTCGATGATATATTCGTTGTAAGTTTCCGCTCGCAACAGTCAACACAGGTGACCCGGGAAGAGCCTGCTGGGAACCACGGAACCCGTGTCTCCATGGTGTGTTTTTGTCGACGACTGAAGGCTGCATTGGTTCCTCTTCCAGTGAAGATGGAAACAGGGTTGGAAATTCTGAGGACTAACACAACATAGCGTGCAGAGACAACTTTTGCTCCGATGTAAGTGAATACGACAGAGTGGGTCATAAAGATGCGTGCACGCCGATGGGATCCACGAGGTGAGTGCCCCCTCTCAGGCAGCCTGTTTGCAGCTCTTGTGCACTGAAGCATGGTTGTGAATTTTTAGGTATGTAGGACTCTGGATGTGGCTCCCATTTGGGTTGATGCTCCAGGACTGTGCGTGTAGGTCGCTAGAAGTGAGGACACGGAAAGAGAAAATTGGGTCAAATATGCCCCTAATATTGCTGTGGATGATACTCTGGCGTACAGCCATGATCACTTCCACGCCGATGATGTCGGGGGGCAGCACGGCAAGCGTTGACTGGAAGGCCATCCCTGAAGCTCACTATGATGTAGGACGTCCTTCGGTTGCATAGTTGTCCTTAGATGCACCACTACAAGTCTGCTCAGCAAGCAATCTTAAGACTACAAGGTCCCTGCTGGCACTGGCACCATAATGAATTGCCTTCCTGTTTCGTGCAGGTACTCTTTGGCAGGGAATTTGTGCAATCGATACCAAAGGGCCCTTTGAAGGGTCTTATATTCGCATTCCCTGGCTGTGACCAATTTCCCACAGAGTGGGGGTTCCCTTCACAACATTGTCCATTCTGTTCAGGTGAGAACGCAGATCGAATTATTGATTTGACGGCGGAATTGTGACAAGCTGGCGTACTCCGGACAGAGTGAGATGTCGGCAGTAGCGTGCAGGGTTGCCAGAGGAGATGCTCATGGTATCGTCTGCTGTGCAAAGGGGCTATGCAGTGGTCACTGTGGGACCGCATCTGTCGGGGGCCTCTGATAGGTGCTGGACAAAGACTTGGCCCCCCGAGGCGAGCATAGAGATCCCTGAGGTGCGGCACACTCCTGTAAGCACACTTGTGAGCAACCTAGTTCACCTGTATCCTAATCCTGCTTGTCGCAAAGAGGCATGCAAAGAGCCAGTATGCGCATGCTGGCTTCATGAAGATCATGACCCCGCCCATCAGCAGCCCTCTTGCAAAGTCCCTCAGCAAAGCCAACGTCTGGGCCGGTGACTAAAGCACTCAATGGACAACTATCCATGTGCGCCTCGTTCTCATGGGAGGTTGCGATTGCAGCTGAAGAGGGCCATCCGGCATGTCCTGGAGGAGCGAGACTGGTGGGGGTTGCCCCGATACCTCCTTGGAGCATCGGCCGGCGGAGCAGTGGCGCTGCTGTTTGCCTCCCGCTTCCCAGTGCAGGTCAGGGCTCCTTACAGTCCATCAATCAGGGAAAACTTCCCCACTTCTGGCAGCTTTGCCCCCATGATGCCCCATCATAACTATGACTGATGTACTGGCTGTTGCCGGTAAGACAGGTGCTTCTAAGTTATTCCGATTCCGGTGTCTGTATCAGAGCAATGTAGGAGCGCTGAAGTAGCCTTGCGGCCATGCAGGCAGCGGCGAGCATGCTGATGGGCTTCAGGCCAGACGAGGTGTTCCAAGACGAGCAGCTTGTCAGCAGGAATGGGGATCAGCCAGAAGGCCAGCAGAAGTCATGGCCATTTCCCCCTGTACTTCTGCTGGAGGCCCAGAATGACCAGGACATCTACAAGGAGAGAATACACAGGAGCATTCAGTTCCTCAACCAGCAGGTGATCCTTCTCTCGCCGCTCACATGACTCAATCAAACCTTTCGGGTTGAAAGTGCAGATGGTGTAACCAGGAGCGATATCGTGCCTGTTACTTGCATGAGTACGAGGTCTGCAGCGCAGCGAGCAATATCGACTCATTATGAATGCATGCATGGCAAACAGCAGAGACCACGTATGGTTGAGTGTGGCTGCTTGTGTACTGCAGGGGCTGCATGCTGAAAATGTCACAATGCAGCCCTACCCTTTGCACTCTACATTTTTCAGCGACCGTTCCCCAGAGATTGATCCTGAACAATCTCAGGCTGTCTACGGGGACTTGCAAGCTGCAGGCATCATTGATGAGAGCGGATATTCGAACTTTCCCTCCGATCAAGCGACAGAAGATGTGTTGTGCGTCCCTGAGGATTACCTCCCCCTCTTGGCTCCTTCTCATGGTGCAGGATTGTTTGCAAGAACAGAATAATAGATTGAAGGCTCCTATCAAAGCATAGATGAACGATCTGGCTTTTTGGCTTGCAGGGACACCATGAGGGATACCTTGTACTTCATTCTGGTCAAGCACTTTGGGCTAAACCTGGGCAAGAAGGGGCCACTGCATGATGGATACATGCGTGTATTTATTGAGTCTTTCTTTGCGTCTCAAGCAAGTACGATCTGCAGCTTGCAAGTGCACCCTTTGACTTGCCTCTCACCTGCTTGTGATTTATGGATGCGCCCTTAAAGCTCTGCATGCTGGAGGTTGAGTCAGAAATTGTGTTCCTACAGTTCATGAGATTCGGGCGAAGGAGATGGATCTGATCATAGACTTCTTTGAGAGGGAGGGCACGCCAGATTTGGAGCGCATCACTGGCAAGCTGCATGATCTGGTCTGGCAGGATGAGAGCGCGGCAGAAGTGCTCCTGCGCAGAACAGGTTTGCGCCCTCTGCATTCGTGATCAGATTTTGTGGCTCCATAATTGGGAGGCAGTCGCTAGTAGTTCATGCCAGTTGCATGGCGCGCACTCATGAATATACTGAGGCGCTGCTGCTGCATTTTCATTTTGCAAGATGTAGATGCATGACATGGGAAAGGCATCATGAGCATGCAGTGGCCCGCCTTAATGCTGCTGCCAGCATTCCACATCAAGCAAGTGTCTTGGCACCAGCATGCATGCGCACCTGATTGATGTGAGTCCTCTGTTGCAGGGCAGTTGCCAGGAAGAGGCAGCCACAAGCACAGAAAGCATGCATCACCAGCCTGAGCAGAGCGCTCTGCTGGCGTGAAGCAGGGAAACCAGAGGCGGGGAGCTTTCGTTGATTCTCGGGCCGCTTGGTTGACTCGTTGTATGATTGGCTTGCTGCAGTACAGGAATGACAGGGCTCTATTGTTGCTTCAGGGTAAAAAAGCGCACAGAGCTTCACAAGTGCGTGCCAGTGAAGGCTCTGCTCAATGAAAGATGACATGCAACGGCCTGTGGAGCAGCACAGCTCTTCAGTGCACTGGCATCGAGCTGCATTCAGGTGCACTTGAAGAGTAGAAGCTCGTGGCCGCCAGACAGTCCTTGCACGGGTGTGGACCTAAAAAACCGCTGCGGCAGCTGGTGAACGTTTGAAGCAAACGCTTGTTTGCTGACACAGTTGCCTGGGCCGAGCGCCTAGCTGTATTCACCATGATCGGGTTATACTGAAGCAACGTCCGAGCCTGGGCTTGTGGTGCCAGCTGGAACATGCACAAGAAGATTTATCTGATAGATGCTTGTGTTGTGACATCATGATCATGGCGAAACGCTTGGCCCTAGGCCGGAAAGGCTTGGTCTGCCCAGTACACCATGTATCCAGATGCACTGTAGGAGATGGTGCAGCAACTTTGTCAACATGCTCGTCAAGAAAGAAATCTGGTCCTGAAGATCCTCAGGATTGATGGGAAACGAGCCAAACCTGCCCGTCTGCCTCACTGGGGAATTGCAGTGTCAGGAAAGGGGCGCTGACCTTTTGGAAGGGGCGCTGACCTTTTGGAGACCCAGACCTTCACCAAGTGCCGCGGCAGATGCACAGCAAAATTCTCGATGTTTTCTGGATCTGTACTCCCATTGGATACTAGTCAGATCTACTCTGCATCGGAGAATGTATCGCCCTGGAAGCCTTTGTTGACGACGACCGCCATGGCCAGTTTTGAGGACCCGATGAATTCGAGGGTGTTTGTTGTCTGTGGAAAGTCAGTAGAGGTGCGATCTCGCCCGGCACCAATGCATTAATTGTTTGAATATTAGTCCTATGCTTACTTGAGCTGTTTCAATGCATTCAGGCCGACGGCCTCACGATGGCGTTTGCTCCCTATGGCAACATTCAAAGCGTGAAAGTCGTGCGCGACAAGGGCGGTAGGTTCAATCCACTCTCCATGAGCATTTAAAATAGTGCATTATTATTGCTATTTGGTCTAAACTGTCTTCCTGAAATACCTTATGTTTCGATCCCTGGCCACAAGCGCCTTGTACTGCAGTTGTGAGGCAACTGAAATAAGCAATACCAACTCAGTTTGGATCGCTTAATATTGATAGAGTTATGTGATGTCTTCGTCTATGTTGTCCAAGGCCGTATAGAGAGCGTCGTTAGTTGTGAACCAAGGTCTTAGGTGGCTCCATCACAGCTCATGGCATTGGCTTGCCACAGAATTCTCCGTGCATGCACAGACACTTCACAAATCTATGTTCTGAATGCGCTGATTAATATGGAAACGCAGTGGCCTATGTGAAGTACGACAAGGCCTCAGCAGCCGCCGCAGCTATTGAGGCTCTCCATGAGACTGTGTTGAATGATGGGCAAGGGCCCATGCTGAAGGTCATGATGGCTGAGGCACCAACCAGGTGACAACTGTGCTCAATGCCAATAAGGACCTGGATCAACAGACATGCCTGTGATCATTGCTAGGGCTAGTGTGCTGGCACCACTGGAGAATCCACTGGGCACAGGAAGCTGCCAGTGATCCTGCCATCTTGATGCAATCTGGGGGAGGCTCATGCCCGTGCAGCTCTGATGATCCATTACCGCACAACCACACCTCTTGACATGAGCTTTACACTTTGATGACTGCAGGCGTGCAGTCCCGCCCAGGGCTTCTGGTGAGATCCAGGTGGCACCTGATCCTGACAATGTGCCGCCACGCTCACGCCTCTTCATGGTGGTCCCCAAGACGGCTGACGGCCACACCATTGAGGTCAGAATCATGTGACTCTCCACTGCGCATTCCTACCTTCCCTCATGCGCACTCATTTAGTCACATGAGTTTGCTGCACATGCTGCAGCATTGCCTCTGATCGTCCGAGAACTTGCACAGCACACACAGTTGCACATTCTCATCTCTGCTGGCTTGGTGTTGCAGGAGGAGATGGCAAAATTCAGGGACTTGGAGTACTGCAAGATTGACCTCATCGCATCCAAGGGCATTGTCTTCTGCAAGTATGCCAAGATCTCCTCAGCGCTGCTGGCCCTGGAAGCTATCATGGCCAACGATAACGTGGTGCGCACAGTCTGAGCCATGTCGTTTACAGGTTGCCTGAAACTTCTTACTATTGAGGTTCTGGTTGCGTCGGCCTTCACATGGATGCAGTTCAGTAAGAGACATGACCGAATGCATGCTCTGCAAATCTTACAGGTGGCGGGCTACAAGGTGAAGTGCATGATTGCTGAGCCCAAGGGCAAGAGGGGACGCATGGATCCCGGCAACTATGACAACCTTCTGACGGCAAATCAGGTGTCGCATCTGCTCCCTGCCAGCCCAACAAGCCCATTCAGCATGATCATGTCCCTGGTTGCTGGTGTGCTCGATCTGGTACAAGAACACGCGGAACATACTGATTGATGTGTTCTGTCTATCTGCTTGCAGCTCTCAACACAGGACTTTGGTGGCGTCTACAACGGGGGCTATCTCCCACAGACACCCATTGGTGCGCCAACTCTATTGTTTCCCCCTTCACATGCCTTGATGTAGGGTGCATCCACCAGTGCAGGGACTTCTGTGTCGCGTCGCTGATTGGGGCTAGACAGCATGATGCACTTGCAAAATTTTCTCAGTGGTGTTTTGGTACAGGGGCTGCACGCCTGCTGAACCAGTCTCCCTCGCTGTCTGGGAACACGGTGCCCTCAGGCAATTCTGACACTCGCACTGCCTCCAGCAACTTCACCTCCCTGACCTCGGGCTTCACACCAACTCAGGCATGCCAGTCTCTGCAACCCAATCAGGGTTGCTGTGCCACATTGGGAATCTCAACCTGTCTGCTACAGAGATGTCAATCAATGGCATCGGCACCACACACTGGATTTGAAGGCTCCACTTTAGAGCTGTTGCTGGACGCATCTAGCAATGCATGGAAGGCAGATGTTTGGTATTGAATAGGTCTGAGCGATGAGTTGGCATCAGGGGCTGGGCACTCCCAACAACCTTCAGGCGCGCCTCAACAGTGCTGCAACCAACGGGGATCCTGGGACCGTCACTTCTTTGGGCCTTGGCAATGGATTTGTCGACAGGTATCTGTCCAGACGCTGCAGCGCTCCACACCTGCACTCTGTCACCTTTTTGTCACCACAGATCACTCCTGTGTGGCGGAGCTCTGTGCAATTTTGCGTAGCGAAGAGGCGTTTGGACAGCACATTTGGAGACGAGCTGATGGTGGGGTCATGTGTGGGGGTTGTGTAGGTCTGGGCTGCAGGACAGCATGATGGCTGGCGGCTACAACAGCCTGAGTCTGCATCACCTGCAAGCCCTGGCAGCGCTTCATGGAGCCACCAACCTGGCACATGTAACGCCCCTCTCACTTTCTTACACCTGACGAATTGTGGTCTACAGCATTATGCCCTAGTCACTTATGTAATAAATATACAAGAAAATGTTTTGCGGAGTGACTGATGATTTCTCGGTGCGCTGTTTGTTCACAGGGCTTGGGCACGATGGCAGGCTACAACATGCAAGCGAACGGAAATGGCAGGGGCATCCTGTCACAGAACGTCAGCCCAGAGTCCCAGAAGAGCCCTGAATCAATCACTATGGCAGGCACGCCACGCTCCTCTATCTCAACACTCATGCTTTCACCATTTTGTTTGAGCAGGATACTGCACATCCCTCATGTGGCTGGCCAACACACTGGATCCTCCATTACTGAACCAATTTTGTCTTGTCGGGCCACTGTGCTGGCGTGAATGCTGAGATGATGGGCACAAGTCTGCGTTGCAAGCGTGTGGTTGATAGTGTGTATCTGCGCACAGGTGGCGCACGGCTGGCGGGGACGATCAGCCAGACCATGACGCGGCTATATGTGGTGGTGAGCAAGGCCGTGAGCGAGGACATCATCATCCGCCTCTTCCGCGCATTCCCCGGCCTCGAGTACTGCGACCTCAAGCGCGATCACACCACCGGCCACTCCCGGGTCAGCCTCCCATCTGGAAACATGATTCTGTGATCATGTTTGCGGAACTTGATGCAGCTTCATGAGGAGTACAGCTTTGTGGCATGCGTGCATCCACAAACAGGCTGCACGCCTTGATTTGTTACAGACACAACATGTATGAGCAGAGGGGAGGCTTGGTATTGAACAGAGGGCATTCGTGTCAGAACAGATTGTATGCAGAAATGAAGTGCAACGTGTTTGATTTTGGAAGGAGGAGCACTGACTGGCTGTGTGCTGCCGTGCAGGGCTTCTGCTATGTGAAGTACTCCAGCCCGGAGATTGCGAACGTCGCAATCGAGCACTTGAACGGAGTCGAATTCCCGCAGGGATCCGGCCTGCGCCTCAAGGTAGGCATCTGTAGTTAGCTCACATGTTCTGACCTTGCCTTGATGATGCATGCACAGGTAATTTATCGTAATACTTTGTGACAGACACCTGCATGGCGCTGCTTGTGATAGGTGGTCAGCTCTGACATGGGAGCTGTGATTTGCAGGTCATGCTGGCAGAGCCGCTCCAAGCCGGCACGCCTGGCAAGAGCACGGCGCCTCTGCCACTTTCGCGCAGCCTCTCTGGGCGCAGCGACTCCAACTCCTCCATCCTGCAGCACCACCGCTCACTGACTGGTAAGCTCATGATGGCATTGAGTACTCGGTGTCTTTGAGTTTCACCATTTCATCCATGTGCTTTGGCATCTCCAAGCCACCATAGTTAATGCCTTGGGTTTCAAGCCGGCCACATCACCCAGCTGCCTGGTTATCTTCAGGCATTAAATGCATCTAACCAAGACTAGGTTGTCGTCCTGGGTAAGACTGAGTATCAGGCGAATGCGCAGGCGAGGAGATCAGCTCGGCCAATGAGAAGGGAACGAGCGAGCACCATGTGGAGGTGGCGGCCGTGCAGAATAGCCTGGCCCACATGTCCATGCCGCACCACCGCGACTTTGCCTTCGACGTCCCCAAGGATAACAGCAAGCTCGGGATTCCCACTGCCAACGGTGCGCGCCAACGCTTGACATCTGCATGCTACTCTGATGCTGACCTCAGGGCCATATGTTTATCCGCCGTGTGCATGGGTGATGGTGTCCTCTCGCTGACTTCACGTCTGGCGCTCCTGTTGTGGACGTTGTGGAGAAGCATGCTCACCTGTGTGCACTTAAGTGCCCAGAGAAGGATTTGTCATGCAAGCCAACACCGGCTGCTAGATTAACTAGGATGCAGCGCTGAAAGGGGCGTGTGTGGGGGTTCTGCAGGTGTGGACGCTGAGACAGAGCAGTCTGCCGAATCGTCGCTGGCGCTGCCCATGCCCATCACGGCGCCGGACGAGTGCACCATCTTCACCTTTATGACGCGCCCCATGCCCAACTACGCCCTGCAGTACGTCTTCTCCCAGCACGGCGCCGTCGACTGGGTGCGCCCCCAAACTAGCATTGACCCCCTGGATATATTATGCCTGTCTTCCGCTCGCTCCATCATGGTGCATGCACCATGATCCGTTCCTGGTCTTGCTACTGCATTGCACTGTATGCCCTAATCTTTGGAATTTGTCACACACCTGGGAGGCAGTGCAGCATGATGTGACGACTCACCGGATGATGGCTTGCCGACACTGGATCTTCCTCTTGCTGGCAGTAGTCCAGCTTATGACATTCACAGGAGCTGCAGCTGACCCTGGTGCATGCATGCGCGCAGGTACACCTGCGCAGCGATGAGCGCTACGGCATCGTGCGCTTCTCCGAGGCTGAGGTCGCGCGCCGCGCACTGGACGCTTTGAACAACACCACCATCTGCGGCGAGGCCCTGACAGTCTCCAAGACCGACCCTCTGGCCAACCCCCGCAACACCAAGCGCCCGCGCGTCGCTGAATAAGCGCTAACAACCTTGCTGAGTAAGGGCACATCGATCCTGCAGGCTGTGGCCCAAGGTGTTCGCAGTCTCTTGGCGCGTTGGAAGGGGAGCAGGGGCTCAGGAAATATGGGCCTGCATAGGAGGTCTTGTGTGGGAGGGCAGTGTAGGCGTAGAGAAGCGAATGGACGCGGAGGATTGGTCTTGGAAGAGACCTGTGTGGCTTGAACAGGTGCAGCAGGGATGTCAGTTATGAAGTGACGGCCAGAGGGAGCCTGTTGCTAGGGGCAGAGCAGCTATATTTTTATGGGGTCCTGGACCCATTGGGTTAGGACACATTTAAACATGTGTAGGTCCCAAGCAATCTGACCGCATTTCTGTGCAGCTTTCAAGGGCTGCGGCATTTTATTTTGAAGGTTTCTTGTGTGTGATTTCCCTTAAAATTTTCTCTGATCCAGCAAGGCGATCATCACCCATGCAGGCAAGATTTAATGATGTGCTGTCGCACCATTGCCTGGAGGAGTGTGCATGTCCTCAAGCTTAGGATCAGGTTGTGTGAATAGTCAGACTTGTGAGTAGTGTAGGAAGACTGCTGTCAAGCTGAAAGTGGACATTGGGTAGGCTAGAGACTTCTACTTGTTGATGATTTGTACATATTCTGCAGAGTTAGTGGAAGCGAGTTACCAAGGCAAGGGGGGGTGGGACATCTTTAGCTGTGAAGCATTTTGTGATGCTCATCAATGCATGGCAGGATGCTCAGGTGGGGCACACTGCCTGACACAGGATCCAGGGTAGCAGGACTGTTGGCTTCGAGCAGTGTTACATCGCTGCATGTCTTAGGCAGAAGTGCTGGTATGATGCCACATGGCCTTTTGGCTGCAGTGTACAGAACGAGAAGATCCCATCCAGTGAGTATCCTGCTACCAAGTGCTACATAGAAGGCTTCTGAGTCTAGCGTACTGGAAAACCAAAGCAATTGCACCGTAGCCCTCATGTCAGATTGCTCCATTCGCTAGAGGATGACTTCACACCTGCAATGTTCTGGTGCTTTTGCTGTTCATGTGTCTCTGCATTGCTGTAGGTAGTAGAATTGTGGACAGCCACATCCCTGTGGGCCCTGGTTTGGACTGAACGAGTTGACTTGTTTGTGAGTGACATGATTTATAGGGTAGCATCAGAACTCCTGTTGGCCTTGGACATTGTTCTCTGTGCCTCGGGGCTGTAGCATTGAAAAATGCCTTGTAGAGGCTGCTTTAGATTCTTTTTTTTGTGTGCTGGACATACAAGTTAGCAGAGGTGTGCCATCTTGAAGAACTCGTAGGATTTGGCTTGTACCCGATGCATTACAGCGCGCTGTGCCTGCTTGGCATGCACGGTACCTTGGTGTGCTCTGCGAAATTGTGAAGGCATGAGAGTCATTTGAGTGCATCATGACTTTTCGTGCCTGCTTTGTCACCGTGCCTCACTATGTCCTGCTGGCTTGGTCTTGGTTTGTTCAGACTATATGCCGTGTGGAAGCAAGATCTTGTTGGTGACACTAAAGATATCATCGATGGGCTCATGGTGTCTGACTCATGCAGTGCGGGCTAATCTAAGGAGTGATCCAGTGCCTCCAAGCAACGCAGGCGTCCATTCACGCCCATTTCCTCCGCACATGAAATCACCACATATGGGCGGTGCAGCAATGCAGCCGGAGCCAGACGCGACCCCTTGAGCTTGGCAATTGTCCCATGTGTGTGTCCCTGTATTGCGGATTGACTGTGCACTGGATGTTTGGTCTGAGCTCGCATGGCACATTCAAGCAAATCGTACATCTCCTCCTTGCCTGACAAAATGTCAGTCTGCAATAAACCTTATGGGCAATTTTGAAATAGCAAGAAGTTCATGGTTGCCCAGGTCAATGGGTAAATCAAAAGCTATGAGCATGCACATTGCAACTGTGACAGACAATTTCCCACAAGCCCCGATGACACCCTGGCAATGAGACAGTCTCTGAGGCAAGCATATTGATACAGTCCAGCTACAAGGTACAACACAGAAAATTAGCCTCTTTAGCCAAGGCTCTCATATGTGCATGCAAGTCCCGAGGCAGGAGCTTCCACAATCTCGAATTTGCAACCTTGATTGAGACCTCCCAGGCGGGTCCAACCCCAGCTCTATATCGTCCTTTTCAGGAGCTTCAGAGTAGCGAACACGCCGCGGATTCCAGACTGACCACAAGAACCACAGATGCAGCCGGGTGAGCAGCCTCCTACAAGACGGGCACAGCTTCAGCGCTGGGACTTGTCCCAGAGGACGCGAACTATCCATTGCATTACAAAGCTCAACAATGACAACTGATGGGAATTTGCAGCATGCACACCTCAAGGGAGACAGCAGTGCATGAAACCATGCCCACAGCTTCAACGGGCACGTTGCAGGGATATCCAACGGGAGTGCATACAGGTAAGCGTTGTAGCGGGTCTGCTCTACAATCCGCTGCCTGCCACTCCTGAGCGTAGGCAGACAATTTTGGGGCATGCCAAATGCAACTGCTCGCTACTGGGATGTTCGTACTGCGTTATAGAGGAGCGCACCATAAAACCACCCAGCCAATAGCACAGACTGTTATTGGACGCATATCTTCCAGCGCAGGGACAGGCGACTGACCCGATGTAGTAGAAATCATGCAGCAGGGCAATCTCTTGGAAGCAGTTCCGCCGGTAGAAAGTGATGGCGGCTGTATTGTAGTCTATGACATGCAGGAAGACAGTGAGGCAACACCGCTCCTTCGCCTGTTCCAAAATTGCCGCCAAGAGCTTGGATCCTATGCCACGATGCCTGAGTGGCTCTAGCACCCCAACAGTCAGGATGTAGAGGGCATTGTAGCCATCTACTAGGGAGCTGTTCAGGCCAAGCAGTACTCTGTCTGTAGTGTTACACTCTCGCAACCAGCAAACTCGAGCTGTCAGAAATCCAGCTAGCTCCTCCTCAGATCCATTCCTGAAGCAGCAGTATAATGCCAGTATGATGTATCAGCTGTTGGGCTCAGCAGGTCACTTCTTGAGCTTGCCTCATATTGGTCGAAGCCTGCACTGGAAAAGCAGAGAGACACAATCCGAAAGCTGATTACACACGAGAAAAGGTATCTAAATGACCTGTACACTGCAGCAACCGAAATGATGCCTTGCTCTGCCCTGACTGCAGCTTGGTAAAAGGCGTCCTCATAGTCGATGGGGAACAGTGCTTGATGGGCAGCTCGCAGAGCTTCGCAGTCATGTGGAAGTAGACACCTTCAACATACAACTTTGAGATCTTTCGTGCCATCGACACAGTTGCGATCGATCTTGAACAAATGAAAAATTCTGTTTCCATCAAAAACAATCTGGCAACATTCTTCAACATAGCACTCAATCTGACCTGTAATACAAAGCGGGTTCAATTACATGCGGCTTCACAATTCCATCATCGTCGTGCATGAAGCCTCAGCATTGAAATTAGGCAATAGAAGTACAAACCAAGACTGATGGTCTCCTAAAGGATTGTACTTATGGGACGCCCTATATTTACAGGGTGACCAGATCGAAATTACTCTTATTGAACGCAACAATGCCAATACCAATTGGCGACAAAGAGCTATTCAACGAGGTTCCGATGTCCAGCTCTATTCTGAATAAAGCTGCCCGTAATGAGTCAGAACTAACCCGTAACCATTGCACACTCATATCCAACTCACAGAACTTGGCATGTGCAAATTTAAACCTTTTGACAGATCCCCAGTCACACTTTCTTGGCTGGTATCTCTTAAAACAACCACTTTGTATTTGAAATGTTCACAGCATAGTTTCTATTGCACATCCGAAAATATTATTACCACACTTTTACTTCTTCAATCAGCTTGCTGATTCGAGCAGATTCAATATAACAATGCAGACCAATTATATAGATAAATAGGGTGTCATATTGTGCACCAGAGACTATGGCGGTCTGTGGCATCTGTCACGAAGAAGGCTTGCTGGAAGTTGGGGAGCTGGATTGTTGCGATCACAGGTGATAATCGCTGCCGTGAAAGCAACCCTGCGTTTTACCAAGTCCATCTTGACTACCTCCGGGCTGAGACCTGTGTGCTTGCAGCTTCTGCTTCCCTTGCATATCACAGTGGGCGGAAATAGAGAGCAGATGTCCTTTCTGCAAGGCTCGTTTCACAACCTTGACCCACAAGGTACTCGAGAAAGCAGAGCCTGGGGACACCGACGGATGCCAGGATGAGGGAGAGAAATTCCAAGGCAGAGTGTTGAAGGTCCTGCAGATTCCCGAACGCAACCAGGCACGTTCATTTCAGCCCTGTGTTCACCCCAAAAAGCATGCAACCAAGCTTGATTGCTACAGGCTTCTGAGTCATATCTTTGAACACTGTGCTTCGTTTTGTGCAGAGGGTGGATGGAGAGGGTGTGGAGTACTATGGCAGCAGCGATGACGAGGACCCTATGGATGTGGTGCATTGTATGGAGTGTGGCAGTGGCGATGATGAGTCACACCTCCTCCTTTGTGATGGTGCGGGCCACTGCCCACCGATAATTTGCCATTTTCTCTTCAATGACTTCTGGCATTGTGCAGACAGCTGACACCGAGCACGCTACGTGTTTGGACACATGCAGGCTGCGACAGGGGCTGCCACACCTACTGTGCTGGCTTGCCGGGCATCCCAGAGGAAGCCTGGTTCTGCGAAGCCTGCGCAGCCAACGCTGCACCCGAGGATACACTGCCAGTGCGTCGCAGCCAGAGGCAGCGCGCATCTGCTCAGCCGTCACCTACGGCCACACGCAGAAGGGATCATGACCCCAACTTGGACGGCGACGACCTGTCAGGCCCCAGCACTGACCGGCAAGCCGGGCGGCGGCGGCTTGGCGCCGCCGCCTCTGAGCCGGCTGCCAGCTCGCCGATCGATCTGACGATGTCGGCTTTGCCCGAGGCGCCCCGAGCGCGCCGTCGCAGGCTGCAACGAGTGTGCGTGACGCAACTCCCTTGCCTCCCATGTTTGCCTCGGGAGATGTTGGCCATGACGATGCAATGTAGATTGCAGTGTTCCAGGGGAGTAGAGTGTTTGACAGGGGTTGACGATGTGCAGGAATGGAGGGCCGGTGGGCCGGCGAAGGGGACCGACAGATGCAGGCAGTGTGGCAGACCTGCTGGACGTCCTGGAAGCGCGAGCCAACAATCGATCTGCAAATGAGCTGCCCAGCACCGCTCACAGGTGTGGTAGTTTGGACACGTCTGTCCCGTACAATAAGTTTTCAGCAGATCCCTGAGCTCAAGGAAATTTCCCAAGGCGCAGCATATTGTTTATTGCATAGTTTGCATATGTTCGAGCCATTTACTATGCCTAGATTGCAATATGTTGGAGCCATCATACACAGTAGCCTACAGGTCCCGTGTCTGGTGATCACACTGGTTTGCTGATGTTGTCAGGAACGTGGAGAGCCTGCGGTGCAATTGGGACGCACTGCGCCAAGGGGACATGGACTTCGCACCCACCAGCGCCTCACAGCCGAGTGCAAGCGGGGAAGCCGAAGCACAGAGGGGCAGAAGCTCTGCAGCTGATGGTGAGGAGGCGGCATGGCAGGCCCTGGAAGAGACACGCAAGGCGCAGATGGCAGCCAAGGCAGCACAAGCCAGCAGTGACCACAGGTACTTGTCCTCGCTGACATGGCTTGTTCCTGCACCCCAAAAAACATGTGTGTGATCACCACTCTGTTGTGGCATAGAACGACGGCTATCAATGTATTTGTGGCCTCTCTGCAGATCTCGGCAGCAAGGGGAGTCATTTACCTCTGCAGCGGCGTGGGGAAGTGACATCCGAGCAGAGCTTGCTCGAGCTCGTGAAGTGGGCAGGCTGCTAGGGCCCTCTGGCAGGTGAGCTATAAAGCTAACTGCAGCTTGAATTGGATTTAGCGTTCTGCTCAGCCAAATGTGGATTTGAGTTACCTGTGCAACGTTGCATCTTTGGCCTTGGTGTCTTCTCATCTGGGTTGATGCATGCAGGCTGTCACAAGGCAACCGGAGGCCGTCCCTGCGCCCGCGGACCGGGCCGCTGCTGCTGTCAAGTCAGCGCAGCACACCCGCAGCAGGGCCCAGCCAGGCCGACAGGCGCTCACCCACCCGGGAGAATGCGCTGCACAGCAGGCAGGGCAGGTGCAGCGCTGTTCCCCCCTCGCCTGCGCGAACTGCAGAGCGTCCCAGGCCGTCTTCGGGCTATCGAGGCCGCGGCGCCTCGCCGCCGCGGCTGGGCCGGCACAGCAGCAACCACGGCGATCGGCTGGCGTTCTCGCACAGGCACGGCTTGCAGTTTACTCGATCCAGCAGCGCGACCTCGCAGCCGGCTGCGTCGCACACTTCTGCCGCCTGGAACCGCCAGCAGCCTTTTGCAGCTACCTCGGCGCAGCCGCCAGTCGGCATCTCTGCAGCGGCGCAGCAGCAGCGTCGGCATGCAGGATCCCTGAGCAGCAGCCAGCCTCCCATGCACCCACCCCAGCCCCCGCTGTTGTCATCAGCTACCGCCGCACCGCCAATCTGCCCACATGTAGCCGTGTATGGAGGAGCCATGCAGCAGCAGCCTCCTCCTCACAGCGCATCACCATTTGGTAGCGGCCCTGCCACAGGGGCTCTGCGCCATGATCACCCACCTGGCTTCAGCACGCCTGCTGCATCGGCACCAGCAGCCGCGACACCTGCTGCCATCAACTTGCGCACGCCAGCAGCTGCTCAGTCACAGCCGGGGCAGAGCCATACTCAGCAGCCTGCTAGGGGTAAGAGAAGGAGCGGCAGTGGCAGCGACGACAGCAGTGTCAGCGTGGCAGCTGTAAGCGCGCGCGGAGCCGACAGCCCGCCGATGCACAAACGACGCCGGGCCGACGCAGCGCCGCATCTGCCTGCTGCCCAGAACGGGCAGGACGGGCGTGATCACACCCCTCCAGGACAGCAGGCCCGAAAGGCCAGCACTGAGGCGGCTCAGGGTGGCAGGAGCGCCTCTCGTGAGAGTGACAGGCCCCAGGCGGCAGCGCAGGGCCTCAACAGCAAGCAGAAGGCATTTCTGGAGGTCAAGGCGCTGCTCGGGCCGCTGCTGGAGGGGCACCTTGTGGACAGGGAGCAGTACAAGGCTGCGGCAAAGGCTGCCACGCACATGCTGTACCGGCGCGAAGGTGCAGCCGTGCGCGGCCCGCGGCAGGCGCTTGGGGAGGTTCTGTCTGAAATGGACCTGCCTCGCGCTGCGATGGCCGTCCTGCAGAGTGCGTGAAGGAGATTTGGGATTTTGGCTGGTGTTGTTTAGTGAGTCGTTACAGGGTGGGAGCAGGGCTGAGCTCTGGAAGCAATGGTTGCTGTTGCTGCGAGCACTTTGCCAACATGAGCATATTTCTTCTGTGGGCAGCTTTATTGAGACCTAGGTTCAGGTTCATTTGGATCGCCTATTTAATATTGGTGGACCAAGTTTTCAGTGTGTTGGTAGACAGGTATCAGGTTTCTGTCCAGTCTGGTTTGTAGTCTGTTGGCTTTACATGAAGTAGGGCAGGCTTTACTTCCTTCTGTTCATAGTTTTGACCACCTGTTGATTATTTAAGCTTGCCTGCAGTACAGTTTGTGTTTAAATACTGGTTCGACAAATGCCTACACGTGTACTTAAGCAGCACCGTAAGGTGTTTTATGTAGAAAATCCCTCTTTATGAGCATGTCAGTACCCAGGAAACGGATGACCTATTAATATTGCCAGCAGCAATGATATCTTGCTGGAGCATATCCTAGGAAAGCTGTGCTTCAGGAAGCTTTCTATGAACCATCCTGTAATGATAGCATATATAAAAGGAAATTCAAAAGCTGATATTTGCACTGCATGGCATGCACGTCACATGTACGATCCAAAGGTGCACCCCCTTGAAGGCTGTACCAAGACACTGCATGGCACCAATCATTTCCAGTGCTGCTGATGTCAGCAGCTCAATCTGTTCTAATAGCACAACCTAACTTCTACCTTGGACATTCCCAAGCAGCATCTGCAACTGTTCACAATATCTGGCTCCTCAACAACCGAATCCAGTCAGTTCTTAGTACCTCAACAAAAACAGCAACAGCAAGAGTCCTGTCAGCAAATCTCTTTGCATTGAATGAGCGGTGAGGAGCAGTCAATCAACTTCTGAGCAGGACCACTGCTGGGCCAATTGGCGATTACTGGGTGCGGTCCAAGGGTGGCCTGCAGCCAGGGGTGCTCCAGAGCCTCTTCGGCTGAAAGCCGCAACGCAGGATTCACCACCAGAAGTTTCTCCTGCGCATGCAAAACATTCTCAGGAATGCTCACAATCTGCATCACCAGTGACAGCAGAAGTAAATCACACTGCGCAGATTCCGATTGTCTTGTAAATTGCACATATTGCCCTTTTGGGCAAGACAGCCCTGTAACTGCCTGGCGCTTGTTCAGCCTTGATGTCTGCGTTCCTCTTTCTCTACATTCAAACAAGTCAATGATGGGTGCCCCGGCTGGTGGGTGCCGGTACAACTACTGAGCACCGTGCCCACGGTTGATTCGGCCTTGCTTGGATCTGGCGAGTCCATCAAGGGGTAGGATTATGGCAACCTTTATCTGCAGCATGTCTGCAACACGCATCTTGCCTCTTGGCTGGAAAAGCGTGCAATAAGAATAATGAAAATCAAGGTGGGTTGAGGGTACCTGGAAATGCAGCAACCTGAGCATGTGAGGCCGCACCACAAGGTCTCTGGCGAGAGGGGAGATTGATTCCTCCCAGACGGGGTCGCCCATGTCATGCTCCCCTCGCCGGATCTTCCGGTACAGTGCCACGTCATTGTCGTCATCAAAGGGTGCGTATCCCGCCAGCATTATAAATATGATGACCCCCGCGCTCCACATGTCCACAGCCTCTGAGTACCCCTGCGCGCACACCCCTCATTCTTCAGATATTAGACGCCTCATTCACCCCTGCATCTTGGACTGGGAGCAATCTCAGCATTCTGTGTACTTTGACTGCTTGTCGGAGAACTCACAGTTAAGAAAAGTGACACATGTTGCAGCAAGTACTGCGACGCAAAGCGATTGGCCGCAAAAGTGCGCACCTTTCTGCCGGTGTCTGCAAGCTCCAGGATCTCAGGAGCCACGTACTGGGGGCTGCCACACATGGTGGACAGCGGGTCGCATGCTGTGCGGTCAAAGAAGCGCGACAGCCCAAAGTCTATGATCTTGATGTGGTTGCTCTCCTTGTCCACCATCAAGATGTTCTCCAGCTTCAGGTCTCTGCTGCAGATCCCTGCGCACACAGGGGAGCGTCCAATCTTGCTGGCTGGGGTGTCCCAAAATATAATTGCTCTGCTACTTTCCACAGCCCCAACTGAAGATCAAGACGGTGTGCCCGCCTCGCGTCTTCAGCAAACAAAACTGCGCTGTGTTTTCAGTGACAGGCAATGTCGGTGCAATGTGGGGACCGGTACACATTGTTGATGATCAGGCAGAGTTTGGGCAGGCACGAGGGGCTCACCATTGGCATGCAGGTATGCGACGCAGCTTAGGATCTGGTAAGCAATCTCTGCAGCCGCCAAGTCAGTAAGCCGTCCTAATTCTGTCACCCTGCATGAAGAAGAAGAATGACAATTTGCAGACTTGCAAGTGTGAAAAGTTTGGAGAGATATCGGTGGAATCTGGATGGGAGGGGACAGACAGAAAGATGGTCTCACCTGTCTAGCAACTCTCCACCCGAAACAAGCTCAGTGCAAATGTAGACCCTCCTCTGTGTCACATAGACCGCGTGAAGCTTGACGCAGCACGGGTGAATCACCTGCCCCCATGTGGAGATGGGTGTGATCATAAATTTTCCATGACTGACATCTGCAAAATTGCCCCCAACTTCTTGGTATCCAGCACTGCCTATAACCATACTATTGAAGAATGCATTGACTCTCAGCTGGCACAGATACTCACCTGACACAAACAGTTGATTTCCCGAAGCAAGCTCTGATCCTCCTCCTTGTACCGTTTCTTGTCCACAATCTGAGCCAGACAACTATCAGTGCTGCTCAAGTCGATGATGGCAAGTACACTCAAGTAAACTCTGTACTCACCTTCACAGCCACCTGTCGTCCTGTTCTTCTGTCGTAGCCTCTCCTCACAACTGCAAATCCGCCTGTCCCAACGATCGTGCCCAGGTCGAAGTGTTCCAAAAACACATTCTGGCTGCCTGCATAGCAATATTAGCATGCTAGTCAGAGCAAGGTGTCAGTCCCTACGAGATAAGGTCTCGATCGTGCTTGAATATCATATTTGTTCTGTAACTGACAATTTTTGGGCGGATCACAGCACATTCTTCGCATATTTGATATTGGCATGTCTTCCACATTGTGTTTGACTTACAGGGACTATAAAGCAAAGCCCCTGATGGTGTCCTCTGCGGTGCGAAGCTTGTGAAAATTCCCATCTCTAGAAGGATGACCCAATGGACAGACCGGAAGTCTCCAAGGGCAGTTGCACGGAACACAGTACCCAGTCGTCTACTAGTCAGCAGCCTTCAACGGCGTGCTGAGACAACCGAGCAGCCGTGCTTACGATTGGTAAATACCACAGAATGTCTGTATTTAGTCTCTCGGCTGCTGTCTGCGAAATCAACGACTCCGTTCTAATTCGCATTCATTGACTGTCGAAGGAGCTTTCGTCCAAGACTACATTTGCTTCCATCAGTCATGCGGCGTTGTCTGTTTTTTGACTTGGAAGCTGGAATCTTTATTTCGGGAAGTTCCTTTGATTGCATTTGTGCACCCGAGAATGGAGTCCGTCTCATAGATCCAGCAACATGCATCGAAGAGGCCAGGATCATGCCCAGAGTGTTTGCGATGCAGAAGTTGACACATCTCCCGACATATTTACGGCTGAGGAGGTCGCAAAGCACAATACTCCTGCCGACTGCTGGCTGCTCATACACAGGAAGGTGTATGACGTTACAAGATGGGTGCCCCATCATCCAGGCGGCAGCATGATCTTTGTTAGAGCTGGCGGTGACTGCTCCCAGTTATTTGACTCATACCACCCACTGGCCACGAGGTGTGTGCCATTTAACACCCGAAACATGAATTAAGGGCCGATTTTAATGCATCTGAACTCATCTGTATTGTGTGAACCTGGTCAACTTGGACAGAGGTCTGGCAAGTGAGTTCAGAAGGGCTGATCAAGAAACCTAGTGTTGAACTTGTTCCCACACTGTTCCCGGTTTGGTTGTAAATGGTTACACACATGCGTTTTTGCAACTTTCATATCCTTACGGTCTACAGCTCTGATCTTGTACCTCAGTTTTGGATTGTTATTCTTGCAAGGCTCCTCCTGGAGAAGTTCTACGTGGGAGAGCTTGACAAAACAGACAGAGACACCCCTGGAATCGTCGAATACCAGAGTGACACACAGGAAGGGGAGTTCTACGAGGTGCTGAAGAGGAGAGTAGAGAAATTCTTCCGAGGCAATGAGGTGACACCTCCAACTCAGAGGGAGCCCTATCTCTGTGATGCATGAAGGGAATTGTGATGCGGCTGCTCTGCTTGCATGATGGCATCCCCTCCGCGGCGCTGCATGACATGGTGAAGAAGTTAAGCTCATGATTCAGCCTGGTGATGTGCTTTGCATGCAGCTCAACCCGCGCACATCATTTGACTGGCGTCTGAAGTCTGTGATCATTCTTTTGTCCTTCGCCGTTTCCTTCTACGCAACATTCTTTGCCTTCCAGAACTTTGCGGTGAGGCGCTCCCACCTTGCTACCCTTGTTGCAGACTCCTTTGAGGCGCAAACCACGTTGTTTTGCATCATGCAGGATTATGACAATCCAGATCAGGAAAAGAGAGGAGAAGTTTCTTGCTTTGACTGATGTGCAATGCCTGCAGGCCTCTGCACTCTGCGCATGCTTGCTGGGTGTCAGCATGGGGCAGGTGGGGATCTCAATAGTGCACGATGTGAACCATGGGTCTGGGCTGTCCTCTGCCAGCTCCAGATATGCACTGGGCGCTATCGTGGACCTGGTGAGCACTGTCTTTTGAGTCTTCACCTGCCTGTGTCAACACTGGAAATCGGTTATGTTGGATCAGTGCCGCATTGTGTGTTTACTGGGTGGGCACACTCCTGTACGTGACAGACCATTCCTCGTCCCAGCTTAGGGGCGTACAAGGTATAATGAGTTGGGCTCTGGTGGCTGCGTGCAGGTCGGCGTGTCGTCGTTCATGTGGCGGCAGCAGCACGTGGTGGGTCATCACGCGTACACCAACCTGGCCTGTGACCCCGACATCCGCGTGTCCGACTGTGACGCGCGCCGTGTGGCCCCCCAACACCCCAAGCAGCCCTTCCACGTATTTCCCTTGACCCTCCACCTGTCCCCTATATTGCATAATTCCAGGGGGCTCTGAGTCAGTTGATTTACAGTCCCCTGACAATTCCTCAGATTCCTGCCGCTTGATCCCAAGCCCTCCTCCCCTGCATGCAGACCTCCTGACCACACTCTATGGTCAGAATATCAGAAGATGTATGTTTCGTGGCCCCCTGCGGCCCACCACCGTCAAAGGCGCGCGGCCCGGGGAGGCATCGCCGCGGGACGTGCGCTCATTTCTGTGCGGGCGTCTGCGCAGGCGTTCCAGCACGTGTACCTGGCAGCGCTGTACGGGCTGCTCAAGGTCAAGTCCGTGCTGGTGGACGACTTTGCGGCGCTGGCGCGAGGCAGCATTGGGCAGCTGCGGCTGTCGCGCATGACGCCAGGCGAGGCCTTCATGTTCTGGGCGTGCAAGTTTCTCTATGCGGCCTACTACATCGCGCTGCCCGCGCTGTACAGCCCCCATGGCTGGCGCGCCCTGGCCGCCCTGTGGATCATCGCTGAGGTCCTCGCTGGGTGGATGCTGGCCTTCCTCTTCCAGGCACGGACCCTGCCTTGACTCATTTACAGAGCTGCCCTGCTTGAACCTGTAGCCTTTGCGGCAGCACAGCACCACGCTTTGGATGGGTTTTGACGTGAGCATGCGCGCTGCTGCAAGCAGGACTGGATTTTCTCATGCATGACATGCAAGAGATCAGCATAAGATGGAGGAGCAGTGGTGATTACTCATGCATGCAAGTGACAAAGCTGTGTGCGCTTGCGAGCAGGTGGCGCACATCACGGGGGAGGTGGAGTTTTTGGACAGCGATGGGGGCAAGGTGGAGCGCGGCTGGGCGGCCGGCCAGGTGGCCACCACCGCCGACTTCAGCCACGGCTCCTGGCTCTGGACCCAATTCTCTGGCGGCCTCAACTACCAGGTCTGCCTCTTATCTCAGAAGTGGCTTTCACAACACCAAGCGTTTGGAGATTGACGAGGACACCTTTGCAAGCGTGCGTTGGGGACTGGTCTTGCACTGCTGAGGGTCGGGTGCTGTGGACACGACCTGCAAGAGTGCCCTACCTCGCAGTAGCAATAGAAGACCAATAATCTGTGGTTGACGTGGAGACCTTGTGCAAGAGTGTAGTGGGGACTCGTCTTGCACTGCTGAGGGTGCGGTGATGTGCTGTGCTGTGAAGGTTGTGCACCACCTGTTCCCCAACATCTGCCACACGCACTACCCGGCAATCGCGCCCATCGTGATGGACACCTGCCGAGAGTACAACATCCCCTACAAAGTCTTCCCCAACGTGCGTTCTCAACCTCATGCCTCTTGCCCTTTCACTTACTTTCTCCCTTGTTGCTCTGGCAGTGGTGGCAGCAGGGACAAGCAATGATGATTGACGCAAGGAATGTCAGGGCCCTGACTTGTTTTGTGTATGTTTGCCAGTTCCGGAGCGCGCTGTGGGCCCACTTTGCTCACTTGAAGGAGATGGGCGCTGCGCAGATGATCCCGTCCTTTGCAACCATTGGGTGATCTTGGCTGCTCACGTTCCAGCAGCATGCCTTCATTTGCTTTCTGTTTTAGCACCAATTCATGAAGTATCCATCATGCATTGTATTTGAGCACTCCTAGGCTTTGTGTCGCTTGATCTGGCACCTTGGTATAAGCCATGCCATTTAGATCGCACTGCTGCTCCTTTGTACGTGGTCTGCATTATGGGACATGTCTAGAAATGCTCAAGGTGGAAACGTACCAATATATGTCCTGTGACATCGTCTTGTCCACTGCTAGCATATGCGAGCATTGAATTCTTTGTCATGTCGTAAGCGGTGAAGCTGCATGCTTCTGTGTGTGTGACGTTCACTTTCATTTTGATTTGGCGTTTGGTCCCAAATGATTTAGTTTATCAGCAAGTACAAGAAGTCAGCTTGAGACCTCATGACCTCCAGCGTGTTAGCACACCTGTGGGCCTGTGGGATTATTATTAGGGAGGTAAGCAGACATTATCGATGCTTCTGCGCGTATCGCTCATGAGCAAAAAGACAGCTTAAGGTTACAAAGGGGAAGATTAGTGTCGGATGCCAGCGCCAGCGCTTTGTAATGTAGATGAACCACGCAGTGCACTGCTTACAGTTCAACTGCCGAAACACCCACCATTATCATGTCAGCCATCTACTGAAAGCAAGGATACCCTCCACAGCCATGCCCACACTGTCGACTCATCCAGCACGATATCTCACCAGTCAAACCAGCCAAATGTCACAATGCACTCACACAGCCTCGCATGCATTCATTTCCCAAAACACAGACTCATTCTGCGTGTTGTACCGTTGCAATTTGGATCATCCATCCATCATCAATCTACTCTTGGGTCAGGGCGGCGCGCTTCTGCTCCAGTTCCTGCACGCGTGCGCGCTTGGCCGCGGTGCGCTTCTGGATGCTGTTGTACAGGTTGCGCTTCTTGCGAGGCAGCACCGCCGCCGCCATGCGATCCTCCTCTTCCTCAAGCTCCTCCTGTGTCGGCGCCTTCTTCTGAGCACCCTGCAACGCCCCAGAACAGACCTGCTTAGCTCTCCCACCCAAAAACTTCCCCATGTCAGCTTCCCTGGCAGCCCAGACATTTTGACAGAACAGCCACAGCATGCATGCACATTGCACAGCACTTCTGGCGCAAGCACTGCCAGTGCCTCAACTGCACAAGCTAACTCTCTTGTAGTAACAATAGCATTGTCCCACCTGGCTGGGTGCAGCGGCATTCTCATCATCCAATGCAGCTGCCGCCTCGGCGGTTGCCTTGTCGGCGGCAGCGTTTGCGAGTCTGAGCTCCTCCTGCAGCTCGGCCGTGTACTGGCGCTCGGCCTCTGCCACCTCGTCTTCAAGAGTTGCCGCCTCAGAGTCCGCCGGCGCCGCCCCCTCCTTGTCAAACATGCTCGCCAGCTGCTGCCCCGCCGCACGCCTGCGCGCCGCCCCGGCCGCTTCCTGCATTCCAGCGCAGAGCTATATCAGGCCACGTTTGCACCATTGCTGTCATGCTTCTGTGCAATTTTTTTGCATACCCAGTGTCCCAGTGCACAACTCACCATTGGTGCGTTCCATGCAGCGCGGGTGATCTTTGAGAGCGCTCAGAGCAAGAGCTATGCACATGCTTAGCAGTCAGAACGAGCACCAGTCATGCGGATGCAGGTGTCTGCTCGATGTCTCGTGTAAGCAACCCTAAGGGCACATTTGCGCACTGCCTGTGTTGGGCCCCATAGTGAGATGCATAAATTGTTATCATGGCAAAATCAGGGAGAAAAGAGGCGCGCCTGCAGCTTGCGGAGGGTGCGGGCATAGTCGGGCACGTAGCCCTCGTCGTCGTCGTCCACGAAGGGCGACAGGTGCGGCGGCGGGGCGAGGCCGGGCGCGTAGAGCTCCGCGTCCGCCAGCACGCGGAAGTTGGCGCTGTCCAGCACCCACTGCGGCTGCACGTACGCACGCGACAGAAACCGGTGCCCCTGCGTCGGCCGGTCCACCACCTGCAATCGCACGCAAAAATCCATGTCAGACATTACTCCAACACTCCACAAGCATTACTGCCCACCAGCTGCACAACAAAGTAGCTCGCTGAGAGTGTCATGCAAATGTCAAAGGTGTGCGCATGTGCTTTGCCATTCTGCTCGAGCACACTGCTCAGGAACAACCTGCTGGCAAGTATAGTCGCCTGCTTTGCACGCAAGCGGCAGAATCTCGAGCAGAAAGGTCAGGCAAAAGGGAGTCAGCAGCCGAGAGGAGATTGCACCATACAGCAAACAGCTCTGCAGGTGTTCAGTGCAGGCATGCTCGGGCAAGCATTGCATGCCAGCACCGTCCACGAGCTCTGTGCTGCATGTGACTCAAGGTAGATCAAAACAAGCCACTGTCAAAAACACGCACCTGGTGGGTGATGGACTCGTCCGACTCCTGGATGGGTGACCCCTCCCCCTGCCACCCCACAGTCCCCCCGAAAGAGCGGATCACCAGCATCAGCGCCTCGCGCGGAACCTCCCGCCCCAGGAAGAACGTGAGGCCCCGGAACAGCGCGCCGCATACCGCCGCCTCGTCATCCGCGTCCACATCAGCCGCGCCGCCGGCAGCCGCCGCGCCGTCCGCGCCCGGCTCGGCCGCTACAAGCGCACCGGCGTCTGATCCCCTGCCCTCAGCCGCCGCCTCCTCCATGTCTGTGTCACATGTACAAGTCGTCAGGCAACTGGGTGTTGGGCACACTGCGTTTTTGTAAAAGTTGCTTTGTACTAGCAGTTTTTTCTAGGACTCTCGGTACAGAGCCTGAGCGGTGTTGCGTGACTGGGAAGGTGTCGTCTCAGGAGTGGGTTGGGGTTTATGAGGGTAAAATGCTGGCTGCTCTGTGGGTCCAAAGGTCAGGCACAAGAGTGCTCCCAGTGGATATGGAAGTTGCAGACACACCCCATGTGGTGCTGTGCGGCATAGCGCTGACAAGGGCGCCAGTAGATACGGCACCCAAGGCCTGCCTGCGGTTGCAGGCAGGCAGCAAGCCAATAATATGAGACCAACACCTCTTCTCAGGACAGCAGACCTGCTTCCCTCTGACTGACTACTCTGTAGTGACTACCGTGACTAATCTGTAGTGATGCCATCATAAAATACAATGCGTTGCCTCACCTTCATCTCCAGCTGCCCTGTCTGTGCCAGGCTCCTCATCTTCGTCCTCATCCTCTCCTGAGCTGATGCTGCCCACATCCTGATCACTGCTGCTGCTGCGCGCCTCCTCTTCCATGCCCTGTGCTGCCTCACCCTCCTGCACAAACACCATCTCAGTTCAGCACCAAGACTTGTACCCTGCAGTGCGCATTTGAGGAGTGACAGATAAAGTACTGCGCACTGTGAGACGGGTAACAATTGCAAAAATGAGCACCTGCGCTCCCTGCAGCTCCTTCAGCTTCGCAGGCAGGGTAGCCATGCGCTGGGCAACCTCAGGGTTCACTTCTACTGCCGCCTCGCCTGCCTCTTTGGGGGCATCCAGCTGCGCACCCGCCCCCTTGGCCAGATCCTGCACCCACAGACGACTCATCAACTGCCACGAACTCAATAAGACTGCCCTCAACAGAGCATGCGCTAATCAAAATATTCGTGAGCTCGGCAGGGGCTGGTCAGACCAGGTTGACAAATGAGAAAGGCACCTGCATGATGGCTGACAGGCCGGCAGCCGCCTCTTCGAGCTTGGGGTCGACGATGGGCGGGTAGCGCACGCCCAGAGCGTGGTACAGCTTGTAGTTGACAAACTGCAGCATGGTGTGGTGGAACTCTAGGAACGTCAGCATCACCCTGTAGTCCACGTCCATGGGCAGCACCTGCACACACTCATGTAATTTAGTATAAAGAGGGCTCCAGCAATGAGGATCCAGCGATCGTAGAATGACCACAAATCCCGTTCATGCTGCAGTCTGCCACCAGAGCAATCATGCACACACAAGTCCACAAGCCCGCCAAGAAACAAGGGCGCCTCTCTTGCAAGGAAAGCATTGACAGATGACAGGACCAAAGAGAGGGAAAATTGTGGGGGGAGCATGCAGCTCTTGTAGTTCTGCTAGAAGTCATCAGTCCTATCTTTCAAAAATTTGCCAACAAGGCCGCGCTTTGACGTTTGCTGGCGCGTCTGGGAGGTGGCTTGCGGCACGAGCCAGCCAAGCGGACAAGTGTGCCTCATTTCCAGGGAAAGCAATGACAGATGACAGGACCAGCGAGAGGACATTGTGGGGCGAGCCATTATGCTCGCTTACCTGTGAGGTGGCGTGCGGCACGAGCCAGGTGACAGGCTGGCCCATGACATCTGCCTGGAAGTAGAAGCCCTTGACGGAGACGAAGGTGCGGCGCAGCGCGGCCGTGCGCACCACCCACGCCTGCCACTCCAGCACCAGCCGCCGCGAGGTCGCCACCGCCTTGGCCGGGATTTTGTGCGCGTCCTCGGCCGGCAGCGTCGCAAACAGGTGCACCAGCGTCAGCGGATCGTCCAGATCGCGCAGCGCATCCACGAACGATGGGTACCTGCCGTAAGCGCGCTGCATGTTAACAATTGCCAGTTGTGACAAGTGCACGCCACATAGCTCTCCCAGGAAGCATGGACGTTAATGCAACAAATTGCAAATGCAAATGCAGGATCCAAATGCAGGACACAAGGTATAAGCAAGTGCAGTTAAACGTGCGTCATGTAAGGTCTGGCTTCCTGCCCGAGAGCTAGGACCAACACTAAGTCGTCACTGGAAAGGAGAAGGAAGATGATTGGGGATTACCTTTCTTTCACAAGGTGATCAAGGCGGTGCCTGGGGCGCAGGGTTGCAAGGCGCTCTGCCAGGTCGCGGTTCTTCTTTGCCCGAGCCTTCCTGATCTTGCGCTCAATGACGTGCTCATCCCTGCAGCAGCCAGCTATGGCTAAACATAAGAGCTGCGCTGATACGGTTGTCAATGTCACATGTGGTCCAGCACCAGCCTGAAAAGACATTAATCTTACGGGCTGCGAAATATGAGGTCGGATCCTACCTGAGCTTGTTCAGCAGCGGTTCATGTGCAAGGAAGTTGATGTCCTTCACGTGGTAGTACGTCTTGTTCTGCCCCTGCGTCTTCTTCTTCGGCTCGCGCGGATGAATACCTTTCAATATGCATATCCGCCTGCAGACGCAAGGTATGGCATCCATAGGGATATATCGCAACACATCATAAGAAAATAGTACCAGAGAGTTCAGCCCAAGGGCTGCTTACCTAAATTCCGACAACTTCAATTGCAATCTTTTCAATGCTTGGTTCCTTGTGATGTACTGGACTGCGTTACCGGCTTGACCCTGCGCCAAAGATCGGTGTTAGAGAAGAAACAAAACTTGCAAAGAAGAGCAATTTGCCGTTATCGACATAACGGAAGATCGCGCACCCGCTTCTTCTGTGGACCCATCGTTTTCCGGTGTCTTCAGTATCAAGGCGCAGAGCACTGCTAGCTTTGCTTCATTGAACTGGAAACTCGTCCGGAGTTTCCACTGACGGCTCTCTGTTATTGTGCTCTGCCCAGGCCTCACTGGACGACGAGTTGCCCGGGTGCCCTTTTCGGGCAGACTGGTCACAGCATTGGCACATTCTGCTGGGTGAAAAACTGCAGCCCGAAGGATGCAGATGAATATGACGTTGCGATTGTTCTACAATATGTGTGCTTGCTGTGAGCACCATATTCAGGATTATCTTTCAAGCAATCTTTGTCTTTGAAGAGGATCGTGAGAACCTTAAGTTTCTGAAGCTGGTGGTCAGACCTGCCTACTTTACTCACACGTGCCTCGTAAGTACCTCGAACAATTGCGAGGCTAGCTTGAAACAAAATGACGGGGTTGATTGCATGCACTGCCGTAATAGTGCTTTTGCGGTTTCGTTCGGCCTCTGATCTATAAAAGCCACTGGCTAGAAGTGTTGTGGAGGGCTCCTTGCAGGTGATATGGAGGAGATAAGACACTACAAGAAGCTCCGAGTAGACCTCGATTTCCAAAGCCCAAGGCCACCTGATTACGACCAGAAGGTGGAGGCTTTGGTCGATTTATTAGACTCTTTGGAGCATGGTGAGTAATTTACTCCATGTTTTGATTGTCACCACACGGTCCGAGCCACTCAGGCAAGCCCGCCCAAAGCCAATTGCCCATCTAGCCTCCTCTGCCTTTACATCGTGCTCTTTAGCCTGCTACCGAGCAAGCATGCTGGGTGTCTTTCAGATCGATAGGGGTCCATTTTGCAGGTAACTCAGTGGATCACTCCGGCAAATGGGCATGGCACCTCATCCCAGAGCTGCCGCCCCTCCGAGTTGAACAGAAAGAAGCAGCCCCTCTCACCGCTCCACTATGGACCTGTGCAGTTCATTGTTGGATATGCAGCAGCTGCGACCACTGTGGTACTTTGTAGGGGCCGATGGAAACACGGTGAGATGTCTATGCCCACCCGCCATATCCCAACAAACGCAGAGTCCCCAATGAGGGTTTACTTTGAGAGTGCCATGTCCCAAAGCTACCAGATTGTCCTGTGTCTGCATATGTCTGTAAGCTTCTGAAAAATTGGTCTTTCCTGCTCCAAACATCTTGTCTGCTGTGCTGGACTGCAGCTCGTGCCAGTGGGCCCGTTGCTGTTCCTGAACAAGCGCATGGATAGCTTCGCTTCAGATTGAGCCTGGCAAACCTCTACCGCGTGATGGTGACGATGTCAAAGCATGTCCCTGCACTGCCCGACCGCCTGGCTTTGTTCTCCAGACACACAAGGGGTGACAGGTGAGAGGCTTCTCCAGTATGCCTGCCTGTCACTGAAGACCCTCCTCTCTGTTGGCAGTGTTGTATATACTTGAATAGCATCTTGCAAGCTTGATGAAACTGGCACTGGAATTCATGCCTGGATCAAGAAATCTGGACAGAACATGCTTCCCACTGATTCTGTGATGCTGTGCAGGGACCTCATTGTGCTGGGCAACTCTTTGCAAAAATTAATCAAGAACTCTGACGATTACTTCAGCACAAAGCACACTTCCCTGGAGGCCGTCAGACGGGCCTAAAAGGTGGGGGGAGGCCGCAGCGCTGCGTGGTGGAAAGCCTGTGCTGCTGTGTGCACAAAAGACCCCCACCATTGGGACCCGATGCTCACAGCTGTATAGTGTGATAACCAAGCCCATTGGCTACAAGGCTTTCATACGCCACGAAAGGGTGCGCATGCTTGCCTTGCAATACATCCTGCATGTTTGTGACAGCAGTTCGGGCATGCCTGAATCTCTTATTTACTTCTTGCCGCGAGCAGAGCCATTCTGTCTACACATAAGGCTGTGCAAAAGTGTCAGATTGAGCAAAGATCAAGAGTGCGCAGAGTTATTTGGATGGCCTTTTTGGGTGCTCGCAGGATGCCCAGAACTGTGCAAGGGACGTGTGCGAAGCCCTGCTGATGCTGCACAGAAACTCCCTCGTGCACAGAGACCCCAGGTGGGACAACATTGTGCAGCTGGGCCAGCTGCACCGGGTCATGCTCATCGATCTGGAGAAATTAGCAGAGGCAGACGCAGCCCTGCCTGAGGAATTTGAGGGCTTCACGGACTGGGATGAGCTGACCCTGGATGAGGGCAAATACACGACCCGGTCAGACATGCGGCAGTTTGGCAAGGCCCTGCAGAGCGTGCTGCCTATGGGTGACTCTCAGGAAGCCCACAGCTTTGTAGCGCACCTGCTCGTCAAGGAGCTCTCTGCTGAGGCAGCCCTGCAGCATTGCAGCAATGACAAAGAGACTCAGAGACTGGGGATCTTGTTGCCTGGAGACTTGCATGCAGAAGCAGTGGTGTAATCCTAATGATGAGCTCTGCAAGAAACGCATGTTTGGGTGAACAACAGGCTGTATCCACTCTTCCCTGCTTTGTTCAGGAGCCAGTCACTCCATTCTATCTGCCGCACGCATGCATACTATCCAAGATTGTGCTCTGACCATCTCTTTAGTGAAACTGCAGTCGAGCGAATGCAAAGTGGCAAATATCGCAGACAAGTCCTCCACTCAGCCTTTCATCTTAATCCTTGTCAAAATTATTACAATGGTTCAACTAGGGCTGGTCAGCCTAATTTCAAGATAGCTTCACCAGTGCAGAAAGCAAGCTATCGCTGTATGATCACAAGGCTGCAGCCCTGATGGCAGCACTCTTGGTGTTTAATTAAAGGCTTATAAGGCTTTCTTGCATGTGTCCATAATGAAAAATCAAGCCTAATAACAAAGAGATCCAGTTGCTTTTATGGGAAGTCTTGATCCTCTGCATTGTGCAGAGGCAGGATTATTACTATGCTTCACTCATGGTGAGCAAACAGCCTGCTCCCCTGAGTGGACTTGCTCTGCAGATAAGCAGACTTGTCCTACACATACACTTTGCAGGAGCTGCACTTAGTCACAATCAGAGTCATAAGAATGCCTGAAATTCCAGGGGGGGGGCCAAAATCTGCAGACACACTGTGCAGTCTGCGCAACTGTCCTTGCAGTGTCTTGAGCACCGTACTTGCTCGTCAAAAAGGCTCCACAGGCTTGGGAACTGCGGTCACTAATTTGGTGAAACTGCATAAACAGCAGACATGAAAGAATGACACAAATAAGAATCCTACCTGATGAATAAAATACATCCAGCTGTAGAGGGCTACACTACCGATCAGCTTATCTCTCCAAGAACGAGCAAGACTGCGTGTACAAAAATATGTGGCTCGCCAAAGTGATTGGCACAGGGGTACAACTACTGCACATTTGGATCACATACAAAAATTGGGCCAGTGCCCGAAGAATCTCTATTCGGCCTACAGCTCTACGAGTCATGCTTTGCACTGGCGTTGAAGCAGCCAGCTCGTCTTAGTTCCTCCTGTGTTACAAAGCGCTGCAGGCACGCTTGGTTGACGTGGCTTGATCAGGGCAGCAGGAGGCTCTCCAGGGGGGACACATCCAGGGATGCATAGTCATCGCTGGTGTGGGGCAGCATGGACAGCACTCGATATGCACCCTCCAAGCCACCCTCCATGAAGGCCCGATGCACCAACCGCAGCGCCTTCTTCCTGTGGCCCACAAAATGCAGCACCTGCGCACGGCATGACACAGCATGCATCAGCATCATGCACGCCTCTTAAGTCCCCTCTGTACATAAAGATGAATCACAGACATCAAGGAAGAGCGAGCGCCAGAAAGGATCTTTGTCCAGTGTGCATTCTTACTGTCCAGGCACTGTACCTGTCAAGAACATCTGTGACACATGCCAATCCTCTGCCAATACTGGTGACTGGACAGTCAAGATTGATGGCAGATTCATCCCTGCATATTTCCATCTGCTCTATTTGTCCGCAACAGGGATCACATTTCTGTCTTGAAACCAAGATTGATCAGGTCATCTTGAGGCAAATTAACACAAGTGCTTCATCTTTTCTGCAGCTGTTCAGCAGGGTGACACCTGGACTTGGCCAAGGCTGATGTACCTTGAGGCACTTTGCACAAGTGCTTGATAAACACAGCAGCGGCTCAGCACTGGCGCACCTTGACGTGTGTGTCGGTCAGCTCCTCTTCAGTGGTGACGGACACCGGCAAGCGGTCCGGATCCGTGCAGCAGCTCTGGCCAGCGTGGCAGTAGTTGTAGCGCATGCATGGCAGGAAGCGCACGCTGTGCACGCTGTGGCGACCCCTCACCTGCTTGGCGCTGCTGCGGTCGCGCACTGCGCTCTTGTAATGAGTAAAAAGCTGCTCATCGTTGTACCGCAGGCCTATCAGATTTCCTAGCGCCACCTGTGACAGCCCATTGCAGCACAGATTCGTTCACCACTGGTCAGCATTCTTCTCAACACAGCAGAGGAGCAAGACCAGGGCGCACAGCTTGCTGTAAGGTGCACACGACAAGGGTACTGCCTAGCATGCCACAAGGCAGACAGATAGAATCCCTTTGGCACGCACCCCAGAGCAATGTGGAAAGGCAGGCAGGGGAAACTTGTCCTGTGAATCTAGAAGCATCAAGTGGTTGGACTGAACAATATATTGCACATTTGGTGAGAAGAATTCGACAAGACGACTGCAATTACTGTAGTACACAGAGAGGCTGCTTGATGTTTGCTCACCTGTCCAGAGACGAAGGTCTCATTGAAGGGGTAGACGGCCAAGACGTCTTCCAGGAAGGCAACAGCGCCCGGATAGCGGCCGTGGTGCACGAACTGCATCCCAATGTTGACTGGCATGTCCACAGCATCCGACAGTGTCACGGCATAGTCGAATCCTGGCCCCTCCTTGAAGACCTGCATGCATGCAAGTCTGCTAAAATCAAATACAGCTTAAGATTAACCCATGCGGCCTGCCATCCTGTTTATTTCTATATGCTGATCAGGCATAGCTTATCAGCAGATCATAGTCTTGTCAGCCTGCAATTGAGGGACAACCAGAGGCGGGGGCATGCAAACTCACTCTATAAGTTTCTTGATATTATTATTATTATTACACGCTTTTCCTGCCAGAAGCAAGGTGCGTCTG